>JAEAMG010000004.1_pt1 | contig 529725 bp, 512 predicted proteins | sample 8958741 | NCBI WGS metagenome assembly JAEAMG01 (sample SAMN16933256, study PRJNA681125) | bioreactor sludge metagenome | isolation source: anaerobic bioreactor treating anionic surfactant - SDBS | place: India: Bengaluru | collected 2019-02-28 | reverse complement strand
ACGATGCGACCTGATCCGATGCCGACGTGATCTGCATCGCTCCGTCACGGATCGAGGTGACGCTTGACGTGATCGAGCGGGTAATGGAACGGATCAATGCCCATGCCAAAATAATCGCGAATAAGATAGAAATAACGGCAACCGTCATAAACAACTGTTTGTATGAGGTTGACTCTTCTTTTGCTGTACTGTTGGTTGATTCAATTACTTTTTTATTGATGTCATAGACATTTTGAAGCGATTCCGACATTATGACACGGCTCGTACGAATAGACTCTATTTTTGCGATCATAGCATTAAACAACGCCTCAACTTCAGCCGGATCGTTTGTTTTTGCCAAAGCGCCAACAACATCTTTATTAAACGATTCACTCGCTTTGCGCCATTGATCATACCCCTCTTTAAACTTCTTCCATTCAACCGCCTCTTCCTCTGTTTGAGGAAGAGGCTCATAGAGTGCCATACCTTTATCGATACGTTCAAAACCTGCTTGAATTTCCTCCGAAGCATTCGCCATTTTACTCTGCATTCCCGAATCGCCTTTAAGTCCGCGAACACGGTTCATCTGAATCGCAACCAACTGAGTCCCGTTACGAATCGTTCCGACGCTTACGAGTGAAGGAACACGGACGTCACCGATCTCGACAATATCGGACTGCCAACCGTCCGTCGCTTTAAACCCTAGAACTCCGAGAATGATCATAGCAACGACCATCACACCTGTGAGTAACGCCAACTTCGTTTGTAAAACCATATTTTCCAACCAATTCATCTTATTCTCCTTGGGTTTGTGTTTGTTGTAGCTGTTCTAAACTGATTAGTTCATCCGCTGCGAAGAGCTTCAAAACATCCAAAATCATTACAACGTTCTCCTCCATCTGCGCCATAGAGCAGATGAAATCGGTATCGACACTGTTGCCGAATCTCGGCGGTTCACTCAGTGCGGCACTGTCGATGCTCGCCACCTCTTCGACCCGGTCGACGATAAAGCCGACATTGACCTTATCGACTTCGACGATGACGATCGCCGTATGCATATCTTCCTCTTGTGTCTCCATCCCGAATCTCAGCCGTGTATCGACAACCGGGATGATCGAGCCGCGCAGGTTGATCACCCCTCTCATATACTCAGGCGTTTTTGGGACGTTCGTCACTTTCATGATCGCAATGATCTCTTTGATCCGATCGATCGCGATGCCGTATTGTTCCTCACCCAAAAAGAACGTCAGATACCGTTCCCGTCTGGATTGGGCTGTGTTTTGTTCCATTGTTAGACCCCCAGTACCATTTTGATTGATTTGACCAGTTTCTCATCGTTAAACGGTTTGACCATCCACCCGGTTACCCCGATCTCTTTTCCGGTCATTTTCATCGACTCCGAGCTCTCCGTCGTGAGTACGATGATCGGTTTCGTTTTATAGCGTTCATCGGTTTTGATCGCTCTGGCCAAATCCAATCCGTTCATCTCCGGCATATTGACATCACTGATCAAAAGATCAAAGTTCTCCGCTCCGCTTTGCAATGCGCCCAATAGTTCCAACGGGTTCAAATACGATTTAAATTCTATTACACCGCTCCCGATCAAACCATCCAATGCCAGCTCCGCTGTCGCGATAACCGCTCTTGAATCATCCACAATAATTACTCTTTTTGCCACTTTAATTTTCTCCTTATACATAGTTGTTAAAAAATCTTTCTGCATAATTGTATGAATAATTATGCAGAAAGAATGATTTTTACAGTTTCAACATGCCGTTTAAAAAAACTCCATATCGTTATCGTCATCCGTCTCAATCTCTTTGTTTCCGACAATCTGCTCTATCTGCATGCACGAGCTGAAAAAAGAGCTGTCCAGATAGTGAATATCCGCTGCATCCTGCAATGAAAATATGTGTTCCCTCCATGATGTGAGATCGCTTCCCAAATGTTCAGTCAACATAACCAACATTTTAAGTTTTGAACTATCGGCAATGATATCATCCGCATGCTCTTTCATAAACGTCCCCAAAGAGGAGAGAGCGTAAGCCAGTGCGGTAAACTCAAACAAATTATTCATAGCACGGACATAAACACCCAATACACCATCGGCGAATTGGCGGATATTTTCGTGACTCGGTTCCGATTCGAGTATATGAAGCTTCTCTATCCATTCCTCATCCAGACCTTCCAAATCACGAATTTCATCCAGGACGTCTCCCCCGATCTCTCGGACATAATCCACGGCATTCGTTTTCTCGACAAAACTCTGACGGAGAAGCCCCTGCTCCTTCTCATCGATCGTCCGAACCTCTTTCTCAGCAGCAGGTTCTACCACCGGGGCAACCGCTATGATAGGTTCCGCAATGGTTAGCGGTTCAAGAAGAGCCGCCTCTTTTTTCGGTTCCGAGATTTTTTCGATCACCTTCGCCCGGGAGAGGGGTTTTACAGTTGAAGCCGCCCCTTTGTTATGCAAACGGACACAGGCTAAATTTTGGCGAATGATGCAGTTCGACTGCAAGTCATCCGCCAGTTCCTGAGCCTTCGGTTTGAGTACAATCGGATTAGCCAACTTCATCGTAACAAATATCTCTTCGAAACTCTCTTCAATAATGATGCTTACCTGCTCTTCTTCACGAATTCCCTGACGCATAAGCTCATAAAAAAGCTCTATCATCGGATCTACTTTTGACGAAGTGCCGGATCGGTGCTCTTCACACCGTGAAAGAACCCATACCCCGAAATCCATCATCCCTTCGGCATCGTTAATATCAAAAATGGTTTTAAAATGGCGTACGTCGGGACAAAAAGGGTTCAACGCCTCTTTAGCGGAAAGTTTCGTATGAACTCCGTCTTTTGAGCGCAAAAAAGCACCGAAGCTTTGTAATTTGTATCGGATCAGTTCTTTATCGATCGGCTTATGGATGTATGCCGCTATCCCTATAGCGGCGAGATTCGCCTCCATCTGAGGGTCAATAACTGCCGTTACGACAATGATCACCGTTTCGGGAAAACGGGCTTTGATTACTTTGGATGCTTCAAATCCGTCAAGATTTGGCATCATGACATCCATCAGGATAATATGGGGATGCCATGTTTCACACACCGTGATCGCATCGACACCGTCAACCGCTTCTTTAAGATCAAAGCCTTCCATTTTCCGGCAAATAGCGTTGAGGACCAAACGGTTATCTTCAATATCATCAACGATCAAAAGTCTTAAATTTTCCATTTTTCACCGTCTATCGTAGATTTAAACTGTGTATTCTGTCTCAAAATATTAGAAAGTGTAATATTAAAAAGTCACAGAAAAATCACAGCAAGATATTTCCGTACACATTCTGAATAAAAACGGACAAATAACAGCTTAATGAAAATATTTTTCATTATATAGAATAAATTATAACATTTTTTTATTATATTTGGCAATGAAGAGGGAAGCGCAGGGTGAACTTAACCCCCTCATCAATGTTTTCAACACCTATGGAGCCGTGGCAGTGCTCCTCGATAATGGTTTTTGACATATACAGTCCCAGCCCTGTCCCATTCTCGCTTTTGCTTGAGGTATAGGGCGAAAAAATCGTATCGATAAATGCCGAATCGATCCCTCCGGCATTGTCTTCAACGGTGATAATCACATCTCCCTCGCGCTGATCGGTCCGGATGAGGATAAGGGGATTTTTTATCTTTTTCTCTTCAAAAGCGTCTTGAGCATTTTTAATAAGGTTCAGCATTACCTGTATCAGCTCATTTTCATAGGTCCGATATTCATCGTCATTCACATTATTGACCTCAACGTTGATATTCTTATTCATCAACGTATGTTCAACCAGTTCAAGCGTTTTGGATACGATAATAGAGCTTTTGGTCATTGCCGTTTGCTTATCAGGTTTGAAAAAATCTTTAAAATCGGTAATGGTTCGGGAGAGGTGCTGAACCTGAACTTCCATTTCATCAAAACTTTTGGTGATCTCGTCAAGCGTTGAGCGTTCGAGCATAATATTGATTTTTTGACGGCTCATCAGTGCACTCATAATCGCCAACGGCTGACGCCATTGATGGGCGATCATACTCAACATTTCTCCCATTTGTGCCTGACGTGTTTGCATCAAAAACAGCCTGTCTTTCATGTTTCTCTCGGTAACGTCGTCTTGTATCGTTACATAATTGATAATTTCATCCTGTGTGTTAAAAATCGGAAAAATCGTGGACGCACAATCGCGTAACTCACCGCTTTTCATCCGATTGATAATCGTTCCCCGCCAAAAAGAGCGTTTTTCCGTAATTGTCGTCCATACATCTTGATAAAACGACTCAGGATGAAGCCCCGAATTAAAAATGTTCATTCTCTGTCCGATTAGCTCATGGCTGAAATATCCGGTCAGTTTGAGCGTATGATTGTTGACATATTCAATAACACCCTGCGGATCGGTAATGATCGTCGAGAGCGGCGTTTGATTAACAACCTGCGATAAACGGCCGATCATCTCTTCGGAGCGTTTGGATGCGGTAATATCCTGAATCGTACCGGAAAATTTCTGACGGTCATCTTCCCAGTAGACTTCGGCACGCTGATGGACTATCCGGATATTTCCTTTTGCCGTCAGTATCCGATGGGTCACATCGTAATATCGTTCGCCGCTGAATGCTTTTTCTTTTGCATCCTGAACCAGTGCGACATCATCGGGATGCAGATGCTCAAAAAACCATTCATGATCTATCGGAATCGAAAACGGCTCCAATTCATAAATACGATATGTCTCGGCAGACCAGACAATTTCATCCGTTACACTGTCGTACTGCCAGCTTCCCACATGAGAAATCTGCTGTGCTTTATTGAGCTTCTCTTCATTACTTTTCAACGTTTCATACAACATAGTATTTTTATAGATAATCACGGCTTGGGTCAGCAATAACCGAAGGGTTTGAAGCGTATCGGTATTGAGCGGGGTAGAAACTTCTTTATTCTCGAGATACAGAACCCCTCGGACACTCCCTTCGATCAATGTCGGAATCGCCATGGACGATGCCGGTTTATGGAGAAGAAAATAGTCGTCATATTGAAATTTTCCGCTCTCAGAAGGGGTATTTTGAATCACTTTATGACGGGTCTCGATCGCATGATTGATTAAATGAAACGGAATAAAATCGGTTTCACTCAATTTTATACGATACAGATCGATTTTTCCGTTTTCCAACGAAAAACCCGCACTGGTATAAAACATCTCCCCTTCTTTGAGAATCAATACCGCTTTGCTTGCCGTCGCATTTTCCAAAATTGTCTGCATCAACGTCTCTAAAAGCTCATTTTTTTCCATACTTTGGGAGAGTGCATAAAATGATTTTAGGAGACTGCGATAGTTTGTAGGCTCAGCGCGCAACAATGAACTGTTCGAAGAATGATCCATTGTTTCGGTTGATCGTGAATCATTTAAATGCATTTTTGCCTTGAGCCGCTCTGCCGCTCGGTATGCACCCCATTGATTTAATGCTACGGCGGCTTCGCTAAAATAAAAACGGCTCAGATCATCAAAGCGTTTTTCCTTCCAAAAACGGCCTGCACTCAATGCACTGACCGCGACGCTAAACGGATTGTTATTTTTACGTGCTTCATTTAACGCTTCATCATAGAGTTTGGCAACATCCCAATACTGATTTGCTTCGCTAGCCCTCTTTGCACGAAACAGAGCTTTCCAAAACTTAAACTCTTTGGGCGAAGAAGCGGCGTAGCCATCACAAAGCTTCAAATCTTCTGCCAGCCAAGTCTCCTCTTCGGCAGACAACGGAGCTTTTTTCCCGAGCAGCAGCAATGCGCGTAGCGGATGAAGCCTCATTTTGGGGAACATGATGACTTCGTTCGCTTCACTGCGGATGAATCGGTGTAAATATTTCAGCCCTTTGTCGATTTCCCCCTCGATCCAGCATGTCTGAGCTTTAATGATTCCGTACCATGCCAATGCGGGATAAAACTTCTCTTCTTCCCACAATACGATTGCCGCCGCTTCCGTTTCTGACGTTTCCTCTTCTCTCTCCTGCCACATATGGACGGTTGAGCGGAGAACCTCAAAAATAGCAATCATTTTCTGATCACCCGAATTTAAGAGAAATTGGCTCTCTTTATCTATATTTACCCGAAGCGATTCAAGCGATTTTCCGCTGAGATACTCGCTAAAATGCATCAAAAAGTTTGCCCATGTTCCGAAAACAATATCGCCGTTCACTTTGCTTTGATGAAGGCTCTTTTGATACAGCGGAATGTTTCGCTCCAGCGGTTTCGTATAGGGGCTGATAAAATTGGCCATAAAATTATGGACTTTCGGAAGCATCTTTTCATCTTCAAATCGATGGTTGAGTTTCAATGCCGCCGCGCCGAATCGGTACGCCTCTTTATAACGATGTTCGCTCACCATCTGGGCACCGTAAAGAACGTATCCGAAGGCTGAACCGCTGGAATTTCCGAAACGAAACGATACTTCGATGATACTAAGATAAGCCCACTGCATCAGAGGAATATCGGCTAAATAGTATGCGGCTTCCCAATACTCGACCAGTATAGCAATAATCCGCTGTTTGGAAACATTCTTGAGTTTCGGAAGCGCTTTTATCGCTTCCGTTTCCTGAGAAGCGCGATGATTGAGAATAAATGTTCTAAGATCTAAAACCCGTTCTTCTATCTCTTTACGTTCTCGGGGGGCATCCAACCCAAGTTCCTGCAGGAGTCTATTTCCGAAATCGATCAACTCCGCAAACCCTCCCCCCCTCGTCACACACAAATCTTTAAAAAGGGTAAAACAGACTAAGCGTTCTTGAAGCGTATCCGTCTGAACCATCAATGTTTCAATCGCATTCTGTGCTTCTTCATGCAATGCATTCAGATAATAGACTTTGACTTTCAATACTTTCAAATCAAATGTATCGGAGTGTTTTAATTCTTCGAGCATCTGGCACAGTCCGCTTTCCTGCATCCATCTCAAATGCTCCAGAGCTACCGGATATGAACCGCTTAGTATCATCTCCTTTAGTGCTTTGAGATTTAAATGGAGCGAACGCTTATCCCATTTTCCGGGCATAATTCCGCGACTAAGATGCATAACGACACCGATAACATCATGATAATCTCCCATCCTATAGGCTCGTTCCAAAAATTCACCGATAATACGGTCTATCTCTTCTCGCTGTGATGAAGAGATCGATGCAATAATATGATGCTGTATCACGTCGTGTACAAACTGATAGTATCCGCCGAATAACTCAATAAACCCTTTAGTTTCAAGCAACTCCATCATCGAATCGGGGAATTTCTGCATTTTCATCATTCGACGCGTCAAATTCGTTTCAAAACGGTTCCCCAACACTGCCAAATAGCGTAAATAGTTCTGTTCTTCGATGGTGAGTTTTGTAAACTTATCGGTGATTAATCCGGCAATATTGATACTGGCACCGTAAGTACGAATCTTTTCGATTTGAAAATACCATCTTCCTTTCTCATAGGTAATCTCTTTGGCGTCAATTAAATTATAAAGAAGTGTCTTAATATAAAACGGATTCCCGTCCGTTTTTTTAAAGACAATGTCTGACAAAGCATCTACCTGCCGCCCCTCGCTCCCCAATATTGTATGAAACATACGGCGTACATCAGGTTTAGTGAGCGCAACAAGGTCAAAGATAAATAAATTCACAGATCGGTTCGCGCGAACTTTTTGGACAAACGACCATGCACCCGGATTGGATTCTATCTCACTGTCACGGTAGCTGAAAATAAAATGGAGGTTGGGAATATCCATCTGAAAAATCGTTCGATAGATCAAATCCAGTGATGCGGTATCTGCCCATTGAAGATCATCCATAAAAATGACCAATGGAGATGTGTCGCTTGATAACTGACTCAAAAGCTGTTGAAATGCGTACGGAAGCTGATGATGTATCTCTTCTCCCGATGAAGCATACGAAATATGTTTATGCATCAACATTTCGCTGAGTTCCGGGAAATAATACCCCAGCGTAAATGCACTTCGGGCATCCAGATGAAAAGGCTTATTGGCGTGAATATGTCGTTTCCAGACGATTTTAAGCTGAACGAAAAGCTGTTTAATGCTCAAATACGGGTGGGATGAACGGTACTGTTCGAATTTTCCCCGGAGAATGCGGCTGCCTCCGGTACTCATTAAAGTTAAAAACTCTTCGATAAAACGGGTCTTCCCGACACCGGGCATACCGGACACGACCAAACGAACCGGTTTATGCAAAGCCGCTTTATTCGCCGCATCTTTCAAGAGCCCTATCTCCATCTCTCTTCCGAACAGCTGATCGCCGAAGCGGATAGAGGGCTGATCGCGACTCCCTATTTCAAACAGAGGGATTTGATCGGATGCGTTAAGCGTTTGAAGAGCGAATTTGAGATCATAAATCAGTGCTTCGTCACTTTGATAGCGTTCATCGGCCTTTTTCGCTGTAAGACGATTGATGATCAACGAGAGGAGTGACGGAAAATTTTCAATGTATTGTTCAATCGGTTCAGGACGAAGGGCGATTTGCTTATGGATCAACTCATAACGGTCTTTTGCTTCATAAGGAAAGCGTCCGGAAAAAAGGTGATAAAGACTCATGCCCAAACTGTACAAATCACTTCGTGAATCGATACGCTGTTTGGTCCTCCCCGTCTGCTCCGGTGACATATACATCAGATTCCCGGACGTTCCGACATCAGAATCACTGTTGTAGCGGAAATGATTGTCGATCACCGAGTATCCGAAATCGATAATCTGAAGCTCTTTCGTTTCCATATTGTAGATGATATTTTTAGGATTGATATCGGCATGAATGATATGCTTCTTATGAATCATTCGAAGCGCTTCGGCCATTTTAATGGCGATATTCAACCCTTCCGAAATCGAAAAGCGACGTTCTTGCAGCAACGAATACAGAGAACTGCCGCCGATATCTTCAAATACGTGAAAATACTCTGAGGGCAGTGCGACAATCTCGACCAATTTAACGATATTAGGGGATTTTAGAGAGGAAAGAATCTGCTGCTCATTCATAAACTGAGATACTCTCTGCTCCGTTATCTCACCCGGTTTGAGCATTTTAACAATCACATTGCGTTCGTCGTTCGTACGGCTTGCACGATAAACGACCGTCGAAAGATTTTCATGCAGTGTATCGATAATTTGATAGTGGCGACTAAACACTAATGTTTCCTTCTTAAAACAAAAAAATATTTTTTATAAAACTTTATTCATCATTACTCTCGAATTTTTTTAGCCCTCAGGGTAAAACAGCTTCCCGCTCCCTCAACCGAACGGACATCGAGTGATATTTCCATCATCTGTGCATATTCACGGACGATATTCAATCCAAGGCCCGTACCGAAACCGTGATCACGCACTTGAGCAAACGGTTCAAAAACGTAGGAGAGTTTTTCGCTCGGTATTCCGATACCGCTGTCTTCAACTTCGATTACACATATATCCGATTTTTCTTCCAATCTAATTTCTACAAACCCGTTTGTGGTAAATTTTAATGCATTTGAAATAAGATTAGTGATAATTTGTTTAAATTTTACACTGTCACACTCTATCGGTATAACACTTTTTTCCGCCTTAAACCGATAGTCGATCGAGCTGTTTTTGTGAAGACTGGAACAATTTTCAAATGCCTCGCGTGCCAGTGAAACCGCGTTGTGCTCAGCAATATCAAAAACTGTTTTCCCCGATTTCATTTTCGCTATATCGAGGAGAGAATTGATCAGTTCCAATAGATTCTCGGCATTAGCGTAAGAGCGCTGCAAATATTTTTTGACCAATGCACGGCTAACCTCATCTTCGACTATCTCGTCATAACTTTCCAAGGCCTGATCGGTAAAATTCACAATAGCATTCAGAGGTGTACGGAGTTCATGGGATACCTGATCGAAAAATTTTGTTTTGGCTTCAAGCGTTTGAAGGGCCTCTTCTTTTGCTTTGACCATGTCGGTAATATCATGGCGGATCGAGAGGATTTCTATAATTGTGTTATCCGCATTTTTTATGGGGACAATGGTCGTCGCAAAATAGTGTGCTCCGCCGAATTTATCTCTATTTTTAAGTACCCCTTTCCATATTTCACCGTTATATATTTTCTCCCGTGCCATTTTTTCGCACATGACTTCGCTGTTGCCCTCGAAAAAGATCGAAACGTTCTGCCCTACTAATTCTTCCGGCATATAGTCAAGCGCTTCGCATAACGCATCATTGACATAGGTGATGATACCGTCAAGGTTACACCGTGCCACCAGATTCGACGTGTCAATGGCCTCATAATACTGGGATAGGATATACTGCGTCTCTTCTTTTTCATGGGTGCTGACCCGTATCCCCTCTTCCAAAACACATTTATAGCTCATCATATCGGTGACATCGGAGAGGGTAATGACATAAATATTTTCACTCGGATCGAGCAGGCTTACCGAAACCGAGAAAGTATAGATTTGATCCGGCCCGCTGATACCGACTCTGTAATGCTCTTTTTCGCCGCTCAATACTGTTTTAAACCACGGAGCGTTTAAGTACCCTTCATACACATACCCGTATTTATCAATGATGAGAAACTGTTGTGAAAGACGAAAATCCGGATCAAATACATCCGATCCGATTGCGGCGAAAAAATCACTGAACGCTTTATTGGCATCTACAATCCGATACCCGTCACTCAAGGCAATCATATTATCCGTCAGATGAAAAATCGATTTGTAATAGCGATAGGTCGGGTCACTTTCCCTCAACCTCGATTTAAGCTGATCTTTTAACGTCGCGTCCCTGTTTTCTTGCGGCACACATTTCCTTTCCAAGCCAAATGCTCATTATTCTACCAAGATAAAGTATTTACGCTAATAAGTAGTTTGATAGCGTGATATTTGCCAAAAAAGCATCGACGCTCTCTCTCGTCTCCGCGATATATTCTATAGAGTTAGAAAAATTAACGATCATTTCTCCGCGATTGTTATTCTGGTTGATTACATCAATCCAAAAGTCATATCCCTCCTGATCAGCTGAGCGATGCAATATGTTCTGATACATTAAATTTATAAAAGTGCTATTTGAAATATTTGAGCCATACATATTTTCAAATTCCGCCGATCTCGCAAATTCTTGCGCTACGACTCCGATCGTACTTCCGGAAACCAGCGAATTAGTCCAAAATGCAAGTCCCTCTTCGTCGGGATCACGTTCAAACAACGCATTATAAAAACGGGATATTTCCGCTTGTTTATCATACAATCCGATTGCAAAATCGATTCCCATACTTCCGTCATTGAAACTAAGGCGTTCAACCCCGTTCAAGGTATCTTGATATTCTCCATGGCTCAGGGTATAGGTACCGTCACTCTGTGTACTGATAGTCACTTTGTTGCGGTTTTCGGTATAAATCGCCGTATCGGTGCCCAAACCGCCGATGAGGGTATTATTTCCCTCTTCTCCGGTAAGCTGATCATCTCCGGCTCCGCCGTCTAAGAGGTTATCGGCGATATTGCCGATGAGCCTGTCATTGGCAGAACCTCCGATAGCATCTTCGATAATAGCACCGTACGCAATCCCCAGATTATAAGAGGCACTGTTATCTGGATTTGAAAAATGGACCGTGTAGTTATGTCCGTCAACATTAATCGTATCATGATTCGCAATGATTTCGTTTTGGTCGACAATCCGGCTTGTCTGGATATTTGAATAATGTCCGGGAGTCAAGTCGATCAGGCACGCACGCGGAGAAAGCGCTTCCGAAATGGTGTCGTGCCCGCCGCCGTCCCACAGTGTCATTAAAAAAGGGGCCATATCGTCAAAGGTATACATATCATCACCGCTATGGTAATCGTTGTTCGCCCCGTAAAGATATTGGACAGCGGCAATATCGAATACCATCGGTGTTTGAGGATTAACGATTTTTGCCGTAATAGTCTGAGTATCAAACCACATATTAATATCAGAATCGTAATACGACATAATGGTGTAAAGCATATTATCCTGATCAGCCGGCAAAAAAGGGCCTTGTTCCGGATCGGTGGAACCTACATTATAATTCCCGGGATGCTTGAGACCGAGTCCGTGCCCTATTTCATGAATCAATGACAAATAGCTGTATGCACCGATTGAAAAATCACTGCTGTATATATCGTTATTTATCCAGACATCGGCAGAAGTTGCCCAGTAATTATCCGGATAATAGCACCAGCCCCATACATCTGACGGTAGATCAGAAGAAAATGCAAAGCGAAAGTCCCCTACCTCTGCGCCGCTTTCATTGATTTGCGTAAAATCCAGATTAGCGACGTTTGCCCAGCTTTGCAGTGCACTGCTCGCAGCTGCTTGCTGTGCGGCAGACAAGCCGAAGTGATAGGTGGCATAGGGTTCATTCGAATATCCATTTTGCCAGTAAGAGGTCTGATTCGTTGTCCATGGGAAGCTGTAGCTGAGACTCATACCGCTTCCGACACTCCCTCCCCACTTCACTCCGGACATCAAAGAATCGATCTGATTACTGTTGGTCAAAGAGACTGTTGTTGTATTTAAAGAAGATGTATAGCTGCTCATTCAAACCCTTTTAGATAACATCTTAACAATATGGAATCTCTCCGCCTGATAACTCTTAATATTGTATCATAGTCGAAAGAGCAGATAAACGCATTAATCGTCAAGTTATTAAAAAAAAGGGGAATTGAAGTTTTGGAGAAGATGGATTAGTTATATTACCGAAGAATAATTGACCCCCGCTACGCAGTGGTCAATTCTAAAAAAAAGTATACACGAAAATCTATAAATGATTCATAAAAATCTCTCTGTAGATTCTTTCAACTAAAAAAGTACTATGCCCATACTCGCGATTTTGACATCTTTGAAATCTCTTATCATTTAAAAAGTAGCCTGACCCCTACTTTTACTTTCCCTACTTTTCCTAAAACTTGTCCCTGAAACAAGATTTAAAAGAAATCCCTTTCGTTATAAATGGATGGCTTTTTGTAAAAGTATCGTGAAAGTTTCACTAAACTTTTTGGATTCATTACCAATATTGTCTATTTTCAGTCACAATCAAACGTACCCTATTAGCAAGGAAAGTAATAATCACTCCTAATATAGGAATTAATGCAAGTTTGTATGCTATATCAACTTTTTCCCAACGACTTAAATTAGCTCTCTTTTTATTAAGATATATAGCCTTTGAAGTACCTGTGAATCTTATTAAATTATCTTCAGTAATTTCTCCTGTTAAATTCCCATCATGTGCAACAACATGATTAGAAGATTGTCCTACTTTTTTTTCTTGTTCATCAATGTATATCTCTTTTATTGGGGCTATGACATTAAAGCTATGTAAGTTCCCATTTTGAATATATTTTGAAAGATCATTTTTACTTACTTCATCAACAATCATCCATCCTCTTATCCCTCTCATTTGAGTCTTTTCTTCATCAGATGTTGAATACAATACTGAGGTTTGTGAATTATTAAACTCCTGAATCGTTAGTATCATTCCACCAAACACGCTATTTAAATGATAATTATCATTTTTAGATTTCTGCAAAGTTTTACATTTCATTTTTTTATCCAAATCTACAGTTTTAGCCATTAAAGTTATATTTATATCTTGAATGCCTGTATTAAGGTGAACATTTCTATTAATTAATTCAACTTTTGAGTCTGTAACACCAAAATTCGGGAAAAACAATACATATGATGTTTTATCTATCCATGAATTATGGTTTAATTCAGTTGATGGGTCTATCACACGTGTAAGTTCATAACCTTTCTTTTTTGATTTTTCAATATTAAAGTTAACTTCTTTTTTATCAACTAATGAAATTACACCACTCTTACTAGAGGAAATCGGAAAAAGAGACATTTCGTAAGTTCCATTATTTACATCAAGACTGATTTTATTGATGTTTTCTATTGTATATGTAGGTGGATTTGAAAGTACCTTTTTAATAGTTTTTGCGTCTTCCTCATAACATTCATCGAGCACTCTGATTTCTGCTTTATAAGCTTTATCATTCACATTCTTTTTCCAATCAAGCGAAAAATCTTCGCTAAAACCTGTAAAGACAAAGTTCCCTTCTTTTTTTTGAAAATTTAAATCTGTTGAAGCAAATGGACCAAAATTATGATTTAATTTTTTTTCAGCCTTAAAACTTCCATATATAGGTAATTTCATGGTTAAATCTATCTTCGATGTAGTTACATAATAAATATTTTTCTCTACTGAATATACAATAAATGCAATCAAAAAACTGATTAAAATTAGAGTCAAAGCATCAATTATTTTACGATTAAAAAAGCTATTTATGTCAAAAAAATCGTTTATTATTTTTCCCATATCCAAAGACAATATCAAAATGGCAATTATTATAAGGGTACCAAATAAGTTTGATACTACATTAACCAATAAATGATCAAAATTGTCAAAAACTATGTCTACAAGCGTTAAAGTGGAAAAAATAAAAAGATACATATAACCCAGTATTTTTTTTGCTGTTCTAGCTTTCCTAGTTACATAAATAACGATAATAATTGATGGAATTAAATACCAAAAAGTCATATATGACATAAACCAAGTTACAAAGTCAGTCTTCCTGACGCAAATAAGCCCTTTATTCATTGTGTCATACAAATTTGCTTCTTCACTTGCTAAAAATTGAGTCAATATTCGTTGGCAAATTGCACCAATACTCATAATAGTCGATAATAAAATTGCAAACGGTAAAGCATTCACTATTGCTTTCATAATAGACAAAGTTAAAGTTTTAATATTCATGTTCATAATAAATTTGTTTCCAATCAATTTTCCTTATTTTTATTTTATGATCTAAATACGAAAGCATAGCATTTTGTTTGATATTATGAAGTTTATTTTTTTATTGGAAAGAAAAATAATTTGAAAGGATGGTGGAGGCGTCCGGGATTGAACCGGAGTCCTAAACCAAGAGAGTAAAGGCGTCTACATGCTTAGTAACGTTGTTTAGGTTTCGTGAGCTTTCACACAACGTGCAAGGCTACAGCACACTATCCTCTAAATTCATTCCCGTCCGAGGCATTCCGAGAGTATAGCTATCGCAGTGGTTATACCCCAAACCCTCTCGGTGATAGCATAGAGAGGTAGAGCAGTCCTAAATTAAGTTAAACTTACGCTACAGCGTAAGCAGGACGGTAATTAGTGTTGTTTGCGTTTAAGCAAGTGTGAGCCGTATAACGGAGCTGCTCAGTCCGGCAATGCAACCTAAACCTTCTTGATCCAGTCGAAGCCATGTCGCCCCCACGTGGTAACCGAAGTTAGAATCGAATTATAGCGGATTATTTATAAATCCGTTCGCCCTGAGCATGTCGAAGGGTGATCGTTCATGGTTCGACAAGCTCACCACGAACGGGGGGGTTAGCTATTGATAAGCGATTTAATATTGCGGGTAATTTCGCAGCATTTAGCAATTTTTTGGGTATTGGAGAGGGTATCATCCAAAAGGACGTTAACGATCGCCGAACCGACGATAACGCCGTCCGCCCCCTGCACTTTTTCACGAGCCGTCTGTTCATTGACACCGAAGCCGACATAGACCGGCGTCTGCGTGTGACGCTTGATCATCTCTAAGGTCGGAGCCAAGTCTTCGGCTTTTCCGCTTCCCGTGATCCCCGCATAGGCGACCAGATAGATGAATTTACGTGCTTCGGCGGTGATCAACGCGATACGTTCCTCGCCGTCGGTCGGAGCGACGAAGGTAATGTTCGCCAATCCCCGGTTTTCAAAGAGTGAATGATACGCTTTGGCCTCTTCATACGGTACATCGGGGATAATCAAACCGTTGACACCGATCGCTTTGGCTTTATCGAGTAACGCTTCCATCCCGTATTGGTAAAACGGGTTGAAATACCCCATCCATAAGGTATCGATTTTCGGTGCAATCGCTTCGGATATCTCCAAAAGGTCGGCAAACCGAAATCCTGCTTCGAGGGCACGCTGATTTGCCGCTTCGATCACGGGACCGTCCGCCACGGGGTCAGAAAACGGAACACCGAGCTCTAAGGTATCGACACCGTTTTCGCCGAGCGCTAATGCCAAATCTACAGTAAAGTTTTTATCGGGATAACCTGCGGTAATGTATGCTACGAGTTTTTTCACTCTTTCTCCATATCGGGTAAAATTAAAAGGGAAAAATGGATTTTGGCAAGCTCATTATCCATTTTTAAATCTTCCTGCCACTGCATAAACATATCGGCGACACTGATGAGCCATGTAATCGTCTCTTCATTCACTTTCGCATCGCGTAAGCGCAATTGTTCAAGCGCATCTTCCGCAAAGGTTGCCAAACGAACCATCGGCTCAATCTGCAAATAACCTGAGGCAGATTTAATATTATGAAAAATCCTAAACAGCTCTTCAATACTTCGATGATAACGCTCAGGATTGCCCAAATCAATGATCAAGGACTCCATGATTTCCGTCATCATGGCGTAATGGTCTAAAAATTCGTCAATGATTTCAAAGTCGAAATTAGCCTCTAAAACGCTCCGTACGCCCATACTGATGTTCTCCTGTGGTCAAAAATTATAACCAGCTTTTGTTTAATATCCCCTCTTAATTGCCATAGAATAGCATTGCAACCCAAATTTTGGGTAAACTATCTACTTTAAATAACTATGGGGATATTTATAGTATGAAAAAACTCACCATCGGCTCGATTCTAAAACGAAAAGGAGCAATTCCTCTCGTGATGATCACCGCATATGATGCCCTTTTTGCCCGACTCTTTAGCGAGAGCGCCGATATTCTCCTCGTCGGGGACAGTCTCAATATGAGCTTCGGCGGCAATAACGATACCCTCAGCGCCACAATGGACCAGATGATTTATCATACCCAAGCCGTATGCAAAGGCGCTCCTGAAACTTTTGTCATCACCGATATGCCTTTCGGATCCTATACCGACGAAGCAACGGCGTTAGCCAACGCTATTCGCGTCTACCGCGAAACCCCCGCCGATGCGGTGAAAATCGAAGGGGGCGTTGATAAGGCCCATCTCGTCAGACATTTGGCGCTCAACGGCATCGCGGTATGCGGCCACATCGGATTGCTTCCGCAAGCCTTTCGTGCCGAGGGGGGATATAAAGTCAAAGGAAAAAGTGAAGAAGAAGCCCTCTCCCTCATCGCCGATGCGCAGGCCATTGAACGTGCAGGTGCTTTTATCCTCGTCATTGAAGGGGTCAAAGCCGATGTCGCAACGCGCGTTGCCAAAAATGTATCGATTCCTGTCATCGGCATCGGCGCGGGCAGCGGCGTAGACGGTCAGGTACTCGTCTTTTCCGATATGCTCGGGCTCTATGAACCGTTCGTCCCGAAGTTTGTCAAACAATACATCAACGGTGCGAAAAAAGTTAAAGAAGCAGCCAATGCCTATAAAATCGAAGTTCAAAACAGGGAATTTCCCGATGAAAATTATGTGTACTGACACCTTGAAAAAAATCTGCCTCAATAGAGGCAAGCTTCAGTGCCTCAGCGGCAAGCGTAGCAGTGGGAATTTTATTCCCGCTGCGTTTTAAGGAATCGGATGGAACGCATAGTCGAAATCGAAAAATTCAATGCCGAAGAGGTAACGGAGACCTCACTGCGTCCCAGCGCATGGAATGATTATATCGGACAAGAACAGATCAAAAAAAATCTCGGCGTCTTCATTGAGGCGAGTTCCAAACGGGGCGAAGCGCTCGATCATGTCCTCTTTTACGGCCCTCCGGGGTTGGGAAAAACGACGTTGGCCCTCATCATCGCCAATGAGATGGGAAGCAACATCAAAGTAACCGCCGCACCGATGATCGAGAAAAGCGGTGATCTCGCCGCCATCCTCACCAATCTCGAAGAAGGGGACATCCTCTTTATCGACGAAATACACCGCCTCTCCCCCGCCGTCGAAGAGATACTCTACCCCTCTATGGAAGATTTCCGTCTCGATATCATTATCGGTTCAGGCCCTGCGGCGCAGACGGTAAAGATCGACCTTCCCCGCTTTACCCTCATCGGAGCAACGACGCGGGCGGGGATGCTCTCAAACCCGCTGAGGGATCGTTTCGGGATGAATTTTCGGATGCAGTTTTATACTCCGGACGAGCTGTGCAGCATCATCACCCAAGCCGCAATCAAACTGGGGAAAAATATCGATAAAGATGCCGCCAATGAGATCGCCAAACGCTCACGCGGAACCCCCCGCATCGCACTGCGGCTGCTGAAGCGGGTACGCGATTTTGCCGACGTCGCCAATGAATCGACCATTTTGCACGAGCGATCCCGCTATGCGCTCGATCAGCTGGGGATCAACGCCAACGGGTTTGATGAGATGGATATCCGCCTGCTCAAACTGCTGATGGAGGCCAAAGGGCGCGCGATGGGGCTCAGCACTATCGCTGCGGCGCTCAGTGAAGACGAGGGGACGATCGAGGATGTCTTGGAGCCTTACCTACTCGCTAACGGCTATCTGGAGAGGACGGCGCGCGGACGGGTCGCAACCCCGAAAACGTACGAACTGCTCAAATTCGGAACCCCGCAAATCGGGTTGTTTGAATAACCGATGAAAAAAGAGTATTTCACCCTCACCCTTTTGCTGATAGCATCATACGGAATCTATATATTGTACGAGCCGTTTTGGATGAGCATCGTCGTCGCTTCGCTCTTGGCCATGTCTACCCACCATATCCAGATGGGGTTCTTGCAACTCACCAAAAGCCGTTTTTTGGCATCGATGCTCTCGACCCTTTTACTGGGGCTTCTTTTCTTTGCCCCGTTGGGCTATTTTATGTTTCGCCTCTCCGTCATGCTTCAGCATCTGGATCCCGTTATCATGAGCATGCTGGAAACCAAACTGCGCGGATGGTTAGCCCATCTTCCCCCTTCGCTCTCCCGTGTCGAAGCAAAAATCGAAGCGGCATTGACCAAATTTGACCCGGAAACCCTTACCCAGCACATCATCGCCTATGCATCTCAAATCGGAAGCTTCACGATGTCGTTTCTATCGGGAACCCTGTTTATCTTGATTTTCTATTTTATCGCACACTATTACGGACGGGACATTTTTGAGTTTTTCAAACGATCCGCCCACTTTCCGCAGCAGGAGAGTACTCTCATCATTTTTGAAATGCGTTCGTCGATGAGCGTCGTTTTTTATTCGATCCTTGTAACCGCCGTATTTGAGGGGGCACTGTTCGGGGTAGCGGTAGGGTATATGGGGTACAACGGGCTACTGTTTGGCATCATGTACGGCTTTGCCTCCCTGATTCCTGTCGTAGGGGGAGTCGTTATGTGGCTTCCGTTTGCCCTGTTCGAACTCGCTTTGGGCCATACCGAGAATGCCCTGTTCATTACCCTCTATACGATCATCGTCATTTCGGTCATAGCCGACACGTTTATCAAACCGGTTATCATCAAACTCATCAACCAAAAGCTCATCAAGCCCCAAGAGAAGATTAATGAGCTGATCATCTTTTTCGCGATTCTTGCAGGACTCGCAACATTCGGTTTTTGGGGGATGATTATCGGACCGGCCATTACCGTCCTTTTTCTGACCCTTATGAAAATTACCGAAGCGCAGAGTGACGAGAGTATTTCTCATTAACGTCATTAACACTCAATTGGCAAAAGGTTAAGTGTTTTGGCGTATCATGTCATCATACCAAACATGGAGAAAATCATGAAAAAAGTTCTTAGTATCGCACTCATTCTCGGAGCGACTGCGTTAATGGCCTGCCCGATGCAAAACGGCGGAATGATGCAAAACGGCGGAATGATGTTAATGAAAAAATGTGAGTGCGACACCTCAATCCTTCCGAAACCTTTTGAAAAATTGGGTCTAAACGATAATCAAAAAGGACAAATCCAAAAAATCCGCGAAGAGGGAAAAGCTTTCCATAACCAACAACGCGAAAAAGTGATGGCGGTACTTACTCCGGAACAGCTAAAAACATTCGAAGAGAATGCTCCAAAAATGTGTCCTAAACAAATGCCGATGAAAATGAAACAAATGCAACAGATGCCACAAAGCGGAATGGGTTGCAAAAACTGCCCTCAGAAATAACCTTTACCATGGTCAAAATACTCCTGATCGAAGACGACCTCGAAATTTCGGATCTGTTGACGCAGTATCTGAGTCGTTATCAGATGGAGGTAATCAGCTATGCCCATCCGAAAAGTGCACTTGCATCGTTGGGGATCGAATCGTATGATCTCGTCCTCCTCGATCTGACCCTCCCAGATATGGATGGGCTGGATGTATGCAAAGCGCTTCGTGAGCGGAGCGATATTCCCATCATTATCTCCTCGGCTCGGAGTGATTTGGGAGACAAAGTGATTGCACTCGAACTCGGTGCCGATGACTACCTCCCCAAGCCCTACGAGCCGCGTGAACTTGTCGCCAGAATCCAGAGTCTCCTTCGCCGTATTAACGGCAAAACGATCCAAGCCAGCAGTGAAATGTTCAGAGTCGATGAAAACGGTATCTATAAAGAGGGGGAACTTCTCCCCCTTACACGCGCCGAATTTGAACTTTTGGCACTCCTTATCAAACATCGCCGTCAAATCATCTCCCGCGACTTTATCGCCAACAACGTGGAATCGATCCAATGGGAGAGCTCGGAACGTAGTATTGATGTCCTCATCAGCCGAATCCGCCAGAAGATCGAAGCCAATCCCAAACACCCTACCCTCATCCGCTCTATTCGAGGCATGGGATATCAATTTACTCTATGATTTCACGCCGACACTCCGTTTTTTTTAAACTGCACGCTTTCTTTTTTTTAGCCGTTATCGTTTTGATATTGCTATTTCTCTCGGCATTGAGCGAACAAAAAGAACAAAAATTCCATCTGCTGGCACATCGTTCGATGGAACTCTCCCGAATCCTGGAAGAGACCGCTATCCACTCCTGTACGGAACAGAATAAAGAGCTTCAGGAAGCGGGCTTCAAGCACATCGATACGATCACGTCCCAATGCGAAGCGATCCCTCTGCCGCCACCGATGCGTTCCAAACTCCGATCACGCAACGTAAGGGTCACCATCTATAAAGATCAAGAGGGATTCGTGTATGCCCTGGGACGCGAGCACTGTACAATGTATTATAGAGACACGGCGGAAGAGCCGACCTACTATTTCGTCTGGTTTTTATTTTTTGCCCTCATGGGCGGACTGGTGAATATGTATCTGCTGCTGTGGAGCAATCTCAAACCCCTTAAACATCTGTACGAGCAAATACAGCGGTACGGAGAGGGAGAAGAGATTATCGATACCCGCAGTTCGGGGAAAGATGAAATTGCCTTGATATCCAATGCCCTTCACGATGCGCTGGAGAAACAAAACAAACTGAAAAAATCGCGTGAACTTTTTTTGCGGAACATGATGCACGAACTCAAAACACCCATTACCAAAGGGAAACTCATCGTCGAGCTGGAAGAGCCGAGTCCTAACCGAAATTTGCTTTCCAAACTTTTTTCACGGCTTGAGCGACTGATTCGCCAAATGGCGGATATCGAAAAAATGCACGCCTTCTCTCTCACCAAAAATTCAACATCTCTGGATTCGATGATCCAGAGTGCACTGGATAATCTGATGATAGAGGAGGACATTGTAGAGATACGCGGATGTACACAGAGTATTATGGTCGATAGCGAACTCTTTACGAGCGCACTCCAAAACCTGATCGATAATGCGACCCGCCACGCTACCTCGTACCCGATTCACATCGATTGTGACGGAGCAAAAATCTGTATCCGAAACAGCGGCGAACCGCTTAATCGTCCTGTCGAAGAGGCGTTGCAGGCGTTTGTCACCGAACGGGGAGACGGAGGATTAGGATTGGGACTCTACATCGCCCAGTCAGTGTGCGAACTGCACCGCTTTGATTTAGAGTACAAGTATGAAGAGGGGATACACCATTTTTGTATCCGGTTTTAAACCGTCCGCTTCTTAAAATAAACCCACAAAATCGCGGATACTCCCGCCATCGCAAAACTAAGCGCCATCCCCAGCGTCATCCATTGTCCCACAATATAGCCGATCTGTGCATCGGGTGCACGGTAAAACTCGACCGCTCCCCGTCCAATCCCGTATAAAAATCCGTACAGTAAAATCAACTCCCCTTCAAACGCTTTGCGCTTGCGGTAGAGGTAGATGATGACAAATACGACGATCCCCTCTACAAACGCCTCATACAGCTGCGAGGGGTGACGGAGGGTATCATAGACATAGATTCCCCACGGAACGTCGGTAGCGCGGCCGACAAGCTCCTGATTGAGAAAATTGCCGATACGGCCGAATACATACCCCAGCGGTACGGAGACCGCCACCAAATCCATCAACCGCCCGAACGGAATACCGTGACGGCGGTGATAGAGATACGAACCGATCAAAAAGCCCAGAATCGCACCGTGAAAACTCATTCCGCGGATGCCGACAAACTGCCCGTCGATAAACGGGTTAAAAATCTGCCACGGATTCGTGAGATAATACATCGTGTGGGTATCGTAAAAGAGGATATACCCCAACCGAGCCCCCAAGATAACTCCGATTTCGGCATAGATGAAATAATCGTCCAACTGATCTTTGGTGATTGCAATAGCATCTTTTTGGACAATCCATTTGGCGATGACGAGGGCGCCTAGAAGTGCAAGGACATACATCAATCCGTACCAGTGGACGGGAATAGAGAAGATGTTAAAGGCTACGGGGTTAAAATGGTCGTAAATATGATTCCAAAATTCCATACTTGTTTGTTTCCTTTTTCATTTCCAATTAGCCAGTCAGTGACTGGATTTTTATTTTACAATTCTTCTATCTCAAAATAGGGTTTAATCATCATGCAAAAAATCTTCTAAATCAGAATTTTTGGAGCAAATAAATGTTTCGAGAAGTTTTTTGGCTTTTGTTTTAGAAGGAAGAGTTTGAATTATTTCTGATAGCGGAAAAAAAGAGAAAGCATCATCAAACTGATCTCGCGTCATCTTCAGATATGACCTAAAGGAGATCAGATAATTTGAGCTTTTGTGTAGTCGACTTTTTTGTGTATTCTTTTCTCTTAGCGTCAAATGCTTTGATTTTGTCAAAATTAGATTTTGAAAAAACTTCTATGACAAACTTTTCATGCTCTTTTTTTAATACCATCGGCTCTAAAAATGCTTTTGTCATACCTAAATTCCTTCACACTTTTTTTATGTATTGTAACGATTATACCCAATATCGACTTTTTATCATCGTAAATTTAAACTTTAATCCGTTTCGCATCGACGAGATAATCACGCCCTACTCGCCCGATGTTTTCAAGCTTTACGTTATGGCACTCACCGATCGCGTCGTCATCGTAATAAAAATGCTCAATTCGTAAAAATGCGATAGTCATCGGGCTATCTTTGAGTTCCGTGATTTGATGAAGGGAACAAAGCAATGCCGCGCGGGCATCGGCAACCATCGACGGAAACTCTGCCATCACTTCACGCATCTCGATACCGCATTGTTCTGCTTCGCTGACACCGTATTCAAACGCTTCTGCTGAATTTTCGATAGGTTCAGCATGAACATCATGAGCGAGTGAAATCGTCGCTTTTCCCGTCTCGATGATATTACGAATCGAATCTTTCAACCCACCGTTTTCATGCGAACCAAATGAGACCATAACACACGGTGGGTTGGATGAGACAGGGATGAAATAACTATAAGGTGCGAGGTTCAATCCTCCCACACCTATCGTCGAAATCCATGCAATCGGGCGCGGAAAGATGGTGTTACTCATCATTTTATAGACGGTATTGGTGTCTAATGTTTCGGGAGTAATCAGCATAATATTCCTTTAAAAGGTTATAACTTTCCAGTCGCTTTTAAGCGCCTGCGTCAAAAACTCACCCGTATGGGTCGGCTCGATCCCCAAAGCTCGGAGTTGTTCCGTGACCCCGTAATCGTCGCTGCATACGACGCAGACTGAGGCTTTTACACCCGAGTCGATCACCTGAGCAACCATTGCTTGTAACTCCGTGTTTTCCGCCAAGAGCTTCGCCGAAGGACCCCATACCATCAGATGGGCTTCGTCCCAATATCCTCGGGGGAGAATCACACTCCCATACAGCAATACCAGTTTTTTGGCCACTTCGATCTCGCCGCTGCTCCATACGATAAGAAGCTTATCCATTGCCGTGACCCCTTTGGTGCTGACCCATAATTTGCTTCATCACTTCCAGATTCTCATCCAAACGATACGCCTTGCCGAATCCCATCACGACACTTCCGCTTTTGGGGGAGAGTTTAAAGAGATGAAAATCACCCATTTGGGTTAATGAGGTGACGAGTTCAGGATCAAAATGAGCTTTGAAACGCTCGATTACACGTGCAAACAATTCATCTACACGACTAATCTCTGATGCGACTGCCTCGATTGTCACTCGTTTGCGGGCAAAGGGCTGAACACACTGCGACTCATCTTCGACAAAAAGCAAAGAGATATTTGGATTCACCAGAAGATTACGCCCATGCTGGGCGACGGTGCTGATCAGGATATAAAAATCGTTTCCGAGACGAACATAGGGGGCGGTACTGGCGTGCGGCTCCCTATCGGGGGTTAATGAGGCCATAACCAGAGTCTGAAACGTCTCTAAAAATGACTCGACTTCCATCGTCGTCATTGTTTCAGCGCCTCGGCAATCAATTCGATCGGGTTTTTAAAGACAACATCGAGTTTGGCATCGTTCATCGAGTTGTTGATCTGCATACGGCAGGCACTGCACTCGGCGGTAACCACCTGTGCCCCCGTTTTGGCGATCATGGCCGCTTTGGGTTTTCCCGCTGCCTGGGCAAAATGGAAATTCTCCGTCTGCATCGTCACCCCGCCGAATCCGCAGCAGGCGTTCGGATCGCTCATTTCGGTGATGGTGTAGTTTTGTCCCACCAATGCCCGCGGCTCTTTATAGACCCCCTGCATTTTACGGGCATGGCATGGATCGTGATAGGTAACGCTCAGATCGCTGCGCCCTTTGGACGCCAACAGCGCTCCCAATTCCGTTTTTTGCTCCAGCCATTCCGTCGCCATAAAAATCTTATTTTTGAGTTTACGAGCACGTTCCAGCCATTCGGGCTGATCGTGGAAGAAATGCTCGTAATCGATCTTGATCATTGCACTGCAGGTCGCTTCGGGGATGATGATCGCTTCGACCTCATCGATGAAACTCTCGAAATAGACGATGTTCTTTTTGGCGTTATGATCAACCGTTGCAAAATCTCCCGTGAAGTAGGCAGGCGCCCCGCAGCAAAGCTGCTTTTTCGGAATAAAGGCATCGATGTTCAGCGCCTCCAAAATTTCCAAAAGACCTTTGCCGATCTCGGTGTAGTTGTAGTTTGCCAAACATCCGATGAAGATGGCGACGCGGCGTTTGCCCCCATGAGGGATATTCTCGGGATAACTGTTGAGAAACGAAGTTTTACCCATCGACGGCAGCAGCCGGTCTTTTTTAATGATCGGGAGGCTGAATCGCGGTTCCATCGAGTTGATCTGATCTTTGATTTTAAATCCGCACGTTTGAAATACATATCCGAGTTTAAAGAGGATATCCATCGTCGTACGGTGACGGAGCAAATAGAAAAATACCCGTTTAAACCATGCGATTCCGTATTTATCGGCGAGATCGGCACGTACCTGCTCGATGACCATATCGGTCGGAAGCGCTTTGGGACACACGTCGGTACAGTTGGTACACAAGAAGCAGCTCTCAAAAATCGCTTTGGCATTCGTATCGAGCTCCAGCTGTCCGCGCTGATACGCCCCGAGAAGATCGATAAATCCGCGAGGGCTCGTGACCTCATCGGCATTAACATTATGAATCGTACAGACCGGAATACATTTTCCGCATTTGATACAGGCATCGGACGTTTCGGTAAAATTAAACAATTCGCGTTTTTCCATCGTTACACCGTTTTACTGAATGCTTTATCGGAAGAGGCGTGCCGTTTCATGTAGGCGTCAAACGGCATCGCGATATTTCGGATCAACAACGTCCCCGTCGTTGAGCACTCAATCGATGAAGGCGTCATTGTCAGAAGAGCGTCCGCTTCGAAAGGTTTGAGCGCTTCAACCGCATCAACAAAATACTCTGCAAATTTTACGCCGAACAATCGTTCAAACCGCTCTATATCGAGCTTGAAATTACTCATCAGCTCCATGATCACATATTGGCGGATGCGGTCATCTTCGTTGAGCGCTACGCCCCGTTCATGCGGCAGACGTCCCGCATCGATCGCGGCCTCGTAACTTTCCATATCTTTAAAATTTTGGGCGTAATAATCAGCCCCTTCGCCGATAGAGGTGAGCCCGATACCGATCAGATCGGCACCCCCTTTGGTCGTATATCCCTGAAAGTTACGGTGAAGTTCCCCTTTTTCAATCGCTTTGAAAAGTTCGTCTTCGGATTTTGCGAAATGGTCCATCCCGATCATTTTATAGCCGCTTGCTTCCATATGATCGATCGTATAGCGCATAATTGCCAGCTTTTCCGCCGGATGAGGCAATGTCGTCTCATCGATTTTCCGCATCGTCTTTTTCAGCCACGGCACGTGGGCATAGTTAAAGACGGCAAATCGATCCGGATCGAGCGAAATAGCCAAATCAAGGGTCTTTTTAAACGTTTCAAGACTCTGATGCGGCAGCCCGTAAATCAGATCGACATTGACGCTTACCATGTTGTATTTGCGTGCCAGATCCATCGCTGATTTTGTGACATCGTAGGGCTGAACACGGTGCACCGCCACCTGGACTTTGTCGTCAAAATCCTGAATACCGAAGCTGACACGGTTAAAGCCGGCGTCACTGAGGACTTTCATCTGAGCTTCATCGATATGGCGCGGATCGATCTCACAGCTGATCTCGGCCCCTTCGGCAAAGTTTTTAAAATGGCTTTTGATCGCCGTGATGATACGGTGAAGCTGATCGGCATCGAAAAACGTCGGGGTTCCCCCTCCGAAATGGAGCTGGATCACCGGACGGTTCACGTCGATATGGGTACTCAAAATTTGAAGTTCGCGCGTCAAATAATCGATATATCGCTCTTTTTTATCCTCTTTTGAGGTAAATACGACATTACATCCGCAAAAATAGCAGGCATTCTTGCAAAACGGCAAGTGAAAGTAGAGGGACAATTCTCGAGACGGATCTTGCGCATGGAGTTTTGAGAGATACGCGTCGTAATCAAAACTCTCGCTGAACTCCAATGCTGTCGGATAGCTCGTATAACGCGGCCCCGGCTTCGAATATTTGGTAAATTTGTCAAAATCAAGCATATATATATCCCTATCGATCCCTAGATAGACGCGATTATGCCCCTTTTGGGTTGAATAACGGATAAAAAAGAAACATTATTCTCTTAATGGAGGTAAATATCACAAAATTTAAGCAGCCGGTTATCTAGTTTTATTAGAGATTGTGATAAAATCTTTAAATTATCAGATAAATGAATGAGGATACGGCCCTATGATCAAAGTTCTTGTCGTTGAAGACGATGAAGTAACCGCAATAAATTTAAAAATGTCATTGGAAAAGCAGGGATATGACGTTATTTCGATAGCCGATAATGCCGTTACTGCACGGAATAAAATTAAAATTTACAATCCCGATATTGTTCTCATCGACATCGGCCTTCAAAAAACGATGGACGGTATTGAATTGGCACAATACATTCGTGATAAAAGTCAACTTCCCTTTATCTATCTAACCGCACATTCAGACAACGATATGCTCACCATCGCTAAGAAGACAGAGCCTTACGGGTATATCGTAAAACCTTTTGATCCGATCAATCTGCACACCACGATCCAAATGGCACTTTACCGTTTTAAAGAAGAGAAAAAACGCAATTCCAATATCGATGAACTCAAATCGGACCGCGAAGAGCTCGAGAAACTGGTCTATGCTAAAAAGCTCTCCGACAAACCGATTGTGGAGTTCGGTGACGGATATCGGCACGATACAGGGCTAGGGGAAACCTTTTACCAAAACCAAAAAATCAAACTCACTAAAAAAGAAAACGCGTTTATACGCCTTTTAGTCGCTCAACTGGGAAGTGTCGTCGATTTTGAACAGGCAATCAATTACGTCTGGGAAACCAAAGGGGCAACCGACAACAGTGTTCGAACCCTGGTATGGCGTCTTCGAAACAAACTCCCGACCGATGTCATTAAAAATGCGTCGGGCGTCGGGTATTATCTCGAAGAATAGCCGTTATTCAAACCTCTTTTTAAACTCGCTCCGAAGCACGTGATACGCTTCGGTAAAATCAAACTCCGCATCATTATCAGCTGCCGAACTTTCGATCACATACGCAAGACGGGAGAGTTCGTCAAAACGGAAATTTGCGCTGGACCCTTTTATCGCATGAGCAATAGAAGCGATATGTTCATACTCGTTTTTCTCTATAGCCGCTGCAAGTTCTTCAAGCGAATGTTCCATTTTCTGATAATATATCCCCAAAAGATACTCGATTTGTTCCTCATCCAGCATTAATGCGCTTTTGAGATGATCCATATCGATATTAGGATAGTTAGAAACGACTTGGTTACTCGGCTCATACGAAGGCAGATCAATTGCTTTTAAATAACGTTCGAATATCTGCTCAATCTCTTTGAGTACAATCGGTTTGCCTAAAAAAGCATCGTAGCCGTTTTGGATGGAACGTTCGCGTGCCCCTTTCACGACATTGGCTGTCAGTGCGACTATCGGAGTATGCCCTTTTTTATTCTCTTTCTCATACGCTAAAATGGCTGCCGTCGCTTCATTTCCGTTCATTCTAGGCATTTGTTCATCCATTAATACCATATCATACGGCTGCGATTGATAGTAATAAAGGGCTTCCACACCGTTAGAAGCGATCATATAGCTTAGACCGTACCGTTCCAGAATAATCTTGATAAGCTCTTGATTGGCAAGGTTGTCTTCCGCAACCAATATCTTTCCTTCAAATCCCTTTCGCTTATTCATACCGACCATGCGGGGCAGATGGTGTTCGTTATTTCCTAAAACATCACATAATGCATTCTGGAGTTTGGTACAGTAAATCGGAAACGTAAGCGGTGCGATCGTCTTAATAGTATCATAACGCTCATCAAGAAAATCGAGAATAGCAACCGAGGGAATTTTTTGTGCGATGATCATTTCGCGTGTTTTGTCATCCATCGAACTTTCTAAAAATATGAGCAGATCGCACGGTTCCTGGACATTTTCGATACTATGGACATCCAATCCGAAATGGTCCCAATAACGCTGCAAGGATTCAAGTTTATAGCTCTCGCTCGATTCATATTTAAGAAGGCCGAACCGAATACCTTTAAACATCGAGACATCAAACTTTGAAATTTCGCATTCATGATTCACGACGACAGGAATTTTCAAAGTAAATAAGCTCCCTTTCCCTACCGTCGATTCGAGTTCAATCACCCCCCCCATATGATGCGCCAGCTGTTTGCAAATGGAAAGGCCTAAACCGCTCCCTCCGTTGACTTTCATACTCCCCTCTTGCGCCTGGGAAAAAGCATCGAATATCCGTTCCTGATCGGCTAAAACTATCCCGATCCCCTGATCGCGTACCGAAAGTGAAAGTATCCCCTCATCACACCGGGCTTCCACATGAATTGCCCCTGCATGATGGCTGAATTTAATAGCATTGCTCAAAAAATTTCCGACAATCTGCTTGATCCGAAGTGCATCGGCGACAATTTCATACGCGATTGTAGGATCGATAAAACTGGTCAAAGTAATATTTTTTGAATTCGCACCGGGGACGAAGAGTTCCATTGTATGTGATATTTCATCGTGAATATTAAACGGCTGCGGATCGATCATAAATTCGCCGCTGCGCAGTTTCGAGAAATCGAGAATATCATTGATAATATGTAGCAGGTTTTCACCGCTGTTGGAGATAATGTCCAGATATTGCTGATAGCGCGGATTGGTCGTCTCATCGCGCAGAAGAGATACAAATCCCAAAATCGCATTCAGGGGGGTGCGGATCTCGTGAGACATATTGGAGAGAAAATACTCTTTCGCTTTTGAAGCGTTGATCGCTTCTTGTTCTTTTTGATAAATCGTGTCGGTATAAAGTTTTAAAACACCCGAAAAATTTTGGTCAAACAAATAACTCACCGATGCAAAGACCGACTGATCATTAACCCCCAAACGGTATGTCGCATCAAGAACAGATCGTTTAAACCGTGTACACAACAAAAACAGCTCATCTGCCCTAAGCTCTTTGTTTTTTAGATAATCGATCAATTCCGCAATCACCGGACAATCTCCGATGATCATTTGCCCCGATACGACCCCCATAAAATAATCAAAGACATTTCGGGCATACTGATCTTTGAAAAAATTGACATCGATTTCGTGGCGTTCCAATATTGATTTGCACAACTCATCGGAGATCCATTCGTTTAAAATAGACTCTTTGGCGGCGATAAGAATCGTTCTGGATTGAAATAAATTTGAAATATCAGGGGAGTGCATAAAATTCCCTTAGGAGATGAAATTCTTCAGATATATTACTTAAAAAATTTAAATAACTATAACTATTTTTTATTTTGGAGCAACCCAGAAAAACACACCTAAAGCAACAATCAGGAGCTGGAATGCCATGATGGCAGTCGTTCCGATAATATTTCCGATTTGACAGCTTGTACATTGTTTGTATAGTTTTGCTTCATGCTGGGCGTACATAAAATAGATAACCATCAGTACGGGAACGAGCATCAAAGCGAATTTATCGACGGTATAAACCATGTGACGCAATTCATCCGAAAGTACCCATGGCGTAATAAAACTCAAAGCCACTGCGGCCATCAGGTATTTCGCCCCCTTTTTAAAATAATCGCGGACAAATACCGTCGGACATGAAGCACCGAAATCGTACACCCCTTCATGCTGCGAAACCAAAATTTCTTCCACTTTTTGGCGCTCTTTTTTATCGAGTTTGTCCAACAACGTTCCGCCGAAAAGAAAATCGATCTGACGCTGGAGTCTCTGGGACAGTTCACCCTCCGCATCCAAATGGCGCAGCTCGCCGTTACGGTTTTCATACACGACTTTAATTTTTCCGTAACGTTTGATTTTTGCACTGAATCCTTTTGGGAAATAAGGGCTTACTTCATCAATCTCTTCGACACCCTCCGTCGATATCAACCGTGCATTGATCAATTCAAGGATATTTTCACCCTCTTTGAGAAGAATAGCGCTGTAAGGTATCGCAATCTGTATTGCCGAGATGGCGTTCAGCTCATGATGCTCCATCGTATCGCGCATATTTTCCAGCAGTTCAAACAACTCATCATCATACTTTCGTATATCTGCCGATATGTATCGGATTCGCTCGTCAGGATAGGTGATCAATTCTTTAATCATGGAAAATTCTTTACATTGAGATTTTAAAACGCCATCGGAGCACAGCCCCGAGGAGGGACTGAAAATTAGTGGCTTTTGCGAACAACGATCAACATTTTGATGTTGATGATGATAAAGCGGATAAACTGCCAAATTTTGCAGGTACGCATTTTGATAACAAAATTTGTCGGTACCATTGTCGTAAAATTGTCATCGTACGGTCTTACGTATTTTTCGATTTCGTTCATTGTTTTTTCTCCTTTTGTCTTACTCAGGGATCATTGTCCAGCCCGGATTGAGCTTGGCTTTATAGATAAACATGTGGTGTAGGATGTGTTTGATCCAGTGACCCGCAAGTCCGATTTCACCGAATGTGTAATCCAAATCACGTCCGATTCCCGGATATTTTTCGAAGTCAGGAACAACCGGATAAACGGTCAATGCCGCAGCCGTACCGTCAAACAGACCTTTACCTGCCGATGCGACACACGCCGCACCCATTTCTGCCATAGACGCTTCATGCAAGTGTGCATCAGGCCCTTTTTTGATCAAATCGCAAACGCTGTGAGCAACCGCTTTCCCGATGATACCGCTCGGCATACCTGTACGCGGAGGAGTTGGGAAAATTTGTGTTCCGTTTGGAGTCGTCATCGGTTTAGAGATCGGATGCGGAGGAGCGAACGCGATACCTGCTGCGAAGAGGTTTTTATAGGTCGGATTTTGGTAGGTACGCGGCCAGTCAGACGCTTTCCAGTTTTCATACGCCCCCGCATTGTAGTTCGCATCAACTTTCATGAAGCCGTTCGGTGCGAATACCGTTGCAGTGATATCTTCACCCGCTTTGTTGTAGGCTTTTAAACCGACACCTGCAAACGGCGGAATCAACATTGCGAAATCAAACTCTTGCTCACCCATTGAACCGTCAAGCAATTCATAGTGAACTTTCCCTTTTTCAACTTTGTTAACGTGTGCACCGATCAACCATTTAACACCGCGCTCAGAATAGAGTGATTCGGCGAAAAGACGTGAAGATGCCGCATATCCGCCGCGTTTCATGTGTAGTCCGCCGATACCGAAGTCACCGAGGAACGATTCGTTAGAGATCCATTGAAGATCTGCCATCTCACGTACACCCGCTTTGCGAAGTTCATGCTCGATGTTGAAGATGTACTCGAACGCCGCACCTTGACACGTACACATACCGTGTCCCGTACCGATTAGGAATTTTTGGCGCTCCCCTTTTTTCATTTTCTCAATGCATTTTGTAAATTCGTGCGCTGCATGGTCAGCGTGGTCCGCCGTACATACTGAAACGGTAAACTCACCTAAACCGTTTGCATCGCCAAGTCCAGGAGTAGCGGCAAAATTAAGTTTTGGACCTGTAGCGTTAATCAGATAATCGTACGTTACGTCTTCACTTTGCCCTGCTTTGCCTTGTCCTGTATATTCGATGGTTACGAACGGTTTATCGCTGCTCGCATTCCCCTCTGGGTTAAGGCTTACCGCTTTCGCTTGTTTGTATGTGATTCCTGCTTTTTGATAGACAGGAGCAAGATCAAAAGTAACCTCTTCTTTAGACATTTGGCCGACACCGACCCAAATATTTGAAGGAATCCAGTTCCATTTCGAGTTAGGGGTAACGACTACCACCTCATGTTCTTTTCCGAGCCAATCTGCTGCGAATGTTGCAGCAGTATGTCCGGCGACACCGCCACCGAGGACGACTACTCTTGCCATTGCTTCTCCTTCGTTTTTTAATTCCATAAAAGCTGATTATACACCCTATAACATCACAATTATATCACATCCTTAAAAATAACCCTGCATTTTAGACTAAATTTATTACAACAGCAGTCAATGTTACATATTTTCCCAATCGGGACAAATCATAAAAGAAAAATAAAAAAAAATTATGACGATTAAAATATTTAACTATATTGACTTTAAACGCCATAGCTATTATAATAACCCGTAACAGTTAAAAAAAATTATGATTTGGATTACGAAGGATTATCAGGTGCAAAATATTCTCATAATCGGTGGGGGAATCGCCGGCATCGAAGCAGCGATATATTATCGGACAGAGGGGTTCGAGGTTGAACTGATCAGTGATCGAAGTTATGTTTTCATCTATCCGATCGCTATCTGGATTCCTGTCAAAACAGTCCGTTTTGAGGATGTCTCCTTTTCTCTTGATAAGATCGCTGCACGACACGGATTTAAACTCACGATCGATCGTCTCATTGCGATCAATTCTGCCGAAAAAACCGTTACCTTCGAAGAGAGAGGCGTCCGCACGGCAGATCATCTCGTCATCGCAACCGGTGCGGCAAAAATGAAGCACGAAGGGCTGGAACATACCTTCTCCATCTGCGGAGCACCGGAACACTCTATCCTCCTCAAAGAAAAAATCGATGCTTTAATCAAAAAAGGGGACGGGAAAATCGCATTCGGCTTCGGAGGAAATCCCAATGATCCGAGCGGCGTTCGCGGAGGTCCCGGATTTGAGCTTTTTTTCAATCTCCATCACCGTCTCACAAAACTCGGTATCCGAGATAACTACGAAATGACCTTTTTTGCGCCGATGCCGCAACCGGGTGCACGGATGGGTGAAAAAGCCCTCAAATTAATGGAACGGCTCTTCCAACAAAATCATTTCGGAACCTGTTACGGCAAAAAAATAAAACGCTTTCAAGAAAACGGGGTCGTATTTGAAGACGAAAGCTGTTTAGAGAGTGATTTGACAATGTTTATCCCAGCAGGTGACGGACAGCCGTTCATTAAAGAATCCGATCTGCCGACCAACAGCGCCGGTTTTATCAAAATCAATGATTTTTGCGAAATAGAGGGGGTAAAAGGGTGGTATGCCATCGGCGATACGGCCGCACTTGAAGGACCTGAATGGAAGGCAAAACAGGGACATATCGCCGAAGTGATGGCGCGTAACGCCGCACACAACACCGCTATCGATTTAGGGGTGAAATCGGGAGAAAAAAAAGGGTATAAAAACCATCTCAATATCCTCTGCCTTATGGATATGGGCAACGGGGCGGGGTTCGTCTATCGAGACGATAAAAAGGCCCTTCTTATCCCTATGCCGGTTATCGGGCATTGGATGAAAATCCTCTGGGGGTGGTATTATAAAATGTCAAAAATGAGATATTTTCCCCGCCTGCCGGGGATGTAATCTCTGATTCCGCAATTACAAAGCAACGAATCTGTTTCTACCCTCTTCTTTTGCGCGGTACAGCGCATCGTCCGCCGTCTTTAAAAGTTCTTCTGAGCAAACTTTCTCATCAGCCGGTTTAAACGCCATACCCAGGCTGATAGTGACATGATCCGCAGCACTGGAATATTCATGTTTTATCCCCAAACCACTTACCGCTTTGATCAAATTCTGCGCTACATTTGCCGCCCCTTCATGATCAATATTTTGGAGAATAACGATAAATTCTTCACCACCGTAACGGGCTACCATGTCACTGGGCCGTTTTAACGAGGATTTCAGCGCTCCGGCGATTTTTATCAAGCATTCATCCCCTTTTCCATGTCCGTAATGATCGTTATACCGTTTAAAATAATCGACATCGATCATCAGTATCGCAACCGTTTTATACTCTCTGATCATCTCTTTACATTTTTTCTGATACTCTTCATCGAAATAACGGCGATTGGGTATATGGGTCAAACCGTCGATTCGGGAAAGATCTTCAAGCCAATCACCTTTTAGTTTGAGGGTAATATGGTTTTTGACCCTGATTTTGACAATAGTGGGGTGGAACGGTTTTGAGATATAATCCACCGCCCCGAGATTCAGCCCGTATTCTTCATCTTTGACATCGTTGCGGGCGGTCACAAAAATGACGGGTATATTATTGGTCGAAGGAGTATTTTTCAACTCTTTGCATACTTCATATCCGCTCATTTCAGGCATTTCAATATCCATGAGAATCAAATCGGGTTTCTCACTCCCTTTAGCGATTTCTAATGCTTTTTGGCCGTTTTTAGCCACCTTTATTTTATAATCATCTTGCAGGAGATCAGAGAGGATAGTGATATTTGCGGCCATATCGTCAACGATCAAAATGGTGGGTTTGGTCATAGTTTCCATCTGTTCATTATCTCCAAGGCGGTGTCGTAATCAAACTCTTCCATCGCTTCTTTCCAACTCATTATTTCTTTATGCTCAATCAAGTCGCGAAGCGCTTCTGTCAAACGATGCTGATCTTTCATCTGCACCATATTCCCCGTTTTAAGATCGTTGTAAATCTGATCAAAAAATGCCTTTACTTCCTGAAGAGACAATGTGGAAACGGAATGATATACTGATTCCGTTTTTTCGTCTATCACTTCTTTAATTTGTTCTTTTAAAACTTCTATCTCTTCGACGTAGCGTTGAATTTCTTCGTTCGGTATGGGTTTCCCCTCTTTAAAAAGTGTATCGATTCGTGTACACCGGGAAAATAAAGCTCTTGCACCTAGATTTCCGCTCACCCCTTTTAGTGCATGAATCAATGATGCGGCGGCCGGATCATGTTGAGTCAAACGCTTCGGAATTTCAGAAAATTCTCCCTCAAGTTGAGCAAGAAATTTTAGCAGAAGCGTATTGAGCAGCTCTTTATTCCCTCTGACAAGGTTAAGAGCATACTTTATATCGAGGATTGATGTATCCGTGTTTGTGTTCGATAACGGTCTCTTACTTTCAATAGCCGAAATACCGCACCAGTGTGCAATTTTTTTATAGAGTACGTCGGTATCAATCGGCTTGCTCAAATGATCATTCATCCCCGCTTCCATTACTTTTTCTCTGTCTTCAACCATAGCCGCAGCGGTCAAGGCGATAATCGGAATTTTCTTGTCATTTTCGCGAATAATTGCCGTCGCTTCATACCCGCTCATTATCGGCATTTGCAAATCCATCAAAATAATGTGAAAATAATCGGGATTTGATAAAAAGATATCAACCGCCTCTTTGCCATTTTGTGCCGTTTTTACTTCTATTCCCGCTTTTTTGAGCATCAGCAGCGCAACTTCCTGATTGAGTTCATTATCCTCGACAAGCAGAACATTCACACCGCTCATATCCGGTAAATCTTGTTTTTCCTGCATATCCGTAATGGCATGTATTCCGTTTTTCACCAATGCTAATGCATCAAATAACGTGGAACTTGTGACCGGTTTGGCCAAGAAGGCGTCAATCTCCACTTCCTCGATATGGATTTCCTCTTTGGAATGGGCGCTTACCATCAAAATGGAAGGAACTTTTGTTTTCAAAACCCCTTCGCATTCTAACTGATTCAACTGCCGGATTGCCTCTTTTCCATCCATCCCAGGCATATACCAATCCATAATAACAACGTCGTATCCCCGTTTATCGGCATCCGCTTTGAGTATCATTTCAATCGCTTCCTCTCCGCAGGAGGCTTCTTCGGTTTGACATCCGAAGTTTTCTGCCATCTCCCTAAGAATAATCCGGGAAATTTCCTGATCATCAACAATCAAAATCTTATACCCTTCATTTTCTATATGTTCATGGCTCTGTTCCCATGAGACGACTTCGACATCAATATTAAAACTAAAGGTCGATCCCTCCCCTTTTACACTGCTTAGAGTTAGTTCTCCCCCCATTGCATTGACCAATCTTTTAGAAATGGCCAATCCAAGCCCTGTTCCTCCGTATTTACGGGTCATAGAACTATCCGCCTGATTGAAAGGCTGAAATAATTTTGCAATATCCTCATCACTTACCCCGATTCCCGTATCGGTAAGACTAAAACCTATAATAGCCCGATTTTCATGTCTCTCTTTTAATTCAATCGCAAGCGTAACCGTTCCATGGTGGGTAAATTTCAATGCATTGCTCAGAAGGTTAGTAAGAACTTGATCGAGCCGCAGTTCATCTCCGACAATGATTTCGGGAACATCGCTTTTCATATGGAAATAGAGTTCCAATCCGTGTTCAGCAGCACTTTGGGTAAAAAGAACTTTCAGCTGAGCCAATACGTTTTCCAGATTAAAATTTTTATGTTCCAGTTCCAGTTTATTCGCCTCAATTTTAGAATAATCGAGGATATCGTTAATAATACCCAAAAGCATTTTGGATGAACTGTGAATCTTAAGAAGGAAATCTTTCTCTTTTGGCGCCATGTCAGTATCAATCATCACTTGGCTCAACCCTAAAATAGCGTTCATCGGAGTCCGTATTTCATGGCTCATATTGGCTAAAAAGCGGCTTTTTGAAATATTTGCTTCTTCTGCCTGTTCTTTGGCAATCAGCATTGCTCTATCAGCCGCTTTACGTTCAGTAATATCCTGAAGTGTCCAAATTATCCCTTTGGACAAATCCAATTCATCAAGCGGAGTCCCCGAAACGGAGCACCATATTTTTACTCCGTTTTTTTTGATAAACGGGTATTCGACATTGGTTCTTCCGTCACTCAGAAGATTCTGATATTGTGTACCGAAATCTTCAAACGATTCTTCGGAAACATGAATTATTCTGAAACTTTTACCGATTAGTTCATCCGCACTATATCCGAACATCTCATATGCTCTTTTACTGGTCTCGATAATAATCCGTTCCGGAGAAGCCAAAAAGATTCCGACAGCGCTGTTGTCCAACAGCGCTTTATTCAGGCTGGAAACCGCCAGCAACTTTTCTTCCGCCTTCTCCCGTTTTGTAATATCAAAGACAATCGAGAAAAGAACCCGTCTATTTCCCAATAGAAACGGAGAAGAGTGCACTTCGACACTTTTAATCTCTCCACTCTTCAGTCTATGCTTGAATACAAAAAAGTTTCTCTCCTCGGCCAATGCCGATTCCATCTCATTTTTTAACGCTTCTTTGCTCAACGTATTGATTTGATCAATCGTCATCTTCTCCATCTCATCCGCCGAATAGCCGTAAAACTTTTCAGCGGCATGGTTGACATCCAATATAACGCCGTTTTCAGGATCTAGCAAGAGCATCGGGGCATCTTGTTTCATAAACATACTGCGAAATTTTTCTTCGCTGTTTCGGAGCTCAATTTCCGCATGTTTTCGTTCAGAAATATCCAAAACACTCCAAATAACTCCGGTATTCTTCTTGTCTATCTCAATGCTCATCCCTAAAAACTCGCAAAGCACCTCTTTGCCGTTTTTATCTTTAATGAGATACTCGACTTTAGCCCGCTCTCCGTTTTTAGCCTTTAAAAAATGGGAGGCAAAGGCTAGATAGCTCTCGTCACTGACATGCAGTATAGAAGCATTTTGACCGATCAGGTCTTCTTTCGTGTAATCTAAAATATCACAAAAGCGTTGATTCGTCGTGATGATATTTCGATTTTGGTCTACGACAAAAATTCCTGCAGCGTTGTTTTCAAAAACATTATCTAAAAACTGTTTTTGAAGGGAAAGTTTATACGTCATTTTTTTAGCGAGTATCTGTGCTTTCTCTTTCGTTCGGAGGATCGATATCATCACTGAAAATACGGCGAAAGAGATGAGGATTCCTAACGCAAGGATAAACCAAGGATCATTTGTATCCGATTCATCAAAAAACCCTTGATAAGGTCTAAAATAGAGGGTCCAGACTCTTCCGTCGATAACAAGTTCGGTTTTTATGACCGCCGCATCCGATGCCGTGCCTTTTTGATTTCCGCTAAAAAGCAGATTCTTCTCATTTTTTTCACCGTCATATATCTCTAATCCGATTTCATTGTAGCGATTACCCAAGATGCCGTGCATAAGATCGTTCCCCCGAAACGGAGCGAAAACAAACCCTTCTATAGCTGCAAGACGTTCAGCATTCGTTCCCAGAGGCATCCCTTTACGATAAACCGGGACATACATTAAAAAGCCGGCTTGCTCGTTAACGCTGTTTTCCTGTACCAAGCGCACTTTTCCGCTGGCCGCCGCTTTTCCCGTATACAGTGCTCTAAGCATGGCTTCTCTGCGCACCTTTTCCGAAAACATATCGTATCCCTGTGCCCGACGGTTTCGCCAATCGGCAGGTTCCAAATAGATAATGGATGTATACAACTCTTGTTTTTGCTTCGGATTTTCGGCTTGCTCGGGCGGTATGACACGAGAGTAGCCTAAGCCCTGTATACCCGGAAAGTTTGTATCAACTTTCAACGCATCAACAAACCTATGCCACTCATCACGCTCTACGCTTTGAGATGCTTCAAACAATCCGACCCCGGCATAAAGGGTCTCACGGTATGCATCCATTCTCCCTTTGACTTTTATCGTGATCTGTTTTGCTACCGTCTCAAAGCGAAGGCGTTCTCTCTCTTTAAAAATTTTGGACGAATACCAAAATGCGGCGATACTCAAAAGAATACCAACTATTAAAATAGTGTAAGTTACTAATCGTTTCATAGGGTGAAATACCTGTTTATCTTTTTATCTTATCTACTTTATTGTACCTTAGATAGATAAAAAAACTTAATACAGAACCGAAATGTTAACACGCCTTAAAAACTTTTCTACTCATTTAATACACATAAAATATTTATGTATTTTTATGTTTATAATAAGTTTAAATTAATATTTTTGAAATTTTGACTATAATCAATTCATTGAATTTTAAATCTCTATTAAAGGAAAAAAATGAAAACAAAAATAGTGCTCTCGTATACGCTTTTTTACGCTTTGAGTCTTAGCTCTGCTTTTGCTCACGAAGATCCGAAAATCCTTTTTGAGCAAAAATGCTCTGTATGCCACCTCAAACAACGACCGGCCTACGAAGAGATGAAAAATTTGATCGCTCCGCCGATTATGGGAGTAATGACCCATGTAAAAGAGGCCAAAGCAACCAAGATCGAAGCGGTAAATTTTATCGCCGATTATATCTTCGATCCGACACCGGCAAAAGCACTCTGTATGAAACAATCGATTGAACGTTTCGGTCTTATGCCCTCACAAAAAGGGAATCTAAGCAAAGAAGAAGCGATCAGCATAGCGGGTTATCTGTATGAAAATTTTGGCTACTAGAGGTGCGGAACCTATATTCTATTTATCTAAATACACTCTGATACAAGCTGAATTCCGATTTCAAAAATGAGAAAAAACTTTTTTTTCCTCTTCTGTATCTTCATATTAAACGGTTGTCTGGATCAAGAAATTTATACGGAGATCAACGAGCCCCGATTTATTTCTCATCCTCCGGAATCATTACGCATTAACGATTTCGAAGGGAATCTAAAAAGCGATTTTAAACGTGATACGAATGCACTTATTTTGTTAGATGTATATGTTCACCATGCCCACTGTACAAACGCAAAAAGCAAATCTTTAGGAGCCGATTTTGACGGATATATCCGCATTACTCTCACAGAAAAAAATACGACTATAGCAAGAGCGCAAATGGACTTTAAAGGTGAACCGAAAAAAGAGCACGTTCAAAAAGTCTATATCCGGTTGATGCAAATATTAAAGTGGCAATAACGTTTTGATCAGATCCCGATTATAATTTCCACTCTCTCATGTAATTTAGTGCTTTATCGTAATCGAACGCATCCATCGCTTCTTCCCAACGTATTAATTCTTCAGGACGGAGCGTATTTTCAAGCCCTTTCTTTAAATTCTGTTGAGATATAGAATGGATCATCTTTCCTATTTTTAAGTCGTTCATTACTTGCAAATAAAGGCTTTTAATGTCAATATCACTCAGTTCTTGAGTCGTGGCATCTTTTTTTTCTGCCGTAATCATCTCTTTAATTTTCTCTTTTAGATGTTTAATCGTCTCATTTAATCGATCTAGTGTTTCTGCCGTTACAGGATCACCTTCTTTTAAGAGGGTTCCGATTTTACTGCATTGTTTTGAAAGCAGTTTTGCTCCTAAATTTCCGCTAAGCCCCTTAAGCGCATGGATAGAAACTTCTACATCAGGATCACGCTTCGCTACACGATTTGCGATATCGGAAAACTCACTTTCCAGTTGAACAAGAAATTTGGAAAACAGCTTTGTTGCCACTTCTCTTTTTCCTTCGACAATAGCGAGCAGATATCCTACATCCAAAAGAGAATCTCCTCTTTCAGCATCAAAAGTCTGCGAAGATTCCGGCATCTCTCTGTGAAAAAAGCTCGCTATCATATTAAAAAGACGATACATATCAATCGGTTTGCCAAGATTATCATTCATCCCTGCCTCAAGCACTTTTTCCCGATCATCATCCATAAATGCTGCTGAAAGTGCAATAATCGGAATGGATGCATCGTGCTTGCGTATGATACGGGCCGCTTCATAACCATTCATAACCGGCATTTGCAAATCCATCAAAATAATGTGAAAATAATTCGGTTTCGACAAAAAAAGATCCACCGCCTCTTTACCGTCTTTAGCCGTTTTGACCTCGATTCCTACTTTTTGAAACATTCTCACCGCAACTTCTCGACTGAGTTCATTGTCATCGACAAAAAGAAGATTTATTCCCTTTAAATCAGGAAGTTTATTCAAGACATTCATTTCAACCGTACTTTTATTGCAGTTTGGTTTGTCACCGAGTCTAATGGCAAAGTATCGCACTTTTTTAATCTTTTCATAAACCCTGATACCTATCCGTTTTCTTGCTACATTTATTGTACCCTAGATCGATAAAAAACTTTTTTATGAAAAAAAATATTAACTCGCCTCTAAAATCTTCGAAACTATCTCATAAACGTTATTAGAGATATCCGGATGATTGCGGATTCGTTCCAGCTCGATTCCCATCTGGGCTTTCTGCTCATGGGACAGTTTCGGATAGTTTTTAAACGCCCCGGCAAGTCCGGATGCTATTTGAGGGTTAAGTGCGTCGATCTCTATCACTTTATCGGCGACGAATCGGAATCCCGCCCCGCTTTTGTGATAAAACGCCACCGGGTTACGGGCAAAACTTCCGATCAGTGAACGGACAAGGTTCGGAACTTTGTCATCGTAGGCACTGTTCTTTTGCAATGCAATAACGCGTTCCAGCGTCCCCTCCCGCCGTGAAGACGCACAAACGGCAAAATACTTGTTCATAACCAGTGTCTGATCCTGATACCGACGGTAAAAATCTTCCAATGCACCTGAGGCTAAATCAGGGGCATAATTTTCCATCAGATCAAGAGCCGTCAGACGTTCACTCATAGAGAGCGATTCGCGGTAATGGGTTAAACACAGAGTATTTATCGATGCATCACCTATACTCATTAATAGACCTAACAGCCGATTTTTAAGAGAGCGTTTTCCCATACTTGCGCCGTCAATATGCGTATTGGAAGGATTATAAAGCCCTTTTAGCATGGAGAGCATTTCGCCAAAATAGCGTCGTGCCAGAACTTGCTTTAGTTTTTCGTGCGATTTGAAAATAGCGTCGATATCGATGACCTCCTGACGCTGCATCAGCGTCGTCAGCGTCGGAAGCTCTAAAATCTGGGATTTAAACATCGCTTCGATCGAGCTATCATTCAAAATCGCTCCGTAACTCTCGATATAACGTTCATTAACCTCAGCTCCATCCATCATGGATTCCAAAGTCTCGATACCGAATTGATGTGCCGCCTCATAACGAACGAATCCGTCACGCTCATTCGCCATCAAAAACGGATAATCCAGCTCATCACACTCAATAATCACCGGAGCACTGAACCCTCGATTGAGGGAAAGACGCGGAGCGGAAGAAATATCTTTAAAGACGATCTCATGCACGCTTTTTTCCAACCACACTACATCCCGGTGCACTAACGTCACATCATCGCTTTTGAGCGGATATTCGCTTCCGTCCTCGGCTAACAGAGCGATTCTAAAGGGCATCGCATACGGAAGCTGTTCATGGCTTTTGGTATTTTTAGGGATCGTTTGGATGATTTTTAACACAAGCTCAGCCGATTCGGGACGGTAGACGCTCGAAATGTTCAATACCGGTGTCCGCTCCTGCGAATACCACCGCTTGAACTGGCTCAGATCGACAGGGCTTTGAGACTGCATCGCTTTTAAAAACTCTTCCGTCCCCACCGCTTTTCCGTCATACCATTCAAAATAGTTATCGGTTGCTGCACGGAATTTTTCACGCCCTAATACCGTGTGCATCATCCGAATCACCTCGGCACCCTTCTCGTAGACGGTTGCCGTATAAAAGTTGTTGATCTCCATGTAATGATCGGGTTTGATCGGATGGGCGGTAGGCCCTGCATCTTCGACAAACTGCCGTTCCCGCAGTGCTCTAACGTCATCCAGACGCTGGGTGAGCTCGGAGTTCATATCGGCGCTGAAGCATTGGTCTCTAAATACGGTCAGCCCCTCTTTGAGCGTCAGCTCAAACCAGTTTCGGCAGGTAATACGGTTTCCCGTCCAGTTGTGAAAATACTCATGGGCGATAACGCTCTCGATCCCCATAAAATCGGCATCCGTTGCACTGTCTTCATCGGCGAGGACATAATGGGAATTGAAGATATTCAGCCCTTTGTTCTCCATCGCCCCCATATTGAAACTGTCCACCGCAACGATATTGTAGATCTCCAGATCGTATTCGCGTCCGTAAGTGACTTCATCCCACTCCATCGATTTTTTCAAGGAACGCATCGCGTGATGGCATTTATCCTCATTCCCGCGGTCACAATAGATGGCCAAATCGATTTTTTTCCCGCTCATCGTCGTAAAAGTATCGGTGATGCTTCCCAAATCCCCGGCTACCAGGGCAAAAAGATAACACGGTTTAGGGATCGGGTCTTCCCAAAGTGCCAAATGTTTCCCGTTCTCCAAGGTCGCCGTACCGTGCAGGTTCCCGTTACTGAGCAGCACGGGGCATCTCTCCTTCGAAGCGATAATCTTTGTCGTAAATCTGCTCATGACATCGGGACGGTCGATAAAATAGGTAATGCGGCGAAATCCTTCGGGTTCGTTTTGGGTACACCAGATACCGCCGGAACGGTATAACCCTTCCAGCTCGGTGTTCTCATCGGGATAGATACGATTGATAATACGGATGCGGACTTCGTCCAGATCAAGAGGGATAAGCAAAGCATTCTCCTCCTTTGTATACATCGTCTCATCGAGCAACTTATCATTCACCCAGATGAGTTCCAAATCAAGTTTCTCTCCGTCCAGCCGAAGCTCTTTTGCGAACGGATTTTGACGACGAATCTCCATGATATTCTCGACACGGGTCGAAGATTCTTCGATGATAAATTCCAATGAACAATTTACAATCGTATAATCACTCGGGAGATAATCTTTATAATATATTGTTTTGTGTTCCTGCATTCTCTATCCGTCATTATTGTTTTTGAAATAATACTCAAATTACGGTACACTTAAGACATTAAAATATAAAGTAACAATGATGCACAATAATCTATTTCTTGCGCGACAACCTATTTTGGATCGTGCGGAAAACCTTTTTGGGTATGAATTTTTATATCGAAATACGTATGGAGAATGCGTTATTGACGATCCGAGGCATGCTACGGCATCGGTGCTGGTCAACCTGCTTAATCAAATCGGAGCTGCTTCTTCGTTCGGTGATACGCCGGCGTTTATCAACACCGACGGGCCGCTGCTGCTAACCGATATACTTCGGACGCTTCCCAAAGAGAAATTTGTCTTTGAACTCTCATCATCAATGAAAATGAACTCTCGTATCCATGAAGCGATCCGTTACTATCACTCAATAGGATATCGCTTTGCCTTGGACAACGCTTCGTTTCATCCTGATTATTTCGAAACCTTTTCCCCTTTATTTCCGTTTATCGAGTTTGCCAAATTCGATGTTAACCAAACCGATATCGAACAGTTTAGCTATCTACCGAATCCTTACGGAAAAATAAAGTTAATCGCCCAAAAAGTGGAATTTTATGAAATGGCGGAAGCTTATGGCGCTTTAGGATTTGAGTATTTCCAAGGATTTTATTTTGCCCGTGCCCACCTTATTACTCAGCGTCGTATCGATCCCCAATATGCCGATGTAATGCATCTTTTTTCCCTCTTGCAAAATGATGCGTCCCTAGAAGAGATATGCGATACGTTCAAGCAGCAAAGCATCCTCTCTCTGCAGCTTTTCCAGTTTCTCCGTTCCGTACATCCCGAGCATATCGAAGGGATCGTATCCATACGCGAGATGATAGAGCGCTTCGGAAAAAATTCTCTTATGCAGTGGCTCCTCTTGCTCATCTACTCCAAATCGGGTACCAAAGCGCTCGATGAAAAAAATTCGCATGCCGTTTTTGCTCAATGCAGAATCGATAGAATGGTCTTTTTATTGAAAAAAATTCTCCCCGATGTTACCGAAAAAGAATTGGATCATATCTATTTCATTGCTATGCTCTCTTTACTGGAGGGGCTGATGAATGTCCCGATGGAGTCTCTTTTACACACACTTCACCCGACACATGAAATTGAAGATGCTTTGATAACCCATACCGGAGTGTTAGGGAGAGTTTATGCCGCGTCGCTAAAAATGGAGAATAGCGATATTAACGGAGCGGCAATATTGTTGAAATCGTATGGGATAACCCCGGAGGATATCAGCTCATGGCGTCCATAGAGGTAAGAAGTTCATCCATTTTTTCATCCACCGTTCCGACATACCGGGTTAAATCCATCATTTCATCCATATTTTGATTGAGCGATTCACTGTTATCGTTAATCGATTGAATCAGTACGTTAATGGTTGAAGAGATTTCGGCGAGGCTTTTTTGGGTTCGCTCGGCAAGCTTGCGAACCTCATCGGCAACCACCGCAAATCCTCGTCCGTGTTCGCCGGCACGCGCCGCTTCAATAGCGGCATTGAGGGCAAGCAAATTGGTTTGATCGGCGATATCTCCGATGGTCACCAAAATCGCTTTCGTCTCTTGCGCATTTCCGACAAGCGCTTGCAGATTGCCGGAGAGTTCATGTTCTTTTCCTGCTACGCTTTGGATGCGTTCTACGGTTGAATTGATCATTCCGTTTAACTCGACAAATTTGGTAGAGCGAAGTTCTTCAATCGTTGCTTTCAGCTGTTTGGTATTATTGTCCAAAACATCTTTGGCTTCGTTGTTTTTCTCTTCCATCGATTGCAATGCACTGCCGAGATCGTTGATTTTCGTCAACATCTGTCCCATTTTCCCGCCGACATTGACATCGGCACGGGTAGCAAATTTCCCCTCACTTAGCGCTTCAAGGACTTTTATTACTCCGTCAATATTTTTCTCCGTAGCATCCAGCATGGCATTCATTGTTTTACGAAGTAAATGGACATGCGGCGTTTTAGTATCGCTCATGACTCGGCACATATAATGGCCGTCTCGTACTTTATCCGCCAAAAGTACCATTTCACCCGCTACAAGGGTATCGCTTAACAGCATCTCTTCATGCGCTTTAGCAAGTGCGTTTAATCGTTCTTCAATACTTCCGCCCTGTGCTTCCATCGGAGTGAGCCGATTTCGTTTAAACTGCATCAACTGCAAAAAATTATCTAATTGGACTTGGATTTTTTCATTATTGGATGCAGGTGCGCTGACCAGCCACATCGAAACAGCCATCATAATGATTACGACGGCGATTAAAGCCCCTACACTTTGGGTCAAAAGTCCGACAACGGCACCGATCACTGCTAAAACTGCAAGTATTGTTATTTTTACCGAATTATTCATTGCCGCGTCCTTAACTCATAGTCTTATAAAGACGTTCAGCTTCGGCAATCTCTTCGCGCGAAGGTTTACGGCGGCAGGACAAATATCCGCATTTTCCGTTTTCACATCCGACATTCGGATAAACGGTCGCATAAACCCAGTAAAAACCGCCGCTTTTGGTGGCGTTTTTGACATACCCGGTCCAAATCTTACCGCTTTTGACGGTATCCCACAAATTTTTGAATGCGGCTTTCGGCATATCGGGATGGCGAACAATGCTGTGCGGTTTTCCGATCAGATCATCGATCGTATATCCGGCTATTTTGCAAAAATCGTCGTTGGCAAAAAGGATGATCCCTTTTTCATCTGTTTGCGATACTAAAAAATCGGTATCCTCAAGTACATATTCACTGCCCATTACATTGCACCTTATCAACAAATTTTGTTATCTTTGTGATACTTATGCAAATTATGTGCCAAACAACTCAAATTTGCGATATTAAATTAATTTTTATCGTCAATATTTTTAAAACGGGTATTTATGTAACAATATATAATTTACATTAACCCGTTTAGCATTAAGTAACGGTACATCGGCTGAAGCATGTAGAGGTCAAATGCCCACCAAACCCATCGCGGCTGTGCCGGATCAAGCGGGAATGACGGGGCCAGACCGTCATAATTGAACTCAGCCATAATGATTTTGCCGTACGAAACTTTGAGAGGACAGACCGTATAACCGTCAAATTTGAGCGTAAGCTCCTCTTTTTTCTCCATGACCGAAATCAGATTGCCGACAACAATCGGCCCCTGATGGCGTGCGCTTCCGCCCGTTTTACCGACAGGAATACCGCACACGTCTCCGATACCGAAGACATTTTTGTAGCGGCGGTGCTGCAGCGTCTCACGATCGACTTCCAGCCACCCTTTCGCTGAACCTTTTTGCCATCCGAGCGGCGAATTGGCTACCGCATCGACCGCGCTCGTCGGAGGGGAGATATGGATGAAATCGTATTGCATCTCTACCTCTTCTTCTTTGTCGATCATATCGTACTCGCCCAAATCTTTGTCAAATTCCCCTTGAACCTGATATTTGTGGTGAAACGTCGCTATTTTCTTTTCAGCATCGATGCGAATAAGGTCGTGGCCGAATTTATTCGTAATATTGCCGTATCCCGCCTGTACTTTTTGGATAGCCGCATCAATCTCAGGGAGAGAGAAAAGTTTGTCACCCGCGGTTGCAAAGGTAAAATCGGCGCTCAGTTTGTCACGTTTGAGGAAATCGTCGCTGAGATAGAGGATTTTTTGCGGTGCACCACCGCATTTGAGCGGAGTAGAGGGCTGGGTACAAATAACACGTGGCTTAGAGGTTTTCGCCGCTTCGTGCAGAGCATTAAACCAATCACGGGTAATCGTCCCCCCCTCAGCCGTTCCTGCCGCAAGATCGCTGAGATAGACACTCGAAATACCGTTTTTTCCGATCATATCGACGGTAAGTCCTTCGATTTGTTCATAATTGTACTGTACCCCTGCCGCAACGACGAGATAATCATAGGCGACTTCCGTCCCTTTTTTCGTCATCAGCTTATTGTTGTCGGGATCAAACGTCGCTACTTCGTCTTTGATCCACGTTACATCATCGCCGATATATCCGGTATTGTCAAAAATAATATCTTCAGGATCGTATTCACCCGCCGCAACGAAAATCTGTCCCGGCTGATAAACATGTTTCTCATTCGGAGCGATAATCGTGATATCCGGTTTTGAAAGGGCCCGACGCAGTCGTGCAAGTACCATCAATGCACCCGATCCTCCCCCGACAATCACCACTTTTCCAACTGCATCGGATGATGCCGCCTCTGCGCTTGCGGGAGCAGCTGATGATGCCAGCACCGATGCGGCTATCGGAGAAAGTGCCATCATTTTAAGAGCATCACGACGCGAAAGCCCCTCTTGCTCTTTAATTTTTTTCATTATTTCTTCGGGATTCATACTCTGCTCCTCTTGATATTTTTGTGAGACGTTATTAATCACATTATCGCCGTGAAAAGATTAAACTTTCTTAAAAGTGAATAGGTTTTCAGTGAATTATCCCTATATTTTAACGACACTGGTTTCCCAACCGTCGTATGCACCTTTAAATTCGGCACTGAGATCGATCAAACGGAGTGTCAAAGCGTCAATATCGTAATAAAACGGTTTGTCCTGCCGATAAAAACTGACTCCTGCCATCGAAGTATTCTCATTCGGTTCCATATGGTCTTTGATTTTAAACCCTTCCGCCTCAATCACACTAACAAATTCGGAGCGTTTTTCCGCCGTTTCAAAATAAGCTTTATGTTCAATCGCCCGTGGTAAATGGAGTGAATCCCCCTGCGATTTTAAATGGTCGCAGACTTTATGGTTTTGGATAATCTGCCACTCGATCGGGGTTGGGAAAAGGAGCTTATGATACACCTCCCAATCTCCGTCCATTTTAGACCCATACGTATACCCGTAATCAGGAAATGCCCCCATCGCCGCTCGGACGACATCGGGCCATTCAAAATCGTGTTTAAGATAATAGATAAAAGTCACTTCGCCGTTTGAGACGATTTTTCCGACATAATTGCCGATACGGTAACGGAGTGCTTCCATCTCGATTTTATCCTCGATGAATGAGAGTTGCGCCTCTTCCTCTTCGCCAATCAGCCCCCGATCATTCGGTGCTTTCATCGTCAATTTGATAAAACCGACATAATACTTGTCTTCGCTCGGAAGCTCCGCCGAAATCCCCGCATTCACCAAAACCGAGGCGATAGCGCCGTCGATCTGTTTCATATATAATTCCCAATACTCTTGCATTCCCTACTCCATCTCCAACGACATTAAAAACATATCTTCACCGTCTATCACTTTGACATCCAAACTCTCGCACGCGGGGCATTTATAATAAATCTTTTCCAACGTCGTTTGTACTCCGCACCCTTTACATTCAATCACCAAAGGCTGAACGTTCATCACAAAATCGGCACCGTCGCACACCGTTTTCTCTTTAAACGTGTTAAAGGCGATTTCGAGCAGATGAGGCTCAACGCCGCTCATCTTGCCGATTTTGACGATAATTTTCGTCACCGATTCCGCTTCGTTTTCACGCGCTATATCTTCGCACTGGGTTAACAGTGCTTGTACGATTGAATACTCATGCATAATAAGTTCCTTCTTTTTCCGTTCGTGGTGAGCTTGTCGAACCATGAATATCACCCTTCGACAGGCTCAGGGCGAACGATTTTAAAGTTTCTAACATATTCTCGGCAACAACTCCCCATTAGGGGTCTCTAGAAACCGTGACGTCCCCCACGGGCTCTTTAGGATAACTTTTTTCGGATATTTTTGGGTCACTTCACCCACAACCGAAGCCATGGCGCATACCTCAAAACTTTTCAGTATCTCCAGTGCTTTTGCGGCAGAGCTTTTTTTCACCGCCAATACAAACGTCCCTTCGTTCGCCAATGCCGTCGCTTCAAAGCCGAGCATCTCACAAATCCCTTTGACCTCATCGCTCACGGGGAGTTTTTCTTCGTCCACTTCGATGCAGACGTCGGACTGTCTCGACCATTCGTTGAGCACCGCCGCAACCCCTCCTCGGGTCGCATCGCGCATCGCCGTGATCTCCACCCCCGCATCCAGAAGCGCTTTGACTTGCGGATAGAGCGAGTTACAGTCGCTTTTAAGGGTACTGCTCATCTCTATCCCCTCACGCGCGGCGAAAATCGTCGCCCCGTGACACCCGATGTCGCGGTTAATGAGGATCACATCCTCTTCGCTCACGTTATTCGAGCTGATCCCCGCTTGGATGATCTCACCGAGCCCTGTGGTGTTGATAAATATCTTATCCACGCTCCCTTTCGGCACCACCTTCGTATCGCCGCTCACGACCACCGCACCGTTGATCGCTAACTCGCTTCTCATGCTCTCAACGATCCGCTCCAAACTCTCGACTTCAAACCCCTCTTCGATGATGACACTGCACGTCAAATATTTAGGCTGTGCCCCCATCATCGCGAGGTCGTTACACGTACCGCACACCGCGAGCTTGCCGATGTCCGCCCCCGCAAAAAAGAGGGGACTCACCGTAAAACTGTCGGTGCTCATCGCCAAATTCCCGATCACCGCCGCATCTTCGCTCCGCTCTAAAATCTCGTTTTTAAAGGCTTTGTAAAACACCTTTTTGATCAGTTCGTTGTTCTCTTCGCCGCCGTTGCCTTGGGCTAATGTAATTGTTTTTGTCATTTATAATATCCCTGTTTCAATAAATGTATTAATTGAATTTAATGTGTTTACTTCAGATTCACTATTTTCTTTAGCATACATCATCAATTTAAAACAATACATATAGTGTAAGCTTTTGCACAAAAATTGATGGGTATTTACAAAGTCAATCAATATGTCACCATAGTCTGCTTTTTTAACATCCAATCCTTCTTCTCTTTCTCCAAGTTGTATATTTACTTTCAAATTATCAACAAAATTGTGATTATATTTATGCTCACTAATAAGATAATCTTGAATTGAATCAAAATCAAAAACTACATTTGTTTTTATCTTTGAAATCGCCCGTTGTGTTTTCTTTTCCTGCGAATGTATCGGAAAGGAGGACATATAACTATCTTTATATAAACTAAATAATCCTGTAATTGCTCTTTTTAAATCAGTCGTATTTTCTACGGTAGCTAATTTAACTTCAAAAACATGATGATTAAGTATAAAATTGATATTGACTAAAACAAAATAGCGTATAAAAAAAGTAGAACTATCCATGTTTTTTTCATACCACTCTAAGAGATTGTCCAAAATTTGTATCAAAATTCTTGCATTAACTATGCCGACTTCACAAAAAGCTCTTTGAATCGTTTGAGCATAATGTTCCTCTTTCAAAGTTTTGTATTTTTTATCTTGGAATATAATCTCAAATAATTCTGCACAAGTCGGTGTATATTTCAAATATTTCGAGATAGTTTTTTCTTTCACATTCGTAAAAATGGCTTTCTCTTTTCCCTCAAAAACGTCATCATTTAAGATAATAACAATCGTCGCTTTGTACTGAATAGCAAGATTAGTAATAAAACCAAATAAATCATTTAAATTGATATGAGCCGATTTTCGCTCAAAATCATCGAAAGCGATAATCAACCCTTCATTCATCAATTCTTCCGCACTACTTTCCTGAGAACCTTTTTTTAAGTTATCTAAAAAATCAATTACGGGTGTTACTTTGATCGGTGAAACGTCATCTACATAGGAAGATAATTTTGAAAAGGTAGAGGATAGTTTTTCTATCACATCTTTTTTATTGTCATCTCTACCTTTACTTTTGTAATACGCTTTTGTAAATACCTCATTCTCTATCTCTTGTAAAGAAGATTTACCGTACAAACTGATATAAATATTCGGCTTCTCTTTTTCATCCAATTTTGATTTTATAGAATCATCCGAGAGATGCCAAAAATGAGTCTTTCCACTTCCCCATTCTCCTGAAAGCATAATGACTTTGCCATTACTTATATCGCTTAGTAGATACCCATCGTCATTGTTACCGATGAGATATTCTTTCAGTTTTACAACATTACTCATTTATCACTTCCCAATATCCACGAGTCCCACCTGCTCTGCTTATAATCTTCATCTCTTTTAGTTTTGAAATATTTTCCTCGATTTTTCTAACCGATATACCGACAATATCAGAGAGTTTTTGTGCCGATATTTTTGGATTTTCACTCATGCTTTGAACGATCAGCTTTTGATTGTCACTCAGATCATTACCGACCTTATTACCGACCTTATTACCGACCTTTTGGATGGATTCTAAAATAACACCCAACATAAATTCTATAAACGGTGTGCTCTCGCCTGCACTTCCTGCATCTTCCAAAGCTTTATAATACGATTCTTGATAATCCCGTACAATACTCTCTGTAGCGATGGAAGAGAAAACTTTTTTGTAGTTATATAAAATCACACTTTGCCAAAGTCGCCCAATCCTCCCGTTTCCGTCACTAAAAGGGTGGATAAACTCAAATTCATAATGAAAGATACAACTTTTGATAAGCGGATGTTCATCCGAATTTGTCAGCCATTCAAACAAATCGTGCATCAAATCGCTTACGCGCTCATACGGCGGAGCAACATGACTTACTCCACTCTCGCCACCGACCCCGACGTTGACTCTTCTAAAATTTCCAGCGGTTGTTAAAATCTCACCCATTAAAATCTTATGTGCTTTGAGTAGATCGTTTAGAGAGTTTGGGTTGAACTGTTGTAAGTTTTCATACGCTTTTATCGCCCCTTCGACTTCTGCAAGTTCCAACACCGTTGCCAAAACTTTTTTTCCGTCCAAAAGTGCAGTGATTTTTTCTTCGCCTAAAAAATTGCCCTCTATCTCTAATGTTCCTGCCAATGTTTTAATGCGGTTAATTTTTCTCAAATAAGGGGTAATCAGATGCTGTTCATGTATCTCTATTTTCGTCAATGCTTCGGTAATCTCACTCACAAGATTAAGCATACGAGAGGTGATAGTAAACGGCGGTTTATAACTCATAACTGCAAAGCCCTTAGATTCTTATCTTTATAGATTATATCAAATTCCCATATTTATAATACGCCGAACACGCCCCCTCGGAGCTGACCATACAGCTTCCCACAGGAGTCGTCGGTTTACACGCTGTGCCGAAAATAGAGCACTGCGGCGGTGAGGCTTTCCCTTTTAGGATATCGCCGCAGATACAGAGCTTGTGATCGTCGATCTCCTCTTTGGGCAGTATCGCATCGTAAATCTTCTCGGCATTGTAACGATCATACTCCTCGCGCAGACCCATCCCGCTTTGGGAAATGTCACCCAGACCGCGCCAACGAAAGTCCACTTTTTGGAAGTATGTATCATTCAACGCTTGGGCTTTGAGATTCCCCTCACGCGTTACGGCACGTTTGTACTCCACTTCGAGTTCGCATCGATTTTCGATAAATTGTTTGACGATCATACTGATCGACTGCATCACGTCCACCGGTTCGAATCCGCTCACGACGACGGGTTTGCCCCAATCGCGCGGGAACTCTTCGTAGATTTTGCTGCCGCTGATAACGCTGACGTGGGAAGGTCCCAAAAACGCATCGATAATACACGCTGAGTCGCTGATGAGGGCGCGCATCGGTTCGGGTACGGTGACGTGGTTGACGTGCAAGAGGATATTTTTGATATCCTTTTTTATCACCGTGTCCAATAATGCGGCGCTCATCGGGGTTGTCGTCTCAAATCCGATGGCAAAGAAGATCACCGTTTTATCGGGGTTCTCTTGGGCGATTTTGAGACAATCCAAAGGTGAATAGACGAAACGGACATCCGCACCCTTACTCCGCGCATCTTGCAAACTTCCGTTGCTTCCGGGGACTTTGATCATATCGCCCAGCGTCACCAAAATGACGTTAGACTGTTGACTCAACACATAGGCATGGTCGATCCGTTCTTTAGGCATGATGCACACGGGGCATCCCGGTCCGTGGACGAAACGGATGTTGGAGGGGAGCAGCTGCAAAATACCGTATTTCATGATGGTGTGGGTATGTCCGCCGCACACCTCCATGATATTGATCGGGTGAGGGAGCTTTGAGGCATCCTCAGCGATGATCTTCGCGTACGCTTTTATCGTATCGGCATCTCGGAAATCATCATAGAGATTTTTAAGTTCCAATCCCATCTCAGGCTCCGCCGTTCGGACAATTCTCACTCTCTTCTATCGCGGCAAGCCTCTCCTGCTCATCCATAACGTCCAGTATCTCTTTGTAAACCCTCAGCGATTCGAGGGCATCTTCCTCATCGATCTTGTTCATGATAAATCCGATATGAAGAAGTACATAATCGCCGATTTGGACACTTCCCTCTTCCATCAAATCCAGCCCTGCTACACGCTGTACTCCCATCGTATCGACGGTTGCGGTATTTTGTTCCGTGTCGATACTGACCACTTTTGAGGGGATAGATAAACACATATTAATTTCTCATCTTTCGTTTAAATTCAATCCACTCGATCACCTTCATGATGGAGGCTTCGTCGTTGATATTTACTTCCAAAATATCGACGTTCGGTTTGATCTTTCGAGCTTCGGCTTTTTCGCGCTCGATGTCGTATTTGAAATACGGCAACAGATCGGTTTTAGTGATAAGGATCAGATCGGCGGCACGGAACATGACGGGATATTTGGCGATTTTGTCTTCCCCCTCCGGGATGGAGACGAGGACGATATTGAGATGTGAACCCACATCGTAGCTCGCAGGGCAGACCAGATTTCCGACGTTTTCGATAAAACAGACATCCAAAGGCTCTAACGGCAGATCATGCAGCCCTTCGTGAACCATAAATGCATCCAGATGGCATGCGCTTCCCGTCTGAATTTGAACGGCAGGGATCCCTTTGGCGATCAGGCGGTCGGCATCGCGTGATGTCTCCAGATCCCCCTCGACTACTCCGTATTTAAACGAAGCCAAATCGGCCATTTTTTCCAACAGGGTCGTTTTTCCGCTCCCCGGCGAGCTCATCAGATTGATCGCCAAAACGCCGTGTTCATTGAAATGTTCACGGTTATGATGCGCTTCGTGATCGTTCTTGTCCAAAATCTTTTTAATGACCTCAATCGTTTTTTTATCGTTCAGCTGCGGATTATGATGCAGTGTCTCATGTGCCGCCTGATGGGCATGTGAATGCTCTCCGTGGTCGTGGTGGTGATGCCCGCCGTCATGGTCGTGTTCGCCTGAATCATGCTCGTGATCGTGTACATGGGTATACTCTCTGCCGAATTCGTCCACATGGGTATGCCCGTGCTGGTGTTTATTTGTCGTTATGGAACATCCGCAATCTTTACACATAGTTATATCCTTTTTATTTTATTTAATATCTCCAAACCGGCAAAGCCGGTTCGAATAGCAGGGACAAAATTTTCCCTTGCAACCCCCTGAAGCTTTTCGCATGAATGCGAAAGATTTATCATAGTATCAATCCGGCCCGTGTGAGGAGATCGATTTCATAAGCATTTTCACTTGTCCCGTCGTACAGGATTTTACCTTTTTCATCCAAGATGATGACACGTTCGCCCAATTTCGGTGCGATTGCCAGATTGTGCGTCGCCGTGACCGTCGTAATATTCAGTGCGGCGATCATATCCATAAATTTGGCGGTGCTTGCCGGATCAAGAGCACTCGTCGGCTCATCCAGCAACAACACTTTAGGCGAAAGAGACAGGACACAAGCAAGTGCGAGTTTTTGTTTTTGTCCGCCGCTGAGCTTGAACGGGACACTGTTCAGATACGGCGCCAATCCGAACACATCGGCATAGTTTCTCACCCGTGCGTCGATATCATCGAATTCCAGCTGACGGGAGCCGAAGGCTATCTCATCGTAGACACTCGGATTAAACAGCATCGCATCAATATTCTGAAATACCAATCCGACGCTGCGACGAAAATACTCGTTTGTAGCCTTATCTTTTAATCCCTTTTTGGTGAGCGGAGTGCCTTCAAAAAGCATCTCTCCGCTATCGGGGAAGACCAGTGCGTTGAGCATTTTGAGCAGTGTACTTTTTCCGCTGCCGTTGACCCCCAGAAGCACAACTTTTTCCCCCTCACCGATACGCAGGTTCAGGTTTTCAAAAACGGTATCGCCGTCTCGTTTGAGTGTGACATTTTCGACTCTAAACATGAAAGCCTCTTGATTTCATCGCCTCGTAATTCTCTTTGCTCTCTCTGATGTTTTTATCCAAAAATCCGGCGATCGCGGAACCCAGATAATCGTAAATCTGATGCCGTGTCGGTTTTTTGAGCGTTCTGGATTTAAGCGCGTCGGTATAATCGCCGTACGCTCTTTGCATCGTCATGATTTTCGAGACGCTCAATACCAGTAAAAAGCTCAAATCTTTCGAAAAGGCGACTGCTTCGTAAACATTGACCCGGCTCGTAAACAGCAAGGTCAAAAATACCATATCGAACGAGCGAAGATTGACGGTCAGAAAATAGTGCCAAAACGGCTGATGCTGCAAATAAAGCATTGCCGAATAACTCAGGGTAATGAACATCGAAAATAATGCGACTAAAATCAATGATCTGCGCGCTAGGGTAAAAACCGATCTGCCTGACATCAGCATCAAAATGGCAAAAGCCACCATCAAAGGCTCATAGCTCTTCATCGTCGATAGTGCGACAAGCGCACCGATGTATAAAAAGAAAGTGGTTTTAGCTTGCACGTTTTGCCGATTTTTTAATTCCAGCCATGACCGCAACGAGCAACCCCGCACCGATAGCGGCGCTGATCCACGTCGATACCAAAGCACTGACTCCGCTGATTTCATAATCGGGAATGAGTGCGCCGATCAGTGGTTTTGTCTGTTCAATGGATTGAGGAACATAGCCTATCATCGCTTGTATCTCTTCCACGCTCCATTCACCCCATGCCGGGCCTTCAGCGATGAGACCGAGAGGGGTGAGTGCGATTGCCGCAAGGATAAACATCAGCAGATATTTTTTAGTTTGACTCATACCAGTACCTCTTTATGTGAACTTTGGTGGGTAATTTTTTCAAGAAACCGCATGACCAGCATGGTGGCAAATCCCTCCACTACACCGAAAAACAGTAGATGAGACCCGACAACGGCAGGGATTGTCACCGCTAACCCGAACGGAAAATAGATCGGATGACCGGCGGCATCGACACCCAATAGCGGCTGAATACCCAAAGCCACGGCAACTACAACGGATGCAAATACGATACTGCTCCACCCTGTCAAAAACAATGCAATAGTATTGTTCACTCTGTTTTTGAGGAGTTTATGGACATAAAATGCACTAAACGAAGCAACAAAGCCCATTGCCAGAGAATTAATCGCAAATACGCTGAGCCCCCCGTCACCGAAAATAAGTGCCTGTATAAACAGCGTCAGCGATAAGCAAAAAGCCGCCACCCACGGCCCGAACAGTATCGCCAAAATCGCTGCCCCGATAGCATGTCCGCTGGTTCCTCCCGGAATCGGAATATTAAACATCATGACGACAAAAGAGAAAGCGGTAAGAGATGATAGAATAGCAAAAGACTCATCATTGATAGCCTCTTTGGTTTTTTTAAAAGCCACAACCAAAAGAGGAATAGCCGCAACGGTTGCCGGAATATAGGTTAAGGGTGATATAAAGCCGTCGGGAATATGCATAAAAGCTCCTCCATGAATCATTGTTCAGTTTAGAAATAATTATAGGTTGTCAAACTAAAAGTGAGTTAAAAAAAAATATTTCTTATATATTTTTAGGACTAATTGTGCGTCATTAATCTGTTACGCTACAATATCTTTATGAAAGATGAAAATCGCTGTTTTTACTGCCATCATCCTCTCTATCAACTGGGCGACGGGATGGTCAAATGTTCCGTATGCAAAAAAAAATACAGTATGAAACGTGTTAGCCAGATCAAAGCCCTCATCCGGCTCTTTTGCGAAGATGAGAATGCCCTGAGCGCTTCCAAAACTCTAGAGCTCAGCTATGTCACGGTGTTAAAATACTATCAACAGTTTCGCCATGCTGCGGCTGAGTATTGCGAATCCCAATACGACAGACTCCGCACGAATGAGTCCCAATATGAAGAATATCTCTACATTGAAAAGTCTAAACGGCGTGATAAAACCGCCGTTTTCGATTCCCACAACTTTTTGACGTTCGGTTACGGTGAAAAAGTCTATACCCTTCTCATGCCCTCATTAGGAGTATTTAAACAGCAGTTTGTCGAAGATAATCTCGAAGAGCTTTATTACAAAGAGTTTTCAAAGTTTATGCGGACCAGCAAAATCATCAAAATCTCCGAGTACGACAATATTATCGAGAAGTTTTGGCACTATTTTGAACAGTTTATTACTACCTTTAAAGGGGTCAGCAGCGAACACTTCCCCTACTATCTCAAAGAGGCGGAATTCAAATTCAATACACCGGTTGAGCATCGCTCGCTCATTATCGAGCAACTCTATTTCCGCCCTACCGGCTCGGGTATTTAAACCCTTCGATGATCTCTGTCAGGCTCGTAAATGTCCCTTTGGACGTCGCCTCAATACCTATAGTTTTTAGATAGTTAATAACTGTTTTTATATAGTCATTAAAGCGGTTTTCCAATGCATCGCTCAGCCCCATATGAAACGTGATACTTTGAGGGATGATCCCGATGACGTTCGATTCGGGAAGCGGATGGCCCATCAACTCGATCATATCCAGACACTGCATCACCCCTACTTCATGTGCGCCGCCGCTATTCAACCCGTAACCGCTGAGTTCGTAAGAGGGGATATTGTAGATACTCCCCGCCTCATCGTCGAGATTGATCGTATCGAGGATAATGATCCGATCATTCTCCAGAAAAAGGTTGAGAAGGTTGATCCCCTCTACGCCGCCGTTAATGACCTCGATATTAGGCGAAAACGTATAGTTGGCGTTCAGATAGGCACATGCGTAAATCCCGATGCCGTCATCTTCTTCGAGTACATTGCCGACTCCCAATACAACGATCGACATACGCTAAAACCCTTTGCCGTGTTCGATGCTCGGATTGGCAAACTGTTCCAAGATTTCGTCCAAATCCATAACCTCATTTTTTCGCGTCACTTTTATCCCGCATTTACCGAGTTCTTCGATAATCACCTCGATGTATCTATCCCAGTGTGAACGCAGTGCAGGAGTTACATCGACGCTGACGCTGATGATATCTTCGGGGACAATGCTCACCATCGTGGTTTGGGCACAGTGTGAAGCCATCGAGCAGATTTGGAGCATTTCGGTAATCTCGACCTCATTCGCCGTTTTTTTGATCCCCTGATGCTCTATCAGTTCATCCCCGCTCATAACCACTATTGTCCCGACCGCCAAAGCATCATCGGAACTGGTATTGACGATGATGACATGCTCATACTCCTGAAGCAGCGGCATCAGCAAAAATCCGAGTGTCCCTCCGTCGATGATGTCGAGTGAGGGTTCATAGGTAAAATTCTCTTTGAGGTATTTTCCGGCGTATAAACCGATCCCCTCATCCCTGAAAAATGCGTTCCCCGAACCGATTAAGGCTACTTTAGCGTCCATTATTTTCCTTTTTTTAAATATTAAACAATTTTCGAGCAAAGCCCAAAAATTGGCAGGGACAAATGTCCCTACAACCCCCTAAAGCTACCCGCATCTTTAAGATGCGGGAGATTATTTAAGGCATAATACAACTGTCCCAACGCAATCGATCCGTCATTGATCGGTGTTTGTTGTTGGGCATAAAAGCGCCCCTCACCGAAGCGGCGATAGAGCCGTGCCATCAAAGCACGGTTTTGAAATACCCCTCCGCCCACGACAACAGGCAGTTCAGGGTTTTGATCCGCATAATAACCCATGATCGCTTCTACCGTAGCGATAAAACGGCTGGATATCTGTGTTTTATCTCTATTGAGTGAAACGATTTCTCGGATCATTTCGGAGAGATCGATCCCCTCATCCGTGATAGCAAATGCAAACGGTTCGGTTAGGGCATCATCCGCATATGATTCCATAATCATCCCCCCCTGCCCCTCATAATCAAGACTTTGGATAAATCCCCCCAATGAAGCGACGCCGTCGAACAGCCGACCCATCGAAGAGCTGCGGGGAGCGTTGATATTTTTGACCCACATATGATGCAGTGTCCGAATTTCGTGCGGCAAAAAGGATTCAACCGCCGGAGAGTTGAGATTTAATACCTCATCGAGACTAAAACACTCAAACAGCAGCGACAAAGCAATCCGTCTGGGCTCTTTGATCGCTTTGTCTCCCCCTAACAGGGGAAACGGTTTTAAAAATCCGATCCTCTCATATCCGTGAGTGTCGGCGATCATCACCTCCCCGCCCCACAAACTCCCGTCCTCTCCGTATCCCGTACCGTCATAGGCAAAACCGAGTACTTTTTCGTCCAATCCATACTCGGCCATACAGGCCAAAATATGGGCATAATGGTGCTGTATGCCGTAATGCTCTTTTTTCTGTGCCGATGCGAACTGAGTCGAGCTGTAAAGAGGATGCAGATCGTGAACGAAAAGCTGCGGCTCGCATTCATAAAAACGTTTAAACGTCTGTACCGTCCGCTCAAAATAACCGTCCGCCTCGACACTCCCCAGATCACCGATATGACCGCTGAGGATCATATTATCCCCTTTACCGAGGGCAATCGCACTTTTTTGATGCGCTCCGAGGGCTAAAATTTCTGCCGAACCGTTTTTTTCGGCCGCCACCGTATGAGGAGCGAATCCCCGCCCCATCCGCAGCATGACAACACGCCCGTCGGCAAACTGAACGACGGCATCGTCCAGAGCATTGACGATGGTACGGTCGTGATCCAAGATTCCATCCACCACATTTCCGAGCCGATTGACGATTTCGCTGCTGCGTACGATAATCGGCTCATCACTGATGTTGGCACTCGTCGCTATAAGGGGAAAATCGATCTTCTCAAACACTAAACGATGAAGCGGCGTATAGGGGATAAATACCCCCAAGCGCTCAATCCCCGGAGCGATGTATTTCGAGAGATTTGTCCCTTGAAATGCATCCACGATGACGATCGGTTTGATCGCTCCGCCGATCATATAGCGCTCTTTCTCATTTATCCGGGTATACCGTTCACACTGTTCCAGTGATCGGAACATCACCGCAAGAGGCTTAGCTTTGCGGTGTTTACGCTGTCGAAGGGTGCTCACGGCACGGTCTGAGGTCGCATCGCACATCAGATGAAATCCCCCCAACCCTTTGAGGGCGATAATCTTTCCTGATTTCAGCATTTGGACGGCCAAATCGATAGGATCTCCCTCTATCTCATCTCCCTTATTGTCCATAAATTTTAACTGCGGTCCGCACTTCGGACAGCTGATCGGTTCGGCATGATAGCGGCGGGAGGAGGGATCGGTGTACTCTTCTTTACACTTTGAGCACATCGTAAAATGTTTCATCGAGGTGCGGACACGATCGTAAGGGAGGGTTTGGAGAATGGTATAGCGCGGACCGCAATCGGTGCAGTTGATAAACGGATATCGGTAGCGGCGATTAGAGGGGTCATCCATCTCCGCTTCACACGCAGGGCATAACGCCCCTTCCAGGGGAATAGCGGAACTCCCCTCTCCCAATGTGCTTTCGCGGATTTCAAAACTGTCGTATTCCCCCGATTTACACGGCTCAATTGTTAAAGAATCAATCCGCGCACGTTCGGGGAGACGGGTTTGCAAAGCGGCTATAAATAACGGAGACTTTTCTCCGTGTGCTTCGATCACCACCCCATCAGAGGTATTGAGCACAAACCCTTTTATCGCATACTCTTGCGCTATGCGGTAAACAAAAGGGCGAAAACCTACCCCTTGAACCAACCCTTTGACGGTGATTTTAAAACTGTTCATAAATAGTTTTTCTCCCGTCTTCGAAAGAGACGGGTAGCTTTAGGGGGTTGCAAGGAACAATTTTGTCCCTGCCACTTTACGGGCTTTGCTCGAAAAGTGAATGACAGTTGTTTATAAAAAGACTCCACCGACAACGCAATTTTCCTTCCCGATCGGATAACTCATGTTCATTACGACCGATACAGACTTCAAATTTCGCTGCAAACGGCTGAAAAGGGATTGTCCCGCGAAATAGGACCCGCACAATACGATATCCTCCGCTTTGGTCTTACCTTTGATTTCAGTAAGAAGTTCGCTGAAATAGTCTCCGAAAGATTCGAAGATAGAATAGCTTAGATAAACTGAATCGACACCCGCTAGACGATAACTGATGATACTGGATAAAAAAGCGACGTGATTAAACCGGTTATCCGCTACTTTCGTGTCGATTTGCAGCCCCCCTTTACCGATGAATTTCAATCCCTCTTTCATCACACCCTCAAAGCTCACCTCACGCAGCCCTAGGATCATTGCCGTCGCTTCAAACAACGAAAGATCATTCTGCTCTATCTGAACCAATACTTGATACAGTTCGGGATAATTGGTTTCAATATTGGCGATGAGCCGATCGGACCCCTCGCGCAATTCTCTCATCGATTCGATGATTCCGTTCCCCTCAAAACGTTTCGGAGGAACTACCCGAATCACTTTTTTGCCGTCATAATACAAAAATGACGGCTCCCCCTGAAAATAGGCTCCCACTGCTTTGGTTCCGAATTTGTTGTGTTCGGCTATGACCGACATAAAGGATGCTTCGTCCTCAGCCATTGTATGGAAATTGGCCGATTCGACGGCAGGGGGCTCGGATTCCAGCTGATTGACTTTTAACGTCGAAGCGGAACTGAACCGATCCATCTGATCGAACAGCACCCCTTTTTCATCTTTTATTCCGACCAAACCGTGTGCAATACTGAGCGTATCGGTGCCGTAAGGAAGACGTGAGGGGAAAGAGACCCGCTCACCCGAAGCGATAAAACGGATCTCCTTATTGATAAAGAGGTGCATATCGCTCTGATGGTTGATGTTGAGATCATAGTCCATCACGAAATCGGCACTGCAAGCCGTATCCAGCGATTCATACACGATATAGTCCAATCCCAACAGCGTCAACTCTTTGGCCAACAGGATCGAAAATCCCTCATCCGGGTACTTTACATCCATTGTAGAGCCGAACGTATCGATGAGATTTTGGTCTTTGAGCGCTACGTGCAAGATGGGGCGTTCGATACTCAAAAGCGCATTGAACTCATCGTTGATCAATGAACAATACTCGGTGATTTTCGACGCATTGACCACCATTAAGACCGAAGCGATAGAAGGTTTTTCACACCGCTGAAACAAACGGTATCCCATCGTCGTTTTCACGAGCAGTGTTTTACCGTCTCTCAATGCTTTGGCGGCAACCTCGAACATCGTTCGAAAACTCCCCGCATCATTAGCGTAACGCTCTTTATCTTTATGGATCAGTTTAACGGGGATACCGCACGTGTGGCACGAGTTTAATACCTGCTTTTCACGGCGTCCGAGGGTATGTGATTCGCCCTCACAGCTCTCGCACGGCTTCACATACTTCAATGCGGTATTGCTCCGCTCAAACGGGTAGTGCTCGAAAAATGCGTATTGCCCTCCGCAATGGGTGCACTGGGTAAACGGGTAATAATAGCGTCTGGAGGAGGGATCAAACATCTCTTTTTGACACGATGGGCATAATCCCAGCGCACTCGGATATTCGACCTCAAAATCAGGGATGCTCTCCGGCTCCCCCTCCATCTCATAATGCTGACTCTGCGTCATAAAACACGATGCCGGCAGTGTTGATGCAATGGTTTCCAAACACTCTTGAAGCTTTTCATGAGAACTTTCAAAAGCACAAATAATTTTATTTTTCTTCTGATGAACAACCGCTTTGATTCCAAAGGGGCGAATCGTGGCAATCAAATAATTTTTTATCGTCGGTTGAGAAAAAGAGGTCATAACCTCCAAAGCAAATGCCATAATAATCCTTACTCTCTGCGCTATCTTTCATCTCTTCCCCGAGAGGAAGCTAAGAAAAACAGAGCGGATACGGGCTTAATGCCCGCACCTGCACCTATTCACTTTTAAGTGAGTCGTCTTTGACAAATTTAGAACCGCCGATAACGATAGCGATATCCGCCTCTTTCCAGAAAATGGTTCTCCAGACTTGGTAATAGATATGAAATACTACCCAACAGATAATCAACCACATCGTCGTATGGTGTGCAATACGGACATCCATAAGGGTTCCGCCCGTAACCGGAATCGTCCAGTCGGTTACCAGATGCAGCATCCACGGCCACCACGCTCCGATTGAACTGATCCCTGAACCCAAACCGTGTACATACAGTTGAAGACCCGTAAACAACATCCAAACCAAAAGGAGATGGAAAATCGTAAAATAGACCGTATTGAAACTGTCCGCATGGGTCGAATCAAACTCTTTTTTACGATTAAGGGTCAATAAATTGACCAATACCGCTTTAAACTCAGCAATATTTTTTGCATTCGGAATAAGCTTTTTGTACGGCTTTTCAAAACGGCTGAAAAAATAGAGATAGGCAATAATAACCGATGTAACATCAAATAAAATCGCGATGATAAAATGGCCGTAACGGTTCCACGCCATCACGTATTTATCGACTGCACCATCGGCCATAAACGTTTGATAATACGGATGACCGATATAAAGACCCGTTACGACCGCCCCAATCATACAAATGGCATTCACCCAGTGGATGATGCGCATTGCAGGTGTCATACGCTTGACTTGTTTGTACCCCTGTTTCATGATTGTCTCCTTAGATACTGCAAGAAGTATCTACTTTGTAAACAGCAAGCTCTTTACCTTTTGTATCGACAACGTGAACCGCACATGCGATACATGGGTCAAAACTGTGAATCGTACGGATGATCTCTAAGGGCTGTTCCGGATTAGCCACTTTGGTTCCGATCAAACTCGCTTCATACGCGCCCAGGCGTCCTTTATGATCACGCGGAGCCGCATTCCATGTGGATGGGACAATCGCTTGATAGTTTGCTACTTTTCCATCGGTAATGCTTACCCAGTGACCGAGTGCTCCGCGCGGAGCTTCCGCCATACCGCGCCCTTTTGCATTTACGCTCACTTTATCGAAATCAAACTCTGTCCATGTGCTTTTGTCTCCGGCAAGAACGTTTGCCGTCAATTCATCGATCCATTCAATCATGACGTCAGACATCAATGATGTCTCGATCGCACGAGCCGCTGTACGTCCGACAGTACTGAAAAGTACGGTTACAGGAAGCTTGCCGCGTTCTAGGAACTCTGTAACGTATTTGGTAATACGCTTATCTTTAGCCGCGACACCGATCACCATACGAGCCAACGGTCCCACTTCAACGCGGGTATCGTTGTAAATCGGAGATTTGATCCAACTGTACTTTTCTTTGGTTTTAAGATACGCGTTCCCGTCTTCACGACGATCAAGTCCTGTATATTCAGGAATAGTTTGCCCTTCGTACGGATGAAGAGGCTTGTCCCCTTTGTACCAGGCGTGAGTGACGTCTTCTGCGATTTTTTCTTGATCCAACGGATGAACTTTAGAAATATCTCCGCCGAGTACTACCCCGCTAGGGAAAAGAAGTGCCGATTTGTAAAAACCGGTATCATCAAGACGGAAATCCCCGTAACTCATAAAGTTCAAGAGTCCGCCGCCGGTTCCGCCGACCCCTTTGCCGCCCATCAATTCGCTGAATGTCGCTTTAGAATCGGTGGCTTCACCCGCATACATGGTCCCCGCCATGTAAACATCCGGCAAATACGCTTGTTTAACAAATTTACGTCCTGCGAGCAACAACGATTTAAAGAGGGCCAGACGTGCCGGATTTTGGATGTCCTGAACACACGTTACCCCTCCGACGACGATGCTTTGCGGATGCGGATTTTTACCCCCGAAAATCGCCTGCATTTTTGCCATATCGCGTTGCACATCCAATGCGATAAGATAGTGGGCAACCCCGATAAGGTTTTGTTCCGGTGTGAGTTTATAGTGAGGATTGCCCCAGTATCCGTTACCGAAAATTCCCAAACGCCCTTGTTTTACAAATTTTGCCACACGGTCTTGAATCGCTTTAAATTCGCTTTCTCCGTCAATATACGGAGATTCTCCCGCGACACTCGCCCATTTGCGTGCCTCTGCCGCTGTTTTAGCCGGATCGGCTGAAAGGGCTGAAACAACGTCAACGAAATCAAGTGCATGAAGGTGGTAGAAGTGAACCACGTGGTCATGAACATACAGTGCACCCTGAATCAGGTTACGAACGATACGGGCATTCTTAGGAATAGTGATATCAAACGCATCTTCAACCGCTTCGATAGAACGTTGATAGTGAGTACCGGTACAAACACCGCAGATACGCATTGCTAACAAGCCGCAGTCACGCGGATCACGCCCTTGTAAAATCGTCTCAATCCCGCGAAACATGGTTGATGCGCTATAAGCGTCTACAATCGTGTTATTCTCATCAATGACCGCTTCAATACGCAAATGCCCTTCAATCCGGGTAATTGGATCAACTACAATATGTTTACTCATGGCTCTCTCCTGAATTTTCTCGTTTGCCCGCTACCGTGCTGGCTGCGGCATGAATCGCGATACCGATACCGGCTGCGGTCAACATGCCCAAACCGAATTCATCAACGGTTTTTTCTACGCCGCCCGTCGGTGCTTTGATTTTTGCATCGGCCATCGGGCGCTCATGGGCGTATTTATCCCAGAAATCGGGTTCCGAACATCCGATACATCCGCGTCCGACACCGATCGGCCAGTTGACCGCTTCGTTATAGCGGACGATAGAGCAGTTGTTAAACGTCATCGGCCCTTTACAACCCATTTTGTAGAGACAGAAATTGTTTTGCGCCCCGGCATCGCCCCACTCTTCGACGTATTCACCCGCATCGAAGTGTGCACGGCGCTCACAGTTGTCATGGATACGGTATCCGAATGCAAATTTAGGACGTAAAAGCGAATCGAGTTCCGGCACTTGCCCCGTCAATACGTAATGAAGAATTACACCCACCATGTTTGCCGGATTTGCCGGACAGGCGGGAATATTGATTAACGGTTTATTTTTAACGACATCCATAACACCGACAGCCTCCGTAGGATTCGGAGCGGCGGCAGGAATACCTCCGAATGTAGCACAGGCACCGACGGCTACAACAGCCGCCGCATTTTCAGCACAGCGGACAAGATGGTCATGGAACGTTTCGGCTTTTGCACCGATCGTACCGTATTGACCGTCCATACCCATCGGAATAGAACCTTCTACAAAAAGAAGATATTTCCCTTTGAAATGCTCCATCGCTTCTTCAAGCTGTTTTTCAGCCTGATGCCCTGATGCGGCTTGGAGTGTTTCATGAAATTCGAGGGAAATAATATCCAAAACGATTTCATCAATTTTCGGTCCGTCGGCACGAAGGAGCGCTTCAGAGTTACCTGCACAGTCTTGAAGTTCGAGCCAAATAACCGGTGCCCGGTTCATCATCACCGCCGCATCCGCAACAAGCGGAGTAAACATCGGAGGAAGCATCAACATTGCCGTTGTCGCACTCGCCCATTTCATAAATTCGCGTCTATCAATCCCGTTTTCTTCCAAAAGTTCGGTGAAATCAAGTTTATTGGCCGGTGTGTTAGCACGCATCTCATTCAAACGTGCTTCGCATTTTGCGAACAGCTCTTGGTAATACGTATCACCTTTGTTCGTTTCAACACGCGAACTTTTCGAAGTAAACAGTTTTTTAACCGCTTCTACTTTATCGGACATAATCCCCTCCTCAATATTTTATGAACAATCATTCAGTATTGTACGTCTGGATAACTTAAACGAATATTTAAAGGCTAAAATTTAATTTAAAAAGGTAACTTGTTATTTAAATTTAGGACTAATGCGTTGTGCAGACCGAGCAGACGTCAAAGGTTCGGAAGATCAAAGATGCTTTGGCCGTCGATTCAACCCCCATCATCGCTTTTTGGGCCGTACCGGGATTGTCGGAGGGGCCGTTTCCCAGATTCCATTGAGTCGGAGTAATAATAGAATATTCCACAATTCTACCTTTCTCAATACGGGCTTTATGGATCAAAGAACCGCGCGGCGCTTCAACGATCCCTACCCCCGTGCCGCTGATCATCTCAATTGAAGCGGGAGGGATAAATGAACTTTGAGAGAGATCAAGAGTTGTCAAAAGATGACGTACCCGGGCACATAACAATACCATCTCCTCCACTCGGGCGCATAAGCGTGTTACCGCACTGTCACCGTAGGTTCGGTACAAACTGCTTACGCCGGAGCGTTCCTGGACCAAAGCGCGTGCCAAAGGGCCTGTCTCGTAAAATTCTCCGTTATAGAGGGCATTTTTGGCATACGTTTTTCCGCCGTGTGCAAAGGTTTGCGAATCATCTTCCGAAACCAGAGCGAGTTCGGCACTGCTTCGGACACCGTTTGCTATCGCTATCCGCTCATCTCCAAGAACCAAAAATCGGCCGTGACTTTTCCCCGTATCCAATACTTTCAACCGCTCAAAATTACGCAATACGGTTCCGAAATCCCCCCTTAGATTCAGCACCTCATTATTCTTCATCGCTTGTTCAAACGCTTCAGGTGTACACCCCAATACCTCATCCTCAATAAACCGCTCCACATCAGAGAGAATCTTCAGCGCCTGCATCACCTCGATATGGGTAGGATCGCACGTCACCCCTCCGGGAAGTGCGTAGGAGCTGTGAGGCCACTGCCCGCTGAAAAGGGCGCACAGCTGATTAACCTGCGATGAAACATAGAGGGCTTTGAGAGCTACAGAAGGCTCTTCCCCCGCCATCTTTCCACTCTCATGAAGCATCACGAGATAGAGCCATTTGATATGGTTTTGGATCAATTCGCATGAAAGGGTGATTTCCCGAATCGCTTGAGCTTTGGGGCTAATCGTGAGAGAAAATCCCGCATCGATGTAGACGTTTTCGATCATTCTCGCCGCCGCGATGAGATGGGAGTGTCCGCAGATACCGCAGACCCGTGGAGTGATGACTAGAGCATCGAGGATATTGCGCCCTTCCAGAATCGCTTCCATTCCCCGAAAATGTAAAAAACGAATAGCGGCCTCTTGCACCCGACCGCTCTTATCGGTTTGAAAATCGAGTACCGCTTCCCCCTCGATCCGCTCGATCAACTCATGCGTGATCATCGATCAACCTCTCTTCCAGCCGTTTGATATGAAACGATTTTGCCGCCCCTGCGAGGGCTAAATAGCTCCGTTTCGGTATCCCCAGCGGCATCTCCGAGGGGATCGACATATAGGTTTTAGTCGTGAAAAGCTCCCGTTTTGGAAATGTAGGTTCCGTACACCCGACACACGGTGTTCCGGCTCGGGTTTTAGAACTCACTTCATTCCATAATATCTTATTGCAGCTGCCGTGAGTATATGGGCCTTGGCACCCTTGGGCATAAAAAAGACACCCCTCTTTCGTCCCGAAATGTTCACTGTCGACTTTCCATTCAAAATACTCATTTCGCAGACATCCGTTATGGACGAGATAAGCATATAACTCCTTCGGGCGGCGAAACTCATCGACAAGAATCTCCCTCCCCGCACTGATCATATCGATGACAAAACTAAGCCACTTGGGATGAGCGGGACAGCCGCTGAGGGTTATAACCTTCTCCTGCATCGATTTGAGCGGCCCACTGCCGTTTTCTTTATCAAATACGATTCCGCTGATATGTTCGGGATCATTCTCTTTGAATATTCCGCCGAAGCTTGCACAGCTTCCTAAGCTAATAATATGCTTGGCTTTATGTGCCAGTGCGGGCAGAAGCGTCTGCATCTCTACACCGGCACGCTCAAACGGTGCGCTGTATGCACCTTCGAAAATAAGGATATCGGACTTGGGAAGTTTTTTGACCAGATCTTTGAGTGTTTTTTGGCAGGGGAGAAGCGGATGATGGATAAATTCGATGGTTTCTAACAAGGTTCCCAAAGCGGGATCGTTTAAAAATGAGTGGGTATTCCCGTTGCAGGTGATCCCCTGCAACCAGATAACTTTGAGTTTAGCGGGACTTGAGGGCATAATAGATATTTTCGGCGATCGTGTGCTCGTAACTCTCCAGCGGTTTTGGGAGAATATTTTCACCGTTAATAAATACCATCCCTCCCAGATATCCCATGAAAAGACCGAATGCACTGAAAAAATCCTGATCCCGCAAATCACCGGATCTGACACCCTCTTCAAAAAAGATCATCATCTCAGTCACAAACGCAGAGACACAGATCATCCCCTCACAGCTGTTTTGAAATACTTCCCGATTCGAGAGGTAAACCCGCAGAAAATACTCAATGGTCTCAGGACGTTCCTTCGCAATCCGAAAATACATATGAACGATCGCTTCAATTTTTTCCTGAGTACTTATAGGGCTTTCATTGATACGGCGAATCTCTTCCCCTAAAATATTGGCGATATAAAGAATAAGGTCTTTAGCCAGCATCTCTTTAGACGTAAAATAGTTGTAAAGATTCCCGACGCTCATCCCGATTTTTTCGGCAATTGCCGGCATCGTCGTTTGATAAAAGCCCTCTTTGGAAAACAATTCCAACGCTTTTGTCATAATCGAAACTTTACGCTCTTCTTTACTCAATCGTGCCAATGTGTTTACCTGCTGTCTAAAGTCATTTTTGTAATTATAGCGAACAGACGGGTGAAATTTTGTATTGGGCAAGTTCACGCCCAGTCGCATCGATAACATGCACCGCACAGGCCAGACACGGATCAAACGAGTGAACCGCGCGCAATACTTCAAGCGGTGCGGACGGATCGGCGAGGCGGATACCGATCAAAGACTCTTCATACGCTCCTCGCCCCTCTTTGGCACCTTTAGGTGAAGCATTCCATGTTGTCGGTACTACCGCTTGATAATTGGCAATTTTCGCATCCTCGATACGGACAAAGTGCCCAAGAACACCGCGCGGTACTTCGAAAATTCCTGCCCCCTTCGCCTCATGCGGAAGTTCTTCAAACACGTATTTTGTCCACGTCGTCTCATCATAGTATTTGATGTTTTCGATCAGATCACTCATGGTGTCAAACAGATAATCGCAGCAGATTTGCGCTTCTACCGCGCGAGCCGCATTTCGTCCCACAGTAGTTGAAAAATCGATTAGCTCCATACCGGAACGTTTCATAAACCGTTCCATATAGGGACGGATAATCGGTGAATTTTTAGAGTATCCGACGATCATCCGAGCTAACGGTCCGACTTCCATGACATTTCCATCATATCTCGGCGCTTTAACCCACGTGTATTTCCCCTCGGTTTTAAGAGAACCGTCGTCGTTTAGATCGGTATAAAACGGTGTCGTGTCCCCCTCGTACGGAGAGAGAGGAGCATCGTTTTCATACCATGAGCGGGATGCCTCTTCGGTAATTTTGCTACTGTCAAACGGCTCTATACTCTCAAAATTATGAGCTTTGATCACGCCGCTGCTAAACAATTGCTGATCTTTTCCGAAACGGTATCCGCCGCAGCACATGAAATTTCCGACTGCGCGTCCCTCTCCCGCCTTGATCGAGTCACGGTAGGCATTAACAAGCATCACCATATCGGGGATATAGGCACGTTCGATAAAATCCCTCGTCTCTTTGATGATAAACAAAAAGTCGTTTAGACGCTGAGGATTGAGCATATCGGCGACACTTGTCACCCCTCCAACAACGAGATTTTGAGGGTGAGGCGTTTTTCCTGCGAAAATTGCCACCGCTTTGGAGAGTTCCCGCTGTATCCGCAATGCTTCGAGATAGTGATTCATATGGATTAGATTCTCTTCCGGGCTGAAGCAATAAGCAGTGTGTCCCCAGTAGCCGTTGGCGAACAGCCCCAACCGCCCTGCTTTGACAAACCCATCCAGCTTCTCTTTGATCGCTTCGAGATGCCCATCCGAATTACGATAAGGGTGTTCACCCCACATTTGGGCATCTTTGGCGGCTTTATTGCAATCAGCACTAAGGGCTCCCGTAATGTCGACAAAATCGAGCGAATGGAGGTGATAATAGTGGACAATATGATCTTGTACAAACAGCGAGAGGGTGACGAGGTTACGGATAATCTCGGCATTATGAGGTATTTCAATGCCGTATGCCGCTTCTACCGCGCTGATAGAGGCACGGTAATGAACATTTGTACATACTCCGCAAATACGCTGGGCAATTAATCCCGAGTCACGCGGGTCACGCCCTTTTAAAATCGTCTCGATCCCCCGAAAAAGCTGACCTGAAGCCCATGCTTCGGTGACAACGTTATTCTCATCAATCTCAACTTCAATCCGTAAATGCCCCTCGATTCGGGTAATCGGGTCAATAATAATCTTCTTACTCATTGGGTTTTTCCTCTAATTTACGATTATTGGCATAGCTGTCAAACGCGATTTTACCCTGACCGCAGGCAAAACATCCATGTCCCGCCTGTACCGGCCAGCTTGTCCCTTCGTTAAATTTAACGAGTGAACAGTTAAGATCGGCATACGGCCCTTTACAACCCATTTCAAAAAGGCACCAACCTTTCTTCGCCCCCTCATCGCCCCACTCACGGACAAACTCATCCGCATCGTAGTGACCGCGCCGTTCGCAGTTATCATGGACACGGAAGCCGTACGCCCATTCGGGACGGTTATTAGAATCAAGTTTCGGAAATTCATCAAACATGATGTATTGCAACAAGGTTCCGACAATATTGATCGGATTGGTCGGACATCCCGGAAGGTTGATAATATCAGCTCGATCCAAGGCTTCCGCTACCCCGACTGCCCCGGTAGGGTTAGGCGCAGCGGCAACAACACCGCCATCATACGCACATGAGCCCACAGCGATTACCGCTGCCGCACTTTTAGCAACCCGGCGTAATAAATCAACGCCTGTTTCGCCCTTCGGTCCGATACGCAAGAACTTTCCATTCATCCCCAGTGGAACCGCCCCCTCCACGATTAAAACATATTTCCCGCTGTCATTGTGGAGTATACTCTCCAAAGCGGATTCCGACTGATCCCCAGATGCCGCCATCAACAGCTCATGATAATCGAGTGAGATGTATTTGAGGATCAAATCGTCCACTTTGGGATGGGAGGTTTTGATAAACGCTTCTGAATTACCCGTACAATCGGAGAGTTCCAGCCAAATAATCGGGATTTTGTTGAGCTGCGTTACCCCCTCTTCCACGACCCCCTCATACTGAGGATGCAGATGCATCGATGCGGTAATCATTGAGACCCAGTGGTTAAACTCACGGCTCATCTCGAACGATTCTAATGCCTCATGGAAGTTATCGGCACTAAGTTGATTTTTCGGGTGAAGACGATTGTACTTTTCGATACGTGCCCGTACTTTGTCCAGCTCCGCCGCTTGTGCCGCATCGATGCGTTCTTGGCGGAGCCGTGCCGCTTCGGCAGGATCGACCGGAGTTGCGGAAATAATCGCACAAATATCCTGTTTACATCGTCCGCAGGTACGTCCCGCTTTCGAGTGTTCTTTAAGCTCGCCGAACGATGTCACCGCATTCTCTTTGATGATATCAACCAGTTCCTGCTCGTGTACCCCCTCGCAGCTACAGACCAAGCGCCCATATTCTGACATCAAACGGTTCGAGTACAAATACGCCGCATCGATCGGCGAATCGGTCTCGATCAGCCGTTTCAGAGCCAGCAGGTCGATATTGGTATTGATACCGATAAACCGCTTCAGCCGATCATGGTTGACGATGTACTGATCGATCCGGTCTCCGTGGGTGATCAGGATCGTTTCATTCTCGGGATCTTTGGGGTTAAAATCGGTAGCCGTTACGTCGGCAAACAAGAACGATCCCACTTTCAACCCATCAAGAGAGACCTCTTCCTTAAACGTTTTGCTCTCATCCCCGAGAAGGTTCGCAATAGCGACATCGGCTTGGAGGGTGCACTCTTTCACCCGTCCGGCGACAAATCCCCCTGCGCGTTGCTGTGCCGCTTCACCGACACAGTAGACATCCTCAACCGACGTCTGCATCCGTTCATCGACTAAAATTCCCCGATCGCATTCGAGAGCTTGGCGCGCAAATGCGATATTCGGATCGATTCCGACGCCGAAAATGACAAACGGCTCTTCAATCTCCCCTTGCTTCGTCAAAATTTTGGTGATTGTATTGCCGGATACCTCTTTATCGATGATCTGATCGTTAAAACGGATACGTACCCGCGGATCCGCTTCAAAGATACCGCGGATCAGTTCCAACCCCTCGCGGCTGATCACTTCGGAGTAGAGATAGTTTTTTCGCACCAGCAGAGTAATACTTTTAGGATCATCGCTGCGCATCAGGGTATCGAGCAGTTCCAGTGCGATCGGTCCCGCCCCGACGATGATCACATTTTTGCCGACAATCCCCTGTGCAATCGCTTCACAGTCTTTCTGTGAACGGAACGTCGCGGCATTTTCAATTTCGGAAATATTGAAAAGGGTTTTGGGAATCGATCCGGTAGCGATAATGAGCTTGTCGTAATGAAACGCGGCATGGTCGCTAAAGACCCGTTTGGTCTCGGGATCAAGCGAAACGATTTTTTGATTCAATTCCAGCCGAACGGCAGGGTTCAGCTCCAGCTCGATCGAGTCGACACATTTGCAATCCTCCACCAGTTTGCACAGATGGATGCGATCATAAGGGGGATGTTCTTCATCCGAAACGATCACTATTTCCGATTTGCTATCCTGTTCCATGAGAGTATTGGCAATATACACAGCGGCAATTCCGCCTCCGACAATAACAATACGCACTATTTACTCCTCACTCTTATTTTGGATTTTAGCCGCTTTTTTGGCTATCGCATACTCTTCACGACTTTTTTTGCATGCTTCTTCCCATGCAAACCACCCCTCATTTGCTCCGTCTTCTATAACCGCAGGGCGCTGTTTCGTCTCAGATTGCCACAACGCCTCTTCAGGTTTTGGGCAGGCACGGACACATTCGCCGCAATAGATGCACAGCCACGGATTATAGCGGTACTCTTTTTCACCGCTTTCGTGCTGAAAAAACAAAATAGCCCCGGGCGGGCACACTTTCTCGCATTTATCACAAAAAATACAGGCGTCAATCCCGTATTCGATCAGCCCCCGATATCCGCTCGGCAAAACAATCTCTTCGGCAGGGTACAAATGTGTACGGACAGGTTTAAAAAGGTTTTTAAACGCTTCGAGCATAGAGCGAAACATTCTTACCTCCTACTTTGCCGTGCAGGACATGCACGGATCGAAAGAGGCTAAAATTGCCGGTGCATCAGCGTATTCAGAACCTTTAAACACTTCCATCATAGCAGGAATTGCCGAAAAAGTAGGCGTCTTAATCCGTACCCTCTCCAACATATTTTGGCCGTTTCCCCGCACCAGATAAAAAAGTTCCCCGCGCGGCGCCTCGACACGGACAACCGCTTCCCCGTTCGGTTTGCCTTTGGCTTTTTCCTGTATCTCACCCGAGGGAAGATTATCAATGATATTTCGGCACATTTCAATCGAATTAACGATCTCCCGCAGCCGTACAAAGTTACGGGCATGTATATCACCGGTGGATTCGAGGATCATTTTATATCCCAGTGCTTCGTAAGGAAAATCGTTTGTCTCCGCACGAACATCGGTCGCTAACCCCGCCGCGCGTGCCAAAGGCCCCAATGCGTTATAAGTATAGGCATCCTCCAGCTTCAATATTCCTATCCCTTTGTATTTGAGCGATAATGACCAGTTATTGTCAAAAAGAGTCATCAGGGCATCAATTTTTTCGGAGAGGCTACTCAGATTTTTATGGACTAATGTAGTGAGTTCAGGCGTCAAATCACGGTTCACTCCGCCGATAGAGATATAATCGAATTGGACCCGATTACCGCTGATCGCCTCTTGTACATCCATGATCAGTTCACGATCACCCATAATCTGCATAAAGAGGGCTTCAAACCCGGCATTCTCCGCCGTATGTGCGAGACAGAGCATATGAGAATGAATACGATCCAGCTCCACCATCAGCATCCGAAGATATTTGATACGATCATTTGCCTCAAAGCCGAGCAGTTTTTCTGCCGCAAGGGTATAGGAGAGCGAATGGGTGATGGCGCACAATCCGCAGACGCGGGCGACGACATACCCAACCTGTTTAAACTCGAAACTGCGGGTACAGGCGAGTTCCACCCCCCGATGGACGAATCCCACATCGGCATCCACCCCGATGATCTTTTCATTCTCACACTCAAACTTAAACCGAATCGGCTCCAGTAAGGAGATATGCTGAGATCCCAAAGGGATATGTACGGTTTTCTTCATAATTCCCCCCTAAGCGGATGCGGTAATGAGTCTTCATCCAGATATAACCCTTTTTCCGTCCCCTCAACCGATAAGCCGAACATATCGACAATCTCCCTCTCCCCCATAATTGCCGAAGGAATCAAACTGACGATTGAGGGGATCGGGGTTTCATAATCACTGAGCACGAAATAAATAACTATTTCATCTTTAACACCGTATCGTGAAAAAATCCACTGCAGCTCAATCTTCCCCTCTCCCAGATCGATACCGTTGACACTGAGAAAATGCCATTCGCGGGGAGCATAAAAAGCCCCGATATCGCTCAACAGCGTAGGTAACGTCGTCGCTATTTTAGTCATGTTTCACCTTTTGTGCCATGTTAAAGCGGCTGAGTTTATTTCCGATCGTTTCAAGAGTACCGAAAAGTTTAAACGGTTTTTCAATCTCTTTGCTTTTGCTTTCCAAAATCTCCCCCGCTTTGACTAAAGCATCGATGATAAGCTGTGGCGATGAGGCGCATCCGGGGACATAAACATCGACGGGGATATAACGGTCGATCCCGTCTTCGACATTGTACATCCCCCGAAAGACCCCTCCCGTCGTCGTACACGACCCGACCGCCACGACGACTTTGGGTTCGGGGATCTGAGAATAGAGTTCGACGAGACGTTCGCGGGAACGGTACGTCACCGGCCCCGTCACCAAAAAAATATCAGACTGTTTCGGATTCCCCGTATTGATGACGCCAAAACGCTCTAAATCATACTTCGGGCTTAACGCTGCTAGAATCTCGATATCACAGCCGTTGCAGCTTCCTGCATTGTAGTGCAGCACCCACGGCGATTTTTTGCGAAACGGGGTAAAAAATTTCATAACAGCACCCCTACGATATTGATGACGGCCAGCGTCATCGCCACCGAATAGATTATTTTAACCATATGTACACTCCGGACACGGGCGGTTGCATTATCGACGAGATTGACGAGTAAAAACATCCCCGCGACCAAAAGGCTCCCCAGCCACAGCGATGCGCCGCCGAAAATAAATACGAAGCTGTAGATAAAAATGTATTCTAAAAATCGGGACATATACAAAAACTCGTAAAATACCCCGCTGTACTCGATCTCTACTCCGCCGACGATCTCCTGGTGCGCTTCACCGATATCAAACGGCGATTTTTTAACCTTGATAGGGACGATCATCGCCAATGCGGCAAACAACGGCAACAGTTTCGGCAAATAGCCGCTTTGCTGCATAATCTCGGATATTTCAAAACTCCCCGATACCAGATACAAACCGACCGCGACCAAAATCAAAACCGGTTCATACGCCACCAGCATCAACAACTCGCGGTTGGCCCCGACGTGCGAATAGACGGATCGGACACTGTAGCCCGCCAGAATAAGAAGGATTTGGGCAAAAAGATGGAGAAAAATAATGTAAAGAAGATTCCATCCCAGAAAGATGGCCGCAATACTAAACCATAAGACGAAGAAATGGGCAACCGCCAACAGCGCATGAGGCGAATGGACGATCAACGTCCGTTTGTCCAGGAGTTTGAACATATCGTAAAAAGGCTGCAAAAGCGGAGGCCCCTGCCGACGCTGCATCCGGGCACGCAACACCCGCTCTCCTCCGTACACAAAACCGCCCAATATCGGTGCCAAAGCTATCCATAACCATATCATGACAATGCTCCTACAACGGCAACCCCGACAAAAAGGATACCGAATCCCCAATACAACGCCTGCCGTATTCCCTCGGAGGGTTCATAATAAACCAATGCCGAATCAAACATCTCTTTTTCACCGCAGTGGTAAGGTTGTGAGCGATCATATCCATCCATTTGTCGAAATATAGAGGGTAAGGCGAATGCAAACAGAATCGGCACTGCCAGTAAGACGACAAATATATTCTGCTGTATCATGATATATCCGACCGCTCCGATAATAATGGAAAACGCAAGCAACACCAAGGGTATATTATAACCTGCCGGAATCGGAATACTCTCGGAAGGAGCGATATCCGAGGGTGCCGAAAGAAGTGCGGAAGCGACTTTGAAGTAAAGGAGTACCAGTACCGCACTGCCGATAATGAGCGAAAGCAAAACGATAATATAGGAGGGGTGTTCTTTCAAGAGCGATGCTACCGATGTAATCGCAAAAAGCTTCCCCATAAAAAGGCCGAACGGCGGAAGGGTGAGTGACATAAATCCAAAAAGGATAAAACCTACCGTTTGCGGAGAGTACGCCACCATCCCCTTCATCTCTTCAATATTTTTGGCATGATGCTGTTTTTCCAATACCCCTGCTGCGAGGAAGAGAAGGGCTTTAGATAGGGCATGAAACAATATTAATACCATCGCCAGATTCATACTCTCTTCGGTGCCGATCGCCGCAAGTGCCATCATCAGTCCCAGCAGAGCAACGGTGGAGTAGCCCAGAATCTCTTTAAAGACCGACCTGGACAATGCCAGATACGAAGCGGCTATAAATACTAAAGCTCCGATTATTGAAATTATCCCTCCCACCATTGTAGAAGCTAACGCCGGAGCAAGTTTTAAAATAAGATACGGAGCAATTTTCACCATCGTTGCCGAATGGAGCATCGCACTCACCGGAGTCGGCGCTATCATCGCTCCGAGTAGCCACCCCTCAAAAGGGATGGATGCCCCCTTCACCAGCGCCGCCATTGCCAAAAATGCAATCGCCAACAGTACCAGTCCTCCCGAACGCTGCAGCAGCGTATCAAACATGACCGTATCAAATCCCGAAACGGCGACCCATGCCCCGAGTAAAATGACCATGCCCCCGATCTGATTCATCCATAGAGCTTTAAGAGCATTGGCCTCATCATTTCTAAACGCAATCAGCACATACGATGCCAGCGTCGTCATCTCAAACAGGAAAAAGAAAAGGAGAATCGAGTTGGCGCAAACAATCAGATTCATTACCGAAAGGAAAACCAGCAGTGCCCCGATAAAAAACCGTTTTCGAAACGGGGATACGGGTTCATCCTCCATATAGCGCACGGAATAAAGGACGATAATCCCCCCCACCCCGTTAATAATCAAAAACATAAATTTGGAAAGGCTATCAACAACGATCTCCGCCGTTCCCCCTTCCGGAGCAATAGATTCTATGTATCCGTACAGCAGCAGCTGCACAGCGGCAAGAAATATCACTTTTGTATTATTGAACTTTTTACCCTGATAGAGAAAAAACAGCAGCAGCGCGACATCGGCAGCAATAATAAAAATATTGAGGGAGCGGGGAAGATGGAAAGTCAAAATATCCGCAGAGACGTTTAGGGAAAAAGCGGTAAAACTCAACACGATTAAAACAGCGGCACTTATAACGTACTGTACTCGGCTATTCGGCGCTAATTGTAAAAAAAGCGAGGCTATGATCGGCAATAAAACAAGTGTCAATACCATACTCATTGTAATCCCTTTAGGAACTGCTTTGGATGATTATAGCACAGATAAAGCTTAGGCAATGTTAGTGAATATTTAATTAATAAAGTTTTTTAAGAGACAGAAATTCATTGAATCCACTGCAGTGAAATTCCCCAATCAATTTTCGGAATGGAAGAAAAGATCGATTTAAGCAAAGTCCGTAAAACCGGCCCCGTCAGGGTTGCCATGACTTCGACTCCATTTGTTTTAAAAAGAAGGGTGAATTGTCTGCTTTCTTGATGGTAAGTGATATCCACGGAATGGACCAAATATCCCTCTTTTTCCGTCATTATCAAAGTCGGAGTGTCGGTCTGGCTTTGGGCTGCCGTATCGGTTTGCTGTTGAATCTCCACGTTTGCGATCGTATCATATTGATCGAGATAATCTTCAATGGTAGGGATGAGTTTCAATAAAAAAGCACGCGTCAGCCATAAATCAACCCTTTGAGTGTAATCGGCATAATTGATTACAAAACGGATACGGTCTTCGAGTTGGGAATAGATAGGGGTAAACGTTTGGGCTTTAATCATCGAAATTTCGGGATTCATCGTAAGACAGTCTTTTTTTTTAAATGCTTGAGGTAAATTGACTCTTTTAAAACGTGATTATACTGAAAATAGGAGGATTGTTTATGCCCTTGAAGATGATTCAGGCATTGCTAGGATTTTTGTGTCAAGCAATGCTTGACACATCCAACGGGTTTACTTAAATAAAAGCCCTTTACTTCTCTATGCCAAAATATAGTTATTGAGCGTAACAGTTGCCAGAAAATTATCAATAGCGAAAGCCGTTTCGGTTTCGTACTCCACAGAGTTGGAAAACCCGACAATCATACTGCCGCGGTCGCCGGTTTCGTTAATCTCGTTTAGCCAATAGTCATAGCCTGATTGATCTGCTGTACGGTGAAGTATATTTTGATACAGTAAATTAACGAAATCACTGTTTGATACATCTGCGCCGTAAAGTGCTTGAAACTCTGTCGACTGGGTAAATGCCTGGGCAATACTTTGAATGTTGCTGCCGCCTCCCCCGATGGCCGGGTCTGTGAGATTATTCACCCAATATGCAAGACCGTCTTCATCCGGGTCTCTTTCAAACAATGCGTTATAAAAGCGGGCGATCTCCTCTTGATGAGCGCGTATTTCAATAGCATAATTGACGCTCATGCTTCCATCGCTGAAACTGATGTGTTCTACACCGCTTAACGTATCTTCAAATGTTCCATCCGTAACGGTATAGGTACCGTCATCGTTATCATGAATTTCAACATGATTTCGGCTATAGGTGTACACGGCGGTATCGGTACCGTTTCCGCCGAGAAGGGTATTATGTCCAAAGCCTCCGGAAAGATGATCGTCCCCTTCTCCTCCGTCAAGATGATCGTCCCCTTCTCCTCCGTCAAGATGATCATTGCCTAATCCACTGCTGAAAAAATCATCGTCAATTCCCCCTTCCAAAACATCATCATCGTCTTGGCTGCGGAAAGAGTCATTGTGCGTTTCGGCATCCACAGAACTATCGCTGTCTAAATAATCATCTTCTATTTCATTTGTTTCATATGCCGACATGTTGTCTCCTTTTGAATAATATTGTGTTATGGTAGACTACGATTATGAATTTTTGATGAAAGAGAGTTATATTGCATTTATTGATTATTGATGACAATGAAGAATTACTGTATGCTCTACGGCAGCTTCTGAGGGATGCCCATTACCATGTCGATATCGCGACAACATTGTCCGAAGGGGAAAATTATATCAATCAGAAAAAATATGATCTGATCTTATTAGACTGGATACTTCCCGATGGAAACGGACCCGAATTATTAATACGGTTGCGCCATCAAAATATCTTGACCCCGGTTTTACTCTTCTCTTCAAAAAAAGAGGTAGAAGACAAGGTCGAAGCACTCGACGGAGGGGCCGATGATTATCTTGAAAAACCTTTTTCAAATATAGAACTTCTGGCCAGAATCCGCGCGTTGCTGCGTCGTGAAAGTACTCAAAAACAGACACATCTGAAATTGGGGAAACTATCGGTCGATTTCTCTTCCCGAAGTGTGCACGTAGAAAATACCCCCGTTAAACTCTCCGCCAAAGAGTTTGAATTACTGGAATTTCTCTTATTAAACGCGAATACCGTCCTCACCCGTTATCAAATATCGGAACATTTAAGTCGGGATTTCGACCAAATCGCCACCAGTAATATTGTTGATGCCCACATTAAAAATCTTCGAAAAAAACTGGATGCGGATGAACTGATACAAACGGTTAGAGGCGTAGGCTATATGATCGCCAGATGACGGTTTTAAAATGAACGGAATTGAAACGATGCCGTAGCCCCTTTCCCTTCTCCTTCACTGACAACCAACAAATCTCCCCGAAGCAGCAACGCAATCTGTTTGCTGATAGCAAGTCCGAGACCGCTCCCTTTTAAACCGCTTGTGTCAACTGAGTGTACCTGATAAAACTCATCAAACAAATGCTCCAATGCATCTAAACCGATCCCGCGTCCGCTGTCTTTTATCTCCAAAATATACAGACCGCTATGGCAATGAAGCGTTATGTCGATACATCCTTTTTCCGTATACTTGATCGCATTGGATAGAAGATTGACAACCACCTGTCTAAAAAGACGTGCATCACTTTTAAACGGTGTTTCAATCGGTTCATAGGCTGTCCGGATCTGTAACCCTTTTTCTTCGGCCAAAGGGGAAACCAATGCTAACGCATCCTCAATCAGTTCCTGCGGAACGCAAGAATCCACATGAGGTTCCATTTTTCCGGATTCGGCTTTTGCCAAATCCAAAATATTATTGATAACACCCAATAGATGAGAAGCTGAATTTTCAATTTTTCCAAGCGTTTCGAGTATCGGTTCGGGAGTTTTTGATTGAATCATCGTATATTGGGTCAAACTTAAAATTGAGCCCAAAGGAGTTCTAAGTTCATGCGACATAGCCGATAAAAACGCCGATTTTGCCTTCAAAGCCGCCTTGGTTTTTCCTAACAGTTCAATCCTCTCCATCTGCAACGCCAACATCCGTTCCAATGCCGCATAAAAACGTTCGTTGGACTCTTTTTCCAATGCCGGCTCTTCAATGCAGATGACACCCTGAGTTTCATTGCCGACGGCATTCAATGCGATCATCACCGCCTCTTGTGTATTGCATCCCTCAAGACTGAAATAAACTTCTTTTGCATTGCTGAAACGGCGTATTTCGTCCATAGCGATTTCAATCGTCGCCTCTTTCGTGTCGGTACGGGTAATCGCATTAAAAAAAACGATCAGGCTGATCAACTTTTCGAAGTGTTTTTCACGTTCGATTTCCAATCGCTTCATACTGAGCTGGGTGGTAAACATAAGGGCATTAAAGGAGTACCCCATCGTCCCTATTTCATCGTTTCCCCGTTCAGGAACGGTTTGCGTATAATCACCCGTCAAAGCAATATTCATAGCCGTGTGAGAGAGCTCGCGCAAAGGCTGAATAATCCTCTGTACAATAATCCAAATCAAAAAAGCAATCAGTATCAGTCCGATACTCAATACACTTAAAAAAAGTACCTGAAAATGGTATAACAGGGAAAGTGCCTCATTTTTCGGCATTGCATAATGTAATACCCATCCGTCTAATACTCCATCAAGAAGAAGACTGTGATACAAATAATCATTTTTTTCAAAAACCGGACTATACGCTTCGTAAATAACCCCGGTTAGTTTTGGAGGGCTCAACCAGCGATACAGTTTTTGATCGGTTTTTAATTGCAATGCAAAATTTTCCAACGGATAGGCAATGACCACGTATCCCAAAAAATCATGCGTATAAAATGACCCGTACACGGGTGCAAAGAAATAAAGATTCTTTCCCCAAAAAAAATAATTTTTTTGTTTCTTTACCGCATTTTTTATCGCAGAGTACTCTTTACTTATGCTATTGATTTTATCCACTTTGGAAGAGGAGGGAATAGTTCCGTCCGGTGCTATCGTAAATAAAACAATCGATTCCCCTAAATCATCCGCTTTTTGTTCCATGATTTTGGTAATGCGCTGATCCATATCGCGCGTAACCATATCATTCATCACTTCCAAGCGTGAGAGAAAAAGGACCTCTTTTTGCAATTGGCCTAAATGGGCACCCAAATCATTCGCAATGAATCGAGATTGATGATAGAGTATATCTTGTTCTTTTTTGAGCATTAAATTCGATTCATGTCCCCACAAATACGATAACAATATAACGATAATGAAAGCTATTACACCAAATAGTGCGGAAAAAAGCTTATACACTATCGGTACATTATCCCATCTGTGTCTCATCACCAACTCTTTTAACCGTAATAGCATTAGATAATCTTTTTACAAAAATTTGATAGTTTTAATTAACGAGAAAACATTATATCCACATCTATGAATCATTCGTTTTTAAGTGCTAAGAATAGAGGAGTTAAGAAAACGGTAACTATATGTTTTAGATCTGGATTTTCTGAAATGGGGGAATAGAATGGTAAGGGATTAATTTTGTAAGATGGTGGCGGGGGGGACTACCATTCTAAACACATATAAGGGGTTAAAAGATAATTTACTAAAAAGTTATCCCTAAAAATGCTTGCTGACCCTATTCATTACTCCACTTATTCTGATTGAAAATACCCAAAATCATAATCTCTCAACCACCTAAAGCATATTTTGCAATATTTTAGCTTGCTTGTAGTTTTAAAACTACATTAGCAGCGATAGTGGCTACTATAATCATAGTTGTTTATGCGTCTTCTTTATCATGATTTTTCTTTTTATCTTCTCTAAATCCTGTAAACGCAGTAAGAGCGCCAAGAATCGTAACGCCAACTATCGTGGCTGAAGTTTTTTCATATCCAAGATATGCAAATCCAAGAGAAAGAAGGCCAAGGAAAAATAGAGAGATAATGCCATAATTTTGACCTTTATTTCTAAAGTCATACATTTTGGCTATTTCTTCTGATCTTATGTCTTGTTCATTTGCTTCAAGATCGATCAGTGCGCTATCATTTTCAATATCTGCTTCAACACGTTTTTCTATCAATGTAAATAAACGATCTGGTAGGGTTGGATCGATAGCTGCGTATTTGTCTATTTCGTCTGCAGATGGGAAAGGAGTTACGGTAAGCTGATGTTTATGGTCATGCTCATGTTTATGAGCATGCAAACTAAGCGGTACAGTTACCCGCTCTTGTGTTTTTACTTCCTGAGGACGCTTTCTAATAGCTTTTCTACTCAATGAAGCTCTGCCATTTCTTTGCGCATTGCATTAGCAACTTTTGCGCTTGACATATTCAAATTAGCGTTTGTATCGATTGAAACTTTGGCCGAATATGTACCTGGTTTCTTCGAGCGTTTTTTAATTACAGTGCGTTTACCACTAATATCTAACACACTATAAAAGCCTTCGAGAAACCATCTTATTTCTCTACTCATGCTTTTTCCTTCTTTGTGGTGTGGAATAATACCACACAATTAGCACTAACTTAGTACAACCTATACCAAACTATATCGTACAATACTAAACAATACATTATAAAACATACATAGATTTATATCTATGTTTACCGTTTGTAACATCTTTTTGCATATCGCTTTCAACATTGCAAAAAGTATTCCTTACCTTATCATCCACCATAGAGCTAGTACGAAAACAATAAATGGGATCGAGAAAGCAATCATCGTAGTTTTAGCAAGGTTAAAAAGATATTTGATATTTTCATTTTTCATGCATATTTTTTTTTAATGTGTTAACTTAGGCTTTAGAAAATCTTTTATTGATTTAATCTGTTTTAATAAATCTATATCGAACTTATCATCTTCATCATTGTCAAAACAAGCACTTATTGGATTTCTTAACTCATCTTGAAATAAACTACGAGCTTTTATTATTTCTTTTGTCTCCTCACTTACTTCTGGATTGAGCAGTCTAATGTGTTCACGAACAGCTTTAAAAAGCTCATTTTCAAGTTTTTTTAATCCATCAAAAAGCCTTGTAAATTCCTCTCCCCATATAGTTTCTCCTTCGACTATATTAGCTTGGAGATCAACACCCGCAGCACTAATTTTGTCCCATCTTGCTTGATATATTCCATTCATACGATAATGCTCTATATAAGCGTCATTTTTGTATTTTGCACCATCTGGAAGCTCTGGAATTTCATAAGAATAAATAGCCGGCACCCTAAAAGCATCGATAGCACTTTTATACTTTAAAAGTGAAATTATTATCCTTCGGGATAATTCATATTCTGTATTTCCAAACAGTTGTTTTTTCCACGTATGAAGACCTTGATAAGCTATCCAAAGTCCACCACTTGTACCAATTGCCGATATTATTGCTGTTATTGTTTCTGCTGTTGTCATGTTGATAATGTAGGGCAATAGAGCTTAAAGAGAATTTTCCCGCAGGAAAATGAAGGTAGCCGAGTCTGCATCACAGTTTAGACTAAACAACGTTTTTGAATCATATTCACACCACAAATATTCTCAACATAAACTTCTATGTCAATTCCTTGTGTCATATTCTTAAATGTTTCGTCACCCATACTATAAAAATCGTGATGTGCAATGATATCACCCAATTCTGGCTCTTCTGAATCCAATAACTCAAATATCACATATTCACTACTACTCTCAATTTCTGCTGCATACATGCCCCGATTTTTATTTATAAATACAACTCTAGCTTTCACTGATATTACCCTTGCCGTTTTTATTGAAGTGCTATTGGATATTATATCGCGTAGTTATGCTACCGAAGCTCTTAATTGTATTTCGGTAAAAACATGATTCCGCATAGTAGTAGAGTAGTCTTTTTCAATGTCAATATCGCTAATCATTTCTTTTGCTAAATCATATAATTCAGGGGTATTGTAGTGTAAAAAGTGGTAAAAGTGCCTATTTTTATGTGGTTTATCGGGATTGAATTAGATGATATTGGAGGGATAAATTTTTAAAGATGGTGGCGGGGGGGGGACTCGAACCCCCGACCTCCGGCTTATGAGACCAGCGCTCTAACCAGCTGAGCTACCCAGCCATCTTATGGGAAGACCGGAATTATAGTGATGATAAACTTATTAAAAGCTTTAAAAAATAAAATTTTTAATATAAAAAATCAAACTCACTATAATAGCTACAATAAAACTCACTATTGTTGAGTCCTAAAGGCTAAGAGTATTGACAATTAACCTAAACTCGTGTAGAATCCCACACATAAAATCTCATCATAAAAGGAAATGCAATGAACTTTCAACCGCTTGGAAAACGAGTCTTGGTTCAACGTCTCGAAGAGGCAACCAAAACCGCATCGGGTATCATAATCCCCGACAACGCTAAGGAAAAACCTTCTCAAGGTACCGTTGTTGCCGTAAGCAGTGAAGTAGAGAACGTTTCTACAGGAGATACCGTCGTATTCGGTAAATACGCTGGAAACGAACTTACTTTGGACGGAAAAGCGTATTTGGTTATTGAAACCGACGATTTGCTGGGAATCATCAAATAATTTAAACTTTATAAGGAGCACACTATGGCAAAAGAAATTCACTACGCAGATGAAGCTCGTAACAAACTCGCGGCAGGAGTACAAAAACTCACTGACGCTGTCAAAGTAACCATGGGACCGCGCGGACGTAACGTCCTTATCCAACGCAGCTACGGTGCGCCGTTAATTACCAAAGACGGTGTTTCGGTTGCAAAAGAGGTAGAGCTCAAAGACGTTTTGGAAAATATGGGGGCTCAGCTCGTTAAAGAAGTAGCGTCCAATACAGCGGATGAAGCGGGAGACGGTACGACAACCGCAACGATCCTTGCCAACTCTATTTTCAAAGAGGGCTTACGCAATATCACTGCCGGGGCTAATCCGGTTGAAGTAAAACGGGGGATGGACAAAGCGCTTGAGGCGATTTTGGCAGAACTCAAAGCCGCTTCACGTATCATCAATGACAAAAAAGAGATCGCACAAGTGGCTACTATCTCAGCTAATTCCGATGAACGCATCGGGGCTATGATCGCCGAAGCGATGGATAAAGTCGGCCGTGACGGTGTTATCACCGTTGAAGAAGCCAAAGGGATCAACGACGAACTCGACGTAGTCGAGGGGATGCAGTTCGACCGCGGTTATTTGAGCCCGTACTTTATCAACAACTCGGAAAAAATGACCGTAGAACTGGATCATCCGTTTATCCTCCTTTTCGATCAAAAAATCTCTAATCTCAAAGATTTGCTTCCGGTATTGGAACAGGTTCAAAAAAGTTCACGCCCTCTTCTCATCATTGCAGAAGATGTAGACGGTGAAGCGTTGGCGACTCTCGTGGTGAATAAACTCCGCGGTGTGTTGAACATCACGGCCGTTAAAGCTCCGGGATTCGGTGACCGCCGTAAAGCGATGCTTCAAGACATCGCAGTTCTTACCCGTGCGCAAGTGATCTCTGAAGAGATCGGACGCACACTCGACAGCGCAACAATCGCAGACCTCGGTCAAGCGGCGCGTGTCGTCATCAGCAAAGACAACACGACGATCGTTGACGGTGCGGGTGAGAAAGATGCGGTTAACGGACGTATCAAAGAGATCCGTACCCAAATCGAAAGCACCACCAGTGAATACGACAAAGAGAAACTCCAAGAGCGTCTTGCGAAACTCGCCGGCGGTGTTGCGGTTATCAAAGTCGGTGCAGCTACCGAAACCGAAATGAAAGAGAAAAAAGACCGTGTGGACGATGCACTCTCGGCAACCAAAGCGGCAGTTGAAGAGGGGATCGTTATCGGCGGCGGTGCGGCATTGATCCGTGCGGCGGCAAAAGTGAAACACGATCTTAGCGGCGATCAAAAAATCGGTTGGGAAATTATCCTTCGCGCGATTACCGCTCCGGTGAAACAAATCGCAGAAAATGCGGGATACGATGCAGGTGTTGTCGTGAATACTATCGTATCCGCTACGAACGAAAATATCGGATTCAATGCCGCAACGGGGGAATACGTCGATATGTACGAAGCGGGGATCATCGATCCGCTCAAAGTTGAGCGTGTCGCATTAACCAATGCAACGTCGGTATCGAGTATGCTCCTCACGACAGAGGCGACGATCCACGAAATCAAAGAAGACAAACCTGCACTACCTGACATGGGCGGTATGGGCGGCGGTATGCCGGGCATGATGTGAGGACGCTAAGAAAACGATAACTGCTTATCGTTTTCGCGTCCGAAACCATAGGCAATGTGCGTCAGCACCGCCGAAGGCTTAGCATAAAATAGGGCTTACGTCACGCTTGCCCGAACGAAACCGAGTGTGCTGAGCAAAGCGAACCACGAGGCTTAATATCAAATGGAAACGAAACCAAAAGCGTTGTACCGAAGGTACCGCTGGCGGCTTAGCATCAATATATCGAAACCGTAGCTGATGTACGCTTTGCGCACCAGCGCAGGCTTAACATAAAATAAACAACCCTTCTTTTCCTCTAAATAAACCAAGTTTTAAACTGTATAAAACCAATAAACTATAATTCAACGTCAACTAAAAATCCGTAAAAGTATTTGCTATAATAGATGAATGAAATAAAAAAGGGTGTATTAGGTGTTCTTATCCAATTTAAATACTTTTTTTGCGCTAATGTTTGGTACGGCACTCTATTATGGGAGTGCGCTGTTCGGCATGTCTATTTTTTCGTTTCACCCTTCAAATATAACCCTTTTATGGCTGCCGTTCGGGATAGGGGTCATCCTCGTCCATCAATTCGGGGCGAAAGCATTGCCTTTTATCTTTTTGGGAAGCTTTTTCGCCAATTACCCCGGCATGTCCCATGAATCTCCCTATCATATCCTCCATACGGCCATTGCCGCAATAGCGGATACCCTAGCGCCTTATTTGTCCGCACAATTAATCAAACGGTATGCAAACAGCTATTTTGACAATATCAAAATATTATTTCCGTTTACATTTTACGGAGCGATTATCCCGACCTTCATCAGTAGTCTTATTATCGCGCTGAATTTGGCAAGCGGAGGTTATATACGCTATTTTGACGTATGCGGGTTTATCCTTATGCTGATGTTTGCCGATGCATTGGGGCTGTTACTTCTCTATCCCTTATATGAAAGCTACAAGACTCTCTCGAAACCGACATCAAAAGAGTGGAAAAGTGTTTTTCTATACGCTCTTTTGGCCCTTTTGCTAATCTGGTCATCCTTTTATTTGCACTATCTCATTTTTCTGGTTTTGCCTCTGCTGCTAATCCCTGCATTTCACATACGGATGCATGTCCTTATGGGAATACTTTTGATTGTTGTCATCGGAATAATCGCTTTATCGGCAAATAATCCAAAAAATATCTTTGATGTCGGTACGCAAATGGAATCGATTCTAATGCTTATTACCTATTTGATCAGTTTGGTTTTTGTCATCATCGGAACGTCTCTTCACCATGCGGAACTGATTACAAATATAAATCTTACCAATACGGATAACTTAACCAAAGTCAAAAATGTAAAAGCATACAAAGAGCGGATCAATGAACTGATTTCAAACTTTGAACGCTATAAAATACCTTTTTCAATGATGATCTTTGATATTGACGACTTTAAGATAATCAATGATACCCATGGACATAGAGCCGGCGATATCGTTCTTATGGAGCTCAGTGCCCTCGTTCAGAAAAATGTTCGGCATACGGATACCCTTTTCCGCGTCGGAGGCGAAGAGTTTGTGATCCTTTGTCCCAATACCGCTTTGCATGATGCAATTGATGTCGCAAAAAAAATCAAAAACGTCGTTGAACATGAGCTTACGGTTATCCCAAATCAACGAATCACGATAAGCATAGGGATTTCCCAGGTAAAAGAAGATGATGCGGAAGATACGCTCTATCGACGTGTCGACGGACTGCTCTATCAATCAAAACAAAACGGGAAAAACAAAATATCTTTTTCTCACTAAGCGGCCTTTGCCGGAGCAAAGCCGATTGATGTGCAGGATATTTTGAAATCTTAAAAAAAGAGAGAATGTCCTCACCGAGGACAAAGAGGGTTAAGAGTGCAGATTCGCTTGTCTATTTTCCCAAATAGAATGTAAAAAAGCAATCGTGATCAATCCGATACCGATTGTCCCCGTCACCATTTCACTGATGTGCGTGGTGATTTTCATAAGCATAATAATCGCCAAAATCCCGATCGCATAGTGCGCCCCGTGTTCAAGATAACGAAATTCGGAGAGGGTTTTATGCTCAACAAAATAGAGGGTGATACTCCGTACAAACATCGCTCCGACACCGAGCCCTATCATAATGATAAAGATATTGCTGGTAAGGGCAAACGCTCCGATAACACCGTCAAAACTGAAACTCGCATCGAGAACCTCGAGGTAGATAAATCCGGCAATCCCGCTTTTGACCGTATCGGAAGAGAGGAAATGATCCAGCATTCCCAGCAATGAGTGAAGCAGTACGCCGTACATAAATGCCAAAACAACACCGAAATCCTGAGTGATATGCCCCAAACCGATTCCGATCATAATGGCCGTAATCAACTCGATATTGGCAACCCCTGAAAAGGTTTCCATCATTTTAGAACCCTCAACAAACGTCACCCATTTGATGTCGCGTTCCTCAAAGAAAAAGTCCAAAAAGACCATCAGCAAAAATGCTCCCCCGAAAGCGAAGATCGTCGATTCGGTAGCCTTCAGCACTTTTTCGTATTCTGAGGGCTGATTCATCGCCACTTGCAGCGTTTCCATCAATCCCATTCCCGTTACAATCGAAACGATTGCAAGGGGAAATACCAAACGCATTCCAAATACCGCAATCGGAATACCGAATACGATAAACCGTTTCTGCCAAACCGGATCCATTGTCTCCAATACTTTAGCATTGACCACCGCATTATCAAACGATAATGAAATTTCAAGGACAATCAAAAGAAAGGTGATGTAAATAGCGGTAAGTCCGCCGAGATAAAAAGCCGCAATAAGCCCTATGGCCATAATTGCGAATGAACTGATAAAGTAGCGCATACTTTTGCCCTTACAAAAAGATGCGAAATTATAGCGGATTAATTCTGACCCGAAGGGGCAAGCTTAAGTCCTTGGGCGTTCAGAGCGCATCATGCCATTGAACAAGACTTAGGCGAAATCCCTCTTTGACAGGAAGGACTTCATGGGAAAAATAGGGATTGCTTAAAAAAACGACCATATCCCCGGCTTCAGGACGCAAAGTGATCGTATTGCCGTGCTGATCGCAAAGATAGTTAAATAGGAGTTCCCCCCCGCTAAAATGGTCTTTATCGGTCGGATGGGGCGTATAGGAGGTGGTAAATAAAACCGTAGTGAGTTTACGTTCCGGTGCAACCGTACGGTATCCGATAACATTTCCTTCATGGTCGCGAAGTTCGCTCGCATCATCGGAATGTTTGAGATAAAACGATCCGCTCTCGTATCCGAGAACCTGTACATCGGTGGCTTTCGTGAGTGAAAGGGCAAAAAAATCTTCGATCTCATGACGTACCGCTTCAAAACGGCGGTCGTAAATCGTTCGGTGTTCCGGACTGAGGGTATGGATATCCGTTTTACGAATCGCCGTGTCCAATGATTTGCCGCGAAGCTCCGCCTGCACCGCCTCCTTATCCGACAATGCTGCCCCCGTTATGGCGCGGCACTCGGTGGGGCTGAGAACCCCTTCCAAAACCATATACGGAAAATCATGATAGGGGTTGGGGAGCCGCGCAGTCGGAATATCCCATTCTAATAATTCATCTCGGGCATAGACGTAATTGCTGATTTGGTGCACTTTTATTTCTGCTTATCCGTAACAATATAGAGCTGTTCGTGTCCGAGACGTTTAAGGACATCCATCACCCCCACAAAATTTTGAAATGCAGCCTCTTTGTCGCTGTAGAGGACAACGGTCATCTCTTTGCCCCCCTCGGTAACTTTTTGCTCAAACTCCGCTAATGTAATCGGTGTTTTCTCCTCACCCAGTATCAAGGCTCCGTCTTTTTCAATCGTGAGTTTCAGTTCACTCGGCTTATGCTCCGCGGCAGTCCCTTTGGCTTCAGGTAAATCGACCGGAATAAGCCCTGTACGAATAAAGGTTGCGGTGGTAAGCACCATTACCAAAAGCACCAACATAATATCGATGAACGGGATAACGTTGATCGTATCGATCCGTTTCATTCTCATGAGACTATCCTCGGTTTTTGTGAGCGTTAATATCCCACTGTGCCAATAAACGTTCCATCTTACGGAGCAAAATATTGTAAAATACGATTGCCGGTATTGCAACGACCAATCCCATTGCGGTTGCTTTAAGCGCCAATGCCAGTCCGGTCATAATCTTTTTCGGATCAACCGCACCCACATCACCCAAAGAATAAAAGGTAATCATAATCCCTAAAACGGTTCCTAAAAGACCGACATACGGGGCATTTGATCCAATCGTAGCAATGGTACTGACATTGTTCCCCAAATCAAGTTCAAGTTCCTCTTTGCTCTCATAATCGCCTATTCGTATCGAACCGTATGCCATTAATCGCTCTATAAAAAGCCACAAAGAAACAATACTCATCATCACCAAAATCCCGATAATCCCGTAATCCACTGCATTATGTGCCAGTCCCAACCAACTATTTTCCATTAACTTCCCTTTTTTTTGAATTCAAGTTTGACGCACGTCCCCTCATGTAAACGCGAGGAGATATGCAAAGCGATACCGTAACGGTCGCAATAGCGCTTGACCAGATTAAGACCGATTCCGTATCCGGCCATGGTCGAGTCGTTTTGGTAATAACGATCATAAATATGCATCAGAGTAATTTCATCCATGCCCATCCCCTGATCGCAGATACTTACAATATTATCTCGAAGCGTAATCGTGATTATAGGGCTTTTAGGTGAATATTTCACCCCGTTTTCAATCAGATTATCGATCACTTTTCCCAATCCGATTCGATCACAATTGACATCGCACGCTTCAAGCGTAACCTCCCAAACTACGGAAGGATAGAGAGAGGCTAAAAATATCAAACGTTCTTCAAGCACTTCACGCAGATTAAAATGTTCGATTTTTTCCCGTTCGCTCTGTTTTTTAATCAGATAGTCGAGCTCGTTATAGCGTTCCTTTAACATTTCGGCAGCCACTTCAATCCGCTCAAGTCGCTTCAGACTTTTATCATCCGTATGCGTTTTACGAAGCATCTGCACATTCGCCGTAATCGTGTTAATCGGAAGATTCAGTTCATGCAGCGTCTCTTTGGAAAACCGTTCCAAATGGTCAAAATGCTCTCTCAGCGGAGTAATTGCAATTCTCGCTAATATGCTCCCCGCAACGAGAGTAATAATCAGCGAAACAAAAGCGATAATTCCCCATTGTTGTACACCAAGCACATCGTGTACATAATAAATTCCGGCAATTAAAATACCGGTCGTGGTTACATACAGTGATGCTAATGCGATTTCGACACTACGAAACAAGGCGATATCCTACACCGCGGATATTGAGTATCCGCTCACTGCCGATCTCTTGCTTTAGACGGGTGATATAAACCCGAATCGCTCCGTCACTGATCATTTCAGAAGGGTTCCAAAGGGTATCCATAATGGCCTCTTTCGTCACAATCTCTCCGGCGTTGCGGATAAAAAGTGCCATTAGCTGATATTCTTTAAGGGATAATGAAAGTTCCCTCCCCTCCATCAGAACACACTTATGCGCTTCATCCAAACATAGCTCACCTGCACAATGGCGTGTCTTCCCTTTTGTTCGGCGCAAAAGTGCATGAATCCGAACCAGTAATTCATCCGTGTTAAACGGTTTTTTAAGGTAATCTTCCGCCCCGAAATCAAACGCTTTTGTAATGGTCTCTATCTCTTGATGGGAAGAGAGATAGATCGTCGGCGTATGATCGTTCGCCCGGCGCAGTTCTTGCAGCAGAGATAATCCGTCAATAAGAGGGACATTGATATCCAGAAGATAGAGATCGAAACGATTTTTGTAGGTCTCATCGAGAGCATTTTGTCCGTTACGGCACAAAACTACCTCAAAGCCCTCCTCTTCCAAGACATCTGCGATCGATTCGCCGAACAGCAAATCATCTTCCAGTACCAAAATTTTAGTCAACACGCTCTATCGACCACTTCAAGGTTTCACCCGCTCTCATCGGTACCACACTGCCGTACATTTCAGGTACTACAAAATCTTGTTTCACCAAAACCACCTCTTTGTATTCGGCACAAATACCGTATATTTGCTGTGCGTTATCACTGATAAACGCTTGCAGATTGTCGAGTTTATCATGCGCATCAAACACTTCACACAGCAATTGCAGCGCGATAGGGGCGGTAAAAACCCCCGCACCGCATCCGCACGACTCTTTCGTGTGTTTCGGATGCGGCGCGCTGTCGGAGCCGAACATCACTTTCGGATGGGCCTCAAGCGCTATTTTTAAAAGAGCCGCTCGATCTTCGGGGCGTTTGGCGATCGGTTTGCAAAACAGATGAGGACGTAGCATCCCCCCCGCTACGTCATCGAGGGTGATAATGAGGTGATGTACCGTAATCGTCGCATACAGATTCTCATAGCGATCCAACATTTCTACCGCATTTGCCGTTGTGATGTGTTCCATAACGATTTTGAGTTTCGGGAAATTGCTTGCCAGCATCTCATACACTGACATAAATTCCGCTTCCCGGTCCATCACAAATCCGTTCGTCTCGCCGTGAACCGAGAGGACGATTCCCAAATCAGCCATCGCTTCGAGCGTTTCGCGCATTGACTCGATATCAAAAGAGCTGACCCCCCCTTCCGAATTGGTCGTTACGCCGCTGGGATAGAGTTTAATCGCCGTAATTTCATCCTGAACGCTCTCCAAAAACGGCCGCGTGTAGTTTTGGTAAAAAAGGGTCATATAGGGTTCAAAGTCATCCCGACCGATCGCGTGTTTGATCCGTTTTTTGTACTCTATAACCGAATCAAGCGTCGTTACGGGAGGGACAAGATTCGGCATCACGAGCGCGCCGCTGAAACTGTACGACGTCAGCGGCGCAACGGTCTCCAACATCTCGCCGTCACGAAGGTGCAGATGCATATCAAGAGGCATGGTCAAAGTAATCGATTTCATCATTAGACCTTCAACTGCTTCTGTGCTTCTTCAATAAGGGCATTGAGCGCCTCTTCATAACGGACCGCTTCGGCTTGCTCCGTCGATTCGAAACGGGTTACCAATACAGGTGTCGTGTTACTCGCACGAACCAATCCCCACCCTTTATCGAAAATAACCCGTACCCCGTCCACGTCGATGATCTCTTTAATCGCCGGAAACGATGCCGGAGGAGTTTGTAGCAACTCTTTCAGCTTCGCCATCAACGGAAACTTCTCCTGCTCGGTTGTTTTTACCTTGATCTCTTCGGTCGAAAAAACCTGCGGCAGTTTGGCGATTTCGGCATCCAAATCAATCCCTTCATGTACCAGTTCAAGCATTCTTAACGTTGCATAGATCGCATCGTCGTATCCGAAGTAGCGATCGGCAAAGAATACGTGACCGCTCACTTCACACGCCAAATCGGCGTGAAGCTCTTTCATTTTGACTTTTAGATTGGAGTGCCCTGTTTTATACATGATCGCTGTCGCCCCCCGTTCACGTAGCGTGTCGTACATCACCTGCGAACATTTTACCTCGCCGATAACGGTCGGGGTTTTCATCTTAAGCGCATACAGCAGCGCCATCATATCGCCCTTGATGTTGTTGCGCGGGGTCAATACGGCGATGCGGTCGGCATCGCCGTCGTACGCAAACGCGATGTCCCCCTCCGAGGCTAGGAGTTTTTTGATGTCTTCAAGGTTATGCTCTTCGCTCGGGTCGGGGTGGTGGTTCGGGAATGTTCCATCAGGATCGACGTAAATACCTTTGGTTTTAAGATCAAGTGCATTAAAAATATCTTCAATTGCTAAACCTGCAACCCCGTTTCCGCAGTCATAAACGATCCGCTGATCCATCCCGCGCAAATGTCCGAAGGATTCAATCATAAATGTTTTATAGCGAGAAAGTGCATCGATCTCAACCACTTGACGCTCTACTTTAGAAGGAAATGACAATGTATCAATCTTGCGTCCAAGTGCATAAATAGATTCACCGAAAAAAGGAGCTTTATCAATGGTAATTTTAAATCCGTTGTATTCACTCGGATTGTGAGAGCCGGTAATCATCACCGACGCGCAAGCTGTTATACCATCGAATTCTTGATAATTGCAAAAGTAGTTGACGGGAGTCGGTACCATTCCCATCCCCAAAACTTTCATCCCTCCGGCATTCAAACCGGCGGTCAAATATTCAAAAAGAATCGGTGAATGGGATCTTGCGTCATAACCGACAGCAACATATTCGCCGTATTGTTTCATCTCATCCGCCAACGCATATCCCAAACGGGTAATCGTCTCTTCATTCAACTCTTTTTCATAAATTCCACGGATATCATACTCACGATAAATAGACATATTTTCCCTTTTCAAGCAACATTAACAAATTATACAACGAGGTGGTTAAAAGAGTCTTTTACGGGGCAAAAAGCCCCAGAAGAAGAATAGTGAAGAAGTGTTACAAAAGTGTTAAGAAGGTTTGAATTAAGCGCGGATTCTGCGCGCGGGCATCGCGCCGAGGGCATTGTGCCCCGAAGTGGGTAAAACTCAGCGTTAGCGTAGCCAATCGGGATGTATTCCGATGGCGTGATAAATTATATAGCCCTTTTAAATTCAGGATACGCTTCAAGTCCGCATTCGCTGACATCCAGCCCTTGAACCTGCTCCTCATCCGAAGCGCGAAACGGTATAACTTTATTAAGCAGATAAATGATGCTGAACGATACGCTAAAGACAAAGAGAGCCATCACCCCGACCCCTTTGAGCTGGTTTAGGAAGGTTATGCCGTTTGCATAATCGGCGGCAAAAATCCCCACGGCTAACGTTCCCCAGATACCGTTGACCAAATGAACCGACAAAGCACCCACAGGGTCGTCAATGCGGAAACGGTCAAACAGCGGTACCGCAAGAACAACCAATGCCCCTCCGATTCCCCCGATCAAAATCGAATCGATCATCGTATACAAATGAGGACCCGCCGTAATCGCAACCAACCCGCCGAGCGCACCGTTGAGGATCATCGTGATATCAAAAAGTTTATAGCGTGCATAGATAGCGATACCGGCGATAATCGCACCGGAGAGCCCCGCCGTATTGGTGTTGAAAATCGTCAATGCGACACTGTCCGCCGCCTCTTTGGTCGAAATCGATCCCACAGAACCGCCGTTAAATCCAAACCACCCGATCCAAAGGAGCATCGCCCCCAAAACGACCAAAGGGATATTGGATGCGGGGATAACGCGGATTTGATTGCCGACATAACGTCCTTTACGCGCTCCGATAACCAAAATCGCCGCCAACAATGCCCATCCGCCTGTCGAGTGGATAACGGTTGAACCTGCCAAATCGACAAAGTTCAAATCAAAAACAGTATCCTTGATCCAATCGCTTCCCCAGCTGATGTTAACCGCCGTCGGATAGATCAATGCGCCCATGATTACCGTAAAAAGGGTCAACGGCAAAAGGCGGGCACGCTCACCCACCCCGCCGCTCATAATATTGATCGCTTTTCCGACAAACGCCATTTGGAACATAAAAAATGCCCATTGGCTCATCGTTGTACTTTGAAAATCACCGAATGCCAGATGAAATCCGACCAAAATAAAAGCCATCGACGCCACTGCATAAATCATAACATTCACGGTCAATACGCTGGAGACGTTTTTGGTTCTCACCAAACCTGCTTCAAGCATCGCAAAACCGGGAACCATTAAGATAATAAGTGTGATTGAAAAGAGGGTAAAGAGGGTATCAATAACGTAGGCAGTATCCATGCAGCACCTTTAATTTAAGAATAAAGGTGTGCATTATATATCCAAATAAATGGATTTTAGAAGGATAATTGATTAATTTTTAATCAATCACCATAAATTGCACGCTAGCGTGCTTGGGCTTGACTTCTGAAGTAAACCCAGTGTTAACGTAGCAATCGGGACGAGTTCCGATTGCGTGTTATTAAATGGCTTCGATATCCGTTTCACCCGTACGGATACGGACGATTTTGCTGATCTCGCTGACGAAAATTTTACCGTCACCGATTTTTCCGGTGCGTGCCGCTTCAACAACGGTGTTGACCACTTGATCTACCATCGCGTCATCCACGACCATCTCCATTTTGATTTTAGGGAGGAAGTCAACCACATACTCGGCACCGCGATAGAGTTCGCTGTGCCCTTTTTGTCGTCCGTACCCTTTTACTTCACTGACCGTCATACCGGTAATACCGATCTCGGCAAGAGCATCTTTTACATCTTCGAGTTTAAATGGTTTGATAACCGCTTCAATTTTTTTCATTGTTCATTCCTTCTTATAGGTTAAATCCACGTTCACCGTGTACCGATTCATCCAAACCTTGGCTCTCTTGCTCTTCGTTAACACGTGATCCGCCGGTCAATGCCATTGCGATATAGTACACCACGATCGTACCGACCAAAGTAAACAAACCGACCAATAGAGCTGATTCAGCTTGAACCATGATTTGTCCCATACGATCCCCTGCATCTTTCAACGGTCCTGACCAAAGAAGTGCGTTATCGGTATTAGGCGTATACAAGGCAAAGATACCGGTAGCGATTGCACCCCAAAGACCTGCAAGGAAGTGAACCCCGAACGCATCCAAAGAATCATCATACCCCAATTTTTTCTTGAGTGCAGTCACACCGAAGAATGCTACAACCGCACCTACGATACCGATGATCAAAGCACCGCCGACACTTACGAAACCTGCTGCCGGAGTAATCGCAACAAGACCTGCTACCGCACCGGACGCTGCTCCAAGCAATGTCGGCTTTTTGAATACCATAGACTCAACCACAATCCAAGTTACCGTTGCAACAGCCGCAGCAATGGTAGTTGTAAGGAAAGCGACACCCGCAATCGCGTTTGCACCGAAAGCAGACCCGGCATTAAATCCGTACCAGCCGAACCAGAGCAAACCGGCACCCACTGCTGTCAAAATAACGCTTGCCGGTTTCATCGCAACTTTCGGATAACCCGCACGTTTTCCGATCAAAACAGCCAATACAAGACCGGCCAAACCACCGTTCATATGAACAACCGTACCCCCTGCAAAGTCAAGCGCACCCTCGTTGAAAAGGTAACCGCCGCCCCATACCATGTGAGCAATCGGTGCGTAAACGACGATTGTCCAAATAAATGCGAAAACCATCCATGTCGAAAATTTCATACGTTCGATGACCGAACCCGCGACGATTGCTACCGTAATAGCGGCAAATGTCCCTTGGAACGCGACAAACACAAATTTAGGATACAGTTGTCCCAATTCAACACTTGCGAAATCAGTCCAGCTGATACCGCTGAGCATCACATTTGCAAATCCGCCGATTACTTGGTTCATTGAACCCTCAGCCGTACCGAAAGCAATAGAGAACCCGGCAATGACCCATGCAATCATCGCTACTGTAAACGCACCGAAAACCATAGCGTATGTATTAAGAACGTTTTTCGCTCTTGTCATCCCGCCGTAGAACAGCGCCAAACCGATCGGTGTCATCAACATTACCAATGCCGTTGACATCATCATCCATGCAGTATCACCCGAGTTAAGAACGGGTTCAGCAACGGCTGCGGTAACAGCAGTTGCATTAGCGTCATCAGCAAATGCCGATACACCAAGTAGCGATAAAGCTAAAAGCCACTTTTTCATTTTCTCTCCTTGTTTGGACGTTTAAATGTCCGAATTAACTTAAATGTCGAATACCATTGTACAAAGATATCCAAATGAGCGTGTACAGATTACTGATTAAATTTTAATCAACATGCTGTGTGAAATTAAAAAAGAGCTTTTGCGCGATGATTATATAAGGAAATATGATAGAGAAGAGTCAAAGCCGAAGCTTTGAGTTGCACAGCAGCTTAGATAGCGTCGCTATCGGTTTCACCCGTACGGATGCGGATAATTTTATTGATATCGCTGATAAAAATTTTACCGTCTCCGATTTTTCCGGTTCGTGCCGCTTCAACAACGGTGTTGACCACTTGATCTACCATCTCGTCATCCACAACCATCTCCATTTTAATTTTAGGAAGAAAGTCAACCACATATTCCGCACCGCGGTACAATTCACTATGTCCCTTTTGGCGACCGTACCCTTTTACTTCGCTTACCGTCATACCGGTAATGCCGATTTCTGCCAATGCGTCTTTTACATCTTCTAATTTAAAAGGTTTGATAACCGCTTCGATTTTTTTCATTAATATTAAACTCCGTAACACTATTTTTTAATGTTTAGACAATTGTAACCTTATTTAATTAATTAAGCAAATTAAAGCCGAAAAAACAGATTTTAAGAATTTAAGGCTCGTTCGGATATAATCAGCAACCTTATCTTCACTTTTGGGGACGAAATGAACGATCTGCTTGACAATAGCGAAATAAATGATATAAATATTGAAGACACTCTTAAGAGCAGTTATCTCGACTACTCAATGAGCGTCATTATCGGACGGGCACTTCCGGATGTGCGTGACGGTCTCAAACCGGTTCACCGCCGTATCCTCTATGCAATGGACAAACTGAGTCTATCTGCCGGCGCAAAATATAAAAAATCGGCGCGTATCGTCGGGGATGTTATCGGTCAATACCATCCGCACGGGGATACCTCTGTTTATGATGCCCTTGTTCGTATGGCACAGCCGTTTGCTATGCGTGCACCGCTCGTCGACGGTCAAGGGAACTTCGGTTCCGTGGACGGTGACAATGCGGCAGCGATGCGTTATACCGAAGCACGTATGACCCGATATGCCGGTGAGCTTCTCAAAGATTTGGAAAAAGACACCGTCGATATGGTCGACAACTATGACGGCACGACTCAGGAACCTGAAGTCCTTCCTACCCGTGTTCCGAATCTTCTCATCAACGGTTCATCCGGTATCGCCGTCGGTATGGCGACGAACATCCCTCCCCATAATCCGAATGAAGTTCTCAGCGCACTTGTCCATCTTGTCGACAATCCGAATGCCTCACTCCATGACATCATGCAGTTTATCAAAGCGCCGGACTTCCCTACCGGAGGAACTATTTACGGTAAAAAAGGGATTTTGGATGCCTATGAGACCGGCCGCGGACGTATCCGTGTCCGGGCAAAAACCCATATCGAGAAAAAATCGAATAAAGACGTTATCGTTATCGATGAGCTCCCGTATCAAGTCAATAAAGCCCGTTTGATCGAAACGATTGCCGATTTGGTCAAAGACAAGTTCATCGAAGGAATCAGCGAAATCCGAGATGAATCCGACCGTGAAGGGATCCGCGTCGTTATCGAACTCAAACGTGACGCGATGAGCGAAATCGTCCTTAACAATCTTTACAAATCAACCAATATGGAGACGACGTTCGGGATCATTATGCTCTCTGTTTTCAACCAGGAACCGCGTGTTTTCACGCTTCTTGAAATGTTGGGGCATTTTATCAACCATCGTAAAACCGTTATTATCCGCCGTACTATTTTTGATCTTGAAAAAGCCAAAGCACGCGCCCATATCTTAGAAGGTTTGAAAAAAGCGCTCGATCATATCGAAGCGATTATCAAACTTATCCGTGCCAGTGCCGACGGTGAGACCGCGAAAAACGGCTTGATCGAAGAATTCGGTTTTTCACCGATCCAAGCCCAAGCCATTTTGGATATGCGTCTCCAACGCCTTACCGGGTTGGAACGCGATAAAATCGAAAATGAACTCAAAGAGATTTTGGCCCATATCGAATACCTAGAGAGTATCCTTCGAAGCGAAGAGGTTCTCAAAGGGATTATCAAAGAAGAATTCGTTGAACTCGTGGAACAATACAATATTCCTCGCGTTACGGACATCGAAGACAACTATGATGACATCAATATCGAAGATTTGATCCCGAACGAACCGATGGTCGTTACCATCAGCCATCGCGGATACATCAAGCGGGTTCCGCTTGCAGCCTATGAAAAACAAATCCGAGGCGGAAAAGGGAAAGTTGCCGTAACAACGTATGATGACGACTTTATCGAGAAATTCTATACGTGCAATACCCATGACACCTTGATGTTCGTCACCGATAGAGGGCAGCTTCACTGGCTCAAAGTGTATAAAATTCCGGAAGGATCGCGTACGGCAAAAGGGAAAGCGGTCGTTAATCTCATCAACCTCGAAGCCGATGAGAAAATTCGATCCATTATCCCGACTACCGACTTTAGTGAAACAAAATCGCTTGTGTTCTTTACCCAAAACGGTATTGTCAAACGTACCGCTTTGAACGAATTCTCCAATATCCGAAGCAACGGTGTACGTGCAATCGTTCTGGATGAAGACGATACACTTATCACTGCTCATATTGCGACCGAAGAGACTAAGTATCTCTTTATCGTGACCAAATTCGCGCAATGTATCAAATTCGAAATTGAAAAAACCCGTGACCAGGGACGTAGTACCCGCGGTGTACGCGGTATCAAATTTAAAATCGAAGGGGACGTTGTCGTCGATGCCAATATCATCAAATCCGATGAGGAAGAGATCCTCATGGTCAGTGAAAAAGGGATCGGAAAACGGACTACTGCCGAAGAGTACCGCCTAACAAACCGTGCCGGTTCAGGGGTTATCGCGATGAAACTCAATGCCAAAACCGGAACGACCGTCGTCGGATGTGTTATGGTAGATGAGACAATGGATCTTATGGCTCTGACCAAAGCGGGTAAAATGATCCGTGTCGATATGCAGACAATCGCAAAATCGGGACGTAATACCAGCGGTGTCTACATCGTTAAAGGAGATGATGTCGCCAGTATTTCCCGTTGTCCGAAAAAAGAGGATGATGATGAAGAAAATGAGGGAAGTGAAGGTAGTGAACCTACTACATTAGAGTTGGAATAGTATTTGCTTAAATTGGGTAATTATTCCAAATATACCCGAAGGAATCCGAATGCGAATCTCTGCTCTACTTGCACTGTTTCTCACTATTCCCGCACTTCATGCGGGAATTTTCTCCAGCGATACACCTACTGTAAAATGTGTCTATAGCGGCACAGACGGCCATTGTGTTGAACCCATTTTAAAATCCGGACATGAGCTCGTTGTTACCGTTGTGGGACAAGGTGTCGCACCGTCGGTTACCGCTTCACCGGCTCAAGCCTACGCTTTGGCCAAACGAGCCGCAATGGTAGACGGCTATCGTCTCATCGCAGAGCGGGTCAAAGGGGTTGAAGTTGAAGGACAGGACACCATCAAAAACATGATGCTTACACAATCAACAACCCGTACGTCCGTTGAAGCCCTTGTACGCGGCGCCAATATTATCAATACTACATTTAAAGAGGGACTGTGCGAAGTCGAAATGGAAATTTCCCTTTCCTATTCTCGGGTTTTACCTTAATCTTTGCCTTAGCGATCAAAGCCGATGACTATTATATAGGGTATCGGCTTACTGCCAAAAATACTCAAGCCATCCATGAAATCCTCTCCGTATCAAAAGCGATGCAACCGTGCGGCTCTCTTGACAATTCAGCCATATTGGTTTTAAAACATGCTCCGGATGAGACATTGGAGAGTGTTTTAAAACGGGAAGAAACCGCTTTTTTGGAATTTGCCTCCTATCAAGAGCTTCACGTCAAAAGCAATGATCGCTTCAGCGCTTCAAATGTACACTCCCTTAATTCCCTGACACTCCCGACAAAGTGCTATGCAGTCGAGTTTAATAATGAGTCTGTTACAATAACCGCAACTAAATAAGGGGTGGTCGTTAATGAAAATTGCAATTGTTGAAGATGATATCAATATGCGTAAATCGCTTGAAATTGCGATGAGCGACTATGAAAAATATGAGATTCATACCTTCAAAAATGCCCGTGACGCACTTAAAAAGCTGGATGACACTTTTGCATTGGTCATCAGTGACATCAATATGCCGGGGATGGACGGAATCGAGTTCGTCAAAACGCTCGGAGGCAAATTTGAAGTAATCATTATTACCGGAAACGCCACCCTTACCCGTGCCATCGAATCGATCCAACTCGGAGTCAAAGATTTTCTCCTCAAGCCGTTCGAAATCGAGACACTCGTCACCGCTATCGAGAGAACGGCAACGGTTGCGAAAAAATCACAAAAGCCCTCTTCCGCGGAACCTGCACAAACCGAAAATTTCCTAGGCACATCTCCGGTGCTGGATAAACTTCTAAGCCGTATCGCCAAAGCCGCTATCACGGATGCAAGTATGATGCTTTTAGGGGAAAGCGGTGTCGGAAAAGAGGTCTTTGCCCGTCATATTCATGAATGCTCGCATCGCTCCTCAAATCCTTTTATAGCCATCAACATGGCAGCCATCCCCGACAATCTGATCGAGAGCGAACTTTTCGGCTTTGAAAAAGGCTCTTTCACCGATGCTACCGAAGCTAAGACGGGACAATTTGAACTGGCTGAAGGGGGGACGCTCTTTTTGGATGAAATAGCCGAAATGCCATTTAGTCTCCAAGCCAAATTGCTGCGGGTACTTCAAGAACGTGAAGTCCGCCGTTTGGGAGCCTCAAAAAATACCAAAATCGATGTTCGTATCATCTGTGCTACCAACGCCGATCTCCATGAAAAAATCAAAGAGGGAAAATTTCGCGAAGATTTGTATTATCGGCTGAATACCATTCCGTTGAATATCCCGCCGCTTCGGGAACGCCGGGAAGAGATTCTCTCCATTGCCGAAGCGGCATTAGCACGCTATTGCTCACAATACGGTTTTGAGACGAAATCGTTTACCGCATCAGCACGCAATGCCCTTGAAAACTATAACTGGCCCGGCAATATCCGCGAACTGATCTCCGTGGTAGAGCGTTCGGCGATTTTAAGTGACGGCGAAATTATCGATACCGATGACCTCTTTTTGGAAGCACGCGGGTTGGGAAGGATTTAACGCTTCTTCCTAAAAAAAGATACTGCTAAATTTATCAAAGTTTTAAAAGCCCCTATTTGCTATAATCGCGGAAAAATATTTTCGGGTGATCTGATTTCATCCCTAAGGAAAACTTCCTATGAAACTTTACAATGTAGCCGTCGTCGGTGCCAGCGGTGCCGTCGGAGAAGAAATTTTACGTATTTTCGAAGAGATCGATTTCCCTCTTGCTAAATTGGTCCCCCTTGCAAGCGCCAGAAGTGCCGGTAACACCGTCACATTCAATGACCAAGAGTTGGTTATCAAAGAGTTGACCCCTACCGTATTCGCCGAAGAAGGGATCGAGATCGCCCTTTTCAGTGCCGGCGGAAGCGTATCGGCAGAATTTGCCCCGTATGCGGCAGAGGCGGGAGCCGTCGTTATCGACAATACGAGCCATTTCCGTATGTTCGATGATGTTCCGCTGGTTGTCCCGGAAGTCAATCCTGAAGATATTTCTCAGTGGAAAAAGACGGGGATCATCGCCAACCCGAACTGCTCGACCATTCAAATGGTGCAAGCACTTAAACCGCTTGATGATGCATACGATTTGCAACGAATCGATGTCAGTACCTATCAAGCGACTTCTGGAGCGGGAAAAACGGCTATGGAAGAGTTGGTTGAACAGATGCAGGCTTTTTTTGCATTTAAACTTGATGATATGGAACCGAAAAAATTCCCTCACCGTATCGCCTTGAATGCTATCCCGCAAATCGACTCATTTACGGCTAACGGCTACACCAAAGAAGAGCTGAAAATGGTGAATGAGACTCAAAAAATCATGCACAAAGAGATCGAAGTAAGCGCAACCTGTGTCCGAATCCCGACACTTCGCGGTCATGCCGAAACATTGACCCTGACCTTTGACGGTGCGGTTGATGCAGCCGAAGCGCGTGAACTGCTTCGAAAAGCACCGAATATCATCGTTTTAGATGAACCGAGCGAGAGTATCTACCCGATGCCGTCTTTGTGTATGGATCAAAACGAAACCTTTGTCGGACGTATCCGTAGCGATATCTATCGGGATAATGTCCTTCACATGTGGGTTGTCGCCGATAACCTCCGTGTCGGTGCCGCAACCAATGCGGTACGAATTGCTCAGAAATGGGTAGAGATGCAAGAGGCATAACCATGCATTTTATTGAAAATTTATTTGAAAAAGGGCTTTGGAGCTCACGATTTATCATTGTCTTAGCCGTAGTGTTCGGATTGCTCGGCGCAGTTTTGCTCTTTACCATTGCGAGCTTTGACATCTACACAACCATGCGCTATGTTATCAGCGTCTATGCCACCCACGCTCATCCGCCGCATTTCCATGAAGAAGTCGTCGGAGGGATTATCGGTGCGGTCGATTTGTACCTCATCGGTGTCGTTATGATCATCTTTTCATTCGGACTGTATGAGCTGTTTATCTCCGATATCGATCCGGCAAAAGACGAACACGGGAAAGAGAATCAGCTTCTTGCCGTCCATTCGCTCGACCAGCTCAAAGACAAAATTTCAAAAGTTATCGTTATGGTACTGGTCGTCGGTTTTTTCCAAAAAGTGGGGCATACCGTATTTTCCGGAGCTTTGGAGCTGCTGTATCTGGCACTCTCGATCACAGCGGTCGCCGTCGGTCTTTACTTCCTTAGCAAAGTAGGTCATCACGACCATTAATTTAAAAACGCCAACGGAGCAAAGCCCCGCTTGGCTACGCTAACGCTGAGTTTTCTTCGGCAGAAAGCCCACGCACGCTTGCGTGCTTTATTTCTTTTGTTTCTTTTCTTGATGACAAGAAAAGAAAGAGAAGAAAACAATAAAGGATTCTAATATGTCTAAAATTTTCGTCGATGCCTGTTTCGGTAAAGAGACCCCCTATACCCCTGTTTGGATGATGCGTCAGGCGGGACGCTATCTTCCCGAGTACATGGAAGTGCGCAAACGTGCCGGAAATTTTTTGAATCTTTGCCATGCTCCCGACATGGCGGCGGAAGTGACACTCCAGCCCCTTGACATCGTAGGCGTTGATGCGGCAATCCTTTTCAGCGATATTTTGGTTGTCCCGAATGAAATGGGGATGAAACTCGATTTTATCAAAGGAGAAGGTCCTGTTTTCGAAAAACCGATCGCCTCTGAAGAAGATTTGAATGAACTGATCGGCGGCGACGAAGCGGCATCAAAACTCACTTATGTTTACGACACGATTAAACTGCTTCGTAAACAGCTCGATGAACGGGGTGATGATAAAGCCCTTATCGGTTTCACCGGAGCGCCGTGGACGCTGGCTACCTATATGATCGAAGGCCAAGGGACTAAAACCTACAATATCTGCAAAAAGATGATGTACTCTAATCCCGATCTTCTTCATAAGATCCTCCATAAAGTGACCGAAGTGGTCAAACTTTACATGGAAAAGCAGATTCAAGCCGGCATTGATGTCGTTCAAATCTTCGACAGCTGGGCAGCGGCAATCGAACCGAGCCGATACAATGAGTTTTCATGGAGCTATATGGTCGAAATCGCCGACTATCTAAAAGCCAAATACCCTCATATACCGATTATCATGTTTCCAAAAGGGGTCCCGGCATTCCTGGATCAAGTGTACGGAAACTTCGATGTATTCGGCGTCGACTGGAGCACTCCGATGGCTTTGGCTAAAGAAAAGCTCGGTGATCGATACGTGTTGCAGGGAAATATGGAGCCGTGCCGACTCTACTCGAAAGAACAAACGACCGCATGTGTCGAAGCGATCCAAAACATCATGGGCGGAAAACGCCATATTTTTAATCTCGGTCACGGAATCCTCCCCGATGTTCCGGTCGAAAATGCACAGCATTTTGTCCGAGAGTGCCAACGCGTGAGCAAAAAAGCTTAATATGTCTACTATTTTCGGACCCGTGCACTCACGCCGTTTCGGTGTTTCGCTCGGGATCGATCTCTCTTCCTCAGGAAAACAGTGCAATTTTGACTGCCTCTACTGCGAATTAGCCCCTATGCCGGCAATGGCGCACCAGCATACCGTTACCCCTATCAAAACCGTTATCTCCGATTTAAAAGACGCTCTATCGAAGCACACCGCTATCGATGTTATTACGATCACGGCAAACGGCGAACCGACTATGTATCCGCATTTGGGTGAGCTGATCGGACAGATTGATGCAATCAAAGGTACTATCCAGACGCTTATCCTCTCTAACAGTGCCTGTCTGGGCGATGAGAACGTCTTTAGCACCCTTTTAAAATTCGATCAGGTTAAACTCTCTCTCGATGCCGCGACGCCTGCCGTATTCAAAAAAATTGACCGCCCCGCAGAGGGGATCGAGATCGCTACCGTCATTGAGAATATCACCCGATTCTCGCATCTGTATCAAGGGAAACTGTTTATAGAGATATTGTTTGTCAAAGGGGTCAACGATGCGCTCAGTGAGATAGAAGCCCTCAACACTGCCCTTCTCGGTATCCGATGCGAGCGGGTCGATATCGGAACTATCGACCGACCGCCCGCTTATCCGGTTCAGGGGATGGATTTTGAAGAACTCTATGCGCTCTCACGCCGTTTTGATCCCTCATTGCCTATTCATATCGTATCTCGTACACATGTATCTGCAACACAAAGCCCATACAGTGATGAGGAAATACTGACGACCTTAAACAAGCGCCCTTTGACGATGGAAGATATCGATGCACTTTTTGATAAAGAGTCAAAAGAGCGTTTCAACACTATGCTGCATCAAGGCAAAATTACTCAAATTGAGCGTTCTAACATAATATTTTTCATCCCTGTCGAAAATATTAATCGAAAACGCGCTAAATAACCATTTTTTTATTGACAATTGAGCCTTCATAACGTATAATTACGCCCTCATAAACATTCCGGATTAGCTCAGCGGTAGAGTAGGTGACTGTTAATCACTTGGTCGCTGGTTCGAATCCAGCATTCGGAGCCATTTATGAACCTTTCTTTTTTTACTGTTCCGGATTAGCTCAGCGGTAGAGTAGGTGACTGTTAATCACTTGGTCGCTGGTTCGAATCCAGCATTCGGAGCCACAATTAAAATCCCCCTAAATTAGCCACTTTCAGAAGAAAAATCTCCTAAAATGTGACTACCGTGCCCATTTTTCATTTCAAAAATAAACTTCAAAGCTATAAGATTTTTATATACCAATCAATTTGATCTCTTCACGAAAAACAAGTCTTAAAAACTCACTGTGCCCAAATTGTGCCCAAACGTGTCAAAAGGCAACTATAGAAACGTCGCCCTCTTCTTCTGATCTTGCTTTCGATACTTTGCATACATTTGCAAAGTCATGGAGGTATCGGTATGTCCAAGCATATGCGAAACCCATAGGATATCTTCCCCATGTTCGATCATAACCGTCGCGAAAGTGTGACGCATTTGGTAAATAGTTCGATAATCAATCTCCACTTTTTTCAGTAGATTTTTCCAATGAGTATTTCGAATCCGTTTAATGTCATAGTAATGCGTAAGCTCACCATTCAAAAATACATAACTCTCATACTGACCAGTTCTTTTATACTGATCTTCCAAATATGGAAATAATTGATCGAGTATATCTATCGTCCTAACGCTGCTTTGTGTTTTAGGTGTAGAAATTCTCCCCATTTTTATCGTTCGCTTAATCGAAATTTCACGACGATCAAAATCAATATCTTCCCAACGCAAACCAATCATTTCACCACTACGCATACCCGTTAAAAATCCAAGAGCAACAAATGATTGTATATCACCTTCGCCGCTTTGGATGATCTTCATCATTTCGTCCAAGGTAAAGGGCTTAACCTCTACCTTTTCAATTTTTGGAACCTTAACCATTGTCAACGGATTTTTATCGATAATCCCATCTCGCAAGGCATCTTGAAAAAACATATTGAAAACGGCTCTTATAGTTCGAACACGCCTAGGAGATAATTTATCCAAAAGAGTGTTTTGCCATAGAGCAACGTCAGATGGCTTTATGCGATCTATCCGCTTATCCCCAAAGTAAGGATTGATATGCAATTTTAGTGATGATTCATAATCTGATAAAGTCGAAGCCTTACGGTGATGACTATGCAGTTTAAAACTGATCTTTGCGTACTCTTCCACCGTGGGAATATCGTATTTTTCATTTTCAAAGAACGTTCCTGAATTCAACTTGTATTGAATCTCAGGAAGAATGATATTTTCGGCTAATTTGCGATTAGCCTTTGTATCATCAAGATTCAGGCTCTTACGATGCCTTTTGGATTGATAGTAGAATGTTATCCACAACTTGCCGTTGTTTGATATGAGCTTCATCGGTATCCTTTCCGACCACCCAAGAATCAATTGCAACTCTATCAAAAAGAATTTTACCTGTTTGATTATGGAAATGAATTCCCTCAATCAGATACTGATCTTTGATTTTGTAAATACGATCTTTTGAGTAACCTAAATATTCTGCAACTTCTTTGACACTGAGCCAACGTTTTGTATGAGAATCATTGAGTGATTTTTTGAGTAGTGCAATATCTTCCGCAATCTGTTTGATTAGATTAATATTTTCCATTTCAATCATGTTATGCCGCCAATCCTCTGAACGTTTTATGTCTCCATAAATTGCATTTAATGTCTTTCATGGTATACAAAGAAATATTTTCCGATCTCATAAATAAGAGCTCTTCATCGTCCCATATCTCCATGATTTTGTCATCATCTATGCGGGCAAAGACTTTGAGGGAATCGCCCTTGCGGATTTGTGTCAAAGCATACAGACTGAATCGGTGACTTACCAAACGATAAAGATACATTGGAGCAGTAGAGCGACTGGAACAAAAGCGATTAATGCGGTGCTTGATATACCATGCATTTAGGTAATGTTCCGTTTCGCTGAGCCGTTCTTTTTTAGAAAGGGGTAGGGTTTTATTAATGTACTTCATAATGTAGCTTGCCGCACTTCGGATATTCTTCTCAAACTTGTTGCTACCTTGATTGAACAACCGTTTAAATGCGCTTTCTACCCGATCAATCCGATCTTTTGGAATGAATAAAAGAATATGCGTGTGCGGTGTTCCGTCTTTATGCGGTTCATTGACACGGTAATACATCCTCTGAGCTTTTGTAAGCTCTTTGAGGGAACGATCTTGTCTGAGCTTCGCCCATTGCTTTGTGAGGATTTTTACCGCCTCTTTAGGTGTAGTCCCGTTATATTTTGGATTGGGTATGAGTTCACCATTATGATGTTTCATTTCATGAAATTCACTGGGGAGCGTCATAGTTAAAAAGACGGGGATTAATCCTGATAGTTTAGCCTCTTTTTCAAGGGTATTGATGCGGTTTTGAATTTCAGCATGGTAACGATCGGGATTATGGTTAGAGGAGATTACACACTCTTTGAGTGAGAAGACTTGACCCGTTTGATCGTTTGATATGTAGCTGTATTCTAAGAAGTTGTTTTGTTGACGGAGCTTTTCGTTGACTTCGTCCAAATCATCTTCATATAACCCGTAGGTTATTAGATTGTCCACAACTTTTTTATAAGTAGTCAAGGGGGAAATGCCTAGCGTGTCAGAACCGCCAGTACAGCGGCATAGCCGCACGGAGGCGGAATTCGACACATCGGCAACATTATTTAGAGACATTTTTAGGGATAATTGAGTATCATCCATTTTGTTTCCTTTTGTATGACTGGAGACGCCGTAGGGGGTTCTTATCTTGGCGGATTGACCCTCTATGCGCTCAAATAAACTTCTAACAGTTCAACACTTCATTACGACCCCGTTACGTTCTTCGCTTTGCTCAGACTTTCGCAACGTGGCTTTATTTAACGTAGAAACTTACCTGACTTTTCGAAACAACATCGCATTTGACCTGTACTTTTTGACCGATCTGTGTTTCAAACTCTTTTACTCGTGTATCAGGTATCGAAATGTCTTGCATATCGTTTTTGACAGAACCGTTTTGTAATTCGCTCTCGATGAGCAACTGCAATTTATGTTTACCGTGGGAAACTTCTCCCGTCTCTTTGTCTTTAAAATCGTTGCTTTTGTAAATCGACAATAACATACCTTCAATAATTACTTTCATTTTTCAACCTTTGTTTTTTTAGTAAATTCTCGTAATATTTCTGGATCATTATCTTCAGGATTTGCCCATGACTTTGTCGTAGATAATCCATGTTCATAACTTAATTTGACCATTTCATAAATAGATTGGTCGATATCTTTTTGCGTTCTGATATCGTCTTGATCGTATTTGATTGGCAACTCTGGCACCAAAAAACCCAACACATCTGAATAACAGCGGATATTGTGTTTCTCATTATCTCTCTCAATTATCATCCCTGCATCTTCAGAGAGCAATAGATTTTCTTTTGCCAATTTAACAAGGCTTTCATCAATCATATCTCGGATTAATGTCGACATATTAATGCCGTAGTGTTTTGAAAGAAATTCCAACACTTGGACTTTGTTCTGAGGCATACGCAAGGTAATGACTTTTTCTTCACCCTTATCTTTTGACTTAGAAAGTCGTTTGTTTAGACTCATTGGGACTCCTTTAAATTAATTTGTCGTATTTCAGACAAGAAATCATAACGTATTACAAAACGTATGTCAATATTCAAATTAATATGTATGCTTGTTTGATCTGTGCCTAAAATGTTAAAATGTAAATGTAGATGTTAAAAAAGGTGCTTTATAATGGATAAATTGGTTTTCTTAGTAATTATGGTTTCTACAATATTTGGAAATGACAGTTATCGCAAAAGATTAGATGATTGTAATATGATGTATATATATTATAAGTCTGAATACCAAATAGTATCAAATACGAAATCCTATGACCCATGTTTAAGACTTGGTAAAGTCGATAGGAGTAGTTTTGCTATTGAAGAACCTCAGGATGAAATTGATTTTCTTGAATTTCAGAAAAAAACCTTAGGTGTCGCATGTGAACAAGTAAGAAATGGGATTCAAGTCTCATTTAAAAATGATTATTGTATGAATTTAACAAAACAGTCAACAGTAAATACAATCAAACCTTCTCTTCCACCAAGTCAACAATCTATACAACGAATTCAGCAAGCCGAACCAGTTGACCCAGCTGTAAAATTTAAAAATACTCCTCAATTAAAACTTGAAAAACTTCATATATATGCTGTAAAAAATATTTCTCATTTTAGAGGGAAAAATGATGTATTCATGATTGAGTCAGAAATGGGAAATTTTGCAGTTCCGATTGAAGAGATCAAAAAAGCTGAACAAATCAATTTTACTGCTGAACTAACTCAAAAATTGGATGCACTTCTACACTGAACATAAAAATAATTACTAAACTGTGCCCGAATCGTGCCCAAAAATGACTATTTTTACCTACTTTTTTAAAAATGATAGAGTTGCAAAAGCCCTAAAAATGGTCGTTTTAAGTTTTTAATCTAAATATTAATTGAATCCAGCATTCGGAGCCACTTTTATTTTTCCCTCGCTCGCATATAATTTTAAAAGACCTATCCGATTAAATATTCTGCTATTGTTTATACCCAAAATACAAATCGATCGTACATCGAAGAAGATAGTTGGGTCGGTAATCGTATTGTTCATGATAGGACAAAATCGGTTCTATCTGATAAAATAGATATTCTTTGACTAACTGCTGACGCCATACTGCCCCTAGCGAATAGTTATATACCCCTTCTTGCGGATGAAGTCCGTTCTCATAGATCGTATCGGATAAATCTTTTGTACGGCCGTTGGCCACAAGGTAATAGCTATAGCCGACACCGTTATTCAGCATGTTCATGTAAGACACCTGGCTCAGATAGTCCATCCCTTTTATACGGTTGTTGGTAGAGCGTTGAAATAAGATCCGAATCAGCTCTTTATCGGAAAGTTTTCGGTCAAAATACAGATCCGTCCACTCATCAAATTCCGCTTCAACCGAGTATTTAAAATTTTGGTTCGCTTTGAACAGCCATCTTCCCATTAATATCGGATATTCCAAATGGGTTTTAACATAAGGGTTGTCAATTCCGGAAAGTCCGATCGATGCATTACTGAATAAACGTCCGTATAAAGGCAGATAGTATTTTATCCCTATCCCCTCATTCGTAGCTGCATGTCGCGCCTTGGAGACAACTCCCCCCTCCTGAGCATCATCGCCGATAAAAATCTGCAGTTTTTCCTGGGTTTTCGGCAGTTTGATGCGGGCACTGATCTTATTGTATAAAGCAGAATCTCCCCGTTTATCAAATATATATCCCCCCTGCACTTTGACAAAACTTTTGTTTTTAATATCCAGATAGTTTTCATCTTTGAAAAAATCATCGAACCAAGCCGCCGCCTGATCGATTTTCAGATATTTTTCCTGCTTATCGATCTGCTCTGAAAATCGGCGCTCTGCATCAAAAGAGGCGTTTTGGTCTTCCTCAGATCCGCCGGAAAAGATTTGATCCAGATTCGACGAAAAAATGAGAACCTTACGCGACAGGTAGTCATGCACCTCATCGGTATCATAGGAAGACGTTGCATCAGTATTAACGCCTCTCTCATCCGCAAAGAGTGCCATCCGGCAGACAAAGCATATCAAAACCAGTTTAAGTACCATGATTCTTTCTTCACTCCGTATACATGATGATATTAAAGGTCGCCGAAATCAACGGTAACTTCATCAATACTTGTCTCAGGGAGTAATGATTTTGCATACTCCATATATAGGTTTGAATCGAAAAAGAACTTGACCATTTCGCGATCTAAATCTCCGTCTTTTGCCATAAAATAGAGAATTTTCATCGCAACGGAAATCGGATTTGCCTTTTTATAGGGGCGATCACTCGCCGTAAGGGCCTCAAAAATATCGGCAATCGCCAATATACGGGCTTCAAAGCTGATTTCATCCCCTTTTAGCCCTTTCGGATACCCTTTGCCGTTAATCTTTTCATGATGGTTCCCCGAAATTTGCGGTATCTCTTTGTATTTTTTCGGAAAAGGGAGCTTGTTCAGAATGTCCACGCTTATTTTTGCATGAAGATTAATAATATCGCGTTCTTCATTGGTGAGGGTCCCTTTTTGCACACTGAGATTATAAGCTTCCGCTTCCTCTAAAATGGTGTAGCTTACACCCTCTATGACCCATCTCTCTTTGGCAATAGACTGAATCTTTTGTACCGTTTCATCTCGGGTAAATTCTTCACCTTTGTTACTGTTTCTGATCATTTCAAGATTGGCATCAAGGATTGCGAATTTCTCTTCCATTGTTTTTTCCAACGGATCGCATCTGCTCTGGGCATCGTCTCCGATCAAAGCGATTTTTTCTTTCAAAAATTCGATCTGCAAGGCTTGTTTGATAATCGTAATACGCTGTTCGACTAGGGTAATCCGATCAAAAATCATCTCCAGTTTGGTCGCTTTGTCTACGACGTATTCCGGCGTGGCAAGTTTTCCGATATCATGCATCAATGCCGCAAAATTGATCTGTTTTATCTCTTCGGGGGTAAAGGACTTATCGTGATAAACCGTTTCGTCCCGATCGATCGCCTCGGCTAACATTACGCTGAGTTTGACCATTCGGCGAATGTGGCCTGCCGTATAGGGCGATTTTTTGCTGATCGCGAAAATAATGCTCTTCAAAAAGGCTTCCAAAAGGTTTTCCAACCCTTGAATAAGCGTTTTATTGGTGACCGCTATTGCCGCTTGTGAGGCGAATGAAAGGGTAATTTCGGCATCTTCCCCGTCAAATTCCGTCGTCTCCTGCGTCTGATTGTCCCGTTTATTGAGCAGCTGTAATACCCCGATAATCTGTTGTTCATGATCTTTTAAAGGGATAACCAACATTGATTTTGAGCGATACCCCGTCCCTGCATCAAATTTTTTTGTCCCCTCGAATGAAAACCCTTCCGCCTCATACACGTCGGGAATATTAATAATCTGTGCCGTAAGGGCACACATGACGGCAACCATCTTCATATTCAAAGAGCCGTCTTCCAGATACATGGGGAGGGGATCCCACGTCATCTCTCCGGCGGTTCCCCCCATTTTGATCCCCAAAGAATCGTTCTGAACCACTTTGAAGCGTAAATGGTGATCATCAACCAGATACAATGTTCCTCCATCCGCATTGGTGAGGGCCTTGGCTTCGGTCACAATCATCTCTAAAAGGGTATCGAGTTCCTCTTCACTCGATAAGGCGGTGCCGATTTTAAGCAGTTTATGTATCCGTTCATCCTGAGTATGGCCGGGAAGTGCCAGTTTTTTTAATTCGCCGGTTGCAAGTTCGATCGCTTCACCGTCTTGCAGTATTTGCTCTTCCGAAATTCCGATATTTTCCAGCTCCGACAACGTTTCTGCATAATAAAACGGTTTGATATGATTAATGTAAAGATTAACCTCTTTTCGCACTAAAAGCTGTAACTCCTCTTGTAAAACACGGGGAGTCATGTGCTTGCTCTCTTCCGCTATTTTACGAAGACGGTTAGGGAATGAAACATCCAGAATGACCGATTTTATACTTTTATTTGTATTGATCAGTTCCCATAATGCGCCGTTTTTATAGGTGTCTCCGGAAAAAAGAACAGAACTTCCCGATTGTTCGATCATATAGCCGCAGCACGCAACGGTATGATTTGAGGGGATAGGGGTAAGGATAATATCATCCTCCATCACGTAGCGTTGATTATAATCGATCTCAACGTATTCCAAAGACGGCTGATGGGTTCCGACAAGGTTTATTTTCGTAAAATCGGGCCAAATCGTGTCGTTAAAAAAATGTTCTTTGAGCGATGCTATCGTTTCGGGAAGCCCGTAAAGGGTTAACGGTTTGTTTCTGTGAACCAATACGTTATCCAGCAAAAATGCACTGTCTATAATGTGGTCAAGATGCGAATGGGTGAAAAATATTGCGTTGATTTTGACTACGGCTTCCGCACTCAGAGAATGCATGATATTACCTGCGTCTATGAGTGTATGGTCATTTACCTGGATACATGTCGTGAATCCCTCATCCGAGCGGCTTCCATTGGTTCCGAGAATTTTGATTAAACTCATACTTATCCTTTGGTGGTGTGAACAAAAACGCCGTTAAACGCTTCGGGCGGATTTTGGATGTAATGTTCGCATCGATCAATATATATCTTATAAATCGATCGATTGGTTTTATTCTCCCAACTCTCTACCTCTTTAAATATAGCAAGCGCTTCCTCAAATAATCCTGTCTTGTACAATTCGATAGCTTCGTGATACCGTTTCAGCTCTTTTTCCAACTCTTCTTTACTCACCGGATAAAGCGTATGCTTCATCAGACGATCATAATCGTGAATCTGCCAAATCTCTACCGGCTCATTTTTCCCTTTTACGGTCACCAAATCCAAAAAGCGGAAAATATATTCCCCTTTGAGCGCTTGCTTCGTAAACCCGGAGATATTAAGCCTTGAGTTATAATATTTGCATAACGATTCCAACCGGGATCCTAAATTGATCGTATCGCCGATGACCGTATAGTCGCTTCTTCCCCGTGTACCCATCTCTCCGACAATCGCAGTACCGGTATTTACCCCGATCCCTATATCAACGATGGGCATCCCGTTTTTCTCGGCCATATCCGCTACTTTGGCAAAATCGGGATTTTTTTTCAGAACATTGTTGAGCTTGTCCAATCCGTGTAATTGTTCCAATGCTGCACTAACCGCTTTATCCGCATGATTTTCGATCGCCAGAGGGGCATTCCAATACGCCATGATCGCATCACCGATGAACTTGTCGACCGTTCCGCCGCTTTTAATGATGATCTCGGTCATAGGTTCCATATACGCGTTCATAAACCGGATCAGCCCTTTCGGGTTTCCCAGTACTTCTGATATATTGGTAAAATTTCGCATATCGGAGAAAAAAATGGTTATCTCCCTCTCCGTTCCCGCCAATATATCTTCCGTCGTCGAAGAGAGGATGTCATTCATAACCGCAGGGCTCACTTTTCGGGCAAACTTGCCTTTAATCATCTCTTTTTGCTTGTTCTCTAAAAAATAATTAATCACCTGTCCGGCAAGGAAAAGGGTAATCATCGCCAACAGAGGAATAAGGGTATTAAGAACGATACCCTCATTCATCATCAGATAATAGTGCCCCCCGATTATGCCCGCATTCAATGCGATAAAAGCGGCAAAAGAGGCCATGGCACCGGGTAACAGCAATATCCCGAAAATCAAAAACGGCACCGCAAGGATCGTAATGATATCGACGCCGACAGCCCAGATCGGCTGGGCGATAAAGGTTTGATTGATAATATTGTCCATCACGTTCGCATGGACTTCAACCCCGGGATAGGCACTGTCAAACGGCGTACTTCTCAAATCCAACAGCCCTGCGGCCGACGTTCCCAGCAGCACTATTTTCCCCTCGATCAGGGAGGGATCACTCTTTTTGTTATAAACGTCGGCGGCAGAGATATAACGATAACTTTTTGCGCTTCCCCGGTAGTTCACCATCATCCGCCCGTAAAAGTCGGTCGGTATCACACGGTCCCCCACCATAATTCTATTCACCCCGCGTTCATCGTATTCCAGAGTGATTTTACGCTCATTCAGCATAATACGGATCATCTCCAAACTCAACGACGGGTAGATAATTCCGTCGTATTCCATGACTAACGGGACACTCCGAACCACCCCGTCCTTATCGGGGATCGTATTGAAATAGCCGCTGGAATAAGCATTATCCTGAATCAAAGGAATATTGAGAACCGCTCGGTAGGGTTTAACCAAAAAAGAGTTTGCAGGTTTGTTTTTTTCGATGATAACCGCGTTCGTTGTCGGAGTATTTTCAGGAGCCACTCCGTCATTGTTCAGGGCAAATACATACCCGACAATCGTTGGGGTCTGTGCGACGGTTTCCCCCAGCATCCTGTCATAATCGGCGACATTGCTGTTTGCGATTCCCAATTTTCGAAATACCGCTTTGGGAGAGCTGTTATCCGGTTCGGCAAATACGACGTCGATCCCTATGATAGCGGCACCGTCCTCTTTCAAATTTTCGAGAAGACGCGCCACTTTATCACGGCTCCACGGCCACTGCCCGAGCTCTTTTAGACTTTTCTCATCGATATCGACAATAACGATGTTTTGATCTCCCTGTATCTCCCCTCGGAGAAGAAACATAGCGTCATTTATTTTATGTTCAAACGGCATAAATACGGACGGATATTTGAGATACCCCACCAAAGCGAGTGCGGCAATTCCTAAAGTCACCCAAAAATGCAAAAGGATTTTTTTCACTTTAGAAACTCAGTACGGCACTTAGCTGCGCCGTTATTTTGTCATACGTATACGGTGCCTGATTTGAATGATTTTGGATATATCCCACTATGGCATTGACCGATACATCATTTTGAAGCTGCTTGCTCAACCTCACCTCATAATTATCACGGGTATCGCGTCGGCGATTTTCAAAAAGGAGATCCACATCCTCATAAGAGGTTAAACTGTGCGTATACGCCAATGACGTTCGGATCTGGTTTGAAAATGCTTTAAATATTTCGGCACCATAGCTGTATCCCCGGCTTGATACGTCGCTGCGATCACTGATTATTTCATTGTTTATCGTATATGCGCCGTTAATTGAGACGACAACCGGGTCTTCTCCGAAAGCTTTTTTATAGGAGGTATAAATACTATGGCTGGAAACATCAAGACCTTTATCATCATCATAATATCCCCGTTTATACGAATATCCCCCTTCGATCTGAGAAATCGTATCGATCGTATACGTTCCATTCACCGCGGAAGAGAGATTGTAGGTGTACCCTTGGTTATCGATATAGACACGGTCATAGGTCAGAGGGAGCCGAAGCCGGTAGCCCGAAACGGACCATGTGGGGATCAGGCTGTATGAAAAAAGGGAGAGGTTGTTTTTGCTCTCTTTAAAATTGCTTTTCGTATATCCTACCAAACTGTTATCCACACTCCATCCGCCGCGATCACCGAAATCATAACCGTAGTTGAGCACCGTCATCGCAAAAACGCTCGTATCGCTTATTTTTTCGTTTCCGTTGATCCATAGGTTAAATGAGGGGATAAGGAATTCTTTGTTCCCGATATCATTGTTGGCGTTGGAATCATATCCTCCCCCAAAAAACAATACACCGTTAAAAGTGCTTCGGCTGAGACGTTTGTCCAAATTGGATTTAAACGTCAAAACGGTCTCCCTGACGTTTGAGGGCAACTGCCCGCTGAGTACCGTATCGAGTTCTGTATTAGCCAGTTCGTACTGCCCTATTTCACTGTAAAGACGTGCCAGTTCCAATCGGCTTCGGTTGTGGTTCGGATTGATGATCAAAACCCGATCAAATGCGGCTATCGCCTCATCATACCGTTTTAGCTCCAATGCGCATCGCCCCATCAGAAAGTTGATCTCGGGATTTTCGGGAGCTTGGTCGTTTAATGCTTCCAAAAGTGGATACGCATCCTGATACGATTGGGCGGCATACGCCGCATTTGCCTTTTGATAAAGTTCCTGCATTGTAAGGGCGTCATTACCGTATGAAGCGGCCGCACATAAAAGTATTACCGCAATATAAGATAGTTTCATTATCGTGCTCCTTTAAATACGCCTATCGCCCCTTGGCCGCCGGCGGTAGCACTGAAAGAACCCCCTACCGATTCGGCATTCGGACCGTAAAATTGTCCGCTCACGGTACTGGCACTGCCAGACTGGAGAGTCCCTCCCCATGAAACAGAATCCGTATTTGAAATAGAAAAGCCTGTTGATGAAACAGACCCGGTGGGCGAAATTTTCCATATCTGCGGTGTCGGTTCAGTAGTTTTAAACTGTATATAACTTGTATTTTTCAAAGAATCCGTCCCTCCCCCAAAATCAAAATCAAGCTTCACTTGATTTTCACTTGAGGTTGTATCCATAGCGTAATTCCCCGATCCGTTATTGACATACCCTATGACATGACCGTTGTAGGTATATGATGTTGTCGTTCCCGATGCTATTAACGAAGCGATATGCCCGGATGCATTGTTCTCCATTCCCCCTACCCATGTACTTGGGATAACGGTAAAGGTCGGATTGGTTACGTCATCCGTATATCCCCAATACCCCCATGAAACGTAATCATCGCTTGCAGGGGGATAAGTATCCAAAGCAACCAAATACCCTTGTCCGCTCGCGGTTCCCAATGTCGCGAAATAGTCATCGTTGATATAGGCACTTTTTGCCCCGGTACCATCTTGGAACGTCACCGTTCCTAAATTGTTAGCTGTCAGATCGATAGTACTTGTCCCTAAAATCCCCGTATCACGGTTTAGAGAAAACAAGAAATTGGAGGATGTTGCCGGATAAGCCGATAAATCACTTTTAGCTACATTGGCATACCCGCTTAGTGTAAAGTCGCCGGTGAGATCCGATGTACCCAGCGTCGACTCCCTATAAGCACCGATTCCTCCTAAATTGTAGGAGGTTCCCGCACCGTTTTGTATGAAGCTGAAGCCCCCGAATCCTTGCGCTTTGTCCCCGTATATGTACCCCGATATCCCTGTCGACATTTCCAATTGATTGAAATCATAATAACCCGACATCTCCTGACCTACAATTGCCGTCTGATTACTATGGTCTTCGATACGTCCGGCAGCGATTGAAAAAGTATTATTGTTCGTCCCTCCGGTCATATTGACGGCTAAAAAGTGGTTGTTTCCGTAATTGACCGTAATTGCCTCGTTATTATCCGTCGGAGAACGGTATTTTACGACTTCCCTTGTCGGAAAAAGGGTTGCAAGCGACGTATAGGGCGTGATGATTCCGAACCATTCGTTATAGGCGAAAATACTTTCATACGCAACGACAACATCCGGAGAGGTAGAGTAATGGAGGACAAAAAACTGCTGCATATTGTCACCGTACAGAGTGGCCGACGCCGGATCGGCAATCGTCGTTACCCCATCGGGAGAAGAAAACGCCATCGATACCGTCCCCAGATTCGAATATCCGCTGTATGTCGTCGCCGCCTCAACGTTCGGAAGCGCCACAGTCCACTCTACCGTTCTGGAGTCATACGGCGGTGAAATCGGCGTATTGGTCGAATCATAAAAATAGAGGGTATTCCCGCCGGATTGAGTAGAGAGGGTATTTTGGACTAACGTATAGCTGCCCGATCCCATTCCGTAAAAAGGACCGATATTCTCAAAATGGTGTACCAGATTTCCGCTCAATGTAACATTTCGGCTCGCATTGTAAATCGTTGGAGGGACATAGTCAGCGACACAGTTAGGATAGTTCCCACTCGTCCCCGACGGGCACGTCAATGCTATACAGTCGGGATAGGTGCCGCTCGTTCCGCTCGGGCAGGTCAATGCCGTACAGTCGGGATAGGTACCGCTCGTCCCGCTCGGGCAGGTCAATGCCGTACAGTCGGGATAGGTACCGCTCGTCCCGCTCGGGCAGGTCAATGCCGTACAGTCGGGATAGGTGCCGCTCGTCCCGCTCGGGCAGGTCAATGCCGTACAGTCGGGATAAGTCCCCGTCGTCCCGCTCGGGCAGGTCAATGCCGTACAGTCGGGATAGGTGCCGCTCGTTCCGCTCGGGCAGGTCAGTGCCGTACAGTCGGGATAGGTGCCGGTCGTTCCGCTCGGGCAGGTCAATGCCATACAATCGGGATAGGTACCGCTCGTCCCGCTCGGGCACTCTTGAGTCAAAATCTCTTGCGTAACCGTCTCTTGCTGAAGAGTCCGGTAACTGGTATCAAGGGCATTTAAAGCCGCTTGAGGAACACTAGGAGGAGCTACCTGTGTGGGAAAGCCTCCGCCTGAAGCGCCTGTCCCTGCACCCGGGACTCCTCCCAATGTGCCGCCGACTCCTCCGCTATCACCTGTCGCTCCTGAGGGTACACTGCCCGGCCCGCTATCTCCCGATAAACCGGAACCTGAGCCATCTCCTAATGAACCGCCTGATGGAGAACCTCCATCAGGATTCTCCGGCGGCGGAGTTCCGTTAAGTCCCAACTCGATCAAATCAGCCGATTGGACATCACGAGGAGGGCTCGGAGGGGCATTATGCGGTAAAACGATCAAACGTCCCATCGGCAAAATGACTTCCCGCCCCGTTATGTGAGATCGGACGCTGATTAACCCTTTTTCACACATAATCTTGTCTTCATTCCGACCTATTTTCCCGCGAATAATCGTTCCGCGGATACCGATCGTCGCCGTTTTCGTTTCAAGGGTGAAATTCTCCGGAGCGGTTTTGCCGATTTTTCCCGTAATCGTTTTAAAGGTCCCCTGATTAAAACTGAATTTCGCTTTCGGCTTTACGGCTTCGTTGACGTACTCTTCGACTTTGAAAACCGCTTTATTTCCCAACGTAATGACGGTCTTATCGTCAAATATGAGCTGAACCTGCCCGTTTGCTCCCGTGGAGAGGGTATCTCTCTCTTCGAGTTTCATTCCGGTCTGCAACGGCGATACGCGCCCGCTCCGTTCCAGAAAACCTTCCCCTTTGAGCAGCGATACTTTTCCGACCGATCCATACAGCGAAAAGGAAAAAAAGAGTACAAAAAGAAAAATATGGGTAAAAAATGACATAAAATCCCCCTCTTAGCCATCATGATCTATGATAGGGGAAATATACTTAAATAATATTGATAGTTTATTGCAGAAAGCTGTATTTAATGACCGAAAGGAATCAGGCCGGCGATGGTTTACGCCCGGCCGTATTCATCCTGATAACGGACGATATCATCTTCTTCCAGATAGGTTCCCGATTGCACTTCAATCACTTCAAGGGGGATTTTTCCGGGGTTTTGAAGCGAATGTTTCATCCCCAAAGGGATGTGGATCGATTGGTTTTCACTTAAAATGTGGTTTTCATCTCCCAAGAGGACACTGGCCGTCCCTTGAACGATAATCCAATGTTCCGCACGGTGGTAATGCATTTGGAAAGAGAGTTTTTCACCCGGATTGACCACGATCCGCTTAACCTGAAAGCGATCGGCTTTGTCCAACGTCGTATAAAATCCCCACGGACGATGGACCTCTTGATGTTTATCGACGATATTCGGATCGCATTCTCTCAACGCGTTTACCAAATCTTTGACCTGCTGCGACTGCGACTTGTCGGCTACGAGAACCGCATCGTCCGTAGCGACTACGATCAGTCCGTCCACGCCGGAAACCGCAACCCGTTTTGAAGTACTTCGGATATACGAGTTATGCGTATCGAGCGCCAGAACATTCCCGATCAATACATTTCCCGACTCATCTCTGGGTGAAATATTCCAGAGCGCATCCCATGATCCTACATCGCTCCACATTCCGCTATAGGGGACCATCGAGACATTTTTCGAGTGTTCCATAATCGCATAATCGATCGATTCGGCAGGGATAAGCTCGAATTTTTGGGCGTCAAACCGGATAAAATCAAGATCCTGCTGTTCGGACAGCACGGCAGATTCACACGCTTGATAAATATCCATACGATACTGTTTCAGCTCGTTTAGAATAACCGAGGCCTTAAACATGAACATGCCGCTGTTCCAATAATGTCCCCCCTGCTCCAACATCTGTACGGCTGCTTCTTTGCGGGGTTTTTCGATAAACGCGCCGACTTTATACCCGTGAATACCGATAGCATCGGCGGTACGGATGTATCCGTACCCCGTTTCCGGAGAACTCGGCGTCACCCCGAAGGTCACTAAAAGATCATCATCGCTCAACCGTTTCGCCGATTGAATCGCCTCCATAAACGGTTCAACCGTTTCAATCGCATGATCCGACGAGAGAACCAGCATATGGGCATCCGGATAGCGTTTGAGGATATCCAGCGATGCCAATGCGATCGCAGGGGCCGTATTTTTTCCGAACGGCTCCAACAGTATCCGCCCTTTCATCCCGCATTGACGCATCTGTTCGGCAACGATGAAACGGTGCTCTTCATTCGCTACCACAATAATGTCACTCAACCCTTCGACACCCTTGAGCCGCTCCATGGTTTGCTGAAACATGGTCTCTTTTCCGTAAAGACTTAAAAACTGTTTCGGATAGGCTTTTCGCGAAAGGGGCCATAAACGGGTACCTGATCCTCCCGATAAAATGACGGCAACGACCGGAACCATTATTGTTCTCCTTGTGAAATCGCCATGTTTTCTAAAAATGCGATATTGTCGCTGTTAAGCTCGCCCGTCACGTCCAACAGGCTTAAATAATTGTTGACCAATTCATATCCCGCATTGATCGTATCGCGTTTGACTTCATAAAATTTCGCCTTGGCTTCCAGTACATCCAGCAAACTTTTCAACCCCGCTTTGTTGGCCAGCTCCATCGAATCCAAATAGAGTTTTGCCGATTTTTCAGACTCTTTCAATACCTGAAGGGTTTCGACATTGAGCTGGCTTTCGGCCCACAGCTCTTCGAACCGCTGCTTGGTATCCAAACGATTGTATTCTACATCGTTTTGCGCCGATTCCAGCAACATTTTCCCCTCACGAACACGCGATTGGGTATATCCCCCCTCATAAATCGGTATCGACATCTGAACGATCGCCTGATTGTCGTATTGATGTGAAACCGTATCTTGCGTATAGGTCTTTTTTCGAGCAAGGCTTAAATCCACTTTCGGATAATGCTGATATTTTCGGATTGCCGCTTCATGCGTTGCCATCTCTTCGGAAGCCAATGATGCCTGTAACGTCGGATTGTTTCCGAGCTTGCTTTCCCACTCCATACCCTCACGGAACAATTTGCCGGGATCGACCATCGCAAAATCAAAATTCGGCAATTCGCCGATCGGCTCTTTGATGTAATGTTCCAGCCGAAGTGCCGCTACTTTTGAGCGTTTTTGTTCGGCTAACAATTCGGACATCGCTTTATCGCTGTGCACTTTTGCCTCAAGGAGATCAATGCGGTTGGTCAATCCGAATTTCAGTTTCTCTTCCTGCTCTTTGTATTTGGTACGATAATACTCGCTTTGAGACGCCAGCAACTCGACATTTCGCTTTGTTTTCAAGAGATTGAAGTAGGCTTTCGCCACATCCAGCCCGAGTTTTTGCGATTCAGCCTGAAGCTCGAAAGTTGCCGCTTTTTGACGTGATTTTGACGAATCGATGCCCCGCCACACTTCAGGGTGAAAAATGGGCTGCGACGCCGAGATAGAATAGCTTTTGTAACTTTCGTTTACCGGAGATTTGAGATACTCGGCATCGTATTCGTAACTCCCCCACGAGAGAGACCCTTGAACCTGCGGGTACATTTTTGCTTTGCTTTGCGCAACGGTCTCTTTGATCGCTTCCGTTCTAAGCGATAATGAGCGCAAATGGGGTTCGTTTTTAAGGGCTAATTCATACGCGCTGCTCAACGTCAGAGGCTGCGCACCTACAGCAAGAAATCCGCACGCTATTATGGACATTACACCGTAGCCTAATTTCATTCTCCATCCTTCAATAGTTTCTCGACCTGTTGTGAAAATTCTTCCCTAAAACGGCTTTGCGAAAACTTCATCGCCCACGCTCTGCAGTTTTCTGGGACGAACTTTTCGGCATTGGACTCAAAGATTCCGACCGCCTCCGCCAACGATTCCGCATCCTGATGAGAGACGAATACCCCCGTCGGATCGGTTTTATCCAAGCCCCTTACCGTTTCCGCCGCTCCGCCGCAGCCATATGCGATGACAGGTGTTCCGCAGGCCTGCGCTTCGAGCGGGGCGATACCGAAATCTTCTTTGGGCATGAAAATAAACGCTTTTGCCGCAGAGAGCTTGCGCAGCATCTCATGACGTCCGAGATATCCTTCTAACGTCACATTAGCGGGAAGTTTTTTGGAAAGTTCATCAAACATCGGTCCGTCACCGATTACAATGAGCTTCTTATCCGGCATAGTGCGAAACGCTTCGACAATCAAATCGATACGCTTGTAGGGGACCAAACGCGAAACAGTGATGTAATAGTCCCCTTTTTCTTTTGAAAACGGGGAACCCTCTACATCGACGGGAGGATAGATAACACCCGCTTCCCTCCCCCATGATTTTCGGATCCGTTTGCGGATAAAATGGGAAATTGCGATCATCGCATCGGGACGGAGCGAAGAGGCCGCATCCCATAACCGAAAACGGGCAAACCAATGCCGGAGAAAAAACCGTTTTAAGCCGCTCCCCAACACTCCGATACGGTCATGTTCGTAGGTCAAGTCCCAGGCATAGCGCATCGGAGAGTAAATATACGCCAAATGTTTTTGGTGGGGATGGACAATCACCCCTTTGGCAACCGCGTGCGAATCGGAAATGATCAGGTCATAGGCTTCCAAATCAAACTGCTCGATCCAAAACGGCATCATCCAGATCATTTGACGGTATCGCTTTGCCAGAAAAGGGGATGATTGCAGAGGAGAGGTAAAAATACGATGGCCGCTCAGCCATTGCCGCTCATTTTCGGGGAGTATGTCGACCATCGTATAGATATCGGCCTGCGGATAGAGCGTTAGGAGCTGTTGCAGCGTATATTCTGCCCCCCCCATGGCCGTAAGCCAATCGTGAACAATGGCAACCCGAAGGCTATTGCTCATTAAATGCCTTTGTCACCATAGCTTTAAAAGGATGTATCATATAATCCATAAATGTTCGACTGGCTGTCACAATCATTACATCAGCCGGAATCCCTGGCTGGATTATCAAATGGTTTCGGGCAAGCTCTTTTTGCCCCTCTGGGGTCACACGGATTTTTACTGGATAATAAAGCATTTTATTTACTTCATCTACCATTGTATCGGGAGCAATTTGCATTACTTCCCCCATTACCACATTCAAAGACTTGACATGAGAGAATCCAGGAAAACGGATCTCTGCTTTTAAACCGGTATGAACATTGGAAATATCCGTTGCCGCCAGTTTTCCCTCTATAATCAATGGTTCACCATCAGGAACGATTTCTAAAATCGGTTTCCCCGGAGAAGTAACGCCTCCAATTGTATGTATTTGAAGATTTGTCACCGTTCCTGCAACAGGAGCAATAATCTGAGTTCGTGCCAAAGTATCCTGCAATGCTAAAAGTCTGGCACGGTTATCCGATAATTTAGCCTGAACGTCACTTAATTCCGCCACCACATCTTTAACAAAATTTTGCTTTTGAGCAATAATCTGTGCTTTTACCTCACTGATTTGTGCTTTTACCCGTCCGATTTCCGATTTTGCATTAGCAATATCTCCATCGGTCTGGACCTTTTGACGCTTGATATCACGCAGTCTCATTTTATCGATCAACTGCTGCTGATAGAGAACTTCCCACTCTTTGATCTCGTCTTCATACGAACGAGAAAGAGATGTTTTACTTGCAACCGTTGCTTCCAGTCCGCTCACTTGATTATTCAATTGTTCGATACGCTCGGAAAGAACCCGTTTTTCATCGATGAGCTGCTGCGCTCTGGCATTAATCTCTCTGCGCTGCGCTTCTTCAATTAAAGATCGGGCAGCGGGATTCTGCATTTTTTCCATTTCAGGATTAAATACAATAGAGCTTTTCCCTTCACGTTCGGCAATCAGTCGTGATTCCAACCCCATATTTTCGTAATATTGTGCCAATACAACCTGTACTATAGCATCTGCTTGAGTACTGTCCAAGGTCATCAACGGCTGTCCGGCTTTAACACTGTCACCGTCTTTTACAAAAATCTCTTTTACGATTCCGCCTTCAAGATGCTGTACAATCCTATTGCTTGAAGCAACACTCACTTTTCCTGTAACGGGTAATGCGCTATTCAAAGGGGCTAAAGTCCCCCATATACCAAAAACTCCGACCAGTAATCCAAGTACGATCATACCCAAACGGCGATAATAGCGGTCTTCGGTTTGCGGTGTCGGAATATTTTCGGGCGAAACGAGTTGTGTGTTTTCTGCTTGACTCACGACTGTGCTCCTTGTTGTTCTTCTATAGGCTGCGGTTTCGGTGCAAGAGCGGCGAGGACTTCATCGCGCGCTCCGTAGAGATGGAGCTGACCCTCGCGCATAAACGCGATTTTATCGGTGATGCCCAAAATTGCCGGACGATGGGTAATGAGGACAACCGTAGTTCCTCGCTTTTTGAGTTCCGAAATCGCAACAACCAATGCTCTCTCGCCGACGTCATCGAGATTCGAGTTCGGTTCGTCCAAAACGACGATTTTCGGGTAGCAGTAAATCGCCCGTGCCAACCCGATCCGCTGACGCTGGCCGCCTGAGAGAGCCATGCCCCCCGGTCCGATCGGGGTATCGTACCCTTGAGGTAATTGCAGAATCATTTCGTGTACCCCTGCTACCTGAGCCGCTTCGACGACCATTTCGGGTTTCGGGTCTTCGTAACGGGCAATATTTTCACTGATCGTACCGTCAAACAGCTCGATATCCTGCGGGAGATAACCGATATAATTTCCAAGCACAGTTCTATCATAATGAGAAATTTCTGCCCCATCAATACGTACTTTTCCGCTAGCACACGGCCATACGCCGAGCATCGCCCGTGCTAAAGAGGATTTCCCCGCCGCACTCGGCCCGATCACTCCGACGATATCGCCTGCTTTGATCGACATCGTTACACCACGGAGGGATGAAACTTTTGCTCCCGGTGGAACAACGATAACGGTTTCTAAATCAATAAACCCCTTCGGAGCAGGAAGAGGAGTAGGAGCTTCTTTTTCCGGAAATTCTAGCAACAATGTACCAATACGCTCATAGGCGGTACGAGCGCCACTAAATTGTTTCCAGGTACTCGTCATCAAATCGATCGGTGCCAATGCACGCCCCATAACGATGGAACCGGCAATCATCATCCCCGGAGTCACCTCTCCGATGATCGCGAGATACCCGCCCAGCCCTAATACCATAGACTGCATCAGCATTCGGGTCACTTTACTCACATTTGACCACAGCCCCGCCTCATCACTGGCATTGGACTGCTCATTTAAAAATGAGATATAGCGGCTGTACCATCGACGCTGCACGTTCGCATGCATTCCCATCGCTTCAATGATCTCCGAATTGCGCAAACTCGCCTGAATAAAGTTTTGGGATGATTGGTAATGACGGTTAGAGGCTTCCAACCCCGCTTTTGTCCGCTTCTCATTAATTAGTGTCAAACTCAACGCTACAATGGAAGCGAAGATAGAAAACCAACCGAATAACGGATGAAATAAAAACATAAGTCCGATGTAGATTGGAATCCAAGGAGCATCGAAAAAGGCAAACAGCGGTGTTCCTGTCAAAAACTGACGTATTTGGGTTAAGTCAGTCAGAGGCTGTGACGTCGATTTGCCAGGATAGCGGTTAGCCAAGGCAAACATTGCATCAAAGAGACGTGTACTCATTTGCGAATCAATCGCATTTCCGACACGGATTAAAATGCGTGAACGGACAAATTCCAACATACCCATAACCGCAAACATCGCCACCACGATCAGCGTCAGCATTAAAAGGGTCTCTTGGGAACGGCTCGCCAATACTCTATCGTATAACTGAAGCATATACAAAGAAGGGACAAGCATCAGTAGATTAATAAATAGTGAGACAAAGCCGGCAAAATAGAAGGATTTTTTTAAAGTAGATACTACTTTTACTAATTCATTTTTATTTTGGTTGTGTTTTGACATTCTGCTCATAGCCTTTTAATAAACAAATTTATTATTGATAAGTAAAGATGAATACGGATTTTTGAGAAATTTGGTTGCGAAGTATAGCAAAATTCACATTTACTTTCATAAATAACGCTAAATGAAGTGGAATGACCCCCGCTTTACACACACCATACTTTTTATAGGTACAGCTAATAAAGTTAATGATATAAATACGGCAATATAACGATAATATATTTCCAATACTGTTCAAACAGCTTGACAGCTTAAAATAGTTATTATAATTTTGATTGCATTGATGTAGTCGTTAGAGAGTAAAATGTTAAATATAAAAACAAAATACAATATTACATGTTGTGTCCCAAGCGACTTAACGCTTATGACACCGTTTGTGTTACTCGAACAAGAAGGATGGTTTGAAGAAGAAGTAGATATGTTGCCCAAACTTGCTCCTGCAAACAGTATAATGATGGACATAGGTGCTAATTATGGTATCTACACATTGGTTTTAGCGAAGCAGGCAATGCAAAGTGGAGGACGCGTCATCTCCTTTGAACCTAATCCAAAATTGCATGAATATATTACAGCAAGTTTACAAGCGAATCAATTCATGGACTACGTAACATTGAGACAGGAAGGCATGAGTTGTAAAGATGGACAAGCAACTTTTTATATTCCTAAAAATCCTGAATTAGCGTCCCTGTTTCCAGTAAATAATTTTAAAACCGATCGTGTTACTGTTTCTTTAACTACATTAGATATTTTTGCAAAAAGTTTGCAGGTGGATGAGCATGTTGGACTCATTAAGCTCGACGCGGAAGGGGCTGAAAGAGATATTTTAGCTGGAGGACAGGATTTTTTTGCATCGCATCAGCCCATTGTTATGTTTGAAATTAAACACGGGGATGAGCTTAATCATGGCTTAGCAGAAGATTTTATTGCTATGGGATACGGTTTATATAGAATGCTTCCGGAATTACAGCTACTGGAACCTGTTAGCTTGGAAGACTCTTTAGATGCATACCAACTAAATCTCTTTGCCTGTCCAGAGCGAGAAGTTAAACGTTTAGCTCAGGCAGGTCTGCTCACACAGACGCCTTTGACGGCTTTAGACGAACCTGTACTAAGAGACTCAAAACAATATAAAAGTATATTGTCACTTGAATTATTCACTGAACTATCCGGGTTGCCAATACAGTTGCAAACTCCTTTGCTACACATCAATGCGGCATTGGATGCAAATGTTAAACCTTTTGAACGACGCGCCCATGCCTATTATGCCAATAAACTATTACAATCACTACCTGATGAACTAAAAGGAGTTGATGTCACCTTAGCTCAAGCTAGGCTTTATTTTCTATTAGGTGAACGAAACAAATCTGTTGCTACTTTACAAGCTCTAATACGTCAAATGGACGAAGCTGCTTTGAAAACTTGCCGTTGGCGAATTGCACCTCATTATGCATTCGATCAACAACCTGTCAACGGAGACATTATAGGTTGGCAACGTTGTGCTGTATATGAAGCATTGGTGCACTTAGTTGGTTTTTCTAGCTATTTTGTAAGCGATCTGGCATTTTTAAATCAAGTTTATGCCCAACCACATCATACTCTTGCCATGGAACGCCGCTTTGCGCTTACGTTGCAAAGAGTACTGAAAGTCATTACTCAACCAGAAAGTGCACTTTCAAAGCAACATCTCAATGGTTCTATTTGGCAGCATATAAATGAAATTGATTCAAAGAGTTAAAAGTTCAACTCAAAACTCATGAAAATATCAAGTCTTCTTTATAATTCAAAAAAAGTTTTGCGACTAAAAGACTAACCACAATGAGTAAAAAAATGAAAATAAATATTAATAAATTACTTCAAAAAGCTATAAATCAACATAAAGCAAATAACTTTCAAGAAGCAGAAAAGCTCTATAAGCAGATTTTAGAAAATGAACCAAATCATCCTGATGCAAATCATAATATGGGAGTATTAGCTACACAGTTTTCTAAACATAATATAGCTGTACAATTTTTTCAAAAAGCACTATCTCAAAGACCAAATGATGAAAATTTCAAAAAAAATCTAAGAAATGCTTTAAGTCATTTACAAAAAAAAGAACAACCATCACAAAATGAGATACAACATTTAGTGAATCTTTATATGGAAGGCGAATATACAGAGGCCCTAGCACTATCCCAAAAAATGACAAGAGATTTTCCAAATTTTGGATTTGGATTCAAAATTCTCGGCAGTCTATTAAAAAAACTTGGCAGAATACAAGATGCCTTAATTGCCATGGAAAAATCAGTAGAACTGACACCGAATGATGCTGAGGCATATTTTAATTTAGGAAATACATTAAAAGAACTTGGAAAGCTCTCAGAAGCTGAGGCATGTTATCGTAAAGCTGTAGAGATAAAGCCTGATTATGTTGATGCATATTTTCATTTAGGTAATACACAATATGAAATTGGAAAGATTTTAGAATCTGGAATATCCTATCGTAAGACAATAGAGTTAAAACCTGAGTATGTTATAGCATACAGTAATCTAGGCTCTGTATTAAAACAACTTGGAAAACTTTCAGAAGCTGAGGCATGTTATCGTAAAGCTGTAGAGATAAAACCCGACTATGCTGAAGCATATAGTAATTTAGGCGTTACATTGCAAGAGCTTGGAAAAGTTACAGAAGCTGAAACATCTTGTCGTAAAGCTATTGAGTTAAAACCTGACTATGCTGAAGCATATTATAATTTAGGTAATACATTGCAAGAACTTGGAAAACTTACAGAAGCTGAAACATCTTTTTGTAAAGCCATTGAGTTAAACCCTGATTTTATTTATGCTTATAATAATTTACTTTTAGGTTTGAACTACAATTCAGAACTTGATACAGCTTATTATATTCAATGGGCGACAAAATTCGGAGAGATGGTTAGTAAGAAAGTTGATCAAAAATTTACAGATCATAACATGATACTAAAAGGGGCTAAATTAAAAGTTGGATTTGTGTCAGGAGACTTTAGAAACCATTCAGTAGGATATTTTTTAGAAAACTTTTTAAGTCACCTAAGTGGTATTGAGTTAGTAGCTTATCATTCAAGTCATGAAGAGGACGCATTAACAAATAGAATAAAGCCTTACTTTAGTAAATGGATTCCAATTCATGGCAAAAATGATAAAGAGGTTGCAGATATAATTTATAGCGATAATATAAATATTTTGATAGATTTATCAGGGCACACTAAGAATAATCGATTAGCAATGTTTGCTTATAAGCCAGCTCCACTTCAAATTAGTTGGTTAGGATATTCTGCAAGTACCGGCGTAGCTGAGATGGATTATTATGTTGGTGATAATTATGTAGCAAGAAAAGAAGAAGAGAGTTCCTTTACAGAAAAAATCTATAGACTTCCAAATTGCTATTTATGTTTTTCACCACCATATGATGCCCCTGATATTGATACTTTACCGGCTATTAAAAATGGCTTTATAACTTTTGGATGCTTCAATAATCTTAATAAAATCAACAACGAAGTAATAGCTCTTTGGTCTGAAATTTTAATTAACATTCCTTCTTCAAAACTATTTCTTAAATCAAAACAACTTAATGATCAAAAAGTACAGGATACTTTATATCAAAATTTTGAACAATACGGTATCAATAGAGACAAACTGATTTTAGATTCTTATTCACCGACAAGAAAAGAGCTTTTAGCAACCTATAATAAGATAGACATTGCGCTTGACCCTTTTCCATATACAGGTACTACTACTAGTGTGGAAGCGCTTTATATGGGAGTACCAGTTCTAACTCTTAAAGGAGATAAATTTATCTCTAATGTTGGTGAGAGTATCATGCATAATATTAAAATGAGTGATTGGATTGCAAAAAATAAAGATGAGTATGTAAAAAAAGCTAAAGATTTTAGTTTTAATATTCTTCATCTTGCAGAAATTAGAGCAAAGCTTCGAGACAAATCTCTTAACTCGCCACTATTTGATGGTCAAGGATTTGCTAATGATTTTCAAGATGGGTTGATGAAGATGTGGGAAATGTATTTATCAGATAAAGCGCATAGACAGACTAATTTTTAATCTAAAAGACTATATATTTTAGATTGAATAAATAATTTAATAATGGCAAATACACTAAAGAGAGATTATGAAAAAGAATAGCAAAATTTATGTTGCAGGGCATACTGGTTTAGTTGGCTCAGCAATAGTCAAAAATTTAAAAGAAAAGGGCTATACAAACCTAGTATATAGAACACATTCTGAACTAGATTTATTGGTTCAAAATGATGTAGAAGAATTCTTCAAACTTGAGAAACCAGAGTATGTTATCATGGCTGCCGCAAAAGTTGGAGGAATAGTCGCAAACAATACGTACAGAGCAGAGTTTATTTATGAAAATATTCAAGTACAAAATAATATTATTCATCAAAGTTATCTCCATGGAGTAAAAAAGCTACTTTTTCTAGGAAGTACATGCATCTATCCTAAAAATTCTCCACAACCTATGAGTGAGAACTGTCTTCTTACAAGTCCCCTAGAATATACTAACGAGCCCTATGCAGTTGCGAAGATCGCAGGAATCAAAATGTGTGAAAGCTACAACATACAGTATGGTACAAACTTCATATCCGTAATGCCTACGAATCTCTATGGTCCTAATGATAACTTTGATCTTGAAAATTCGCATGTTCTCCCCGCGTTAATCAGAAAAATTCATTTAGCAAAACTACTCAATGAAAAAAACTATGATGAAGTTATAAAAGATCTGGGTGTTGAAACTTTAGAAGAAGCAAAAGAGTATCTGAGTAAATTTGGTGTTTATGATGATAAAGTTGAAATTTGGGGAACAGGAAAACCGAGAAGAGAATTTCTCTGGAGCGAAGATATGGCAGATGCTTGTGTCTATATAATGGAAACCCTAGATTTTAAAGATACTTTCGAACCTATGGGTGAAATTCGTAATACGCATATAAATATCGGTACGGGTATAGATATCTCAATCAAAGAATTAGCAGAGCATATCAAAGAGAGTGTTGGATTTAAAGGTTCTCTTTATTTTAACTCAAACAAACCAGACGGAACCATTTTAAAGCTTACAGATACTTCTAAATTGAATTCATTTGGCTGGAAACACTCTATAGAACTAGAGGAAGGTATTAAAAAATTATACGCTTGGTACTTAAGTAGTTGACTAAAATTCTCAAAGTCTTTGAGTAAAAGCAAAATTTTACAAAAGGTGCCTGACACCGTTTCTTTTTTCTTTTTTGTTCTTATTTTACTCTTGTGACAATTTATAAACACCGAAAAACATCACACCCATCGTAGCTATTCCTATAATAATCAAAGCAATCGTTGGCGCATCCATCACAAATCCTTTATCTCTTTTACAAAAGGTGCCTGACACCTTTATTTAGAGATCAGAAGCCGTTAGTTGATAAGCACCATACAAAAGCGCACCTGCAAAAGCAACAGCAACGGTAATTACCGCAATAGTAGCTAAAGTCATCATAAGTCCTTTAATTTCTTAATATTGTTATGCATCGATTTTGATATCAAGATAAAAACTGCAATAGCAATCAATATCACAGCAATCCCTAACCAAAATAGAAGACCAATATTATTATCGTCATACAATTTTGCCACACCAGCACCGCTAGCTAAAACGATGGCAACGATAATACTCAAATATGTCTTCAGAGCACCAATATGCTCTTTTACTTCATCTAATTTACTCATAACAAAATTATATCTGAAAGTTACCTATATAGTAAAAAGATCTAGGAGAAAAATTTTAAAGATAACCGACATTATGTGAAGCAGAGGGAGAGATTTTCAGAAGGCAGCTGACACCATTATTTAAAAATTTTTATAACTAATTGCTTGATTATGGAGTCGGAATTAACTATTGAAAAGAAGAATGGAGTTTAAAATTATACGTATTTAAGGAGGAAAATAGGGGGAGATAGAGAGTCCCAAAGTCCAAAGACTTTGGGAAAGCAATTACGCGATTGTGAAAGTTGTTCCACCATCGGTAAGTGTGTCGAATGCAGCAGCAGTTGTATCAAGACCAACAAGTTTGATTAACAAGTCGTTAGCACCGATACCGTCTACGCCATCAGAGATGAACAAGAATGCATTAGCACCTTCTTGCCACATAGCAGACTGTCCAGCAGCAGCAACGCCACCAGCATTGATAGCCGCTTCAACAGCAACGATGTGCTGAGCAAGTGTAGTATCAGCAGCATTAAATGTTGCAACACCTGCAGCAGAAATTGCAGCTACACCAGCAGTTGCAGTTGCATTTGTAACGATCGCAGCAGCACCTGCATTGATAACGTTAGAAGCTACCGCTGTAAAGTCAGTGATAGTATCGTAAACAGAATCAGATGGTGCTCCACCGCTGTCTCCTGCCGCGAATACGAATGTGTCAGCAGTTGTACCGCCACCAGTCATTGTATCCATACCAGTACCACCAGTAATTGTTTCATCATTTACGCCGCCAACGATTGTATCGTTTCCGCCGAATGTGCTGATAGTACCAGCATTACTTGCAGCAGCATCAGTTACAGTAACAGTATCGTTTCCTGAACCAGTTTGGACGCTAACAACACCTTCCGCACCAGCAGTACCAACAGTTGTTGCAGTAATCGTCGCAGCACCTGTGAATGATGTCATATCGATAGTAACTGTACCTGTTGACGTTGTAGTAGTCAAATTGACACCCGCTGCTTTGAACGCTGCATCAAACCATCCACCAGTTGTAATCGTTTGGTTATTTGCACCCGTAGTTGCAACAACGATTTTCTCAACACCAGTCAATTTGCTCAAATTGTTATCAACAATCGTAAGAGCACCACCACCAGTGATGTTCAATGTATCAGTACCTGCACCACCGTCGATAATGTTATAGTTTGCACCAGTGTTAAGCTGAGCAGCCGTAGCATTGATCGTATCGTTACCAGCACCAGTATTGTATGTTGCAAAACCTGTACCTGTTGTAACAGTATCCGCTACTCCAGAACCAGTTACTACTGAACCAGTTACAAGGTTACCAGCAATAGTAAGACCTGAAGTTCCGTTACCAGTCAATGCAGACGCATCGATTGTTGTTGCCAAAGTCGTTGCCGCAGTTGTGAAGTTAAACGCTTTACCGAACAAATTGATTTTTGTCAATTTATCAGCTGTCAAACTTGCAACATCAGTTGTAAGAAGTGCAGCAGTAGCAGAAGGACCAGCATTTGTAGTCATGTTAAGCGTTTCAAATCCATTGATTGTCAATGCACCTGTAAGGTCTACCGCTTCAGTAGCTAACAAACCTGTACCCAAAGTCAAGCTAAGAACATCAGATGTTCCAGTTGAATTTGCAAGAGACAATGTACTAGCACCAGTATCCGCCATTACTTTTACGCTTGCAGCTTGCGTTGCAGTCATATTAGTAACAAGACCGGCAGCACCGATTTCAACTGCAGTAATACCCGCCAAGATTGACATATCTTGGTTACCTGCAGTACGTAGTGTTTCGAAACCAACGTATTTTGCAGCTTCAGCAGTTGTGTCCATATCAGTAGCAGCATTCAATACCAATGTATCTGTACCAGTACCGGCATTTACTGAACCGTTTGTTCCGAATCCAGCAGCAGATGTGATAACATCGTTACCAGTACCACCAAGGATAGATGTAGTTACACCATTCGTAACAGCTACAGTAACACCACCAGTGTTTGTAGAAGCATCGATTGTAGCACCGTCAAAGTTTGTTCCCAAATTAACAGCACCCGCACCTGTGATAGTCAAAGCAGCAGTAGCAGCAAAGTCAGCCGCAGTCAATGTAGCAGTCAAACCAGTAGTTGCATTAACCGTCAAAGATGTAACTGTGTTTGCACCAGCAGAATCAAGAGTGATAGTATCAACACTGTTTGCTGCACCTGTTGAGTTGATTGTTGCTTTTGTTACACCAGCAGAAGCTGTAGCTACGATGTTCGCTACACCCGTGTTAAGTGTACCGCCAGAGATATTGATGATTTGATCAGCTGTTGCTGTAGCATACGCATAGTTTACGATACCGTTTACAGTTGCAGCGTCACCGATCATACCGACTGAAGCACCGTTTGCAAGAGCAGTTATTTTAACGTTACTGTTTGAACGATCTGCACTTACTGAAGTAACACCGCTAACAGCAGCAAATGTCGCAGCGTCAACACCTACAGTACCGTCACCGTCAACCGCACGGATTTTTACTGTTTCGATTGAAGTAAGACCAGCAGATGGAACAGCGATATCAACACCCAAAACTGTTGCAGTTACGTTCAATGTATCTGTACCTGTTCCACCGTTGATTGTATCTACAGAAGTAAGAGTGTTTTCAGTAGCTGTTACACTGACTGACCCGTTGATTGTATCATTAAGGGTTGTACCAGTGATTGTATCTGCAGCTGTACTCAACGCATAAGTCGTACCTGCATTAGCAGTAGCAGAAACAGCAGCAGTAGCCGTTGTGATTGTAGCCGCATCAGATGTGATGTTAGCCAATTGAGCAGTAGCGGCAGCGTTGCTGTAGTTATTTAGAACAGCTGTAATTGCGAATGACGCTTGGTTAGCCAATTTAGCACCGTCTGTAGAACCGTTAGCCGCAGCAGCTGCAACCAATGCATTCATCAATGTACCATGAGTAAGAGCATCTGCATCATTTTGTGTTGCTGCTGAAGCAGATTTTTCTAAACGTGCTACCCAGTAAGCTTTACCAGCAGCATCTGATGCACGTCCGAAAACGTTTACATATACCGCTTCTACGTATTCCGCAGTTGTTTGGTATGAAGGGTATTTTGTAGCATATTCAGTCGAGTTTGTGAAATTGTTAGCAATTTGGTCAAGTGTTTGACCTTTGTTAACGTATGAATCTACCCAGAAGTCAAGACCTGCTGAATCCGGTACACGGTTGAATGATGCGATGTATAGTTTCGCGATCTCTGTACGTGCTGTTGCAATATCGATTGCCATGTTAATCCTTTGTATTTGTGTATGTTGATGTGCGCACACCGAGTTAACAACTCTCGATGATTCTGAATTATCCTCTAAAGTATTTTAATCTTTGCTGAAAGTTATTGGCAGCTGTTAAATACTGCCCTGTTAATGTTGATTTATTTACTTTATCGGATTCATCGTTTACGCAAACTGGATGGTAGCCGTGTTCCATGTGCTCAGATCGACTACACCTCTGAGCTTAACCACGATGTCTGATGCCGTGTCGTAGGTCGCCGAAACGCTCATGTCTTCAACGACATAGGTATCGTTTTGGTAGGTAAACCACCGGAGAACCGCATTGGTGCTGCCATCCCCCGCAGAGGCAAGATCAAGCGCCGCCGCAAGGGTGGCAGCCGCCGCCGTCGACACTTTCGCCGTAACGATCGATTCGCTGCCGTGGTTGGCAAACCGGAGGGTATCTCCCAATGTTGCGGAAAAGGTAAAATCGGTAATCGTGTCGATATCGCTCAGCGTCGAATCGCCGACTTCGAAGACAAACGTATCTCTGCCGCTCCCGCCGCTGAGGCTATCGACATCGGCACCGCCGCTGAGGATGTCGTCTCCCGATTCGCCGTAGAGGGTGTCGTTTCCTATCCCCGCATAAAGGGTGTCGTTTCCGCTCCCGCCGCTGAGAGTATCGTCTCCTTCACCCCCGTAGAGGGTATCGGCACCTTCGCCGCCGAAAAGCTGGTCTATGTCTACTCCTCCGTTTAGGGTATCGTCGCCGATCCCCGCATCGACCCAGTTCGCCCCGTCGCCCGCGTCGATCGAATCGTTGCCGTCCCCTCCGTAGATACGGTCGTCTCCCGCATCACTAAAGACGACATCATCGCCCGTTCCGCCGTAGATCAGGTCATTGTCGGCACCGCCGTAGAGATAGTCGTTCCCCGCATCGCCGTAGAGGGTATTGACCCCGATTCCGCCGTGGAGAGAGTCGTCCCCCGCTCCGCCGTAGAGGGTATCATCTCCATCCTCACCGTAGAGCAGATCGGCTCCCGCATCGCCGTAGAGGAGATCGTTGCCTTCGCCGCCGTAGAGAGTGTCGTCGCCGATGCCGCCGTATATGCGGTCATCCCCCGCCCCGCCGTACACGGTATCGTCGCCCGCCATCGCGTAGATCCAGTCATTATCATCGAGCGCATGATAAATCGACGACGTGTCATCCAATTGCTTATACACGATATTCGAGCTTGCCTTATAGGCACTCAGGTCATTTTGGGTGCGAGTAAGCGATTCGCTGTCCGAGCCGACCGAATCCATCGCGTGAAACGCCAAAGTCGTGTCATCCAATGCCAACGTCACCGCATAGTGGTACCCGACAAGGGTTTTATTCGAAACCAGCTGCTGATCGGCCGTTCCGGTATTGGCACTCGCCGTCTGGACAAACGTGAGGATGAAATCTTCCCGCGTGATCGTCCCTGAGTCCAATCTCCATACCCAATAGGCTTTTCCGCTGCTTTCCGCCGGGCGGCCAAGGACATTTGTGTATATGCTATCGACAAAACCGGACGTTGAGAGGGTGGAGGGGTAACGGAGCTGAGTTTCCGTAGCATCAAAAAAAAGTTTTGCAATGTTCTGAATCGTCAATGTCTGCGCGTCCAAATGGCCTTTCCAGAATCTGTATCCTGAAGCGTCCGGCGCCCTGCCGAATGTAGCAATGTAGAGTTCAATTAGTTTCGATGATGAAGTATCCATTTCATAACGTCCTCTGTGGGGTTGTAAACAGATGCCATTATAACAAGAAGAGGAAAAGAATAATAGTTTGTGTAGAACTTGAACATGACATCTTTCCTCTTTCCTATCAATTTGCGCACATCAATAGTTTTCGACAGGAAAGAAGTTACATTCAAGTTGTACAATTATAACACACTGTATTCTTAAAAATAATATAAATACGGCCTAGAAAAGGAGATATTTCATCCTTTTCATGAAAAAATGTTTCGGATATGATCGTTATTTAAGCACCCGCTCCATCAAAACATCCGAACTTTCGCGCCATGTGACAAAAGGGAGGTCACGAATCGCCTCGGATGAATCATCAAACCACTCTACTTTTCTTTTTAGAAAAAAAAAGTAGCAAAAGAAAAGCGCCCTCATAACAGAACGCTTCGCTCCTCTCGGCACGTCTGCCTACGGAGCGGCTCTCGGTGTGTTATGGGGGCAGATTGTTTTAATGATGAATTACCCTTCGACATACCCAAAGGGCACAAGTGCTCAGGGCGAACGGTAGAACGGCTCTAGGTGATGGATCAGGGGTGATTGTTTTTAAGCACCAAATCCATCAAAACATCCGAACTTTCACGCCATGTGACAAAAGGGAGGTCACGAATCGCCTCGGATGAATCATCAAACCACTCTGTGAGAGCGGCTGCGAGTTCTGAGGGGGAAGAGGCGTGAAAATAACGGGCGTTTTCCCCCGCAACCTCACGAAAAACCGGAATATCGCGTACCAGCAGCGCAATGCCGTGACGGGACGCTTCGATCAGCGGCAATCCGAATCCCTCACCGTAGGAGGCGGCGAGGAGGAGGTCGGAACGTTTATAGAGGAGATTCAGAAGCTCGTCGCTCGCCCCTTCAAACCAAAAAAGGCGGCGGTTTTTTTCGGGATGGGAACGGAGCCGCCGCGTCAGATCATCGACCATCCATCCCCCTTTCCCGACAATAACCAAAGCGGCATCGCTCCCCTGCTCCCAAAGCAGCTCGAATGCCGCGAGTGCCTGAGCATGCCCTTTTCTCGGTTCTATCGTCCCCACCATCAACACCGTGTGAACGGAACGGATCGCGTCAAACTGTGATTGCTGATCCAGAGTTATCCCCGTCGTAGGGGAACTGTTTTCGATATCGGCCCCGAGCGGAAACGATTCGATGCGCAGCGGAGTATCGCGTGAAACCGGGTTGACGTCCAGCCAACCCTTCACCTCTTCAGCCACGGCGCGCGAAATACAGCACAATGAGGTCGAGACTTCGCTGATGACGCCGAACCAATTTAAAAACTGCGGATAGGTTTCCGGCGGGAAAAAATGGGGGAACCGCAACGGAAGGATATCGTACACGACAAAATGGATTTTGACCCCGCGTTCACGCATGGAATGAAACAGCGGAGCGTTTTGGGCGATGTGACCGACGTAGAGGTCGAGTCCGAGAAAAATATCTCCCTCCCTCATCGATGTCGGCGCATCGTCTAGTGCCGATGAAGATAGCCCTAAAAATCGGGTCATAAAACGGTGGGCATGATAATAACGCCCCCCTTCCAACCGAACCGGGGCTATGCGATAGCCGTGAGGTGAAAGTGAGATATAGTGCAAAATACTCCGCACTACCCGCTGTATTCCGGTGCGGAGATCGTGATGGGCCACATCAGAAACATCTATAAAGAGTGTGGGAGAGGTTTTCGCTATCCGAAGGCTCAACAACGCCTTTGCGTCCGCCGAGGCGGCAAGGGCATCTCGATAGGGGGCGTAAGCTCCCCGCGCGTACGCAGACTCGATCGCGTCGCGGTACGCTAACGCGGACAGAACCGGATCGTGCCCCGTTCGGACATAATCGCGGGCTGACGAAGCCATCGCACCGCGAAGGCTCTCGCGACGATGGAGTTCGTCAAGCGCTATGGAGAGATCGGCAAGGGTGAAACGATCAGGTATCGAAACAACGACGTCGGAAGGGAATTCCCCCATCGTTCCGTTTGCATTAACCAGCAGCACTTTGGCATGAGAGAGGGCATCGAATGCGGCGGCGGACGTTTCTCCTCTGGAGTCGCGGCGAAGCTGCACTATCACATCAGACGCCGAAAGGAACTGCGCGTAACGCTGCGCGTCGCAATAGCCGATAAAACGTACCTGTGCGGGGTTCGGCAGTTCGTTCACCAAGGCGACAAGCTCATCGGCATAGCTGTTTTTCGGAAGTTCCCCTACAAAAAGAAGATGAGCCGTCGTATCTTCGCAAAGCGAAGAGAGTCCCCATGCCTCGATCAGCTCACGGGAGCATTTGGACGGGCCGATAAAACCGAACGTACAGACTAAAAACTGAGACGGTGCGAATCCGAGTCTCTCTTTGGCCTGAAGCGGCGAAAGAGGCTGCTCGGATAATTCTTTCGGGAACGGGATTTTGTAGCGGTGCGGTGTCTCCAGGCGGCTATACGAATACTGCGAGTGGACCAAGACCGCATCGGCTTGTGAAATAACGCTGCGATTGAGAGGGTAGCGGATAAGGGCTTCGTGTACTCCGTACTCTTCGACACACCGCAGAGCGTCGTAGCCGTGATCGGCAAAAAGGTAGGTTTCGATCGGGAGAGAGAGGTTCCGGGAAAGAGAATGGTACAAACCGCCTAGAAACAGATCATGGAGCATCACCGACCCGGGAAAACGCTCCAGCAGCGGGAGCATCCAGATATGGTGCGCCGAGTTGCCGAAATGGTACAGATGGCGGTTGAGAACCGAGCCGCTAGAGAGATACTCTTCTGCGGATACGACGGTCACACCGTTAGGGAGCGGATCGAGCGAGGAGGGATTTTCACATACCGCTGTAAGGGTATAGTGTGTTTGCAATCTTCCCAGCAAAGCCATGCTGTAATCGGCGATTCCGCTGCGCGCCGGAGGGAGCGGGGAGACGAACACCAATACGGGTTTCTGCGTCGAAGGTGCAGAGAGGGCGGTTTGGAGGTCTTGCACAATGTACGAACGGATTTCCGCCGATTCAGCATCCTGAACCGAAGCGGGTTTCCGCCGATTATAGGCGCTGTACAAAAAATTGTACAGCTTCGGAAATTTTAGAAGAAACGGCTTCAGTTTCCGGATAATCCACGACGGACTAGTGACCTGACGACGGATTCTCGAAGCTACCCGGAGCCAACGGGTAATACGCCACGACAACGAATGGATAGTAAGATCATACTGCGCGTTAAGATTGTGATACGCCTGTTGGGCGGTATGAAGATCGTTTCGGTATTTTTGGATAATTTTGTTCTGGGTATGGCTTTGGGCTTTAAGCATTTCGTTCTGCCGCATCCGTTCCCACTCATCCTGCCGCATATAATTGTCCGAAATATTGAGGGGAACCTCAAAAGAACGGACAAGTTCGGCATGCTCCTCGGCACAATAAAAACGGTTGGCTCCGTCGAAATAGACAAACGTATAGCCGTTTTCAAGGAGAAGCGGTTCCCAAGCCGAATGAAGAGATTCCGATGTTTCATGATCGAGCGATCGGATAAGGAAAATCCACGGGCACAGAGAGTTTTTCAGCAATTCCCGCAAAAGCGTTATTTCCTCTCCCATGCGATGGATTCTGATAAAATGGATTTCATGTGGAACAGCAATATCGCCGGATTCCGAGAGTTCCGACAGGCTACGGAGGTTTTGTTCCCATATCCGATGGGTTTTCATTTTTAGATAAGCGTTTTCATCCGGAGCGATATTGATACCCCGCCAGCCCCGCTCATAAAAAAGGACGCTTACCGAATCGCTCAGAGGATCGGTACTCCCGATGTCGATGTACGAGCCGTTTTCAACGTCATGCAATGCACGGTAAAGGAGGATATCTTCCGAATATTTCGCATAGGAGATAAGGGGCTTTTCTCTTTTTTTAGTTTCCTTCGTTAGCATTCATATCCTTTTAGCGAATCAGAAAATTTTTTATATTTCTCAGAATCATTCCGAAAGACCTCAAAGGGGCCGTCAATCGCCATGAACGGCTGTGCAGCAACGATTCATACCCTCTTTGGAGTTCTTGAGCAAATATTCGGGCCTGGCGTGCCTCCGTAAGTGCCTGAACGAGCTGTGAGCGCATCAACGCGATACGCTGGTCATAGCGTGCGGACAGCTCTTCAAGACTCAGCCCGTATTCCTCGGCAAACGGAGCGTCAAAGCAGGAAAGTATCTCTTCGTCCGCAATTTTCTGCGCAACCACGGCATAATCCGGACTGACCCCGTACAATACGTCCAGCAGATTCGGCTCCGATGAAGCCATCAGCTCTTTATTTTCCTGAAGACGGACGATTTTGACGCGATGAAATCCGCTGTATTCGGCAATAAACGCTAAAAGTTCCTGAGGAACGGGTTTGACATGAGTGGGGTCAAGATAAAAAGCGGATGTCCCTACGACGACATTTTCTGGATTGGGCGTTTCGAGAATAAGAATTCCTCCGGGTTTTAACACCCGCAGCGCTTCTTTGACAAGATCACGGAGCACGTCAAACGGCAGATGCTCCGCAATATGAAATCCAGATACGATGCCTATGCTCCCATCAGAAAGAGACGCCAATGCGCTGAGGGCATCTTTTTTCTCGACTTTGAGATTTAAATCTCTACACGCTTCGAGCATCCCCTCATCCAGATCGACCCCCTGCGGATCAAATCCGTGTTCACTAAGGAGTTCCAGCCATTCTCCCCGTCCGCACCCCAGATCGATAGCTGCGGGTAAGCTGTCGGTCTGTTTCAGCGGAACAATAAACGGGAGATAAATCTCAAAGCGGGGTTTGATCAAATCGCGGCTTCCCCGGTGTTTCTCTTCAAAAGAGCGGTAAAAATCATCCATCATGCACTCACTCCGTCATCTTTCTTTTTATTTTTGCCGGGGAACCGGCATAAAACGAATTTGCTTCTATTTTTCCGGTTGCGACGGAGCCCGCTGCGATGACGGCATTGTCTCCGATTTCACACGGACCGAGGATGAGTACTTTGGATGCGATCCAAACTCCGCGGCCTATTTTGATATCTCTCCCCTCGCTCGGAATCGCACTTTGACGTTCTAAATCTTTTTTGGTCACATCATGGGTGCCCGTCAACAAAGAGACGCCGTGTCCCAGAAAAGTATAATCGCCTATCGAAACCATACCGCAGGTCGTATTGATGAGTGCATCGTTGAGATGGACATCCCTACCGAGAACAATTTTGTTTTCATCGCCCCATACTCTGTATATCTGCAAAGTTTCCTGTTTGTAAAACTGACGGATTTTAGTTTCTATAAATCGATTGAACTCCGGCGAGTTTTTGAGATATTCAATCATCCGTTCCATTATTTTTTTCAACATGGCGTTTCCTTTGTTGAAGAGGCTTCTATCTCCAGCCATGCCGCACCGATGAAAGGTTTTTGTTTGGTATTGGCCACGTCGAAAACCAGTGCCAGATCTCTCCACTCCAGATTTCCCTCAAGATGGGTCTTCCCGAGTGCCAGTGCCGTCGCAATCGAGTACGATCCCTCTCCGATATCGGCATTGAAGCGAAACGAATAGTCAATGGATTCCTCTTTTTTCAGATTTTGATACACAATTCCGTGGTCGGCCGAATTTATCCCGAAGACCGTTTGTCCCAAACGGTCTTTAATCATAAACCCGAGGACCAGTTCCGGTATCTCCTGATGCACTTTGACCCGGATTCTCATCTCTACCTGCTCGCCTACACCGATAAACTCCACTTTCCCGCCTTGGGCATTATAAAGTCCGATCTCCTCGACTTTTGCCTCACCCGTACCCGATACGGTCTGCACATTCCCGCTCTCAAGGGCGACCTGTTCTACGGATGCGTTTTCTTTTTCGGCAATAAGGGCGTTGTAAAAATCCATCACCGCCGCAGGATCTCCGTCTCGGATCACATGTCCGCTATCGATCAAGATAGCCCGATCACAGATCGAGAGGATGGCCCCTTTGTCGTGGGAGACGAACAAAAGGGAAGTCCCCCGCTCTTTTAACGCGCAGATGCGTTCAAAGCTTTTGTGCTGAAAATATTGGTCCCCTACCGAAAGCGCTTCGTCGATTATCAAAAGATCGGGGGTAAACGCCGTAGCGATTGCAAAAGCCAGACGCATCTGCATTCCGCTGGAATAAATTCGGATCGGCTCATCAAAATAATCCCCGAGCTCCGCAAAATCTTTAATACTCTCTATAACCGATTCGATCTCCTGATAGGAGTGCCCCATCAAAGATGCCGTGTGCAAGGTATTGTCACGTCCCGTAAGCTCAGGCGAAAATCCCATCCCCAGCTCCAAAATCGCCGCAACGTTTCCTTTACGCTCGATGGTCCCTTCCGTCGGGGGGATAATCCCCGTGATCATTTTAAGCAAGGTGCTTTTGCCCGCTCCGTTTTGTCCTACGATCGCTATCGTCTCTCCGGGTTTCATCGAAAAGGTAATATTTTCGAAAATCGTATGAGACTCTTTGGGCTTGAGAGAAGGGAAAAACCACGAACCGATGCGGCGCCATTGCGACGTATAATGGAAATACCGTTTGGTGAGTCCCGTGACGCGTAAAAGATTCATAGGACCTCCATCATGTCGTTTTTCGCTTTCGAAAGCAGCACAAACGCCGTTATCAGCAAAACGGACGCTACGGCAAAGACAATGAGCACCGAGGTAAGCGACGGAGGGATATGGTATAAAAAAACGTTATGGTATAGACTCATGAGATGATACAGGGGATTGAGCAAAAAATACCGATGATAACTCTCGGGGATGATCGCAATCGTGTAAACAATAGGGGTGAACCAATAGGCAAACTGCAGCAGTATCGGCATCATCTGACCGACATCCCGAATAAATATATTTAAAACACCCAGCAAAAGTCCGCTCCCCAACGCCGAAAGGGTCGTCATCAGCATCAGAAAAGGGATCCAGAGGATCATCCAGCCTAAATGATGATCGAGAAAAAAGAACACGATCATAACGGAGACTAATAAAAAAAGGTGATTCAGCCATGCTGATCCTATCGCAATCAAAGGGAAAGCCGCAAGGGGGATCGACATTTTTTTAATCAAATGGGCATTGTCCCCGTACAACGTCAGCATCCGCATCAAAATATCGGAAAATAAAGACCATGCCGTAATACCGGTAACGAGGTACAAGGCATAAGCGTGCGTGTTGTTAATGCCCGGGAGCTTGGCGCTCATAATGGAGGAGAGGATAAAAGCAAAAATAGCCACCTGCAGCATCGGGGCGATCCCCAACCATAAAAGACCTAATTTGCTCCGTGACAAACGGTTTGACAGCTCATTTTTTATCGAAGAGAAAATAAAGAAGCGAAAATTCCAGATTTGTTTTAACGGCGTCATGCTTGAGCAACCTGTGCAAATAAATTTCGAAATTGGCGTGCTGAATCTGCCCAGCTTTGGATAAACGGAGAAGCACGATGGGATGAAACAAAGGGCGAAAGAGAATCCGGGGACGCCATCATAGCCCTCATTGCCGAAACAATCGAATCGACCGAATCGGGGTCGGCATACCATGCGCGGTTCCCCCCCACTTCCGGCATCGAGCTCACCTCCGAGGTCATTACGGGAATACCGCTTCGGACCGCTTCGGCTACCGGCATACCGTACCCCTCGTATAATGAGAGATAGAGTAACGCACCCGCACCGCAGTAGATCAGGGGAAGGTCCTCTTGGGGGACATAGCCCAGCCGGAGCACCGTATTATCCTCTTCCAACGGAGAAATCAGCGGTTCTAAATCATCACTTAACCATCCGGGGGTACCTACCAATACGAGGGGGAATTGCCGCCGTACGTCTAACGAGAGGTGTGCGTATGCCAAAAGGAGATTTTTGAGATTTTTACGCGGTTCGATCGTCGCGACACTCAGCCAATATTTTTCCGGCAGCGCATATTTTCGGCGAACCGATTCGATTTCAGACGCGCTACGGGGATGAAAATCATCGGAAGTACCGGGGGGAATAATCGTTATTTTGCCGACGGAAGAGGGGAAAACAGTGCTTATCTCTCTTGATGAAAAATCTGAAATCGTCACGACTCCTTTAGCCCGGGCGACCGCACCCGGAAGAGCGCGGTTAAAGGTTTTGACCCGCTCGGAGGGGTGAAAATTCGGATATCGGATAAAAGAGAGGTCATAAATGGTGACAACCGTCGCCCCGTCAAAAGAGATAGGGACATAATTGGTTTCCCAATAGACATAATTACGCAACGATGCCATTTTCGGACGATGAATCCAGCGCAGCAACGAACGGTACAAAGGGCGTATAAAAGGGATTTTCCCCAGTTTAGACCCTCCGAATGTGCCGGCTGAGTGCTCCGGATACAAAAGTTTTTCAATCTCATGTTTATCAAGCCAGCGATGGTAATAAAACCCCTGAATATCCGCGATGGAAGGATCTTGCATCAGGCGTATTAAAATTTCACGGGTATAATGCCCTATTCCCGTTAACGGAGGCCGTAACGGCGAAAGATTGACGATAAGCGATAGTGTTGCAACAGTATTCATTAGAATAAGTTTATCATATATGAGCTTTTTAAACTATTTGATACCTATAAAAATCTATAATTCCACCCATATAACGATACCTGCCGGAAAGTTACCCAAATGATTTTTTCTCCTGATGATCGACAGCTATTATCGTACAGCAGTACGGCGAATTACGCTCTGAGCAGTGCGGTCCAGATTTTGTCCGTATTTCCTGACGGATACGTCTCTGAAGGGAGCGGCACGATTACCGGGGCCAATGATGTGCTCACCGCCGCTCATGTCGTTTATAGCCGCGAACACGGCGGAGAAGCGACTTCGTTTCTCATTACGCCGGAGCGTTTTGACACCCTTAAACCTTTCGGATCCGTTACCGCTACCGTAGCCGATGTCCCTCTGGGATGGACCGCATACGAAAACTATTCGTTTGATTACGCTCTCATTACTATGGATCGTCCTATCGGCTATTATACGGGATGGACCGGCCTGGGGGTCGTAACGTCCGCCTCCGCATCTCAGATAACCCAAAGCTACGGATACCCCGGAGATTTGGGTTCAGGAGACTCTCTCGTCTATACGCCGGGAAGCAACGGGGTATTGTATGACAACATTCTTCGCTATTACGGGTCGATGGACGCTGCCGGAGGACAAAGCGGAAGCGGGATTCTCTCCCAAGGCTCCTCCCCCTCTTTGATCGGTCTCATTTCACACGAAAACGTTACTTATAATTATAACGGCATTCTTGCCATGACCAGTTCCGTACGTACCGAAATTACGGGATGGATGGAAAATAACGATTCCGAACTATCGGGGCCTATCCGCAGCGATATACCCGAAAGTACCGTCGATACGCTGGCTCTTTTTTATTATGCATTCCTGAATCGGGACCCCGATGTCCAAGGGCTCAGTTTTTGGGCACAAAGCGTCGCCTCGGGCGTCACAACCGACAGCGTCGCAAAAGATTTTTTCAATTCGACCGAATTTTCTTCCTCAACGACCGCCTCTCTCTCCGATACCCTGTTTGTCGATTATCTTTACACCCATATTCTGGGACGCAATCCCGATCAAGGCGGACACGGTTTTTGGGTTCAGGCACTGCAAGAGGGGTATGAGCGAAGCGTTCTGGCGACCGAATTTGCCCAAAGCGAAGAATTTCACACGATGCATCGTCTCGATTTGTATGAAATATGGCACCGCCAATTCAACGATTTTGCGCTCGAAGCCTACGGAACCATCGAAAATGAGACGCTTATCGCCGCTAACGGCGACAGCATGCTCTTTGGCGACAAAGGGAGCGATACGCTCCAAGGGGGGAGCTTTGAGGACTATCTGTGGGGAGGAATAGGCAATGATACTTTAAGCGGCGGAGCCGGAGAGGATTTTTTTGCCTGGGACACCGGGGAGGGGATTGACACGATTAGCGACTTTAATCCGACCGAAGACGCATTGAGACTCAGAAGCGATTTTGACTGGAGCTGGGGGGTATCTTCTCAGGGGTGGCTGGCATTGCGCGCTGCAGACGGCGAAGGGATCGTTTTGAGCGGAATATCGGCGGATCAAAGCGCTTCAATCGCCGTTATTCAGGGGTGATAAGAGATAATTAATTCTCAACAAGGTATAATCATTTCAGTGCAATACATTGAGGATCAATACGTGAAAAAAGCAATTATTACAGGGATAACAGGTCAAGACGGTGCTTATTTAGCTGAACTTTTATTGGAAAAAGGGTACGACGTTTACGGAACATTCCGCCGTACCAGTTCCGTCAATTTTTGGCGTATCGAAGAGCTGGGAATCGAGTCTCATCCCAATCTGCATCTGGTTGAATACGATCTCACCGATCAAGCCAATACGATCCGTATGGTGATGGAAGTTCAACCCGACGAAATCTATAATCTCGCGGCGCAAAGTTTTGTAGGGGTTTCATTTGAGCAGCCTCTCGCTACAGCGCACATTACGGGGCTCGGTGCGGCACATCTGCTCGAAGCGATCCGCATCGTTAATCCGAAAATACGTTTCTACCAAGCCAGTACCTCGGAAATGTTCGGAAAAGTCCAGGAAATTCCTCAAAAGGAATCAACCCCGTTTTATCCGCGCAGCCCTTACGGCGTTGCCAAACTGTATGCGCACTGGATGTGTATCAACTATCGTGAAAGTTACGGCATTTTCGCTGCCAGCGGTATTTTGTTCAATCATGAGTCCCCACTGCGCGGGCGAGAATTCGTAACCCGTAAAATCACCGATACCGTCGCCAAAATATCGTTGGGAAAACAAGATATTCTGGAACTTGGGAACCTCGATGCAAAACGCGACTGGGGATATGCGAAAGAGTATGTAGAAGGGATGTGGCGCATGCTCCAATGCGAGGAACCCGATACCTACGTACTCGCGACCAACCGTACCGAGACCGTACGGGATTTCGTCACTATGGCGTTTAAAGCGGTCGGAACTGAACTGGAATTTAAAGGGGAAGGGGAAAACGAAATCGGGGTCGATACCGCCAGCGGAAAAACCGTCGTACGTATCAATCCTAAATTTTACCGCCCTGCAGAAGTAGAACTTCTGATCGGAAATCCGGAAAAAGCAAAACAAGAGCTGGGGTGGGAACCTTCAACCACACTCGAAGAGTTATGCGCCATGATGGTCAAAGAGGATTTACGAAGGAATACCGTTGGTTTCAGCTTCTAAACGGCTGTTGATAACCGGGATCGAGAGTTTTACGGGAAAATATATCCGTGACATTTTCGAATCGCGCGGGTATGAAGTACACGGTACCGTTTTAGGCAAAGCGTCCGGCGATCGTATCTATACGTGCGACATTACCCAAAGCGACCAAATCGATGCGGTCATCGCGCACGTACGCCCCGATACCGTCATTCATCTTGCGGCGATTACCTTTGTACCGGACGGAAATTCGGTGGACATTTACAAGGTAAACCTGTTTGCGACACTCCATCTGCTGGATGCTTTAGTACGACATGGACTCCCGCTGCAAAAGGTCATTTTACCGAGTACCAGCAATGTGTACGGTAATATCCCCCTCGAAGCGATCCACGAAGAGATTTGTCCCCAGCCTCTGTCGCATTATGCCCTGAGCAAATACGCAATGGAGCAGATGGCACGGACTTATTATGAGCGCCTCCCGATTATCGTAACCCGCCCGTTCAACTATACCGGAGCCGATCAGGCCGAACGGTTCGTCATACCGAAAATTGCGGCACATTTTCGGGACAAAAAACCCGTTTTGGAACTCGGAAATATTGATGTTTACCGCGATTTCAGCGATGTACGGGATGTTGCTGAAGCCTACTTCACCTTGGCCGAATCGGCAGCCTCCTCCGAGATATTCAATATCGCTTCGGGCCAAGTCTTCTCTCTTCGGGGAATCATCGAGATGGCGGAATCAGCCTCTCATCATCGACTGGAAATTCGTACCAACCCCGCATTTGTGCGTTCCAATGAAATTGAGCGGCTGGGAGGCGATAATACCCGATTAAAAAATCTCGGATGGAGCCCCCGCTATACGATGGAAGAGACGATCCGTTGGATGATCAATGCTTCCGGACTTTAAAAAGGGACCCCGTTGAAAGAGACTTTCGCCAGATTTTTGCTCGTCTGCTTCGATGTTCTTGCCATTCTTGCGTCATTATCCGGGGCCTTTTATTTACGCCATCTCTTCAGCGGCTTTTTCACTATCCCCCCTCCCCCGGAGATCGCGCTTTATTTACAACTGTATCTGATTTACGGAATCGTCCTCATTGTGATCTACTTTGAGGGGATTTATACCAAACGGTTCGACTTTTGGCAGGAACACAAGCGGATCGGCAAAGCCCTTTTAGTCGCTTGTTTAGTCGCATTGGCCGTCCTTGCACTGCAAAAAGAGACAGAGTTTTATTCCCGTTTTATCCTCATCATCTCTTTCGTACTTATGTTCGTACTCATCCCTGCGGAAAAATTTCTCGTTAAACGATGGCTTTACTCAATGGGGCTGTGGAGACGTCAGGCGATCATACTGGGAGAAGACCCTTTTTTTGAAAAGCATGTCTTTGAAAATCCGTATTTAGGATACGTCAAAGGGGATATCAACCATGCAAAAACCCTTTTTATAGCTTCGGATTATCGACAGGTCGGCGAAATCGAAACGGTTCTGGATCAAAGTGTCAAACGCAATCAGGAGGTTATTTTTATCCCTCTCGTCAAAAGCTATGACTTCACCGACTCGTATGTTATCCATCTTTTCAATGCACGAACCAATCTGATCGTTCTGGAAAACAAGCTCCTCAATCCGTTGAATCGGATACTAAAAGATTCAAGCGACTATTTACTCTCTTTGCTCTTGCTCCCGTTTGCCCTTATCGTAATGATCGTTATCGCTGTACGGATAAAAAAAGAGGACCCTGAGGGGAGAGTCTTGTTTAAACAAAACCGGATGGGACGTGAGGGGAAACTATTTATCTGCTATAAGTTTCGTACCATGCATGAAAACGGGGACCCCATCTTGGAAGAGTATCTCCGAAGCCACCCCGAAGAGATACAAAATTATGCGATCTACCACAAATACGAAAATGACCCCCGAATCACAAAAATCGGCCATTTTCTGCGTAAGAGTTCGCTTGACGAACTGCCTCAGATTTTTAATGTCCTTAAAGGGGAAATGAGTTTGATCGGACCTCGACCGTATATGAGCGAAGAGCGGCAAAAAATCGGTAAAAAACTCCCGATGGTTTTGGCCGTCAAACCGGGGATAACAGGACTATGGCAAGTATCAGGACGAAGCGACGTCGATTTTTCCAGCCGGGTATCCCTGGATGTCTGGTATGTGCGAAATTGGAGTCTTTGGACTGATTTTGTTATTTTGATTAAAACGGTTAAAGTGGTTTTACGAAGAGAAGGGGCTGTTTAAGGTGGTGCCGGCACGAGGATTTGAACCCCGGGCCTATTGATTACAAATCAATTGCTCTAGCCAACTGAGCTATGCCGGCGATTTGGAGAGCGCAATTATAATCGGGATTTCCTTAAAAAAACCATACACGGCATAAAAATTGAACTATGTTATAATTTTTAAAATGATTGCAGAAAAGAGACGTACATGAAAGGGATTATCCTAGCCGGCGGAAGCGGTACACGGCTTTACCCCATTACCAAAGGGGTCAGCAAGCAGCTCGTCCCGATCTATGATAAACCGATGATCTATTATCCCCTCTCGGTTCTCATGCTTGCCGGAATCCGGGAAGTACTGATAATCTCCACCCCTCACGATCTTCCGCGGTTTGAAGAGCTGCTGGGGGACGGAAGCGATATCGGGATGAGTTTCTCGTATTGCATCCAACCCTCACCGGACGGTTTGGCACAGGCCTTTATCCTAGGTGAGGATTTTATCGGAACCGATGATGTCTGTTTAGTGCTGGGGGACAATATTTTCCACGGACACGGCCTGACCAAACTGCTCGCACAGTCGGTCCGCAACGTCACCGAAGAGAAAAAAGCGACGGTCTTCGGATATTGGGTGAAAGATCCGGAACGGTACGGGGTCGCCGAATTCGACTCCCTGGGGAACGTCCTCTCCATCGAAGAAAAACCGAAAGCTCCGAAAAGCTCCTACGCGGTCGTGGGGCTGTATTTTTATCCCAACAGCGTCGTCGAGATTGCCAAAAACGTCAAACCCTCCGATCGGGGGGAACTCGAAATCACAACGCTCAACCAGACCTATCTGGCGCAAAACGATCTCAAAGTGGAACTGATGGGGCGAGGATACGCATGGCTCGATACGGGAACCCATGAATCCCTGTTGGAAGCGAGTATGTTCATCCAGACGATCGAAAACCGCCAAGGGCTCAAAGTAGCCTGTATCGAAGAGATCGCGTATGAAATGGGATACATTTCAAAAGAAAAACTTCTCAACCTCGCTCAGCCTTTACGTAAGAACCAATACGGAGAGTACCTGATACGCAGAGCAAACGAAGGAAAAATCGGCGAATGATATTTACACGTACTGAGATACCCGACGTTGTCATCATCGATCCGAACGTACACGGGGATGAACGCGGCTATTTTGTCGAGACGTTTCGTGCCGACAAACTCGAAGCATTTTTAGGATTTTCGATCCCTTTTTGCCAAGACAATGAAAGTAAATCCTCTTATGGCGTACTGCGCGGTCTGCACTATCAACTTCCCCCTTTTGCCCAAAGCAAACTGGTGCGTGTTATAGAAGGCGAAGTACTCGACGTCGCCGTCGATATCCGCCACGGTTCTGCGACCTTCGGCCGTCATGTCGCCGTTCGCCTCTCTGGGGAAAACAAACGCCAACTGTTTATTCCGCGCGGGTTTGCCCACGGGTTCGTCGTCCTCTCCGAAACGTGTACCTTTGCCTATAAAGTCGATAATTACTACAGCCCCGAGTGCGATAGAGGGATCGCATTTGATGATCCCTCTATCGGTATCGACTGGCAGATAGAGCGCTCGGATGTGCAGCTCTCACCCAAAGATACCGCTCAGCCCCTTTTGAATGCGGCTGATCTCTTTGATTTTAGCGAAGACCTCTATGCTCAAACAGGGAGTGCACATGCGTAGCATACTCGTCACCGGAGCCAACGGGCAATTGGGTTCCGAGATCAAAAAACTAAGCCGTTTGTACCCGCAGTATGAATTTACCTTTTCAGACAGAGAGACGCTGGATCTGGGCAATCTTTGCAAAATGGAAGATTATTTCGACGGGAAACGCTTTGACGCCATTATAAACTGCGGGGCCTATACCGCCGTCGATAAAGCCGAATCCGAACCCGAGCTGGCGGATACGATCAATCACCGTTTTGTAAGCATGCTGGCCAAGATCGCCAAAATCAAAAAATCCGCCCTGATCCATATTTCAACCGATTACGTCTTTGACGGACAAAACTGCCGTCCCTACGTCGAAACCGACCCTACCGATCCGCAGGGGGTCTACGGCCGAACCAAACAAAAAGGGGAAAATGCCATTTTGGCGGCGGCACCTGCGAATACGCTCATCATCCGAACGTCATGGGTCTATTCGTCGTTCGGCACTAATTTCGTCAAAACGATGCTCAGACTGGGGAAGGAACGCGATACGCTGGGGGTCATCTTTGATCAAATAGGGACACCGACCTATGCGGAGGATTTGGCACGTACCATTTTGGATATTCTTCCGAAGATCAGTAACGAAGCTCCCGAAATCTATCATTACAGCAATGAGGGGGCTATCAGCTGGTATGACTTTGCCAAAACGATCTTTGAACTCTCCGATCTAGCGTGCCAGATCAATCCCCTCACGACCGATGAGTACCCGACACAGGCGAAGCGTCCCCATTACAGTTTGCTGAACAAATCGAAAATCAAAAACGATTTCGGCATCAGCATCCCGTATTGGAAAGACTCTCTCCGTACATGTTTAGAAGAAATAGGAGCCACGTCATGAAAACCATTCTCGTCACCGGATGCGCCGGATTTATCGGAAGCAACTTCGTCCCCTACTTTCTCGACAAATACCCCGATATCCGGCTCGTCAATCTGGATCTCCTCACCTATGCGGGCAATCTCGAAAACCTTGCCGAAGTCGAACATAACGACCGTCATATTTTTGTCAAAGGGGACATCTGCGACCGCACTCTGATCAAATCGCTTTTCAAAGCGTATGACATCCGAGGGGTGATCCACTTCGCCGCCGAGAGCCATGTCGACAACTCGATCAAAAATCCTGGGGTCTTTGTCCAAACCAATGTCAACGGCACCTTCACCCTGATCGACGTCGCCTACAAACAGTGGATGGAAAAACCGTTTGCCTTTAAAGCCGGATATGAGGCATGCCGCTTTCACCACATCAGTACCGACGAAGTGTATGGGACACTCGGGGAGAGCGGATACTTTAGCGAAGAGACCTCCTACGCCCCAAATTCGCCCTACAGCGCATCCAAAGCGGGTTCAGACATGATTGTCCGTTCTTATCACCATACCTACGGAATGGACACGGTCATCACCAACTGTTCCAACAACTACGGGCCGAAACAGCACAGTGAAAAACTGATCCCGACCGTCATCCGAAAAGCTCTGGCGGGGGAAAACATCCCCATCTACGGCGACGGCAAAAATATCCGTGACTGGCTGTACGTCACGGACCACTGCAAAGGGATCGATCTGGCATACCATAACGGGCGAAGCGGCGAAGTGTACAACATCGGCGGGCGAAACGAACGTAATAACAATCAAATTGCGGAACGTATCTGCACCCTGCTCGATGCCGTCCGCCCCCGCAGCGACGGCAAAAGCTACAAAGAGCTTATCACCTATGTCGAAGACCGGGCCGGTCATGACCGCCGCTATGCCATCGATGCGACCAAAATCGAAACGGAACTCGGATGGAGAGCCGATGAAAATTTTGATACCGGCATCCTAAAAACCGTCGAGTGGTATTTAGGGCGTTAAAAACAACTCCTTTACTCCTTTTGTTCAATCCGCTTCTGTTTCCTATGGGAACGGATTAAATACTCCTGTGCCGCCAATGTTGCTTTGTAATACGCATTGCACTGTGACTGATACGCGTTTTTGGCCTTGTCAACCTCAAATGCCCCGTGATCCGAGAGGATAATACCGGCATCGTTAAATCCGCAATGAAGGGTATTCGGCGCCAAAAGGTCAACCCCCATCGAGACATAATCGGCATTGCTGAGCGTCAGATTATACAAGGTCGGAAAAATATCCTTATGCGACCCGGCAACCGACGTATCGATATCGGCCGGTTTCAAAGGCTTCGGCACATAGAGGTAAAACGGGATCAGCTTGGAGGTTGCTATCGGGTCATCGTATTTCATGCTCGATTCGATCGTGTTGTTATCGGCGGTAATGACGACGACCGTATTGGCAAACTTCGGATTTTTTTTGATCTCATCCATAAAACGTCCCGCCATATCCAACGCATACGCATAATCGTGAAGCCGCTTTTCCAGCAAAGCCCGCTCACCGTTCATGTGCTTCGTCATCTCACTCGACCATACCAGAGGTCTGGACGTGTATTCGGGAGGGATATCGTAAGGGGGATGATTGTTCGTGCTCATCAGATAGATGAACTGAGGTTTTTTGGCATCGGAGAGTTTTTTGAGGAGAAAATCATACGCATACTGATCAAATACCCCCCAGCTGTGCGACGCTTTTTTTTCATCCAGTTTTAGCGCGCTGACAATCGCCCCTTTTCCCTCGACACGATCAAACCCCTGATATTTCATAAATCCGCCGACATTCCGCCAGGAGAGATCGCCTCCGTACACATAAGAGGTCTCATACCCTTTTGACTGATAAACTCTGGCGGAGGCTTGTTTGAAAGCCGTTTGGACATAATCGCTCTGCCCGAAAGAGGTACTCTCCGGACGTGCCGCACTGTTTAAAAGAAACGGTTCCATGGAACCGATGGTGCCGTTCGAGCCGGAAATAAAATTACGAAACAGCGTATCTTCATCAAAATGTTTTTTAAGCCGCCCCAGTATGTCAAACGTCTGGCTTTGGTACTGCGTAATCGGCATCCCGAAACTCTCAACCATAATCACAACGACATTGGGGGGATTTTTTTCGAGCTGAGGGTTTGTGCGCGTCCGCTGCTGCAATGAGGCCAACAGGTCTTTCGGATTAAGAGCCCGATTTTGGAGATGGATGCGAAACGCTTCGGTTATATTGTTTTCATACCCCATCATCTTGATCAGATTATAATCGTTCGATTTGCTCGTTTTATACTGTTTGTACGATTTTATGATTGCGAAGACGCCGTTTTGGGGAAGCTGATTGATAAAAGGGTCCGAAGAGACGTCCACGACATATTTCGATATCGGGAAAATCCCTAACGATCCGCGTGCGGCCAGAAACGACAATGCGATCATCACGACAAAGATAGCGATCTTCCCCCAAACGGGAAACGCTCGGATGTATACCTCTTCGGTGCGTCGGAAAATGAAAGAGATCAGTTTCCACAGCACGATACCGTACATCACCCCCATGACACTTAAGAGAGGGATATTATAGTTTTTCCACGCAATCTCGAGCAACGCTTTCGTATCATCGTCCATCACGCCGAAAATCATGATATTCGCATGCTCTCCGAAATAGGAATAAAAGGCCATATCGGCACCCAAAAAGATACTGATCAGGATAAAAACCGCCCAAAAATAACCCGTCAATATGCGGCGTATCGTCCGATTCTTACTCCGAAATAGTTGCAAGAAGGCGAGGATAAGCAGCGATACGATCCCGACATATCCCAAAACACTCAAATCCAGTCGCAGACCGAACCACAGGGCATACAGCCATTCGCCGCGCAACGTCTCGGGAAGTGCCGCATACGGAGAAAAATACTCATAAAATCCTAGGCGGATCGACGACATAATAAGCAAAAAAATGAATTGGATTTTGACGATAGCGATAATAAAAGGGTGAATTCTATGCATTGGAACTCTTTTTAGGCGGTATTATATCCACCCTTTAGTAATTCCGAAAATTAATCATCGACACGGTAAAATAGCGTAATTAGTCAAGGCAAAGGGGTAGATGTGCGCAAACGTATCTTGGTAACAGGGGGTGCCGGATTTGTCGGAAGCCATCTGTGCAGACGACTTTTGAACGAAGGGAACGATGTCATCTGTCTGGATAATTTTTTCACCGGAAGCAAAGAAAATATTATCGACCTGCTGCCCCACCCTTATTTCGAGCTGATCCGACATGACGTGCAAGAGAGCATTTTGCTGGAAGTCGATGAAATCTATAACCTCGCCTGCCCCGCTTCGCCTCCCCATTATCAGTTTGATCCCGTAGCGACAACGCGTACGTCGGTACTCGGCGCCATCAATATGCTCGATATCGCCCGCAAATGCAAAGCCAAAATCCTGCAGGCCAGCACCAGCGAGGTCTACGGCGATCCCGAAGTGCACCCGCAGCCCGAAAGCTACCGCGGCAGTGTCAGCACGACGGGGATACGCGCCTGCTATGACGAGGGGAAACGGTGTGCCGAAACGCTGTTTTTTGATTATTACCGGCAATACGGCGTCAAAATAAAAGTGATCCGCATCTTTAACACCTACGGTCCGTATATGAATCCGGATGACGGACGGGTCGTGAGCAATTTCATCATGCAGGCTCTGCATAACCACGACATCACCATTTACGGCGAAGGGACGCAAACGCGCAGTTTTCAATACGTCGACGATCTGGTGGAGGGGATGATCCGACTCATGAACAGCGATGATGGCTTCACCGGTCCCGTCAATATCGGAAATCCGGGGGAATTTACGATGCTGGAACTGGCACAGAAAGTGATCGATCTGACAGGGTCATCCTCCAAACTTGTTTTTATGCCCCTCCCGCAGGACGATCCGCTTCAGCGGCAGCCGGATATCAGCTTGGCCAAAAAAGAGCTGAATTGGGAGCCGACCATCGATCTCGAAGAGGGGTTGAAAAAAACGATTGCCTACTTTAAGTCACTTAGCCATGAATAAACCCTCAACCAAACAGCCGACCGCGCTCATCTGCCTCTCACCCCATATCGGGGGGATGGAACTCGCCAGCCTCAAACTGGCGAAAACCCTTAGCCGCTATGTCGATTTGACCTTTATCATCCGGGAAGGGAAGTTTATCCATCAGCAATGCCTGAACAATCCCGACTACCGCGACATTCGTTTCGAAACCATCGCGTTTTCACGGACACTCGGGCCTTCTCTCATCCGAAACGGGCGCAACATCGTCCAAAAATACGGTATCAAAAATGTCATATTTTTAGGGGCTTCCGAGCTAAAATCGCTCTATTTCTCATTTTTGGGGCTGGATATCAATCTTATCGTCCGTCACGGAACGATCAAATCGACTCCGAAAAAAGACTGGTTTCACACTCTAATCTACTCCAATGTCGCCTATCATGTCCCGATCTCCAAATACATGTCCGGGAATGTCCGAGCGATCATCCCCTTCGGGCCGAAAAGCCGGATGCGGGTTATTGTCCCATCACTTCCTAAAGCGATCAGTGCGCTCCCTAAAACACACTCCGATACGCTGAGACTCCTGCATGCCGGACGGGTCACTTCGGGAAAAGGGATCGACAAAGCCATTTTGGCATGCAGCGTTTTAGAAGAGAACCGTATCCCGTTTAGCTTCGACAACTTCGGACCTGCCGATTCTAAATACTCACAGAAGCTTCAACAGCTGCTCGGGTCTGTCTCCTATGCCGACAAAATCCATATCAAAGGCTTTACCGATTCCATCTACGATGAGTATCAGCGGCACGATATCTTTATTTTCCCGACACCGGATGAGGGGTATGGAAATGTAATGATGGAGGCGATTTCCCACGGGATCATCGTCCTCGCGTTTGACAATACCGCCATCAGCAATTTCGGAGAGATGGGATTTCATATCCATCTCGTCGAAGATCAGAATCTCGATGCCCTCAAAGAACGGCTGTTATTCATCGCACAAAACCTGGAAAACGAAAAAGCGCTGGCGCTTGAGAACATCGAAAAAGCTTCCGTCATTTTTGCTTCGGAACGGGAAGCTTCCGAATACTTGGAACTTCTCGTTTAGAAAAACCCCTTTATAAAGACAGCCGTATAGAATACGGCTCCTATCCCTATGACCTGAAATAAAAACACCCTGTTTTCCTGAATATCGCGTTGAATGCTCCGATGTTCACGATCGATCATGCTGACCGCCAGCATCAATATCCACAAATGTAAAAATACGCGCAGGTTGAACATCGTCATCGTTAATCCCATAGCGATTGCCAGAGTAATCGCCAGTTGTACAAAACGGAGATTTTCATCCTTCGGCCGGTATTTATAGATTTGATAAAAAACATTCAGAAAAGCCAATAAGCCGATGAGTCCGAACTGCAGCATGACACTGATGTACTGGTTGTGTTCGTGGGCGATGGATTTGACCTCTTCGTCTTTCGGCAAAACGCGCGCAAACACCTCATCCATTGAATCTCCCGTCCCTACGCCGAACCAGAAATTATCGTTGATAACCTCTAGACTGTAGATCCAAAATCCCACACGCTGCCCCAAAGAAGAGTCATAATCAGCGGTAGGCCGGGCAAGTTTTTCAATCTCCGTAACCGTTTGAGCCACTTTGCTCTGCAACAAATCACTGCTTTGATACATGACTCCCGCAAAGATAGAAATTCCGATCAATGCGGGGACTATCCACTTTCGATGATAATAAAAAAAGAAAAAAGCGAGCAGAGGGAAAAAAGCGATGTATCCGGTTCTCCCTCCCGTCACGAAAATATTTGCCGATGCGGTAACGGTAAAAAAGAACATTATCGCTTTTAACCAGATATCCTCTTTGGCATACAAAACCTTTTGCGCCAAGAGAACCACTGTAAGTGCGAGAACAACACCGTAATGAATATGGTGTAAAAAAGGTGACGGGTCCCCCACGCAAAATGCTTTATAGAAAAAGCGCTCACCGATTCCGAATTCCCACGGAATAATCCCGAAAAACATCGCATAAGAGAGTATCTCGCTCACCATCATCGCTACGATAAACGCGCCGAGAATCCGATTGATATACCGTCCGTCGATAACACTTAGGAAGACAAAAAGATAGAGCACGTTTTTTACGTGGCTTATGGAATGCCATCCCTTTATTAGGCTTTCAGAGCCGATCAGCCAAATGAAATAGACCATCAGCAAATAGCTGAATGCCCGGACTACCCTATTGTTCCACGCTTCCTTTGCATAATGAACAATATTTCCGCGTAAAAAAAACAAAGCCAAGATGACGATGAAAATACGGCTGGTAACCGCTGCGGTAATCGGGATGAAAAACATATAGACAACTATTAGATTGTTCATCCATAAGGTTAATCGGTCTTTATCGCTCCGCAGCTCAAGAAATTTATTGTACAGATGATTCATGCAAATTCAAACCGCTTTTGGTCACGAAGATATTCCCGGACTTATTTTTTTCAAACTTTTCCCTTTGTTCAGCCGAAGTGGGATTGTTTTGTTTTTTATGGAACAGATGAAAGGTATTGGCACTGTTCTTGCACGATTTCAATGTCAGCCCGTACGCTCTAAACCGCCAATCCAAATCGACGTCATCGGGAAGCGAAGATTCGCCGAAACTCTCGTCAAACCCGTTAATCGCTACCATGGCCTCTTTATAACACGAAAAATTGCACCCGATTAAACTGGTATTTCTGAGCCGCTTTTCTATAAAGAGTTTATAGAGCAATCCGCGCGGATTAACATATATCCCCTGTTCAAATCGGGCATTTCGGTCAAACAGCAACCCGAGCGCAAAAAACCAATAGAATTTTTCAAGCATATAGGGATGAAGTTCGCCGGCACGTAGTTTTTTTGATAAATGCTCAGAGAGGTTAACCCTGCGCCCCGCCAAAACCGCATCCTTGCCCGCCAATGCCACATGCCCTTCGATAAATGTCGAATAGGGGATGATATCGCCGTCGATGAAAATCAGATATTCTCCCCTGCTGGCTAAAATTCCGTTATTTTGGGAACGGGATTTTCGGACACCGTCGTCGTCTTGAAACGTATGCAAAATCTCCAATCCCTCGACCGTTTTAAGATATTCGGCCATTGCGGGGCTGTTATTGTCTTCGGCGACAATCACTTCAAAATTTGTATAGGTCTGTTTTTTAAGCGCCTGTAAAATCAGATCCAACGATTGGATATCTTTATATACCGCTATGATTACACTGACTTTCATATCTTCTCGTTCGTTAAAATGGTTTTTAAGGCTTCGAACTGTTTCTCGTTCGAAAATACCTTCTCTGCTTTGGTTTTCCCCGCTTCGGCCAATCGTTGTTTTAACGGTTCATCGCTCAAAAGGGCTATTTTTTCGGCCAGACTTTCACTGTTGAGCGCTTCGAACAACAATCCCGTCTCATTGTCGTCAATGATCTCAACGACCCCTCCGCTGTCGGATCCGATAACCGCCGTCCCAGCCTGCATCGCTTCGATCAGCACCAGTCCGAACGTCTCCCGTTTGGAAGCGAGAACGACAGCGTCACACGCCTGATAAAAATGGTGCGGATTTTTCATGAATCCTAAAAAATGGATTCTCTCCGACACTCCCAGATTTTCCGCCATCGCACGCAGCTGATCGGTATACCCCTTTTTCATTTCATGCCCGACGAAATAGGCGTGAACGGAAGGATCGTTAATCCGTGCTACGGCCTGAATCAGAAGATGCTGCCCTTTGGCTTCGTTGATCCGTCCGACCATCCCGACGGCAAATGTATCCTCCATCCCCAATTCTCTGCGTAGTGCCTCGACCGCCTCCGCATCAAGAAGCCCGGGGCGATCCGAACCCATGTAAAGCACTTCGACTTTCGGACGGACGGATTCGGGGATAAAGGTGTTGATCTGATCGGCGACTTGATGGGTTACGGGGAGCATCAAATCGATATTGCGGTATAAAAAACGGTGATAAAAATCGTTTTTGAACCGGGTCATCGTCATGTTTCGGGTTTGGACAAGCTTGGGCTTGCGTTTGGAAAATACTTTAGCCGTTACCGCAATCGGGATATCTTTGGTCCAATGCAGATGGACGATATCGATCTCGTGTTCATCGATAATCTGCGCCAGTTTCCGTGCCGAAGCAAACATCACCAGATTCGATTTTTTCTTGAGCGTCACATAGCGGTACGGGGTATCGGCGTAATACTGCTCCAGCTTGCCTGAGGGGTTAATGACGCTGAGAACGTTCATCGATTCATCCAGCGCTTTGGCGGCTCTGACCATGTAGAGTTCCAATCCGCCCAAATCGGGGGAGAGGCACAGTTCCAAAAGATTGATTTTGCTATTCATTTTCCTGTAACTCCAGCATAAGGGCATATTTCATGTACGAACTAAACGCGGAGATCACCGCAACGTTCCAGCCGTGGATACCGTGAAACATCCCTCCTTTAAGGATCAATGCTTTGAACAAGGCACCGAAACCGTGGAGAAAAGGATCGCCTTTCGAAGCTCGTTTTCCCTCTTCATGGGAAATCCGTGCACCGCGAGTGATGAATTTGTGGCTGGTTTTTATCATCTCGGCATAATCGGCATACGAGTAATGGAGCATATCGGCATCAAGGGCTTTTACGTTGTCCGTTTTTACTTTCGCATGCCCGCCGGAAGACTCAAAACCGCATTTGCTCCGGTTATACAGACGCGTTACCCGATCGGGATACCACAGTTTGATGAAATGCTTTCCGACATAGGTTTTGCGCGCGAATGAAAATGCGTCATACGAGGTATTCTCAAGATCCAGATGTTTGATCGCCTCAATCGCATTCGCATCGAGCCTCTCATCCGCATCCAGACTCAATATCCACTCGTTTTTAGCCAACGGGGCGCCGAACGCTTTTTGGGGACCGTCTCCCAGATAAGGCTGTACGATAACTTTGGCGCCCAATGACTCGGCAATTTCGCGGGTTTTGTCGGTACTTTGCGAATCCACCACCAAGATTTCGTCACAAACGCTTAATACCGATCGGATAGCCGCTTCGATATTCTTTTCTTCGTTCAACGTAATAATATTTGCTGTTATCTTCATAACACTAATGTTAGCCAATTGAGGGTTATAAATGGATTATATTGTTATACTTTCATTAAAGGAGTTGCATGCGGGTCGCGGTCATCGTCAGAAGTTTAAATATGGGGGGAATGCAACGTGCAGCCGTCTCATTAGCCGAATCGTTTGCCCAAGAAGGGCATGAATCCCATTTGATTTATTTCAAAGAAAAAAACAGAGTTTTCACACCGGACAGATCGGTCATCCTCCACCATTTCAATCTCCAAAAATTATCAGCATTATCGGTGATAGGGGTGTTTTTTGAACTTTTTTCCCGCCTGCTCAACATTTTTATCCGCAACAGCTATTTTTTATGGAGTGCCCCGTTTTTATCTTTTTTGTTTCGTTACCGGCTATCGGCTTTAGAAAAACAATACGGCCGATTCGATCTAATCGTTATCCGCGGACAAGGGACGTTTGAAACCTTATGGCCGATCAAAGACCCCCGCTGCTTTCAGATCACCGAAAGTATGTTTATCCCCTCCGACACACGGTTAAAACGTTTTTATTTCAAGTTTCTGTATCATCAGAAAAACGTCATCTGCGTATCGCATGCGATACAAGAAAAACTGCTCGCTATTTATAACCGGACCCGAACCTCCCCGAACCGCCTGAACGTCATCGGCAATCCGCTCAAAGCGGATGAGATTCGAACCAAAGCGGAAGCCTTCATCCCTGAACTCAACGAACCCTATATTCTCAGCGTCGGCCGTGTTACCCCGAATAAAAACATCTCTCTTCTGATCGATGCGTACACTCTTCTGCGTGAAGAGGAAAAAATAACCCATAAACTGGTGATCGTCGGGACGGGGCATGATCTGGACAATGTCCGGCGCAGAGCGGAAGAAAGCCCCTATAAAGCGTCAATCTTTTTGATGGGCCAAATCAGCAATCCCTATCCGTGGATGAAACACGCCGATCTTTTTGTCCTCAGTTCGAAACTCGAAGGACTGGGGATGGTGCTGCTCGAAGCGCTTGCCTGCGGTACTAAAGTCGTCTCGACCACAAGCAAAAGCGGTATTCTCGACATCATGCGAGGAGACCTAACCCGATACCTTTGCGACCAAAATCCTCACTCGATGGCGGAACGGATCGATACGGCGCTGCATGAGGAGATTACCCTCGATTTCGAATCGCTTATCGCGCCGTTCTCACCGCAAACGATCGTTCAAGATTTCGAACGGCTGGTGAACGTTTCCCACCCCAGAACATAAAAGAGTTCGTTAGGGCGTACGGCTCTGCGAAAATAACTTTTATCGCGCTGCTGGATTTCTCTTTTCAACTGTTTTACAAAATGGCTCCATGCTTTTTTAACACCGAAAACCAAAGTCGCATCCCGCAAATCATGCATGGCTTCCAGAGCATAAAATTTGTCCGATTGTTTTTTGCCGTCCAGCGGATGGGAATAGATAGCATCACACGCAAAAGGGGTATTGAATTTCGGAGCCAAAGCGGATGTCGAAAATATCGGGCCGTACGGATAGGCTTCGGTATAAATGTGGTGATTGGTATAGCAATACAGCTTCACATCCCTCATATCGGCTTGTTCTAAAGCCTGTATCAGTGCATAGGTCGTGTACGCATGATCACTGTTGGAGTCGATATCCGGATGCGCCGTAACGATAATCTCCGGTTTTATAGAAACAACAGCACTGTATAAATCCCGTACCAGGGAATCCCACGTCGCGGCGGCGGTCTCATTTTTGATAAAGCCGGTATGGTCCGTCCGTCTAAAGAATCGGATGTCGCTGATACCGGTGGAGGCCGAAACGGCTTGCTGATCCCGGTGCTCGAACATCCATTTCAAACTCATTCCGAAATAGCCGAGCATTGCGCACCGTTCTTGGGGGACATCTCCCAATGCAGGTACGCTCAACGCGTCATGCACCCGCAATTTCCCCTTCTCGGTCGCACGTTCTCGTTTTGAGCCGTACAACCCGCAATAATCGCATTTGCCCTCTTCGCCGACCGTTACCGTGATGACATGACTTTGAGCAAAAGTGCTGTAAAGTCCGTATGCGGCGATTTCGGCATCATCGGCATGAGGCGCCAAAACCAGAATGTTCTGATTTTCTGAATCTGAATTACGGAATATGTAGAGTATTGCTTCTTTTTTAGTAAGCGAACAGTGATGACCTTTCAATTCGGCTTTGGAACCGGAAAAACCGCTGAGATCAAGATAGCGGACACCGTTTACGCCGTGTTCAAGATAATGAGCCTCTTCTTTTTTGCTTGAGTCTGTAATTTTGATATAAGGCTGAAACACATGCCCCGGAAGGGAACTTTTTACGTCTATTTTTAGTATAAGGGTCGTGTTTGCAGGGAGAGACGAAAGATCGAGGAAACGTACATCGTTTATTTCAATCTGTTCCGTCTCCTGATTAAAACGATAGGTATAGTCTTGGTTCATTTTGTATTTATATTGTCTTTTCCTGATCACCGTCATCAAAATTACATACGACGCAATACCCAATACGATAAAAATCATTGATATCTTTCTTCCTTACTTTGTACTTTTATGGTTTGAATGATACCATGCTATTTGGATTGAATCCTATTGTTCATCCTATGTAGTACACTAAGGCACCTTCGGACTGATGAAAAAATTCATTAATAAACAGCGTTTAAAAATCAAACATTTCTGGCATCAGCGCTTTCTCAAACACCATGATTTCACTATAATATCGAATAACTGCTGGGGAACGCGCACGTATCAAAAATTCGGCATCCCCTACTCTTCTCCGTTTCAAAGCCTATTTATCTATGCACCTGATTTTCTAAACCTTATCACCGATTTTTCGGTTGATAAATTGAGCATCGAAAAATTTATTTCGTATGAAGATTCAAAATATAAAACCGAACTTGAAAAAGAGAATTTGGATAAAGAGGGCTACCCTATCGGTATTTTAAAAGACGGTACCGAACTGCATTTTCTCCATTATAAGAGCGCCGAAGATGCGCTTGACAAATGGAATCGACGCGTTAAACGTATGAATGTCGATAAAATGATTTTTAAATTCAGTGACGGCTACGCCTCGGACGATACTTTAATAGAACGTTTCGATGCGTTGGCGTACAAACATAAAATCTGCTTTACGGCAAAGGCGTACCCTCATTTAAAAAGTGTCGTCTATATGGACCGATTCCGTCAAAACGGCAAAGTTGAGTTAGAATGGAAATATGATAAAAAATACATCAATCTCCACTCTTTTATCAACGCGCTGTAAGCTGATTTATAAAAATGTTTTAAACACCGATCTGAAAATATTCAAACCCTATTTCCGCCATCCGCTCTTTATTGAACTGATTGCGTCCGTCAAAGAAAACAGAAGCTTTCAGACGTTTTTGCATCTCTTCAAAATCGGGGCTTCTAAACTCCTGCCACTCGGTGACGAGGATGATCGCATCGGCATTGTCCAGCGCTTCGTATTTACCGTCCACGTAGCTGACGCCCGCATTGCCTTTTAGATAGTGTTTCTCGGCTTCATGACGCGCTTTCGGATCATAGGCAACGATCTTTGCCCCTTTGGCGGTCAAATCATTGATAATCGTAATCGCGCTCGCTTCACGCATATCATCGGTTTCGGGTTTAAACGCCAATCCCCATACCGCGAATGTTTTGCCCTCGAGATTTTGCCCGAAACGGCTCAATACTTTTTGGGAAATGACATGTTTTTGATCGTAGTTGACCGCTTCGACCGCATCTAAAATACGCGGTGTATAACCGAAATCTTTCGCCGTTTTCGCCAAGGCTTGAACGTCTTTGGGAAAACAGCTTCCGCCGTATCCGCATCCAGGATAGATAAAGCTGTATCCGATACGGCTGTCGCTTCCGATTCCGTTGCGTACTTTGTTGATATCCGCACCGACACGTTCGCAGATATTGGCCATTTCGTTCATAAAACTGATTTTGGTCGCGAGCATAGCGTTTGCCGCATATTTGGTCATCTCGGCACTTTTAATGTCCATCCCGATAAAGCGGTCATGGTTTTTCATAAACGGCTCATACAAATCGTGCATGATTTTCATCGCCCTCTCGCTGTCAGCCCCGATAACGACACGGTCAGGATGCATGAAATCTTTGATTGCGGCACCCTCTTTTAGAAATTCGGGATTAGAGACGACATCAAATGTCAAATCACTTCCACGGGCATCGAGTTCGGCCTGGATAGCGGCGCGCACTTTCTCCGCCGTACCGACCGGAACGGTCGATTTATCGACGATGACCATATAGTTTTGCATATGCTGACCGATACTTTTGGCAACGGCGAGAACATACTGCAAATCAGCGCTTCCGTCTTCCCCCATCGGAGTACCGACGGCGATAAACGCGATGCCGGTTGAGGCGATAGCATTTTGGATATCAACCGTAAATTTTAACGTCCCTTTGGCATAGTTTTCCAAAACCATATCTTCCAAGCCCGGCTCGTAAATAGGGATAATCCCTTGTGAGAGTTTGTCAATTTTTCCCTGATCGATATCGACACAGGTGACGCTGTTCCCCATTTGTGCGAAACACGTGCCGCTCACTAATCCGACGTATCCGGTGCCGATGACTGATATTTTCATGAAGACTTCCTCTATAGGTTAAAAACAAAGGCTTATTTTAACTAACCGTTGATATAAATTCACTTAGAGAAAATAAAAGCAAAACTAATGAAAACTATAATTTTAACCTTAATTACCCTGATTTTAACAGGATGCAGTACGACTCAGCTCAATAGCGGATGGGAAAGAACTAAACAAGCATCCTACAATGCCGCAACCGACTATGTCACGTGGGTTCCCGCCGCCGCATCCGCCGCCTTGTATGCGACCGATTACGATACCGACATGACAAACTATTTCAGAGATCACCCTTGGTTCGGCGAAGAGGATGACGAGTTTTACAGAGGCCTCAACCACTACGAAACACTGGCAACGGCACTTTTGGTTGACGATCCCGATTACAGACAAAAAGAGAAACGTATTTTAGTCGAATTTATCGGTTTGGAAACGACGAAGCAAACCTCTACTTTTCTGGAAAAAAACATCCGCAAAAAGTCCCCTGACGGAACCCATAACGGCTCCATAGGCTCACACCATGCTCTGGATCATTTTGCCAGTTCGGCAATGAACCGACGGAACGTTGAACAGCTGGATATACCCGAGTGGGGCAGATACACCTTAAATACGATCAGCTACACGTCTGCCTCCGCAAGCGCTTTATGCCGCGTCCAAGACGGAGGGCACTCTTTCGCCGATCAATTGGTCAGCGCCTCGATAGGAAACTTCATGGGGCTCTTTTTACATGATCTTTTTATGTTGGACAGCACGACAAATATAGCGGTATCGGTAAACGACAACGAAGCAAAAGTACACATAGGATTTCGTTACTAACCCTCCGAAACTGAGCCCCTCTTTATCAAAGGTTTGATCAGAAAATGATACAATATTTCCTTTATAAGGATTTTTGTTGAAATTTTACTCCCGCTATACCCAAATAATCACTGCCCTCCTCATCAGCCTTATCGCCATGATGATCCCGAGAATCACTTTATGGAGGATGTATTCCGAAGACTTTTCGGATTTAACTTTTTTTGAGTTAATCGGCTCTTTTATTATGGGTTTCAGGGTAGATATCATTACCCTTTTTACGTTCTTATCCCTCATCATCCTTTTACTCGCCTTTCCGGTCAAATGGGTACATAAACGCCGTTTTCGTATCGGTATGGGGCTGATTTGGAGTACCTTGTTAAGTACCATCCTCCTTATCTCGTTCAGCGACGTCCTCTATTACGATTTTATCCACCGCCACATCTCCAATGAACTTTTTGCATTGGCAAACGATACCAATATCATCATAGAGATGGCTTTCGGCTCATACCTTTTCTATACGATCGGCGCTTCGATCTTTTTCGTCATCTTGTCGATTCTTTTTTACAAAATTTTCAGTGCCCCGCTTCAGCATGAAAAGGTAAGCGCCAAAAGCTGGCTGGGGCTGATCGTGCTCATCCTCATTTTGTTTATAGGGATTCGCAACTCATTCAGTCACAAATCGTTCGGTTTGTCCGATGCCTATGCCGTCAACAAAGTGAGTTCGGGGAATTTGGCACTTAACGGCTTCTTTTGCGTGTATCGTACCGCTTCGTCTAAAAAAGGGGGGCATCATCAGCTCGCCGATTTAAACGAATCGATTCTCATTACGCAAAATCTTCTGCAAAGCGACAATGCCCCCTTCGAGAATAAAGAGATACCCCTTTCACGCGCCTTTGAGTCTAAACCAAAGCCCCGTTACAATATCGTGATCGTATTGCTGGAATCATGGGGTGCGGAGCATATCGACGGATTTACCCGCTACAAAGAGCTAAACGTGACCCCGTATTTCAAAAAACTGAGCAATGAGAGCCTTAAATATACCAATTTTTACGCAAACGGCTACCGCTCTATTTACGGAATTACTTCCGTGTATACCGGGGTAACCCTCCCGGGCGGATTTGATTATCTCGGCAGCGGATTAGAGCTTTCAAATCTCAGCTATTTAGGAAAAATTGCCAAAGAAAACGGCTACAAAACGATCGCGATGCAAGGCTCGAACCGCCGCTCGTATCGGGTAGATGCGGTTAGCCATCTGGCAGGGTTTGATGAATATTACGGTGCCGAAGATATGCCGAACGTCGAGACGGTAGAAGCGGGGCGAGCGCCGAAAACGGGAACGTACGATTACAACCTGTTTCATTTTTTGCATCAAAAACTAAACAGTGAGAAAAAACCGTTTATCGCCTTTACCTTTACCTCGACGAATCACAGCGATTTTCATCTCCCTTCTAAAAAATTTGAACGTTATCCGCCGGATTTGAGAAATTATAACGGTTCATTAAATACCTACCTCTATGCGGACCATGCGATCGAGCGCTTTATGGAAAGCGTTAAAAAGGAACCGTGGTTCGATAACACGATTTTCATCTTTACGGCCGACCACGGAACCGGAGATGCCCTGTGCCCGATCGGTAAAGCGCTCCGTCCTGATGATAAACCTCTCCCGTCTATCGAACATTTCAGAATACCGCTCGTGATCTATGCACCGAAAATCTTTAAGCCGCAAGAGATCAAAACGCTGGGTTCCCAAAACGATATCTTCCCCTCAATACTCGACCTGTTAGGGTTTAATCAACCCTTTAGCGCTATGGGGAACTCTCTCTTCGACCCGTCCGTCAAAAACCGTTTTGTCTACTTCTACGCCGGTGACTTGATCGGCTATATCGGTAAAGAAGGATATATTAAGTACAATTTCAAAACGGTTGTCGAAACCAATGCCACGAAACAAGATACCCAAAAACTCCAAAAAGAGCTTTTTGCGGTCGATACCGCGGAAGCCGGTTTGCTAAAGAAAAATAGATGGGCGCACTGAACATGATGATGAAAAGCGAATATCAGCCTCAATATGCCCACTTAGCCCCTTTTTTCGCGGATATCAAAACGATCTTCGAGAACGACACGCAAAGTATCCACAAAGCACGCAACGAGCTTAAAATCATTACCTTGGACGAACAGAAAATGGTGGTTAAATCCTTCCAGATTCCCCATCCGATCAACCGCGTCGTCTATTCCTTTTTTCGCAAAACCAAAGCGTACAAATCATACCACAACGCGCTGCGTCTCATGAATCTCGAGATATCGACGCCGATGCCGGTCTCTTACATCGAGTTTTACCGTGCTGATCTGCTGAAAAACAGCTATTTTATCAGCCTCTATTCCCCCTCTGATTTTACGATCCGAGAAGCGCTCCACCATAAATGCAGCGATTATTCCGATATTTTGCGCCAATTCGCCGCCTATACCTATGATTTGCATACAAAAGGGGTATGGCACCTCGATTACTCTCCGGGCAATATTCTGGTACAGCGTATGGAAGAGGGATATCGGTTTTCCATCGTCGATATTAACCGGATGGCGTTTCGGGAAATCACCCCTTTTGAAGGGTGTGAGAATTTTAATAAACTCTGGGCGAGAGATGAAGATATCGAAATTATGGGGCGGGAATACGCCCGTTTAAGCGGATTGGATGAGAGCGTCGCCATCCGTGAGATGAAACGTCACAATGACGCCAACAAACGGGTCAAAAACTTTAAAAAACGGCTCAAGAAAGTGCTGAAAGGCGACTTTTCAGCTCCTCTTTAACTCTCTCAAACATCGCGTTTCTCCCCTCGGGATTCAGCGGAATCATAAAATGGTCTTGTTTCTCTCCGATGCTTTTCCAACGGGAAGCGGAAGCGAAGAGGGTATCGGCAAAGAAGGTAAAAGTCTCGCACCCTACCGCACCGGCCAAATGATAGGTTCCTGTCGAGGTACTTATAAACAGTTTAAAACTGCTTAAAAGCTGTGCGAAATCGACGACGCTCCCGTGTGAACGATACAGCTTTACCCTGCTCTCCCCCAGCAGCACTTTGGCCTCTTCATAGAGTTTTTCCTCATCGGGACCGAATGTCATCACGACATCGATATTTTCAAAACGCTCGGCAATCCGTACCAATTCGATGTATTCATCAATCGTCCAGTTGGCATCGGATGATCCGCCGAAACCGGGATGAAATGCTACGACTGGCTTGGTAATACCGTATGTGTTGCAAAATTTACGGTAAACTTCCTCCACACCTGCATACCGTAATAATGGCTTCGGAAAATTGAGACTGATGTCCGGAAAAAGTGCTTTTGTCAGCTCTAAGTTGTATTCGAATTCCGCCATCTTAACCTCGCTTCGGCGCTGCGTGATTCGGCGGTTGTAAAAAAATTGTGCAATTTTGGTAGCGGGGGCGATACGGAGCGCGATTCTGGCGATCCATTGTGCCAGTGCGACACGGGTATTGGAAAAAAGGGTAATCGAAGCATCGATTTTCGCCTCTTTGATTTTAAACGCCAACTCGAGGATATCATCGCTTGTATCGACAATCACCTCATCAATAAAGTCGCACGATTCGGCTAATTTTCGGTTTAATGGGGCGACAAGGGCGATAATGCGGTTAGAGGGGTTATGATGTTTTAGGACATAGAAAGTGGGCAAAGCGGTTATAAAATCACCCAGTTTATCGTTACGCACTACTAAAATATTCATGTGTTGACCTTGTTTTAATGGGGTTATTTTACCCAATATCGCTATAATCTCAACCATGAAACAACCGTTTGCCTGGGACCAATATTCCGATCAGCCCGCTATTATCAAAGATAAAGCGCTCAAGCGTGCCATGCGACGCGATGCACTTCCCTCACTAATCAAGACCTTTTTAATCGCCCTCATCGCCCTCCCTCTTGCATTCGTACTGTCGCCTCTAATGCCGCGGCGTAAGATCAGCGGTGAAGACTTTTTTGGAATGGGAGTCAATCTGGACAAAGAACCTAACACGACCCCCTATCTGCTCGATGAACTGGGGGTCAAAAGGCTCTTGATCCGTATCCCGCTGTGGGAGATGGACCGCTTGCATGAGTATGTCACGTTTATCCGAAGTTTCACAGGAAAGCACATCACTGTCGCCTTATTGCAGGATCGTGAACACATTACCTCTCCCTCGTTGAGCCAAGACCACTTTACACAGATTTTTGAAGCGTTGGACGGTATCTGCGATACCTATATCATCGGTTCTACGATCAACCGCGCCAAATGGGGATTTTTCAGCATCAACGAATATCTGGACTTTTATGCCGTTGCCTATGCGCTAAAAATAAGCCGTTTCCCCCATCTGAAATTGATCGGTTCCAACGTCATCGATTTCGAATTTCATTTCACGGCTCATACCCTCTTCAATCTCTCACGCATCCACTTCGATGCGATAGGATCGCTTCTCTACGTCGACCGGCGAGGCAAGCCTGAAAATACCCAGATGGGATTGAATCTTCTGGATAAAATCAACTTTCTGTACTCTCTGATCCGACTGAGCCCGAAAACCGCCAACGAGCTGATCATCACCGAAACGAACTGGCCGATCCAAAATACCGCCCCTTATGCCCCGACCAGCGAATTTGAGTGCGTGAGCGAAGAGGAATATGCCTCGTACATGGTACGATATCATCTCTTGGCATTTGCCTCCCAAAAAGTAAACGGTGTCTATTGGCATCAGCTGATCGCTCCGGGATACGGATTGATCGATAACCGCGAGGGTATCCGGAAACGGAGCGCCTTCGAAGCGTACAAAACAATGCTGGAATATTTGAGCGATGCACGGTTCGTCCGTTTTTCTGAGCATTCAGATGACTATTTGCTCGTCTGCTCCACCTCAAAAGGTGAATTGCACATCACGTGGAGTCTCGACTCCGCTCCGATCTATACCTATAAGGCTACATCGTGACAATACTCGTCATTCTCCCCAACTGGCTCGGGGACGCACTCATGGCTACCCCTGCGATCGAAGCGCTTTGCAGTGTCTATCCCGATGCCGAACTGACCCTTGTCGGCTCGTATGTCAGCATTGAAGCGCTTAAATATCATCCGCGATGTGTACGCCATTACGTCGATGAAACGAAAAAAGGGGGAAATCGGTTTGCCAATACCTACCGATTTGCCAAAGAACTGGGTGTCCATGATATGGCGGTTACGTTTCGCAATCAGATCCACTCATCCCTTTTGCTCTATTGGAGCGGGACACCCATCACCGCGGGTCGGCGCAGTTGGCATTCACGTTTGCTCCTTACCCACAGTATCAAACCGGCCCACCCTTCCCATCTGGTAGAGCAGTATCGCGATATTGCCCAAAGCCTCAGCACTGTTCCGCTGGATATCGGAAATTTAAAACTTCATATCCCCCCTCATCATTACACCCGGCCGATGCTCGGTATTAACCCCGGAGCAACGTACGGAAGCGCCAAACGGTGGTATCCTGAAAAATTTGCCGAAGTTGCCCGAGCCTATAGTGATCAATACGAGATCATCCTTTTCGGCGGACCGAACGAGGTGGGGATGGCGAACGATATCGAGTCACGCCTGAACGGCATCAAGGTTACCAATCTCGCCGGAAAAACGTCTATTGCAGAACTGTGCAGTTTTATCGGAGGATTGGATCTCTTCATCACCAACGACAGCGGTCCGATGCACGTCGCAGCAGCCTATCAGGTACCAACGGTGGCAATATTCGGGCCGACACGCCATCTTGAGACGTCCCAATGGAACAATGCAAAAAGCGTGATTGTACGGCACGATATGAAATGCGCACCGTGTATGAAGCGCGAATGTCCGCTGGGACATCATGAGTGCATGACAAGTATCGAAGCAGAAGAAGTAATTGAAGCCGTAGCTGCACTCAGCAGTTCGGAGAGCTGTTAATTCTCGCTATCGTAGCCGTCGTACTTTTCCCGTCTACAAACGTTACCAGCCGCAATTCTTTAGCAAATTCGGCTCCGACAACCGTTTTGCCTTCATAATCACCCCCCTTGACCAAAATATCGGGGGCGATATTTTTGATCAGCTCATGCGGCGTCTCTTCGCTAAACACTACGACATAATCGACCGATTCGAGCGCCGCTAAAATAGTGGCACGGTCGGCTTCCGTATTGACCGGACGGGAAGCCCCTTTAAGTTCTCTTACCGAACTGTCCGAATTGAGCCCTACAATCAATACATCCCCGTAGCTTTTCGCCTCCTGGAGATATTTCACATGGCCGACATGAAGAATATCAAAGCATCCGTTGGTGAATACGACCTTTTTCCCCTCTTTCTTGAGGCGGTCCGACAGTGCATAGATCTCGTCTTTCGTTTTGATATGCATATCGGAAGTGCTTTGGTGAAGACTCGATTCATACGCTTCAATCTCTGAGAGTGTTACGGTGGCTGAGCCGATTTTACCGACAACGACGGCGGCGGCATGATTGGCAAACGGTGCCGCGTCATCGATCGAAAGACCGCTGGAGAGGGCGAATGAGAGCGATGCGATCACCGTATCTCCCGCCCCCGTTACATCGAATACCTCTTTGGCAACGGTCGGAAAACGGCGCATGGAATCATCGTAAATAGCGATCCCGTCCTCGGAAAGGGTGATCATCGAACACTCTAGCGCACAGGTCTCTTTGAGATTCAAAAGAGCTTGTTTCAAACTGGCATCGTCATTGATCGCTATCCCCGTCGATTCGGAAGCTTCTTTCTTATTCGGGGTCAAAAGATAGGCACCGCGGTATTTTCGGTAATCTTTCCCTTTAGGATCGACGAGTACTTTTTTTCCCGCACCCTTTGCAGCCGCAATCACGCCGCCTGCAACCGCATCGGTGATCACCCCTTTGCCGTAATCGGAGATGATAACGATATCACACTCTTTAACCACCGATTCGACGTACAAAACGACCGCATTTTCACTCTGAATAGCAATAGAGTCTTTGGATTCTTTGTCATAACGGAGAATCTGCTGATTGGATGCGATGATACGGCTTTTCTTGGACGTCTTACGTCCCCTCTGACGGATAAGGCCATCGGTACCTACTCCGATCATGCCGAGCATCGAGAGGAGTTCTTCACCGTTTTCATCATCTCCGATGACAGCACCGACACTGACCCGCGCACCGAGTGCCACCAGATTATTAATCACATTTCCAGCACCGCCGAGCACCGTTGTCTCACGGGCGATATCCACAACCTGCACCGGTGCTTCGGGAGAAATCCGTTCACATCCTCCCCACAGATAGTGATCGATCATCAAATCACCGATGACGAGAATGCGGGGAGAGGAGTCATGCAATCTTCTCATGAAAGTTCCTGCTCGAATAACCGTTTGATTTCGGGAACATAGGCCGCAATCCCCTCTTCAAACTCAAATCGCGGAGCATACCCCAAGATGGCTTTGGTCGATTCAATATCGGCTTCGGTATGAAACTGATAGCGCCCGATGTAAGGGTTAGGGATATATTCGCATGAATAGGATGTCTCCAGTTCTTTTTGCAGAATATCGACCATCGATTGAAAAGAGCGCGCTTTTCCCGTACCGACGTTAAACACACCGTTTTCCTTCGGATGCATGGCAAGAATATTGGCCTGAATGATGTCCTCGATATAAATAAAATCGCGCAAAATTTTGTCGGAATTTTCAAAAAGCTTCGGATTTTTTCCGCTTAAAAGCTGATGAGCGAACTGCACGACCATCGATGCCGTTTTATTTTTGAAAAATTCTCTGGGACCGTACACATTGAAATAGCGCAAACCGACAATAGAAATATTCTCAAATTTTTGAGAATATTGGCGTGCCAAATGATCCATCATCAGCTTTGAAAATCCGTATACGTTTTGCGGTGCCTCACAGCCGACACGCTGTGGAGACGGCGCATCACCGTAGGTCGCACCCGATGATGCATAAATCATATTGGCTCCGTGCACTACCGCCATATCGAGAAGATCTTTAAACGCATTGACATTAGTTCGAATCATTAAATCCTGCTCGAGTGCCGTTGTGTCCGAAATAGCCGCTTCGTGAAAAATATAATCGAATTTATAGTTTTGGGCAAGGGTACTCAAAAGTTCTTTATCATTGATATCACCGCTAATTACTTCTCCCCGAAAACCGAGAAGATTTTTAAAATGGCCGAAACTTTTGAGATTGCCGTTTGAGAGGGTCAGATTTGAACGGAATAAATCCAAAACAACGACATGCGCGTCAGGATAGTTTTCCTGAAAATAAAAGGCAAGATTGGAACCGATAAAACCGGCTCCTCCGGTAATCAAAATAGTTTTATGATTCAAATTGATATCGCTGTAACGCATGAAATGTCCTTCATAAAGGTAGTGTCATATTGTAACAAACTCTACATTAAAGGTGAAACAGTTAGAGTGATTTAAGATTGATAGGACTATAATAGCGGCGAAAATTTTTATTGGAGAAAACAAATGAAAAAAATTGCTCTTGCAATGTTGTTCGCTGGTGTATCATTGATGGCTGCTGACGGGAAAGCTCTTTCAGCTAAATGTGCTGCCTGTCACGGTGCTTCTTTCGAAAAAGCTGCTCTTGGTAAATCAGCGATCGTAAAAGGTCAATCAGCTGCTACTATCGAAGCTTCTTTGAAAGCATACAAAGCAGGTTCTCAAAACAAAGCTGGAATGGGTGCATTGATGAAAGGTCAAGTTGCTTCTATGTCAGATGCTGATATGAAAGCAGTTGCTGCTTACATCGCTGGAATCAAATAATTTAAACGCTAAAGGATTTTACCCTTTAGCTACGCGCTGAGTTTTACTCAGTGAGGGCGCAATGCCCTCAGCGTTTACACGTAGACAACCGCACTTTTCTTCCTGCATATAGCCTCAACTCCCCTATAATACTTAGACTTGATTATCCATGATTAATCATAAATCCAAAAGGAATCGCATGTTTCTAGAATATTTTCTCTCATTTGGTCTTTACTTTGGGACCGCATTGGCAATTTTTGCCCTCTTTCTCTTTCTGTATGCAAAAGTCACCCCTTATGATGATTATCGGATGATCTTTGAAGAGAATAATACTGCCTCTGCGCTTGGATTCGGCGGCGCTGTATTGGGTTTATGTCTCCCTTTATACAGTGCGCTGGTACATAGCGTTTCATACATCGATTTTGCGATATGGGCGAGTGTCGCTATGGCGGTTCAACTTATTTTTGCATTCATCATGACACAACTAAGCGGAAAGTTTTCTGTGAAACAGCACATTGAAAACGGTGATGTCGCTGCGGGTGTTATGATGGCGTTTATGTCCATCTCTATCGGGCTGCTCAATGCCGGTTCGATGAGCTACTAAGGTTATTCATTAATGTCAAAAAGCGTCAAGGCGGCATTGGTCGCCAACGGAATTATCGCTACAGCCAAAGGTCTCGCGGCTTTCTTTACGGGATCGGCTTCAATGATGGCGGAAGCGATCCATAGTACAGCAGATTGTGGAAATCAGGCTCTTGTCTTGGTCGGACAAAATCAAGCCGCACGCGGTAGATCGGAAGCACACTCTTTCGGTCAGGGAAAAGCCAACTTCTTTTGGTCGTTCGTCGTTGCCGTCGTCCTTTTCTTACTCGGAGGCTTATTCTCAGTCTATGAGGGGATTCATAAGATCATGCACCCCGAACCGATCCAAAATCCGTGGCTGATCGTAGGGATCATTATTCTAGCGGTCACGTTAGAAGGGGGAGCGCTTAAAATCGCTTTGAAAGAGAGCGGGACCAAGCTCAAAGACCTTTTTAAAACGATTGAGAAAAGTTCCTCATCTCATATCCTTGTTGTATTGATCGAGGATACGGGGGCATTGCTCGGTTTGTTTATCCTCTCGGTGGGGCTTATTCTCTCTTTGTATGTCGATCCGATTTTCGACGGCATTGCCGCGTTGATGATCGGTATTTTGCTCCTCTCCCTTTCGACGGTTTTATTCATTGAGCTGAAAAAATTGATTATCGGGGAGAGTTTAGATCGGGAGACAATCCGCGACATTAAAAATCTTGTCAAAGAAGAGTCCAACATCCTGGTTCATATCAACTCTGTGCGGAGTATGTTTATCGGTTCCGAAGAGGTACTGCTTGTTATCTCGATGAACGTCAAAGACGACAAACTCGGTTACGAGATCGAACAGGACATCAAAGAACTCAAACACAAAATCCAACGAAGATTCAAAGAGCATAAACTTCACATCTATATCGACGTTTTTGAATTCTAGAAGACGATTTATTATTTTATGACCATTTCATCTGATCGTTTTTGAGCGCTATTGTACTCTAAACTCGAAGTGGCACATTTTTTTATTCCGGTCTGTACTCTTTTTTTGCCGCCTCTTGTTTGCGCTGCTGATTCGCCGCGTCGTTTAGTTCTTTTTCATCATCAAACTGCACTTGATTCATCATTTTGGTTGCATCGTCAAACTGTCCGTTTTTGATTCCCCATAAAAAAGCTGCCAGCGCAATACCGCCCAAAAAAATCGATGCACCGAGCATCATTGCGATTACCCAAGAATCCATAATTACCTACCTTTTTATTTATACAGCCATCTCACCCGCATCGAATTCCCGACAACAAGGAGCGAACTAAACGACATCGAAATCGCCGCAATCAGCGGAATAACATACCCCATCATCGCCAAAGGGATCGTAATCGAATTATAGACCAGCGAAATTGCAAGATTTTGTTTGATCAGAGCGTACGTTTTGCGGCTGATTGCGAACGCTTCGGCAAGCGATGTGAGCGAATCGTTCATCAACACGACATCGCTTACCTCAATGGCGATATCACTGCCGTTGCCCATCGCGATGGCGATATCGGCACACGCGAGCGCCAAAAGATCGTTAACCCCGTCACCCGCCATGACGACGATATGCCCCTCTTGGTGTGCCTGATCGATAAACGCCGCTTTCCCCTCAGGGGTCAAATGGGCATGAACTTCCTCGATCCCGACCTCATGAGCTACCCTTAAAGCCGCCGCTTCATGGTCTCCTGTCAGCATTATGACACGTAGGTTAGCCTTTTTCAATGCGGCTATCGATTCCCGTGCCTTCTCTTTCGGGAGATCGCGCAGTTCATAGACTGCGACCAATTGGTGATCGACCGCATAATAAAAGAGACTTTTATCGCTTGCGGAATCGACCTCGATCCCCAGTTCCTGCATCAGCAGGGCGTTCCCTCCTGCAATCATCACTCCGCTGACTCGCCCTACCATCCCGCGTGCGGGGATCTCCCTAGCCTCTTCGATTACAGCAGCCGTACCCATCTGCGCTTCGGTACGTTCCAGATACTCCAGCACCCCTCGGCTGATCGGATGTTTCGACGAAGAGACAAGGGTATACAATGCTCCCTTCTCAAAAGGGTGATGGATCGTTGCGTAAATAACTTCGGGACGCCCTTGGGTAATAGTCCCCGTTTTATCCAGAACGAGCATCGACGACGAAGCCATCGTTTCGATCTGGGCCGCCGATTTAAACAAAATTCCCCGTTTCGCTCCCAGCGCTAATCCGACCAAAGTCGCCACCGGCGTCGCCAGTGCCAGCGCACACGGACAGGCGATAATAATGACCGAAATACCGACCATCAAAGAACGGTCAAAACTGTGGGGCCAAAAGTACCATGTCCAAAACGTCGCAATCGCCAAAAAAAGGATGGTAGAGGAGAAATGCTGCGATAAACGGTTAGCCAGCTGCTCGATGGAGGGCTTTTGGGCCATTGCATTTTCTAAAAGATTGACGAGATGGGATAGGGTCGAGTGGGCGAAATCTTTCGTCGCACGATAATGGATCAGAGCATCGATACTTGTTGTCCCGCTGATGATTTTATCCCCTACACGCTTGAAAATCGGCTCGGACTCTCCGGTCAGATTGGACTCGTCAAAACTCCCCTCCCCTGAGATCACTTCACCGTCGATTGCGGAACGCTCACCGCTTCGGATGACGATGACATCCCCCTCTTTTACTTCATTGACATCAACGGATCGTATCCCTTCTCCCTCGACAATACTCACTTCTCTCGGGATATGTTTGCCGATAACATCGAGCGTGTCGGCGGCATTTTTACGGCTGAGCACCTCGAGAAATTTTCCGAATAACACAAAAGTGATGATCATCGCTACTGAATCGAAATAGGCTTCCCCTTTTTCGAATACTGTTATATATATGGAATAGAGATAGGCCAGGCTTGATCCGGTAACCACTAGCAAATCCATCGTTACCGATCTGTTTTTCAGGCCGTAATAAGCCCCCCGATAGAAAACCCATCCGCTGTAAAAAAGGACGGGGGTCGCCAAAAACCACTCGGCGACATTCAAAATCGTCTTGATCTCCTGAGTAATACCGGTGAAATATCCCGCATACTGTGCAACGGCGATCCACATCATATTCATCGTCGCAAACGTCGCCACCGCCATCCGCAGATAATACTCTTTGCGTTCTTTGTTGGCACGTACCTCCTGAAGCGACGCATCGTACGGGAATGCGTTATAGCCGATAGCGCGGATCATATCGATGATAGCGGAGAGTTTGACGACGGCAGGGTTCCAAGTGATTCGGGCTTTATTGTTCGTGTAGTTGATATGCGCTTCGATCACACCCTCCATTTTATGGAGCGCTTTTTCATTCAGCCATACGCACGCCGCACAATGGATCCCCTCGATAACCAGCGAAACCTGATTCAACCCCTCTTTGCTCAACGTCACAAAGCGTTCGTTAAATGCGGGGGTATCAAAGTAGGAACTCGCTTCGAACTGCTCAGTCGGCGGGGAGAGGGTCGTATCCCCCATTTTGCTGTAAAAACTCTCCAGCCCTTCGTCTTTGAGAAGGTGAAATATCCCGCGGCATCCGTTACAGCAGAAACGGTATTCACCGTCGTGTATCATCACCTCATCACTGAACTCCAGATGGCAATGATCGCATTTGACTTTAGACATATTCATTTGTTACCAAACACTCTATGAGCAAAGCCCACAGAGTGGCAGGGACAAACTTGTCCCTTGCAACCCCCTAAAGCTACAAAAAACAAAGTTTTTTGAGATTCATACACCATTTATACCCCTTTCAAATCTGCCAAAAGCTTTATTTTTTCTAACCGTATTATACTCTCCACACACCCCTTGCATGACGATGTAAACACCTTTGCCTGCATTGTGTGCGTAGCCGATCGCCATGGAGAGATTGGCCGTCGCCTCGATGGAATCAATACTAAAAGGGACCATCGCCCCGGTAAATACAACCGTCTTATCCAATGCCAGCATATCGATATATTCGGCGCTTAAATCCATCGTATCGGTGCCGTGAATGACGATAACCGTTTGTGCATCCGATGCGGCAATCGTTTGTCCCAAAAAAGTGCGGTCTTGAGCATCCATCTCCAAAGAGTCTTTGTAAATGACCCCTTGAAGAGAAATATCTATTACTAACGATTCGAGTATCGACTCAACGGCTTGGTTGTCATTCGGAACGAACAACTCACCCTTGATAGGATCGTAGCGTTTGTTAAATGTACCGCCGGTATTAATGATCAGCATCAAAGCAGCTCCCGCAAAGAGTGAATAGTTTTGTCCGCCTGTGAAACGACGGCTTCATGAGAAAGGAGTATATTATGTCCGACGCCCGCTTTGAGCGCAGCTTCGATATCCCGCTCATTATCGCCGATCATAACGCTAGAAGCCATATCCAAATCATACTCCCCCTTTGCACGCAAAAACATCCCCGGTTCAGGTTTACGGCATTCGCACTGACCGTCGATACTCTCATGATGCGGACAGTGATAGATGCGATTTATCGTAATTCCGAGTTCTTTGAAATGGCCGATCATCCACCGGCTGAGTACGGCAAAATCATCCTCGGTGTAATAGCCGCGGGCAATCCCCGACTGATTGGTTACGATGAGTATCAGATACCCCTGCTCCTGATACGTTCGGCACACCTCGATAATACCGTCGAGAAGTTCGAAGTCTTCGATTTTATGGAGGTAGTTTTTCTCTACATTTACAACGCCGTCACGATCTAAAAATAATGCTTTTTGCGACACTTAGGCTACTCCGCCGCCGAATAGCTCTTTTTCGATAATATCACAGAGGATATGCCCGATCAAAATATGGGACTCCTGAATCCGCGGTGTCGCGTTTGAGGGGACAATGATCGCATAATCGGCCATTGCGGCCATTTTTCCGCCGTCTCGTCCGGCGAGAGCTACCGTAGTCACCCCCCGGTCTTTCGCCGATTCGAACGCATTAATAATATTTTGGGAATTCCCCGATGTCGAAATACCGATGAAAAGATCCCCTTCCTGCGCCATCCCCTCGAGCTGGCGGGAGAACACTTTGTCATAGCCGTAATCGTTGCCGATTGCGGTGAGATTAGAGGTGTCGGTTGTCAGTGCGAGGGAGGGGATAGAGGGACGGTCAAACCCGTAACGCCCCACCAGTTCCGCCGCAATATGCTGTGCATCGGCAGCTGAACCGCCGTTTCCGGCTAAAAGAGTTTTTTTACCGTGCCGATAGACCTCTACACACGCTTTGGCCACATTCATAATCGTATTGATCAGCTCTTGATTTTCCAAAATTGCCTGCTTGGTTGCTGCCGAATCGGCAATCTGCGCTCGAATATAACGTTCCATGTTTTCCCTTTTAGTACCGTATGCCCGTTACGGAACGGACTTTATCGATGATCGGAGCTGCAGCTGCACTCGCTTTGGCCGCACCGAGATTTAAAATCTCTCTCACTTCATCCTGATGTGCCTCGAAATAGGCTCTTCGCTCACGGTACGGACGGAAATATTCCCATATTACGTCATGGGTATAGAGTTTGAAATGACCGTGTCCTTCTCCCCCTTTTTTGTACCTCTCTTGCAGCGCCGCACACTCTTCGTAATCCAAAAACAGTTTCGCGATGTTGTAAACATTGCAGTTCTCATATTCTTTAGGCTCTTCCATCGGTACCGCTTCGGTTACGATCTTTTTGATGATTTTCGACTGGATTTTCTCTTCGCTGAAGATCGGAATCGTATTGCCGTAGCTCTTCGACATCTTCTGCCCGTCGATCCCCGGAACGGTCGCAACGTTCTCATCGACACGAAACTCAGGAAGAACAAAAATATCACCGTATTGGTTGTTGAATTTCAGTGCAATATCACGGGCGATCTCGACGTGCTGAATCTGATCTTTTCCGACAGGAATCACTTCGGAACCGAACAGCAAAATATCGGCCGCCATCAAAACGGGATACGAAAAAAGGCTGTGATTGCTCGCAATCCCTTTAGCCACTTTGTCTTTATAGCTGTGTGCCCGTTCCAACAATCCCATCGGCGTAAATCCGGACAATACCCAATAAAGTTCCAATACTTCTTTAACATCCGACTGCACCCAAAAGGTACTTTTTTGCGGGTCCATCCCCAGAGCTAAAAAATCGGTAGCCGCCTGCATGGTAAGCTTTGACAGCCGTTCGCCGTCGCTGAGTGAACTCATAGCATGATAGTTGGCAATAAACGCAAATACTTCATGATCGTTTTGTGATTCGATCATCGCTTTGATCGAACCGAAATAGTTTCCGATATGTAAATCGCCTGATGGCTGAATTCCGGTTAATACTCTCAAAATTATCTCCTTGAATAGAGAATATTTTACCGCAGAGTCTCTTAAGCTTCCTCTTAAGAAAAGATATGCTATATTTTTTGACAGTTCACTATCAAAAGGATTACCAATGAATGTACAAATTCGCTCAAAAGAGATTAAACTTACCCAACATTTAAATGATCATATCGCTACCGCTATTGAAAATTTTAAACGATACCATCTTGATATTACGACCGTCAATGTAATGATTACCAAAGAGAAAAAAGGGGTCGGCGTCGAATTCGACATGCATATCGCTCATGCCCAGCCCGTCGTCATCTCCGATGTCGACGAAGACCTCGATACCGCGATCGATATGGCGATCGAACGTGCCAACAAAGCGCTTCGCCGTCTTCACGATAAAATGAAAGATCACCATGCTACCTCACTTCGCGAAATTGAGGTCATTGAAGAAGTAGAATAAAGGCTTTCGATGAGTAAAATCAACGTCGTCTGCCCCCACTGCGGGGGTGTCAATGCTATCCCCATCAAAGAGTCGTATCAAAAGGCCGCATGCGGTCACTGCAAAGCCTCGCTTTTAGACACCAAACCCATCTCGGTAGATACCTCCTCATTTGATCGACTTATGCTCAATGACGAACGTCTTATTATCGCCGATTTTTGGGCACCGTGGTGCGGACCGTGCCGAAGTATGGCACCGTCCTTCGAAGAGGCGGCACGCCATTTTCCCCTCAAAGCCCAGTTTATCAAAATCAACACCGAAGAGCAGCAGCACCTCGGGGGACGTTTCGGCATCCGATCGATCCCGACCGTCATCGCCTTTAAAAATAACCGTATTGTCGATCAGTTCAGCGGAGCCTTGCCTGCTCCTCAAATTATCGCCTTTGTCAAAAAACACCTATAGCGATTAATCTTTTTTCGCTATTCTTCCTCACTTTATTCATCAGGAAAATAAATGTATAACTGGATTTTGTGGGTTCATATCATCTCCATGGTCTCATGGTTCGCGGTACTCTTTTACCTTCCCCGTCTTTTTGTCTATCACGTCGAAAACGGAACCAATAACGGATTTGTCGAAGTGGTCGAAGTGATGGAGATGAAGATATACAAATATATCGGTGTTCCGTCATTCTGGGCGACACTGCTCTCAGGGGTAGCGTTGATCGTTCTCTCGACAACGCACTATAACGGGGTCAATGTATTTGCTATGGGGGGATGGATGCACGCGAAACTGACACTCGTCGTGCTTTTGGCAGTCTATTTCTTTTCTTTGGGAAGATACCGTTTAAAACTCAAAGAGAATACGGCATATAAAAGCGGGAAGTTTTTCCGCATCTATAATGAAATCCCAACCCTTTTATTGATGGGAATCGTAGCTCTCGTCATTGTAAAACCTTTTTAAGAGGTTTTACTTAAATTACCACATCGACCGAGTTTTATGCGGTTTCGGTTTTTTCTTCTGATTTTTCGCTTTCGCTTTAAAGAGTACCGGAGTCCCCTCAAAATCGAACTGTTCCCGCAACTGATTCGTCAAATATCTGCGATAACTGAAATGCAATCCCTGCGGTTTGTTCATAATCAGTGCGATACGCGGCGGGCGGATATCGTACTGAGTAGCGAAATAAAGGCGGATATTCATCCCGTTGATACTCGGCAGGATATGTTTACGCATTGCCGCTTGGATAACCTCGTTCAGTTTACCCGTCGAAATACGCTGTGAATAGTTCTCATTGATCTTGAGGAGCATATCGAAAATCTTGTGTACCCGTTGTTTGCTTTGCGCCGAGATCGTGATGATCGGAGCGTAGCTGAGAAATTTAAAGCGATCACGCACTTCGGCAATGATCTTGTCATAATCCTCTCGCGGCGCCATATCCCATTTGTTGAGGACGATCAGACACGCCAGACGGTTTTTATCGACAAACCCCGCGATTTTCTCATCCAGATCCATAAACGGCTGTGACGCATCGAGCACGAGCAACGCGATATCCGCCGTTTCTAACATCTCTTCGGTGCGCATCAGGGCATATTTTTCGATTCCGAGGATTTTCCCCCGTTTGCGAATCCCCGCCGTATCGATAAAAGTGATCTGTTTATCGTTGTATTCAACCGTTTCGTCGATCGGATCGATCGTAGTCCCCGCAACCGAGCTGACCACCGAGCGGTCTTCTCCCAGGAGTGCGTTGAGAAGTGAACTTTTCCCGACGTTGACACGGCCGATGATCGCCACTTTCATTTGATTGACGTCACCCGCTTCGTACTCTTTGACGATGCCGCGATACGCTTCTTCGAGCGCTTCGATCGACGTTTCCTCTTCTTCGTCATCCTCTTCGGGAATAAAGAACCCGTCGTCCTCATCCTCTTCTTCGAATTCATCGTCATCCGCCGATGCTCTCATAGCGGCATCAAAACCGTCCAGTTCATCTTCCGCTACGGCAACATCGCTTTCCGTTTTCACGATGGATGATTCAGGTAGTTCCGAAGCGATCCAGTTCAAAAGCGGCAAAAGGGATCGATTATGGGCAACCGAGATTCCGAAAATTCGGTCGGTTCCAAATTCATAATACTCCCACAGTTTTTCCTGCATCTTGTCGTTGTCGATTTTATTGACGACCAAAGCGATCGCTTTACCCATCGATTCAAGCTCATAGAATAGTTTTTTATCGTCCTCTTCGGGGAGACTTTTCCCGTCTACCATAAAAAGGATGATATCGGCTTCGTGCGCCGCTTTGAGAGATTTCTCCTTGATGCGGTCATAGAGCTCACACCCTTCGTCAAGCCCTCCCGTATCGAGAATCTCTACCTCTTTGTCCACCACTACGGCAACCCGTTTTTTAACATCGCGCGTTGTTCCCGCCTGTTCGGATGTAATTGCGTCACGCTGTTTGAGCAAACGGTTAAAGAGGGAACTTTTGCCGACATTCGGACGACCGATAATCGCTAATTTTTTCATAGACTTCCTATTGTTGTATGCCTGTTCGAGGAATCCCCGATCGGCGTATGTTAAAACTGTGCTTTAACTAATGTTTAATTATAGCGTAGTTGCACTTAGGGTATGATTGCTCTAATGATATACTATGATTATAAACGATTTTGTACCGATGTTCAAAGTTTGATGAAGCAATGCGAAGTGTTTCGTCCCGATACCGTTCTCGCCGTTGCACGAGGAGGGATGACCCTTGGCCATGCTTTATCTATGGCGTTGGATGTCCGCAATCTGCAAAGCATCCGGACCGAAAGCTACGACGGGGAGGTTCAACGAGACAGCATCAACGTCTACGGTTCATGCGATCTCTCGGCTTCCAAACGGATTTTAATCGTCGACGATATTGTCGACAGCGGTCAGACATTGATGCACTTAATGCCGTTTTTACGCTCGCTCAATCCTGCGGCCGAATTTAAAATCGCTACCCTCTTTACCAAACAAAGCGCCATCATGCAGCCGGACTTTTCCTTACATGAAGCTACGGATTGGATTGACTTTTTTTGGGAAAGAGATTTCCTATCTGATAGTGAACTTCCCAAATGAGCAAAGCCCATTAGGGAAGGCAAGGACAAGTTTGTCCTTTGCAATCCCCTGAAGCTACCCGCATAAATGCGGGAGATTAAAAAACTTAAAATACAATTCGATATAATCCGTGCAACCACAAATTTAAACATTTTCCCCAAGGATTTTTATGTCTAAAGAGTATATTTTCACTTCTGAATCGGTTACCGAGGGGCATCCCGATAAAATGGCCGATCAAATCAGCGATGCGATTTTGGACTATATTATCGAACATGATCCCAAAGCACGTGTAGCCTGCGAGACGCTCGTATCCAACGGTTTTTGCGTTATTGCGGGCGAACTCAAAACAACCACGTACGCTCCGATGCAGGAGATCGCCCGCCAAGTCGTACGGGAAATCGGCTATACCGATGCGACCTACGGTTTTGATTACCGTTCTTGCGCCGTTCTCAACGGAATCGGTGAGCAGTCTCCCGATATCAATCAAGGGGTCGATCAAGCAAGCGGCGAAATCGGTGCCGGCGATCAGGGGCTCATGTTCGGTTATGCATGCCGCGAAACCGAAGTCTTGATGCCGCTGCCGATCTATCTCTCCCACCGTCTCGCCGAGCGTCTGGCAAAGGTACGCAAAGAGGGGATCATCCCCTACCTTCGACCGGATGGAAAAACCCAAGTAAGCGTCCGCTATGTGGACGACAAACCGGTATCGGTCGAAACCGTTGTCGTCTCCACCCAGCACGCCCCTGAAATTTCTCAGGAAAAACTCCATGCCGATGTCATCGAAGAGGTGATCAAAGCGGTCATCCCGGCCGAACTCATGTCTGCGAACATCGTCTATCATATCAATCCGACCGGAAAATTCGTCATCGGCGGTCCTCAAGGGGATGCCGGACTGACCGGACGCAAAATCATCGTCGATACTTACGGCGGAGCCTGCCCTCACGGCGGCGGCGCTTTCAGCGGAAAAGACCCGACCAAAGTCGACCGTTCCGCCGCCTACGCCGCCCGTTACGTCGCCAAAAATCTGGTCGCTTCGGGTGCATGTGAACGTGCAACGATTCAAGTCTCGTACGCGATCGGCGTTGTTCATCCTATCTCTATTATGGTGAATGCGCACGGAACGGCTGTAGTGCCTGAAGAGAAGCTCGAAGCGTGTGTCAAAGAGCTTTTTAACCTTACCCCGAAAGGGATTATCGAATCGCTCGATTTGCTCCGCCCTATTTATCGAAAAACAGCGGCTTACGGCCATTTCGGGCGGGAACTCAGTGAATTTACATGGGAAAAAACGGATAAGGTGGACGCTATCCGCAACTATCTGGGCCTATAATTCTCTTTCCGTAACACTCTAACTGTAATATGCAAAAACCCCCTGATTTTTTAGGTGGGTTTAAAATTCTTCTGTTATAGTTACCGCATATTTATCAACCAAGGAGAACCCTATGGCAGTAGTCATTAATGATACCTGTATTAACTGCGGCGCTTGCATCGACGAGTGTCCGGTAGAAGCGATCGTAGACGAGGACGATAACCCAACGGGTGAAGAAATTTATTACGTTTACGGTGACAAATGTGTCGAGTGTGTCGGTCACCATGATGAGCCGGCGTGTGCAACAGCTTGTCCGACTGAGGGTTGTATCACTTGGGATGAAATCGGTGCAAGTCCTGCACACCGTGATGATGTTACAGCAGAGATGCGTTCTTCTAAAGCGAACGTCGTTAACTAATCACTATGATTTCAAATGCCGAAGGGATTTATCCCTTTGGCTACACTGCTGCTAAAGCACAAAGCTCGCCTTTTTCCCACAGATTTTATACTTTCTCGTTTTTACCCTTCCTTCTTTAATATTACTTAAATTATTGTTTCGCTATAATCCGCCTCTATTTTATACACACAAAGAACAGGAGCATTGATGGAACAAACGTTGTCAATCATCAAGCCTGACGCCGTAGCAAAAGGTGTCATCGGAAAAATTTTAGATCGTTTCGAAAGCAACGGCCTTAAAATCGCGGCTATGAAAAAAGTTCAACTCTCTCGTCAAGACGCTGAAGCGTTTTACGCAGTACATGCTGCTCGCCCTTTCTTCAACGATCTCGTTGATTTCATGGTAAGCGGTCCGGTTGTTATTACCGTTCTTGAGGGTGAAAACGCTATCCTTAAAAACCGTGATTTGATGGGTGCTACTAACCCTAAAGAAGCTGCACCTGGAACTATCCGTGCTGATTTCGCTGAAAACATCGATGCAAACGCGGTTCACGGAAGTGACTCTGCTGAAAACGCTGCAATTGAAATCGCGTTTTTCTTTTCAGGGCGCGAAATTTCATAATTGCCATGAAAATAGCATTTAAGAAATTGGGATCACAGCCGCTTCATTTTGAGGCAAATAGTGACAAAGCTTTTTTTTCGGGTGATTTAATCCTTAAAAAAGGCAATCTAGCCCAATTAAACGGTACAATTACAGGGAGTATTTCGATTCCCTGCGACATTTGTGCCGAAGAGGTAGAAAAATCTTTAAATGAAGAGGTTTCTTTTTACCTAAGCGATGGGATATACGAGGGCACTGACGAAGAGTTGGATGTCGTCGAAATCGACCGATCAATGATTGATATGGAAGAACTTCTCAACGCGGAAATCGAATTGATCAAAAGCGACTATTTTTGTTGCGAAAACTGCGAAGGAACCTCGTTAGATCGAGAGTTCTAAAACCAAACAGAAAGGACTAAAAAGATGGCAGTACCTAAAAGAAGAGTGAGTCATTCTCGCGCTGCAAAACGCAGAACTCACTATAAAATTTCTCTTGCGCGTCCCGTAAAAGATAAAGACGGCACGTACAAATTGTCTCACTATGTCAACCCGACAACCGGTGAGTATAAATAATCAATGATTAGAATTGCAATTGATGCAATGGGCGGGGACTTCGGTCCCGAACCGATTGTTAAAGGGACACTTGAGGCACTCAAAGAGAAGAGTTTTCAACCAATTCTAGTTGGTAAAAAAGATGAAATTTTATCTTTATTACCCAAGGGCTATAAAGATAAAATTTTAATTGTCGATGCAGATGATGTGATCGACATGGGCGATGCGGCAACCGATGCGCTAAAGCGGCAAGAAAGCTCTATCTATAAAGCGATAGAACTTGTCAGAAACGGTGAAGCCGACGGCGTTGTCAGTGCCGGTCACAGCGGTGCGACTATGACGCTTGCGACACTCCGGTTGGGGCGGTTGAAAAATGTACTGCGCCCCGCATTGGTTACCTCGATGCCGACGAAAAGCGGCAAGCGCAGTATCCTAATGGATGCGGGCGCCAATGTCGACTGCAAAGCCGAACACCTTTTTCAATTCGGTATCATGGGATACTATTATGCTCAGGATATGTACAAATTGAGTGATCCTCGCGTCGGGCTGCTTGCCAACGGCGAAGAAGACTCTAAAGGTAATGAAGTTACCAAAGAGGCATTCAAAATGCTTGAAGGGCAAAAGGGGTTTATCGGAAACGTTGAAGGGAACAATATCTTCGACGGAAGCTGTGACGTTATCGTATGTGACGGCTTTATCGGCAACCTTGTACTAAAAGCGTCAGAGGGTGTGGCATCGACTATCAGCTTTTTCATTAAAGAGTATATCCGTAAATCGCCTGTCGCGATTACCGGTGCGCTTTTAATGCGTAAAGTGTTTAAATTGCTCAAAAAGCAGATCGATTACGCTGAAATCGGCGGTGCTCCCTTGGTAGGAATCAAAGGGTGTGCAATCGTCAGTCACGGTAAAAGTAATCCAAAAGCGATCAAAAATGCGATTTTTCAAGCGATACGCTATGTCAATACCGGCGTAAATGAGCATATCGAAAACCGTCTTGAAGAGCTTAAAAAATAAACGTCGATCCCTATAAAGGCTAATTATGTACGCTGCGTTTCGTTCCATCGGAGCTTATGTTCCCGCTAAAATTCTTACCAATGCTGAATTAGAAGTAATGGTCGATACCAGTGATGAATGGATCACCAAACGTACCGGCATCAAAGAACGGCATATTGCGGCAGAGAATGAAACCACCAGCGATATGGGTGTCAAAGCGGCCCAAAAAGCAATAGATCGTTCAGGAATCGATAAAAGTCAGATCGATATGCTTATCTGCGCGACTATCTCTCCCGATTATTTTTGTATGCCTTCCACCGCTACGATCATCGCTACCAAACTCGGTCTTGAAAAAATCACCGCATTTGATGTATCCGCCGCCTGTACCGGATTTGTGTACGCACTCAGTGTCGCCAAAGCGTTTATTGAATCGGGAATGAAAAAAAATGTCCTGATTGTCGGGGCTGAGCGATTAAGCACCATTACCGACTACAGCGACCGCGGTACCTGTATCCTCTTCGGAGACGGTGCCGGAGCCGCACTTATTACTGCAACGGAAAACAAATCCGAAGCGATCATCGATATCCATACCGGATCAGACGGTGCGTATGCCGATTTATTGATGACTCCAAACGGCGGAAGCGGCTCAGCCCATGATGAACTTGATCGGGAAGCGGCAGGATGCTTTATGAAAATGAAGGGGAACGAGACGTTTAAAGTTGCCGTCCGTACCCTCACTAACGACGTTGTGGAAATTTTGGAACAAAATAATATCCTCTCTTCCGCCATTACCCATTTCGTTCCCCATCAAGCCAATTATCGCATTATCAAAGCGGTCGGCGATGCACTCGAACTTAAAGATGAACAGGTTGTGCTAACCGTTGAAAAATACGGCAATACCTCCGGCGCTTCGATCCCTATGGCCATCAACGATATCTATGAATCGGGACGTTTGCAAGAGGGTGATCTGATGCTTCTCGATGCATTCGGAGGCGGTTTGACATGGGGAAGCGCACTCGTCCCTTTCGCCGGTAAAGGGATCCGCTAAAAAACTCCTGCTACAATTACAGATCTATTCAAAGGTCTGTAATGATTTATTCCAATCCCCTTATTTACGTTGAACTCCACGATAGTGAAATCCCCTGGCTTAAAATATTTACCCATATACCCCATAAAGAGTTTTCAGAGTGTTCCAAAGAAGAAAAGAAGGCTATCTTCGATGCTCTCGATATTATCGAAAAAGAGATGCTCGCATACTTTGCACCTGAAAAAATCAACATTGCATCCTTTGGAAATATGTTACCGAGAGTCCATTGGCATATCATGGCACGTTTTACAGATGACAGCTATTTTCCTGAACCGATGTGGGGGGCTAAACAAAGAGAGGGATTTACATTAAAGACTCCGATGGAGCCTTTTTTAGAGAAAGTAAAAAGGGAATTAGATTCCCTTTAAATTAATATCTAGGTTTTGGTGAACGGCTTTGTCCGCTGAAACTGCGTGAACGCTCACCGCGATCATTTCCGCCACGCTCACCGCCACGTTCGCCACCGCCGCTGCGCTCACCGCCTCCGCTTCGATCGTTGCTTCCACGGTATCCGCCTCCGCCGCTTCGATTTCGGTTACGATTGAATCCACCGCTGCGTTGGCCGCCTCGATCATGTCGGTTCGCTAAGTTGCTTAAGATTTTCTCTAAACGTTCCGCCGCAATACCGATGTTATTCGGTCCTTGCACCGTATTGCGTTCCATCAATACCGAGATCAATTTATAGGCAATTTGTTCTTGGTCATAATCTTGTTTCAACAAATCAAGCACTTTGTGTGCTTCATCGTACACATGCTGTTTTTCAATCTCACGAACCAAACGGGTTACCTGAGCCTCTTTAACATCTAATTTACTTGGAATGTAAGCATGTTCCATTGTTGTACCGACTTTGGCACGGATACGTTGAAGCTCTTTAAATTCCAACGGAGTAACCAAGGTAATCGCTACCCCTTTTTTACCCGCACGCCCCGTACGGCCGATACGGTGAACGTAACTTTCCGGATCAAACGGGATATGGTAGTTGAAAACGTGGGTAACGTCATCGATGTGCAATCCGCGCGCCGCAACGTCGGTTGCGATCAATACATCGACCGCATCGGTTTTAAGCCCTTTGATAACGCTTTCACGTTGACGCTGTTCCATGTCGCCATGTAACCCTTTTGCCATATAACCCGCCGCTGAAAGAACGTTAGAGAGGCGATCAACCTCTTTTTTTGTTCGGCAGAATACGACGGTTTTTTTCGCATCTTCGGAATCCATCAAACGGATAATCGCATCATCACGTTCCGATTCTTCGATGACATAGTACTGTTGAGTGATATCGGTATTCGTTGTCTCAGATTTGGTAATGGAAGCAAAAAACGGATTCACCAAAATACGCTCAGCCAATTGTTTGATCGGAGCCGGCATAGTCGCCGAAAAGAGCAATGTTTGTCGTTCCGTCGGCAAATAGGTGAAAATCTCGTTGATGTCATCCAAAAAGCCCATATCGAGCATTTCATCCGCTTCGTCCAAAATAACGGTTGAAGGGGTAAATCCTTTGAGCATGTTACGGCTCAACATGTCCAATAAACGTCCCGGAGTAGCAATGATTACTTGCGCACCGCGCTCGATCAAATCCATTTGACGGTTATATGATGACCCGCCATAAATCGTTACGGTACGAACACCCAAGTGTTTACCGTATTTGAAAATTTCATCGCTTACCTGATTCGCGAGTTCGCGTGTCGGTGTAATAATAAGGGTTTCAATTCCCCCTTTTAGATGCATTTTATTCAATGACGGAAGACCGAATGCGGCTGTTTTCCCCGTACCGGTGTGTGCTTGTCCTACAACGTCGCGCCCTTCCATAATGACCGGAATAACCATTTGCTGAATCGGACTCGGTGTTTTAAATCCGGCAAAATTGATACTTTGCATGATCTCTTTGCGAAGACCGAAAGCTTCAAATGTAGCCAAATTTTCGTCTGTGATTGTTTCTTCTGTAATGTTCATAGTGACCCTTTATATATACGCCATCGGAAAACCCATTTCCGACCAGTTACGCTTGCCCGCTCAGTGGGGGAGAGAAATTTCTAATGAGGATAAGTTGGATTCTCATCCGCGAGGGCACCTTAGAAAAACATGCAAGCATATCTTTAGAAGGTACCCAAAATTCAAATGGAATGATACCTGAACTTTGCATAAATAACTCTGATGATATCACTATACTAAAAGATAAAGATAACCTTTAGTTTCAAATTGTCTCGACTTTGTCTATCATTTTTAATCTTTAAAAACTATACTTCCAAAATATTCAAACTAAAACCGGAGTAAATAATGTTTAATGTAAAAATGGAAAAAGAGTGCGGCTGTTTCAAGCGAAGCGGTATGGATAGTATCAAAACATTCGGAAATAAAGACGATGCAATGATCGAAGCCAAAGCATGGGCGGAAGAGATGAATGAAACATTTTGCCAAAAACACAATTTTACCGTTGCTGAAGAAGGCAATGATCTCATCATTAAAGTAGAGATGAACTAAGGGGAAGTTTCCCCTTGTTTAGAATTTTAAACTAACCCTTTTTATCACCATTTTCTTCGACCAAATCGGATCTTTCAGATCAAGTATCCCCCGAATTTCATCATTCACCAAACGGTACGATACCGTTATGACCGCCTGATCAGCCCCTGCGGCAATCGGTAATGAAAAAGCCCTCATTCCCTGTGCCGGTATCGAAACGCTTTGAATCGTTTTAGCCGCCAAATGGGGAACCGTCGGTTTGCCCCGCTTGCTAAGATAACGAGTCGTAAGTGACAAAACTTCATTTTTAATCACTTTGCCGCTTTTTAAATATTGCGCTTCAACGAGGATTTCACGCGACCCGTATCCGCTTGGAAGCGCATGAGGCTGAGGATTGGTCAAAACGATGTCCAACGTATTGCTTTTTTTTCGTACGTCCACGTTAAGGGCATTTTTCCACATTGACTCAGTATGTCCGCCGACAAATCCGTGTTCACGTATCAAGCGTTTGCGCGGTTGGCCGTTTGCTATAGGCAATGTCGATGCAACACCCTCTTTTCGAGGTCCCATATGGCAATCGACACATGCTTTCGAACCGCTTTTAAATTCTGACTGCATATCGATAAAACGGTGCCCCTCTTCGGACGTGTCATTGGCATGACAGACAAAACAGAGCTGATTAGGATTGGTATCCATAAACGGACGCTGTTCTACATGATGATAAGGAGACTTCGCATCGACAAACGGACCGATCATAGTTCCCGATTTCATCCATGTTACACGATTAATACCCCGTTTGTCGGCGGGCAGTTCATCATGTATCTGATCGATATTATGGCAGACGACACAGTTGATCCCCTCAGAGATCGTATCGCTTTGAAGCGCTTTGGTAGCGGCAGAGTCTTTATCAAGTTTTAATGCCGCAATCGCTTCGTATTCGGCGCTGGTAGAAGTAACGGCTATACGGGGATTATGGCAGGTGGCACATTCGATTTTAATCGTATTGAGAGATTTGCGGTTATCTTTGCGGGCAACATAATCGATCGTTTTTTGGAAATACTCATCGTTTCCGTAATGGGACTTGGCATGCCAGGAATTATCCCACTGCTTTACAATATGGCTGTGACACGCTTTGCACTTGCCGGAATCTTTAAATTTGTCTCCGACCTGAACCGCTACCGCGGCATAAAGACTTAAACTGACGATCCAAAACAGCCATATCAAACGCATATAAACCCCTTATCGATGTTTATTTAACCAAACCATTAACCCTTTTTGAGCATGAAGACGGTTTTCCGCCTCTTCGAAAATGACACTTTGAGCTCCGTCCAGAACCGCTTCACTCACTTCGACTCCGCGATAAGCAGGAAGACAGTGCAAAAAGATCGAATCATCCGTTGCGAGCGCCATCAGCGCTTCATCAACGATATACCCTTCAAACGCTTTAATACGCTGCGCTTTTTCCTCTTCCTGTCCCATTGAAATCCAGGTATCGGTGGTTACTACAGTAGCACCCTTAACAGCCTCTTTCGGGTCATTCGTAAAGGTGATTTTTGCACCGCTTTGCTCTGCGAAAGCAAGTGCATCGGCGATAATCGCCGAATCACACTCGTATCCCTTCGGGGTTGCAACACGCAGTTCAAAGCCGAGTTTGGCAGAGAGCATCAGCCATGAATGGGTCATGTTGTTACCGTCCCCCACATAGGCTACGACCGGATTTTTATCTTTTCCGCACTCCATCATTGTCATGTAATCCGCCAACAGCTGTACCGGATGGTAACTGTCGCTTAATCCGTTAATCACGGGGACTTTCGAATACAGGGCAAACTCTTCGAGCATAGCCTGCTCATACGTTCGGATCATTACCATATCGCACATGGAAGAGATTACACGTGCGGTATCCTTGACCGGCTCACCGCGCCCGAGATGGATGTCTCGGTTAGAGAGAAACAGGGCATGACCGCCGAGCTGATACATTCCGACCTCAAAACTGACACGGGTACGGGTAGAGCTTTTTTCAAAAATCATCGCCAATGTCTGCCCCGCCATCCGCGGTTTAAATTCTTTTGCTTTGACCTCTTTTTTGATCTCCAAACCGATCGTCAAAATCTCCAGTATCTCTTCTTTCGTATAATCTTTTAACGTTAAAAAATGTCTCACAGTGTTCCTTCGATACAAAAAACAATCATATCATAAAAAAAATTCATTAACAAATCCGCTTCTAGTTTAAGCAAGAATTGAAATTACGACAGCAAGGCTGCCACTTCTTTAGCATGGTAGCTGATGATGATATCGGCACCGGCGCGTTTAAATCCGACCATTGTCTCCATCATAACACGGTTATAGTCGATAAGTCCTGCCGCACCCGCGTGTTTGAGCATCGCATATTCGCCGCTCACATTATAAACGGCCAGAGGTAGCGATGAGGCTTCACGGATATCGCGAATAATATCGAGATAAGCAAGAGCGGGTTTCACCATCAGAATATCGGCACCCTGCGCTTCGTCCACTAGGCTTTCACGGATCGCTTCACGGCGGTTGGCAGGATCCATTTGATAGGTTGAACGGTCTCCGAAACTCGGAACCGATTCGGCAACATCACGAAACGGTCCGTAATAGCCGCTCGCAAATTTGGTCGAGTAGCTCATAATCGGCATATTCACATACCCTCCGCCGTCAAGTGCGTCGCGCAATGTCGTAATAATTCCGTCCATCATCCCTGAAGGTGCGATCATATCGGCACCCGCACGGGCATGTACCAACGCCTGCTGCGCCGAGATCCCCAGTGTCAAATCGTTATCCACCGTCTCATGAGCATGGTCTAAGATACCGCAATGTCCGTGATCGGTATATTCACAAAAGCACAAATCGGTCACCACAAACATTTTAGGAAATGCGCGCTTGATGGCACGTACCGCCGTTGCAATTATCCCGTGATCGCACAGAGCATCCGAGCCGACGGAATCTTTCACTTCGGGAATGCCGAAAAGAATAATCGAATGGATTCCGAGCGATTGAAGAAGCTCGCACTCTTTTAAAATCTCATCCAGGCTCATTTGAAAAACACCGGGCATCGAAGCGACTTCCGTTTTGATCCCTTCCCCCGGCCGAACGAACAACGGATAGATAAAATCGTTTACCCCGACATGGGTCTCACGAACCAATGCGCGCAGTTGGGAATTAAGACGGGTACGGCGAAAACGCTCCATAAATGTGACTCCAATAATAAAATAGCGAATAGATTGTATCGCCACTTAGTTTAATAATCCATTTTTTAGAAACACCGATTATAATGGCACTAATGAAAACAACAACACCACTTTTTGAAAAATCATCCATTGCCAATCTCCCCAGCAAGTACGGCCATTTTAAGATCCGTGTCTATAAAGAGGGGTTTCAAGAGCACTTAGCCATTTTTACCGAAAACTTTGAGCTTCAAGAATCGCCGTTGGTCCGAATCCATTCGGAGTGCCTGACTGGAGATACCTTCGGCAGTATCAAATGTGACTGTAACAATCAGTTACACAAAGCTCTTAAGTTGATAGCCCAAGAGGGGGGACTGATCCTTTATCACCGTCAAGAGGGGCGAAATATCGGTCTGCTAAACAAAATCAATGCCTACTGCCTCCAGGATCAGGGACGCAATACAATAGAAGCCAACGTCGAACTCGGATTTGCCCCCGATCAGCGTACGTACGATGTAGTCGGTGAAGTTTTCAAAGATTTTAATCTTACAAAAATCCGTCTGCTGACCAACAATCCCGCAAAAGTAAATGTAGTCGAAGGATTCAATGTCGAAATTACCGAACGCGTACCGGTAATAATCGATCCGAACCCTCATAACGAAGGATATTTACGGGTTAAAAAAGAACAGATGGGGCATGACCTATGAGCCATTTGAAGCAGCTTTTAGCACAGCACAACGTGAGCGTAAACGAAGATTTTTTTGAAAAGATCGAGCAGTACAAAACATTGCTGGAAAAATGGAATAAAATCCATAATCTCACCGGAGCCAAAACACTCCAGCAAATCGATGCGTTTATCGTCGATGCCGTTATCCCTATCACGTTTCTACCGCCCGTCAAAAAAGCGATGGATATCGGAACGGGTGCCGGATTTCCAGGGATGATACTGGCTATCGCACTGCCGCAAACCCATTTTACCCTCGTCGAACCCCTCTCAAAACGGGCCAGTTTTTTGCAGTTTGTCAAAGCCGATTTGGGACTTGAGAATGTTGACGTCAAAGCGCTCCGAGCCGAACAGCTCAAAAGCGAACCCTACGATCTGATCACCTCCCGCGCGGTTACCGATACCGAAATGCTCTTGAAACTGTCAGAACCGTTTTGCCGAGAGGGGAGTCTTTTGCTCTTTTACAAAGGGGAAAAAGTGTATGATGAAATCGATGAAACACTCGATTACACTATTATAGAAGCAGAAAATCGCCATTATCTGCTCATAAAGAGATAAAAACATGTTAAAGCTATTATTATTGGTCGGTGTAGTGGTCGGAGTTTATTACCTTTTTTTCAAAAAGAAAACTCTTACACCCCCCTCTTCGGATAACTCACAGGAAGAAGCGATGATTCCGTGTGCCAAATGCGGGACATACGTACAAGTCAAAGAATCTCTCATGCGCGACGGCAAATATTACTGCTCGCGTGAATGTCTGGCGGCCTGATTATGTTGTTATTCGGCCACCCTTATATCCCCTCTTTGCCGTTTTATCATATCGATTCAATCGAAGCGCTGCGGCACACGCCGCCCAATTCCGTCGTTGCCCTCTTTTTTACCCCAAAAAATCTCGATATTATCGAACATTTACGCCAAAACGGCGTCCGTTTCGCACTCCATATCGAAACGGCTACCGATGCCGTCATCGCTGAGAACTTAGGGGTATCGTATCTAATCGTCATTCCGAAATATGCCGTTGCGGTTCAAAAAGTGGCGGAACATTATTTATTCGATGCCAAAGTATTGGGATATATTGAAAACGTAAACCATCTAGACGAGCTGGTCGACATGCGTCTTGACGGAGCCGTCTTTTCAGACGCGATTATTAAAATCAATTCCTAATCGATCCACTCGCGTTTTAAATCTTTATCGAGGCATGCGAGAATCTCATACCCGATTGTCCCGACGATGCGGGCATAGTCGTTGGCATTGTCAAAAATCATCAACTGCTCCGCATCACTGGCAAAACTGGCACTGTCCATCGATATACGGCCGCGAAGCGCGATCCCCTCGGGCGTAACGTATCGGTTGGAAGCCAGCCTATCCAATCCGTTGGCATACCCCAGATCATAGGTGCTGATCACCTCATCGTTCTGCGCTTCATAGATTCCGTTATAACCGATACGTTCTCCCGCTTTCAAAATACGGGTAGCTATTCTATCGCCCCACAACGACAAGACACTCTTAAGGGAGGGTTGAAGGAGACTCTTATCCATTTCCATACATCCGTACAGTGCAATCCCGACACGCACCATGTCATCACTGCACTCTGCTGAACGAAAAGCTCCGGCTGAGTTAGAGATATGAAACCGCAGACTCCACCCGTATTTTTTGGCTAAAGCCGAAGCTCTAATTTTTGTCGCATCAAAAATTTTGCGTTGCCAAAACCACTCCGAACTCAGGGCATCGGCAGCTCTAAAATGGCTCATAACCCCGACACACATGAGTCCTCTTCGCGCTATTTTTTCAAACGCTTCTTCAAGCTGTTCGGGAAAGACTCCGTTACGGTGCATCCCCGTATCAATTTTAAGTTCGACACGTGCTCCGCTCGGATACTGTGCTATTTCTTCGAGCGAATTGATCGCATAACTAAATTGGGGGTGTACCTGTGTCGGCTTTTGTCCCAATATCAATACATTGTCAAAATATCTGACAATCTCTTCGGCTTCACGTTCCAATCGGACCACAGCCTGCTTTACACCGTACTCCGATGCCGTCTGAGCGATTAATACCGCACCGTGACCGTACGCGTTATCTTTTAAAACAACCGCAATTTTATCTTTTCCACCGACTTGGTGTGCGATAATGTCAAGATTATGAATCAATGCCTTACGGCTAAGCTTTATTGTTCCCATAGTGATATTATATTCCAAGGTAAGTTAATGCGTTATTTCCCCGCCGAATTTGAACCTCAAAGTTTTGTACAGCTCATTTTCCCCCATCCGCAAAGCGATTGGGCACCCTATCTCGAAGAGGCGAGAGGCTGTTTTGTCAACATTGCTACTGCCGTTGCCCGTTATCAGCCCTGCCTCATCGTATGCGATGACGTTGATCTGGTCAAAAGGTACTTTTCATCTCATGAAAATCTAATCTTTGTCCCATACCAAACCAACGATACCTGGGCGCGTGACTGCAGCGTCCTCAGTATTATCGATGAAGATGAAGACGAACCGCTTCTGCTTGATTTCACCTTTACCGGCTGGGGAGGAAAATTTGACGCATCCCGTGATAATGCGATGAGTTCATCCATCTCCCATGTCTACGGTGCGCCGATGGAGAAAATAGACCTTATTCTAGAGGGGGGAGGCGTAGAAACCAATGCGAACGGTTCATTACTCACCACCGCAGAGTGTCTGCTTAATCCCAACCGAAATCCCCATTTGGATAAAAAAGGGATGGAAAACGAACTCAAAAAACATTTCGGCGTAGAACAGATTTTGTGGCTGAACCACGGCTATTTGGCGGGAGACGATACCGACAGCCATATCGATACCCTGGCCCGTTTTATCGATACGGATACGATCATGTACGTCAAATGTGACGATAAAAACGATGAGCATTACGAGGCACTCAAAAAAATGGAAGAGGAGCTGAAATCACTGCGTGATATCGACGGAGAACCGTTTAACCTTATCGCACTGCCGATGTGTTCACCGGTATTTTACGATGATGAACGGCTGCCGGCGACCTATGCCAATTTCTTGATTATCAACGATGCCGTATTGCTCCCTGTCTATAATGACCCGCATGACGCCCAAGCGATTGCGATCTGCCGTGAAGCGTTCAAAGGACGCGATATTATCCCTATCGACTGCTCCGTATTGATCCGCCAGCACGGTTCGCTCCACTGCGTTACGATGCAGTTCCCCGAAGATATATCCTTACGGGTGGAATAAAAGGGAAAAGCCCGAGTAGAGAAAATAGCCCGATGCAACTAGTAAAATAAGGGTTAAAACTATTTGTTTGATATTTAATTTCATGGACAAAAGTATAACGACTTAACACTAATGTAACACTTCTTTCTTACAATTCTTCATATTTACTTAAGGATTAAAAGTATGAAGAAGTTTAGCCTCCTCTCTTTGGCTGCTGTTGCTGCACTTGCCACCGAGCCTGTTACTATCCAAAAAATCACCGTTGAAGCCTCTGCCCCTAAATCTGATGGTAAAAATATCGTTGCCGATGAGATGGTCAAATTCTCTCGCCAATCCGATTTGGGCGAAATGCTTTCCCAAACCCTCCCTGAAATCACCCATGTTCGTAATAGCGGTGTCGGCAATGATATTATTCTTCGCGGATTTCGTAAAGACAATATCAATGTAACCATTGATGATGCCAAGGTATGCGGCGCCTGTCCTAACCGTATGGACCCTCCGGCTATGCACGTCTCATCTAGCCAAATCGCCAGTGTAGAAGTTCAAGAAGGGCCGTTTGACGTAACCCAATTCGGAAGTCTCGGCGGCACAATCAATGTCGTCACCAAAGACCCTGAAAAAGGGATGCACGGAGAAGTTTCTACGACATTAGGTAGTTTTGATTATCAAAAGCTCTCAACAACCGTTGAGGGGGGCAATGATAAAGTTCAAGCACTCGTTGGCTTCAGCCGTGAAACATCGGGGCAATACAAAGATGGAGATGGGCGAACACTTGCGGAACAGACAGATGCCTTGACCGCACCTGCCAGTATGCAAAAATATGCAACAGCATACAAAGATATGGATGCGTATACACGTAATAATTACTGGGCTAAACTCGTCGGTAACATCGGTAATAATCAAAAATTGACACTCAGCTATTTTGGAGACCGTGCCGATGATATCCTCTACCCGCGCTACCCGATGGATGCAAAGATTGATGACACCGATATGTTTAAAGCAAAATACGAACTCTTTAATCTTTCTGACTTTTCAGATAAACTTAAACTTGAAGCATACCACTCTAAAGTCCAGCATGAGATGGGGACATACTATAGAAAATCCGCTTCTGGCGGTGTAGTTATGATAGCACCGGTAGATGCAATCATTAAAGGGGCATCTATTGAAAACACCGTTAACCTTTCAGGTACAAAAGTATCTGTCGGATTAGATAGTAGCATCCGAAATTGGGACGGTTTCCGTTATTCTAGCGCCGCACCGGCGACTAAAACAATCTTATTGCCGGATGTAGATACAAAAAATATTGCCCTCTACACGAAAGTGACTAAAACCATTGGAGATTATGAAATCAATGGCGGACTTCGCTATGATGATACATCTATCGATGCAGATCAAACAAAAACAGGTTATTCTGCTGCGAAGGATAAAGATTATAATAACCTAAGTGGCAATATCATGGTTAAATACAATCTCTCTTCAACCACTAGTATTTTTACAGGACTAGGACAATCTACCCGTGTCCCGGATGCTAAAGAACTTTATTGGCTAAATAGTACCCATAATAATTTGAACGAAACAAAAAACCGTGAAATCGATCTTGGGGCTGAACACACATCCGGCAACTTTCATGTAAAAGGGACAGCGTTCTACAGCGATCTCAAAGATTTTATTTATCAGTACAAAAATGGTGCTGCAACTTCTACTTGGGCTAATATCGATGCTAAAATCATCGGATTCGACCTACAAGCTGATTATCTTCTAAACAATGATTGGCGTATCGAATCAGGAATGGCATACCAAAAAGGGTCTAAAAAAGATACCAATCAACTTGATAACCTAACAACTCAAGTACAAACCGATAAAGATTTAGCCGAAATTCCACCTATGAAAGGGCGTGTTGCACTTGTCATGGATACCGGAACAAACTACTTAATGACTGAGTGGATCGCCGCGAAAGCTCAAACAATCGATTCGGATAATGGGGAAAAAGAGATTGCGGGATACAGTATTTTAAACCTAAAATACGGACATGACTTCCAAAACGGTTTCTCGTTTAATGCCGGAATCAATAACTTCTTTAATCGTACGTATGCCGTTAATAATGGCTATATAGGGAATGAGTTAATTGCGGGTATTACAGGCTCAACAGATCCACTCGTACTTAACGAACCGGGACGTAGCTTCTACACTACCCTGAGTTATAAATTCTAATCCTAGAGTGTTTCGTCACTTCCCGCATCGTGCGGGAACTACACTCGATTCTCCAAAAACCATCCGAAGCCGAACATCAAACCCGGTGTTTTGGCTTTGGTCTCATCCAATACAAACTCTTTTGCTTCGCGTATAGGGATTTCAACCACTTCAATCGATTCGACATCGACACCGCCACCCTCGCTGACCTTCATGGATTCATTGACACGAGCGGCATATAGAGTCTGTACCGATCCGGCAAAGCCTACTGCCGTATAAAACGATGTTACCCGTTTTATTTCATCCAGCGGCACATGGTACCCGCACTCTTCCAAAATTTCTTCATGCGCAATTTCGACAAGGGATTTATCTTTGTCAACGATCCCCGCACATAATTCATACGTATAGCCGTCATTATTTTTAAGATACACGGGAGGACGAAACTGTTTGACAACAACCAGTGATTGACGCTCTTCATGATACAAAATAATAGCGACGCTGTCGTGCACTTCCACCATATCCCAAACCTTGGAAACACCCTCTTGAGAATAATGTATCCGTTTGGGTTTCACAAAATCGGAATGTACACACGCTCCGACAGTAACATTTTTAATCATTGCTCTTCTTTAAAAAGGCTTCGGTTTGAAGGTATCGGGATCCACATAATAGGTCTCGTGGAAATCGAAATACGGCTTCCGGACAGGTTTAGCCGCAAGTGCCTTTTTAAATATTTTATTCATCTTATCCCGTATGGCGATAAAAACTTTGCGCTCTTTTCCGCTAAATCCTTCGGTCGTCTTTTTCATAACGCTCAGAGGATTGATCGCCGTACTTCCCGAATACATCCCGAAATGCAGATGCGGGCCTGAAGACAACCCTGAATTTCCGACATATCCGATCACTTCTCCCTGCTTAACTTTTGAGCCGTTATGGATGCCGCTTCGAAACGATTTTTGGTGTGCATACAAACTTGTCAGGCCGTTAGAGTGCCGAATTTTAATTGTTTTTCCGTATCCTCGGGACGATCCGACAAAACTGATACGTCCGTCCCCCGTCGCCAATATCGGCGTTCCCGGACGCGCTCCGAAATCGACTCCCAAATGGGCACGGTAACGGTGCAGTATCGGATGAAACCTACTTTTCGTAAAACCGGAAGTGATTCGGGGATTTTTAATCGGAATTTTAAATAAAAACTTCTCGTACTGCGCCCCTTTTTCATCATAGAAACGGCCGTCCTTATGACGGTATACGGTCACTTTTTTTCCATTAATTCCGACCATGGCACCATGAACTTCCGGCATTGAAAACGGTTTCCCCAAACGGTATTTTTGGGTATAGACAATGATAATCGGATCACCTTCGCGAAAGCCTTTTCGAAAATCGACTTTGCCTTTAAACATTTTGACAAAAACAGAAGCAAGGTTTTTAGAACCTGTTGCCTTTAATATGTCATCATACGGAAGACTTTTAATCGGAAGGTAAAGTGTCTCGGTATACTCTTCACTCACGATAGGTATTACTTTCATGGCGTAACGATTTTTCTTCGTTAGATAAATTTGAAGTTGAAGTTCATCATTAACGGGAATGAGGATTTGCCGGATGATATTTTTATCATTAACAACCATCTGGCAATTAGCACTGTAAGGTATGTCTTCGGTCAGAGTTTGATCGTCTTTATCAAGATTGTAATATAGGGAAAGGGGCAGTTTTTTCCGCTCTAGAAAAGTAAGAAAACTTTCACCGTTATTCCATTTGAAGGGTTTTACAGAGCCGCCGAAAAGGAGAAGGGGCAATACTAACAATATAAAAAGGCGGCCCATTCTCATCCTTGGTCAAAATACGCATTGCAAATGCAAAAAAGAATTAAATAATAGCAAAAATTCCATTTACAAAGTGGTGTTTGGCTATAATCGTCCCTACTTACTTTACCAAAAGGTTACCATGATGCGCATCTGGCTTATTACTCTTATTACCTGCAGTGTCTTAAACGCTTCGCCCATTACTGCGCCCCTACTCGATATCGAGCAAAACCGGGCATCCATCATCGCTGAAAATTTAAAGGTAGGGATGAGCGGTTTTATCGTCAGACAATTCGATACCGATCACAGTACTATCATTGCCAATGCACGTGTTGAACAAACCAATCCGGCTAATAACCGAGCTATACTCAAAATCAGTAAATATGACGGCCTTCATCAAGATGCACTCCCCGGCGGCAACTGGACACCGAAACCGTCCGATATTGCGGTATTGGCATATGATTACGAACGAGCGCTGCTCATAGCACCGAATGACGATACCTATGACGGGATCACCAAAAGTATCTCCGGTGTTGAATGGGTACATTCCGATAATTACGCATCATTTCTCTCTTACGAAGGGCATCAAACCCCTTTGGTAGACGATTTTAAAAGCTACTGCACCGCTAATTCGGTAGGGCTGCTCTATATCCAAAGCGCAGAGAACCTTTTTACCCTCGATTGTAAAAGCTTTACCGTTCTTCAGACAACCCCTTTTGCAGCGGTTTCAGAAAAGAAACAAACTCCCTTCTACACCCGTATTCCGACGATCCGAGCCGCATGGTGGGGTGAGGGAAGCTCAAGTTTGGACAGCTATGAACCCTATTATCTTGATATCATCGCTTTAAACAATTCAAAAAGCAAAGAGCTATATGAACTGTACAAAGGGAAATTTAGTAAAGAAAGTGCACTATTGCGCCATTTCGAGACGAAGGAATAAGCAATGCTGAGTACTCACGCATTAGATTTTTTTACAACTTTACTGGGCAAAGAGAACGTTTACAGTGACAAAGCCCACCTTATCGCCTACAGCTACGATGCGACACGTGAGCGTTTTGAACCGGAAGCGGTACTGTTTCCCCGCCATGAGCAAGACGTCAGCGATATCTTAAAATACTGCAATGAACACCGTATCGTAATCGTCCCGCGCGGGGCGGGCAGCGGCTTTACCGGCGGAGCGCTTCCGGCCAACGGCGGAATCGTACTGGCGTTTGAGAAACATATGAACAAAATCCTGGAAATCGATATGCAAAATATGGTTGCCGTCGTCCAACCGGGCGTTGTCAATATGGAACTGCAACGTGCCGTCGAAGAGGTAGGACTCTTTTATCCGCCCGATCCGGCAAGCCAGGAGTACTCTACCATCGGCGGCAACGTCAATGAAAACGCCGGCGGAATGCGGGCGGCTAAATACGGCATTACCAAAGACTACGTCATGGCGATCCGTGCGGTACTTCCCAACGGCGATATTATCAAAGCGGGAAAAAAGACGATCAAAGACGTTGCCGGCTACAATATTGCAGGGATATTGATCGCTTCGGAAGGGACATTGGCGGTCACGACCGAAGTAACCCTCAAACTCCTCTCCAAACCGAAAATGACCAAAACGGCCATGGGTATTTTTCCGACCGTCCATTCAGCTATGGAAGCGGTCTATAAAACGATGGCAAGCGGCGTTACCCCGGTAGCCATGGAGTTTTTGGACAACCTCACCATCCGTGCGGTCGAACAGACGTATCACAAAGGACTTCCGGTGGAAGCCGGGGCGATACTCGTTACCGACGTTGACGGCAATCTCGAAGAGGATCTTGATTTTCAGCTGGATGTCATCGGACGCGTTTTCCGTGAAAACGGATGCAGCGATTTTCACATCGCCCAAAACAAGCAGGAGGCATCCGATCTATGGTTTGCCCGCCGAAACGCCAGCCAGTCGCTTTCCGTCTACGGGAGCAAAAAACTCAACGAAGACGTTACCGTCCCCCGTTCCGCGCTTCCGGCGCTGTTGGATCAGTTTTACAAAATTGCCGATAAATACAATATCAAAATCCCCTGCTTCGGCCACACGGGTGATGGCAATGTCCACACCAACGTCATGGTAGACGGCCGTGACCCTGAACAGGTCAAAATCGGCTACAAAGCGATCGAAGAGGTCTTTCAAGCAACCATCGATCTGGGCGGAACACTCAGCGGCGAGCACGGTATCGGCCTGGCCAAAGCACCGTACATGGGGATGGCATTCACCCCAGAAGAGATGGCATTGTTTCAATCGATTAAGCGGGCGTTTGATCCCAACAACATCCTCAATCCGTCTAAAATGGGTCTTGAGTAGGTGATGAAACTAAAAGCGATGCTTCGTCATATCCGGCTTTTTTTCCTAATGCTTTTTGATCGGGAAATTACGGTCTATGCTTCAAGCCTCAGCTTTTACACCATTTTTACCGTCGTACCGCTCCTGATCATCTCTCTTAGTCTAATCGCGAATGTTCCGGTTTTCGAAGAGCAATACGCCAAAATCCAAATCTTTATTTTTGAAAATATGATGCCCGTTCAAACCGCTGCAGTTGCGGGATATCTCGAATCCTTTTTCCAAAATTCGGTACAGCTCGGCGTCATCGGTTTTACGACGATGATCGTCTCATCCTTGCTCTTTTTCCAAAATTTCGAGCATATCGTCAGTAAAATTTTCAAAGTACCGAAAAGAGGTCTTTGGGATGCTATTACTACCTACTGGACACTCATTACCCTTACACCGATCGTCCTTATCGCCTCTATGAGCTTAAACGCCTATTTGGTCTCTCATGTCAGCGGGCTAGCACTCCATGCCCTCTCTATTTTCCCTTTTTTGCTGCTGTGGGGAATCTTTTTCGTCATCTATCATATTGCGGTCAATGCCGATGTCTCTCCAAAAGCGGCCGCTATCAGCTCTTTTATCGTCGCCGTCGTTTGGGGAATAGCTAAGAACAGCTTTGTCCAATATGTCTTCTATAACAAAACCTATGCCACCATGTACGGATCGTTTTCCGCCCTCATCTTTTTCTTTTTATGGATTTATGTTTCGTGGATTATCGTCATCTATGGGATGAAATTATGCTATCTGATAAACCGCGCTGCCCAGCGTGGTGAGTCCCAAAATACCTAGCGCCCAAAAAGCCTCTTTTCGCTTCATTGCTATCAGCGCCAAGAAAATACTCCCGATGCCGACCCCTATCGGTATCGCCACCTTATTGACCGCACCCGCTTCGAACAATAAGGCAAGATACGGATCAAAGAGATTTCCCCACGGCGTCAGATGCAATGCCAAAACAACAGGATAGTAGAGATTAAACACTAACGCCAGAGGAATCGATCCGATGTGCCACCATCCGAAGGTTCCGAAAATGGAAAGGGAAATCGGTAAAAGAACGAGATAGCACCAGATATGAAGCGCCAAAAAGATCTGCCACGGCTTCCAGTGCTCATAATAGCGGAGAAAAATAAAAATCGAAAGTACCCCAAACGTCGAGAACCAAAATCCGAGAGAGAAGAAAAGTTTCGGGAAAAAAGCGAGCAACACCCCTACGGTAATAAACAGCGTTTGCAACGAAACTATTTTTATTCCGCGGTCATAAAGCCAGTATCCTACAACGATCATCCCGAAAGCCCGTACCATCGGCGGGATAAATTCCAATGCCCATAAATACAAAAATAAGATTGCCAATACGATAAAGAAAAGGTCGCGATTGCCGTGTCGGTAAGGGAAATAGCGGTTTTGGAACCACCGATAGGGACGCCGAAGCAGAAAATAGACGATCAGCGAAATAATCCCGTAATGATACCCGCTGATCGAGAGGATATGACTCAGCCCCATTGCCCCGACCAGTGTCTGAAACTCTTGCGACATGGGGGTAGCGACGAACAGCGCACCGTAGAGCTCTTTCATCCATGGATCATCGTGAGCAACAGCAATACGGCGATACCATTGCTCTTTGAGACTAAGCTGCGGATACACTTCCATAATCACACCGCGTGCACGAAACCCTTTGAGATAATCTAAAAAAGTCACTTTCTTTACCTGTAGCTCTACGAGCACATTCCGTCCCCGTAAATCTCTCAGATACGGGCTCATAACACTTCGGACACTGGAGCCGTTTTCGAGCCGAAGCTTCATGGAAGTTTTAGGAGTCTCCCCGATAAGACGTACTTCCTGATCGATGACCTCAGCTCGAACCAACGGATCATCAAAGGTTTTAAGTTTCGTAAATTGATAGTATTCATAGGATAAAGAGAGTGAGAGGATAAAAAGGAGAAACAGAACAAAAAGCGAGCCGCTTTTGAAATCGAAGAGATCAATGCGCTCCAGTTTTGACATTATATGATCGGCATCGATACCGTTTCATCATTGACGTTCATTGTCGCGCTTTTCATATCGATACTTTCATACACGATCTGAGCAGCACCGAACGTCGGACGATCGACGAACCGGGTAAATTTTTTCTGGAACATCAGTTTTACATGACCCGTTGGACCGTTACGCTGTTTTCCGATAATGATTTCCGCCTCCTCTTCTTCCTTTTCAACATACTTGGAGATAAACTCTTTTCCGGCCGAAATTGCCTCTTTCTCCCGCTCTTTTTCCTCTTTGTAGAGGTAGACGTCGTTTCGGTAAACAAAAAGGATGATATCAGCATCCTGCTCGATCGATCCCGATTCACGAATATCGCTGAGCATCGGACGCTTGTCGGCGCGCGATTCGAGACCACGGTTGAGCTGGGAGAGGGCGATGATCGGAATCCCCAGCTCACGGGCAAGCATTTTCAACCCCCTTGAGATCTCACTTACTTCGAGGTGGCGATCTTTTCCTCCCGTTCCGTTCATGATTTGGAGGTAGTCGATAACGGCTACTTCGATCTCGGGATGACGAGATTTGAGTTTGCGGAGCTTTGAGCGGAGCTGATGGATGTTGATGGAGCCGTGATCATCGACGAAAAGTTTTGATCGGCGCATCTTATCGACCGCATCGTTTAGCTGTTTATACTCCTGCGGATTCATATCCCCGACACGGAGGCGCTGAAGCTGGATCGAGGTTTGAACGCTTAAAAGACGGAGCATTAGCTGCTCAGCCGGCATCTCCAGTGAGAAAAAAGCGACCCCGCTCCCTTTGTCGAGGAGGTTTTGAACCATATTGAGGGCGAACGAGGTTTTCCCCATCGCCGGACGGGCGGCGATAATGACGAGATCCCCTTTTCCGTATCCGGTGGTCATCTTGTTCAGCTCCGCATATCCCGTATCGACACCGACGAGAACCGAATCGCCTCGTGCTTTCATCTCTTCGATATACGCCAGCGTCTCATCGGCGATGGACGGGGCATCTTTAAAATCGGTCGCCTGAGAGCTTTGGGTAATCTCGTAGAGCTTTTTCTCGACCAAATCGACAACGTCGGTTCCGCTCAATTCCTCTTCCAGCGTAACCCGCTTAATCTCCGTCGTAAGGGTGAGGAGATGACGCTTGATCGCTTTGTCTTTGATCTCCTGCACATACGCTTTGGTGTTGGCGATCGGATTGGCGGTGAGGATTTCCACCATCACCCGCTCGTCGAATTTTGACTTGGCGGTAAGCTCTTTACGGATAAACTCCTCATCGATCGGGAGATCCCGATGAGAAAGGCTCATCATGGCACGGTAAATCTCCTGATGGGCGCTTAGGTAAAAGTCTTCCGGAGTCAGCACCGCATCAAAATCGTCAAACTGCGAAGGATCGAAAATGATAGAACTCAGAACGGAGCGCTCAAATGCCAAGTTATATAACGACTCTTCCATTTAGTTTGCCTCCGGCAGACGCTGCATGAGCGAAGCCCATGCAACTACGCTAAGACCGCTTGGGTCACTAAAGCTTGCCCCGTTCGGGGTAGATTTATCGTGTTTTAGCATTTAATCTTCCTCTCTCGCCATTTTCTCAACCTCTTCGACGAAACGGTCAACGAGCTTATCTTCATCCAGCCGCGCCACCACTTCCCCTTTGACCATCACCAGCCCCGATCCTTTGCCGTAGGCGATCGCGACATCGGCATGTTTCGCTTCGCCGATCGCATTGACGACGCACCCCATCACCGAGAGATCAAGGGGCTTTTTGATGTGTTTGACTTTTGCTTCGATGACGCTGACCGCACTCACCAGATCGGCTTCAATCCGCCCGCACGTCGGGCAGGAGATGATATTCGGCCCCTCTTTGGCAACCCCGCTGTCTTTGAGAATCGCGCGGCCGACTTTGATCTCCTCTTCGAGTTCACCCGTAATGGAAACCCGCATCGTATCACCGATCCCCTCCAGCAAGAGTGTCCCCAATCCGATCGCACTTTTGATCGTCGCATGAAAAACCGTCCCCGCTTCGGTCACACCCAGATGAAACGGATAGTTATTTTTAGGACGCAGCATCCGGTACGCTTCGACGGTACGCTGCACGTCGCTGGCTTTGAGAGAGACTTTGATGTCGGTAAATCCGAGATCTTCGAGGTATTTGATGTTATACTCGGCTGAGGCCACCATCCCCTCGGCCGTTGCGCCGTAGCGCTGTTCGAACTCTTTCTCCAAACTTCCCGCATTCACCCCGATACGAACCGGGATTTTGCGTTCCTGACACGCTTTGACGATCTCGCGGATACGAGACTTTTCTCCGATATTGCCCGGATTGAAACGGATACAGTCCACACTTTCCGCCGCGATAAGGGCGAGCTTGTAGTTAAAATGGATATCGGCGACGAGGGGAAGTGAAATCTGTTCTTTGATTGCTTTGAGCGCACGCGCATCTTCCTCATCGGGGACGGCGACACGGACGATATCGCATCCGGCGAAATGGAGGCGGTTGATCTGTTCCACCGTAGCCGCAACATCGGCGGTACGCGAATAGGTCATCGATTGTACCGAGATGGGGGCATCTCCGCCGATAGCGACATTTCCGACAAAAATTTGTTTGGTTGGGTAGCGTGTTATCATGGTTGGATTATACCATATTAGACTGTCCAATTTCCGTTCATAGTGAGCTCAAGGAAACATCGCTTCGCGAGCGGTACCCTTGTTTTGTCGAACTATAAACTTCTAACCCTTCGACATACCCAACAGGGCACAAGTGCTCAGGGCGAACGCAATAATCTTACATACTACGTAAATTCTATCGGATCCATATCGATCTCACACAACGGCGATTTGACATGTTTGATTGCACGGATCAGATCGGTGCTTTTGTCGCTTCGAAGGAGGATCTGAAAACGGTATTTATCGGCAATCTTCTCGATAGGCGAAGCTCCGTATCCGACAATCTGGACCTGTCCCATCTGCTCGATCTGCTCAACCGCTCTCTCCATTTCGCCTTTCGCTTTCAGTCCGTTTTTATGGGCGTACAGCAGCCTTGAGAGCTTTTTCGTCGGAGGGTATCGCCCCGCTCTGATTCTCATCTCCTGAACCAAAAATTGTTCATAATCATCCAAATATTCCCGAAAAAACGACTCGTTAAAGCTTTGAACCAAAACGAGGGCATTTTGTTTCCGGCCGCTCCGACCCGCGATCTGCACCAGAAGCGACAAAGCCTTCTCCCTAGAGCGGTAATCGCTCTGAGAGAGGAGATTGTCGATCCCCATAACGACCGCGAGGGTGATATCGTGATAATCATGCCCCTTTGAGAGCATCTGCGTCCCGACAAGAAGATCGATCTGGCGATTATTAAACGCTTCGAGCACTTTGATCAGTTTATTTTGGGTCGTGATGATATCTCTATCAAACTGCTGAACCCGCAACTTGTCATCGAGTTTACTAAAATGCTCCACCGCTTCGGCCGTTCCGAGGCGTGCCGTTTTGAGTGCGCCGCTTTGACATTTCGGGCATACTTTCGGAAGTATTTCGGTGTAGTTGCAGTAGTGGCATTTGAGGGCGCGGGAGTTTTTATGCTGGCTCATCCCGACACTGCAAAACGGGCACTCCACATGGTAGCCGCAGCTCTCACATACCGTGTATTTGAAATTGGCACGCGTCGGGATAAAAACGATCCCCTGATGCTCTTTTTCGAAGTTTTCCATAATAGCGTTGTCGATATTTTGCGTCAGCGCTTCGAGCGAGGGCTCGAACACAAACGTCCGTTTCGACTCGAAATACCCCCCCCGCAGACGAAAAAACGGATATTTGGCATAGCTGGAGAGACTCGGCGTCGCACTCCCGAGTACTACGGGGATTTTGAGGAGATTGCCGATATAGACCGCCATATCCCGCGCGTTGTAACGGGGACGGCTTGAGGACTTATAACTCTCGTCATGCTCTTCATCGACGACGATCAATCCCAAATCGTGGATCGGCAAAAAGAGTGCCGATCGGGGACCGACGATGATATTGGCCGAACCGTTATAGATTTTCTCCAGCGTCATTTTTTTCTGCTTCGGGGTCATCTTCGAATGCCACAACACCACCGCGTCGCCGAAATGGTTGCAAAACCGTTTCTCCATTTGGGGAGTGAGCGAGATTTCGGGAAGGAGCAGCAATGCCCTCTTTCCATTACTCAGAACTTCGTCCATCCGCCGCATGTAGATTTCGCTTTTCCCCGCCCCCGTATCTCCGAACAGAAGCGACACAGAATGAGAACGGATAAAATCGAGGGCTTTTTCCTGAGATTCAGAGAGGATAATATTTACAGGATTATAAGAGCACGCAAGCGTGCGTGAGCTCTCTGCTGAAGACGTAGTGCCCTTCGGGTAAAACTCAGCGTTAGCGTAGGCGAGCGGGACTTGTTCCGTCGCCGTATACGGAATAAATAGATTCAGCGCTTCCCCCAGCGAACACCCGTAATATTCCGCCATAAACTGTGCGGTTTGTATTTGGGTATCGGAATAGATAAAAGGAGTGATGTCACCGACAGGCTGTGTCGTAAATTCTGGCTTATCACATGCTGCGATAACGACTCCGCGCATAGCACGGTTAGAGAGGACAGCTTCAACTTCAGTGCCTATGAGAAGGGGATTGGGTGAATGGTAGGTAAGAGATTCAAGAGGGGAACCCAAAAGGGCTATACGGTGAAAATACACAAAATCTCCGACTCAATTTTAGAATATAGAGATTATAGCAGATTAGATCAATCAACCAAACTTTGACAATATCTACCTGCATTACCGCCGACTGTTCGATTACAATCAAATGTGCCGCGTGCCCTATTGTAAACAAAATTTATATCGGTTCCTAATACACGAAAAACATATATCCATCTTCCATTCACTTCAGATACGGTATCGTCCCAATGCCCGTCGGATGCATTTTGCGTTGTTATGCCGTATTGGAGAAATGTAACTGCCGCGCTTCCGTTGCTGTCAAATAAAGTAGTTTTATCCCCTGCCGCACCGACATGAAGCTGATCGGTATAGGCACTGTTTCCCTGGAGCAATCGGCTTTGACGCTCACTGACGATCGCCGCACGGATCGCTGCTACATCGCTTCGCCCTTTGGCTATATTAGCATCATCACGCGTTGCTACTAACCTTGGTATTGCTATTGCGGCCAATATCCCCAAGACAACAATAACAAATACTAATTCAATCATAGTAAAACCAAAGCGCTTCATTTTTTTCCCATTCTTTTTGAGTTGATTTTTATGATTGTTGTCAATCCCAAAAATCAACTCAATGTTATTCTACGTTACCAATGCACCGATTGGAAACGTAGAAATCACTTAATTATTTAAATAAACTTGTTCCGCCAAATGAATATCCTTTAGCACCACCAGCAGTACTGATCATACCATTTTTAATGGCTGTTGCTTTAGCAGCGTTACACCAACCATTTGTTGCTGAAGTATTAAAATCAACACTGATATTACCATCTGTCGTAGAACCATTTGTATCGATAATAAAACATGTTGCTTCATGACATGCAGGTGTTTGAGAAATATTTTCATCACCATTTGCTGTATAACGGGAAGCTACGCCAGTTAAACATTCACTTAATTTTGTTATTTCACCCGCTGCTTGAGCATCATCACGCGTTGCCGCAAGACGAGGAATCGCAACAGCCGCTAAAATTCCCAAAATAACGATCACGAAGATCAACTCGATCATAGTAAAACCTGAACGTTTCATGGTCTACTCCTTCGATTAAATAAAATTTTGATTACACTCGTAACCATATTGTCATTATGAATGGGATTCTCTTACAGTTTGATTAAAATTCAACATAAATCTACAAACACTTTGTATTACGGGGGTTTTAACGAGAATATGGCATAATTGATTAAAATGAAGGAGAGACTTATGAAAATTGCCGTACCTGTAATGGATGAGAGTTTGAAAATGGCCGGAAATGCGGGACATACCCCTTACTTTGCCGTGTTTAATCTAAGCGGAGGGATGTTTAAAAGCTTTACCCTAGAGGGGCTTCGTGCCAATCCGAAAGCTGCCGGAGAAGAGCCTCATGATCATGACGAGCACCACACCTGCGACCATGACGAAGGGGATATCGAGCATATCCGTGCACACGACACGATGGCGGACACTATCGAAGACTGTGACTACCTCGTCGTCAAGATGGCGTGCAAAAATACCGCCAAAAGTATGAATAACGTCGGTGTCAAGCTCCAAAAGTACAACGGAACCGAAGCGTTAGCTCCAAAAATATTGACGGAATTGGCGACTCAATTCAAATAATCCACCACTTTAATTCTCGTTTATAAATTGGAGGCGTATAATTCGCACCATAAATGGAGTGAAAGCTTCAAATCTTCATCTGGGTACAGTACGCAGATGAGCCCTAAAAGGTAAAATAACCCATGATTTCCGCAGAGATTGAGACGTTAGGCATAAAAAACAGTGGAAAGCTTTTCCATAACCTCAGCTTTGATGAGCTTATTCAACATGAACTTGAAAACGGTGAGTGCAAACTCGCCGATAACGGTGCGACAATGGTTGACACCGGAATATTCACGGGCCGAAGCCCCAAAGATAAATATTTTGTCAATCAAGACCCTTCCAATAAATATATCGCATGGGGTGATGTCAATAAAAAAATTGACAAAGCGGTTTTTGATGAGCTTCTCGTAGTCGCCCGCGAACAACTCTCCGGAAAAGATCTCTATATTACCGACGTATATTGCGGATCGAGTGCCAGCAGTAAACGCTCCGTCCGTTTCGTCTCCGAAATTGCATGGCAGTCCCATTTTGTCAAAAATATGTTTATCCGCCCAACCGAAGCGGAACTTGAAACATTCAAACCATCATTTACCGTCCTTAATGCATGTAAAGCGGTCAATGAAAAATGGCAGAATCACGGATTGAATTCCGAAGTATTCGTCCTTTTTGATGTCGAAGCCAATCTCTGCATCATCGGTGGTACATGGTACGGCGGAGAGATGAAAAAAGGGATTTTCTCGATGATGAACTACTGGCTTCCATTAGAGGGAAAACTATCCATGCACTGCTCGGCCAACGTCGGAGCCGCGGGTGATACCTGCCTCTTTTTCGGACTCAGCGGTACCGGAAAAACAACCCTATCCACCGATCCGAAACGTGCCCTCATCGGAGATGATGAGCACGGTTGGGACGATGAGGGTGTCTTTAATTTTGAGGGGGGATGTTACGCAAAAGTGATCAACCTCGATCCTAGCAGCGAACCTGAGATTCATAATGCGATCCGCCGCAACGCTCTGCTAGAAAATGTCGTTTACGATGAAGACGGTGTCGTCGACTATACCGACGGCTCAAAAACGGAAAATACCCGCGTCTCGTATCCGATTGAGCATATTGAGAACCATCAGCCATCACTTATGGCGGCGCATCCTAAAAACATTATTTTCCTCTCTGCCGACGCATTCGGCGTATTGCCTCCGGTCAGTAAACTCACCAAAGAGCAGGCGATGTATTATTTCCTCAGCGGTTACACGGCAAAAGTTGCCGGTACGGAGCGGGGAATCACTGAGCCAGTCGCAACCTTCAGTTCATGCTTCGGGGAAGCGTTCCTTCCGCTTCATCCGACCGTTTACGCAAAACTTCTAGGTGAAAAAATCGATCAGCACGGTGTTAACGTATACCTTGTAAACACCGGATGGACCGGCGGCGGATACGGTGTCGGTAAGCGTATGAGTATCAAAGATACCCGTGCTTGCATCAACGCCATCTTAGACGGTACGATCAATCAAAGTGAATTTGATACTACCAATACCTTTGGTTTCCATATCCCTAAAACACTCGGTGATATCGATCCTGTAATTCTCAATCCTCGTAATGCATGGGCAGATCGTGATGCGTATCTCGTTCAACGCGATAACTTGGCCGCTCTTTTCATCAAAAACTTCCAAAAATATACGGACGGTAATAGCGATTTCGACTACTCTGCTGCCGGTCCGAAACTTCCGAACTAATCTCATTTCTTCTTCTTTCTCTCTACTTTTCTTTTTAACAAGAAAAGTAGCAAAAGAAAATCGCCCTCACACCAAAACGCTGGCGGTACGCTTGTGCACTACTGCACGCGACTTTGCTCTTGGTGTGGCGTGAGGGTATACTTATTTATATAAAATTTCATCTCTCAAGTATCCGTAAAAGCCACGCGCGATGGCAGACGTGCCAAAAGTCGCGTAAGCGATTTACTTGAGAGATGCGCTTCTTTTGTTTCTTTTTCTTGGCGACAAGAAAAGAAAAATACAATAATTTAATTAAGAAAAATGAAGTGAAGAAAAAGTGTGCAGGGCTTTCACCCTACACGGAAGATTAACAAGAGTAAGTAGATTTGAATTCGAACGCAGTAGGACGAGCTTCGTCAGGCCATACTTGTGTTTCAAATTTGTAGTTTTGGTATGTATCCAAAAATTCCGAAGTCATAACCGGTTGCAAGAAAGCGTTATCACGGATCAATGCTTCCAATGCACCGCGCAATGTGTGTGGCATTTGTGGAATACCTTTTTCACGGATTTCATTCAAAGAAAGTTCGAACAAATCTTCATCCATCGGTCCAACCGGTACCATTTTGTTTTTAATACCGTCAAGTCCCGCTAGCAACATTGCGGTAAACGCAAGGTATGGGCATGAAGTAGAATCCGGGAAACGCATTTCGATACGTGTCGCTTTTTCACCCGCACCGTAAGGAACACGGCAAGAAGCTGAGCGGTTTTGGCTTGAGTAGGTCAAAATTGATGGAGCTTCGAAACCAGGGATAAGACGTTTGTATGAGTTCGTTGACGGGTTAGTGAACGCTGCAACGGCACGTGCGTGAGCAAAAATACCGCCCACATAGTGAAGCGCTGTTTCAGACAAGTTGCTGTAACCGCCCTCTTTATAGAATGTATTTTTTCCGTCTTTCCAGATTGATTGGTGAACGTGCATACCGTTTCCGTTATCTCCGTAAAGCGGTTTAGGCATAAATGTAACGGTTTTGCCGTTAAGGTGCGCTACCATTTTGATAACGTATTTAAGTTTTTGTACGTTGTCAGCCGCTTCAACCAATGTTCCGAAAACGATACCGATTTCACCTTGTCCTTGTGCAACTTCATGGTGACCGAGAACAACTTCAAGACCGACTTGCTCTAATACCAACATCATCTCTGCACGAAGATCAACCATTGTGTCGATCGGTGCTACCGGGAAGTAACCCCCTTTTGTACGTGGGCGGTGACCTGTGTTGAAACCGTCTTTGAAATCTTTCCCATCATTCCATGCACCCTCTTCAGTATCAACCTCATAGTAAGAGCAGTTCACTTCATCGCGGATTTTTACATCGTCGAATACGAAAAATTCATTTTCAGGTCCGAAATAAGCAACATCACCTACGCCGGCATTTGCAAGGTGTTCAAGTGCTTTTTTAGCGATTGAACGCGGGCATTTTTCATACGCTTGACCTTTGTAAATGTCATAAACATCACAGAAAACGATAATGGTCGGGTCAGCAGTAAAAGGATCCATAAATGCTGATGGAGCATCCGGTTTAAGAAGCATATCTGAACGGTTAATCGGCTGCCATGCATCGATTGATGATCCGTCAAACGGAAGACCGTTTTCAAAATGGCCCGCATTAACGGCGCTCATACGGTAACTCACGTGATGCCATGTCCCTTTCATATCGGTGAAGCGAAAATCAACGAACTGTACGTCATTCTCTTTACAAAAACTGAAAAACTCGTCGACACTGTTTACGAATTTACCCATGCGAATCTCCTGAAAATAATTAAAGTATCGCAGTATAGCAAAAGTTAACGTTATCTAAAATATTTTGCATGATTAAAATTTAATCATTTCCCGATCCCTCTCTCGATAGAGTGCACATTGACCATATCCGACCGAACGTGCCAATGCTTCAATCTCATTGCTGAACATCCCTACCTGCTCTTTGCAATGGGCATCCGAACCGAACGTAATCGGAATTTCCAATTCGGAAATTGACTCTAACAAAAGAGGAGACGGATACGCTTCTTCAATCGGTTTTCGATACCCGGAAACATTGATCTCTATTGTCATATTTGCTTTTTTGATCGCTTTTAACGCCCCTTCCGCCAATAAGCGGATATCTTTTGTCGGCAGGAATTTGAAGACTTTGAGTAAATCCAGATGACCGACGATATCAAATTTTCCGCTGTTTGCCATTGTTTCAATCAGAGCGAAATAGCGTCGGTAAATATCATCAATATCCGCCCCTTCATAGCGTCCGATAAACTCAGGGTTATCAAATCCCCAATCATCGATAAAGTGGACGCTTCCGATTAAATAATCACACTTTCGTCCCCAAACGCTCTCATCCATGTATCCCGGAAGATAATCAATCTCATACCCCAATAAGACGGTAATATCTTTAGCGTATCGTTCTTGCACTTCTTTAACCCATGACTCGTACACCTCCATCTGATCAAAGTGCATACGGTACGCAGGGTCAAAGTGCATCGGTGCATGATCGGAAAATCCGAAATACTCGGTTTTACACCCAATGGCAGCTTCGACATACTCTGCAACTGTTCCCGTAGCATGATTGCACAGTACCGTATGGTTATGAAGATCGACTTTCATGAATACACCCTAAGAAAAATAATGGTTTTAATGTTATTATAGTGCAATTTTAAATCGTTTGAGGATAGAGATCATGACGCAAGAAGAGTTAGATGCACTAATGAATGGTGACATAGATTTGAATGAGGGGGGATTTGAAGAAACGGAAGCACCCGAAGTCCCCGTTGCTTCAGACGAACCGCTCGGCGATGACCCTTACAATGAACTGGATCCCGATAAATACCGTGTTTCCGCCATGCACAGCTGGCCGCCGCCGCCTCCGACCGATGATAACAAAATGGTTCATCAATTGGATGATGTCACTAAAGAGAGTGAGCAGAAAGCGACGGAAATCTTTGATCTTATCGAAGGGATCAGCAATGACTTGGGACAAGGTGAAAAAGATATCAAAGCGCTTCAAGCGATTACCCAAAGCAATATAGAGCTCTTTACAACATTAAGTGCAAAATTTCCTCACATTGAAGCGTTCAAAACACAATTAGCCGAAAATGAGAAAGCTTCAAAAAGCCTCAAAGATGTCCTTGAAATGCTTCAAAACGGCGGAGATACGATCATGAATATTATGGATATCATGCAATACCAAGATATCCACCGCCAAAAAATCGAGCGGGTTATTAATGTTATGCGTGCCCTCTCGACCTATATGAATCATCTGTTCTCAGGAAAAATCGATGACAGCAAACGTGTCTCTTCTGCCGTCCATCTTCCGGGTGACAGTACGACTGAAGATGTCGTCAGCAGCGAAGACATTGAAGCGTTGCTGGCTTCATTCGGGCAAAAGTAAATAAAATAGCGATCTCTCATGTATCCAAAAAGCCACGCTCACCGCAGAAGTGCGAAGTGATGCGTGAGCGGTTTACATGAGAGATGATTTTCTTTTGCTTCTTTTCTTATGAAAAAGAAAAGAAAGAAAAATTACTTCATTTAATCCACACATTTTTTACGCTAAAATTCCCTAAAATATTATAAAGAATCGAGTAACTCTCTTTGAAAAAAGTCGAACTTCTCTCGCCTGCCGGGAACTTAGAAAAACTCAAAATCGCCATCGACTACGGTGCGGACGCCGTATACGGCGGGGTGAGCCATTTTTCGCTCCGTATCCGCTCGGGCAAAGAGTTCGATCTGGAGAGTTTCAAAGAGGGGATTGACTACGCCCATGCACGGGGGCGAAAAGTTTACGTTACTATCAACGGCTTCCCGTTTAATTCCCAACTCAAACTGCTCAAAGAGCATATTGCAACAATGGCATCTTTGCAACCCGATGCGTTTATCGTGGCAACCCCGGGCGTTCTCAAACTCGCCCACCAAATCGCACCCCAGATACCGCTGCATCTTTCAACCCAAGCCAATGTGATGAACGTACTGGATGCACAGGTCTATTACGACATGGGGGCACGCCGTATCATTGCTGCACGCGAAATTTCGCTCAAAGATCTGGGAGAGATCAAAAAAGAGCTCCCCGATCTGGAGATCGAAGTATTTGTCCACGGATCGATGTGTTTTGCCTACAGCGGACGCTGTCTGATTTCGACCCTTCAAAGCGGACGTGTTCCGAACCGCGGAAGCTGTGCCAACGACTGCCGATTCCCGTATGAGATGTATGCCGCAAACCCTGAAACGGGAACGTTGTTTAAACTCGTCGAAGATGAGGGGATCGGAACCTACATCATGAATTCCAAAGACCTCAATCTAGCATCCCATATCAAAGAGATTTTGGATGCGGGATGCATCGATTCACTCAAAATCGAAGGACGCACCAAAGCCCCTTACTATGCCGCAGTTACCGCAAAAGTCTACCGCCGTGCCATCGATGACTATTATGCGGGAGAAAGTCATCCGGATAGCTATCAAAAAGAGCTGGGGACGATGCAAAACCGCGGCTTTACCGATGCCTATCTCATTAACCGCCCTTTTGAAAAAAATGACACCCAAAATCTCGATTTTTCGATGATGATGGGGACACACCAGGTAAGCGGCATCGTCGATGAAGACGGATTGTTTTTCGAATGCAAATACAAAACGTTCCCTGAAGATGTAATGGAGATTTTAACACCCGACGAATCGGTACTTTCGGAGGTGGATAACGAGATTGGGACTATCCGTAAAATCGAAGGGAAATGGGCTATTTCATTTAAACAGCTTCTCGCTGAAAACGGAAAAGTATGGGATCAGGTCCACAGCGGAAATCTAAACCGCTTTAAACTCCCCGCTGCGCTACCGGCTTTCACTTTTTTCCGTATCCCCGCCACCGAAGATATGGGGACGGTAACAAAGTGTTAAAACTATTTTCTTTTTAATTAAAACAACAATAGGAGTAAAAATGAAATTCGTATCAATCATTATGGGGAGCAAAAGCGATTTCGATGTCATGAAATCGTGTTCACAAACACTAGAAGAATTCGGCGTTCAATATGAACTTATCATCTCTTCCGCGCACCGCAGTCCGGAACGTACTAAAGACTATATCGTCAAAGCTGAAGCCAAAGGGGCGCAGGTTTTCATCGCGGCAGCCGGAATGGCGGCGCATTTGGCGGGTGTACTATCCTCTAAAACCGTCAAACCGATCATCGGTGTCCCAATGAGCGCATCCGCCCTTAACGGTATCGATGCACTTCTCTCTACCGTACAGATGCCTGCGGGTATGCCGGTAGCGACCGTTGCCATAGGTAAAGCCGGAGCCATCAATTCTGCCTATCTTGCAATGCAGATTCTTGCATTGAACAATGAAGAGCTAAGTATGAAGCTCCAAGAGGACCGTATCGCAAAAGCAAAAAAAGTGGAAATGGATTCACTGGAAATTGAGACAATTTTATAAGTTTTGCTATAATGTTTAAAATTTGAAGGCGGTGGAAGATGCAAGGGTGGATGAGTATTGATGACTACGCTCAAATGACAAACATGGATCGCAGTGCTGTTGAAGCCTTAATCGTACGCGGCAAGCTCACTACTCTCATCGAAGACGGAGAAGTTATCATCGATCCCGGTCAAGGGATGGAAGGTATCGTCCCCGCAACCTTGCAAGAGCTCAGTGCATCCGAAGCGGATGTCACACTGGGTGCTAATTTTGTTGAAAAAACAATCGGTACCATTATCAACCTTCATGAAAAAGTGCTTGTTGCCAAAGAAGAGACCATTGAATCGATCAAAAATGAGAACGAATTTCTCAAAGAAGCTCTTGCATCACTTCAAGAGCTTTACGAAGAAGATCGAAATACGATTGCCACCCTTACCGAACAGCTCAAACTTTCGCAACAAGAAGTTGAATTCATGCGCCGTAAATATAAACTGATGTGGGGCAAAGTCATCGACGATCACGCATCACAATGACCATACAGCAAGAATGTATCGGGTGCATCGTTGCCCAAAGTCACCGGGTTTGTGAGGCAATTCATGCCGATGCAGCGCTTAAAGAAAAAATTGTCAACCACGTCGAAACTGCACTTCAAAATGCCGATTTCACCCTTTCTCCTCCCGTAGTCGCCGCGCCGCTGTATGAGAAAATGGCAGAATTTGCCCGAACGGATGATTTATACAAAGAGCAAAAACAACATGCCACCGCTCAAGCCGAAACGTATGTCCCTTTTTTGAAAGAAACCATCCAAAAAAGCGATGATCCGTTTATAGCTTGCTTAAAAACGGCGGTAGTAGGTAATGTAATTGATCTCGCCGCAGAGGTCAGTTTCGATCTGCACGATGCTATCTCTTCCGTATTTACCATACCGTTTGGATATGATGATTCCGAGACGTTGCGACATGCCCTCAAACGTGCGAATACACTGCTTTATATCGGTGACAATGCGGGAGAACATATCTTCGATGCACTCACCATCGAGTCGCTCCAAAACCTTTATCCTCATCTCTCAATCACCTATGCGGTTCGAGGAAATCCGATCATCAACGATGTAACATTAAGCGAAGCCGGCGAAGCGGGAATCGATAAAATTTGCTCCGTAATAGACAGCGGTGTTCCTACGCCCGGATTTGTCTACGACCTCGCCTCGCAAGAAGCAAAAAGAGTGTTTGATACCGCTGACATCGTGTTAGCCAAAGGGATGGGAAATTATGAGTGTATGACGCCTCAACAACGGAGCAATATCTGCTTTTTACTGAAAGTCAAATGCTCTGTCGTCGCGCGCTCACTAAATCGTGAAATAGGAAATATCGTCTGTAAATTTTCCTAAGCCAGACAAACTCGGTTCCGCCCCTCTTCTTTTGCACGGTACAAAGCACTATCGGCGCGTCCCACGACGTTTTCGATACGATCCCCTTCCCGGCTTTCACTGATCCCGAAACTGCATGTCATCGTGTGAATATAAGGAAAATCATAGCGTTCAATGACCGATTGAATTTTTTCGGCCAGCTGTTTTCCCCCCTCGCTGGTCGTTTCGGGACAAATAATCATAAACTCTTCACCCCCCCATCGTCCCACCATATCGATACTGCGGATATTGTCACTCAATATTTTGGAAATATTGACTAATGTTTTATCCCCGATCAAATGGCCGTAGGTATCATTCACCCGTTTAAAATAATCCAAGTCAATAATAATGACCGAAAAATGGCGCCCCGTACGCTGATAAAACTGATGACATTCGGCTAATTTTTCATCCAGACGGATTCGGTTTACCAGCCCTGTCAATGGATCGGTCGTAGCCATTTTCAAAAGCCGTTTATGGTATTTTCCCATCTCAAACTGCCGATAGATAAAAATGGAAATTATGAATAAAGCGCCCACTGTAATACCGTATACCCATCCATAATCGACCCGATCTTCATAGGTAATCGCAATATAGCGGTTCAAAATTCTTTGACGTTCCGCCGGCGTAATCGAATCGATCGCTTTATCAACTATCGATTTGAGTTCCGGATAATCGTTTCGTATCATCATCCGAACGTCAAAGACAAACTCAGTTGTTCCTGAAATTTTTAGATCGATATGATGATCGGCATTAATGAGATAAGCAACAACGGGAAGGATATCAACGACAGCGTCGACGCGATCCGAACTTAGCAATTTCAGGGCTTCACGTGTATCTTCTGTACTGACAATGGTTATATTCGGATATTTCGATGCAATCGCTTCCTCAACGCTATACCCTTTACCGATGGCAACCCGCTTCCCCTTTAGCGCCTCTAATCCCGGAAGAAAATCAATCGTTTTATTAGTGACGATGACATTCACAAATGTGGCGTACGGTTTGGAAAACAGAGCATATGGTTCTTTGTCTTTCGAGAGAGATGTGCCTAATGTAATATCGGCCGATTTGGTTTTAATTGCATCCAAAACGGCTGCCCACGCGGGAGAAGGAATATAAGAAACCTTCATCCCCGTCCGCTCAACAATCAGTTTCCAAAAATTGACCGCGATACCCTGAAGCTCCGTACGATTGCTTTCCGAAATAAAATTAAAAGGAGGCCATGTCGACGTAGAGGTATAGCGGATAGTATTCATATGTAAAAAAGAGTGCTCATCTACGCTCAAAGGAACACCCTGACGTGAATTATCGTCATACACAAATCCCTCTAGACGCTTTTCATTTTGCGCTATCCCCATTACCTTATAAATATCCGATATCCGTCGAAATTTATCACCCGATATTGATCCCAAAGGCTTATTTCCGCGATAGGCTAACTCTTTAAGCACCTGCCCCTCATAAACAAGACTCTCCAACGATTTGTTTTGTCCGTTGTAGTGTTTACGGATAAGCTGTGCCGTTTCAGGTATATGTTCAAAAGCGTATTCCCACCCTTTTAATGTCGCATCCACAAATGCACGTACCCGTTTTGGGTGGCTACGGACTTCGGATTCGGAGGTAAAAAGGATATCGCTGTAAAAATCGAATCCGTAGGCTTCGGGATTAATGGCATTGGTCTCGATCCCTTTTTCTTTTAATACAAACGGCTCATTGGAAATGTAACAGGCCATTACATCCGTTTTGCCGTTGGCGATATCAAGAGGGTTATAACTATGTTCTAAAAATTTGATCTGATCCATACGGACGTCTTGCGAATTGAGCATTGCCCGAATCGAAATCGTATCTTGAAAATCCTGCGTCATCATAATCCGCTTGCCGATCAAATCGCGAGGAGTTTGAATATCGGCAGACTTTTGAGAGAGAAGAACAAAGGGTGAACTTTGAAAGATTGCGGCCAGTGCAACGACGTTTTTCCCTTCCATCCGATCGATCAAAAGTGAAGAACGCCCGATTCCGTAGGTGCTTCTTCCTGACATTACCTCATCAACGGCAAGTTTTTTAGGATCGAATTTTTGAATGGTGACATCCAGTCCGGCATCCTTGTAAAATCCCTTCTCCTTGGCAATATAATATCCGGCGAATTGAAACTGATCCGCCCACTGCAATTTGACGGAAATTTTCTCCACCCTGGACTGAGCATAAAGAGCCGTGAAGCATAAAAATAACAAAATAAAATAGTGCTTCATTTTTTTCCTCTATTAATTCCTCTTATAATAGAACGCTTTCCTTTAAGAAACCCTTTGGATGAGGCTTTTTGGTATAATAACGCAATTTATTAGATGGGACAGTTATGATTACGTTTGGTGATATGCTTTTAAAACTTCAACAATTTTGGAATGATCAAGGGTGTGCTATCGTACAACCTTACGATATTGCCGCAGGTGCGGGAACGTTTCACCCGGCTACCTTTCTTCGCTCACTCGATTCACAGCCGTGGTCGGTAGCTTACGTCGCACCGAGCCGTCGTCCGACGGACGGCCGATACGGTGAAAATCCGAACCGTTTGGGAAGCTATTATCAGTTCCAGGTCCTCATCAAACCCAGTCCTGAAAACATTCAAGAGCTTTATCTCAAAAGTCTCGAATACCTCGGACTCAACCTCAAAGACCACGATATCCGTTTCGTCGAAGACAACTGGGAATCTCCGACGCTCGGTGCCTGGGGCTTGGGCTGGGAAGTATGGCTAAACGGGATGGAAGTGACCCAGTTTACCTATTTTCAGCAGGTCGGCGGTGTAAGCTGTGATCCCGTTGCCGTTGAGATCACCTACGGTACGGAACGTCTTGCGATGTACCTGCAGGGGGTTGATACCGTATTTGACATCGTGTGGAGCGAAAATAAATTCGGAAAAACTCTCTACCGCGACATCCACAAAGAAGGGGAAATCGAATTTTCAAAATACAACTTTGAAATCGCCGATACGGCGATGCTCTTTGCCGAGTTCGAAGCCAAAGCGTCCGAGTGCAAACGCTGCCTTGACGCCGAGCTTCCCCTTCCGGCATACGATCTGTGCATGATGGCGTCTCACACGTTTAATACTCTCGATGCACGCAAAGCGATCTCGGTCACCGAACGGGCAAACTATATCCTCAAAATCCGAGAGTTGGCCAAAGGGTGTGCGGAACTCTATAAATCACAAGAAGAGGCAAGAAACCTCCGCGTCAAAGCATAACAATGACACCTTCAGGTGTCATAAAACCACTCTTCACATAAATTTCCGCTAAAATCCCCTCATGCAAATACTCATCGGCCAAATCGATCGAATCATCTACCAAAACAACGGCTTTTTTATCGCCGTCCTTAAAAGCGGCGATAAAATCAGCGCCCATTATTACGAAAGTGACGTCGATCATCTCGCAAACGCCGCAGTCACTCTCAAAGGCTCATGGGAAGAGCATCGCCAACACGGGCGGACATTTAAAGCCCATACGCTGATCGTTAACCAAAACGAACTCTTCTTTTTTCTCAACCGCGTCGTCAAGGGATTTACCAAAAAGCTTACCGCCGAATTGATCGAGAAATACGGTACCGACGGACTCATCGATATTTTGGACAACGATATCGAACGTCTCCTCGAGATTAAAGGGATGAATGAGAAACGCCTCCTTAAGCTCTCGGACGGATGGAAACAGTTTCGTTCAATGCGTTTGCTCGGAGAGTTTCTAGCCCCTTTCGGCGTTACCCCCGCATTATTGCGGCTTATCGCAGGGGCGATGAAAGAGCTCAAAGATCCCATCGAAGCGATCAAACATAATCCCTACGGATTGATGCGTATCAACGGCATCGGATTTAAAAAAGCCGATGAGATAGCTTTGAATATGGGATTACAAAGCGATGACGAACGGCGAATCGGCGCAGCGATGGAATATACTCTCAGTGAATACTGCGAGCAGGAAGGAAACAGCTGTATCGAGCGGGGGGCACTGTTTAACAAACTCGATCTACTCGTATCCCTTGGAGAACATTCCAAATACGGTGAAGCTCTGGAAGATCGTCTCCGGGAAGGGAGCATCACGCTCCTCCCCAGTGCCAAACTCTCCCCTACCCGTATTTATGAAGCCGAATTGCTTTTATTAAACGAGTTCAAACGGCGGGGAAAAACGAAAAACGAACCCTTGAGCGATGATTTGGAATCGTTCTTAAAAACCCATTCGCTGAGCCTGGGAGAACAGCAGCTGAGTGCACTGGAACTGATCAATCAGGGGAGCGGATTGATTTTTCTTGTCGGATATGCTGGGACGGGAAAAAGTACAACCGCCAAAGCACTCCTTGATCTTTTGGCAACACGTCATGAGCCGAATCTCATCATGACGTGTGCCCTGAGCGGTATCGCATCTCAACGCATTCGTGAACGCAGCGGCTATCAAAGTGCGACGATTCAAAGCCTGCTGGTCAAATTCGAATCTCATGACACGCTTCCTTATCAGGTGATTTTGATCGATGAAGCCTCTATGATCAATTCAACCCTTTTTGCACGTCTCATGGCGAAAATTGAGCGTTCCGCAACCGTCATTATCGTCGGCGACGATGCACAGCTCCCCCCTATCGGAGCAGGAAGCCCCTTAAGCGATGCGATCGCACTTAACCTCGCCCCTGCCGTTATGCTGACTCAGATTTACCGCCAAAGAGAGGGACAAGCGATAGCACTTATCGCCAATGACATCCGACAAGGTATTATTCCCCCCTACCAAAAAGAGTATGAAGATTTTACCTTTATCCCTGTAGAGCTCTCCAACCGCCATGCCCTCAAACGCTCTTTGAGCGATGCGGAGTTCGATGATGCGATCCACATCCAAAACAACAATCTCCTTGCCGCTATCGCCGAAGTGACGCTGAAATATCTCCCACATTCACGCGAAAAACTCCAAACCAAGCAGATACGGGAATACTTAAACGCCTTTCAGGTGATATCTCCGATGCGCGGAAATACCCTCGGAGTCGATAATCTCAATATTCTCCTCCAAGAGTATTTCAACCCCAACGCGAAAAAAAAGATCAAAACATTCAAAGGGGAGTTTCGACTCCACGATAAAGTGGTCCATATCAAAAATGAAAATATCCTCTCCTACACACCCGAAGAGTTTAAAGAGGGAAGCGAACCGAGTGAACGGCGAATTTTTAACGGTATGTGCGGACTCGTATTTCGACTCGATGAAGAAGAGGAACTCTGTTATGTCTTCTACCCCAATGAAGAGTTGATCGTACAGTACAAATATGAGCAAATCAGTGATTACCTCAATCTCTCATATGCTCTGAGCGTCCATAAAGTACAGGGAATGGAGTATGAGCGTGTCGTAATGGTTATGAGTTTTTCACACCATATAATGCTTAATACAAAACTCCTCTATACGGCACTTACACGTGCAAAAGGGCATTGTATCCTTGTAGGAGAGGGTGGAGCATTTGAGTCGGCATGCAGACGCTTGGAACAGTCCAAACGTACAACCGTAATGCAGGAATTTTCGAACTAACTAAAGGAAAAAATTTTTCCTTTAGTTAGTTCTGCTACAATTTCAATTCTAATCCATATATCACAAGGATTCACCATGAAGACATTGATTCTCTCTGGCATAGTTGCCACCTCTGTTATGGGTGCTTCACTGATCGATGAAGCTAAAAATGCGGGACTCAAAGCGATCCCAGCCAATCCCAAAGCGGTTGAAAAACTCACTTCCAATCCTAAAAATCCGACCACAGCGGCCAAAGTCGAACTCGGAAAAATGCTCTATTTTGAACCGCGTCTCTCCAAAAGCGGATTGATCAGCTGTAATACCTGTCACAATCTTGCAATCGGCGGAACAGACGGAATGGCTGCGGCTATCGGACATAAATGGACATCAAACCCGCACGGACTCAGCTCACCGACCGTCTACAACGCCGTATTCTATAGCCAGCAATTCTGGGACGGACGCAGTCCGCACCTCGAAGACCAAGCCCAAGGACCGATCCAAGCAGGCCCTGAAATGGCGGCACCGAAAGATTTCGTAACCGGCGTAGTCACTTCAATGCCGCAATACGTTAGCGCATTCCAGAGCGCATACGGCAAAGATGTCAAAATCACATTTGAAAAAATCGCCGATACAATCGCCGTATTCGAACGTACGCTCGTAACCCCCTCACGCTACGATGCATTCTTGAACGGTAACAAAAAAGCGCTTACACAAGCTGAGCAAAAAGGGCTTAAAACCTTTATCGACAAAGGGTGTGCAACGTGTCATAACGATATCGCTCTGGGCGGAACCATGCAGGCTTTCGGTGTAGTCGCTCCATACAAATACATGAATGTAGGCGATTTCAAAGGGGACAAAAACGGAATGGTCCGTGTACCGACATTGCGTAACGTTACCCAAAGCGCACCGTATTTCCACAACGGCCAAATCGCAACCCTCCCTGAAGCGATCAAAGAGATGGGGCGCATCCAACTCGGTGTTAATTTGAATGACAAAGAGACGGAAGAGATCGAAACGTTCCTCAAAGCGCTAGAGGGTAAAAAACCGACGGTTGTTTATCCGATCTTGCCGGCTTCTACCGCTAAAACACCTAAAGTAGACGTAGTTAATAACTAATGTACTACCTCTCGTCATCCTGAACTTGATTCAGGATCTAAGATTGCGGATCATGTCCGCAATGACGCTTACTCACACTCAATCCCCTCAAATTCTTTTTTATATTTTCGACATTCACTTTTCACTACTTGAAGCAACTGCGGTTTTTTCACAGGATCAAACCATTGGAGCAACTCAAGAAGCGGCGCTTCATCCATTGCCGTGCATCCGGATGTGGGACGTTTGTCGGAATGATTCAGATGGATAAAAATACATGATCCCCGCCCGCTTTGAGCCGATACGTTATACCCGACTACCGCACCGTAACGATAAACGCCGTCAGACCGGCGCATCACTTCATAACTTGCCGGAAGAGAACTTTTGTCATAAATACGGAGTATTTTGTTGTAGCGCGAATCGTTGACGTCATCAACACAATAGAGATTTTCATCCGCATACCAGTACGGAAGTTTAAACGTCGTGTTTTGATCGTATCCGAAAGCCGCTATCAGCGGAAATAGACCCGCCGGCGAACGCCCGTCCCCCTCATTTTTCAAAGGCTCTTTAAATGCAACGTAGCCTAAACCGCTTCGCCCGAGCGTAACGGGAATTTTATCTCCCACTTTCACCCAGTGATCACTTCTCTCATACCTCTGCATCGACGCACTGGTCGCATTGAGTTCAGGAGAAAGAACGACCATTAACTGCTCGGAAGCAACCAGTGACGAAAGAGAAAATGAGGTCAATAGAATAACAATTATTTTCAACATAGCTTCATTCTTAGTTTATTTTAAAGTTAGGTAGTATAGCATATTGAAAATCGCAAGAGTGAGGCAATAATGGCAATAACCGTTCGCAAAGCATCCGAGTCGGATATTGACCTTATTGCACAAGCAATATTAGAAAGTTCACGCAGCGGAAAGAACATAGGATTATTTGATTTGGTGTTCAATACCTCCGATGAAGAACTACTCCTCGGCCATCTTAAACGTTTAGCCCTCACGACGACAAAAAGCTATTGTCACTTTTCCAACTTTTTTATTGCCATGTCGGGCGGAACCAGCGTAGGGACTATTTGCGGATATGAGCCGCGCATCGCAACCCATGAGATTTTTTCCAAAGCGCTCGAAGAGATCGGATTTGATGAAACGTACCACGAACGGATCGCCGCGTATCTGCTCTGCGAAGGGGAAGTGGATAACAAAACCTTTGTTCTTGACTTTATGCTCGTAAAACCCGAATTTAAAAGTATTGACGTTTATAAAGAGCTCATCGGCAAAAGCATGCTCACCGCCCGCCTCAAAGGATACCGGAAAGTTCAGACTTCCATTGAAATCGGTTCGGCTGAGAATGAACTCATCTTTAAGAAACTCGGATTCGAAATGATCGATGAGAAACGGAGCGAATATTATAAAGAGCAGTTTGACCGCCCAGGTATTATGCGCCTGCAAATGATTTTGTAAGGACTTCCCATAGAATATGGATTATTAGGGCTACTCCCGCCGCTTATCGCTATTCTCCTCGCCCTCTTCAGTCGTTCCGTATTTGTCGCTTTAGCGATGGCTGTTTTAGTCGGCGAATTTATCATTGCCGATTTTCATCCGCTCAATGCTTTTATACTGATGGCGGAGCGATTCGGAGGACTGTTAAGCGAGAGCTGGGTACTCAAAACCCTTGCATTCGCTATCATGGTCGGTTCGGCCATGGCATTGATAGAGCGAAGCGGCGGCGTAGACGGTCTGGTTCATGAGCTCAGTATCAAACGTTCCTGGGTACGAAGCAAACGAGGAGCCCTGATGCCCAGCTTTATCGCAGGGATCGTCGTTTTTATCGAGTCTTCCATCACCTCTCTCGTAGCCGGTGCGATCGGGCGCCCGTTTTGTGACCGCTACGGTATCAGCCGCGCCAAACTCGCCTTTGTCTGCGATTCCACTTCGGCACCGGTTTGCTCACTCATCCCTTTGAACGGTTGGGGAGCTCTTTTATTGGGACTCATCGGCGGGCAAATCACGGCCGGACTTATTTCAGGAGAGAGTGCGTCCTGGCTTATACACGCTGTCGCTTTCAATTTTTACGCCTACATCGCCCTTATCGTCACCTTTGCCACTATCTGGTTTGAAATCGATATCGGACCGATGCGGCACGCTGTCGTTGCTCCTCCCGCCATTGAGTGTTCGGATAATGACCGAGGCCACTTCGGGCTCTTTTTATGGCCGATGGTGTGGATGATTACGGGAGTCATCGCCTTTATGTTCGTTACCGGAGGGGGAGATATATTCAAGGGTTCAGGCTCTACCTCTATTTTTTACACCCTCATCATTACATTGATTCTTATGTGGGGATATTATCGGTTCAAAAATGCCCTTACCTCCCGTGAATTTTTATCCACTACCCTTCAGGGTGCAAAAGCAATGACTCCTATCACCGCGATTTTATTGTTCGCTTTTGCCATCGGAGGGGTCAGTTCGGATATGGAGGTGGGTAAATACCTCGCATCGTTTATCGGTGACTATCTCCCTTCCTCTTATTTGGCCGGAGCTATTTTTATTTTAGCGGCACTCATCGCGTTTGCGACCGGAACGAGCTGGGGGACCTTTAGTATTATGCTCCCTATCGCCGTCCCCATGGCCGCAGGACTTGATGCCCCGGTAGCTTTATGCATGGGTGCCGTCATCTCAGGAGGCGTTTTCGGAGACCACTGCTCTCCGATCTCCGATACGACGATCATCTCCTCGATGGCTTCGGGATGCGATGTCGGAGAACATGTCCGTACACAGCTTCCCTATGCTCTGATTTCAGCAGGAGGGGCTCTTCTTTTGTTTATTATGTTCGGATTTCTTTTAGCGTAACCCTTATCTTAACACTGTTGTAACACTGCTTTGTCATAATAGAATGTATTACTATGACAAAAAAAGGAGATTTTATTATGAAAATAAAAAACAGTGCTGTTTCTTCATCACTCACACAAACTGACGTTACCCAATTACTTTACATGATCGAAGAAGAGAAAATGGCCAGAGATGTCTATGATGCTTTATACGAACAAACCGGTTTAAGTATCTTTGACAAAATATCCGATTCCGAACAAACGCATTACTCTACACTCCTTAAAACGGCTTCAAAATTAGGAGTGGATACCGTCTCTTTATCGACACAAGCGGGAGTATTCACCGACGTTACCGTCCAAAGCCTTTATGACCAACTGATTTTACAAGGATCACAATCGACCTCTAATGCTATCGAAGTCGGTATTTTGATTGAAGAGACCGATATCAGCGATCTGCAAATAGCGATCGATGAGACGAACGTATCTTCTCTTGATCAGGTATATTCCAATCTGTTAAATGCCTCTTTGAACCACCTTTGGGCGTTTGAGGGTATAGCGTAATATTCGGCCCGAGAACGTCCCTTAACGTTCTCATCTCTAAAACACTCTCATTGGTTTCACATCGTTTTCATGCTACAATTTTTCATGATTAAAAGTAAAATTCTCCTTCTTGAAGACGATCCGAACCTATCCGAAAGTGTCAGTGAATACTTAGAAGAACAAGGGTTTGACGTTGTCTGCGTCTACGATGCGCACACGGCGGAAGACAGCCTCTATGAGCAAAAGTTTGATTTGCTCCTCCTGGATGTGAATGTCCCCTCAGGTGACGGTTTTTCACTTCTCAAAGAGAGCCGGAAAAGGGGCAATTCCACCCCCGCTATTTTTATCACATCCCGTAATGCGATGAGTGATGTCGAAGCGGGATTTGAGAGCGGAGGAGACGACTATATCCGAAAACCGTTTGCCCTCAAAGAGCTGCTTCTTCGAATACAGACCATTCTAAAGCGGAATTTTTATCACAACCCCACCGATGTTCTTACACTGGCTGAGGGTATTACCTACGATATCGATAACCAAGTGCTAACCGTTTACGGAGATGTCCAAAATCTCCAGCTCAAAGAGCATAAGCTTCTCAAGCTCTTCATCCAACATAAAAATGAGCTCCTCTCTCATGAGATGATTATGGAAAATCTATGGGATTACGATGAAAGCCCAAGTGACGGAAGTCTGCGCACTTACATCAAAACGCTTCGCAAACTCCTCGGAAAGGACTCCATTGTCAGCCACAAACGCCTCGGGTATCAGTTTCGCTAAATACCGAACCCTCAAAAGCTTCCTGACCCTGTATGGGGTAATGTCGGTGTTAATCCTGGCACTGCTGGGGATTCTCTATTTTCAATACGCCAAATCACTCATGCTCTCATCCCATCGCCTTGCAATGCAACTGGAATCCGAAAATTACGTTCCGAAGCTCAAAAAATGGCTCGAGCACGACCGAAATCTCTCCACCTTTCCGAAAGACTTAGCCTATACGACGGCACTTTACGGATACGATCAGCAGCCGATAGTTTCACGGCTGGATACCGCCGCCATCGATTTTAAAGAGAATATCTATCTCTCAGCCGATCATGTCTATCTGATCATCCCCCTCTCACCGTACGGAATGGGGGAGTATTATCTGATATTCGAAACTCAAGATGACGGACTATGGCGGCAGCAAGCCCTGAAAATCACCCTTATTTTCGGAGCGGTTTTATTTCTGATGTTCTCAGGTGTCGGTTATCTCCTCTCCCGGCTGATTCTCCGTCCGATGAACGAGGCTATTGCCCTGCTCGATGATTTTATCAAAGATACCACCCATGAGCTCAATACCCCCGTCAGCGCTATTCTCACCAATATCGAATCGCTGGAGACGGATTCCCTTTCCCCATCGGCACAAAAAAAGATAAAACGGATCGAAATCGCTTCACGTACCATTTCAACACTCTATGACGACCTTACCTACCTCATCCTAAATCACGATCTTTCCGTTGAAAATACGACTCTCGATCTTAGCCGCCTTTTGCATGAGAGACTGGAGTATTTCCGCCATCGTATCGAGCAAAAAAAGCTTGTTTTGGATTTAACGATCAGTCCTGATGTCTCACTCACTATCGATCATACCAAAGCGACCCGTGTTATCGACAATCTTCTTTCAAACGCGATTAAATACAACCGTCACGGCGGTACAATCAAAATCACTCTTCAGCCGCAAATGCTCTGTGTCGAAGATAACGGAATCGGTATTCCCGATGCGATGATCGAGCGGGTATTCGAACGCTACATGCGCGCCGATAAAAGTGTCGGAGGATTCGGAATCGGGCTCAATATCGTAGCGATGATTGCCAAAGAATATAACTTGAATATTACGATTGAATCGGAAGAAAAAGTCGGGACGAAGATTTGCGTGACGTGGAGTTAGCCTCCCGTTCACAAGATTACAAAGAAGCTAAAACATCCTGTTTCGGTACGAATACCTGTTCAAAAATCTCTTTGGCGGTTTTCCAGCGGTTCTCTTTGGAATTGAGCATTACGATCAGACAGTCTCTGTCTTCTTTTTTAGCACGGGCAATTAAACACGGCCCTGCTTTCGAAGTATAACCCGTTTTAACGCCGACGGCATATTCGTACTGATTAAGAAGCTGATTATGGGTATGGGCGACAAATTTTCGTGACGTGTTGAGTGCATAGTAGGTATGCTGATTCAGACGGGTAATATCGTTAAAAACAGAATTTTTAATAGCATACTCCGCTAAAGCAAGAAGGTCTTGCGGTGTCGAGTGATGATTGCCGATATCAAAGCCGCAGGGATTGGTGAAAACGGTATTCACCATTCCGATTTCTAAGGCTTTGGCGTTCATCATCGATTTGAAATTTTCCAATGTTCCCCCTACCGCTACGGCAACGGCCATCGCCGCATCGTTGTCCGATTTGATCAAAGCGGCTTTGATAAGGTCTTCTAATAGAAAAACTTCACCCTCTTTGTACCCTGCTTTGGTCGGTTCCACCTGCAACATCTCTTTTGTAATCACGACAGAACGGTTTAAATCCCCCTGTTCTATCGCCAAAATGGTCGTCATGATTTTGGTCAGACTCGCCGGCTGTACTTCACGCTGCGCCTCTTTCGAATAGAGCATCTCATTGCTGGTGAGGTTTTTCACCAAAAGGGCTTTGACATTCAATTTATCCAGTTTTTCGAAATCGATTTCGGCATGAAGAGAAGTAATGCATAGAAGAAAAAAGAAGATGAGAGATTTGAGCATTCTACCCCTTTGAAATAATGTGATATTATGGCTTAAAAGGGTAAATACCGCCATATTATTTTTAAATATACCGCATTATTACAAAGAGACGCGCACATCTGAAACGTATTGGTTACCCTGTATCGCAACAGGGACATAAAACTATTTTAGCCCTGCGATGTATTCGCCGAGTGCTTTCATATCGCTATCGCTGAGCGATGCCGTTTGTCCTTTCATAATCGAGCCCATCCCTTTGGTATTACGGGTTCCCGCTTTATACCCTTTCAGTGCGTCTACCGTTTTATCAACTTTCCATCCGGCAATCACTTCCGATTTCCCTAAAGCCGCCTTTTCCCCTTTGGCACCGTGACATGCACTGCATTTTTGATACAAAGCGCCGCCGTCGGCTGCACTCAACATAAGACTCAAACCTAAAATTGCAAACAATGTTTTCATATCATATCCTTTTATATGGTTTTTTACAGTTTTTAACTATCAACCGCAACTCGGTACATTACCCGAATCGCTGCCGTACTCTTTGGCAAAATCGCCGACATCCTGCAATTTATCTTTCATTGACGGGTTATTCAAGACACCTGCCGCAGAAGGGAAACGCTCTCCGTATTCTTTAATAAACCCTTTTGCATCATCCGCAAAAAGATCTTCCCATTCGGAAACCGTATGTTCTGCGGCAAATTTTGTTCCGTTCATTCCAAACTTGCCCTTGAGCGTTTTAAGATACACTTTTTGGCCCGTTTTGGCATCCGCTTGGGCAACTGCGGCACTAAGCACCGCAACTAATACTAATGAGAGTAACTTGTTCATCTAAAACTCCTTGGAAGAGAGAGTCTCTTTCGAGATTCCCTTTTGATAAGAGCAGTATAAAAAGTGATTGTGAATCTATTGTGGAGAGAATTAAAGATTTTTGAGGCGGTCAATTAACCCGTTCATTTGTTTTTCCTGTTCGTACAGAGTCAAACTCTTTCGGACATACGCTTGAAGAAGGAGTTTAAGATCATTGTTCCCTTCAAAAGCAAAATCATGTTTCATCTGCTCCGTCAGAAAATGGGCAAAATCTTCCTCGACATCAATGTCGTATCGTTTGGCATTGATGGTAAGGGATACTTTGGTCTTCATCCAAGCAAGCTTTCGATTTTTGAAACGATTGCTTCAATTTCTGCATCTTTGGCGGCAAGCTCTTCAGCGTACATTTTAATCTCTTCGTCTTTCGAAGCGAGTGCCCCGTGCAGACGCTGTATTTCTGCGTCTTTATTTTGTTCATTATCATGACGAGAAGCATTTTCAGCCCGTAGCGTTTCAATTTCTGCTTTTAACGCAGACTGTTTTTCGATCAAATCAGTAACGAGTGTAGTTAGTTTTTCCAACGGGGTAGGATTAAATAGCATAAGCAGCCTTAGGTAGATAGAGTCTTTAAGAAGAATTTTAACACAAATTTTTGTTGGGTTTATCTTTTGCTGATATTTCAATGTATAATCTATCATTTTCTTAATTTTAGCCCTACGGCAGATATCTGTTTACTTTACAAATCGGAGAGGAGCGCTCATGGAGCATACAGATTCAAAGAGCTCACTGGAGCGGATAGCCGCTTTGGAAATGCAGCTTTCCGAATATCAGCAAATTGAACTCCAATTACGTGAAAGCGAAGAAAAGTACCGACAATTATTTGACAGCTCCCGTGATGCTCTAATGACGATCACATCTCCGTCATGGAAATATACAGAGGCTAATAAAGCTGCTTTGCAGTTATTCGGGGTGGCAAGTATCGAGGAGTTCACGGCACTCGGTCCGTGGGATGTCTCACCGCAACAACAGCCGGACGGACGTTCTTCCGCAGAAAAAGCTCAAGAGATGATCGCGATAGCGATACAAGAAGGTTCCAATGCTTTTGAATGGGAACATCAGCGCCTTGACGGCAAAGTATTTACCTCTGATGTACTCCTTACCCGCTTGGAACTGGATGGACAAATACTGGTACAGGCCACCGTACGCGATATATCCGAACGCAAACAAAACGAAGAAAAATTAAAGCTCTTTCGGACTTTGCTGGATCGTTCCAGCGACGCTATCGAAATTCTAGAACCTCTTACCATGCGTTTTTTGGATGTTAATGAGACTGAATGCAAAACATTGGGATACACTAAAGAAGAGATACTCTCCATGAGTGTATTTGACATAGATCCGCAGTTAGATACAGATTCGACAAACGAGTTATATCAGCTTCTCCAAAACAAAGAAAATGTTCAAATCGAACGTTTACATCGTCGTAAAGACGGTTCGTTCTTCCCGGTAGAAGTCAATTTGGCACGTGTCGAACATGATAAAACGTACATATTAGGCATTGCACGTGATATTACCGAACGTAAAATTGCAGAACAATCGCTTCGAGAAAGCGAAGAAAAATTTCACAGCATCACCGTGTCCGCACAAGATGCGATTCTAATGATGAATGACGAAGGAAATATTTCCTATTGGAATGAAGCCGCTGAAAGAATGTTCGGTTATTCAGAGAACGAAATAATGGGATGGCCGCTACATGAGATGCTCGCACCCGAGCGATTTTTAGAAGCCCATCACAAAGCATTCGATCATTTCAAAAAAACAGGCGAAGGTGCGGCTGTCGGAAAGACGCTTGAACTGGTCGCCCTAAAAAAAGATAATACGGAATTTCCGATAGAACTCTCGCTCTCCGCCGTTATGAGTAACGGTCGATGGAATGCAATAGGGATCATCCGCGATATCACCGAACGCAAAAAGATGGAGTTCGAACTCAAACAAAATGAAGAAATGATGATCGCTCAGTCAAAGCAAGCGGCTATGGGGGATATGATAGCGATGATCGCCCATCAATGGCGACAGCCTCTGGCTATCATGGGGATGGAAATTAATAATCTTATCATGTCAATCAGCTTCGATGACGAGATAACAACCGATAATCTTCTAAAGCTCTCCGAATCTCTTAACAAACAGCTCCATCAACTCTCCGAAACGATCGATAATTTTAGAAACTTCTTCATGCCAAGCCAATCCAGAGTACAAATAACAATGGAAGAAGTTTTAGAGAACACACTTAATATCATCGGTGCGAGTTGTGAAAACAACACTATTGCACTCACTATTCAAAACACCTCGAAAAGCTCTTTATTTATCAATAAAAGTTCATTGATACAGGTTTTACTCAATATTTTGGGAAACGCAAAAGATATGCTTTTAGTCAACGAAATAAAAAACGCTGCTATCACGGTAACGGTTAGCGAAACAGACGAAACCATTAGCATCTCCGTCTGCGACAATGCCGGAGGAATACCCGAATGCATTTTCGATAAAATCGGTCAACCCTATTTTACAACCAAAAAAGATCTCAACGGCACCGGTTTAGGGGTGTATATCTCTCGAATCATAATCGAAAAACATCTTTTCGGAACCTTTAGATGGTACAACAAAGATGGAGGAGCTTGCTTTGAGGTCACCCTTAAAATAAAACCTTAAAAGGAATACTATGTTACTAACTGATCTTATCGAAACACTACAATTGGCTATCGGTCCCGTTATCCTTATTTCCGGAATCGGCTTAATCCTTCTAAGTCTGACCAACCGTTTCGGACGTACCGTCGATAGAACACGTCAGCTCTCGGTTGAGTACCGCGCCACTTCAGGGACGGATCAGGAACGTATTTTATCGGAGCTGAAAATACTCACCGTGAGGGCAAAAGTTATTCGAAGCAGCAATTTTTTAGCCGTTCTCAGCGTTTTGTTCGTTTCGATCCTGATTATCGGACTGTTCGGGTCGGCTCTGTATCATTTAAATATTACCCATCTTCTCATAGCACTGTTTATTCTCAGTATCATCAGCCTGATACTGTCGCTTTTTTTATTCATATACGATCTTGAGCTCTCTCTTAAAGCCCTTTGGATCGAGCTTCCAAAAGCAATAGCCCGATCCGGCAGTGACCAAAGCCAATAAGAGTTGAGCGTCTATTGCTTTTCCTTGATCATTTCATCAAGAATTCGGAATACATCGGTACTAGCACTTTCAATCGCATCTATCGATTTTTTTATTTCCTCTCTGGAACATGTAACATTGGTACCGGAGCATTTTTTGGCCAATGCATTTGCTTCACGGTGGACAATGCTGTGCGGCCGTTCAAGATTTTTATAGGCATTGGTCTTACCGTATACTTCCAGTCCAAGGGTTTTATACCATTTGCCCAAACGGCATGCGGTGTGATCCGTTTCTCTAAATTCGGATTTTTCACCGAATATAAGGGTATAGACGTTGTTTTTATAGATGACATGATCAACTTTTGCCAAACTGCCAAAGGCGAAATCAGCGAGTATACTGGTCTCTTTTTCAGCATCGATTGCATTATTTTTAAACATGATAATATCATTGTTGATAGATACGATAAGGTTTTTAGTTTTTAAGGCAAGATTATTTATCTCTTCAGTACTGTTTTGAATATCGGTCGTCTCTTGCTGCATAGTCTGAACGACGATTTCAATCTCTTTGGTTGCTTTTTGGGTCCTCTCGGCAAGCTTTCTGACTTCATCCGCAACAACTGCGAATCCACGGCCATGCTCCCCTGCACGTGCAGCTTCAATGGCGGCATTTAATGCCAAGAGGTTGGTTTGGTCTGCAATATCTTTGATTAGGGCAATAATGCTCGAAATCTCTCCGCTTCGTTGTGCAAGCTGGATTGTTGATTGTACAGCTTCTCCCATAAACAATGAAAGTTGGTCGGTCTGGATCATGGCTTCTGTGGCTAGTTCGCTGGCTTCATTAGAATCGTGGGTCATTTGGACGGCATCTTTTGACATGATGCGTAAATGTTCTACCATAGAAGTAAATACATCTTGATTATTTTTGAGTGCTTGATGGATTGACGCATGATGCGTTTCCAGCAAGCTTTGGTCATGTCGAACATCGCTTTTTTTGAACCGATAAACTGTTGCATCTTTAATAGATTGATATTTTACTTCGGCCTCGCATTCGCCCACTTTGATGCTTGAACGATTTTTTTTCAATTCGGAAATAATTGTTTCTTGATGGGAAAGCGTTTCAAAAGCGGTATTAGATGCAATCACTTGACCGTACAAATCTATTGCTACCATGTATTCATCATAGGAAAATGAAGAAATGGCTTCAAGCTGACTATTTTTTTCTTCAAGTACTAAAAGTTTTGATTCAAGGGCTTGTTTCTCCTCTAATAGGCGTTTTATTGCTGCTTTGTTAAACATACTCGATTTTCCTTAAGATCATTAATTCTATTATTTACGTCAAAATAGTACAGAAAGTATGTTGCAAATATGTCGCAAATTAATATATTTTATAATTAATAATAAACTTATTTAATATGCATCACAATATTTTTTATCTCAAATTCCAGGAAGAAACCGTAATCTTGCTTCATTTTCAGCAGTCAATTTCAAACGTACTCGGCAACATATAGGCAAATATTTGCACTCTAGCCTCATTTTATAAGTGCAAACGACAATTCCGCTATAATTTCATAATTTATTCTTAGGGTGTTTCATTGCCGATTTTTAAAGTCCATTCTCCCTATCAGCCTGCCGGTGATCAGCCCGTCGCCATCGAAGCACTCAGCAGCGGCATAAAACGCGGCGAACGCTACGTCGCCTTGGAAGGGGTCACAGGTTCGGGGAAAACAATGACGATGGCGCGGGTGATCGAGCAGGTTCAGCTCCCGACGATCATCATGACCCATAATAAGACTTTGGCGGCACAGCTCTACAGCGAGTTTAAAAGTTTTTTTCCCGAAAACCACGTCGAATATTTCATCAGCTACTACGACTATTACCAACCTGAAGCCTATATTCCCCGCCAAGATCTCTTTATCGAAAAAGACAGCTCCATCAACGACGAGCTGGAACGTTTACGCCTCTCGGCTACCGCCAATCTTCTGAGCTATGACGATGTTATCGTCGTCGCTTCCGTCTCCGCCAACTACGGGTTAGGTGATCCGGAAGAGTACGAGAAGATGGTACAGGTCGTCAGTATCGGGGATGAGATCAGCCAAAAAAAGCTCCTCCTCCGCCTCGTCGAGATGGGATATGCCCGCAATGACAGCTATTTCGACGGCGGACATTTTCGGGTCAACGGCGAAGTGGTCGACATCTATCCCCCCTATTGGCAGGATCAGGCTCTGCGAATCGAGTTTTTCGGAGATGAGGTCGAACGACTCGCCCTTTTCGAGCCTCTGAACAACTCCGTCGTTGAGACCATCGAAACCGTCACGATCTACGCGACAAGCCAGTTTGCCGTCGGGCAGGAGAAACTCTCCCGCGCGATCAAACGGATCGAAGACGAACTCGGCGAACGTTTGGCACAGCTCGATAAAGAGGGGAAAATCGTCGAAGCGCAGCGGCTCAAACAACGGTGCGAATTCGATCTGGAGATGCTTCAGGCGACGGGGATGTGTAAGGGGATCGAAAACTATTCCCGTCACCTCACCGATAAACTCCCCGGTGAAGCCCCTTATACATTGCTTGATTATTTCACCCTTCATCACGACAAATTCCTTATCATCGTCGATGAGAGCCATGTGAGTTTGCCGCAGTTTCGGGGGATGTTTGCCGGAGACCGAAGCCGCAAAGAGGTTCTCGTCGATTACGGGTTCCGCCTCCCGAGTGCTCTGGACAACCGCCCGCTGATGATCGATGAGTTTATGAATAAAGCGCCCCACTATATGTTCGTCTCCGCTACCCCTGCCGCGCAGGAGATCGATATCAGCACCACCATCGCCCATCAGATTATCCGTCCGACAGGACTCCTTGATCCGGTCATCACAATCAAACCGAGTGAAAATCAAGTCGAAGACCTCCACGATGAGATCAAAAAGACGGTAGCCCTCGGCGATCGCGTCCTCGTAACCGTTTTGACCAAAAAAATGGCCGAAGCCCTCACAAAATACCTCGCCGATCTGGGGATCAAAGTGCAGTATATGCACTCCGAAATCGATGCGATCGAGCGAAATCAGATCATTCGCGGACTTCGTGTCGGGGATTTCGACGTCCTCATCGGGATCAATCTTCTGCGAGAAGGGCTGGACTTGCCGGAAGTGAGTCTCGTCGCCATTTTGGATGCGGACAAAGAGGGATTCTTGCGTTCCGAGACGTCGCTCATCCAAACTATCGGGCGTGCCGCACGTAACGAACACGGACGCGTTTTGCTGTATGCCCAAAAAATAACCGGATCGATGGAGCGCGCAATTGCTACGACTACAAAGCGTCGCGCCTTGCAAGAGGCCCACAATACACAACACGGCATTACACCGACTACCACCAAACGTTCCTTAGACGAGAATCTCAAACTGGAAGACCCAAGCGAGCTCTATAACCGCTCTAAAAAAGCGAAAACCCTCCCTGCGGCGGAGCGGAAAAAACTGATCGAAGAGCTTAACCTCAAAATGAGGGAAGCGGCTAAAAAACTCGAGTTCGAAGAAGCGGCACGCCTCCGTGATGAAATAGCTAAAATAAGGAAATTGTAACTTCATGCAAGACATGCTCAATAATTTATCAACTTACGGGTACATCGTACTCTTTCTTTACTCCTTAGGGGGCGGTTTTGTTGCCCTTTTAGGTGCGGGTGTCCTCAGTTTTATGGGGAAAATGGATCTTTCCCTCTCGATTGCCGTCGCATTTGCCGCCAACTTTCTCGGCGATACGCTGATGTTCTATTTTTCCCGCTACCACAAACGTGAAATGATGGAATACTTCAAAAAGCACCGCCGCAAACTCGCGTTTTCGCATCTTTTGCTCAAACGGAACGGTTCATGGATCATCGTGGTAAAGAAGTTCATCTACGGCCTCAAAACGCTCGTAACCCTCGCTATCGGACTTACCAAATACGATTTTTGGAAATTCAGCGCTTATAATGCACTCGGTGCGGCCATCTGGGCGGTTGTCGTCGGAGGGGGAAGCTACATTTTCGGCGGTGCACTGATCAAGGCATACGATATGATCGTCGATAAACCCTATCTGGCTCCCGTTACACTGATCGTTATCGGAGGACTTACATGGTTCTATCTCTCTGCCGCAACAAAAAATACGAAAAATAAAAAATGAAGACCGCTTGAAGTAATGAAGGGTGGATGGGGAAGAGGGATTCGAACCCCCGAATGACTGGACCAAAACCAGTTGCCTTACCGCTTGGCGATACCCCAATGTGAAGTGGGATTTTAGAGAAAAACCCCTTAAAAAAAATTAAAATCTTCTGTATTCATAGAGAAAGCTTTAGGGGGTTGCAAGGGTAAAAAGCGTTAAAAAAGCCAATTTCTTGGCTTTTTTAGCTTTGGAACCCATGCCAATGTACGAAGTACCGGCTGGGCTGTCCCTGCCGCCTGATGAACTTTGTTCATTAAGTGCGTAACATTAAATTAGAAAACCAACTTTTCGTCGGTTTTCGGTGTTTCTTCCTGAGTTGCATCGGGTGCTGCTGAGGTATCGGTATACGATTCACTGTTGTTTCCGTCATTTCCCGATCCGACGTAAACTCCGGCAGGAACATCAAAATAGCGTTTTGTATTCGGATAAATCCGCAATAAATCCTCATAATAATAACGGAATACCGGAGCCGCGGCACGTCCGCCCGTCTCGCTTCGGCGCATCGGCGTATTATTATCGTGCCCGAACCAAACGATCGTCTCCACCGTCGGAGAATACCCGGCAAACCATGCATCGACGTTATCGTTCGTCGTTCCCGTTTTTCCGGCGATTTCAATCCCTGCCACACGAGCATTGGTTCCGGTTCCGCGGCCGACAACGTCTTTTAAAATCGACGTCATCAAATAAATTTGCTGCGGCGTATCGACCTGACGGCTTTTGTTTTGATATTTGATATTTTCCCCCGTCGGAGTGAGTACTTCACGAATCAGCATCGGATTGGTCATCGCTCCGCCGCTGGCAAACATCGTGTAATACTTCGCCAAATCGATCGGAGAGATAGAGATCGTTCCTAGAGCAATCGAGAGATCAGGCGGGAGATTCTCGGTGATACCGAAGCGTCTCAGCCCATCGGTAATCTTTCCAAATCCCATATCACTGACCATATTAATCGTTGCGAGGTTGCGTGAATGGGTCAGCGCATCACGAATCGTAACCATCCCTTTGTACTCGTTCTTGTAGTTTTTCGGCTGCCATGTCTTCTCTTCGCCGTCATTACCCGCATAGGTATAAGTACGGGCGATATCGGGAACGAGGGAGGACGGAGACATGCCGTTGTCCAGTGCTACTTGATACAAAAACGGCTTAAATGCCGATCCCGGCTGACGCTTTGCCTGAGTTACGCGGTTGTACGGGCTAAGGGAGTAATCATACCCTCCGACCATTGCCAAAACCTCTCCGGTATGGGGATTTAGACTGATAAGAGCACCGTTGAGCTGGCGTTGCATATTTTCATCCAGATCGCCCGCTTCCTGCGCCCGTTTCAAAATCTCATCACGACCTGACTGCAGCGCTTTATATCCCGCTTCCTGAAGACGCATATCGATTGTGGTATAAATTTTGTAGCCGCCGCTGCGGATATCGGGAAACGCATCGCCAAGCTGGCGCATGACTTCATCAATAATGTAGGGACCGGAGTTTTTACTGAGGGTATCATTATAGACTTTCGGACGCTCCTGCGTCGCTTTTTCATACGTCGCCTGATCGATCCATCCCAGGTCAAACATACGTCCGATAACGCGGTTCGCACGTCCTAAGGAGAGCTCATAGTTCTTTGTCGGAGAGTAAAAGTTCGGTGCTTTCGGCAATCCTACCAGTATCGCTATCTCTTTGAGACTCAGCTCTTTGAGAGGTTTGCGAAAATAGCCGTCAGCGGCCGTTTTGATCCCGTAATACCCGTGCCCCAGATAAATTTCGTTGAAATAGCGCTCTAAAATCTGCTCTTTCGTCAACTCCTGCTCAATCCGGATCGAATACAGAACCTCTTTGAACTTGCGGGAGAATTTTTTCTCACGGGTGAGGAGAGTATTTTTTACCAGCTGCTGGGTAATCGTACTTGCCCCTTCTTTGAGTTTTCCGGCCGAGATATCTTTGATGATCGCCCGCATAACCGCATCGGGATTAACTCCGCTGTGTTCAAAAAAGGTCGTATCTTCAATCGCCAAAAGCGCTTCAATCAGCCTCGGAGGGATGTTTTCGTACGAAACGTAGTAGCGGTGTTGATCACTGAACAGATTGGCAATCTTATTTCCGTTACGATCATAGACTTCCGTCGTTAAACGGGGCTGATATTTGATCAACTTTTGCGTTTCATATTCAAATGAATAGATGAGATACCCCAAAAACGCAACCGGAATCAAAATAGCGATCCCCACTGTTATGAGCAGATATTTTCTCATTTTCTTCCGTAGCGGTACTTCTTCATAAGGGTTGATCAATTTCTAAATCCTCTGGTTTTAAATTCGGCGTCAATTAACGCTTGAGTATATGGCTCTTTCGGAGAGCGGATTACCTCTTCAATAATCCCCCGTTCAATCATTCGCCCTTTATAAATGACGCAAATATCTTCACATAAAGCCGATGCCGAACTCATATCGTGCGTCACAAACAGCATTGAAAAATTCATTTTTTCCTGTAATGTTTTTAACAATTCTATCATGGTCTCTTTTGACGTCGGGTCAAGTGCCGTCGTCGGCTCATCCAGCAGCAGAAGCTTCGGACGCGACCCCAAAGCGATGGCAACAACGACCCGCTGCAGCTGACCGCCGGAGAGCTCAGGCGGAAACCGCTCCAGCAACTTCTCATCCAGCCCCAAAAGGGAAAACAGCTCAAGGCTCTCTTCCTTTGGAATGAACATCTGATCTTTGATCCGTGTCAGCGGAGACAAGGCGGTAAACGGATTTTGGGGAACAAGCGAGAGTGTTATCCCTCTCTTCCATTCAAAACCGCACCGCTTCTCGATATGGACTCCCAATGACGGGTCTAAAAGGCCCAACAGAGCTTTTAGCGTCAGCGATTTTCCGCTTCCGCTTTGTCCGACCAGAGCCAATGAACGCCGAATATCAAACGAAATATCAACCAGCACTTCCTCTTTATGAGTGATTTTGAGCCGATCGATGTGGATGGTATTCATCGCGCTATTTTACCCAAATCTGCGTTAATCGCTCACACGCTTTCGCCAAAACTATCTCATTGATATCGAGTCTGGCGATCAGCCTTATTATCGCTTTTTTCACCGTCGGCTGACGAATCGCTCCGACATGAAATCCCATCTCAGTTTTTAGCTCTTTCTGAATCCGCATCACTTCTCGGTTATCTCCGATTTCGATCGGGACAATCAACCCCTCACACTTTAATCCCAGTATCTCATAGACGATGCTTTGGCGTGCGGCGATTTGTCCGCGCAGCGTCTCGGTATGCGTTTGAATATACTCTAATGCACGATGTGCCAATGCCGTATCATACAGTGAGGGCGCCGTCGCATATATGACATTTTTAGCCCGGTTTAAGAGGTACTCGCCGATATGATGCGAAGAGAGGACATAGGCCCCGAAGCTTCCGTACGCTTTTCCGAGTGTCCCCATTTTAATCATCAGCGGAGTCGGCGAAATCTCGTAGTAATCGAGTATTCCCATAAGATTGTTGCCGATCACGCCGCTGCTGTGGGCTTCATCCACAATCAAAATCGCCTTATGCGCTACGGCGAGTTCGATGATTTCTCTGGGGACCAGATCACCCCCCATCGAGTATATCCCCTCTACCGCAACGATCACACGTTTCCCCTGAGTGCGCTCCAACTCTCTCTTCAATGCCGACACATCATTGTGGGAGAAAAATATTACCTCCCCCTCACACATCCGTGCACCCGCAACGCCGCTGGCATGATACTCCTCATCCATCAGAAGCACGTCTCCCTTGCGTACAAGCGCTTCGATCAATCCGACATTGGCGTTAAATCCGCTCCCCATGACGATTCCCGCTTCAAAGCCGTTCGCTTCGCATAGCGCCTTTTCAAACGCCGCATGGATCGGATGGTAGCCGTTCACCAGCATCGATGCTTTCGGGGAGTGGTCGCCGTAAAGGGAGAGAGTTTCACACGCTTTGATGTGAAGTTCTTTATTGTGCGCGAGACCCAGATAGTCGTTCGATGCGGCATCGATCAGGGCATCATCACGGATGTGGCGTTCACGGTAGCGGCCGGAACGTTTCAGCGCTTTGAGTTCGTTTTCGTAAGGGTTCATCATCGCTGTGCAGGCAGTTGCGAGATGTAATCACGTATCGCCTTGATCCGTTCGCCGTCCGCAGGGTGGGTAGAGAGAAATGCGGGCGTTTTTTGCCCTTTGGAGGAGAGCTTTTCCATAGTTTCCCAAAATTTAAGTGCCTGTACCGGATTGTATCCCGCTTTCCACATCAGATAAACGCCGATTTGATCCGCCTCATTTTCGAATTTTCGGCTATAGGGGAGGATAAGCCCCAGTTGAGACGTGACACCGTATGCCTGCGCATACAGGTCTTTGTATTCTGGAGGGACGTTTAAAGCAGCCGCTAACACTTGCGCCCCCAAATTGCTGGCACTCTGCATCGACATCCTCTCGGCACCGTGACGCGCGAGGGCATGGGCGATTTCATGCCCCATCACCGTCGCTATCTGATCGTCATTCTCGGTGATTTTTAAAATACCCGTGTAAAAAAAGACTTTTCCCCCCGGCAGACAAAACGCATTTGGGGTATCATCTTGGATAACGTTAAATTCCCATGCATAATCGCTTCTACCGCTCACCGCGGCAATCCGTTCTCCGATTCTCTTGATTCGCGCCTGTAACGCTTTATCGCTGCTCAACTTGGAGGTTTGTCCCACTTTTTGCGCTTCGCTCGCCCCCAAAGCCATTTCCTGCTCGGAAGAGATCATGATAAACTGCGTCCGATTCGTCAACGGAGCCGTCGCACACCCACCGAGCAATAATCCGATAAAAACAAAATTGGCTAATTTCATTGGACTCTCCTTATAAAAACGGCTTCAATATTTCAGTGCTAAGCCCCATTGCCGTACTCTCGAATCCCCGCACTTCACGGATGTACGATTTGCAAAACCCCTCTACCATGCACGCACCCGCCTTACCCTGCCATTCGCCGCTTTTAAGATACGCTTCGACGGACTCAGGGTCAAAAATATCGAAAAAATAGTGGGTGGATGAGATATCGATGAGTTCCAGTCGGGGAGTTTTGTAGATCATGCAGGTAATGATGGCGACATCTGAGCCGCTTTGCATCTCTAAAATAGAGCGTGCGTCCGCTTCGTCTTTTGCTTTGCGCAAAATTTTGCCATGTGCCGTGACGACGGTATCGGCTACAAGAAGCGGATAATCCTCGCATCCGAATTTTTCGAAATTGACTCTGTACTTTCCGAGGGTCGCTTGATAAACGAAATTTTTAGGGGAGGTTGCGATAACGGAGTCCTCATCGAAATCGATGGACTCTTGGAGAAAAGGGATACCCGCCGCTTTGAGGAGTTCTGAGCGGGTTATTGAAGATGAACACAATCTCAACATGTGAGCCTCCCTTAAAAAGTACGTAAGCGTACGTGGGCCTCCTGCCGAAGGAAACCTAGCGTTAGCGTAGACAATCGGGATTTTATTCCGATTTCGCAAAAATTATGAATAGGCGCTCCGCAAAAAGACACCGATGTAGATTGCGATCAGTCCCAGTACGATATTAACCGGGACCATGTATTTGGCGATTAGGGCCAACATATTTTTTGCTTCGTCCAGATTTCCCGCTTCCAAAGCTTTCTGTGCCTGTTTTCGACGGAATATCATTGCAGCGAGATTGATCGTCATCACAAGCCAAATCGCCTCTTTGATATGGACGGTATTGTAGATGCTCATCGCGTACTCATCAATGACGTTGCCCGAAGCATCCAGCGCCGCAGCACGGAATCCGAGACCTACCGCCATAATCACAGCCGTGATGATCAGGATAATAACGAACGGTGCCACAATAGCAAATAGGCGTTTGAGGGTATGGGCTGAACGTTCCAGACGAAGCTTCGGATCCGTGATAAGCTGCATCGATTGATGAACCGCAAAACGGATCGCAATCATCCCCCCAACCCAGACAACAGCACTCAATACATGCAAAAAAACGATCAATGTCCGATGGTGGGCAAAGGTCTCGATCAAAAATTCTTTCATTATGTTAATTCCTTCGTTACATACGCAAGGGCGGCCTCTTTAGCCTCACCGAGTTTCGAAGCGTCTTTTCCGCCCGCTTGTGCGAAATCAGGACGTCCGCCGCCTCCGCCTCCGAGGATCGGAGCGATCGCTTTAATCCAGTCACCCGCTTTTAGCGATGTGTTTTTAGCCCCTGCCGCGAGAAGCACTTTGTCGTCTTTGATTTGGAAGAGGAGTACTGCGACCGAATCATGAGCATTTTTAAGCTCGTCGATACGCTCTTTGATATCGCCCGCACCGAGTTCGGCAACGACAACGGCCGTATTGCCCATCATCGTGACGGTAAGTTCTTCTTTTGCCGAAGACGCCAATGCGCTCATCTCGTGTTTTAATGTTTTAACCTGCTCTTTCAGACGCTCGATACCCGCCAAAACGTCGCGGTTTTTGACCGATGCTTCCACCTCTTCGAGAAGATGGCGCTGAGATTTGAAAAGGTTGTAAGCCGCATTTCCGCATACCGCTTCGATACGGCGGACACCCGCACTCACACCGCTCTCTTTGACGATTACGAATGTTCCGATGGTTGCGGTGTTATCGACGTGGACACCGCCGCAAAACTCGATCGATGCGGTTCCGAAATTGACGACGCGTACTGTATCGCCGTATTTTTCGCCAAACTGTGCTTTCGCCCCGCTTTTTTTCGCATCGTCGATGCTCATCTCGCGCGTCATACCCTCTAATGCATGGAAGACATGGTAATTGACACGCTCTTCGACGAGGGCAATCTCTTCATGGCTCATTGCCTTAGGATGGGAGAAGTCGAAACGGAGACGGTTATGTTCGACGAGTGACCCTGCTTGAGAGATGTGTTCTCCCAAAATTTCATACAATGCGGCATGGAGCAAATGGGTTGCCGAGTGGTGTTTCGCGATTTCGTTGCGCTCAGGATCGACGATGGCTTCAACCGTATCACCGACACTGAGCGTTGCTTTGGTCTCGATGTGAGAGAGGTTCAACCCGTGGAATTTTTTCGTATCGAGTACGGTTGCTTTATCATCCAATGTTCCGGTATCACCGCATTGTCCGCCGCTCTCGGCATAAAACGGGGTCTCTTCGAGAAGCACCCACCCTTTTTGATGCGCATGAAGCTGATCAACACGTTCGAAGTTCTCTCCTAAAAGGGCTTGGATTTTAACCGGTGCTTTGGTGTAGGCATAGCCGATAAAGGTGTTGACGCCGAATGTTTCGAGGAGAGTTTTAAAATCTCCCTCGACGTGCGCGTCACCTGATCCTTTCCATGCCGCTTTCGCCCGTTTGCGCTGCTCGGACATCAACGTCTCAAACGTCTCGACATCAAGAGAAAAGTTTTTCTCACGGAGCATGTCTTCGGTCAAATCGAGCGGGAAACCGAACGTATCGTAGAGTTTGAACGCCACTTCGCCGCTAAACGTCCCTTTCGTATTTTTAAGCTCTTCGTTAAATAACTCAATCCCCGACTGAATCGTTTTGAAAAAACGCTCCTCTTCGAGCATGATTTGCTCTTTTAGGACGCTGAGTTTTTCAACGATGTAGGGGTATTGTTTCCCCATCAGTTCGGCTACCGTGTCGGCTACTTCGAACATAAACGGTTTAGTAAATCCGAGAAGGTATCCGTGACGAACCGCGCGGCGAAGAATACGACGCAATACGTATCCGCGCCCTTCGTTAGAGAAATTCGTCCCTTGCGCAAGCAAGAAGGTAACGGTACGGATATGATCGGCGATAACGCGGTACGATGCACCGCTCGCGTAGACGTACGGTTTACCGATGAGAGCTTCTACTTTTTTGATGATCGGCATAAAGAGGGTGCTGTCATAGTTGCTGGTAACCCCTTCGAGTACCGCGGTCGCACGCTCTAAACCCATTCCCGTATCGATGGAAGGTTTCGGAAGAGGCTTTAACTCTCCCTTAGCATTACGCTCATACTGCATGAAAACGAGGTTCCAGATTTCCAAGAATCGATCTCCGTCTCCCCCCATGTAATCTTCCGGTCCGTTAAAGTGATCCGCACCCTGATCGACGAAGATTTCCGAACACGGTCCGCACGGTCCGGTATCTCCCATCTGCCAGAAATTGTCTTTGTCCCCAAGACGCATAATGCGATCCGCCGCGATATGTTTTTTCCAAATTGCTTCGGCTTCGTCATCGCTTTCATGGACGGTAACCCACAACTTCTCTTTAGGAAGTTTCATCACTTCGGTAACGAACTCCCACGCATGGGCGATCGCTTCCTCTTTGAAGTAATCACCGAAACTAAAGTTTCCGAGCATCTCGAAAAACGTGTGGTGACGCGCCGTGTGACCGACGTTCTCTAAGTCGTTGTGTTTACCGCCGGCGCGGATACACGTCTGTGCACTCGTAGCGCGAGGGTTGGCAGGGATAGGGATATCACCCGTAAAAATCGACTTGAACGGAACCATACCGGCATTAGTGAAAAGGAGGGTTGCATCATCGGGAACGAGGGGGGAACTCGCAACCCGTTCGTGTTGTTTTGATTCGAAAAAGGCCAAAAAGGCTTCGCGGACATCCATCATGGTTTACTCACAGTATTGATAAAATTGCGCGATTATAGCGAAGAAGGAGTTAAAAAATATTATAAAATTCCCGTGATCCAATACAAAGAGCCGTTCTGAAGGCAGTCGTGCCGAGAAGAACGTAGCGTTTTTGGATTACGGTATGATCTTTTGGTACTTTTCGGCTAAACAGAAAAGTACATAATCTTTTTACGACTTTATTCTAAAGAGTTGACATAAAAGTATAGAAAAGATACTATTTCTATATCTAAATATAAAAGAGTGAGAACCTCATCGTGACCTTTGAGTATGATCCTGATAAAAGTAGCTCCAACCTACACAAACACGGTATCGACTTTGAAAGAGCACAATTATTATGGGGTGATCCCAATGCGCTAGAAATACAAGCCAAAAGCGACAGCGAAAGCCGTTTTGCGCTCATCGGAAAGATAGAGGACAAAGCTTGGATTGCGTTTTATACCTATCGCGGTGATAGTGTTCGGTTGATTTCAGTGCGTCGAACACGAGAAAATGAAAAAAGGATTTATGATGAAAGCTGAAGAATTAGACGAATTATTTGACTCAGGCGAAGATATAAGTGAGCATCTTGATCTCAGCACTGCCAAACGGATCGGAACGCAACCGAAAAAAGTAAATGTTGATTTTCCCGAATGGATCGTCAATGCACTCGACATCGAAGCCAAAAAGATCGGGGTGACACGCCAATCGATTATCAAGGTTTGGATAGCAGAGCGGTTAAAAGCGGAACAGACACATAAGGCGAGTTGATTTCGTCATTCCCAACTCGATTGGGAATCTATCCAAAGAGAAACCTATTTATGTTGATTTTGTTTCAATAAACATTACCATTGAAGTAAAATTTAAATAGTGTTCACAACTTGACTTTACAAGTAATCTCTGAACATTTTTATCCACAAATCCACCTTTTGGCATCATTATGTGTATTTTAGCAAAATGAACTTGCTCGCCATCAGATACATGATTTATCTCAGTAAAACAATTTATTAATTCATGCTTCAGATTAGTTATTTTATTTGAATCATCCGATATTTCTCGTAAAATGGTATCAATTCCTCTAAGTACTTTTCTTATAGCTACAAATTCACTATTTGAATAATTTTCGTAAATATCATCTAAGTCAGCATAAAGTTTAACTTCTGAAAATTTAGAACTTAATTGATCCCATGGATATATCACAATACCTTGCTCTCGATACTGAGCCCGTTGAAATTCAGTCCATCGAGACTCACTATCAGTAACTATCACTGCGCCAATAGCTTGTGCAATGAATAATGACATCTCATAGTTAGGTGCCATATTTGTCATTAAAAATTGACTACTATTGTCAAAGTCAAAATTTTGCAACAACACTAATGGATTTGTTTCTACTTCACTTTTAAGTGCCAGTTTGATTTTGATTAAATTGTCATTCGAAAGACCTTGAAATAAATTTTTGATTTGTTTGTCTTTCATATGTTCAGGTAAGATCATTATTGTATGCAATAAATCTTCTAAATTTAGGTCAGATAAGATTTCCTTATCTCGATTACTGATCATAGCAATTCCACTACGGTGTCTAGCCATCTGTAACATTTGACGATTTAAGTGCTCATCAAAATCACATGGGTCTGGAATTAAATTCACTACCCCCGACATAATAAAAGATTCAATATTTAATAAAAAAAGTATATCTTTTAGTGCTTGATACTTAAATTTGTTTGGAGATTCAATGGGACTAAATTCTGCTTTTACTTTATTTGGATTTACAAATGGATGTTGAATTAGCAGTTCATCAAAATAAGGTATCATAGCAAGTGCAACTTTGCCAATGGTTCTTGGGTCTATAAATCCAGTATATATACTACGCAATTTTCTATCAGGCTTTGGCAATAATGCATAAATATCAGTTTCAACTGGCCACAGTGAAGCATAAACACTATAAATCTCTTTTATTTGTTCATTACTTAACTCGCGCCTTACATCATCCCATGTTTTGCCATTATCTAGCCCCAAAATACTATAAATAGCTCTGTAAAGGACGATATTGCGTTCCCTTATACTTAAAACTTTCCATGTCGTTCTTTCTTCATGCGAAACATTTTTGCAGCAATTTTTATATTTTTTTCCACTTCCACAACCACAAAGATCATTTTTCCCTATTTTGTTTTCATCCAAATCTTTCTTGAGGTACTCATTTTCAGGTGTTCTCCGCCCAAAAGCATCTTGATAGTGAGTTGAACCATCTTTAAATCCAGCAAAAATCTCTCCACCAAACTGAAATAGTTGTTCTCTAGGCGGTAACAGGATGCTTCTTAAATCAGCCCAATCATCTTGCACATCCTTTTCGGGATATAACCATTCATCTTTACCAGCTCCTACAAACTGCTTTGCTCTACTTTTTATAATATAATTAATTTTAGTGACTTCTTCTGCAACGAGTTTACGTGATCTAATCAATGCATCAGTTCGAACAAGACTCTGCCGCATTTTCTGTGCATATGTCCGTTGTTCAAGTGGATCAACACCTAATGGTTCTTGTGCATATTCAAGATTCGTTAGTATTAATGCATGATCTTTGTCTAATGGATAAATCGTCTGTGTAGCTTTAAGTGCAATAGATGGATCGTTTGGATACTTAGAATACTCAGAATCAGGAGGACAAGCATAGTTATATATTGTCACCGGATGGTCTGAAATAATGAATTTTACCTCTGAATCTTTAGCAGATACAATTTCTCTTACACCTTCTGTCCATAAGGTGCAATGAATAGACTGTATAGCTTGCATTTCAATCATTAGTTCAAGCTGGTTTAATTTAGGATAACGATGTTGTATCCAATCGAGACCTTTAGGAGTACGAATTTTCTGTGAATCAAGATATGTAAAGAAGTTTTCAAAATTGTAATGCTGCTTGACGAAATCCCCACCAATAAATGCTCGAATTGCTTTAAAACCAATATAGTCTATTTGACCAAATAATATCCGCTCAATATCATCATTAATATGCTTACCAAAAAAGGTGGTATAGAGATCTTTTTGATAGAAACATTGAGAAGGAGCATACAATTTTTTTGTATATACTTCTTTGTAACCATTAGGCAATGAAATAATTTTTGGTTGCAAGCTAAGATAATACAACTGCTCTTTGCCATTAGCAAAAAAACCTTTTTGATACCATTGTGGAACATAGTGATTATTTCTAGTTTTATTCATCAATTCTCTTTGCTAAATGAACAATCAAAATTTGTAAAAAAAAATTACTTACTCTTACGTTATTTATTATACATTTTAACAGCAAATTATCGCAATAAAAACGACGAAAAATACTTTTGATTCTATATCAAGCTTATCATTTTTTAATAAAAATAATTATAGTAAAAAAGGAATTTATCCCCGATCAAGTCGGGGATGACGAAGAAAATGTGAGAATGACAGAAGAGTTACGAAAACGCCCGATTAAGAGCGCTAAACATAGCTTTGATCGAAGCAACCGTGATGTCGTTATCACACCCTACCCCGAAAAATTTCTCCAAACTCTCGGTCTGAATCTCGATGTACGCTACCGCTTCGGCACTGGAAAGCTCTCCGCGTGAATGCTCTGAGTAGGATAGGATTTTAAAGCTATGTGAATACTCCACCATCAACGCATTTTTACACGCATCGATCGGACCGTTCCCCTGCCCTTCGCTTCGGATCATTTTGCCGTTATGGGTGTATTCCAACACACATTTGGCAGAGTGCTCTTTTGCACTCTCCGAGATCACCGAATAATCGACGAACTCGATGTCATGCGGTTCGCCGAAATAGGTTTTCTCGAAGATCTCTAAAATCTCTTCGCTTGTCAGTTCGCGTCCCGCTTCGTCGGTAACACGCTGAACGATGGTTCCGATTTCAGGGTGCATTTTCTTCGGTAACGAATAGCCGAATTTATCTTCGAGAACGTAGGCTACGCCCCCTTTGCCCGATTGGGAGTTGATACGGATAATCCCCTCGTAGTTACGCCCTACATCGCTCGGATCGATAGGGAGATACGGTACTTCCCAGAATGCGTCCTCTTTAGCACGTTGATACGCTAACCCTTTGTTGATCGCGTCTTGATGAGAGCCTGAAAACGCCGTATAAACGAGTTCGCCCACATACGGATGACGCTCATGGGTTTTCATATCGGTACACTCTTCAACAACGCGCACCACCGTCTCCAAATCGCTGAAATCAAGCTCTGGATCAACCCCTTGGGTAAACATATTGAGCGCGAGGGTGATGATATCGACGTTTCCGGTGCGCTCACCGTTGGAGAGCAATGTACCCTCGACACGATCCGCTCCCGCCAACAACGCTAACTCCGTCGCGGCAACGGAGGTTCCGCGGTCGTTGTGAGTATGGGTCGAGATCAATACGTGCTCACGGTTGGTGAGGTGTCGGCTCATCCACTCGATCTGATCGGCATAGACGTTCGGCGTTGCCATCTCGACGGTTGCGGGGAGGTTAATCACCACTTTACGTGACCCGCTGATACCCCAACGATCCGTTACGGCGTTACAGATACGGGCGGCAAATTCGAGTTCCGTCCCCGTAAAGCTCTCAGGGGAGTATTCGAGCATGATTTCGCCGTCGTGCTTTTCCGCGCGGGCTTTGACCATATCGACCCCTTCCAACGCCAACGCGATAATCTCGTCTTGCTCTTTTCCGAAGACGATTTTACGCTGCGCCACCGAAGTGGAGTTGTACAAATGGACGATCGCTTTTTTGACCCCTGCCAACGCTTCAAACGTTTTGTCGATCAAATGTTCGCGTGCTTGGACGAGGACTTGTACCGTGACGTCATCGGGGATTAATTTTTGCTCCACAAGGGTGCGTAAAAAATCAAACTCCACTTTCGACGCGGAGGGGAATCCCACTTCGATGTTTTTAAATCCGAGTTTCAGCAAGAGTTTGAAAAGAGAAAGTTTTTGATCCAAATTCATCGGGGTGATCAACGCCTGGTTTCCGTCGCGAAGATCGACACTGCACCAGATAGGGGCGTGCGTGATGGTTTTGGTAGGCCAAACGCGGTTTGGCAAATCAACTTGGGGATAAGGGCGGTATTTGCCCGCGGATGCATGTTTCATTTGAGGCTCCATTGAAAATTCTCTTCTCATTTACCCTTGCTGGGTGTAAATGAATAGCGTGATTATAGCGCAAAGCACTTTGAGGTCATTAAACATTAAGCATAATTTGATGATAATATTCTATTAGCATCCTAAAAAACGGGATGTATTTTAAACTCAGGGGTTATGTTTTATGAAACGTCGTGCATTTACACTTATCGAACTTATCATGGTTATTGTCATTATCGGAGTATTAGCGGCTGTTGCTATTCCGAAATACAAAAATTTACAGCAAAATGCGGAAGTGAAGGCCCTCATTAAAACCACAATGGATACCGTATCAAGTGCGGCCAATGCCGCTGTCAATCAAGTCGGATTGGAAAATAACACGACTTATAAATTGCAAGATCTTGTTAAAGTCTCCGGAAAAGGGTGGACCTACAATGCTGCGGATGCAAACGGTACCTATACGTATGTAACAACAAAAGGAATCGTTTCAACCATCAGACTTAATTCAGATGCCAGAAACATAACCTATATGATTGAGTGTAGCAATTTCGTCGATACTGTCAGCCAAGAAAAATGTTTGGAAGATTTAAATGTTACGTCAAAAGCAGGTGCAGATTTTAACGAGACAACTACGTATTAAAATGAAATTGCGAGAAGGCTTTACCCTTATAGAGCTCATTCTCGTGATTGTGATCATCGGAATTCTCTCAACCGTAGCGATTCCGAGATTTTCCAACCTCATCGATAACTCCAAAATTGCTTCCGAACTCTCGACTGCCGCTTCCGTACAAAGTGCCGTCGATGCGACACACGGAGAATGGATCACTAACAGCTGCCCCTTTACGTGGGGGAATGAGCAAAATTCTTCCCTCCTCAATTCTAATGGATATCCTGATGCTGCCGACATGGGCGATACCGCTAATCCTTTTAAATATATCCTCAAAAATAGTGACAATGGAGATTGGTCGAGAAACGACAGCTTTAACCCTCCCCGCTACTACGGTCCCGCTACAAACGGCGGAACCAAAGATCGAACCATAGCACATAAACCCGAAGGGAACGATTATTGGGAATACAACGCAACCGTAGGGACGTTTAAGCTGATCGAGCCGTAATATGGACACGACTATCTCTTTGGACAAACGTTTCTTTCTTTTTATCTCTCTAGCCGTTTTTTTCATTTTTTCAGTCCCATCCGCCTATGCCGACAGAACGATTGCTGCGGCTACGCTGAATGGAACTTCCGCCGTTACAGTAACCCCTTCCTCTTCTATTACCGCAAGGGTATATGTCACGACCAACGGTACCGGTACCAACAACGACTGGGGGTCGACGCAATGGCGTATCGGCAACGGAAGCTATACCTGTGTCAATCATCCCAATCATACCAATTCAGGCAGCTATACCGAAACGTTTACGATTACCGCCCCCGCAACGTATGGGACTTACAATGCCGATTTTATTGCCTACCGCAATGACAGTTGCAGTGCAGGTGCCAGTACTGTTTATACTTTACGAAACGGCGTATCCGTATCCCCTCCGCTCAGCACCTGCGGTACCGAAGATTTTACCGAATACAATGCCACCGTTCCGCTCAGTGCAAACTGGAATATCATTTCCTCCACCAACTATACCCCCAATGTCCAAAACGGAAGAGTTCTCCTCACCGATACGACGCTGGCCACCTCAACCGCCATTTCCCTAAGAGGAGGGCTTCCTGCGAATAATAATTATCTCGAAATTACTTTTCAACCGTTTGCTTACGGCGGCAACGGTGCCGATGGAATGACGGTGACCCTCTCTGATGCCACCGTTACCCCTGCTGCCGGAGCTTTTGGAGGATCTTTAGGGTACGCACAAAAAAGCAACCCCGGAAGTGACTGTACGATTCCCGGAGGGTGCCCCGGATTTGCGGGGGGATGGTTCGGATTCGGACTGGATGAATACGGGAATTTCTCCAATCCTACCGAGGGGAGAATCGGCGGACCCGGATTCAGACCCGATTCATTCAGTATTCGCGGAAGCGGCAGTGCCGGATATTCGTATGTCGCCGGAACCACTACATTGTCTCCGGGAATTGACGACACAAGCGGCACTCCGGCTAATCCGAGACCCGGATATTACTATCGTCTCTTAATCGATACCCGCAACAATGCTACCCTCGTAAGCGTTGAACGCGATACGGGAAGCGGCTACGTTTCGATCATCCCGTGGACTAATGCAACTCCGGTTGCCGCAACCCCTGAAACCTACCTTCTCAGCCTTACGGCATCAACAGGGGCGAACACCAATTACCATGCGGCTGACAATTTCACCCTCAAAGCGTTGTCCTGCGGAACCATACAAATCATCCCCCCATCGATACGGGGAAATTTTGATGCTTGGGACCCGTTCCGCTCCATCAGTGATCGTTACATCTCCACCAAAATCGTCGGAAAGCCGTTTGATGTGACTCTTGCCTCTTTGGATGCCAGTCGCAGTATTTTCCAAGATTATAACGGTACCGTTTGCGCACGGATCGTCAATCTCGCCGATCAAAATCTAACCGGGTGGAATAAACTTCTTTTTAACGGTACGACAAATGAATCGACAACCTTTACCCTCAACCGTGCCGTTGGTGCCGATGACAGCGCCGTGATCGACATCCACTGGAAAAACAGTGTCAATACCGCGTGCCCTATCACCCTCGAAACCGACACCGCCCGCTCCAGCGACCGTTTTTCCGTACGTCCCGCCTCTTTCGCACTCACCTCCCCCAATGCCATAGCGGGGAGTGATTTTAACATCACCTTTTCCGCCCCGAATTTTTCCGGACATGCCTCATCCGATTACAATGAGAGTGTCGGAAACAGTTTCGATATCACCTATACCGAACACAATATCAGCTGTCCGTTAGGGACATTCAGCCCGGCTATAAACAGCGGATGGACCTTTGCCGACGGAACCAAAATCCGCACCACCCGCTACGACGAGGCTGGAATTGTGGATATTAATATTTCCGATACCGCTAAAGCCTGTACTTCACGCTATACCCGTGTTGACTGTAGTGATACCAATGCGTATGACGGTACCACTTTTACGGCGAATCTTTTGCCTATCGGATCGGTACATGCCCAGATTACTGTTATACCGCATCATTTTGATCTCAATGCGACACTGCTCAATTCAGGCGGTGGCGCTTTCACCTATCTTTCCCGTGATTTAAATATGTCCTCGCAATTGAATCTAAACGTCACCGCAAAAAATGCAGAAGGGAACACGACCCGCAATTACGATAAAGGGTGTTATGCCAAAAATACGGCACTGACATTACTCCACTCATCCGTTCCCGATCCTCTGAGTAAAATTTTGTATCACGAAAATCTCAGCGGCACGGACGGTAATACCACTAAAACCGGTCCGATCGCCCTTTCGTTTGAGAAAACCGTTTTTAATCACGGCTCAGCCCCTTTGAATCTTTTAATCAATTTTGACCGGAACCGCGCGCTCGCTTTGAATCCTTTTGATTTCAATATAAGCAATGCCGCACTGAGTGATAGCGACGGTGTCAGCGGGACAACGGCCCCCTCAGGGACAGCGAGCTATCTCTACGGCCGTGCGCGCGCTTATGATATCCGAACCGACCAGTCTTTCGTCCCAAATCCGATTGAGCTTGAAGTCTACAGTACCGTCGCTTCCGGCTATGTAGGGGGGATGCCTCAAAACGTCCTTAAATGGTATCGCAATCTCAACCATAGTTCGGCGGCACAAGGTTCTATCCTCGGCGGAGACGACTTTGCAACGACTACCAAGACGGGGACATCTTCAACGATTAGCATCGACCGCAGCACTTCTCCCCAAAACGGTCTGCATCCGGTCACGATTTCCAATCCCGACGCCATAACCCATGCCGTCATCCATTTGGAAGTTCCCTCATGGCTATGGTACTCTGCTACCGCCGATTATGATTTCGGGATAAATACTAAATGCAGCCAGCATCCTTGTTTTGATTATCAGTTTTTCGGTACCGCACACATCCCGGGTGTGTCGAGCGGAACGTTTCAAGGGTCCGATTTCCAGATACTCCCTGCACAAAAAATCATCCAAAAAGGGGTTAAAGTATTCCGATGAGACGCGCCCTAACGTTGATCGAACTGATTCTCTCTATTGTCATTATCGGCATCGTCTTCACCGTTATTCCGCGGCTGGTCAGCGCCATGAACCAAACCTCCAAAACAGCGATCGAAGAAGAGGCTATGTATAACGCCATGACCCTTATGGGGGCGATTATCAACCTCCCGTGGGATGAAAACAATACAGAGCACCATCAAATTTTGAACGTCGCACACGGCAATCCGGCCTATGAGTGCAATACCTCCGGCGGATACCGTATCGGCGGTTTTATCGGAGGACGCAACTGTATTGAACCGATCGGAACTGACTACAACGCCTCCTCTTTGGGAGCGGAGGGGAGCGATATGAACGATATCGACGACTATACGCTCCCTATCGATGCTGACAGCAATTGTTCCCGAAGTGCCGGGAAAATGCTCTATACCCTCACGCCCTCAGTTACGTATGTCACCGATCCGTCCCCCATCGGAACAATGGTGCTCAGTGATCTCAACACCAGCGCCCAGGCATCCAGCAATACCAAACATGTGAAGGTCAAAGTCGGCTATCATATCGACAACAAACACAGCGGATGCATCAGCATACTTGAATACCACGCTTTTAATATCGGCCAAATCCACATCAATTCACGTCCCTGGAACTGAGCATGCGCCGCGGATATACCCTCATCGAAATTATCATCACCGTTACCATTATGGGGATACTCTCCATCGGTATGTTTAAAGCGTTGCAGGCACTCACGCTGCGTTCCGAAAAGGCCAAAGCGCTCAGCACTCTCTCCATCGATTCTCAAAGCGCATTGGATCAAATCAGCGTCCTGCTGTACAACCGTATACCGATGTCGGTTGTCGGGTTTGATGCCAATGAAACGCCTCCCTATCAGCCGCTGGAGACTGTATCGGGAAAAACGGTTCTTCAGTGGTACGGAGCGGCAAGCGAAAGTTATGAGGCGGGAGAATACAGCAGTTTTATCGATATGAACCGCTCCGATTTTGCCGCAAAAACACTCTATACCCCCGAAACCAACCTCTCCTCCGTACTGAGGACTGAGCGGATAAAATGGAACGATCCGACGTTCGATCTCTCCAAAATGGTATTGGTTTTTCCGGGGAATACCCTGAACGAATATGGGGTAACCGACAGCCCCGCCAATGGTATTACTATCGCCGCAACGGCGCCCGACACGATTTATGAAAAATACGCCCTTGCCGATTCGGCCTATGCGATCACCCGCAAAGAACATGTCGCATCATGTTTTCTTGATCCCGCATTTGACGGCAATACCCTCTTGCTGTTTTACAATTACCGCCCCTGGAAAGGGGAAAGTTTGTGCGATGGGAATGTAACGGTCCTTGCAACCGGCGTCAACGCTTTCCGAGCCCAAATGCTCAACGGTACGATCCGTCTGGCTATTGACATGAACCGCTCCATCCGCGGAAGCTCCACACCCGTCCATCTCTCCAAACAAAAGGTGGTATTCTGATGCGTCGCGCGTTCGGCCTGCCTCAGGTCCTGATGGTTATCCTTTTTCTCGGAGGGATCGTCACGGTGACGATAAAATATGCCGCAACCAATGTAGCGCATTATGCCGACAGCTATTCCCGCGAGTCAGCAGAGTTGTTTATGCAGAGTGCGACGGAAGCGGCACTGTTTCGCATAAGTGCGTTTGATCGACGTACAGGGGAGTGCATGGGGGAACTTAATATCACCTCATCGGACAACAGATTTCATGCCGACGTCATTATCGAGCGCTATTATCTTGCCGACGGAACAACCTGCAACAATGTCCCCACAACGGCAATCCAATATGAACCTTCCAACGGAATGGTCAGTATGAAGGTTATTGTCACCTCCAATCATAGCAACACTAAAATTCTTCATCCCATCCGTTTGGAACGAAGGAGCCTGCAGCACCCATGAAAAAAGCCTTTTCTATACTGGAACTTATTTTTGTGATTGTTCTGATGGGAGTACTCAGCAGTATCGGGTTTTACATGTATCGGCCCAATACCGCCTTACTGGATGCCCAATATACCCTTCTCAAACTCAAAGAGGCCCGCTACCGTGCCATCGGCTATAACGCTTTTGATCCATCCGGATGCGTCACCCTCACAAAAGCCTCTTTGGAAGAGGATACAACGACTATAAAACATGATATAAAATCATCAATAACCCATACTGCGCACAACGGCACAATTTGTTTCGATGCTCTCGGACGTCCTCATGATATGGGGTTTTCCATTGCTTTGGACACCCTCGCCCATTCAACGATCACTATCGTATTCACCGATTTTTCGGACAATCAGAAAAGCTCCACTATCCGCCTCTTTCCGCAGAGCGGATATGCTATAATAGTTGATAAGAATTAATCACTATTTTGTACAAGCAAAGCGGACGAATGCCTCAAGAAAAAATTCTCTACCTAGAGCACGATCGTACTCTGACCTATAATAACGGTACATTCGTTCAAAGCAGTGTCTCTGACGTCAAAGAGCTCTTTGCAGGTGCCGTTGTCCCGCTTGCACTGTTAAATATCTATACCCTCAAGCTTCCGAACCACTTAAGCGAGGAAGAACAAAAGATTCACGTTGAGATCCAGATGTTCGAAGAGGGGAAGCTCAATAACAACGAAGAGTATGTGATCGATTATATCCGCCACGATCTCCCTACCGAAAACAGCTATTTGTTTGAAGTTTTTGCCCTCTCCCATGCAAAAGCCGCCGATTATTTTTCGGCAACTCTGTCACAATCAAAGGTCATCGATCTCATTACCCCGGGATTTATGGTCTATGAATCGCTCTACGACACGGATTCTCTTCCGAAACAAAATGATCTTTTTATCTATCTCGGAGAAGATGAATCGTACGCCGCAATCTACCAAGACGGAACGTATATCGCACATCGAAGCAGTGAGAGTTTGACGACTCTGGCGGTCGAAACAGGGATGGATCTCGGCACATTCATATGCAACCTTGTAGAACTCGGAGTCATTGAAGAGCGTTATCCCCCGGATGAGTACGGGAAATGCTCCCTTATACAAGATCGTTTTTCCCACAATGTAGAGCGTTTAGTCCATACGATCAACCATAAGCGGGGGCTGTTCGGACTCACCGATATCACTCACATCTATCTCGATTTTCAGGGAAATACCATTCCGGGGCTCGAAACTATTTTTGATGCGTACGATATTCACAACGTAGAAATCATCCCCCTTTCACGGCCCAATAATCCGCCGAAAGAACTCCATAACCTCCTCTGTGCGGAATATCTATCGCGACATACCGGCAAAAAAAAGCTGAATCTCTCCCCTTTCGGTCGAAAAGATTTATGGTACAAACGCGAAAGCGGAAAATTTTTAGCTCTCACGGCGGCATCACTATTTATCGCACTGTGTATACCGCTTGCCCTCTCATGGGCACTGGCCGACAAAGTTGCCGACAAAGAGAAACTGGCCGGCAAACTCGCACAAACGGAAAAAGAGACCGCACAGCTTGCCCGTACCCTGAACGAACAAAACAAGCACTTTACCCAGTATCAAAACGAGATACATACCCTCAACGAAGAGATAGTATTAATCCAAGGTACCCAAGAGACATCCGATCTTATTACCCAAATGCATCTCAAACGCCGACAAATGCTGAGCGACGTCACTACCGAGCTCGGACGCTACCGCTTAGGGACGTTGCAAATAGAGCAAAACGGTTCCAAAGAGATGTCCGTTCAGGTCATTGCAGAGTACCAAAAGCGCAACGATATCGCCAAATTGATGAGTGCGTTATACACACGAGGCTATCAAAACGTGGAAACACGCGAAATTGCTCTGGATAATACTATGTACAATGCCGTTGTAAAGGTGACGCGATGAGCAGTTTTGAGAATCGTCTGAGTGCGCTGGATGAGCAATTAGAGGCCTATGAACCGTTCAAACGGTGGGTTATCTACCTTGGCGTAAGTATCGGTATCATCGTTATCAGCTGGGTTTCTTTTGCCTCGGATATGCTCCATGAATTCAAAACGGTTCAAGAAGAGACACAGGCGCTGGAGAGTAAAATCAAACAAAATTCGCCCGAAGCGTATCAGAACAAAATTTCCGGGCTGAACCGGTTGCTGAACGACAAAGAACTCTCCCTTATCGATTTAAAAAATAAGAAAGAACTTCTTTTGCTTCAAATGTCCCAATCGAAAGGATTGGTATTTGACAATCGTCAATACGCCGACACCCTCGATCTTCTTCTAAAGCGTTCGGTTGAACTTGGGTTAAACATCGAATCCATGCACTCCGAGAATACCGATGAGGTCTTTTACGGGAGAATAAAGAAATTTAAAACCCTCGTTATCACCGGAAGCGGGAAGTTTCGATCTATTGCCGCTTTTCTCTCGTTCATAGAGGAGCAGAAAACGCTGGTCAAAATTGAGAAAATACAAATCCGCTCCAATGAAAAAAATCCCTCGTTCGAAGCGACGGTTTCGTATTTGGGAGCGGCACTGTGAACTATTTTTTGCCTCTTTTTACGGTTGCATTGATCGCGGTGAAAGGTATAGGAGGCGAGATGTATGACCCCTTTGCCCAAACGGAAAGTATGAAAAAAAAGCACTCCTCTTCACCCCTGCTCATGCCTCCTCCCCTTATTTTACCGGCCAAGATATCGGTTCCTACCGTAGTTACGGCGGTTATGAACGATAAAGCATTCATTAATAACCGATGGTATCACGTAAACGATTCGCTCAACGGTCAAGTCATCGTCTCTATTCAACCCCGCTTTGTCTCGCTCAAAGAAGGAAACCGCCTCATCATTCTCGGTGTAGGGAACCAACGTCGCATACTGGGCATAAAGGAAACGCAATGAAATATATCCTCTTAATTTTTTTACTCTTGGCAGGAATTCTTCAAGCCGACAACTGCACCGCAAAACGTTTTAGTCTGAACGCTTATCAAAATCACGGATCGTCGCTCACCTTGATGGATCTTTTAAGCGATGTCGCCCAGACATGTAATATCAGCGTCGTTTTTGAAGACAGCCGCACCCGTGAGCGGCTGGCACAGCCCTTAGACATGGTTAACCTAAACGATTATTCCCTCCCCGAACTTTTTTCCTTTATTTTCGACGAACACAACCTCTTTTACGATTACAATCCCAAAACATCGGTCTTAAAAGTCTCCTATTACAATACCGTCAATCTTAACGTCGACTACATCAATATGGACGAGCTGACAACCCAATCGGTCAAATCGATCAACGTAGGGGTCAGCTCAAGCGTCAATAACTCGACAAATTCCGGGACTACTACCGTCGGTACAAACTCCGGCACGAATAGTTCCGGTTCCAATAACGACTCCACTACGGTTACGGCAACCTCCTCTTTTACGTTTTGGAATCAGCTGCAAGAGCATATTCAGCAAATTCTGAAAATTGATGAAGAGTACAGTGAAACATACAATAAGACATTGATTAACCGTGACGCCACGATCGTCACCGTTTCAGGGACAAAACGGCAGATTACGAACGTCGAACACTATCTTGCGGCACTTAAAAAACGGATGCACCAGCAGGTGATGATCGAAGCGCACCTCATCGAGCTCACCTATAACGACTACAGTTCCATCGGCGTCAACTGGAGCAATTTTTCTCTGGCACTCAACGGAAGTTACACCAACAGTTACAATAATATCGGAACGGCACACCCCGTTTACTCTTTCGGCGTTGATTTCAACCCTACAGGGTTGATCGATTTTCTTAAACAATACGGTGATGTCGAAGTCCTCTCCAACCCGAAAGTATTGACGCTTAGCAATCAGCCCGCCATCATCAACGTCGGCAAACAGCTCAGCTATTTGTATCAAAACGGCAGTATTATCGGTACGACGTCGACGCCTACGACCGTCACCAATACGCTCGGATCGGTTTTTGTCGGACTCACCCTGAATATCATTCCCGAAGTGAGTGAAGACGGCTATATCATCATGCGGATCAATCCCGTATCCAGCGAATTGCTGAGTGATTCCGAGCTCAGCAGCTCTTCTTCGCAATCTTCCCAGACGCAGACGGACCGTGTTATGCCGCCCGATACCCGCGTCAAACAAATGAGCTCCATCGTCAAAGTCAAAGACTCCCAAAAAGTGCTTATCGGCGGATTGATTGAAAAGAAAAACTACCGTAATGAGACAAAAGTTCCGCTATTGGGAGATATCCCCCTTTTTGGAAAATTGTTTCACAATACCACCGATACGATTCGAAAAAGCGAACTTTTCATTCTCATTACCCCTATCCTGGTCAAACAGGATATTTTCCCGTCTATTGATGACGCACTTTTAAAACGGACCAATTAATATGTCCAAATGGCTTGAAGCAGCGGATCGGTTTGAAGAGCGGCAAGAGAGCAATGACTATTTTGAAATGCAAAGCGCCCTTGAAGCGATCGCAAAAATTGAGAAACTGCTGCAGAGCAGCTTTCGTCAGCTTATCTTTCTGACCGGGGAACCCGGCAGCGGCAAAACATTTCTTCTGAAACTTCTTTGCACCCGATGGTCTGATCAGCGTCATATCATCTTTCTTGAAACGCCGTTTATGACCCCTGCCAATCTGCTCCATCAGCTTATTCGGCAAAAAGGGGAAACTCCGGAAACGCAGGAGATCGAACAGCTTCGCTTTCAGGCAACCGCCCTCTACAAAGGGACGGACCATCTGATACTCATCGATGAAGCACAATTGCTCAGCACCGAGATGAGAGAGTTCATCCGTATGCTGAGCGATACGAAAGAGTTTTGGTTTCTCCTCGCGATGCATCGGAGCGAGGGGGAGGCGATCTTGCGTTCCCCCCACTTTAGAAGCCGTCCGCACCGCATCATCGAGCTTTTTGAGCTTACCCCCGTTGAATGCAAGAATTATCTTCATCGGGAACTGATGAAAATCAATTATTCGGAAATCATGGATGAATTCAGCCCGAAACTAATTGCCGAAGCACACCGTATCAGCGGCGGAAATTTTCGAAATTTCAAAAAACTTTTTTACCACTTTTTTCATTTATTGCACTACACCCATATCCATAAAAAAACCAAATACCTTCGCCCCTCATCGTGCACGATCACGATGGCAGGCATGAGTGCGGAGCTTATCAATGATTGATAATTTTGATCAGTTGGTAGAACGGTGCAATGCCAAACGGCGGAGACAGATGATCCGTATCTCATTATGGATTTCAGGGGCCGTCCTCATAGCAGTCGCCATAACGGCAATGCTGATACAGTGGCAATCCGAGCCGAATCTTCCGAAGGCTTCCGAACCGATTTCTCCTCCGATTTGCACCGAAACAACGAAACCTGAAGACTCAAATAGACAGCAAGCGTTATCTTTGCCGCCTCAGGATTTCTCTAAAAACAGAGCTTTCGTCGTGCAGCTCACCTCCAGCAAATCGTTTGATGAAGTGAATGCTACACGCTACCGTCTTCCCGAAAGATACCGTTCAAGCCTGGCTATTTACTATATCAACGGATTTTATACGCTCCGCTACATCGATATCTACGACCGTGAATCGATTCCTCAGGTTATCGCCTATTTCCACACGGCAGGGTTTCCCTCAGCCACCGTATACGAATACAACCCCGATCGTATCGCAATCTCATCGGCGGTTAAGCCCTCTAGTGCTTCAGCCAAAACCAAACCTGTATCGCCCCCCGTACAGGATGTCCCCGTGACGATTACACTTCCTCCATTGCCAGCCCAAGCTGTTGCTAAAACCATACCTGCGAACAGGCTTTTGAGCGTGCACTCTTCGATTAAAAATACGACTCAGGATTTCATCAACCTATACAACACAAATCCAAAATACGAAACCGCCCTTGCCGTAGCCCGCAGTTTTTACACCAAAGAGAATTTTGTCAATGCGACGTTTTGGGCCAAAAAAGCCAATCAGATGAACCGGGAAGGGGAAGAAGCATGGCTTTTGTATGCCAAATCGACGTATGCACAAGGGCATACCGCTGATGCGATAGCGATTTTGGAACTCTATCTGAATTACAAAGATTCCAAAGCGGCGACAGAATTGATCAAAACATGGAGATAACATGATACGACAACAAATACATCTCGGAGATTTGTTGATACAAAAAGGGCTAATCAGCGAAAAACAGCTCTTTCATGCCCTCGATAAACAAAAAGAATCCGGATTTTTAAAGAAATTGGGGGAAATTCTTGTCGAGGAAGGGTATATTTCCCAAAAAGAGATGGCTATCGTTCTCTCAAAACAGCTTAATATCGAATTTATCGATTTATACGGCCAAAAAATCGATTTTCGATCGTTGGAACGCTTCTCGTTTCCGCTGCTGCTTCGCGCCAACGCTATCCCGTTCAAAGAAGACGACGATTATATCTATATCGCAACATCCGACCCGCTAAACTACGATGATCTGGAACTTCTCGAACGCAATGTCGCGACCAAGCCGATCAAAATATTTCTGGCATTCAGTTCCGATATCAAACATATTTTTCAGCGCCTGGAGATTATCAAAAAAACCGATACCATCGCTCTGGAAATCAAACATGAAATCCATAACGAGTCGACGAAAGGGAACGATTCCGAATCCAGCGCGGTCATGCAGCTGATCTTTCTCATTATCAAAGACGGTATTCTGCGACGCGCCAGCGACCTTCACATCGAACCCGATGCCCAAAACATGTCGGTACGGACGCGCGTTGACGGAATACTTCAGGAAACCTTCGTATTTGATCTGGATATCTATACGGCGCTCATTTCACGGATAAAACTGCTGGGAAATCTCGATATATCCGAACGCCGCAAAGCGCAGGACGGAAGGTTCAGCCTCCAAATCGGAAACAGCCGATACGATTTTCGTCTCTCCAGTACCCCGACGCTGTTTGGCGAATCGATCGTTATGCGTATTCTTGACCAGCAAAAAATTCTCATGAATCTGCGTGAACTCGGGTTTGAAAACAAGAATTTGGAACTTTTTAATGAAATCATCCATTCCCCGTTCGGTATTGTCCTGATTACGGGACCTACCGGAAGCGGAAAAACGACAACGCTCTATGCAGCCCTAAACGAAATCAAAAGCATTGAAAATAAAGTGCTGACCATTGAAGATCCGATTGAATATCAGCTCCCCCTCGTACAGCAGGTTCAGGTCAACGACCGGATCGGATTCGGATTCAATGAAGCACTCAAATCGTTTCTCCGTCAAGATCCGGATATTATTCTCATCGGAGAAATCCGGGATTTCGAAACGCTTAATTCTGCGGCTCAGGCTTCACTTACGGGGCACCTTGTCTTTTCGACGCTGCATACCAATGATGCCCCGAGTGCTGTCGGACGGATGGTACAAATGGGACTGCAACCCTATCTTATAGCCGATTCACTGGTCGGAATCGTTGCCCAAAGACTTGTCAGAAAAATATGTTCCGAGTGTAAAACGGAAGTAAAACCCCATAAAAATCTCTTAAAACGGGTGGAAAATTTGATCAGCGGCAACGCAACGTTTTATACGGGAAAAGGGTGCCAAAAATGTTCCTTCACGGGATACAGCGGACGTACCCTCATCTCTGAAATTTTGGTTCTGAACGAAGAAATTTCCATCATGGTATCCAACGGAGCATCCAAATACGACCTGGCACACTATGCCCAGGAACACACCGGATATGAACCGATGATCGTTGACGGGCTCAACAAAGTACTGCAGGGTATCACATCCCTCGATGAAGTACTGCGGATTACCAAGGAAAGATGAGTGAAATTTTTTAGAATTCGCTACAAAATCGGAAAAAGGAAATTTTCTACGGCTATAGAAGCGATCAATAAAATTGAAGCCCTGAAAAAATTCCGGGATCAAAAGCTGGGTGTCCCCCAAAGTATTCACGAAATATCCGAACCGCTTACTCTTAAATATGAGCGGTATAAAAATTACTTCACCGATCCCATTAAAAACAACCGGGTAAAAGATGAGCCTTATATCGCTTTTCTCGATCAACTCTCTGTCATGCTCGATGCCGGCATGCCGATTAACATCTGCTTGACCGACACGGTGGACAATACCGAAGACCCTATGCTGCATGCCATATTTTCTGAAATTTTGAGTAATATAGAAAGCGGTCAAAGCCTAAGTTTCGCACTCTCAAAATACCAAACACAGCTGGGGAAACTTACCCTTTCGATGTTTGAGTTGGGGGAACAGACGGGAACCCTGAATATCGCCATCGCAAAACTCTCCACTATTTTTCAACAAATACATAATAATCGTCAAATGCTCAAGAAAGCAACGCGGTACCCCCTTTTTATTATTGTTGCGATGACGATAGCTTTTATCAGCGTCATTACGTTCATTGTTCCCCAATTTCAAACTTTTTTTGAACAATCAGGACTCGAACTCCCTTTTCCGACGAAAATTCTTTTGTGGACCGAACATGCAATCCGTATCTACGGCCCCTATATTCTAGGTTTAGCAGTCATTTTGTCCGGTCTATTTAATTATGCCTATTCCAAAAACCCTTCTCTTCGGCTCAAAACCGACCGACTCCTGCTGAAAACCTATATTATAGGAAAAGTGACCCATTATGCCATGATCGGACGTTTCATCTATCTTTTTGATGTTTTGAGTGAAGCCGGAATCCCTATGAATATCTCCCTAGAGATTGCTCTGGGTGTAGTCGAAAACAGCTACATGAAGCAAGAACTTGAAAAAATAGCCGCGGCAATCGAAGACGGACGATCTCTCGCACAAGGTTTTAGCGAAACCGGACAATTTGAAGGAATGGTAATCCAAATGGTCAAAGCCGGCGAGAGCAGCGGATCATTGGGAAAAATGTTGGAGAAAATCAATCAGGTATATGCCAACCGATATTCGTATATCGTTGATAATATTTCCGTCATGATTGAACCTGTACTGATCACGGCTATTGCAGGATTCGTACTGATTCTAGCCTTAGGAATTTTTTTGCCGATGTGGTCCATGGTAGAGCTGGCGGGGTAGAGTATGGAAATTGAAAGCGGAACCGTTATTATCGCACTGATAAGTACCCTTATCCTTGCATTGAGCTTTTGGGTTATTCATAAAATAACCCGCCTCTAATCACTCGGGTCAGATATCTTTTTCAATCTTTTCGATGATATGCGCCGCACCGTTGGATGCGATCAATTTTCCTAACGCTTCGCTTTTCGGACGTATATCGCTAAGAATCGCTTCTTGAAGTTTGAGGATTATCCCCTCGCTTTGGCGTTCGCACCATCCGGCGTTATGATCGATGATATAGCGGGCATTGTGGTACTGGTGATCGGCCGCCGCATACGGAAACGGGATATAAAACGCAGGGATTTTTGCTGCGCACAACTCCCAAAGGGTACTCGCACCCGAACGGCTCACCGCAAAATCGCTTCGCTCGCACAACTCGGCGATTTGTGTTGTAAATCCGTACACTTCCGCCTGGATCCCGAGTTCATGATACGCCGCGCGTACCCGCTCTTCTTCTTTCAATCCGCACTGATGGATAATATGTATTCCTCCGCTTTGAAGCCATGGAGCAATCTCGATTGCCAAATCGTTGATAAATTTCGCCCCTTGCGATCCCCCTAGGAAAATGACGGTTTTAATGGAATCTCGGATACGGGCATTCTCAAAATATCGGGGATTGACGGGGTAATCGCAATGATTCTCCCCCTCTTCGTAAGAGCTGAAAAACGCTCTTGCGTAGGGGCGAAGAAGCCGATTCAACTTTCCCGTCACCGCATTTTGTTCATGGATATACAAAGGGGTCCCGGTGATCACCGCCGCCATTGACGCCGGTGCGGCTGAAAACCCTCCGACGCTTACCACCGCATCGGCATGAAAAGAGCGAATCAGGGAACGTGACTTTAGAAGGGCTTTAAACACTTTCCAAAGCGCTGCGAGCTTTCCGAACCCCGATTTATTAACGACACCCGTCGTATCCAAAAAATGAACTTCGTCAAATAGAGTACTATTGGCAAACCATTGACGGTCCTGCCCCGACGTTGAACCGATAAACATCACGGTATGACCGCGTGAGCGTGCCGTCTCTGCCAAGGAGAGGGCAATAACCAAATGTCCTCCGGTACCGCCGCCGGTAAATATAAGATTCATCTTTGACTCTCCTCCAATGACGTCTGGCTGTGATTTGATCTTGTCATCTCTGCGCTTTCGTGATAAGAAACAGAGCCTTGCGAAGTGTAATGTCCCTGCTTAGGGACATGTTTTTTAGGATCGATTTTATGATGAATTTTTTTGGAGACCATCAAAACCATACCGATCCCGACGGATGACGCCATCATCGCCGAACCTCCGTAACTCAAAAACGGAACGGAGATCCCTTTAATCGGCGTCAATCCGCTGATTCCGTATGCATTGATGATAAAGGCAAAGGTGATCAGCAAACCTACTCCCAAGCTAAAAAGATAGGCCGCATCGTTATGGGAACGGTTGGCGATTTTAAAAAGGCGCTGAAGCAGCAGTATAAAAATCACCGTCACGATAAAAACACCGAGAAAACCGAACTCTTCGGCAATCCCCGCTAGGACAAAGTCGGTATGCACTTCACTCAAAAACCCCAGTTTAAAGGTTCCGCCCCCCAATCCCGTACCGAAAAGACCGCCGTTATGAATCGCGTTAAGCGAATGGCCGATCTGATACGCCTCTTCGGCATTATCAATCCGCAAATGTCTGGCAATCGACTCGGGGAAAAAAGCAAGAATAGTATTTTGAGCCGATGCCCACCACGATAAAATACGGTTAATCCGGTGTTCAGAGGTGACGATCAGAAAAATAAACGATGCCAAAGCACCCAAAATAAGTGTCATAAAAAAGCGAAAACTGCTCCCGGCAAAAAAGAGCATAAACGCCAGTGTAAGAGCCAAAACGATAACCTGTCCCAAATCGTTTTGCAAAAATGCGATCAGAAACATGACCAGTACAAAGATAGCCGCATACGGGGCTACCCGTTTAAACTCTTCCATAATTCCCATGTTCGCATGGTGACCGAGCTTACGCGAAAAACTCCATGCCAAAAAGTACACAAATCCGACTTTAAAAAACTCTACCGGAGCCAGCGAGAAACCGAACAGTCTGATCCACCGTTTGGCCCCTCCTACTTCGCTTACCAAAGATGCGGGAAGAAACGGCATGACCAGCATCAAAACAACCCCTCCGAAAAACAGCGTGAGCCCTAAACGATGGAGCCAAACGTCGGGATCGAGCTGAGCTAGCATCCACATGATGAGAATAGAAATCACCGCAACGATCAATTCACGCATGACGAAATGGAAACTGTTGTATTCAAATAGCACGACGGTATACGCCGTCAGTGTATACGAACAAATGACCCCTATCGTAATCAGTGCGGTTGTCAAAAGAAATAATTTTTTATCCGGCATACTACTTACTTAAATATTAAAACGCTAGTGCAAAACTTTTTCCGCACTAGCTAAAACCGACCGCAATGATACGGGCACCCTACCTGAAAGCCGGCGAACGACAGACAAACCGTTGTCTCTTGCGAGACAGAAAATTTAAATTCTTACTGTATAATTCTTAGAAGTATATCGTTCTTTCCAAAAGAGTTCGATAAAAGCGAATTGGTATATTTTTTGCTTTAGTGTTTCCAATACACTTGAATGAAAGGGGAATAGGCATGGGAATCAAGGTTTCACGCGCACATGATTTGATGCAAAACGCTATGGATTACCGTGCGGCGCGCCAAGATATGATCTCCGGAAACATCGCCAATGCCGATACCCCTTTCTATCGTCCCCGTGACATCAGTTTCGAAGATACACTGGCGCAAAAAAGTGCCCAAATCTTCGGCGATAAATCGCAAACGCTTAAGATGGCCCATACCAACGGTGCCCACCTTGACGGAATCGATACGGCTTCTTCAGCTCCGACCATGTTTTTTCGAGACGGGCATATGGCGCGTAACGACGGAAACAGTGTCGATTTGGATGTAGAATCGACCGAAATGGCAAAAAACTCTACGATGTTTAATGCCCTCACCGCAGCACTTAAAAAAGATTCCGCTTTGTTCAAAAGCGTCATAGACGCTTCGAGCAAAACATCGTAAGGACTAAATGATGGCATTCTTAAACAGCTTTGATATCAGCGGATACGGACTCTCCGCACAGCGTGTCCGTGTCAATACGATCAGTGCCAATATTGCCAATGCCCAAACTACCCGTACGAATGAGGGCGGCCCTTATCGACGTCAAGAAGTCATTTTTAAAGCGGTTGATTTCAATAAAGTGTATAATAAAGCATTGGAAAACGAAACTTCCTCCTTGGAGTACAGTGACCCGTTGAAAGAGGGATTGGCGGGACTCAAACCGAATCCGGCCATTATGAGCGTCGTCGTTGACAAAATCGTGCGTGATGACCAAGCACCGAAGATGAAATACGACCCTTCGCACCCCGATGCGGATGCAAACGGATACGTTGCCTATCCGAATATTAATCCTGTCGTCGAAATGGCCGATTTAGTCGAAGCAACACGTTCGTATCAAGCAAACGTTGCCGCATTCGAAAGTGCCAAAAATATGGCCGGCAGTGCAATCAGCATTTTGCAGAACTAAGTAAGGACAAAAAATTATGACTAACATTCACTCGCTTAAATCGCTTTCAACCGCCGATTTGCTGGCTAACAAAAGCGGTAATGCGGTCGAAGGTAGCAGCACCGATTTTGCGCAAGAGCTCAAAAACGCCCTCGGAAATGTCAACCAAATGCAAGTTGACGGCGAGAGGGCGATGAGCGATATCGCGACCGGAAGCGTCAAAGACCTCCACCAAGCGGCGATTGCGATCGACAAAGCCGAAATCAGTATGAAATTAATGCTCGAAGTACGAAACAAGGCGCTTAACGCCTATAAAGAAATTACCCGAACGCAAATGTGATTTAATCTTCTCAGATGCGCCATTCCAATAAATCTAAAAAGATACTTGCCCTTTTTCTCCTTTTGATGTTCGGTTTCGTCATCTTTTTGACGGTCATGCTCTATACGGCCGTGCATAAGCGGGACATCCCCTCTATCTATTCCGAAGATTCGGCCAAAGCTCAGCGCGGCTCCATCATCAGTGCAGACGGATTTCATATCGCCACGACCCAAAAATTGTATAAAGCGGTCGTCAACACCCGCAATATCGATCCGGGTAAAGAGGAGCTGTTCGTTCAGCTTTTCAGTATCTACAGCGGAATGGATCCCAAAGAGATCAAAGAGCGCCTCCATACCCGAAAAGGCTCGGTGACACTCAGCTATCACATCAGCCCCAAAGAGGCGATGTACCTTAAAACCCTCGCATTCGAACTTCGCCGCCTCGGCGTCTTTATCGAGTACGAAACGCCTGATGGAGACCGTATTTTGCAGGGGCTGAATATTTTGGAGAGCGGTGAAGCGCGTCAATACCCTTACGGCAATCTCCTCACTCCCCTTTTAGGCTATCCCCGTAAAATAGAAGAGGAAGGATATACACGTGTTTACGGGATCAAAGGGCTGGAGAAATTTTTTGACGAGGAACTCAATCCTCAGCAAAATAAAACCCAAAAAGCACTTCGCGATGTCAACGGCTATCTGATTTTGAATAAACAAAGTGACGTCAAGCGCCAAATTAACGGCTTGACCGTGAAACTTAATATCCCGATTTTGCTTCAATCCAGAGTGGAAATCATTACCGACCAGATCAAACAAAAGCTCCAGGCCGATGAGATCATCGCCACCGTCATGGAGTCCAAAACCGGAAAAATTATCGCACTGGCAAGTTCGAACCGTTTTGATCCGAACCATATTCGAGTCCAAGACTACCCATCACTCAATGCCAATGTTATCGAATACAGCTACGAACCGGGATCCGTTATCAAACCGATTATTTTCTCCCTAATGCTCGATCGCGGTCTCATCAACCCTTACGATATGGTCAACGGGCATAACGGACGTTTTACGATGGGTACGAAAACGATTGTTGACGAACATGCCTTTAGTATGCTCAGTGCTGAGGATGTCCTTGTATACTCCTCGAATATCGGAATTGCCCAATTGGCACAGAAGCTTAACGGTGTTGAATTTACCGAAGGGCTGAAACGGTTCGGATTTACCCATTTCAGCGGCATTGACCTGCCGTACGAAAAACGGGGATCCGTCCCCTCTTCCGCGCAACTCAATAATTATCTCTACAAAGCGATTACCGCGTACGGCTACGGGATGCGTGCCAATCCCATGCAGTTGGTAAAAGCATTCAATGTGTTTAATAACGGAGGAAAACTCATCAATCCGATGGTTGTCGAAGCCCTTTATGACGATAACGGCCGCAGCATTCCGATGCAGATACAGGCTCCTACTCAGGTTATCGCTCCCGCCACCGCCGAACGGATGAAGCAGATTCTCATTAAAACGGTCAATGTCGGAACGGGAACGATCGCTAAAACGCCGGGCTTGGAAGTGGGAGGAAAAACGGGAACGGCGCATATCGCCAAAAACGGGGCTTACGTCAACAGCTACCATACCTCGTTTATCGGATTTGCCAATGATTCAAAACATAACTATACGATCGGCATCACCGTTATTGAACCGCGTACCGTCTATTTTGCGTCCATTACCGCCGTGCCCGTTTTTAAAGCGATCGTCGATTTGATGGTTGAGGAGAAATATCTTACTCCTGATCCGGCAGCAGTAGCCGCAGCGGCAGCTTCACCGGTAGAGCCTACACACCCTTAAGGGCTTTTTGAACGATTGAGGTGACCTCTTTTTCAAACGAATGGTGTTTTTCGATCCCCCATACTTCGATAACCGCTTCCCCTTTGACGAATAATTTTCGTTTCGACTGTAAAATGGCCAAAATACGGTTATCGGTCAGCCGTTTGGGATCAATGCGAAATTCCAAAGGAAGCGTTTTTTGAGCCCCGGACGGGACTAAAATCGATTTAGAACCACCCGTATTCGCCTCCCCTTTCGCAATAACCTCTTTTTCATCTCCTAACGTATAAGTAAGGCTGACAATCTTGATATCACTGTGCCATTTGTTGGTGAGCTTTAAATCGCTGCCGAGCCGAATTTCGCCCTGTTTTGTCGGAATTCCCAAGAGTGAGAGAACCCCGAGTATCATTTCCGTTTGGGAATTTTCCCATCGTATATTTCCCTGAGGCTCGATCAGAATATCGTTCCCGATCTTCGGTGCACACCCGCCGATTAACAGTGCGGCTAAAGCTAACGGAAAAAAAGGTTTCATTTTACATCCATACGTTATCGATTAAACGTGTCGTTCCCACTCTTGCCGCAACCAGTATGATCGTATTGCCGAGCACGACTTTCTCAATCGATTCAAACGCCCTGTTGACGATCGCAACGTACTCGACGTCCAGCGGAGTGAGAATACTTTCCATATTCGTTTTGATATCGCTACTGTTCAGATTGCCCTGCATCACCATCTTCGTCGCACTTTTAAGTGCGGCAGAGAGTTTCAGTGCCTCTTGCCGCTCGCCGGGGCTCAAATAAACATTACGGGATGAGAGTGCCAGTCCGTCTGATTCTCGTACCGTTTCCATCGGAACGATCTCGACATCCATAAAAAAATTATTGACCATCTGGGTAATCATGGCAAGCTGCTGCGCATCTTTCTTCCCGAAATAAGCCCGGGTCGGACGGACGATATTGAACAGCTTCATAACCACCGTCAGTACCCCGTCAAAATGCCCCGGGCGTGAAGCACCCTCAAGAATAAATCCTCTCACATCGGGAGCCGTGATCCGCACCTCATCATCACCGTACATGGCATTCACATCGGGATAAAAAAGGATATCGACACCGCTGAGAGAACAGATTTTGAAATCAGCCTCTTCGCGACGAGGATATTTGCTCAAATCCTCACCCGGCAAAAATTGGGTCGGATTGACAAAGATCGAGACAACCACCGTATCGTTGCCCTTTCGTGCCGCATCGATAAGGGTGCGATGACCGATATGAAGCGCCCCCATCGTCGGAACAAATCCGACCGATCCGGTTTTAGTCTCAAGTACATCTTTAAGTTCTTGCGCGGAACGTGCGATAATCATCGTTTTAAGCCTCTATAGAATATAATTGGCATTATACAATCTAATTGATGCTCAAATTTTGAACGCGTTCAAAATTAGGTCTTCAGCAGACGGCTCAAGCGACTAGTCGCTTTTTAATACTATACAAAAATTTAAAAGGTCTTTTCTTCTATGGATCATTACGAATATACCGAATTACTAAAAACACTTACAACGAAAATGCAAAACGTCACCGGTGTTGTCCGCCCGCAAGAGATTAGCGCACGTTTGAGCGAAATCGAAGCACTGGAAAATTCAGACGGATTTTGGAACGATGCGGCTGCCGCAGGGGTTATCCAAAAAGAGAAAACCCAGCTGGAGCGCCGTTTGGCAAAATACTCCAAAACATTCAATACCCTAGGCGATGCCGTCGATTTGTATGAAATGGCGAAGGAAGAAGGGGATGAGGAAACCATCGAGTCTCTTTTCGCCGACGCAGGATCGTTGGAAAACAACGTAAAATCAATGGAAGTTGAAGTCCTCCTTTCCGGCGAGCACGACAGCCATAACGCCATCGTCACTATCCATCCGGGTGCGGGCGGAACCGAGTCTCAGGACTGGGCTTCGATGCTGCTTCGAATGTACACCCGATGGGCGGAGCGGCATGATTTTACCGTCGAGATGCTCGACTATCAAGCCGGGGAAGAGGCGGGGATCAAAGATGCAGCGCTCCTCATTAAAGGGGTCAATGTCTACGGTTATCTGAAAAACGAAAACGGCATCCATCGCCTTGTCCGTATCAGCCCGTACGACTCTGCGGCCAAACGCCATACCAGTTTCACCTCGGTCATGGTCTCTCCTGAACTCGACGATGATATCGATATCGATATCGAAGACCGCGATATCCGTATCGATACCTACCGCGCATCAGGCGCGGGAGGGCAGCACGTCAACAAAACCGAATCGGCGATCCGTATCACCCATATCCCTACGGGAATTGTTGTTCAGTGTCAAAATGACCGAAGTCAGCACAAAAACAAAGCGACCGCGTTTAAAATGCTCAAATCCCGCCTTTATGAACTCGAAATGGAGAAAAAACAGGCAGCCGTCGACGGTATCGAAAAAAGCGAAAACGGCTGGGGACACCAGATCCGATCTTATGTTTTGGCTCCGTATCAACAAGTCAAAGATACCCGTTCGGGGATCCCTTATTCCAACATCAGCAACATCCTCGATGGCGACATTGATGAAATGATCGAAGGTGTTCTCATCGCCCTCAGCCGCAAAGATGACGACGAATAATACCAATGCCATTATAAAAGAGTGTGCGCTCCATGAGCCGTGCTCTTATATAGCGGGAAAATCCCAAAGCATTCACTATAAAATCATTCATGAATGCACGAAAGAGCAATGTGAAGCACTCATCCTCCGAGGCTGGCGGCGGTTCGGATCGATGTATTTTCGCCCCATCTGTCAAGATTGCCGGGCGTGTGAAAGTCTGAAAATTGATGTCAATCGCTATAATTTCAAAAAATCCGACCGCCGCATTCTACGAAAAAACGCCCATCTCACCACGGTTATACGCCAACCTACCCTTACCCGCGAACATCTGAATCTCTTTGACCGCTATCACCGGTACAAACACCATACCCGAAGCTGGGATGCCCCGAAAAGCGATCCGAAAAACTACTATGCCTCGTTCGTTCAGGGACACGGCGATTTCGGTTTTGAAATACTATACTTTGAGGGGGAGAAGCTCATCGCCGTCGATCTGGTCGATATACTCGAAGAGGGGATCAGCGCTCTGTATTGCTATTACGATCCTGAGTACGGAAGCCAATCCCTCGGGCGCTATACTTTGCTGCAGCAGATTGAATTTGCCCGCCGTTTAGGGCTCAAATGGATTTATCTGGGCTATTATGTCGAAGAGTGCCAAAGTTTAGCCTACAAAGGCTCTTATTCCCCTTCTCTTGAGCTTGTCGGAAGGCCCGAAGAGGATGAGATTCCGATTTGGAAAGAGATAGGCCATGAAAATAATCCGCTTTAACACCTCTAATATCGCCCCCTCCAAAATTGTCTGTATCGGACGCAACTACGTCGAACACATCCGTGAATTGAACAACGAAATCCCCTCTTCCATGGTCGTGTTCAATAAGCCAAATTCCGCCGTTACGGATGTACTTCGTTTTATTACCCCCGATACCCGCTTCGAGGGAGAAATCTGTTTTTTAATTATGGGGGGGACCATTGCGGGAATCGGGTTCGGACTGGACCTGACCAAAGCGGAACTCCAAAATCACCTCAAATCCAAAGGGCTTCCGTGGGAAAGGGCCAAAGGATTTGACGGTTCTGCCGTTTTAGGTGAATTTGTCCCTTTTAGCGGCAATGTCGAAGCATTGCGTATGACACTTCATATCAACGGTTCCCTTATTCAGGAAGCGACTTATGATTTAATGATTTACAAGCCCCGTGAAATGATCGAAGAGATCAAAACGTTCATGAGTTTTGAAGACGGGGATATTATTATGAGCGGTACCCCAAAAGGGGTCAATACCTACGCTATCGGCGATACCTTTGTCGGACGGATTTACAGCAAAGACCGGTTATTAGTAGAAAGTCAATGGAGTGTCAAATCCTAATTCACCTAAATGCCAACTCGATGCTGAAAGTGGATTCATCATGCATTATAGAGTAATCAAAGCCGATTTCGTGACTTAATCGTTTCAATATTTTTTCTCCTATCTTGGAGCTAAACAAGTATTTTTCATTCCCTATTTGATTGCCGATCCAAAATTTTCTTTCCAACGGGTTACACCCGATTTCTACCGTACTGCCCTCTTTTGCGTACGTAATCGCATTTTCAAGCAAGGCACCTAACACTTTAAAAAGTAATTTTTCTGAGGCTACGACGCTGAAGGTTTCTTTCGGAAGCTGTAATGTAAGTCTTTTGCGTTGAATCAAAATCCCCATCTTTGTTTCCAGTGTTTTAAACATTTGAATAATTTCGATATCGCTTGCTTCGTCAAAATCTGAACTTTCAAGAAAAAGGACATTTTTAAGTTCTCGTGTCAATCGCTCAATATCATTCCCAAGATCGATAATGAATTGGCGTTTCGTATAAGTATTGCTGGAATCATAGACGTCTAAGCGTGATCTCATGAGAGCCAAAGGGGTTTTAAGCTCATGTGCGGCTTCTCTAAACAATTCCGCTTCTTTCAGCCGATATCCTTCCAAACGTTTAATTAAACCGGTAAACGCAGTCGATACCTCTTTTATTTCAGACGAAGCATCATCCAGCGACAAATCAAATGCACTGTCATTTTTCCATTTTCTTGTCTTACCGGCTAATACTTCTAAGGGCTTCATATAAAAATCAAGTGTAAAAATAGCGATGAATAAAATGACGATCAAAGAAAGAACATATTGAAGCAGCAGGCGCTGTATATATTTGTTAGTAGCTTTATCAATTTTTCGGTGATCGCTAATGGCATTAAGATAATAGTTATTGGAGAGTTTAATTGACGAAACAATTATCTTGTTATTTGTTCTATAGGGATTGGATGATATAACAAAACGTAGGGCATTCACTTCTGAATCACTTATAATCATTACATTGTGCGGAATTTTATAGAGGAAGTTTATATCGCTTGAGGGGGTCAACTGTGTACTGCTGATGTATTCATCACGGCTTTCCACCAAAAGATGGGCAAGTACTTTTTCTACATCTTCTTCTTTTTGCGTATGGATCGCCTTTACCGCGATCAACAAGTTAATACTAAACGCGATAGCAAGGCCGATAGTAAAAATAAGGGAAATTTTGAATTTTAACGATGCCGCCCATTTAAATCGCAATTAAATATCCTCGTGTCTTGATGGTCTTAATGATACCGGGATGAAGCTTACGACGTATACGCCCGACAAGTTCATCAATCGTATTAGAGGTAATATTTTCAGGATTGTCATAAAGAGCATCCATGATCTCATTACGCGAAACGATACTTTCGCGTTCCAGAAGATAAAAAAACAACTTTTGTTCATTGCCGCTCAAAAGAACCTCATTACCGGATTTTTTGATTTTTTTAGCGTTTAGATCGATTTCAAGTTCTTCAAAGATTTTGACTTTTGGAACATAGCGGCGCGACAGTGCGATCAAACGCGCACGCAGTTCTTTGATATCAAACGGCTTTTCTAAATAATCATCCGCACCGAACTCCAAGCCTTGAACTTTTTCATCAATGCTTCCCAATGCACTGAGAACTAAAATCCCCATCGACGGATTTTTATGTTTCCCGTAGGTAATCAGTTCTTGCACACAGTCTTTTCCGTGGAACGTTCGATCCACAAGAAAAATCTGATACGTGTACGCATCGAGATAAGCTTTGGCATCTTGCACATTACCTACGGTATCGATGATCCAATCTTCATTTTGCAAAGAAAGTTTTAACAATTCTAGAAGTTCAGGCTCGTCATCGGCAATCAATATCCTCATTTACAACTCTTTTAGCTCATTCATAAATATTTTAATGGTTTTATCTTTTAATTCCCTTTTTATAGCGGCAGAGAGGACAATTGCTTCGGTCTCATGCAAAAAAAGGCGAAACAGTCCAAAATCCCGTCTTGCACTTACTTGTTCTTCCGCACTGATTAAAAAGGCTCCGGCACTGTATCGTTTACACGGGAAAAAATAAAAATCGTCATACCCTTCTTCCAATAACAGATCAACCAACGTATCTTTATTCGCGATTTCAAAGTAAATATCCATTCCGCTTAAACGCATCATTTCCCCTTTTTGTAAATCATTTTAAATGCAGGCGGAAGAATCAAGAGGGTTAAAATAGTAGATGTAACCAATCCTCCCAATACAACAATGGCCAGCGGTTTTTGGATCTCACTCCCGACACCTGACGCAAATAACAGCGGCAATAGGCCTAAAGCCGCAATAAAGGCGGTCATTAGGACCGGTCTGAGCCGTCTGCGGGCACCCTCCTGGACAGCATCGTCAATAGAATAACCGTTCCCTAAAAGCGTATTGAAATAACTCACCATTACGACCCCGTTTAGTACGGCAATCCCGAAAAGGGCGATAAATCCGACAGAGGCCGGAACAGAGAGATACTCTCCGCTGAAATACAACGAAATAATCCCTCCCGTCACCGCAAACGGGATATTGAGCAAAATAAGGGTCGTCGAACTCACCGAACGGAACGTAAAAAATAAAATGAGAAAAATCACTCCGATGCTTATCGGGATAACGGTCATCAATTTTGCGGCTGCACGCTGCTGATTTTCAAATTGTCCGCCGTAGACGATAGTATATCCTTTCGGAAGTTTGACATCGGCATCGATCTTTTGTTTGGCTTCTTCAACAAAACCGACCAGATCGCGCCCTTCGACGTTAGCGCGGACCGTACTGTATCTTTGTCCGTTTTCACGGTCTACTTTTAAAGCGCCTTCACTCGTTTCGATCTGAGCAACGCTCGAAATCGGTACGGAGAATCCGTCACTTAACGGAAGTTCCAACGATTTGAACAGTTCCATATCCTGAGAGACTTCACCGTCAAATCGCATGAGGACCGGAATTCTTGCATTATCAATCGAAAGTTCATCAATCGTAACCCCCTCCAAGGCTGTTTTTAAGAAAAGCTCGAGTTCGGCCGTATCGACACCGGTCTTTGCCGATTCCGTTCGGTTCGGCTTAACGCTTAGGTAGTTGACCCCTTCGTTCAGTGTCGTAAAGACTTCCGAGGACCCTTTTATCTCACCCAGTGTATCGGCGATGTTTTGGCTAAGTTCATTCAACGTATCAATATCATTTCCATAAATTTTAACAGCCAAATCACCCCGAGAACCTGTCAGCATCTCTGATATCCTCATTTCAATCGGTTGGGTAAAACTAAAACTGATACCCGGAAAGTTTTTGAGGGATGCTTCAATTTTTCTTTTAATTTCGTCTTTATTCTTCGCTTTCCATTGCGTTTGCGGTTTTAGCGTAATAAACGTATCCGTTTGATTTAACCCCATCGGGTCAAGACCGAGTTCATCCGAACCGGTTCGTGCGACAATCGTTTCAATTTCCGGAACATGCTCAAGGAGCGTGCGCTGTACCGCGAGATTAAGCTCTTTGGATTTTTCCAGCGAAATCGAAGGCGGAGTCTCGATTCCTAAAATGATATCCCCCTCATCCAACGTCGGCATAAAGCTTTTCCCGACAAAGGCGAATAATGTGAAACTGATGATCAAGAATACAATAGCTCCGGTAAATAGAGCTTTCGTGCGTGTCATCGCAAAATGTAGCATCGGTTCATAGAGACGGGTAAAAAAGCTACCGATAATCGTCTCTTTATGCGGGGTACTTTTTAAGATAAGGGAGCTGACGACCGGAATAAGGGTTAACGAAAGAAAAAGCGAACCGAAAAGGGCAAAGACGATAGTCATTGCAACCGGCGCAAAAAGTTTGCCCTCCAGCCCTTCCAATGTCAATAACGGTAAAAAGACGACGGCAATAATCAAAATACCGCTGAAAACCGCTGTACTCACCTCTTTTGTAGCGCGATAAACCTGATGCAATTTGGGCAGAGACGTGTCATTTTCACTCAGTTTGGCAAAAGCGTTTTCAACAACGACAACCGCTGAATCGACTAACATCCCGATGGCTATCGCCAACCCTCCCAAACTCATCAGATTGGCACTTAACCCAAAATATTTCATCAGTAAGAAAGCAATCGCAATTGAAAACGGCAAAATGACACTCACGGCGATTGCCGCACGTACATCTCCTAAAAAAACCATGAGAAGAATAATGACCAATACGATTGCTTCCATCAAAGCTTTAGAAACCGTCCCTACCGCTTTCTCGATCAAATTACTCCGATCGTAAAAAGGGACAATAGTTACGCCTGGGGGAAGCATCGGTTTCAGTTGATCGAGTCTTTCTTTAATTTGAGAAATGGTCTCCTGGGCATTTGCCCCTTTAAGGGTCAAAACAAGACCTTCAGTCGCTTCTCCGATACCGTCTTTGGTGACAAATCCCAATCGCGTTCTCGAATCGTCTCGGACTTCACAAAAATCGCCTACACGAATCGGCCCGTTATGGGAATGGATCGTAATGTTGGCTATTTCACTCGCATCCTTTACACCGCTTTGAACTTTAACCAAATAGCTCTCTTCGTTTGCGTCGACCCGTCCCGCACCGTCATTTTTCAGATTTTTTTCCAATGTATCCTGAAGGGTACTCAAAGGTATCCCCAGATGGCGCATTGCCGTATAATCAGGCTGCACCACGATAGCCCGAGCTTCACCGCCGAGCGAATTGACATCCGCTACCCCTTTGGCACCACGCAATACCGGACGAATGACGAAATCGAGCAATTCGCGTTTCTCTTTTTGGCTTATACTTCCTTCAATCGTAAACATAAATGCTTCGCCCAACGGTGTGGTAATAGGGGCCATCCCCCCTTCCACCCCTTTTGGGAGTGACGGCAGAAGCGATGCAAGTTTTTCAGAAACTTGATTGCGTGCCCGGTAAATATCCGTACCGTCATTAAAATCAATCGTTATGTCGGCAATCGCATATTTTGACGTACTTTTGAGAAGCTTTTCATTTTCCAATCCCAGCAATTCTGCTTCTAACGGCTTAACAACACGGTTTTCAACCTCTTCAGGGGTCATACCGGGTGCTTTCAAAATGATTTTCACCTGAGTCGATGAAATATCCGGAAAAGCATCAATCGGTATTTTATAAAACGAATAGATCCCGTACCCGAATAGGGCTAGGGAGAGGAGGATTACGATGAGCCGTTGTTTGAGAGAAAATTCAATAATAGAGTTCAGCATTATTCAAATCCCAATCCGCTTAATGCACCTTTTAGAGTAATGATCCCGTCACTCGCTACTTTTGTTGTAGTGTCTAGCCCTTCAGGTTTAACCGCGATATAATCCTTATAAATCTTTTGGATCTGAATGGTTTTGGGTTTAAATCCTGTCGGCGTTTGTACAAAGCAGATATCATTTTTCTTATATTTTGTAACAGCGGAACGTGGAATCAATATCCATTTATCGGTTTGCATTGAAGCAATATAAAACTCACCCGAAGTCCCGGCACGGTTATTATTATTGACATTTAAGACAGCAACAGCGGTCGCAGAATTGCTCATGACATCGACCGCTGAAGAGACCGCCGTGATTTTTCCGGCTTCCGCACCTGTTTTATCGGTCACCAGCGCACCTTTACGGATACTAGCAATCATTTTAGGAGGAATTTTGATAAACGCACTGAGCGCATTTGCACTGGCAATTTTCAGATAAGGGACAAACGGTTCAATCTTTTCTCCGGCTTTGAGAGGGGCATGAGCCAATATGCCGTTTTGACGGGCTCTGATCGTGAACATCATCCCGTTTTTCGGGTGAATATCCGCACCGGAGAAAATAAATCGGTTTTCTATCTCGGCTACTTTGGATTTCAGACTCAGAACTTCGATGCTGCTTTTTTGCGATTCACGTAAAGATATCACGCCGTCTTTGTACAAAGCCTGATCTTTTTGAGCATACTCTTGAGCCAATTTAAGGCGATTTCGAAGATCGTTAAGTTCATAGCTGCTTGAAAGCAATTCTGAAGAGGCAATAGTGCAGATTACTTCCCCTTTTTTTACGGTATCCCCGGTTTGTTTCATCAGCTCCGCCACCGTAGCTTCACCGCTTAGCGTATAACTTCTTGATCCTTTGTCGCTGTAATCAAAGGTTCCGATAAACGGCCCCATGGCTTCAGACTTGATCATTCGTACCTGTTCTACTGCGATGCCCATTTTTTTCATCTGAGCTTCACTCATTGTGATTTGTGCCATTAGCGCCGTTGCGCTTAACAGAATCAATAAACTTTTTTTCATTACCAGATCCCCCCTAGTTTCTCTTCGATAGCAGACATCTCTTCAATGTATTCTTGTTTGACTTGAAGGGTTCGCAAACGTGCATCATAATAGGCATTTTTAGAAGCCAGATATTCAAATTGCCCTATTACACCCCCTTCATATCCTTTATGCGCCATCGAAAAAAGAGTTTCGTATTTTTTTTCATTCTCTCTCAATACGTTTATATTCTCTTTTCGCTCTTTTAAATGGTCAAATAACCCTTGAACACTTAGCTCCAGTTTTTGTCTGCTAACTTCACGCAGATTGACCAGCGCACTGCGCTCGCTCATCAATGCCGCTATTTTATTTTCATTTTTACTGCTGATTGCCAAAGGGATGGTAAGCCGAAAATCGACACTGTTTTGCGTCGGTTCCTGGGTCATTCCTATCCCTACCGAAACCGCCTCAATAGTAGAATGACGTAATGTTGCTATTTGAGCGTTCAACGTATCGATACGGATATCCAGTGATTTTAATATCGGTGTGTTCTTGATGCGATTTTGGATTGAGTCAGATTCTATGAACTCAAAATTCAAATCATCGATCATCACTTCTTCATCCGACATTACCGCTTCTTTCAGATAATGTTGAGCATGTTCCGCTTCCATCATAACCGATGCAAGATCTTGAACTGTGCTTTGATATTCGCTCTCCAATCGCAAAAACTCCATTTGCGACAGCCGGCCGGCTTTAAATTTTTTTTCTCCGACCTGATACGCTTTATACGAAAAATCACGTTTTTCGCTCAGTATCACACTTCTCTCGTGTTCAAGCTGATACAAAAGCCAGCCTCTTTTCAAAGCGACTTGGATAGTTCCTTTATATGCGGCTATTTCGTGTAGTGTCCCTTTTTTCTTCAGTTCAAATTCATTGGTTTGAGCGGCTTTAAACGATGGCATTTTAAAAGCGTAATCGAGCATGATTCCATATTCTTTGCCGCTATCCATACTGTCATCCGCTTTGATTCTCCGTGCAGAGGTTTCAATACTTAACGGGTCACCCGCTAACGCTGAAGCTTTTTCAAAACCGATCGCATTCATCCGCCCGTTTGATTCGATCACTTGTTCTGAAACGTCATAAGCACGTTTTGTAAAGTCGTTAAAACTTACGGCATTTCCTAAAAAAGGGATTAAGATAAGACTATATGCCCATGTACGTTTCATTCAATGATTTCCTCTTTTAAAATTGACCCATTAGCGGGATCGACATAAAGCTTTAAACTTTTTGACGTGTTATCCGTTACATATACCTGATATACCAATTCGTAAGCGATATCGCGCAGTTTGATGCTTCGAACACTATAACCTTCACCTGAAAGATGATTGTGTATATCCTCATCGCTCATCGGTGCCATCGATTTATAATATTGCTTTTCTTCCATTTTTTGTACAGTATGGTTTCTATGATTTCCAAAAGAATATTTGAGATGTTCTTGTACAGGAATAGTGATTGATGAACCCATAGCACCGTACAAAGACAAAGAGACCAACGACAATGAAACAAAGGGGATAAATTTCATGATATAGCCTTTATGTAAAAATATGATGAGATTTTATGGATTCAACGTGAGAAAATCATGAGAACCCTGTCCATTCACAAAAAATAATTTTTTAACCTGCCTCATGCTACCCTTATAAATCACTTTTCAAAATCAAAAAAGAGCAGTATGAAAAAACCAATCACACTTCTATTAGCAGCATTGTGCGGTATCAATGTATTTGGAAATGACGATCCCATTGTCCCGGATCGTCCCGGATTTTCAACCGGCACTCAAACCGTAAAGCCCAACGTCGTAAACATCGAACTCGGGTATCAATACGCCTTTAATAATTACGATACGAAACCATCCTCGCATACCCTCCCTTTAATGGTTTTACGTACAGGGATCTCGGAAAAATCGGAGTTAGACGTATTGTGGGACGGTATAAATTTGGATAAAGAAGAAGGGGCGTCGACCGTACACTCAAAAGCCGATTTATCCATTGGAGGAAAATACAAGCTTTTAGAAAACGAACAATACAATTTTACTCTGCTGGGGTTAGTGTCGCTCCCGACCGGAACGGCTCCATCAACCTCTGATAGTGCCGATCCGTTAGTCGGATTGCTGTGGGATTATTCTCTGTCCGATACCAATACGTTATTCGGTACCGTTCAGGCAAGTTCAACGAAAATTGATCATAACAGAGAATACGATCAGCAATTCTCGATCGGTACCTCTTTTGCTCATACTGAAACGATCGGTAGTTTTATTGAGTTTTATACGATCATCCCTTCCGAATCCGGTTTGCATACTACAAAGACTATTGACGGCGGGATGACCTATTTACTGACAAACGATATTCAGCTTGACGTTAATGTCGGTTTAGGACTAAACCGATATTCCTCTCATTTTATCGGCTTTGGATTTGCGACACGCTTTTAATATTTCCCGCCTATAGCGTTATATTTTTTCGTGCATCAATTCTTCCAAATTATCCGGAATACGCGCAACCTCTTTTGTTTTTGCTTCGACACCCTCTTTTGCTAACGGCGATTTCGCAAGCAAAGTCTCTATATCTCCTTCAAAGTCCGCAATCACAAATCGGTCACCCCATATTCTAAAGATTTGATATCCCGTGAATGTCTGAGATAAATACTCCGAAAATTCCGCAATAAGGGCATTTCCTCTCTCCCAGCCGTATACTTTGTTATACCGGTGAAAATTGACCAACGATACGATCCAGAGTTTAGCGGGCTTCGGATGACGGGCCCGTCCGTTTAGCGTCATCGTAAAATAGTCTTCGTTGTAAAGTTTCGTCAACCGGTCTTTGAAAAAATAGCTCATCCGCTCTTCCTCCAGCGCACTGGAAGCCATTTGGTTGATCGACGTATCGATATTAACACCCGGCAAGACTTTCAAAGCCGCATTCACCACTGCAGGATGATACCAGATACCGCTCAATTCGTTCAGTTCAATCAACGATTCGTCAACCTCTTTTCGAGGTTTGTAAATACGGTTCGTCGTCATCGCATCAAATGAATCGGCAACCGCCATGATATGCCCCAACAGGGATATTTCTCCCCCTTTTTTGCCATCGGGATATCCGCTACCGTCATAACGTTCGTGATGGTCGATCATAATATCCGCAAGCTCTTTGTACAGATGAACGTTTGAAAGAACTTCATAGCCGGCTTTTGCATGTTCTTTGATCAGTTCATACTCCAGCTTGCTCAGTTTTCCGGGCTTGAGCAAAATGGAATCCGGCGTTACGACTTTTCCGATGTCATGAAGTTTAGCTGATTCGACCAGTTTTTGTATCTCTTTCTCCGGCAGTTCCATCTCTCGGGCAATCAACTCGGCATAATGGGCAACCCTCACCGTATGTCCCGCCGTATAGGTATCACGCTGTTCAATCATATTGACCATGGCATCGATAAAGTTTTGGTAGCTTTTCACCCTATCTTCGTGCAGTGCATTAATCTGTTCTTGCTGTGTAAACGAGTTAAGGGCAAACCCGATATCCCCCGCCAGTTCTTCGATCATTTTCTGCTCTTCGACACTAAATCCGCCTTCACGGCCCGTGCAGATCGTCAGAACACCGATGACCTCTTCCGTAAAAGTGCTGCTTTTAAGCGGCAGGGCATAAATACCTTTAATCGCATACAGTTCGACATTCTTTCGGCACTCGTCATCCATTACCGGATCGTCCATATCGGTAATCATAAGACTCTTCCCGTCCCGGTAAGCCTTGAGATCGATAGGAGTAATATGTTTGGTATCCCCCGAACCGTATGCGGCACCCACTACCAATTTTCCCTCTTTTACAATGGATATTTTTGCATTTTTGAGCGATTCGTTCGAACTTAAACACAATGCCGCTTTGTCAATCAGTTCATCCACCGACCGTGTCGTAATCAGCATCTGATTGACATCCGCTACCGTCCGCAAAATACTTCTTAGATATTTTTCATTGAGATACGCCTCTTCGAGTTTTATGCTTTTATCATATAAATGCTGCGTTTTTTCACGGATTTTATCTTCTAAAGAGCTATTGAGTGTTTCCAATTCCTGCTGAGTCTCTTTGAGTTTTGAATTGATTCTCGCAATGTACAGCGTAACCGCAAAAGAGAGCAATAGAAAGAATCCCGCAATGACGATATACGTACCGTATTCTTCAAAAAAATACAAAAACACATCTTCTCTGAGATGTTTATACGGTCCCATCCCAAGTTCTTTAAGGCACTCATGGATACTTTGATAATCGAGCGGTATTGTCCATCCCAATGATTTTGATGCACGTGCGGCTTCAGACTCTTCCCCCATTGAGATTAAGGCGACGGCCACCCTTTCCGCCAAAGCGCTTGAGGTATGTTTCGTCGTTGCTATCGGCCATTCGGGATAGAGTCGTGTACTCACCTGATAATAAAAATCGGGATAGTTCTTTTGATTTAAAACGGTGAAATCGTTGATATCTATTTTTCCGTCGCTTGCCATCCTCTCTAACGTATCGGTACGCACCGTACCGGCCTCGGCTTTCCCGTCTCGAACAGCGTTTACAACCGCTTCATGGGTACCGTAAAAGGTTGTTTTTAAATCATTTTGATAGATGTTTTTCTCTTTAAGTTCCCTAAGCGCCATTATCCAGCCGCCGAACGACTCCTCATCGACCGCAGCAAATTTTTTATTTTTTATGTCTTCGACTTGTTGTATCGTCGTATTCGACGTACGCATAAAGATAACGCCGCCGAATTCCATTTGGACTTTGCCGTTAAAGCCTCTATTTTTAAGTGTTGCGACTCTCGAAATTCCGTAACGGTTCTCCAAATCGACGTAATAGGCTGAATTAGTGATGACAAAATTGATTTTTTTATCTCGTAAATAAGGGGGGAATTCTTCAAAACGAAGCGGGACGATTTGAAAATCGTATTCCGGAATTTTTTCATTCAGATATTCAGCGGTCGAATCCCACATACTGTGGGTAGATGCATAGTTTTTATGAGCCAGTACTCCGATACGCACACTCTCTTTCGCACTTATCGTACTGGTAAAAAACGACAAATAGATCAAAAGCGATAAAAGATAGGTGAGTGTTTTCATCCGTTCATTATAGCTTATATTTACTTTCCGGACGACAACACATTTGATGAGAATCGATCGGATTTGAAAAAAGAATTTACGGGATAAAAATAAAATGGGAGAGAAATGCCCCGAAGGGCAAGAGAGAGAAGAGGTATCTTAGCTGTTACGCTTTTTGATAATCTCGTCTGCAACGTTACGTGGAACTTCTTCATAGTGATCGAATTCCATAGAGTAACTTGCACGTCCTTGTGTCGCTGAACGAAGGTCAGTTGAGTAACCGAACATTTCAGAGAGTGGTACAAACGCGTCAACAATTTTGTTACCAGAACGGTCACCCATGTTGTTTACTTGTCCGCGGCGGCGGTTAAGGTCACCGATAACGTCACCCATAAAGTTTTCAGGAACTTCAACTTCAACTTTCATCATAGGCTCAAGGATAGCCGGATTCGCTTTACGCGCAGCCTCTTTGAATCCCATAGATGCAGCAAGTTTAAATGCCATCTCATTTGAGTCGACCTCATGGTATGACCCGTCGTATACAGCAACTTCAACGTCCTCGATCGGATAACCGGCAAGAACACCTTTTTGCATTGCTTCTTTACACCCTTTTTCAACTGCAGGAATATACTCTTTCGGAATAACCCCACCTTTGATTTCGTTGTGGAAAACGAATCCTGTTCCAGGTACACCCGGCTTAACACGAAGGTATACGTGACCGAATTGTCCGCGTCCACCCGATTGTTTCGCGTATTTGTACTCTTGGTTAACTTCGTTACGGATAGATTCACGGTATGCAACTTGAGGTGCACCGACTTCCGCTTCAACTTTGAACTCACGGAACATACGGTCAACAAGGATCTCTAGGTGAAGCTCCCCCATACCGCTGATGATTGTTTGTCCTGTCTCTTCGTCTGTATGAACACGGAACGATGGATCTTCCGCAGCCAATTTTGCAAGAGCGATACCCATTTTTTCTTGGTCCGCTTTTGTTTTAGGCTCAACCGCAACCGAAATAACCGGCTCAGGGAAGTGCATACGCTCTAGAACGATACGATCGTCTTCTGAACACAAAGTATCTCCGGTAGTTGTGTCTTTAAGACCGACAACCGCACCGATTTCACCTGCGTAAAGCGCTTTGATCTCTTCACGTTTGTTCGCGTGCATTTTAACGATACGTCCGATACGCTCTTTTTTACCTTTGATGGTATTGATCGCATACGAACCTGACTCAAGAACACCGCGGTACATACGTACGAACGTCAATTGTCCTACGAACGGGTCAGTCATAATTTTGAACGCAAGTCCGGCAAACGGTTGATCATCGCGTGATTCAACTTCAACTTCAACCTCTTCGTCGTCCTCTTTAGTCCCTTTGATCGCCGCAACTTCCAATGGAGACGGAAGATAATCAACAACTGCATCAAGAAGAGTTTGTACCCCTTTGTTTTTGAACGCAGTACCACATGTCATAGGAATGATTTCCATTTTAAGACATCCGGCTTTGATCCCGCGCATAATCTCTTCGTTAGAAAGCTCACCCTCTTCGAAGAATTTCTCCATCAAAGAATCGTCACCTTCAGCCGCCGCTTCCATCATACGTCCACGATACTCAACTGCTTTGTCCATCAAATCAGCTGGAATCTCTTCTTCACGATAGTTAGAACCCATTGCAGCATCGTCATCCCAAAGGATTGCTTTCATTTTAACGAGATCGATGATCCCTTTAAATTGATCTTCCGCACCGATCGGAAGTTGGATTGGTACCGGATTCGCTTTTAAGCGGTTACGGATTTGATCTTCTACATTGTAGAAATCTGCACCGATACGGTCCATTTTGTTTACGAAAACCATACGAGGTACGCCGTAACGGTTTGCTTGACGCCATACTGTTTCAGATTGTGGTTGAACCCCACCAACTGCACAGAATACCGCTACAGCACCGTCAAGTACACGCATAGAACGCTCAACTTCAATGGTGAAGTCAACGTGGCCCGGAGTGTCGATGATGTTGATTTGTTTGCCCAACCATTCACAAGTTGTCGCAGCAGAAGTAATGGTAATACCACGCTCTTGCTCTTGCTCCATCCAGTCCATAGTTGCAGCACCTTCGTGAACCTCACCGATTTTGTGTGATACACCGGTGTAGAACAAGATACGCTCAGTTGTTGTCGTTTTACCCGCGTCGATGTGAGCGGCGATACCGATGTTTCTTACGTCTTCTAGTTTATGGGATCTTGCCATGATAATAGCCCTTAAAGAGTTTTTGAATGTGGGGAAAGATAGCCTAAAAAGGCTATCAAATGGTTACGAATAATCTTACCAGCGATAGTGAGCAAACGCTTTGTTCGCTTCAGCCATTTTGTAAGTATCTTCTTTCTTTTTGAACGCTGTACCTTTGTCGTTTGCAGCATCTGATAATTCATTTGCCAAACGCTCTGCCATAGTGCGCTCGTTACGTTTGCGTGCCGCATCGGTTAACCAGCGGATAGCAAGAGAAAGTTGGCGTACAGGACGAACTTCTACTGGAACTTGGTAGGTCGCTCCACCCACACGGCGGCTTTTTACTTCGATAACTGGTTTGATATTCTCAATCGCAGCGTTGAATACTTCGATACCTGTTTTTTCACCGCGTGAACCCATGATATCCAATGCACCGTACATAATTTTCTCAGCGGTACTTTTTTTACCGTCCCACATGATTTTATTGATGAATTTCGTCAATACTTTTGAACCATGAACCGGGTCAGGCATAATTTCGCGAACGGGCGCTTTTCTTCTTCTCATAATGTTTCCTTCAATGTTGTTTCATTTACTCAAAATACGGTCATCAGAAACCGAATCTTGTCAGACTAGTTGATTATTTTTTAGCCTTAGCTTTTTTCGTTCCGTATTTAGAACGAGATACTTTACGGTCTTTAACACCCGCAGTATCGAGAGCACCACGTACGATATGGTATTTAACCCCCGGTAAGTCTTTTACACGGCCGCCGCGAACAAGAACGATAGAGTGCTCTTGCAAGTTGTGACCCTCACCACCGATATAACTAATAACTTCAAACCCTGAAGTCAAACGAACTTTAGCAACTTTACGAAGCGCCGAGTTCGGTTTTTTAGGGGTTGTAGTATATACACGAGTACATACACCACGACGTTGTGGGCATGACACCAAAGCGGGTGATTTTGATTTTTTCACTACCGCTTGTCGCTCTTTACGAATAAGTTGGTTGATTGTTGGCACACAATCTCCTTTGTTGAATTGTTCCAGTAGAATATATAATCCGCTCATGACGAGGGGACTAATAAACGCGCAATGGTATCCATTTTTTGATTAAATATAGCTTATTTTAAGGAATTTGTAAGAGAGGTGGAAAAGAGGGTTTCCCGCCGAAGCAGGAAAGAAAAAAGGAGTCTTTAGTCTCCGAAAACCATTTTGCGGTCTTTATAGATACCGGTACCGACCGGAATCGTGCGACCGATAATGACGTTCTCTTTAAGATCGGTCAAGTCGTCGATTTTCGCCGAAACTGCCGCTTCCGTCAAGACTTTAGTCGTGTCTTGGAACGATGCTGCCGAGATGATCGAGTCTGCACTGACCGCTGCGCGGGTAATACCGACGAGGTACGGCTCAGCGATCGCAGGCTCTCCGCCGAGACGAAGAATTTTTTCATTCTCCACTTTGAACTGCGCTTTAGAAACCACATCGCCCTCGATAAATTTCGTATCGCCTGAGCGAAGAATTTTGATTTGACGCAACATCTGAGTAAAAATAACTTCGATGTGTTTGTCGGCGATATTAACCCCTTGACGGCGGTAAACTTGCTGTACTTCGCTGACAAGGTAGTTGTACAATGCTTTAACACCCAAGATTCTCAAAATCTCGTGAGAGCTGATGATACCGTCGGTCAAACGCTCGCCGGCGTGAACGAACTCGCCCGGATGAACCAGAGCCACAAGGTTTTTGTCGACAAAGTACTCTTTAACCATTCCGTTGTCCGAAGTGATCAAGATACGCTCTTTTCCGCGAAGCGGTTTACCGAAGCTGACAACCCCGTCAAGTTCAGCGATCAAAGCGATCTCTTTTGGTTTACGCGCTTCGAAAAGCTCGGAAACCCGTGGAAGACCCCCGGTGATATCGCGTGATTTTTGGAGTGCTTTCGGCGTTCTTGCCAAAATATCAGCCACTTTTACATCGCTTCGATCTTGTGCGAAAATCGCTGTTTTAGGCTCAACCGCATAACGGATAATAGAGCCGTCGTTCGCCGCAAGGACGATCGCCGGTTTGAATTCCGGTGCAACGTATTCGTTGATCATCAAACGGGTTTTTCCGGTCAATTCGTCGAACTGCTCAGACGCGGTAACTCCCGGGATAATGTCTTCAAATGTGATAATACCGTCTGTTTCAGAGATAATAGGATTCGAATACGGATCCCACTCAGCGATAACGATTGATTCTTCTTTTGCCGGTTTTGCAATGATTGAATCGGCTTTAACTACTTCATTATCGTTGATTTCGATCACTGAACCGCGAGCGATATAGTGACGGATCGCTTCACGATCTTCACTATCGGCGACAACCGCAAAGAGACCTTTCTCTTCAACGCTGTACCCTTTGGTAATCTCGTGGTGACGCTCAAGATAATCGCCTTTGAGGAGATAGTATTTAACCGTCCCTTTCTCTTTTGCCAAAATCTTTTGCGTTACCGGTGCGCCGTCTTTAACTTGGATCTCAGACGCGTACGGGATACGGTTAGGAACATTCCATCCGTCTTTGATCGTTTCAACGATCGACTCATCCGCTTTCACGGCAGTGCCGCTCTCGTACGGAAGATAGAATTTACCTTCGATTTTACCGCTGACACCGGCCAATTCGTTCGGTTTAGCCACTTCGTTTTTGCGGAGTGTATAGCGAACGGTTTGACTCTCGCCTTTAACGCTTACGATCACTTCGTCATGGATCGTTTGAATCTCTACGCTTCCGTTAAACGGAGCTTTGATCTTCGGTTCAACCAAAAGGATCGCGGCATTACGACGGTTCGCAACGATTTGTTTCCCCTCTTTTGAAAGGTAGGTTTTCATATTGTAGTAACGGATGAAACCTTCTTTGGTTGCCACGACTTGGCGCTCTTCACGCGTACTTGACGCGGTTCCCCCGACGTGGAACGTACGAAGTGTCAACTGTGTCCCCGGCTCACCGATAGACTGAGCGGCGATAATACCGACCGCTTCACCCGGTTTGACGATTCCGCCGCTTCCGAGATTCAGACCGTAACAAAGAGCACATACGCCGTTTTCCGATTTACACGTTGTCGGAGTACGGATTTGTACCGCACGGATACCGGCTTCGATGATTTTAGACGCTTTGATCTCATCAATCAATGTCCCCTCAGAATAGAGGATCTCATTCGTAATCGGGTCAATCGCGTCTTCCGCCAATACACGACCGTAAATACGGTCTTCGAGCGGCTCGATCAATTCATTACCGACAGAGATATCGGTCAATTCAATCCCCTCATGGGTGCCGCAGTCGTGCTCAACGATTTTAACGTTTTGAGCAACGTCAACGAGTTTACGGGTCAAATAACCCGCATTCGCTGTTTTAAGAGCGGTATCCGCGAGACCTTTACGAGCACCGTGGGTTGAAATAAAGTACTCAAGAACGTTTAGACCCTCTTTAAAGTTTGAAATAATCGGCGTTTCGATAATCGAACCGTCCGGTTTCGCCATCAAACCACGCATACCGGCAAGCTGACGAATTTGTGCCGCAGATCCACGCGCCCCAGAGTCCGCCATCATAAAGATAGAGTTGAATCCCTCTTTATCGTTTTTGATCAAATCCATCATTCCGCCCGCAACGGTATTATTCGTATCCGTCCAGACGTCAATGATTTTATTATAACGTTCCTGCTCCGTCAAAAGACCCGCTTCGAATTGTTTTTGGATCTCTTTAACACGGTTTTTAGAGCTTATAATCAGTCCGGCTTTCATCTCAGGAATAATGATATCGGCGATAGAGATCGATACCCCTGATTTTGTCGCATAACGGAAACCGAGATTTTTCAGATCATCCAAGAATCCTGCTGTTACCGCAATACCGCCGTGTTTATTGACATAGTCAACCAATGCGGAGATGTTTTTCTTTTTCATCACAACGTTCCACAGTTCCGCAGGAACAAATGATGGAAGGATCGATTGAAGAATCATACGTCCCGCCGTTGTGTGGATAACACGTCCGTCAACACGGGTACGTACTTTCGCATGCAAATCAAGTGCATTGTGTTCCAATGCAATCATAATCTCATCAACGTTGCTGAAAAGCTTGTTTGACCCTTTTACATCGTTTTTGCCGAGTGTCAAATAATAAAGACCCAAGACCATATCTTGTGAAGGGGTTGCGATCGCTTTACCCGATGCAGGAAGCAAGATGTTCATAGATGAGAGCATCAATACTTTACACTCTGCAATCGCTTCAGCCGATAACGGTACGTGAACCGCCATTTGGTCACCGTCGAAGTCCGCATTGAACGCCGCACAAACGAGCGGGTGCAATTGGATCGCTTTACCGTCGATCAGTTTCGGGTGAAACGCTTGAATCGAAAGTTTGTGAAGTGTAGGTGCACGGTTAAGCATAACCGGATACCCCTCAACGATCTCAGCAAGACATTCCCAAACTTCGTTGGTTTTCTCTTCGATCATTTTCTTCGCCGCTTTAACGGTAGTCGCATACCCTTTATCTTCGAGTTTCGCGATCAAATGAGGTTTGAAAAGTTCCAACGCCATTTGTTTCGGCAATCCGCACTGATCCATTTGAAGGTTAGGTCCGACAACGATAACCGAACGTCCCGAGAAGTCAACACGCTTACCGAGAAGGTTTTGACGGAAACGTCCTTGTTTACCTTTGATGATCTCGGAGAGCGATTTCAACGGACGTTTGTTCGCACCTTTAACCGCGTTTGCACGACGGCCGTTGTCGAACAACGCATCCACCGCTTCTTGCAACATACGTTTTTCATTGCGAACAATAATTTCCGGTGCTTCAAGTTCGATCAAACGTTTAAGACGTTGATTACGGTTGATAACACGACGGTAGAGGTCATTGACATCCGATACCGCGAATTTTCCGCCGTCAAGGCTGACCAACGGGCGAAGTTCAGGAGGAAGAACCGGTAACGCGGTCAACATCATCCACGCCGGATTGTTCCCTGAGTTCAAGAACGACTCAATAACTTTTAAACGTTTAACGATCGTTTTACGTTTTGCTTCAGAGTTTGTCCCTGCAACTTCTTCTTTCAAAGCGGAAAAAAGATCAACCAAGTCGAGTTCATCGAGCAATTCGCGAACCGCAGATCCACCCATTTCAGCTGAGAAACCGCTGTCTCCGTAGCGTTGTACGAGAGTGCGGTATTGTTCTTCGTTCAATACGTCGTATTTCAGTACCGCAGAGGTTTGCTCGCCGTCGTAGTACGCTTCCCCACCGCTTTTAACGATATATGCTTCGTAATACAATACGCGTTCAAGGTCTTTCATTTTCACACCGAGCAACGTACCGATACGGCTCGGAAGTGAGCTGACATACCAGATATGTGCTACCGGAGTAACGAGGTCAATGTGCCCCATACGGGTACGGCGAACTTTTGCCGAGGTTACTTCAACCCCACATTTTTCACAAATAACGCCTTTATAGCGCATTTTTTTGTATTTTCCGCACAAACATTCGTAATCACGAACCGGTCCGAAAATTTTCGCACAAAACAAACCGTCACGTTCCGGTTTTAGGGTACGGTAGTTGATGGTTTCTGGTTTTTTAACTTCACCGTGACTCCATGAGAGAACTCTCTCGGGAGACGCGAGTCGAAATTGGATTTGTTTAATATCGACTGGGCGATTTTCTTCCGTTACGGCAACCGGTACTAATTTACTCATTGTCATCCACCTCGTCAAAAATCTCAATATCAAGCGCCAATGATTGGAGCTCTTTGGTTAATACGAAGAGTGTTTCAGGGATACCTGATGCTGGTACACTCTCCCCTTTGGTTATTGCTTTATAAGCACGTACACGTCCGTCCACGTCATCTGATTTAATCGTCAACATCTCTTTAAGAACGGCAGAAGCACCGTATGCTTCAAGTGCCCATACTTCCATCTCTCCGAAACGTTGTCCGCCGAAGAGTGCTTTACCACCGACCGGTTGTTGCGTAACGAGAGAGTATGGTCCGGTTGAACGGGCATGCACTTTCTCATCTACCAAGTGATGAAGTTTAAGCATATACATATAACCGACATTAACGCGTTCTTTCATTTGATCGCCCGTTTTACCGTCGAACAATACCATTTTTCCATCGGTATCAAGTTTAGCCAATTCGAAGAGTTTAGCGAATTCAGCTTCGGTTACCCCTTCGAAAATAGGGGTAGCAAACTTAACCCCTTTTGACCAGTCTTGTGCATACCCAAGAAGGGTTTGATCATCCATTTCACCGAGTACTTTTGCTGCGTTCATAAGACCTGCAACATCAGCGAAAGAGATCATTTTCTCACGCAATTCAGAGATAAACTCTTTTTGTTTCGCTTCGAAAATATCTTGGATTTGGAACCCAAGCTCTTTACCGACCATACCGAGGTGCATCTCAAGGATTTGCCCGATATTCATACGAGAAGGTACCCCGAGCGGGTTCAAACAAACGTCGACTGAGCGTCCGTTTGCCATGTACGGCATATCAACTTGAGGAACGATCGTAGAAACGATACCTTTATTCCCGTGACGTCCCGCCATTTTATCCCCGACTTTGAGTTTACGTTTTGTTGCAATGTAAACTTTTACGAACTTAACGACACCGTTAGGGAGGATGTCGTCTTTTTCCAAGATTGAGAGTTTTTCTTCGTGTTCGTCACGGAATTTTTTCTTCTCTTTTTGGAAATGGTTTTTCGTTTGGTTATATTTTTCTTGAATATCGTCGCTGAATGCTTTAACAACGTTATTCATCGCAAAGCGGTTAACCTCTTTAAGATCATCGCCTTTTACAAATTCCCCTGCTTTATACTCGTTACCGTTAATGCTGACATCGCTGAGCAACGGATGTTTTGTAAGCAATGATATGATTCGGAGCATCTCCTCTTTGTCGATCATTAATAGACGGTCGTAATGCTCGCGCTCGAGTTCGTCACGCTCTTGTTTTTCAAGCTCTAACGTACGAGGATCTTTGTCATACCCTTTTTTGGTGAAGACTTTAACGTCAACGACAACCCCTTCCATACTCGGCGTACAGTAGAGTGATTTATTAACGACGTGACCCGCTTTTTCACCGAAGATAGCGCGTAGCAAGCGCTCTTCCGGAGTCGGTTTTACTTCACCCTTCGGAGAAACTTTACCGACAAGGATCATTCCGCCTTTAACATAGGTACCGATTTTTACGATACCGCTGTCATCGAGGTGAGAGAGTTCATCGTCACGAACGTTCGGAATGTCACGGGTAATCTCTTCAACACCGTGTTTAAGCTCGCGCGCTTCCGCCTCTTTCTCATAAATATGAACGGATGTAAATGCATCTTCTCGGATCATACGTTCAGACATAACGATCGCATCCTCGAAGTTGTATCCGTTCCACGGCATGAACGCTACGAGAGCATTGATACCCAGAGCCAATTCACCTTTATCCATGTTCGGACCATCCGCGATGATTTGCCCTTTGGTTACCATTTGCCCTTGTTTGACAATCGGTTTTTGCAAGAACGTCGTATTTTGGTTGGTACGAAGATTTTTTTGCAACGGATAATAATCGATAAACGTTCCGTCTTCGTCTTCGCCCATGATATAAATATGCTTGGAGTCGACTTTTTCGACTATACCGCTGCGCTCAGCTTTAACACATTCCCATGAATCACGGGCTACGAGTTTTTCAACCCCTGTTCCGACCATCGGCGCTTCCGGACGCAATAACGGTACCGCTTGACGTTGCATGTTCGATCCCATCAATGCACGGTTCGCATCATCGTGTTCCAAGAACGGAATCAAGCTTGCCGCAACACCGACAACCATATGCGGAGTCAAATCACGAAGCTCACAATCTTTTGGTGAAACAAGCGGATATTCACCGTCTTGACGTGTTTCAACCAAGTCATCAAGGAAATTACCTTTGTCATCGATACGGCTTGATGCCGCGGCAATAACTTTTCCCTCTTCTTGAGTCGCTGTCAAATAAACAACTTCATCCGTAACAACACCGTCTTTAACAACGTTGTACGGAGCTTCGATAAATCCGTGCTCATTAACTTTTGAATAGGTCGCCAACGTATTGATCAAACCGATATTTTGTCCCTCAGGAGTCTCAATCGGACAGATACGACCGTAGTGAGTCGGGTGAACGTCACGCACTTCAAATCCGGCACGCTCTTTAACAAGACCGCCTTCCCCGAGTGCCGACAGACGTCGTTTATGGGTGACTTCCGACAATGGATTCGTTTGGTCCATAAATTGTGACAACTGCCCGCCGCTGAAGAACTCCATGATCGTACTTGTGATCATTTTCGAGTTGATCAAATCATGAGGCATCAATTCGGTGGTCGGTCCGCTCATCGTAGAAAGTTTGTCTTTGATCGCTTTTTGCATTTTGACAAGACCGTTGTGAAGCTCGTTACCGAGTAGTTCGCCGATAGAACGGATACGTCGGTTACCGAGGTGGTCGCGGTCGTCAATGTGCCCTTGACCGTTTTTGACTTTAACGACGTATTTAACCGTGTTAATAATATCTTCGTTTGTCAAAACGGTTACATACTCAGGAATGTTAAGTCCGAGTTTGTGATTCATTTTCATACGGCCGACGCGTGTCAAATCATAACGTTCAGGATCGAAGAACAATTGATTGACGAACACTTTCGCCGCTTCTTTTGTTACAGGTTCACCCGGGCGCATTACTTTGTAAATACGGATTGCCGCAAGATCGTTTTCATCTTCAATGATTTCGGTTTGACGAAGCAATTTCAATGAATCGGCATCGGCGATGAAAGCATTGATAATAGCGCTGTCATACCCTTCTGCAAGGTCATTGGCGATAACAAACTCTTTGACACCCGCTTCAACCATTTTTTTGAGCTTCGTCTCATCCAATTGTGTCATGGTGTCGAACATTACTTCGCCGGTCTCAGCGTCGATAATCGGCTCAGCCAAATGGCGTTCGATCAATGTTTCAATCGGGTACTGGATCGCTTTAACACCTTCAGAGATCAATTTCTCCGCTTTTTTAGTTGAAAGGCGTTTTCCAGCCGCAACAAGTAGTTTACCCTCAGAGTCGATAAGATCATAACCGAGTCGTCCGGCAAATTGTTCCGGATCAAAATCCATCAAATATTTATTCTCTTCGACACGGATCTTTTGTAGCGGATAGAACATTTTTAGAATGTCCTGTTTGCTGTATCCGAGTGCGCGGAACATGATCGTAACAGGAACTTTACGGCGTTTATTGATACGCATGTAAAGGATATCTTTCGGATCATACTCAAAATAGAGCCATGAACCGCGGTCAGGGATAATCTGTCCGGTAAAAATCATTTTGCTTCCGGCAGTGGTTGATTCTTCTTCTTTGAAGATAACCCCCGGTGAACGGTGAAGCTGATTAACAACGACACGCTCGACCCCGTTGATAACAAACGACGTACGATCGGTCATCAAAGGGATATCACGGATAAAGATTGTTTGTTCTTTGATGTCTTTTACACCGGTTTTTTCTTTGGTATTTTCATCACGATCCCAAATCATAAGGCGTGTTTTCATACGCAGCGATACAGAATAGGTCAATCCGCGTTCCATACATTCACGTACGGTGTACTTTGGACGGCCTACTTCTGAGCCGAGATATTCAAGAGAAAGACGGTTTTGAGAATCATGAATCGGGAATACCGATTGGAAAACGCGCTCGATACCGCTTTTTGTACGATCTTTTTGATCCAACATCAAAAATGATTCGTAAGAACTTTGTTGAAGTTGTAACAAATTCGGTACTTCAATTTGCTGGGGAGTTTTCGCGAAATCTACGCGTAAGCGGTTTCCGGAGTGAAGAGTGTTTAACATAGGCTACCTCAGTCGAAGTTTTTGATCCCATAGGGATAAGTGCAAAGTCTATAAGTCGAGCGTCCCCGACCCTATAACGACGTATGGGCACTTTACGAAGAAGCTAAAATCCGCTTCGTAAAGTGCCCTGTGGGAGGTGGAGGCGAAGATGCCTCCAATCATGATGATTATTTGATTTCGACGACAGCGCCAGCTTCTTCAAGCTCTTTTTTCGCTGCTTCAGCATCTTGTTTAGAGATACCTTCTTTGATCGTTGTAGGTGCACCTTCAACTGCATCTTTAGCCTCTTTAAGACCAAGACCTGTCATCGCACGTACTACTTTAATAACGTTGATTTTTTTGTCACCACCGTCTTTCAAGATAACGTCGAATTCAGTTTTTTCTTCTTCAGCAGCGCCAGCAGCAGCTACTGCTCCACCAGCAACCGCTACCGGTTGAGCAGATACTCCGAATTTTTCTTCGAATTCTTTTACAAGCTCAGAAAGCTCGAGGACAGAAAGGTTTGAGATAAACTCAAGAACGTCTTGTTTTGTAACAGCCATTGTAATTCTCCTATTAGAATTTTTAATTTTATGCCGATAATTTCATCGGTTGTTTTTCAAAGCAGCACTTACGCTGCTTCTTCTTCTTTTTTACGTTTAAGCGCATCGAGTCCAATTGTAAAGTTGCGAACCGGTCCCATCCAAACAGATGCGAGCATTCCAAGCAACTCTTCGCGTCCCGGAAGGGTTGCGAACGCACGTACTTTATTCTCATCAGCAGCTTGACCGTCGATGTATGCCGTGCGGATAACAAATTTATCATTCGCTTTAGCAAAATCAACCGCAGTTTTAGAAGCAGCGATCGCATCGCTTCCCCAGATGAAAATGTTAGTATCTTTAATTTCGATACCTGACATCTCTGCATTATTAAGAGCGATAGTCGCAAGTGTATTTTTAACCACTTGTACTTTTGCGTCTTTTTCACGAGCAATTTTACGAAGTGCTTCAAGTTCAGACACTGCCAAACCGCGATAGTCACACATAATAACCGCTGCAGAAGATTTAAACTCTGTAGTCAAAGTGCTAACAATCTCAGATTTCTGTGATTTATTCATAGTTTCTCCTTTCCAGACATAACTTCAAGCGGGGCGGAGTGACTCCGATTAAGGCCTAAGCCCCCTACTGTCTTAAGTCCATAAGATAAAGTTTTGAATCCGTTAATTAACGGATATCCAAAAGTTCTTGTGTTTCGAATTTGATTGCCGGGCTCATAGTCAATGACAATGCTGCATTTTTGATGTAACGACCTTTAGCCGTTGACGGTTTCGCACGGTTGATAGCACCGACAAACGCTTTAATATTTTCTTCAATTTTATCAGTATCGAAACTCACTTTACCGATACCGGCATGGATGTTCCCTTTTTTGTCAACACGGAAGTTTACTTGTCCGCCTTTAACATTGCTAACCGCCTTAGCGATATCCGCAGTTACGGTTCCTGTTTTAGGATTCGGCATCATCCCTTTTGGCCCGAGGATACGCCCTACTTGACCGACAAGACCCATACAATCGGGTGCAGCAACAACGATATCGAAGTTGATGTTACCTGCTTTGATTTGCTCAACCAAATCATCGCTTCCGACGATGTCAGCACCGGCAGCTTTAGCTTCGTCTACTTTTGCACCTTTTGCGAAAACCGCAACACGAACCACTTTTCCTGTACCGTGAGGAAGCACAACGGCACCACGGATCATTTGGTCAGCGTGACGAGGGTCAACACCGAGGTTTAACGCGATTTCGACTGTTTCGTCAAATTTTGCAGATTTAAGCTCTTTAACAAACGCAGCAGCGTCTGCTACAGAGTAGCTTTTTGACATATCAATTTTTTCACTTAGTTGTTTATAGCGTTTTCCAGCCATTTGAATTCTCCAATATTAGAATCTGCCGCAAGGTTTAACCTCTTTGCGGTCGAAGAGTTATGTAGAATTAATCTACGATATCAACACCCATTGAACGGCATGATCCAGCAATTGTTGCAGCTGCAGCATCGACGTCGTCTGTGTTCATATCTTGAATTTTTTGCTTAACGATTTCCATCAATTGAGCTTTAGTGATTTTACCCACTTTGTTTTTCATCGGATTATCAGTCCCTTTTTTAAGACCGGCTGCTTTCATGATGAGAGCAGAAGCCGGAGGCTGTTTTGTGATGAAAGAGAACGTTTTATCCGCATATACCGTAATAACAACAGGGAGTTTAAAACCTGCCTTATCTTTTGTACGCTCGTTGAACGCCTTACAAAATTCCATGATGTTAACACCGCGTTGACCGAGTGCTGGTCCAACCGGAGGGGCTGGATTAGCAGCGCCGGCTTGAACTTGCAACTTGATGTAGCCCGTAATTTTCTTTGCCATTTGTGCTTCCTTTTTTTGAGATTAAATAATTTTTTCGACTTGGGTATACGAAATATCCACCGGAGTACTGCGTCCGAAGATAGATACATTGAGTTTTAATGTTCCATGCTCAAGATCGTATTCATCCACCGTACCGGTGAAGTTCGCAAACGGACCGTCTACGATACGAACCATCTCTCCGTTATCGAAGAAGACTTTCGGTTTCGGAGCCGAACGGTTCGTTACGCGGTCCAAAATAACCGCGATATCATTGTCACTTAGCGGAGTCGGCTTGTTAGACTCACCGATAAATCCCGCTACGCGCGGCAACGACTGGATACGGTGCTGCAATTCGATTGAAAGATCCATATTTGCAAACACATACCCTGAATACAATGAGCGCTCAGTAATCTTTTTCTTGCCGTTTTTCACTTCGATAACATCTTCCGTCGGTACGATGACTTCAGTAATGACATCTTGAAGATTGTTTTCAGCGATGATGTTTTCGATAGCGGCTTTAACGCTGCGCTCACTACCGGCATATGTTTGAATCGAGTACCAACGATGTGCCATGTATTTTCCTTAACTCAAAATTGCCGAAACAGTTGAAGACATGATAAAATCTACCAATGCCAAAAACAACACAACAAAGGTTACAACGGCGATAACCGCGATAAAAGCTTGTTTTACTTGCGGTTTTGTCGGGAAAATAACTTTTGCAAGTTCCATTTTCGCATTGTGAATGGTTTGACTGAATGTATTTTTCATTTTTGTATCCTCAGGACATTTCCAACGACTAACGCCCTAGAGCATCATTCGTCAAAAATGGGTGGCAGGCCAGGAGGGATTCGAACCCCCAACAATCGGATTTGGAATCCGGCGCTCTACCATTGGAACTACTGACCTATAAAAAACCCTCTCGAGGAGGGAACTGAAATTAAAGTTTTGCTTCTTTATGAACCGTGTGCTCACGGCAAAATTTACAAAACTTACGTACTGAGAATTTCTCAGTGTGAGTTTTTTTGTTTTTAGTAGTGTGATAGTTACGACGAGTACACTTTTCACACGCTAAATGGATATTTTCACGCATGTTTTACCTTATTAATCCAACCCGAAGGTTGGGGAAAATTATGCAAGGATTTTAGAAACAACCCCAGCGCCGACAGTACGTCCACCTTCACGGATAGCGAAGCGAGTACCCTCTTCCATCGCGATCGGATGGATCAATTCAGCAACAATTTTAACGTTGTCGCCTGGCATAACCATTTCAGTACCTTCTTGCAAAGTGATCGCACCTGTTACGTCCGTTGTACGAACGTAGAATTGTGGGCGGTAACCGTTGAAGAATGGAGTATGACGTCCACCCTCTTCTTTGCTTAGTACGTAAATCTCTGCCTCAAATTTTGTGTGAGGAGTGATTGATTTTGGTTTACAAAGAACTTGTCCGCGCTCAACATCTTCTTTCTTTGTACCACGGAGAAGAAGACCACAGTTGTCACCCGCTTCACCCATTTCCATTTCTTTACGGAACATTTCAACACCGGTTACGGTAGTTGTTTGTGTATCACGGATACCAACGATCTCGATAGTTTCACCGATTTTGATTGTACCACGCTCGATACGACCAGTAACAACAGTTCCACGACCAGAGATAGAGAAAACGTCCTCTACCGGCATCAAGAAATCTTTATCAGTTTCACGGATTGGTTGTGGGATATAACGATCCACTTCCGCCATCAATTTTTGAATTTTTGCTGACCACTCACCAAGAGTACCAGTTTTTGCTTCTTCAAGAGCTTTAAGAGCAGAACCAGCTACGATTGGAGTATCGTCACCCGGGAAATCATAAGTGTCAAGAAGTTCACGAATTTCCATCTCAACAAGCTCAAGAAGTTCTTCGTCATCAACCATATCTTCTTTGTTCATGAAAACAACGATGTATGGAACACCGACTTGTTTAGAAAGAAGAATGTGCTCACGTGTTTGTGGCATCGGGCCGTCCGCTGCAGATACAACTAGGATAGCGCCGTCCATTTGTGCAGCACCGGTAATCATGTTTTTAACATAGTCGGCATGCCCAGGACAGTCAACGTGTGCATAGTGACGGTTGTCTGTTTCGTACTCAACGTGTGAAGTAGCGATCGTGATACCGCGTTCGCGCTCTTCAGGAGCGTTATCGATTTGATCGTAATCCATCATTGCAGCACCGTTTGTTACTGCAAGAACAGCTGTAATTGCTGCTGTCAATGTAGTTTTACCGTGGTCAACGTGACCGATTGTACCAATGTTACAGTGTGGTTTATTACGCGTAAACTTTTCTTTTGCCATAGTGTCCTCCGACGATGTGTGTAAATGAATTTGGAATTATACCAAAAAACAGCTGAAATAGCTTTCAAGCTTTCAAAAAAATTACAAAATTATTACTGGAGCTCACGAGCGGATTTGAACCGCCGACCTCTTCCTTACCAAGGAAGTGCTCTACCCCTGAGCCACGTGAGCATAAAACAATGATAAAATTATATTTTGGAAGCTTAAAAACTATTTTACGTTTTAAGGTAATGATGAAGTAGTAATTATGAAATGTATACTTCAGCTCCCAGTGGAGCGGGAAACGAGACTCGAACTCGCGACATTCAGCTTGGAAGGCTGACGCTCTAGCCAACTGAGCTATTCCCGCAGATGGTGGTGAGAGAAGGATTCGAACCTTCGAAGATAAAAATCAGCAGATTTACAGTCTGCCCTCGTTGGCCACTTGAGTATCTCACCACGGCCATAATCTGGTCTAACACTGATAAATGTAATGCGTTCCGATTTCATTCAATGGTGCCGGCACGAGGATTTGAACCCCGGGCCTATTGATTACAAATCAATTGCTCTAGCCAACTGAGCTATGCCGGCATTGGTGAAATGGAGCCGAAATTATATACACTCTTTTCTAAAATGTCAAGCTTATTTGAAAGAAAATTAAACAATTGTGTAAACAATCTCTTTTTTCTTTTTTTTCTCGAGTATTTCACGTACATTCAACCCGTCAATATTCATCCCTAAAAGCTCCTGAAGGGATGAAATTTGATGCTTTGCCGCTTCACGCAATACAATCCCGCGATACGCTTTTGCCCAGTGGCTCACCACTTTTCCCTCTTTCAAAAACTTCAATGTCACGTACGGCATAGACGGTGTATAGAATTTATCGTAGAACCCTGCACGCAGATCCAGTATCTCCTGATCACCGATCAACTCATCCAAGGCGGAGCTGAAATACTCTTTGTAATGTTTCTCGGGAGTAAATGACCCTATCGCCGAACCTTGTTTGAGTTTGTAATCCGGTATCGGATCACCTGCGCGGATCGGACCGAACAGATTGGAAAAGAGTATTGCCGTCGTATCGATATAGTTTTGAGCATCTCTCTCCAGCGATGAATAGGCCAGATAGTCATATGCCACCCCGTCATAACGCTCAATTGCTTTCATGGTCGGAGCGGATGCGAAAGTGTTGCGATAGCGCTCGTACTCTTTAGTGTCTTTGATCCCGAAGAGTTCGTACAGTTGTTCATCGCTACCGCTATAGGTAAGCTTTTCGTACTGCTCGATCACTTCAAGGCGTTTGGTATAAAGGTCAGGGAAAAGGAGGCTCTCGGAATTCAAAGGAGGAAGATTTCCCCCTTCCCGTTTTCCTTCGCTCGGCGAGAAAAGAATGATCATCGTTATATCTCATTTAAATATAGTAATTAAAAGCGCGGTTTACTGCGCGCGGGCCAGCTGCCGAAGCGAACCTGGTGTTAACGTAGCTAAAGGGGCTTTGCTCCTTTAGCGTATAAAATCAGTAATACGCGGCAATAATAGCGTAGCTGAGAAAGAACATCATGTGCGACGCCCCCTCAAAATAGTTGGTTTCCCCCTCATCGGTCGTTTTCCACACCAAGAGGATCGTCAGCAGCAGTGCACCGATTTGAAGCGGATTAAAATCGAGAGTAAGATTGATCCCCGAAAAGTATGCCAGCATCATCAAGATCGGAACCGTCAAAATAATCGATACCGTCGAAGCCCCCATTGCAATGTTGACAACCCTCTGAATCTGATCGTTGCGGGCTGCGCGTACGGCGGTAAAAATCTCCGGGGAGACACTGATAATCGCAATGACCAATCCGGCAAGCCCTGCCGATATCCCGTGTTCTTTGGCTATAGCGACCCCGTTTCCGGCAAATATCTCGGCACCGAACGCGATAATGGCAATAAAGCCGAAAATAACCATAAAATTAATCGGTGTGCTCAAATGTTCAAAAATATAATCACTCGATTCGTTTTCATCGATTTCGGCATCTTCCTCTTCCTGGAGTTTCCGTTTTAGACGAAAAAAACGGCTGCGCGCGGTTGCTTTGAAAAAGTGGGTATGGGTACGGGTTTGAAATATGAAAATAATAATATAGAAAAGGAGCAGAACACCCGCGATGAGATGACTAACATGGGTCAATGCATCCGTACCATGTTCCGTATGACTTAATAAACCCGGTACCAATAAAGCACTGGAAGCGACGAATAAAACGGTGCTGTATGCACTGGAGGTCTCTTTGTTATGCTGCTGCTGCGTATAAGCCAGCCCCCCTAAAAAAACGGCTAGACCGAGTAAAACGTTCAGATCGACGATAACCGCAGAGATTATCCCCCCCTTGACCGTTTCCAAAACTTCCGGCGAATGACGTACTTCAAGCAAAATAACGTACAACAAAATAATTTCTACCGCAACGGCACTGAAGGTAAGGACAAAACTGCCGTAAGGTTCATGAAGCCGTTCTGAGAGGATGTCGGCTACTTCGGCAACCGTAAGAGAAAGTGCCGCGATTCCGATCGCGGCAAACAGTGTTGAGAGTGAAGATTCTTGCTGCGCATTAAACATGACTGCTAGCGCAATCGAGGCTATACCGATAAAAATGTCCCAATAATCTTCAATAAAATAGCGTATCCGCCTATCCAATTCTTTATCCTTTGTAGCTAATAGTGTTAGAGAATCATACCATAATTACGGGAATGATCAAATCCAACCTTTTCGTTTGAAAATGTATACCGGCAAGATCGATGAAATTACCATCATACAAATTGAGAGTACATAACCGTATTTCCAATGCAGTTCCGGCAGAAAATCAAAGTTCATCCCATAAATGCTCGCTATCAAGGTAGGTGGGAGAAACACGACATTAACGATCGTAAACATTTTAATAACTTTATTCTGCTCAATGCTCAAAACGCCGACGAAAATATTTTGAAGATAATCGAGCCGTTCAAAATTAAAGTCGGTATAGTCGATCAAGGATTTAATATCTTTTAACATGACCGTAACATCATGCTTAAGTGAATGTTTGTACTTGGTCGACTTCAAAAATGAGCTCAAAATACGCTGCTTATCATTAAGATTTTCACGAATCTGCATATTCAAATCTTCCAATGACGAAATGCGTCCCAATATCTCTTCATCTTCATTGGTATAATCGGTCAAAACGTGTTTGCGGACGCGCGTAATATCTTTTGCCAGCTTTTCGATGATATCGGCATCGGCATCAATCCGGATATCCAAAATTTGACAAAAAATATCGTATCCCGTTTCAAACTGCTTCGGAGTAGCAAAAAATTTTCGGTTAAACTCATCAAACGTATACAGATTCGTATAGCGGATCGAAATCAATATCTCTTTAAAAAGGATAAACGATACCGTTTCATTATGGGAACTTTCTCTGCTGCTTACTAAAAAATAACTGTTGATTTCGATACGGTCGTTCTCTTCCCAGTAACGGGAACTGATTTCAATCTCTTCGGTCTCTTGTTTAGTCGGAAATTTGATATTAAATGTGTTTTCGATAAAAATAATCTCATCATAGGTCGGCATAAGCATATCGATCCAAATGACTTTTTCAATAACATCTCCGTCGAGCTCCGACATCGTATCGATAAATGCAATTGCGTTTTCATTGCGGACATAACATTTAATCATTTATTCCTCCTTTCGCAAATCGCTCTTTATACGAGCATTTTTGGCATAGCTCCTCGCTGCAAATCCCTTTGGAAAACCCTTCAGTAATTGCTTGGGAGCGTTTTGATGTCAGAATTTTACCCAAATTTGTCTCGTTCAGGTTACCTAGTTCCATTATCCCCTCGCTATCCAAACAACACGGCACGACTGTGCCGTCGGCAAGAATAGCGATTTGCTTGCTCAACCCTTGGCAATAGCCATGCGAAAAAGTTGAATTCTCAAGATGAGGCCATTCAAAATAACGGTCAAAATGGAGAAGGATTTTGGATACCAGCCGGATTGACTGACGCTCGCCGCTGATGGCTGAAGCTATCATCCCCTCTTCAAGAGAGAAGTGATTTTCAAGAAGCTTGAACAATTTTTCATTAAAAAGCTTCTCACTGTGAACATCATCCAAATTCCAAAGGCGAAGATTGATAAAAAAATCTTCGGAACGCGAAAGCTTTTCATCACACAGTTCCAATATAGGTTCCATATACGTTTCAAAGTTTCTGGAGACGCTGTTTTTATTAAAACTGTTCAGCGAAATATTGATCTGACGAAGTGCGGGGTGAAAAAGCGCCTCTCGCCGAACGGCGTCGAGATAAAATCCGCTGGTGGTGATCATCACTTTCAAACCGGCATTATAAGCAACATCGAGATACTCTCTCAGATTGCTCAATACCATCGGATCACCCATCACATGAAGGGCTATCTCTTCGGTGAATTCTTTAAGCTGTTCAACCGCAGCTTGGAAAAATGGGAGCGGCATAGTGATATTCGGTTGATTTTTCGGGGGACAAAAACTGCAGGATAAGCCGCAGATATTGGTGATTTCAACATAGGCACGGCTGAATTTCATTATAATCCCTTTATGCAAACCTTAGACACCATTAACCAAACACTCAACTCTAACGATGCGGTGATGCTCTACTTTAGCGCACCTACCTGCAACGTTTGCCATGCTCTTAAACCCAAACTCGTTGAAGCTATTGTAGATCAATTCCCTACATTTGTCATAGAGAGTATCGATATTTCGCAAACTCCCGAAATTGCTTCACACTTTAGCGTTTTTACTATTCCAACGGTGCTTGTCTTTTTTCAAGGGAGAGAATTTTTACGCAAAAGCCGCCACATGAGTATCGGCGAAGTCATCGATTCTATAGAGCGTCCCTATAACCTTATGCTTGCGTAAGCAAACTTCTGCCTCAAAGGCTCATGCTTTAGTAGCCCAAGTGGCAAGCGTAGCTGTGGGGGCTTTGCTCCCATAGCGTATCATATTACGGTAAAAAACTAACGATCCCTGCCGTTACGGCAACATTGAGGGACTCTACCCCGCGATGCATCGGGATACTCACACTGTGGGTAGAAGCTCTCATCACCGCGTCGCTTACCCCCTCGGATTCATTCCCCAATACAAAAACGGCACGCGGGGGAATTTTCAACGAATGGATATCCGCCGATGCGTGCGATGAGAGGGTGATAATCGCCGTATCTTTAAGCCCCAATATTTCAGACAAATCGTCACAATAATAGATCGGGATTTTAAAGAGTGTCCCTGCAGATGCTTTCATCACGAGCGGAGAGAGCTTGGTACTGTTACGCCGTGGCAGTACGATACCGTCAATCTTACTCGCCGCGGCAGAGCGGACAATCATCCCGAGATTCTGGGGATTGTTAATCCCGTCCAACGCCAAAAGTCGAAAAGAATCCGGAAGATCCGTTTCGATTTTAGAGGCACTGCGGTAATTTTGGCTGACGACGTCAATCGCAACCCCTTGGTCCTGCGCACTATTTTTAGAGATGCGGGACAATGCCTCTTTGGTATGGTATTTGATCTCCACACCGCGCATTTCGGCCAAAGCCATAATCTCTTCGATCGTCTCATCACTGCGGTTGCTTTTGGAAAGATGCAGTTTATGGATCTGAACCGTATCGTCGCGTAACACTTCAACCGCGACATTACGGCCATATAAAGTAATCAGTGAATCAAAAAAACGTTTTTTTGCTAGATACTCTTCTGAATCGTTCATCAAATTTTTGCCGCAACGGCTTCTGCACTGAATCCGAATTTCTCAAACAATCTATCCGCAGGCGCACTCGCTCCGAATCCGTCCATCGCCACAACGGTTTCAGCGAATCGATACCACTCAAGACCGCGCGCCGCTTCAATCGCAACACGTTTCGTTCCCGGTTTAATGATAGAATCAAGATAGCTTTGCGGCTGCTCTAACAACAGATCGAAACACGGTACACTCACAACGTTTGCCGCAACACCGCGTGATGCCAGAAGCTCTGCCGTCTCAATTGCCAAGCCAACCTCAGAACCTGATGCCATTAGTGTCACAGTCGCATCAGCACGTTCGATGAGAAGATAACCGCCGTTTTCAACATCCCCGCGAACCGCTGAGGGAAGAATCGGAAGATTTTGACGTGAACAGACGAACGCGGACGGAGATGCTTTCATGCTGAGCGCTTTTTGCCAACATTTGACATTTTCCGCCCCGTCCGCAGGACGATAGACGTAAAAGTTCGGCAATGCTCTAAACTGACTCAAATGTTCAATCGGCTGATGGGTAGGACCGTCTTCACCGACACCAATACTGTCGTGTGTCCAGATAAAGAAGTGCTGGATTCCGCTCAGGGCCGCAATACGGGCTGAAGGTTTGAGGTAATCGCTGAATACGAAAAAGGTTGCACTAAACGGCATCAACGGCCCGTACAATGCCATCGCATTCGTAATCGACGCCATTGCATGTTCACGAATACCGAAATGGATATTTTTACCCTTCGGGAAATCACCCATGTTGGCAAGTTCGGTTTTATTAGACGGTCCCAGGTCGGCAGATCCGCCCAAAAATCCCGGAATCGCTTTGGCGATTGCATTTAGAATGATCCCGTTGGTGTTACGAGTCGCATCCGCTTTTTCAAATGTCGGCCATTGAATACGGGAGAAATCGGGGTTCAGAAGCTGTGTGTACGCCTCATTTTGCTCAACCAACGGAAGCTCATTAATGCGGTGATTCCACTCACGCTCCGCTGCGTCCCCTTTTTCAACCGCACATCGGAAACGCTCCAATACATCCGCATCGACATGGAATGGTTTTTCGGGATCGAATCCGGCTGCGCTTTTGGCTGTTTTGATGACATCATGACCGAGCGGTGCACCGTGTGCATGGTGAGATCCCTCCATTTTACCGCCCCCTTTGGCAATGACGGTATTGGCGATAATTAGAACCGGACGCTTGATTGTTTTTGCCTGTGTTAACGCACTGTCAATCTCGTCAAAATTGTGCCCGTCAATTTCCAGTACTGCCCAATTTTGAGATTCGAAACGATCTCGCATGTTTTCGCTGAGGCTGAGTTCAGTAGAGCCCTCGATCGTAATACGGTTAGAATCGTAGATCAATACCAGATTATCAAGCCCCATATGACCGGCAATCGAACACGCTTCGTAGCTGATCCCCTCTTCCAAGTCACCGTCTCCGCACAAACAATACACATTATGATCGATAAGCGCTGCAGTTTCTGAGTTCACTTTATTTCCGACATACGCCGAAGCCATAGCAAAACCGACCGCATTGGCAATCCCCTGGCCCAAAGGACCTGTTGTGATCTCAACCCCGGCCGTGTGTCCATATTCCGGATGACCCGGAGTTTTAGAATCGAGTTGACGGAAGTTTTGTAGATCATCGATCTCCAGCCCGTATCCCCACAGATAATAGAGTGAATAAATCAATCCCGTTCCGTGTCCGCCGGAAAATACTAAACGGTCGCGATTAAGCCATTTCGGATTGCGCGGATTATGGTTCATGTGTTCGGAGAGAACAACTGCAATATCCGCCAACCCCATCGGTGCGCCCGGATGTCCTGAATTAGCCTGTTGAACCATATCTGCCGCTAAAAAGCGGATCGTATCTGCCATTTTTTGGCGCATTGCATTACTCATCGTTTAATCCTTGTGTCGGTTAATGTAGTGGTTAAGTGTTGGTGACAATTCACGTTGCAAATTCTCATCAAAACTCGTCATTTGGCGGTTGATTTTATCCGCTAAACTATTTGCTTCTTCCATGGCTCGCTCAAATCCGAGCAGCGTCACAAAACTGTTCTTCGACTGATCGTTGTTGGTTGTTTTTCCCGCCTGTTCATCATTTTGGGTCACGTCTAAAATATCGTCTTGGATTTGAAATAACAATCCCAAATCGATCCCGAAATCGTACAGTTCCCGTGCCATATCATCACGACCGACGATGAATGCCCCCATTTGAAGCGCAGCGGCGATCAGTTTTCCCGTTTTGTGGATATGAAGCATCTTCACTTGACCCAGTTCCAGCCGCTGATTTTCAAAATGGCAATCAATCGCCTGCCCCAGAACCATCCCCTCTACTCCGCCGTTATGGGCAAGGGAGCGGATCAATTTTACGATAACCCTATCAGCAAACGGAGCATTGGAGAGGACTTCAAACGCGTAGGTATTCAGCGCATCCCCGGCCAAAATCGCACTCACTTCATCATAGGTTTTATGCAACGTCGGAATCCCCCGACGCAAATCGGCATTGTCCATCGCAGGCAAATCATCATGAATCAAAGAATAGGTGTGAAGGAGTTCAATGGCCAATGCCGCATGATAAGCACTTTGAATCAACAGGGGGTTATAGGCTCGTACGACTCCTAAAAGGAGCGCCGGTCGAAACCGTTTCCCCCCTCCGATAAGCATTTGTCGTAATGAATTTTCATAATAGGGGTGAAAGCTTGGTGCACTCGGAAGATGTGACCCTAAGAATGTTTCAAACTGCTCCATTATTATCCCACTATTTTTTAGCGAAATAGTAACATGAGGGAGCTTATATCTTCTCGATTACATCGGTGATGGCATTCTCATCATCGACTAATACCACGGTCGGTTTGTAATTTTCAAGTTCGGCATCGTTATACGTTGCATAGGCGACGATGATAATCTTGTCCCCTTTGTGCACTTTACGTGCCGCCGCACCGTTTAGACAGATATCGCGCTTGCCTCGTTCACCGAGAATGATGTAGGTTGAAAAACGCTCACCGTTATTAATGTTGAGAATTTCCACTTTTTGACCTACACGCATTTTCGAAGCTTCCAATAGCTCTTCATCAACAGTGATCGAGCCGACGTAATTAAGGTTGGCATCGGTGACCGTAGCACGGTGAATTTTACTGTAGAGCATTTCGATCAGCATTGTTTAGCGTCCCATTTGCTTCATCATATCTGCAGGGGTGATCGGTGCATCCCAAAGCTCTGCAGGAATCACATACTCTTGTACCACTTCACCGCCGATAATATGACGATCAATGATCTCATTGATTTTCTCTTTAGTGAGTCCAGCATACATAACATGCCCCGGTTCTACCAGCATAATCGGTCCGACATTACAGCGATTCATACACGATGTACGGATCGGTTGTACCGTTGCAATAAGCCCTTTTTGCATCAAGGTTTGTGCCAAGTGCTGAAAAATGTCTTGCGTATGCGGATTGACACAGCTCGGTTTCGGCATTCCCGGAGGGGAACTTTGTTCGCATTTAAAAATATAAAACGCCGGTTGAGGAAGACCCATCGGCTACTCCTTTGAATTCGGTGACATGATGCACCTAAAATGATAACGGCATTATAGCCAAAATAAAATGCTCAAGTTTAAGCTCCCCTATACAGCTATCCCGTTTAAGGGGCATTTTAGGGAATATTAAAGTGTTGCTAAAAGTTCTTTTGCGACAATACGGTCATCAAAGGGGAGATGCTGATCGTAAATAATCTGCGACGTTTCATCCCCTTTGCCCAAAATCAGAACCACTTCATCGCCGCTGCGCTCTTTAAGCGCCTGCGCAATCGCACTGCGGCGATTGACATCGACGTAGACATTGGATTTATCTTCAATACCTGCGAGGATATCTTCTATAATCGCATCGGGATCTTCAAAACGCGGATTATCGCTGGTAACGTATACTTTTTTGGCATACGCAACGGCAACTTTCCCCATCAAAGGTCGCTTTGTCCGGTCGCGATCGCCCCCTGCACCAAATACGACTAATACTTCCTTCTCTTTAAGAGCATTCAGTACCTGTTCCATCCCATCAGGAGTATGGGCGAAATCGACAATCACCAGAGGGGATTCGCTGACAACTTCCATCCGCCCGCTGACTCCGCCGAAGTTTTCGACGACATCGGCAATTTTTTCCAGGCTCTCTTCGGTTACCAAATGCACCGCAGCCATCGCCGCGGTGATATTGTAGAGGTTGAAAAATCCGTGCAATGAAGATACGAACGGAACATGATCCTCAAAGTATTTCAGCACACCGCTCACTCCGTTGTTCAGTGAATAGGCAATGATTTTATAGGTAGCAGGGTTTTCGACTCCGTAGGTAAAAGCGTTTTTAAAATTAAACTTCGCCTTCGGCTCATCTTTATTGATCAGTTTTTTCGATTCATCTTGGAAAAAAAGATTTTTGATACGGGTATACTCTTCGATACTCTCGTGGTAATCGAGATGATCTTGGGTGATATTGGTCAAAATCTTCAACGCGAACGTAATTCCCGCAATCCGTTCCTGCTCGATCGCATGCGAGCTCACTTCCATGACAAAATATTCGCATCCTGACGTAATCGCCTGCGCCATATGGCGGTAAGTATTAAGCACCGTCGGCGTCGTAAGCGTTTTTCCCTCTACAGGCGCGTCATTCATAAAAAATCCGCGCGTCCCCTGCATGGCGGCTTTGTGACCCAAATCGAGCAAAAGGGAATAAATGGCACTTGCGGTCGTCGTTTTTCCGTTTGTCCCCGTAATCCCGATAACACGGATTCGATCCAGTCCGAAAATTCTCCAGCACTCATCCGGTGTCACAACCGAATGTGCTCCGTGTGCAATCGCATCCTCTTTATATTTCTCGTTTTGTTTGGTAAGAAGAAATGCGCATTCCTCGCCGCAGTCATTGGAATTTTCGCTGATATAGCGGTACGGCTGCCCTTGAACCTCAATTTTCAATGTTCTTACCTTTGGCTAAGCGGCGCAATAAATTACGAAGCTGTCGATCGTTCGGGTAAACTCCGAGCGCACTTTCAAGATAACTCAATGCCATCTCTTGATATCCGTGATCGATCAAATTGTCCAGGAAATCGACAAAATCTTCTTTTTCGGTGATAATGACGCGCGTCGAAAACATGATATTTTCAAAAATACGGTTAAAATCGCTGTCATTCTCGACCAGCTCTTTAAATTCCGTATACATAATACCGTCTTCGTAATCCAAACGCGATTTCATCGTTTCCTGGAAAAGTCCGGCCAATTGATCGAGTGTCCCGTCCATTGTCTGCAAAATCTCAGAAATTACCGTATCCGCCGTCTCAGTGTCTTCGCTTCGCAAAATTGTATAATAATCAAACAACGCCTCACCGGCGCTCTCACCGCTCATCGCCATGTCTGAGAGAATCGCTCCGTTATAAGCCTCTTTTGAATCAGGATAATCTTTTAGCACCAATGAATAATCACGTAACGCTTCGCTGTATTGTCCCGCTAAAAAAAGATCATTTGCTTGTTTGAGGGCTTTGGTCATATTGATAGTTTTCATGTTGTTAATCCCTCCTCTGTATTTTCTAATATCGGCTCAATTTACATTAATTATAATGCATCGATTTGATGTTCCATCCCATGCGGTACGTTGATAACGATCAATTCCGGATGAATATCCATTCGAAGCTGACGCTCTACTCCGTATTTTAGCGTATTACCGCTGCTTGAACATCCAATGCATGCACCTTGTAGTTGTACATAAATTGTTCCATTTTTTACACCCAAAAACGCTATATCGCCACCGTCTAGTGCCAAAGTAGGCCGTATTTTATCAATTACATTCCGCACCGGTTGCATTAATTCTTCATCACTGAATGGGATCATGGCTATCATACCTTTTAAAGCTCAAATATTGCGTTATAGTATAAGAAGTGTACTAAACATGTACTAATGCGAAAAGGATAGTTTTCGAGTGAAGCTCGATTTAAGGGGTTTGGTATTGAACTCGTTAAACGAGTTCAATGTACGCCATCGGTGTAGCATCACCGCGACGGATACGAGTTTTAACGATACGGGTGTAACCACCGTTGCGATCGTTATATTTAGGTGCAACTTCGTTGAGAAGTTGTTTTGTAGCTTCTTTGTTTTGCAATACAGCAAACACAGAACGATGTGCGTTAGCATCACCGGCACGTGCAGTTGTAATCAATTTTTCAGCAAATGAACGAAGTTCTTTTGCTTTGATCAACGTAGTTTCAATTTTACCGTGTTCAATCAACGCAATGCTAAGGTTAGTCAACAAAGCTTCACGATGTGCGCTTGTTCGGCCTAGCTTGCGGTATCCGTGACGATGTCTCATGAGATACTTCCTATAATGGTTTAAAGCTTATTCAGCTTCGATTTTCTTTTTGATAGCGCTGATAAGATCATCAGCCAAATCTTGCCCTACAGTATAACCGTACTCAGTGATTTTTTCTAAAATCTCTTCAAACGATTTTTTTCCTAGGTTCTTGACCTCTTTCAAATCATTTTGGCTCATCATAACGATCTCGCCGATGTATTTGATGTTTGAGCGGTCCAAACAGTTGAAACTGCGCGCGCTCAAACCAAGATCTTCAATGCGGGCACCCAAACGTTTAAGTTCCGGATGCTCATCCCCGCGCTCAGCTGCGGCAGGAGCTTTGATGCTCACTTCGCTGTTGAATACAGCCATTTGAGCATACATTACTTCCAACGCGTTTTTAAACGCATCGACCGGAGAAATTTGTCCGTCAGTAGCAATATTAATTACCACTTTTTCGAAATTCGGGTTGTCTTCAACCAAAACATTTTCGATCGCGTATGTTGCACGGCGTACCGGCGTAAAATACGCATCCAATGCAATGTATCCATCACCCAAAATATCCCGTACATCTTCGCTCGGAGCATATCCGATACCTTGATGAATTTTAACGCTGAAAGTCAACGTCGCATCTTCATTCAAAGTCGCCAAAAACGCATTCGGGGTTACCACTTCGACATCATCATTATCCAAATCACTTCCATGAATTTCACAAGGGCCTGCGAAACTGTAAGTGATCTCTTTCTCTTTAAGACCGTTTTTTAATTTGAAACGGATCCCTTTGAGGTTAATGATAAAATCCGAAATATCTTCGAGCATACCGCGCACAGAGTCAAACTCATGCTTAGCACCCTCAATTTTTATACCGATCGGTGCGAATCCGACCGAACTGCTTAGCAAAAAGCGGCGAATCGGATGGGCGAGTGAAACCGCAAATCCGGTTTCAAACGGATAAGCAATGATGTTTGCTTCATTCGCGCTGATTTGCTCGACGACAAACTCTTTCGGAAGAAGCGGTGATGTCTTAATTTTTTTCATGCTGAACGCCCTTTCTTTAATGATTATTTCGAGTAAAGCTCGACGATTAGACGTTCTTCTACAGGGATAACAACCTCTTCACGCTCTGGAAGACGTGTGAAAATACCGAACGCTTTATCTTGATCGATGTCAACCCATGCCGCAAGACCGGTTTGGTTGGTCAACTCAATCGCGCGAACGATTTGGTTGTTCTTTTTACTTTTCTCATGGATTTCCACTTTTTGGCCCGGTTTAACACGGTATGACGGGATGTCAACACGTTTGCCGTCAACCAATACGTGACCGTGGTTTACCAATTGGCGTGCAAAACGACGAGTCGTTGCAAATCCCATACGATAAACAACGTTATCAAGACGCTGCTCAAGAAGCATTACCAAGTTCGTACCGGTGTTACCGGTACGACGTTTTGCTTCACCGAACAATGAACGCATTTGTTTTTCACTCAAACCGTACATGAATTTCGCTTTTTGTTTTTCACGAAGCTGTGTACCGTATTCAGAAATTTTTGTACGGCGTTGACCGTGTTGGCCAGGTCCGTACGGACGTTTGTCAAGGGCACTTTTACCTGCTAGACGACGCTCACCTTTTAGTCCAAGGCTTACACCGAATCTTCTTTCGATTTTTTCTACGGGTCCTCTATATCTTGCCATTACAAACCTCCTTACACGCGTCGGCGCTTAGGCGCACGACATCCATTGTGTGGTAGCGGAGTAACGTCTTTCATGAATGAAACACGTAGACCTTCGATCGCACCTACACTTTTAACTGCTGTTTCACGACCAGAACCTGGTCCTTGAACTTTAATTCCCACTTCTTTGATACCGTGGACCATTGCTTTTTCCATCGCTGATTCTACCGCTTGTTGAGCAGCAAAAGGAGTCGATTTTTTAGAACCTTTGAAACCAAGGGCACCGGCTGAGCTCCATGCGATCATGTTACCCATTTCATCTGTTACCGTTACAAGGGTATTGTTGAATGAAGCCAAGATATGTACGATACCTCGTGCAATATTCTTCTTTACGATTTTTTTACGGGTTGCTTTTCTTTTTGCCATACTCTAATCCCTTACTTTGTGGCTGAGCCGACGGTTTTCTTTTTACCTTTGCGCGTACGAGCATTGGTTTTGGTTTTTTGACCACGGCATGGGAGACCTTTACGGTGACGAAGACCACGGTAAGAACCAAGATCCATCAACGCTTTAATATCCATAGCGACTTGTTTGCGAAGGTCACCTTCTACAGCGATTCCGCTGCTTCGGATCTCTTTAGCGATTGTAGCCGCTTCATCTTCGCTTAGTTCGAATACACGCTTGTTGTAATCGAGTCCTGTTGCATCCAAAATTTTGCGTGAAGTATGTAAACCGATACCGTAGATATAGGTTAATGCATATTCCAAACGTTTTTTCTTAGGTAAGTCCACACCAGCAATACGTGCCATGCTTATCCTTGTCTTTGTTTATGTTTTGGGGTTTTGCAGATTACGCGAACAATCCCTTTGCGCTTGATGACTTTACAATCATCGCACATTTTCTTCACTGAAGAACGTACTTTCATCGGTAGGCTCCGTTGATTTAAATCACTTGCTTTTCGTAGGTGAGATTGATCTCACCAATACTTGTAACTACGATTGAACGCAGTTATAAACATTCAATTCTATTTGTCCGAAAGGGCAAAGTGGACGCGTATGATACAGTAAAGAAGGTTAAATTTTTATTAAGGTATAAAAGAGAAGAATGATACGTATCGTCTTTAGACAATTCGTATCATAAATGGGGATTCTAAAACCGCGTCTAATGTTTCTAGTTTTGCCATTAAACCGTGTAAAGCACGTTCAGTCGCTTCGTGGGTTGCAAAGAGTAAATGGGCGCATTCCGTTTCGGACGGGCGCTGGATGACCGCTTCAATAGAGATCGATTCATCGGCAAATAGGCTGGTGATTTTTGCCAAAATCCCCGGCTTATCCGAAACGCGAAGACGAAGATAATATTTGGATCGGATATCCTCGCTGTTTTTAAGCCGTAAACCCTCTTCAAGCGGATGGTTAAATCCGAGCATCGGAGAGCGTTTCCCCGAACGGACGATATCGATAATATTGGCGACAACGGCGCTCGCCGTCGCATTCCCGCCGGCACCCGGGCCGTAATAGAGGGTTTCGCCCACACGGTCGCCGACGACACTGATACCGTTCATGACACCGTCGATTTTTGCGATCATCGCATCTTCTTTTACCAATGCCGCATGAACACGCAGCTCGACTTCCGTTTCATCGCGTTTGGCAATACCCAAAAGTTTGATCGTGTAGCCGAACTCTTTGGCGAATGCGATATCCGCAGGGGTAATCCCCTCGATTCCCTCAATCAAAATCTCTTCGGGTTTCGCATCGATTCCGTATGCGATGGATGCGAGGATAAGAAGTTTATGTGCCGCATCGAATCCGCCGATATCAAAGGTCGGATCAGCTTCGGCATATCCAAGGGCTTGTGCTTCTGCTAACACCTCGGCAAACGGCGTCCCCTCGTTCATCATTTTCGTCAGCATAAAATTACATGTTCCGTTCATAATCCCCATAATAGAGAGAATATGGTTCGCCGACAAACCGTCGCGCAAGGCATTAATGATCGGAATTCCCCCCGCGACGCTCGCTTCGAATTCAAACGGAATATCTCCGGCAATCTCTTGAAGCTCATAACGGTGATAGGCCAAAAGGGCTTTATTCGCCGTTACTACCGCTTTTCCGTTCTGAAGCGCTTTTTTAACGACGGCAAGAGGAAGTTCCACCCCTCCCATCAGTTCAACGACAATGTCAATTTCCGGATCATCGACAATGTCGTAGGGATTTTGCGATACCGCGATAGAGAGGTCCGAAACCTTGGAAAGATCGCGTACGACTCCGCTTTTTACACTGATCTCATCGCCTGAGCGCGCTGTGATAATCGATTTATTCTCTTCTAATATCTGTACGACGGCACGCCCTACCGTACCGACACCGATAACGCCGACACGTGTCACTCGGCACCCTTGCAGCTCAAAGTACTCAAAAACTGCTTGATATTTTTTGCCGCTTGTCGGATACGCTGATCGTTTTCGATCAAAGCGATACGGACATACTCATCGCCGTAATCGCCGAATCCGATCCCCGGAGCAACGGCGACGTTCGCTTCCACCAAGAGGCGTTTGGAAAATTCAAGACTTCCCATATGAATCGCGCATTCGGGAATTTTAGCCCAAACGAACATCGAAGCCTGATTTCGGCGAATTGGCCATCCGGCACGGTTAAAAGCATCCAATAGGACATTTTGACGATGATCGTATTTATCCGTGATCTCCTGAACACAGGTTTGATCTCCGGTCAGGGCAACCGTCGCGGCAACCTGAATCGGAGTGAACATCCCGTAATCGAGCCAGCTCTTGATCTTTTGCAATGCGCCGATCAGTTTGGCATTACCCACGAAGAAACCGACGCGCCATCCCGCCATGTTATAGCTTTTTGAAAGGGTAAACGCCTCTACCGCAACATCTTTTGCACCCGGGACAGAGAGGATCGAAGGTGTTTTATACCCGTCAAACGTCAGATCTCCGTATGCGATGTCGCTGATAACGTAAAAACGTTCCCGCTTCGCCATCTCCACGACACGAACATAGAACTCCGGCGTTACCGTCGCCGTCGTCGGATTGTGCGGAAAGTTAACCACGAGATATTTCGGTTTCGGAAACGAGACATGAAACGCGTGTTCCAAACGCTCAAAAAAGAGGTCTTCGTCCACTTTGTAATCTTCATCAAACGGCAATTCCATTTTTTGAACGTTTCCGCCCGCCAAGATGAAACCGTACGAATGGATCGGATAGGTAGGATCGGGAACAACGACGACATCACCGGGATTCGTGATAGCATACGCCAAATGAGCATAACCCTCTTTGGAACCCATCGTCGCAACCGCTTCGGTGTCCGGATCAAGATCAACGTCATAGCGGCGTTTGTACCAATCGCAAATGGCCTGACGAAGTTTCGGAATCCCTTTAGAGACTGAATATCCGTGTGTTTTGGTTTTTTCTGCCGACTCAACCAATTTTTTGCGGATATGTTCAGGGGTATCCCCATCAGGATTTCCCATACTGAAATCGATAACGTCGGCACCGGCACGTCTGCGCGCCATTTTAAGTTCATTTACTTCAGCAAATACATATTTTGGAAGGCGTTTAATCCGGTCAAATTGGATTTCATCAAACATGGCTACAACCTGTGATTAAAAAATTGCGCCATTTTAGCATAAGAGGCTTAGTTTAACTATAATATCGATACTTATTGCACAGGATTCGTCGGCTCGATCCACATCCCCTCTTTGAGTATTTTCATCCCCTGTACATTGGAAACTTTGAGGTAATAGGCTCCGTCCGGAACTTCGAGTTGAAGCTCCTCCTTAGAATCTGCCGCCCTAAAAGAAGATATCAAATGCATAGATCGGTCTAATATTGCAATATCAGGATACCATTTGCCTGTATAAGGGGGCTGTATATGAATATGTTGCGCTTTCCCTAGACGAAACCACTGCGCCGTATTAACATGTTTCAACTCAACACCCTCTTCTTGGAGCAGCAAAATGTTCCAGACAGATTCTTGCGCGTCCAATGCCAAAGAAAGATCGTTCTTATCCAGAGAAATTTTTTCGACTTGAATTCCCTCGTTTTTTAGATTTTCATCTAAGCCGGAGATACTAAAAGGTTTATTGCCGATCGCAATTGCACTCAGTTCACCCGAATTATTTTGAAAATCGAATGAGTCAATATCCAATTTATATCCGATAGCGTTAAATGCTTGGGTAACGGTCCGCAGGCTTAAAATAGCTTCACCCTTGAAAGTGATATGAGTATTGAAGGACTCTCCGAAAAGGAGGAGAGGAAGAAAGAAAAGTGAGAGGAAGCGGTTCATTACACTGTATTTACCAGTTTTTCCCGCCGTTGCGTTCCATAAACTCTTGTTGCGAAATTTGTTTCAAAGCCCCTTTTTCACCTATAAAGTGGACCGTATTTTTATCATTAAGCACTTTTTTTCCCTCACTGGAGGTGAGTTCTACCCTGCCGTGGCCTAAAACAATCAACAATGTTTTAGTCGGGTCTATAATGATAGGATCTATGGTTATCCCTTGAATTTTTTTACCGCTTTCAAGATCGATTACTCCGTACCATACTTTGAATTGCGGAATGATGGCCGTCTGCTGATCCGATGCTCCAGGGATCAAAGTCTCGTTCTGCTGTGCAAGAACCGCAGACTGTACACTATTGGCTGCACTTTGATTGGTTTCAACTTTTGCAAGCGAATCCGTAATATTGGTTTCATTCGTTTCGGCATTAGCCGTATCATTTTGTTCAACAACCTGAACAGACGATGTGGTAAGGTTCATCACATCTTCACTCGGGGCAGCCGACATTTTGCCCTGTAAGAAATATCCGCCGATCATCAAAATAATAATTAATACGGTTCCGGCGACAATCCATTTCGGTTTTGAGTTGGATGCTGCCTGCAAAATAACCGATTGTTTCGGAGCAAGGACGGTCGGATTGCTTTGGCAAAACAGCAAATATTCTTCTTTAATGCCACTAAGATCAATATCATACTCACGTTCTAAGATAGAAATATATCCCATAAACTGGACCCGCCCGATCTGAGCATAGGATTTTGTCAAAACCAACTCAATCTTATCGCGGGAAATATGGGTCCGTTCATGAATCTTTTCTGTCCCAAGAGCCTGTAAATCTTCGAACGTGTTGTATTGTTTCATCTCATTCTCTCCATCAAAATTGCGCCGGCAACACCGACATTCAAAGAATCAAAATCATGCGCCATCGGAATCGAAATACCGATATCAAGGCTTTTCTGGACTCTGCCGCTTAAGCCTTCCCCCTCATTACCCAAAACCAAGACCCGCTTTGCGGCAAATGAAGCTTCACGAACGTCAACCCCGTCCATTACCGCTCCGTAAATCTGAAATCCTGCCTGCTTCAATTCATGCAATACATCATGGATATTATGAACGATGACCAACGGCATATCCAGTGCGGCACCGCTACTGGTTCGGATCATCGCCTCTAAATTCGGCTCTTTAATACCGCTGATAACCAACGCCTGAACCCCCAACGCATACGCGCTTCGGATAAGCGAACCGATATTTCCCATATCGGTAATCGAACTCAATACCACGATAAAATCGCATTTCTTGAGAAACGGGGAGGCGTACGGCACTACCTGAGAAATCTCGGCGATAAACCCCTGATGGTTCCCACCCTTTACCATTGACTGCGCCGCTTTTTCGGGGATCCGCTTAATCTCAAAACCCATTTTCATGAGGAGAGAATACTCTTTTTTATCGAGCTCTTTTGCCAAATAGAGAACCTTAATACGCTCCCTGTGACGCTCTATTGCGTAATAAACCGGTTGTTTTCCATAAATAATCATGAGGTATTATATCCTAAGATTTCATGAGGCGTGTATAGCACTCTTTGGGATTTTCACCCGTAATTTTGGCAATCAGTTTCGAAGCGGCTTTTTTTGGGATATCAAGGGCAAGAATATCCTGCTCACTCAAGGATGAACTTTTCCCCTCCGAAGCTTCAATTACAACGACCCATTCCCCCCGAATCTCTTTTTCCATTTGGGGTAACAATTGCGATGCGGTGCCCCGATAAAATTTCTGATACCTTTTCGTAAGTTCTTTGGCCAAAAAAATACGCCGTTCAGGAGCCGCAATACTAAGTTCGCTCAGTAATTTATCAAGGCGTTTCGGTGATTCATAAAGTATTGTCGTATAACCGTTGAAAAGTGCTTCTTGCAGGGCAGATGATCTGTCGTTCCCTTTGTGGGGCAAAAAGCCGAAAAAAAGCATTTTTGTCTCCACAAATCCGCTGGCGACGAAGGCGGTCAATGCGGCATTTGCCCCGGGTATTACATCATACGCAATTCCGTGATCGAGACAATAGCGAACCAGCATCTGTCCGGGGTCGCTGATCCCGGGCATCCCGGCATCACTGACATAAACAACGTTTTGATCAAAAAAATCAGGGGTCAGCGAAGCGACAAATTCGGTTTCGTTATGGGAATGGAGACTGATAAACTTTGGATCACATGTTGTTAATTCGTAGCGTTCTTTAAGAAGGTGAATCAACTTTTTTGTAACACGGGTATCTTCGCATAACAGTATCTGTGCCTGAGAAAGAGTTTCGAGGGAACGTAAAGAGATGTCGGCGATATTTCCGATAGGAGTTGGAACAAGAGACAGCATTGTTATTCTCAATTTCTGCCTCAAAGAGGCTGGTTCAGTGCCTTTTCGGCAAACGTAGCCAAAGGATTTTCTCCTTTGGCACTCAAATTATGAGTTAAGTGCGTAACGTTTTTTGAATTTATCGATACGACCTGCCGTATCTACTTGACGCTCAGAACCGGTAAAGAACGGGTGACATGCGCTGCAGATATCAACACGGATTGAATCTTTTGTGCTGGTTGTTGTGAATGTGTTGCCGCATGCGCAGCTTACTGAACATTCTACAATGTTCGGGTGAAGATCTTTTTTCATCAGTTTACCTTGTGATCGACGGCGTTGTACGTCGGTCTGTATAGTTTTATATCCGTACGGGGGCGGATAATTGAACGCGAATTATAACGAAAGAATTCTTTTTTTACAATAAGCGTGACGCAATCGCCACTGCAGCCGTCTCTGAGCGTAAAATCATCGGGGAGGGGAAAAGGCGGATTCGATGATTCGAAAACACTTTCCGCTCACTCTCGTCAAATCCCCCCTCACATCCGATGACGACCGTCTCTATCGATTCGTCCGAAGAACCGAGCACTTCACCGCCGAAATCCAATACTACGGCATCGTTATGCTCTTTTAAAAAGGTACTTACATTCGGCGATTCGGAGAGTTCGATCAACGACGTCCGTCCGCACTGCATAATGGAACTCTCCATAATGCGTTTGTACCGCTCAAAATCAAGACGAAAATTTTGCTGAGACCTTCGGCAATGAATAAAAGTGATTTTCGACACGCCAAGCTCCGTGAGCATCGGCAATGTTTTCTCAATCGTTTTCGGGTCAACCAAACACCATCCGATATGGAGCCGATGATTGCTTTCACTCGGAGCATGGTGATGACTCTGCAATGAGAAATAGGCATACCGCCCGTCCGTCCGCTCCAAACGATAACGGTACTCTTCGCTTAATCGCTCGCGTGAACGAAAAGCGATCAAATCTCCCGTTTTATGGCGTCTCACCTTTACAAGGTATTTGTAATCGTCTCCCGAAACACTCAGTTCTTCTGCACCGACAGTATCGTGAAGGAGAAATTTCATTGCGCCATCATCCACAAGGTAATCGCGATTAATAAACTCATCTCTATACCCAAAAAGCGGAATGCTTTTTTCTTGTAAAGGGCAAACGCCCCCTCTTGGGTAATATCGGTTTTGCGCTTAAGTGTTTTATAACGCTTGGCTTCGAGAATAATCATCAGTATAGCGATCACGATCATCGCGCTATTGGCGAAGGTAAAGTGAAGGTGTTTAGCCGCCATCATCACCGCGCCGGTAAAAAGGATTAAAGCGATAAGCGAGCTGGAAATCGGCATCACGATACGCATCCGCTTCGAATAACGGACAATATGATGGGAAAGGGACAACATAACGATGTTGAAAAGGACAACCCCCATCAAAACAATAACTCCGAAATAGTGGATATTCAATCCGGCTGTGTACATAGCTTCCATAAAGGGGATTTTACCTTAAATTGCCTATAATGACTCCCTAAATGTTCCTGATGCATGAATAATTAATGCATAATAAAGAGGAATACCCAAGGAGACAGAATGGCGATCAGCGTAGAAGAGGCACTGAAACTGATTTATACCTTTGCGTTACCGACACAGACAGAAATTGTCCCGATCGAAAACGCTATCCATCGTGTCCTCTGCGAAACCATCACCGCTACCTATTCTCTCCCTTCCTTTGACAACTCTGCCATGGACGGCTACGCCGTAAGAACGGAAAATGCCGGCAAAACACTGATGCAGTCATGTACTATTTTTGCGGGAGACGGCAATGATATCCGGATGGTGGAAGATCAGTGCATCCGTATCATGACGGGGGCAAAAATACCGCAGGGGTGCGAAGCGATCGTTCCGATCGAAGAGGTGAGCGTTAACAAAGATCAAGTAACCCTTCCCGCCGTTATCAAGCCCTCCCAGCATATCCGCCTCAAAGGCGAAGACATCCAATCGGGGATGGTACTGCTTGAGAAAGGGGTGATGCTTCATGCCCACCACATCTCTCTGCTCGCATCGCAGGGGATTACCCATGTCAAACTCTATAGACGCCCCCGTGTCGCCCTCTTCTCATCGGGCAATGAGCTTAAGATGCATTATGAAACACTCGGAGCCAATCAGCTCTATAATACCAACACTCCGACCTTTGCGGCACGTACCGAGGAACTCGGATGCGACGTTATCTTTACCGGAACGGCGGAAGATACCCTAGAGTCGATCCAAGAACACATACGCCGCTCTTTGAACGCCGATTTGATCATCACCTCCGGCGGAGTCAGTGTCGGGGATGCCGATTTTACGAAAGAGGCATTCACCTCTTTGGGGTTTGAGACCGCTTTTGAATCAGTAGACATTAAACCGGGTAAACCGACGACATTCGGCCGTATCGACGATACCGTCATCCTTAATCTTCCCGGCAATCCGCTTGCTGCGGCGCTGTGTTTTGAACTCTTCGGGCAGAGTACGATTCTTTCCCTCAGCGGCCGAAGCGACAAATATCTCTCTACCATCACAACCGGTATCGGCGAACCGTTCAAAATGAAAAAAGGGAGACGCTCGCTGATACCGGGATGGTTTAACGGAGAAAATTTCATCCCAAGCCCTAAATTCGGCCCCGGCATGGTGTTGCCCCTCTCTACCGCTAACGCATTTATGATGGTGGATGAAAAAGTAGAAGGATTTGAAGCAGGATCGGCGGTCAAGATCATCCCGACGCGCTGGTGTATGAGTTCAGAGGTTCAGAACTCTTTGATAACGTTCTAAACGGTTTTCGGATTCACGAACGGTTGCCCCGTTAAGATTTTCTCCCATAACTTCGGGTCGCTCCACCCCTCGCGCACTTCGTCGCTGAATGCTATCGCATCAAGCGGAATCGTCCCCATCAGTTCCGAATAGGCATCTTCCTCGAACGCCTGTGCGTAGCCTGTCTCCGTTTCGTGGACGATGATGCTGTGAAGTTTCACACCTCTCTCGCCGTTCACCATCCGTGTCGACGAAAGGAGCCGATCGATCATCAAAAACAATACGCGGCTGAACTGTTCGCATGAGGGGGAAACGGGAAGGAGTACCCATCGATTGGAGTGTGCTTTCATCGAAGCGATGTACGCAGCATCGTCTCCGTCCCAAATCGCGACGCCGTGATCGAAACTGTCGATCAGCTCTTTCATCCCCCGCTTCATAAGGCCGAAGTCATAGATCATCTGCCCCTCATCGAGGTATTTGGATTCAAAGAGCACTTCGACTTTGTACGAATGTCCGTGAATCGATGCACGGCACCGCTGTGTCGAGCATCCGCGTACAACGTGGGCATTTTCAAATTTAAAAAGTTTACGGATAATCATAGATTCATTACTTCTTATGCCGCATGGCTATCGGTTTGAACAAATTTCATGTGCAATGACAATCCGCTGAGTTCCAATCCATGCTTCCAACACAATGCACCCGCATCGATAAAAAACTGATCGAAAAATGTTTTATCTTTGAGCGGTTCACTCAATGAGGTACCAAAATCGAGTAAATAGGAGAGATCCGCAACTGCTTTACTCCCATCGGAAAATTCCAATCCAATTTTATAACCTTCGTCTTGTGTCGCTTTTATAATTTTAATCATTATCGGCTCCAGGGATACGAAATAAAGGTTGTAGTTTCAATTTCATCATAGCTAATTTACACCCCTTATTTTGATCCAAGATTCGGATATACAAGAGATTTTAAATATTCATCGATTCGATCATTAGTATAGTCGAAAACATTAACCGACAGTTTTTCAAGTTTTGATCGACTCTCTTGACCACTTGCACTAAGCAAATGACGAGTATTCAAAAAATCGTATCGTTCATTTGTCCTAATTAAAGATGGGACATTGATAAATGCGCGAGCAACATCATTGGAATTTTCTATACTTCCTAGTAATGAGTGGTGTATTTGCTCGGTTTTTTTGTTCATAAAGTCGAGATTAAACCCTTTAACTTTTGAACGCTTAACAACAATCTGCTTTTTGTAATCGCTTAACACAATCTCTTCAGTCTGTTTAATGATTCGTTCGATAGGCGACTCTTTTGCTTCGATTTCAAATTTATGTCCCACATAATCATAAAACAACTTATCACAAAGTGCTTCCTCAGATTCGTTGCCTGAATAAACCAACTGAAAACTTGTGTCGAGAATATTTTTGTATCTATTGGAAATATTATCCAAAACAGTCTCCAAACCCATTCTTTCCTGTAAATATTCATCCAGAGAGTCTAAAGAGTTTTTCAAAACTTTGGATTCAACCAATGATGGACAATGCAATTTGGCAATCTCTTCACTGTGCAATAGCCGATAAAAAATCTGCCCTTCATCGTAAAGTAAAATACCTACATTCAAAAACTCATAAGTCTGAATTTTCGGGTAATATCTGACGATATGGAATCGCCGATTACGTTTATTCAATTGTTCTGGATTGAAATTATGTTTTTTGAAAAAATCTTCCATACCGCCACCTCCTTTTTAATATAAGCAATCACACTTTGCATGAGCATCAGTCTCAAAAATTACATTGCTTTTAATTCTTTGTGCCACTATATCGGCAATTTGATCTCGATACTGCATCGGTTCCCACTCCATTTCTGTGGGAAAAGTATCAAAAATCGTATCAATAATTTGACGAATTTTAACGCTATCGCCCTTAATATTTCGCCCTCTTTTTACAATAGGTTTAACTGGATTCCGAAATAAATACCGTCCCGATAGTGTCGCATTACAATTGACTACTTTACCTAATTGTAACGTGTCTTTCAATTCTCCATCAATAATTTTGCTATATGCTTTACCATCTGCCAAAGCATTACCAAAATCTATCGCATAAAACTTTCGTTTATCCCTCTTGTCTTGAAGGATATTTGGATTACTCGTTGTTCGATCACAGTTAAGAATATAATTGTCAATATGGACAATATCTTTGAGAAACTTTTGGTTATTGATACCGTTTAATGGCTCCATCGCATCATGTAAATATTCAATCCCGATATTCACACCCTTCGAATCACGGATATAATCAAGTGATTCTTGTTTTATTACTCTTTCTCCACATGCAGTTTCCGCCGCTTCAATAAAATTATCATCGATCCAAAGATAAACAACTTCTTGAGGAGCTATTGAATAACCTAATGCACTTAGCATCTGATACGCCAACATCTCATTTAAAATCCCCAATGATTTCGGCTGCATCCCGTCTTCTTTGGTCTTTAAAACATATTCCACTCCATTAGCTTGAACGATAATAGGGCATGAACCACCATAGCCAGCATCTTTGACTATTTTCTCAATACGGTAAAATTTCACATCTCGCATCGATTCAGTATTCACTGTCAAACACCCTTCTTGTCATTGATTTGCTTAGCTAATGCGGTAATACGCTCATGACGATTATCATAAAGTATTTCCAAAACCAATGACATCATTTCATACCCGTCAAAAATATTATCAATTGTCATTTCCTCATCGCAATGGCTTCCTGAATTCCCAAGCCATTTGATTGCTAAACAAATTTCTTTAATCTTGGAATATTCACCCCCCAGTAGATTAATCCGTCTATGAAGACTGTGAGGCTCACCTTTTTCATTCACTTGTTCTACACCAAGATGATTAAGCAAGCATTCCAATGCTATTCGAATTTGATTGGCAGCTGCTGATTTATTAGAGAAAGCAAATGAGAATGAAGCATCCAAAGCTTTTTTGACTTTATCGGGCGTTTCTTCTGGAGCAATAAAAAACTTCAATGGAGGATGAAAAAATAAAGGTTCGTAATATTCGTAGTATCCATAGTCTTCCCCATTGTAATCTCTTTCTACTCCCCCCTTCCCTAAAATAGAAACGGTCTCTTTGCATTGTGGATTTGAACAGATCAATATTCCACTAAATGTAAGCCTTATCATTTCAGGGTCAAACCACTCTTCATGGTATTCTTTTTTTGTGTCAGCAGTTTGACCATCATTGAATTGTTCAGGGACAATATGTAAAACACTGGTTTGGCAAGTAGGACAAATCCAACTTGGGAGATTGTCTTTTGTAAAGTATTGCCGGTAGGTCTTACGATTTATGGTCATTGTTCAAACGCCTCTTTAAAAATTACCTGTACCAACATTTCACTAAAATATTTGATTTTTGATTATAGCTTATTTAAGCAAACTCTAAAAGTGATATATAGTTTCCAATTTACAAAAAAAAGCGCCAAATTCTAACAATGGCCTTGATATGTAATACGTATTTATAACTTCTTTTACTGCTTATTATCAGAATAATTTTTAGTTTTTCTGTACTTTAGAATGGTTCAAAATGGTCTAAAATGGTCAATTTTGAAGTTTTCTTAAAATTTTATAAGCCTTACAAATGCCTATTTCATGGAGGTTTAGCCCTATTTTAGGACTATGCGATTTTAGACGCCTTTGTTTTGATCCCAGATACGTATATGAAGACGGTCGGAGTAGATAAACCCCCGCCGTTTGCAAAACTCGATCACCGCTTCACAGTTGGCTTCGATATGGGCTTTGTCCCCGCCCAGCGGCATACAGTACACCGGAGTATAGGGATGAGATGCGATAATCTCATCAATTTCCGATTCGATATGGCTCACGAGTGAGGGTTCATCGACCGTGAATTTAAAAAAACTCTCTTTCGCATAGGTGATAATCGTCCCGTACACTTCGGGTTTTACCCGTTTCTCCAACGGCTCGCCGCTGTTGGAGAGTTTGACCGACAATGCATAGGTTGCCTGCGAATAAAAAGGGTAGCGCTTAAAATCGGGGGCAATCGTCGCATTGGTCTCAAATGTCACCCGATGTCCGTGAGAAATCAGATACTCAATGAATTCGACAAAAATCGGCTCATTGGCGTAAATCAGCGGCTCTCCCCCGGTGAGCACGACATCCACGTGGGGAGGAAGACGATAACCGTTCATAATCCAGATCAGGCTTTGCAGCTCTTCGATCTCCATCCACAACTCGCCGAAAGCCTTGCGGTCAACCGCATAAACGGTATCGCACCCGAGAATCTCCGATCCGTCCGGTGCGCTCTCAGTGCATCCGAACCCTTCGCATTTGAGGTTGCACCCTCCGAAGCGGAAAAACAGCGACGGTACCCCCGTATATTTTCCCTCACCCTGAACGGAATAAAAATGTTCTACTAAATATAACATCTTTATCCCCCCGTTTCGTAAAATGCACGGTTAGACTGTTCGGTATCCCCTTCGCTCCAGCGGTTTTTCTCCGGCTTGGTACGTATAACCTCTTTGAGCACTAATGCCGCTTCGCGGATATCGCCGCGGCGAACCGCGTCACGAATCGACATCGCTTCGTCAAAATAAAGACACGGTATCAGATTCCCTTCCGCCGTGAGACGGATACGGTTGCACTTGGTGCAAAAATCGTCTTTATGCGGTTCGATAATCCCGAACTCATAGCCGTCTTCGAGTTTATAATAGTGCGAGGGGGAGTGGCCGTCGAAACCCTCGTCTTTATACGAATAGCGGCTTCCGATGATGCTGAGAAGTTCAGGGCTCTGCATCCCTTTGATATTGACCTCGGCGTGTACATTTTCCATATATTCGATAAAACGGACGACCATGCCGCGCTCTTTGCAGTATTCTAAGACATCGAGCACTTCGCTCTCGTTCATCCCTTTCATCGGAACCATATTCACTTTAACCTTGAAACCGACTTTCAAAGCCTCTTCTATCCCAGCCAGAACATTCGGCAACACGTCCTTTTTAGCGATCGCTTCAGCGACTTCCGGCTTTAAAGAATCAATTGAGACATTGAGTCGGCGCAGCCCGGCATCGTAGAGCTTTTGGGCTGAACCTTTGAGCAAAAAAGCGTTCGTCGTCATTGCAAGATCGATATCGTTTTTATAGTCGTAAATCATTTTGATAAACGTATCGAGATCTTCGCGAAGAAGCGGTTCTCCTCCGGTGATACGAATTTTTTTGACCCCTTCGTCAATTGCTACCTTGATAAATTCAAACAGTTCTTCAAAGCTGAGTAAATTCTCTTTCGGTACCCACGAAAAGGGTTTTTCTGGCATGCAGTATTGGCACCGAAAATTACACCGTTCCGTCACCGAAACACGTAAATAATCGACCGTCCTGCCGTAACTATCTATTAACACGACTATCCTTGAGAAATCCTATGATTAGGAGCGATGCGCGATAGTATCTAAAAGTTGTTTTGAGTTTTATTTATCGAAAGAATTAGAAGAAGGAAAATCCCCCGGAGGGGATTGTTTTTACCAGCCGCGCACGACTGCGTGACATGCAGTACACGCGTTGACGATATCGGAATACGATTGATGTGCTTTTGAATACTGTTTTTTCTCCAATGCTTTTAATAAGTCATTAGAAGCAGTATCAATCCGTTTAGCCGCATTGAAAGCGATATTGCTCATGTGCTGCTTATCTTTTGGAAGATACTTTTTTGTAGCTTCCATATCATGAAACAGTGCGTCCGCTTTTTTAATTTCGGCCACACCGCTTTTAATCAAGGCAGGGGTGTTATACAAAAATCCTTTTTGGACGTTGCTAAGACCGCTCTCCATTTGGCTCATATTGCTGGCCATTGTTTCATCCGCCATGACGCCGGCACTGAGGAGTGCCGATAATGCTAGAATTTTAATCATTTTCATCCATTACTCCTTAGTGAACTTCTGACCAGATTTTGCGTTTCCACAAATAAGCCAAGATTGCAAAAATAATTGAGTAAAGAATTACCCATACACCGAGAGCTTCACGCTCCGCTTTTTTAGAGTCACCGACCTCTTCCATATAAGCGATAACTTCTTCCTGTGCTTTTTCGCTCAAGCCCACACGCGGCATAGAAGTCCCTTTAAGAAGGATTTGAGGGTCATTAATGAAACTGTGGAGATAGTGCTCACCACGGCTTTTGATGTATTGAGACAAGTCAGGAGGAGTTGCCCCCATGTGCTCTTTAATCATATTAGCCGGAGTTGATGCTTCGATACCCGCATATTTCATGCTATGGCATCGTCCGCATGCCGCTTCGAAAGTCGATTTGTGCCCTTCCACATTGTCGGCAACTTTTGGAGCAATCGACTGCAAGTAAGCGACAACGTCCATAATATCCTGAGGAGACATCCAGTTGTATGACGGCATCGGGAATGCTTTCCCGCTTTCAGGGTTATATTTATGCTGTACGTGCATCGCCGTTACCGGATCAAAAATGAAATTTGCCAAGTAATTTTTATCGTAAATACGACCCGCATCACTTAAATCCGGCGGAACGACACCGTACGAAGCCGCAGCATCAGCGTTCGGCATCATCGCAGGGTGACCCGCTTTTTCAATCGCATGACACGCGATACAGTTTGCTTCTACCAGCACTTTACCGTTGTCAACGTTACCCGCTAACGACGTATCGACGTTTTTAACGTCTTGGAACGTAAAGTCTGCCGGAGCAACTGCCGGATGCATAACACTGTGTGCATACGGCTCAATCCCGTAATATGTAATGCCGACAAGTGCAACAAGAACGGCTAAAATTTTAAATTCTTTCATTTTTTACCCTTCACTTTCCCAGCTTCGGCTTTTGTAATAAACGGCAATGCGATAAAGAGGACGAGGAACGTCAATGACGCACCGAAACCTACCCATGCATTCGGTCCCGTAGGAGGCAATTTACCGAATTCGGTCAATACCATCAAGTCGGCAATCAACAACCAGAACCAATATTTGAAATACGGGCGTTGATTAGCGGGTTTAACGACCGGTGAGCGATCCAACCACGGTATTACCAAGAAAATAGCATTGGCAAAACCAAACGCCATCAAACCTAAATCTTTCCCTGAGATACCCGCAATTTCAAAGAACCAACCGCGCAATACTTCGTATGACCACAAGAAATACCACTCAGGATAGATGTGTGCCGGAGTTTTAAGGCCGTCTGCTTTATCAAAATTGATAGGATCCATCGCAAAACCGTAATGGAAGAAAACCAGATAGAAAAAGAAAATTAAAAAGACACCCAAAACAAAAACGTCTTTTGATAAAAATACCGGCCAAAAAGGAATAACTTTAGAGTGTTTTTTGTCGCCGGCTTTGTATTTTTCCGCTTCTGCATCAAAATCAAAGAATTCACCTTGCTCATTGTTGACATGAGGAAAACGGAGTGCGTAAAAGTGCAATACGATCGCACCGATAATCGCCAACGGAATCAACAAAACATGAAGCATAAAGAAACGGGTCAATGTTGAATCGGCTACATAGAAATTACCGCGAATCCAAACCACCAGCTCATCACCGATTACCGGGATACCGCCGAAAATTTCGGTAATAACGTACGCCGCCCAGTATGACATTTGTCCCCATGGAAGCATATACCCGCTGAACCCTTCTGCAGAGAAAAGCATGAACAAGAGCATCCCTGAAATCCAGATCATCTCACGCCCTTTTTTGTAAGAGCCGTAATAGATACCGGTAAACATATGGATATAAATAATCAAGAAAACAACCGATGCACCCACTGCGTGAATGTGACGGAACAACCAACCGTATGCGACTTCCTGCATAATTGTGTAGTTAACACTGTCAAACGCCATATTGGCATCCGGTTTATAGTACATCAAAAGGAAAATTCCCGAAACGACCAAAAACGTAAACAATACGGTCAATAAGACACCCATCGCCCACAAAAAGTTGATATTTTTTGGAATCCAATATTCTGTCATCATCACTTTTGCAAAGTTGACGACACCTAAACGCTGATCAAACCACTCGAGCATCGAGTCTGCTTTTTTAAATTCTGCCATCAAGATCCCCTTACGCTTTTGCCGTCATTTTTTTGTATTCCGGCCCTTCTTCACCCAAAACAAGGGTTACACCGTCAAGTTTGAACGGAGGAATATCAAGCGGACGAGGTGGAGGTCCAAATGTCTGTACGCCATCGGCGCTATACTCGCCCCCGTGACAGGCGCATTTGAATAACTTTGTATCCCCTTCGTAGCCAGGGATACAGCCTAGATGGGTACAGAGCCCGATCATTACTGAAAAGTAGCTGTCACCGATTTTGACGCTGCGGCCATCCGTCGGTTTCATATCGGCACCGTATTTAAGAATAAATATCGGCTTACCGCGCCATACGACGATTTCTAGTTTATTGGCTTCCAAGCCTGACACGTCAACCGTTGTAAAACCGGCTGACATGACGCTAGGAAGCGGGTCCCACGTCTTCTTCATCGCGATGAGAGAGGCTATGCCTCCGACAGCGGCGACGGCACCAAAGGCTTTTCCGATAAACCCTCTTCTGCTTTCATCCATCATTATCATCTCACTTAATTTGGAAATTTAACTGCCCATCATAAGTTAAAAAGGTTTAAGTTTCTATAAATCGAAAGTTTTTCTTATGAATTCAATTACTTTGATGTTACTTTTTTCGAATGTGTGATAAGTTTTTGATGATGCTGTTTTTATCCCTTGCATAAGCTGTTCTTGGCCGTAATTATCGACAATCGGGACACCGAGTGACTCAAATAAAGGAATAAACTCTTTGGTGTAATCGGGACGTTGAAGAAAAACAGGTTTTCCCCCTCCGGCGAGATTTTCTAAGACCGCTTGAGGAGACGCACTGACCAAGATTTCGCTCTGTTGTATAACTTTATCATATGATTCACATTCATGGATCGAACCAAAACTCTGTTTGAGAGTGTTTTCATATCCGAGAAAGTGGTAAAACCCCATCAACAATTCCATGTTGAACGGTTTAAATATCTCCTGATGTTTCTCCAAGTCTTTTTCATAATCGTCATCACCGAAAAAAAGTGCCGACGGGATGGTTTTAGGGAGAGGTTCAAAATAACGCCCATCAACGACGATCGCGTTGCAGATATTTTCCCCATCTAAATACGGCGAAATCAAAAATTCTTTTTCGTGCCGGGTGTCGGAGGGATCGTCGCTGATACGGATAAATGTTGAGAAAAACTGCGTCATATCATTCAACAGTGTCGGATTGATCTCGGCGGAGTCAAAAATCATTTTATCGCCGTGATGTGCGATCTGAGGGATATTTCGAACCAAGTCAACACCGACGGAGCGTTTTATACCGTACTCTTTGGCCTCCGCCGCGATCCGAAAATCAGAACACAACAATGTTATATCAATCTCTTTTTGGAGTTCGTTGACGATAGAAACGGCACGGTGGAATCGATCCAATCCGATACGGTGACCCGTATGGACGTAATAAAAATAGCGCATTATTTACCTTTTCCAGCCATTTTGATATAGATATGAAGAATATCGAGAGCGGCAGGGGTCATCCCGCTGATCTGCGATGCCGCCTGCAGCGTCGGCGGATTGAATTTATAGAGCTTGTCCACAATCTCGTTTGAGAGTCCCGAAACGGAACTGAAATCAAATTTTTCAGGGATAGAAATATGGAGCATTTTAGACATCCGCTCGATGTCGTCACTTTGTTTTTCGACATAACGGGCGTATTTGGCTTCGATCAAAATCTGCTCTTGGATATACGGATCCAGTTCTCCGAATTGCGGGATCAACTTCACCAATTTATCCAGTTCAAAACTTTTGCGTGAAACGAGCTGGGTCGCGGTGAGTTTATCGGTGATATGCTCCTCATCGATGGAGGCTAAAAATGCCAAGAACTCTTTGTTCGGAGTATAAATCGTCTCTTCGAGCAATTTTAGCCCCTCAGCGATTTGAGTCCGTTTCGTCTCGATACGTGCCATCTGCTCATCGTCTATCAGCCCTAACGCATGACCGTAACGTCCCAAACGTAAATCTGCCGTCTCCTCGCGAAGAAGCAGTCGGTACTCGGCGCGGGAGGTGAACATACGGTACGGCTCTTTCGTCCCTTTTGTGACCAAATCGTCGATCAGTACTCCGATGTAAGCTTCATCGCGGCGTAAAATGAGGGGTTCTTTCCCCTGCAGCGAGAGGGCGGCATTGATCCCCGCCATCATCCCCTGCGCCGCCGCCTCTTCGTACCCCGTCGTTCCGTTAAGCTGTCCGGCGCAATAGAGATTTTTAACCTTTTTCGTCTCCAGCGTGTGTTTCAGCTCGGTCGGATCGACGTAGTCGTACTCGATCGCATAGCCGTAACGGACGATTTTCGCGTTCTCCATCCCGTGAACCGAGTGGATCATGGCGCGCTGAACATCGGGCGGAAGGGAGGTGGACATCCCGTTAATATAACACTCGGTATTCTCCGCCGTCTGCGGTTCGATAAAGAGATGGTGACGTTCTTTGTCGCGGAAGCGGTTGATCTTGTCTTCGATGCTTGGACAATAACGCGGCCCCACCCCCTCGATCTGCCCGGTAAAAAGCGGGGCACGGTGGAAGTTCCCCTCGATCAGGCTGTGGGTCTCTTCGTTGGTGTAGGCGATGTAGCAGGGGAGCTGTTTTTTTGTCCGTGCGAATTCCTCGCGGTCGGTGCGGAAGCTGAACGGGTTCGGGAGCTCGTCACCGTCTTGTATCTCCATGACGCTAAAGTCGATCGAAGAGCTGTCGACGCGCGGGCAGGTCCCCGTCTTAAGCCGTCCGACATTAAGCCCCGCCTCGCGGAGCGAACCCGTTAGCCCTTTGGCCGGAAATTCGCCGAAACGTCCCGCCTCCTGAGTGATCTCGCCGATATGAACGACCCCGTTTAGAAATGTCCCCGTCGTCAAAATCACCTTCTTGGCACGGTATTCGTTCAGCAAATGAGTACGGACTCCGACCACAGCCCCCTCTTCGATCAAGAGAGCATTAACTGTCTCTTGTATAAGAGACATATTCGGGGTGGTGAGGATTTTGTTGCGGGCGATCACACGGTAGCGGTCCATATCGATCTGCGCACGGCTTCCGCGAACAGCCGGCCCTTTGGTGATATTGAGGATGCGAAACTGGATACCCGCTTCATCGGTCAACAGTCCCATCTCTCCCCCCAAAGCGTCAAGTTCCCGTACCAGATGCCCCTTTGCGAGTCCTCCGACGGCGGGATTACAGCTCGTCGCCCCCACCTGCTCTGCCAAAATAGAGACCATCAGGGTATTTTGTCCCATCCGTGCAGAGGCGAGTGCGGCTTCGATTCCGGCGTGGCCGCCGCCGACAACGATTACGTCATATGTCATAATTACTTCTTTACATAGATTATTAGTGCAATTATAGCTTCCCTTGTTGAAACCTATAAAAACTCCAAGGCAAAATCCTTTATAATTAAGAAAATATTTTGATGACGGGTGACACAAATGGATGGCTCAAGCACCAAAACATTAGAAGAGCTTCTCAAAAATTACAATCCGGAACCTCTCGAATACGATCCCGAGATCGACGGCGGGGACGAGTTTTTGATCCGTGATGAGTTACTGGAAGAGAAAGAACGGCTCAAAGACGTTGTAACCAAACTTAAAGAAAAACAGCGCGAAGCAAGAAAAGTACGCCGTTAAGAGCGCCTTGCTATAATCAGCCGAAAAAAATCCGAGGTTACCGACCATGTTGCACGATGCATTTGATGCTTTTAATGCCGAACGTTATGAAGAAGCTCTGGAGCTTTTTGAAACGCTCGCCCTCCAAAACAACCCGACCGCCCTCTCCTCACTGGGATATATGCACCAAAAAGGGCTGGGGGTCGAACCGTCACTGGAGCGCTCGTTTCAGCTCTATACCCAAGCCGCCGAGCGCAATGAGCCGACCGCACTCTATAATCTCGCGTTGATGTACGCCGACGGGGTTATCGTGCCGCACGATCAGTTCAAATCGTATGAGCTTCTTCTACGTGCCGCCGTCCTCGAATTTCCTCAAGCGCAGTTTGAAGCGGCTCTCGCATTGGAGCGGGGTTTGGGATGTGTCCAAAATTTCTCCGAAGCGGCATTCTGGTACGAAGAGGCGGCAAAACGGGGAAATGCCAACGCATTCAACAATCTCGGCGTCCTTTTTAAAGAGGGGCACGGAGTGGTACAAGACTACGCCAAAGCGTTTATCTGTTTTTCCCGTGCCGCCAATGCCAATCTCGCTGAAGGACAGTATAATCTTGGATTGATGTACGATCAGGGGCTTGGATGCGAAGCCGACCACGACACCGCATTGGAGTGGTGCCGAAAAGCGGCGTACAATGGCCACGAAAAAGCGAAAAATATTATCAGGACGTTGCAAGAAGAGGGTAAAATTGTATTTTAACAAAGGGGCATTATGTTTACGGGACTGATTCGAGAGATGGCAAGTGTCAAAAGTTTCGGCGGCAACCGCCTATCCCTCAAAGCCGAGCATAAACCCAAACTCGGTGACTCCATCGCCATCAACGGAACCTGTCTCTCCGTCGTGAGCATCGAGTCTGACGGCTTTTCTGTCGAACTCTCCCCTGAAACTCTAGCACATATCGCCACCGAAAAGCTGAGCGGCAAAGTCCATATCGAACCCGCTATGATGATGGGGGACCGATTTGAAGGTCATATCGTTCAGGGACACATCGACACCATCGGTACTGTTCGCTCCATCACCGATAACGGCAACAGCTATGACGTCATCGTCGATGTCGACTCGGAGTTTATCCCCCTTATCCCACCCAAAGGCTCCATCGCGATTGACGGGATCAGCCTGACGGTCAACGAAGTGATGGGGGACGCGTTCCGCCTCACCATTATCCCGATCACAATGCGCGAAACCCTCTTCGGAACCTATAAAAAAGGGACGCGGGTCAACATCGAAACCGATGTATTTGCCCGCTACATGCGCCATATTATCACTGCACCGAAATCAAAAGGGATGAGCTGGAACGATATCGACCATATCAGTGCATTGTACTAACTATGAAGACGATTGAACTCATTATGATGGCCGCTTTTATCGGCGGATTGGCCATTTCACTCTATAAGGTGTATCTTTTTCTCCCTCAAAAGCCTCTAGCCGATGATGACACGACACCCGAATCGGTTGCGCTTTTAGAGCGGATTATGGTCGAGTGCAACAATGCCCACGAGCATCTGGATGAAGAATCACTCTATCAGATGATGAGCGAGCACCACGAGTTTGATCACAAACACTTTTGGCGCTTCAATGAAAACCGCCTGCGCCACCTCATCGAACACTATCGCCTCAAAGAGCCGAATTTTCGTCGCTAATAAATGAATTTATCACATATTCTCCAAATAAGCTAACACTTTATTAAAAGGAATTCTTTCCTGCTCTATTCTATATGAGTTTTTCCCATCTTGCAAAAGTTTTTGATAAGCAGAATATTCATCTTTATTCAAAAATTCAAGCACTTTAAACGTCTTTTGAGTCGGTTCATCAACCCCAAGATGATAGTATTGTTCAAAGGTAACATCATCCATAAATATTGATACGGCATGTGAAAAATACCTTCTTAACTGCGATAAAATTGCAAATCCATCAATATCAATATCACCCCAGTAAATAATCTCCATTTGATCTAACCATCTAATCTCCTTGAACATCCCAATTCGATAGCCATGACCAAATATGACTATAGAATCAGAAAGTGGAGGAAAGGAGAGCATTGTAATCTTGTTTTCAACGATAAAAACACGTTTACAGGGAATATTAACGCGATTAAAAGTCTCAAGTGGTAAACTCATATCTTCTAAACCGTTAATGTAAAGTTTGGAATCCAAGATACGAAAATGAACCATCGTTTGAGGATATTTCAACCCATATTTTTTTTCAAAGCCATAATCGCTTAAAGAAGAAACAGAAGAATCTACAGGAACTACTATTCTACTCAGACACATGTCTATTAATTGTCGATGCTTTTCAATAAATTTGGTATCGACCCCCTCGATTCCAAGCTCGCGAATATAACATTTTGGATAAGGATGATTGACAAAAAAATCGCATACAGCTAAAAGCATATCCCATATTGCTGCATGTTCAAGCAGTAACATCGGTTTTTCAATTAAAAGTTCATATAGTTGAGAAAATTTTGAAATGCTCTTCTTATATCTCTGCGTAACTAAAGTATACTCATCGATTTTTTTCAAATAGTGTAGATATGATTCTATAGTTTCAAATCGAATCTTTACAGGCAGTTTTTGTTTACCTATTTGTTTAAACTCAAAATATTTATACTCTAGCGGAAAATTCAAATTTTCAAGTTTTTCAAGCTGATTTTTTAAACTTAAAAAATTTTGCTGAATATCACTTTGTTTAATAGTTTTTAAACTAATTTCATACGGGAAGCAGACTTGCTTTGTAAAATAGCCTCTAAACAAGTCCCCTGTCTCATAAAGACGCTTTACTTTTTTGAGTAGCACATCGGTTGGATAATAATCACTCATAAAATTTCTTTATTTTTTTGATATTCATCAATACTTAACGAAATAATGGAAGAGTGCATTCCATCTTGATTATGCACATAATGGACACTTTTTACAAAAGGTTCAATAACGTTTATTTTTTGTTTAGGTGTGATAACCAAAAGTTGTAAATGCAGTTTTTCAAAAAGAGTCAGTGCATAACGAGTACTCTCATCACTACCACGCCCAAAAGCTTCGTCAATCATTACAAAACGGAAAGAACGGCTTTGAATAGAATTATGCTCTAACCCAAATTGATACGCTAACGATGATGCAAGTACGGTATAAGCAAGCTTCTCTTTTTGTCCACCCGACTTCCCACCGCTATGCGCATAAAACTCTTTTTCACTGCCATCACTTGCATACCGTTCTATCGCACTAAAATCAAACCAATTACGAACATCCGTAACCAGTTTACGCCACTTTTTATCCACATCTGCGTGCCCTTCTCTGCCGTTGAAGCGTGCAATAATCTCTTTGATCCGCATAAATTTTTCTTCATCATAGCTGTTGTCATCACCGATTGCACCGCTCACCGCCAGCTTAAGCTCTTGATTAAAAGCTTTAATCTCTCCATTATTCGCAATCTCAGCAATCAATTCGATAAATGTTCCTTGATTGTATTCGATATCATGTAAAGACTGATTGATCGTTGCGATTTTTTTCTTCACCGCATCACGCTGTTGCTCCAATGAAGTTTGGACAATCACGATATTTTGTATTGTTTTTTCTTTAAATAGTTCTCGTAATTTCTTCTCGAATTTTGGTAAGTCATCTTTTTTCAATTGAGTAAGTTTTTTACGGTATTCGCTTAAAGTAGCGATGTCTACATCCAATTCTTTTGTCAGCACAGGAAACTCATTGCAAAATTGGTTCATCAATTTTATAAGTTTACTCTTACTTGTATCCAATCGATTATCTATAGTTTTAAGTTCCGTAATGATCTTGGTATCTACTCTATTTTCATCATTTCTAAGTTCGGATAGATCTGGCGTACCAATTTGTATCCCATAATCAACCATCAAACTGTCCATCTTTGCATAATTAAACCCCTCTATAATGACAGAGTCTGCTTCATCTAATTCCTCATGTAAATTCTCTATTTTCGTTTTATGTTTACCTATATTTTCATTTAACTTTTGAATAGATGACGTTTTCTTTTTTTCTTCTTCTTGTACTTTTGTAAGTTGCTTTTGAAGTGATGCCAAAATATCCGAACTTGATTCAAGTTCACGTTTCTCTTCTTCTAGTGTTTCGATATTGTTTGCATGAGTGAACCAATCAAGCAGTGTGAAACTTTCAAATCTTAAAAAGCTTTCTAAATTTGTACGCATCTGTTTAAGCTTTTCACGCTTACTCTTTGATTCATTTTGTCGTTTTGACAAAAAAGCAATTTTCTCTTGAAGTCCGTTACATTGCTCAATAATCGTGATTAACTTTTGCCCATTATCCCATCCCAATGCCCAACGAGATTTATCGTTTATTTCATATCTATCATCCTTTTCATGACGACTTTGAGACCCTTTGAACTGACCATTAAGACTTAAAGCTGTCTTGTTTCGACGAAATTCCTCCATATCTTCTACGCATGGGATATCAAATCTTTCGTTCAAAAGCTTTTGAACAATTCTAAAAAACGGACTATCTGGTTTGATAGATATTTTTCGCAATAGCGACTCTTCGGCATACTCATACGGAACACTATTTTTAGGTTGTTCAACCTTTAAATAAACGAGTTTTCCCTTCAAATGGGTTTGCTCTACATAATCACTCACACGTTGATAATACTCTTCTGTTACCAGCAATGAAAGAGCCGTATTTTGCATAACCCGCTCAATTGCACCTTGCCATTTTTCATCCTCCACTTGAACCAGTTCACCGACAAAAGGCAATTTTGTGATCTCAACCTCTAAAACTCTCGCCATCTCATCACGAATGCGCGAAACTCTTTGAGGAATATTGGAACGGTTATTTTCTAAATAGATTCGTTCATTCTCAAATTCTTCTAATTTTTCTTTCTCTTTCGAGAGAGAAACTCCATCTGCTATTAACTGCTGCTCGATTAAATCATCTTGATGACTAACGTCGCTGAGCTGTTTTGTTGCCTTACTTTGATTCTCTAAAAAATAGTTATTCTCTTGGTTTGAAAGTATTGGAAACTCAAGTGCTTTCGCAAGTGCGTTATAGCGATCTAATTGTCCTTTTTTTTCCTCTCTTTGCTCTTCTTGTTGTTTAATTTCCCCTTGAATATCATTGAGCCGATTACCGCCATGAGATTGCAATTCAAGGTTTAGATCAATAATTTTCTGACGAAGAGCTTCTACCGTTTGATTCTCTACTTTTTGCTCTGATTCGAGTCTGCTTAGCTCATTTTCATAATTTGAAAGTATTTGTTGTAACAAGACGATTTTATGGGTTGCAAAATATCCGCTAACATGTTCCTGTTTCTCTTCCAAATCACTTTTTTTTGCTGTATCGAATTCGTATTTAAGCCCCTCTTCATCGATGGGCGTCAAGAGTTCGATTTGTCTTTTCGCCCGTAAGACTTGATCATGAACATGATTTAGCTCGCTGAAATTTTGACATAATTCATTAATCTTGGTATCTATATCACTCGGTTCCAACATATGCTGACGAATAAATTCCGTCAAATTTCCAATCGATTTAAGAGATACCGTTTGATAAAAAAGGTTAAGGGCTTGTTCATTTTTTATCCCCATAGCGCGGCGAAATTGTTTTGCATAATCACTAAAACTTTCATGCACATCGGTATGCGGTAATTGTCTTAACCGCTTTTTTAACTCCTTAACATCTGAAAAACTTAAAAAATGCTTTTCGATACTCAAACTACTATGTGAAGTGACAAAAAATTTATTAACCTGCGATCCACTCAAATAAAAAAACTGTGCTAGTGTAAACGATTCATCAAATCCTTCATTTTCAAAACGTCCCAATAAAACACTATAATTTTTTTCATTTCGCAACGCTATCGCTTTTGCGCTTCCAAACGTGTCATCTTTTTGAGATTTATACTCACCGACAATATACGAATAAAGTGTCCGCTCTTTCCCCTCAGCACCGGCAGCTTTATTGTAAACGATTTTCTGATGCGGGACGATAAGCGTTGTCAACGCATCAACAATCGTAGATTTTCCCGAACCTATATCACCCGTAAGTAAGCCGTTATGTTTATCTAATTTCAAAATGACAATATTTTTATCGTACGTCCCCCAATTATACATTTCAAACTGAGAGAGCCTAAACCCAGCCAAAGTATCATCCGTCGCATAATCAAAACGCAATTCCATTACAATCCCTCTTGATACTCATGTATACGTGCGTCAAATTCATTCAACCATTCAGGATTGATAAATGCTTTAATTGCCCGTTTAATTTCATAATGTTCTTCGTTTCCCTTGAGCTTTTGTAAAAATCCCATCTCTTCAACTTTTTTGATGGCATTCTCTATTTCACCGACTTGTTTAATCTCATCAAATCTACCCTTGGCAAAAAGTTGCATCTGTCCTATCAAATCTGATTTACTGACAACCGCTTTTAAATCATCACTTTTCATTTCAAAATCAATCAACCGCTTACGTAAAAAAACCGATAATAAAGAAGCTTTATACCCAAGTTCACGTTTTTGAATCAGCTTCGGTAACGATATATCATCTTCTTCAAATTCGAGATTCTTTAAATAGGCAAATCCCTCATTCTCATCAACAATCACATCAAGACCGATAACTTCAAAATACTCTTTAATGATTCCATAGCTATTTCCACATAATTCAAAAAAAGCATTTTCATGATCATCTTTGTAAAATATCCCCTTCAAAAGAGACACAACGGCAAAACGGGCATTAGGGTTCATTACCTTTCCTTTGTAAAGATGATTTTAGGCAAACGGATACGTTTTGCATTGCCCTCAAAATCGATTATTTCAATTGATTCTATTTTTTCTTCGTCTACCATTACTCCACTACGGGTTTTAGCTAAACTCAAATACCCGATAATCTCTCCGATCCCTTTATGTACACTGTATAGATTCACTATGTCACTCAAACTACACTGGCTTTGTTGCATTAATATCGTATCAATATTTCGTCCCAATGCCTCTTCATCTACAAAGAATTGATTATAAAGTTCATATAACTCTATCCCGTCAATCTCGGTTGGTTGCACTTCATGACTAAAGGAGCGCTCTTTTTTAGGCTGATAAAGTCTTTTTTCAAAAATCGAGTCAATAGAAACTCGATCCCCAGCAATTTCCATAAAATTACGTTGTACTGGCGGCATTTCTTTAATAGCCAATGCCATCTGCTCAATAGACTTACTTAACTCCAAAATTCGGCGGTTTTCAACCCATACACGATCATCTAAAAAACGTCTCAATTGTTCAATAAGTTTTGATGAGACCCCATAAACCTTTTCAGCATTTTGTAACAATGCGTATTTTAAATCACTGAGCCGTTGCTCTGGATCCAATTGAACAACAGCATCAATCTGATATATTTTTTCAATCATTTCGGATAATTTATCGCTTTTATTCGGATCAGTCAATAATTGCCAAAAAGCGAAGAAACTCTTTCCTTGATCACTCTGACGTATACTCTCTTCTATATCAAAGATAGAGACCAACACATCTGATTTAGCATCTTCGTGCGTAGAAATCTTTTCCATCGCATGAGTGTTTAGTTCTTTAAACTTATATTCCATCTCGGTAAAATCATAAGTAAGTCTCTGTGCGATTTCAATGATTTGCATATAATGCTCTTTTATTCGACTGTCATCAAATCGCAAATCACGCTTCAGTTGAATAGCCTCAATTTTTTCATCAATCTCACTTTTTTGACGTTGCAATGCTTCTATACGTTCTTCATCACTCAATGAGGTTTCAAATTCCAATTTTTCAAGTAACTCAAAAATAATAGTGAATTTACTGTGGCTCCCTACAAACTCACGTTTTTCCAAAGATTCTACAAATTCTAATGCTTTATGTACATATGGGGTAAGCTCAAAAACTACTTCACCCTCACTACCATGATATCTGCGTAAAAAACCATGCTTTTCATCCGAAAAATCTTCTAAATAAGCTTTTGCATTTTTTACAAACATATCAGGATAACGTTCATTAATTTCAAAAAGATAATCGTCCATCCATTGTTCTATTTGACGTTGCTCAATACTTACTATTTTACGCTTAATAAAAGCCATATGAAAAAATGACATACTTAGCGCAAAATGGTCACTATTCAAAATTCTAAGAGTGCGATTCTGCTCTTTTAAGCTCTTTAAATATTCAAAATTCATAACGACTACTGCAAGCTTTTAAAGTATTCATTTAAACCCAATTCTCCACTCGTAACCCCTCGACCCGTCTAAATTCTCGTTCGTTATTAGTAACCAATGTCGCACCCTGACTCAAAGCATGAGCGGAAATTAATAAATCATTATTCCCTATGATTGTTCCATTTTTTTGCAGTGCCACCCTGATTTTACCATACTCCATCGCAGCATATTCATCAAAAGATAGCACCTCTAAATTGGACAAAAAAGCGATCAAAGCGATTTTATTTTGCTCTTTACGATTACTTTGACTCTTTTCCAATCCAAAAAAAAGTTCTGCTACACTAATCGTTGAAATAGATAGTCGATCATTTTTTTTCAACGTTAAAAACTTCTCTAGCACTGATTGCGATTTTGTGTTTATGATATAAATACAAATGTTGGTATCAAGCATATAATTCATGCAAAAAACTCATCACGTGTATCCATAGGCAATTCTTCTGCTCGTTCCATTACAAAATCGTCGCTGAACATTTCCAATGCTTGGCGCATATGATCCCACTTACTCCCAGTATGTGGAGATAAAAGGACATAATCGCCGAGCTTTGAGATATCAACCTCTTTTTCATTCTCAAAACGGTATTCTTTCGGAAGACGCACCGCTTGACTTTGTCCATTCTGAAATAGTTTTGCACGTACAGTCATAGCTCTCTCCTTAATTATATATACTAAAAAGTATATACTTATTTTCTATTGATGTCAAGATCACTATCGATAAGTGCTTTTATCGTCGGATTACAAGCGATTTTGTGCGCCATATCGACCTTCTCATATTCGACTAATTCCCGTTTTGAAGCGATCGTCGCATTGCGGTACCCCTCGCCCGTGTTGAGATAGACGTTCAATCCGTTTTCATACAGAGCCAGCCGCGTAGAAAGTGCCGTAGAATAGGTCGTGATTATCCCCTCCTTTCCCATCAGCCGCGCAATATCGGCAAAATATTCCCGTGTCCAAAGGGCGGGATTGACCAAGGGGCTGAACGCGTCCTGATAGCAGATGTCCCACTCCCCTTCCAACTCTCTCATCGCGATGCGCGCATCCATGATATCGACGGTGATTTGCGTCCGCTCATCCTCATAGCCTCCGAGCGTCGCGATGTCGGTGATGATGTTACGATACGGTTCAAAAATATCGGGATAGGGAAAATCGACGAGGGAAGCAACCAGATCGCCGTCGAGTTCGGGGGAGTAGATTTCAAGGGTCGTATCGGGGCAATAGGTATCGCGATAATAAAGGCTGAGGAGTGTATTAAAACCCAACCCGAAACAGATGTCGATGAGGCGGAGATGATCTTTCTCTCGGTGCAGGGCAAAAGCGGGTTCGATGTGTTTTTTGAGCGATTCGTTCAACGCCCCGTCTTTGGTCGAGTGGTAGTGTTCATCGTATTCACTGCTGTAGGCCGTATAACTTCCATCTTCACTTTGTACCCACTCTTTTGGCATCGCTTTCTCCCCGTCTATATCTTTGGGAAATTATATCTTTTCAAACCAATAACTTTAGAGGGGCTGCCACAGTGCTTTTATACCATACACGATAAATTGGGCTGCTATCGCTCCGACGACTAATCCCATAATCCTCGTCATGATTTTCAATCCGGTAATCCCAAGAACTTTTGTCAGAAAAATAGCATTTCTCAAGGTTAAATAAATAATCAAGCCGGAGATTAACACAGACACGACAAGTAATAAAATTTCTAAAAAATTAGAACTTTTTGCTTTAAAAATCATAAGGGTAGAGATCAGTCCGGGACCAAATAAAATGGGAATTCCGATAGGGATAACCGAGATGTTTTCTTTCAGCATCGCCACTTTTGATTCTTCAGGCGAATGGGATGTTTCGGGAATTTTTCCCTGTACCATATGAATGGACATCAAGAGCAAAATGATCCCACCGATCACCATCACCGAAGAGGGGGTAATCCCAAAAAGTTCAAAAATAGCGTTCCCCAAAAAAATAGTTATCAATGAAGCGATCATGACGGTCAACGTAGCTTTTTGACTAATCTCTTCCGTATCTTCTTTCGTGAGGTCAGAGGGTGAGGAGGAGATCATAATTGCGGCGGCGGCGATGGGATTTAAAATAGTAACTAAACCGACCGTATAATGCAGTAGTGTCTGCAGGTGAACAAAATAATTTAACTCCATTTGCTTTTCCTTAATTGTGACACTTTGAAAATGCGCATATTATATCTTTTCAACCCTCTTCTAGCTTTTTACCTTCACCAACTCTAATGTCGAAGAGGTAATTTAAAGCCCGTTTCCCCACATATGCATCTTCTTCGCCACAATCACATCATTCCCCGCTATCAAATCGGTGATCGTATTTGCCGCACGGAACTCCGCTTTTTCCAATAAAGCTTCAATATCCGATGTCTCCATCGCCTCTTTGGATTGGACAATGATAACCTCTGCGGAGTTTTCGAGCGATCGGTAGATGAGCTGTAACAGTTTGAGAGGAAGGGAATGGAGGTGCAAAACATCTTGCAGAACAATCGTCTCATAATCGCGGGTAGCCGAACGGATGGGGGAATTAAAATCTTTTATGACATCGCACTTGCCGAGCACGGTGGAGGAGTATTCGGTATGTTCACCCGGATAAAGGGAAAGATCGACCGTTGCATTAAAAGGCTCTAAATAGGTGCATATTTCTTCGGTAAGGGTATCAGAGTGAGAAGTCGCCACCAGAATTTTCATCTGAGGCGAGGTTTGAAAAAGATCGCAGAAGGAAGTCATAAAATTCACTTTTAGTGGATTTTCAAGCACTTATGTGCGTGAGCCTTGCGCTGAGCAAAACTCAGCGTTAGCGTAGCCAATCGGGATGTATTCCGATGGCGTCAAAATTATAATGATAAATCATGCAACTCGCGGAAAAGGTAGGCTTCGACGATATCGTCGATGGTACGCTGCGTATGAGCCACCAACACCATCATCTGCTTATCAATAAACTCCATCACCGGCTCATAGTTGTTCGTGACGATGACCGCATCGAGCCAGCCGTCGATTTGGGTTCGGTCGGTGTAGAAATTGATCTCGACGACCTTCCCCTCTTCGACTTCGACGGTTGCCCAATGTGTTGCGGTCAGTATTCCCGTGAGCTCTGACTCCTGGGTATCCTCTCCGTTCATCGGCAACAGAAGCAACATTATTTCTCTACCTTTGAAAGATCAAGCGCTAACGCTTCGTTATCCATGATATCGATATCTTTACGGAGCACTTCGGTCGCAATCGCTTTTGCATCTTCTAGGGAGTGCATTTTATAGGTTCCGCATTGATAGATATTGAGTTCAGGAATATCGTTTTGCGATTTTACCTCGAGGATATCTTTCATCGACGCTTCCCATGCATCGGCAACGACCTCTTCGCTCGGCGTTCCGATAACACTCATATAAAATCCCGTACGGCACCCCATCGGAGAGATATCGATAATCTCGGTAGAATCCGAGTTGAGATGATCGCGCATAAACCCTGCGAACAGATGCTCCAGCGTATGGATACCCTCCGGAGAGAGCGTTTTTTCATTCGGTTTGACAAAGCGTAAATCGAAAACGGTAATATCATCTCCCTTTGGGGTTTTCATCCCCTTCGCTTTGCGAACGGCCGGAGCGGGCATAATAGTGTGGTCAACGCAAAAACTGTCGAGTAACGGCATGGTTATCCTTAATAATTTATCTTTAATTGAAGCAATATTAGCATATTTCATCCCTGCATCGCTATAATTTGGCCATTAATAGAAGGAACTAACATTATGACAAGCCTCTTTGACGATACACTCGCCGCCCAATACCGAAACGACCCCCTTGCGATGCGTGTTTACACCTCTCAGCTTTTGGGTCAAAGCAAAGAACTGGTACTCCACGGCGGGGGAAATACTTCGGTGAAAATCGATAACACCCTCTACGTCAAGGGGAGCGGCTGGAACCTCGATACGATCGAAAAACCGGGGTTTTCTCCCGTAAATCTGGATGTGCTTCTGGAGATGGCGACGCGTGAGAGCCTCAGCGATACCCAAATGGTCGCTGAGCAGCGCGCTGCAATGAGTGATCAAAGCTTCCCGAATCCCTCGATCGAAGCGATCCTCCACGCTATCATCCCCTATGATTTTGTCGACCATACCCATGCCGATGCGATCGTCACCCTCACCAACACCCCAAACGGAAAAGCGTTGATTCAAAAGCTCTACGGTGCTAATATGCTCATCATCGATTATGTTATGCCCGGATTTGAGCTGGCGAAACATATTTATGAATTAACCCGTGATATCGAGTGGGGCAGCCTCAGCGGAATGATATTGATGCACCACGGTGTATTTACCTTTGATGATGACGCCAAACGCGCCTATGAGAAGATGATTGATCTCGTTAGCGTTGCCGAAGCGTATCTCGCTGAACACGTCACATTGGCGTGCGGTGATTGTGAAGGAAAAGGTGATCCGAGTATCGCGACATCGGTCGGAATTGAAGCAGCAAAACTTCGTGGATGTGACCTTTTTCCCCTCCTCATCGACTCACCCCGCGCTCAGCTTTTTAGTATTCTTCCTAATCTCGAAACCCTTGTCAAAAAAGGGGGATTGACCCCCGAACACGTGATCCGTATCAAACCGTTTCCTGCGATCATCGACGGCGATATCAGCTCAGGAATCGCAAAATTTGCAGAAGAGTACAAAAGCTATTTCGATGCTAATGCCTCCTCGGAACACATCTGTCTCGATCTTGCCCCCCGCTATACAGTAATCAAAGGGGTTGGGATAGTCGTGTTAGGCAAAGATGAAAAAGAGTCCCGTATCATCGGCGATATCGTCAAACACACGATTACCGCCATCCTCTCGGCTGAGCAGCTCGGAGGATGGGGATCTCTTACCCTGGCTCAAATGTTCGAGATGGAATACTGGGAACTAGAGCAGGCAAAATTGAAGAAATAATTCCCCGTTCGCCCTGAGCCTGTCGAAGGGTATGTTCATGGTTCGACAAGCTCACCACGAACGGAACTAAAAATCAAACAAAAAGGAAAAAAATGAAAATTACGAAAAAAGTGACCTTTATCGCTAAAGAGGAGCACATCGCTACGGTCAAAAAACTGCTCGAAGATATGGTAGCCCCCTCACTCAAAGAACCGGGATGTCTGTTCTACTACATTTTCCAATCACAGAATAATCCGCGCAAATTTTTCGCCGTCGAATCATGGGCTGATGAGGCGTCGCTAGAAGGGCACAAACACACCGAACACTACGCCTATTACAAGTCCCATTATGAACCGTTCGTCGACGACAAATATACCGAAGAGTTAGACCTTCTCGATGAAGAGGCGTATGGGTTTTGATTCTGCCTCGACAGAGGCAAGCTTTAGTGCCAGAGCGGCGAGCGTAACCAAGTGGGTTTTACTCACTTGGTGTTCTAATTAATGTACGCCCGGAGCCTTCCACATCGGCTCCAAAATACCTTCTTTTACTAACTCCATCTGTTTAGAATAGACTTTAAGCCATTTCTCTTTGATCTCACTATACTGTGCATGATTCAACATATTCGGCTCATAGGTACGTTCCATTTTGACAATGTTTTTTCCCGCTTCGTCAAAACCGTTATACACTCCCGCACCGATTCCCGCAGCCATCGCGACACCCAATGCCGTCGCCTCTTTGACCACCGGTACTTTTACTTCCAATCCCGTAACATCGGCAAGAATCTGCGACCAAAGCGCTCCGTTGGATGCTCCGCTGGCAAATGTAATCGAGCTTGGAGAGACTCCGCTGAACGCTTTGATGTTTTCCAAATTGATCACGCTGACGATGCACGCATTCTCTTCCAAAGCCCGAAACATCGATGCAACGTTGTATTTGCTCTCATCCAGCCCAAGCCCGACAAACGATGGGGACGCGTGTATCCACTCGCCGTAGTTCATCCTGTCGCTGAATATCGGTGTGATGCCGTACGACCCTACTGGGATAGAAGAAGCCATCGCTTCAAGCTCGCTGTAGCTTTTCCCGCATCCGAGTGTGTTGCGAAACCATCGCATAACAAGCCCCGTAAAAAAGGTGATCCCCTCTGCCTGTGACATCCCACGAACCACATGCGGATTAACGCGCAGTAACATATCATGAGATAGGTTGGCATTGCTTGGGATATTGACCACCTGCTGCCAAAAGCTCCCCCCCAGGACGACTGCATCGCCGAGCTTTGAAGCACCCAATCCCGCCGTACCGATCTGAACGTCGCCTCCCCCCATCACCACGAGGGTTTTTGTGCTCAGTCCCGTCTCTTCAGAAGCCTGTCTACTCACACTCCCCAATACTTCTCCGCTCTCTTTGATCGGGACGAACATATCCTTGAGCCCGCATTTTTCAAACTCGCTTTTGTCCCACTGTCGATCTTTCAGACTAAATGCCCCTGCCGTACCCGCATTGGAAGGTTCAGACGCCAATTCCCCGCTCAATTTGAACAATAACCAATCACTGATCATCGTAAAGGAATGGGCTTTTTCGTAAAGAGACGGCCGATTTTTCTTCAGCCACAACAACCTCGGTGCGGCTGAAAGGGCAAATGTTTGCCCACTACAGGCATAACTCTCTTTTTCCAAAGAGGGGAATGTTTTTTTCAGGTAAAATACTTCTTCACCGGCACGGCCATCGACATTCGCTACGCCCCAAAGCTCATTTTTATTGCCATCATAAACAACAATTCCCTCCCTCATACTGGAAGCGGAGAGGGCGACTATCTCTGAAGGGCTGATTTGCGCTTTTGCGACCGATTCTTTAATACACCTCTTTGCGAGTTCCCAGCCGCGTATAAAATCAAATCCCATTGATCCCGCAACACCCTCTTCGGCGATATGATCCCATTCGTATTGTGCGATAGAAATTTGGTTTCCCATAGTGTCAAAAATGATGGCACGGATACTCCCCGTTCCCGCATCCAGTACGAGAAAATACCGTTTCAACGGAGTTCTTTCATATTGACAAAGAGTTCCATCGGAAGCCGTTTTTCTACGCTCCCCTCGATCGGACGTATTTCGACGTTGCAGATCGACCCTTTCAGCTCCTCCGCAAGTTTTAGCAGCTCTTCTTTGCTTTCACGTTTTGCAATTCCGCGTGCAGAACAGCCGGTAGTATTTAAGTGGTTATAAGTCATACGGTACATTGTAATATCCAAAATTGTTATTTTGGTCAAAGAAGCAAAGAGAGTTCCAAAAAAGTAAAAGAAGTTATAAAAGAAAATCGAAGAGAATAATGAGAGAGGAAGTGTCTTAGACACTTGCCTCTTCGCGACGTTGGAGATAATCCCATTTCGCGTCGACACGAGCTTGCCACTCGTCGATCAAATATTCATATTGTTTGGTGAAAAGGTGTTTAAAGCGCCCTTGTGCACCGAGGTAATCACGTACCGGGATAATATTTTTCGGACGGTAGGTAATATTGAGTTTGGTTCCGTCGATGATTTCGTACAACGGGAAAACCAATGAATCGGTTGCCAAATCAGAGATTGAAATGGTATCTTCCGGAGCAAATTTCCACTCGGTTGTACACGCAGACATCGCGTTGATATAAACCGGGCCTTCTGCAGCAAACCCTTTTTGGATTTTTGCGACCATATCTTTCCATTTGTTCGGAGCGACTTGCGCAACGTATGGAGCACCGTGTGCCGCCATAATCGCCATCATGTCTTTTTTGTTACGTTTTTCTCCGTAACTGACACGTCCCGCAGGGGTAGTCGTAGCCGATGCCCCGATCGGAGTCGATGAAGAGCGTTGTCCGCCTGTGTTTGCATAGACTTCGTTATCCAAACAAACGTACATCATATTATGTCCGCGCTCGAAACATCCTGAAATCCATTGGAACCCGATATCGTACGTCGCACCGTCACCGCCGAAAGCAACAAATTTAGGAGTACGATCCGGTTGTTTCAAACGCCCTTTGGTTTTAAGTGCTTTGTACATCGCCTCAGCACCCGCTACCGCAGATGAACCGTTTTCAAATCCGATGTGAATCCACGAAGCATCCCATGAAGTGTACGGATAAACCGCCGTACATACTTCCAAACAGCCTGTTGAAGCCGCAAGGATCAAATCGTCATTCGTAGCGTTCAAAACTTCGCGAACAATAATCGAGTGGGCACAGCCCGGGCAAAGAAGGTTAGCCCCTTCAAAGCGATCCGCCGAAGTAGAAAACTCTTTGAGGTTTTTAATTTTTTTCATTTCTGACATAGGGGCTCCTTAGAAAAAAGAGAGTTTCGGTCCGCGAAGACCGATATATTGCTGCATTGGGGTTGTCGGTTTTCCCGCATCCGCATTTGCTTTAAGATCTGTAAAGATACTCACTAAGTGTGCTTTGGTCAAGTCACGTCCGCCCAATCCGTAGATGTAGTTTGTCAATACCGCTTTGGTATCGGTGTTGAACAACGATCCGGAAATTTCATTGAAAAGTGCTCCGACAGTACCGTGCGGGCTTGAACGATCCAATGCGGCAATCGCTTTCACATCTTTCAACGCTGCCGCGATTTGCTCTAATGGCCACGGACGGAAAACACGGATACCGACGACACCCGCTTTAATACCGTTTTGGCGCATTTCAAGAGCAACCTCACGCGCCGTTTCAACCGAAGTTCCCATACAGACAACCGCGACTTCCGCATCGTCCATGCTGTATTTTTCTACAAGATTGTATTTACGGCCGCTCAATTTTTCAAATTCAGCGAATGCCGCTTCGATTTTTGGAAGTACTGCCGTCATCAAAGCGTGTTGTTGACGCGCTTTGTGTTCGAAATGCCAATCTTCTTCCGTTTGAACCCCGTGTGTTACCGGATGGTCAAGATCGAGCATATCATTCATCGGTTTGTATTCACCGACGAAGTTGTATGCCGCTTCATCGCTAAGAGTATGAACCCCTTGCGCCGTATGAGAGGTCATAAATCCGTCTTGGTGAACCATTGCCGGCAAACGGACATCATGGTCTTCAGAGACTTTGAAAGCGATGAAGTTCAAGTCATACGCCTCTTGCGGGCAGTATGAGTCAAGCTGAATCCAACCGCTGTCGCGTCCCATGTACATATCGGAGTGGTCGCCGTTAACGTTAAGCGGTGCACCGATAGCGCGGTTTACGACGTTTAAAACGATCGGAAGGCGCATACCTGATGCAGAGTACAAGGTCTCTACCATCAATGCAAACCCTTGTGAACTTGTAGCTGTAGCTACACGACCGCCTGCCGCCGCCGCACCGATACAGCATGACATAGCACCGTGTTCAGATTCGGTCATAACAAACTCGCCGTCAACATAGCCGTTTGCCGTAAATCCTGCGTAATTTTCTACGATAGGGGTTGACGGAGTAATCGGGTAAGCGGCAACAACATCCACTTGCACTTGGCGAAGTGCATGGCTTGCAGCCATATTACCGTCCCAAACCTCGATATCGCGTAGTTCCATTGTATCAGCCATTAGTCTTCCTTCGCTTCTTCTGCATGAGCTTTATTGGTATCTTTTTTTGGCCATTCGGCAAGTGCTGCTTCTTCGTCTTTTTGTTCAGGGAACATTAATAACGATTTTGGGTTGGTCGGGCAAACCTGCACACAGATCCCACACCCTTTACAATGGTCGAAATCGATTCCGACCATCTTTTTATCGCGTGAAATAATCGACATATCCGGACAATATACCCAGCAAAACTGGCAGTCGATGCAGTAGTCTTTGTTGAACAAAGGCTTCTCGATTCGCCAGTCAGCGACACTTGCCGTAAACGAGTTTGACACTGAATAAGGGCGATTTTCCGGAAGCGTTGTTGCGATATCGCGTATTTCTCCGTCAAATGACCGAAGCATAGCACCGATTTCGAACCCATCCCATCCTTTTTTTTCCATCATGCGCTCCTTACTTTACTTCATCATAAGCGCGTTGGATCGCGATCATGTTGGCATCAATAATTTTTTGAGGTAATTTTTTAAGAACACGAATCATATTTTCTTTAAAAAACTCCATGTCATACATTCCGGATATTTTCATCAATGCGCCCAACATCGGAGTATTCGGGATCGCTTTTCCGATCGTTTCTTGAGAGATTTTAATACAGTCTACCGTGTAAACTTTTCTCCCTTCCAATTTTGGCTGAGAAGCAATCAACTCTTCCGTACTCATATGGGTCGTAATAATATAAACCGTATCCGGTTTTTCGTTCGCAGTAATATCTGCAACGTAAACAAGGGCAGGGTCAATTACCAAGACGTAATCCGGTTTCATATATTTTTCGTGGTTTAAGATGACTTTGTCATCAACGCGGTTATACGCCGTCATTGCAGCTCCACGTTTAGCTGAACCGTAAAACGCAAATGCCTGTACATGCTTACCGGTGGTGGATACAACATCGGCTAGACCTTTTGCGCCGGTTACGGCACCTTGTCCAGCTCGACTATGCCATCGAATCTCTAGCATGAATTCTCCCTCTGACTTAAGTTTAAGTTGAATTTTATCAATACGTGTATTCTATGAAAGTTGCTCTTAAATGTAGCTTTTCACCATTTTTGAGACGGAAATCCAAAGAAAAAATGTTACTTTCATCCCCGTTTAGCGATATACCTAACGGCTTCCAGTGCATTGGGTTTTATAATATCTGTTAATGTTAGCAATTGTTCTTTATTATCGTATCCGCAACTTACCGCTACCGATTCGATCCCCGCTCTTTTTGCCGCTTCGATGTCAAGACGGGTATCCCCGATCATCCAGGCCGTCTCTCTTTTTCCGCTCATTTGCTCTAAAGCCGTCCATATCGGTTCGGGGTGCGGCTTCGGATTTTCAACATGTTCACGTCCGATCAGCACCTCGAAATACTCCATCAGCTCAAAATGTTCCATCAGCTCCCGCGAATAAAGTCCCGTTTTGGTTGTCACGATCCCTAATCTGGCAAATGCCGAAGCTTCACGAATCGCAGTCGACGCATCAGGAAGCAAGAGTGTCTTTTGCCGCGCTATTTCGCGATAAAAAAGCTTATAGGTCGAGACATGCGCATCGATCATCGAAGGATCAATCCCGACCGCCGAAAACATCACTTCCAACGGATGCCCGATTTGAGAGGTAATCATTTCATCGCTGACATCGGTTCTATTTTCGTGCGTATACAAAGAGTGGTGAAAACTCTCTAAAATCGCTTCGGTCGAATCGATCAGCGTTCCGTCCAGATCGAATAAAATTATCGGTTTCACTATTTTTTCTCCCAATCGATATAATCTTCCCATATTCCGTTGATCGTCGGTTTTATGCGCGAAATTTTGCGGCTGTATACATTGATTTCATTCGGGATTACTAAAAACAGGTACGGATTATCCCCGACGATACGGGCAAATATTTGACGCTGCAAAGCGGCAATTTGCTCAGGGTCCGTAGAAACCTCCATTCTTTCGATTAATCTATCCGTCGTTTTTGAATGATACCCGACCAGATTAAATCCCCCCGGAACGTCACTGTCCGAATGCCATAGGGCATACGGATCGGGAGTCAGCGATAACGACCATCCCAGCAATACCGTATCAAATTTTCGGGGTGCAACGACCGTATTTAAAAACGCCTGCCACTCCATTACCCGCAGCGTTACTTTTACGCCGATATCCAAAAACTGCCGCTGCAAAATTTCTGCGGCATACGGACGGATCGCATTGGAATTTGACGTAGCGATCTCAAACTGCAACGGATGAGCGGCATCATATCCCGCCGCCCTCAGCAACTCTTTTGCCCGAGCAAGGTTTTGTTTCGGTGCTTTTAGCGTCTCGTTAAACCCTTTGCTCCCCGGGAGAAAGGGGCCGGTGCAAACATTGCCGTGCTTCATAAATAAAATATCGATCAGTTTTTGACGGTCTATCGCCAGCGACAGAGCCTCTCTTACGCGCAGGTCTTGAAATTTTTTAAGACGGAGATTAAATCCCAGATAGGTATAGCTGTGCGAAGGGAGCTCCAACGTGGCAAAATTTTGTTTAAACCCTTTGTCCAATTGCCGTTCGTACTGCATCGGCTCGAGCGCATCCACATCGATTTGACCCGATTTGAGCATCAAAAACCGCGTCATCGGATCGGTGATGACATGAAATACGATTTTGTCGATCTTCGGCTTGTGCTCAAAATAGTTCGGATTGGCTTCCAGAACAATCTGTTTCGAAAACTCCAACTTTTTCAGGATATACGGCCCTGTTCCAATCGGACGGGTATTAAACGCCGAGCTCATAATATCTTTCTCATGTGCCAATGCATGACGCGGAACAATCCCCATCATCCACACTTCCAAGGCTTTAAAATAGGGTTTTTCGTACGTAACATGTACGGTGTAGGCATCTATGACCCTGACATCTTTAATGACCCGAAAATCGGAAGCATAGGGTGTAACCGTTTTTGGGGATTTGATAAGCTCATAGGTGAACAAAACGTCATCGGCGCTAAATGCTCTTCCGTCATGCCATTTCACTCCGCGGCGAAGTTTAAACTCGATAAGGGTCGGAGTGATGAAGCGATACGACTCTGCCAAATCGCCGATAATTTTCTGGCCGCTTTCATCGTATTTCACCAGAGAATTAAACATAAATCCGGCAATCGAAGAGCTCGCCGAATCGGTTGCAATCAGCGGATTAAGCCGTGCGGGGTTGGAAGAGGCGCTGAGATGAAGCGTCGAGGCGATCAGCCAGACACTGTGCAAAAGGAGGAATAGTAATTTCAAATCTCGGCCCGTTTTTTGCGAGATTATACCATTTTACAATCTCGCCGATTTTAAAAAGCGATAACGCCCCTGCGTTCCAAACGGCTAAGCAGCGCGACGATAATGGAGATTATCAGCCATGCCATGATCATCGTGATGACGGTATGGCTTAAAAAGTGATCCCCGATCAGCATTTTATACGTCCCCATACTCCATCCTACTACCATCACACCGCTGAGGGCGATAATTTTTGCTCTGCGTTTGCGGAACAGATAAAAAAGCGATAACAGTGCGAACCCTCCGCTGGCATGTCCTGCCGGCCAGCATTTGATTTTCTTTTGGTTGCAAAACGTACTCGGGTATTTTTCCCATACACAGGTATGGGGATAAACGCCGCCGTAAATCTCCAGATTCTTCGGACACGGTATATTGGTCGTCGCTTTAAAACTCCCTACAATGACCGGAACGAAGATCGAGGATAACAGAATGATAATGAGCCCCTTGCGGTATCGGGCTAAAAACGGTTTTTTCCACCCCACAATAAGAGTGATCAGAACCAGTACATTGAAGATAATAATCAGTCGTTTAATACCGTCGTAAAAAATAAAATTAAAAACAGGGTCTTCACGATCAAGAATCCATTGGTGATTTACAGGATTGTAAAAATGGTTTTGGACCCATATATCGGTTCCGCTCACACCGAAAAAAATGACGGCAACGACGAGTGCCGCGGCACTCATCCACATCTGTTTAGTGACCGGCATGGAGTAAATCAAGTTCCGGTCGGTATACGGTCGTATTGACGTCTAAATACCCGAGCAGGGTATGAAAGAGTTCGTCCTGCGAATGAGGCTCTTTGGCGGAAGAAGCCATTTTAGCTTTGTCGATTTTGAACTGTTTACCGAACCACATTACCGCAGGGACATGTTTTTGCGCTTCAGGGGCGATAGCGTATGGGAAACCGTGCAGATAAAGTCCGTTTTCCCCCAACGATTCGCCGTGATCGCTCAGATAAAACATCCCCGTTGCGAAATGTTCATCATTCCCTTTGAGGAGGCTGATAACCTGCGTTAAAAACGTATCGGTATTAAGAATGGTATTGTCATACGCGTTGGTGATCTCCTCTTTTGAACATTGTTCAAGCTGATTGGTTTTGCACACCGGCGTATATTTCTCAAAAGCTTTGGTATAGCGTTTATAATAGGCCGGACCGTGGTTCCCCATCTGATGCAATACGATCAGGATATCCCCTTTGGGATGGGTATTGATATACTCCTGCAATCCGACCAGCATCCCCTCATCACGGCACTCTTCATCGCAGATCGTATTCGTTTTCGGACTTTGGTAGTCTTCATAAGCAACCCGGTCAGCCACCCCTTTGGAATCGGAGTTGTTGTCCCGCCATAGAATATTGACGCCGGCACGCTTGAGAACGTCCAAAATATTCTCCGTATGTTTTGCCTTCTCTTTATCATACCCCTCACGTCCGAACGAGGAGAACATACACGGCACCGATACCGCCGTTTCCGTGCCGCATGACGTAAACTGGGTAAAGTTGATAATATCCTCTTTTCGCAGCATCGGCGTCGTATCGCGCTCGTAGTTGTTCAAACCGAAATGGTCCCACCGTACCGCCTCGCCGACCACCAGCACGATCAGTTTTCTCGGCTGATCGCCAGGAAGGATTTTCGCATCCTTTGCGATCGGTGCAATCCCGCTGTAAGGGTGCGAAAACGTCTCCTGAGCATAATGTCCAAGCGAATAAAGATAATAAGCAGGATTGGCATAATAACGCAGCGGTTTATGCTCACGGAAAAAAGAGGTGTAATATTTGCTGAATGAAAAAATGATGATAAGCGCAATACTCAATGCGATCGCAATCACTTTTATCTTATCGATCAACGTCTCTTTGAACGTCATACGGGCAATTTTAATCCGATAAACGATTACCGAGGGGATAAGCCCCAGCAAGACAAAATAGATCACCTGTTTGAAACTCAGCAAATCCGCCGATTCTTTGATGTTCGTTTCCAAAAGGTTCTGGATCATATGCGAATCGATCACCACATCGTACAGATCCATGAAATAGGCGACCTGCGACGTGATTAGCAAAAGCATTATCAATAAAGGTTTAAGAGTATGGCGCCCGGTTAACAGGGTCAAGACGATCACCGTCACACTTAAGAGGACAATTCCGAGCGATAGAACGAAGAAAATATTTCCGCCGGCCAACGGATACACGTCGCTCACGTGTTTAAAAAAAGCTCCGTTTGCAAAGATGACCCACAATAATGCGACGGCAATAACTGCCGTACGAGCCTTAATAGCTTTTGATAAAGAAAATAGCACCCTGTCCCCGTATAAAATTAGATGCGGAATTATAATCTTTAAACACCTAATGAGACGTTAACGTTTTTTATTATCCGTTCGTATTCTATAATTCGGGACCATTATCAGGATAATCAATCAATGTTCCGAGAACTTCTCAAAATCTATCTCCTCTTCATTGCCCTTTTTTTTCTCGGACGTCTCGGCCTTTATGCTCTTTATTTTGATCGTTTACACGATATCACGTTTGCCCACTCGCTTTTATCATTTCTTTACGGACTGAAGTTCGATACGATGAGTGCATCGATCATACTGATTATTCCAACTCTTCTGCTCGCGATCACTCCCCGAGGACTCGCACGTTTGAGTGGGCGCTTTATCAATGCTTACGTCCTCTTTTTTCTCCTTATCGCTCTGTACGTCGAAAATGCCACCTTCCCTTTTATCGCCCAATACGACGTTCGTCCGAACTATCTGTTTATAGAATATCTCAAATATCCCAAAGAGGTCACTTCCATGATCCTCAAAGAGTACCTTCTGCAGCTTACCGCTGCATTAGGGATGCTGCTGCTTACTGCATGGGGCTATCTTCGTTTCTCTCCGCTGCGTCTTGCCGAAGCGATCCATACTCCTCTATGGAAACGGCTGATGCTCTTTCCCGTCATTGCCGCACTTTTGTTTCTCGGTATCCGATCTTCGTTCGGCCATCGCCCCGCCAATATCTCGGATGCTCTGTACAGTACCAATCGGATGGCAAATGAGATCGCTAAAAACTCCCTCTACAGCATCGGATATGCCTTTTACAGCTATACGAAAGAGGCTAATATCATCAAGCCTTACGGAAAAATGAATCTGAGCGAAGCCTATACGCGTGTTGAAGAACGGCTCAATATCAAAACCGGGGGCGAATTTCCGTTTAATCGGTTGGAGCCGACCCATTTTCCTACCCAAAAACCTAAAAATCTGGTCATCTTTATCCAGGAGTCGATGGGAAGCCAGTTTGTCGGATTCAGCGGAGGCGATGCGACGATCACCCCCAATATGGAAAAACTCTCCCGTGAGGGGATCGCGTTTACCAATCTCTTCAGCAACGGAACCCGCTCGATCCGGGGACTTGCGGCCATGACCTCGGGATGGCTCCCGATTGCCGGCGAGGGGGTTGTCAAACGAAACAAGTCCCAAAGCGATTTTTTCACCGTCGCTTCTTTGTTAAAACCCCTCGGTTATAAATCAAGCTTTATTTACGGAGGCGAGGGGCGATTTGATAATATGCGCGGCTGGTATATGGGTAACGGGTTTGATGAAGTAATCGAACAAAAAGATTATGCCCATCCTACTTTTGTCAGCACGTGGGGCGTCAGCGACGAAGATCTTGTGATCAAAGCGAATGAAAAATTCAAAGACTACTCTGCCAAAGGGGAAAAATTCGTCAGCATCATGTTTTCATCCTCAAATCACTCCCCGTTTGAATTGCCGGAGGGAAAAATAGACTTTATCCCCGGAAAACCCAAATATGGGGTTGAAAATGCGGTTAAATATGCCGATTTCACTATCGGACGTCTCTTTGAACTGGCCAAAAAGGAATCCTATTATAAAGACACCGTTTTCGTCGTCGTTGCCGATCATAATATCCGTGTCTATGGTGACGATCTGGTACCGGTGAATATGTTTCATATTCCGGCTTTGATTATTTCTGAGGGGATAAAACCGCAAAAATTCGATACCCTCGCTACTCAGCCCGACGTTTTGGCGACCGCACTCGATCTGATCGGCGTTGATCTCACTTACCCAGTTTTGGGGCACTCTATTTACAGTAATGCGAAGCGCGAAGTTTCCCTGATGATGTTTAATGACACCTTCGCCCTGCGTGAGAAAAATAAAGTTGCCGTTGTCCAGCCGAATAAAGAACCTCTCACGTTCATCTACGAAAACGACCGTCTCCGTGATGCACCTCACGATAAAGAACTGGAACGGGATACTTTGGCTTTCATTACCGTTTTGGATGACATGTACAATAAAAAGCTTTATCAAATCAAAAAATAAAAGGAAAAGAGATTAATGAAAAAAGTTGCATATTGGGTACTGGGTACCGCCATTGTGATACAGTTGATCAGGCCCGATTTTAAAAATCCGATAGTGGATGAGACCATTGCGCTTAAAACCGATCCAAAAGTTATGAGTATCCTTAAAACCTCATGTTATGACTGCCATTCAAATGAAACAACGTATCCTTGGTATCACCATGTCGCTCCGATGTCGTGGGTTATGGCCAACAATATCAACGAAGGACGTAAAGCACTCGACTTTTCAAATTGGGAAAACATAGACTCTAAAGTAAAATTGGAACGCTTAGAGCGTGCGAAACAACTTCTGAATAACGAGTTGATGCCCAAAAGCGAATACCTTTTAATGCATAAAAATGCTATTTTGTCGAATGATAAAAAGAAAGTACTTGAAGATTTTTTTGATTCTGAAATCGAAAAAATTTAGTAGTTAACACTTAAAACAATTCGAATTTTAGGCTCTGGAAGAGTGTTCCGACTGTTTCGGATAAATAGTGCTGAAAATGAGTTGATTGGCTAGATAAAGAGGGAAAATCTTTTCCCGAAAAGGGAAAAGAGAACGATTAACGTTTTGAGAATTGTGGAGAACGGCGCGCTTTGCGTTTACCCGGTTTCTTACGCTCAACAACACGTGAGTCACGTGTAAGCATACCGAACGGTTTCAAGATAGCGCGGAATGACGGATCAAACGTACAAAGAGCACGTGAAATACCGTGGCGAAGTGCATCAGATTGTCCTGAGAAACCACCGCCCATAGTTGATGCAGTGATATCAACCGATGTATCTTGTTTAGTCAAAGAAAGCGGTTGAGTAACACGCAATTTTTTTGCTTCAAGACCACCGAGCCATGCATCGAGTGAAAGACCGTTTACAGTGATTTTACCTGTACCCGGAGCAAGCCATACTTTAGCGATCGAAGATTTTCTTCTTCCGGTTGCATACGTTTTTGCCATTATTTATCCTTACTTAGCGATCTGCGCAGAGTGTGGGTGTTCAGCACCTGCATAGACTTTTAGTTTTTTCAACATCGCACGACCCAATTTTGTTTTAGGAAGCATACCGCGAGCTGCAAGTTTGAAAACTTTTTCTGGGTTAGTAGCCAAAAGTTCTGTAAATTTTTCGCTTTTTACGTTACCGAAGTAACCTGTATGGCGGTGATATGTTTTAGTAGCCGCTTTACCGCCACCGTTGATAATCGCTTTTTCAGCGTTAATGATAACAACGAAGTCACCACAGTCGATATTTGGGGTAAAATAAGGTTTATCTTTACCGCGAAGACGAGTAGCAACATCCGTCATGATACGACCGAATGTTTTCCCTTCCGCATCGATCAAAACCCATTTACGCTCGATTTGCTCAGGTGAAGCAATTTTAGTAAATTTCATCTTGAGTCTCCTTTTAAAGTCTCTATAAATAGTGGCGAAATTGTACCCTTATAAACTTATAATCTGCTGAAATTAAGTTTTTTATAAGCACTTAGCCCATTCGACTCTCTCTTCTAAGAGATAGCACAGATACCCTTGTGCATCCCGGCCGGTTGAAGAGCGTATCGCCTCACGGTAGCGCGCAATCTGATCTTGGTGTTTTTCCTCCTCTTCGCGGCCGCTTTTATAATCGATGATGATCCACCCCTTTTCCTGTTCCACAAGCAAATCGATGACCCCGAGATTTCCTTTATGGCGTATCATCTGTTCTTTGTATCGCGCCCCTTGCGTCAGGTTTTTAAACATCTCATCCTCGATCAGACGGCTGACTCTTTTCTCAATCGCTTCCATTGCCCCCACATTAAGCGTAGCTCCATAACGGTTCCGTGCCGATTCGAGCGCACTTTTCAGTGAAGACGGATCAAAATCGCCCATCATCTCCAGCGTATAATGCAAAGCTAACCCGAACTGCACTGCCGCATAATCATGTGTGGCTTCTTTGAGTGACCGGACACTCTCTTCCTGCCGACCGAATTCGAGCGCTTTGAAATTGGGGGCTTTAGGCACTATAGTCGGCTCCGTATGACAGGATTTAATCTCCAATACCCCTCGAGTGGACGGAGTGAGTTCGAGCGGATCAAACCATGAGCTTTTGGTTTTTGCAATAACGCTCAGCGACAGAGCGGCTCGGGTCAGCGCGACATACAGCGCATTGAGCTGATCTTCATCGGACGCCCTCTTCTCCGCTTCTAACGCTTTGGCATACATCGGATCGAGTGCTTCACGCCCCTTGATCCGGTAATGCATCCCCCGAAGCTGCGCCCCTTCGTATTCGTAAACGATCGCATCGCTACGGCTGCGAGGCGTTCCGAGCCGATCAAGGACGATAACGTGTTCAAACTCCAACCCTTTGGATTTGTGTACCGTCATGATCCGTATCCCTTTGAGATCGCTTTGGGGAGAAGAGGCTTCCAAGCGGTCTATCTCGAAAACCACCTCTTCGATATCGCGATATCCTCTGAGCGCTTCGATAAACAACAAAGCGCTTTTATCGGCAATCCGATATCGTCTGATGAAATCAATCGCGGCCGTGACCATCTCGTGTACGTTTGGACGTTCAATCTCAACACTCTCAATTCCCAGCAAAGCGGCACAATTGGAACGGTAAATCGATTCTCCGAAATAACAGTAACGAAGATACTCGATGAGTGCGCGGACGCTTCGCTGCGAGATAAGAAGCGCCGTGGTCTCGGTCACGACGTCATATCCCCGTTCGCTCAAAACTTCCTCCACCGCGCTTCCGTCTTTGTTGGTTGCCGTCAGAATAGCGATATCTTCGGGTGCGGCCCCTTTTTCAATTAGTAAGGCGACCCTCTCGCTCAGCGTTTCGAGAAGCTCGTCGCTGCTTAGAACTTCTACAAATCCCCCCGAAAGGGTTTGGGGACTCTGCTGTGGAATATACCCTTTGATTTTCCCCTCAAACGCCCCGTTCACAAAATCGACGATCTCACTGCTGGAACGGTAATTGACCCGTAACGGCTCCACACGAACATCGAACAGCTCGGCAACCTGATGAAACAGAGCACTCACTCCGCCGCGAAAGCGGTAAATGGATTGTTTTACATCCCCGACGAAAAAGAAGCTCCCCCCTTCGTTAACCCCGACGCCCGAACGAATCTCTTCGATAAGCGGGCGGAGAATATCAAACTGGATAACGCTGGTGTCTTGAAACTCATCAAGAAGTAGATGTTTCAGACGCGAATCGAGACGAAAATAGAGAAATTCGCTCTCCAGCTTCTCCCGAAGGAGCGTATGAACATTGAGAGTGATATCGTCGAAGCTCAGTTCATTGCTCTGTACCGCCATACTTTGGCGGCTTTTGATGTAGAGCTTTAAAATCGAAAACAGCTCTTTGAAATAGAGTACTTCACGACGGCGCATATGCTGTGCAATGGCGCTTTGCAGTTCGTGAAGCAATTCATCCATCCGAGGCTCATAGCTTTTTTTAAAATCCCAATACTCCAGAGTCGGTTTTTGCAGCCAAGACTTTCCTAAAAGGTCCTCGTAACTCTCGATGTGCATCGTTTTTCGGGCACGGTCACTGAGCGGCTTCGAGAGGACAAGGGATGAGAGTTCTTGCGCAATCCCCATACTTTGTTCTGTGGTATCGTCTGGGACAATGAGCGTGCTGTATGCATCAAGGTTCAACTCTTTATATTTAGAATAAAGAGAAGAGAGAAGAGAGAACAAGTCGCTCAGTCGCTTATCGCTGAGCAGTGAGAGATGAACCAACGCCTTCTCGGAATGCGACACCTCCACTTCATTTAAAAACCGCTCCAGAAGCGCTGTTTCATGCTGATTTTGTATCGTTTTAAACGTCGGCATCAATCCGGCATTGAGGGCAAATTTGCGTAAAATTCGCCCGAAAAACTTATCGATAGTCGATATCTGGATATCGGAACGTAAAAATCGGGCCAACACTTTGGGTCGCTCTTCTAGAATCTTCGCTTCATCGATCCCGCTCAAACGTGCGATCTGAGAAAGTTCGCTCCGCTTCGGCAGTTCTTCGAGTGTCAAAATTATCCGCTCCAGCATCTCATTCGCCGCTTTATTCGTAAAGGTCAACGCAATGATCGATGAGGGATTTTCCCCCATAAACAGCAGACTCAAATAACGGACGACCAGGTTGAACGTCTTACCGCTTCCCGCACTCGCTTCATATGCTAAAAACGGTTCAAACTCCACGCATCACCTCCCGGTGACAGAGATAGACGTAGGGGCAATGACGGCATCGGCTCAAATCCTCGCACATTTCCCACTCCCATCTTTTTTTCGAAGCCATCTCGGAGAGAATCTCCCGTAATTTTGCTATTTTCGCTTCTAAAAACTGCTCTATCTTCAATTCACCCTTGTTCAAATCATAATAGCCGCATCGTGCCACATCACCAAGTTCTCCTGCAAGCAGTGCATAAATACTGAGCTGATAGTCGGTATCGCTCTCTTTGGGTTCTTTATCGGTGTCGGGAAATTTACCGCTTTTATAGTCGATCACTTCAAATTGCCCCTGTACTTCATCAATCCGGTCTATCCGCCCGCTCAGGGTAATCCCCTCTACGACCGTTCTAGCCTCTTTTTCGGTATACAAAACCTTTGCACCCGAGGCAAACCGAGTCGCTTCCTGCTCATAAAAAGGGTCCAGTTTATCAAGCCACAGCCGTTTCATATGACGTTCCAGCGGATCATCAGAGGGGGCGGCTTCCCACTGTGTTCGCAGCGCCTCTTTCATCATAGCAGCCGATGAATACCCCGCCGTATCTTTAAAGAGTTTTTCCAATGCGCTGTGAAGCGCGTTTCCGATATCTCTCTCCTGTGACAGATCCCGCGGCAGTTCATGATCGCGGATATGCTCTATATAGCGGTAATAAAACTGGCGTTTACAGCTCAAGAACGATTTGATGCCGCTTGAAGAGAGGGGGTGGGCGGTAAAATCGTATTCGCACTCAAAACTCTTGATCCGACGGACATTATAAGCAGGGGGAGGAAACAATACCTCTTCATAACGGTATGCGGCAGGGATACTTTTGATCCCCAGCTGCAGTAAAAAACGCGAAGGGACCGATTCGGCATTTTGGACGCATCCGAGTGCGACCCTTTTCGCCCGGTTAAAAAGGATGGAGTAGTAATGTTTTTGGAGCGATTCACGATCATGCGCGCTCGGAAGCCCCGCATATTCGCGGGTTTTTGTGTTTAAAAACAGGTCTTTTTCACTCTTATGGGGGACATACCCCTCATTAAAATCGATGATCACCACTCCGTCAAATGCAACGCCGCGTGTCTCCAACAGCCCCATAACGGTAACTTTTCCCCCTCGGACATCATCGATGCTCCGCTGACGGAGACGGTTCATAAAGATTCTAAATACCGCTCGAAAATCCATCATCTCCAATGCGTGGGAAAGGTGAGCGAACCGGTTAAGTTCATCGCGTATGACTTCGATAGAGGTTTCATCTCCCCCTTCAAACAACATTATCATCTCTTCGAGTTGTGAAAAAAGAAATTTTTTCGAATAATGGGCTTTAAACCAATCAATCGTCTCGCTTTTGATGTTTCGGATACGTTCTCGGTTTACCACATTCATTTCATCCAAAAACAGGGTAATGCTTTCCAATTCCCGATAGATGCCGCTTTTACTAAACGGCTCTCCCATCGCAAAGTTGAAATTCCCCTCGCTATCGAACTCCTTTAACATTGCCGCCGCTTCCTCGTCGGGGAGTACCACCGCAATTTTCTCCGGTGCGATCCCCTCTTCCACAAATCCCTCTACGCTCGCTTTGATAAATCCGATCTGCGATAATCGCGTATGAAACACTTCACAGGTAACAGAACGATTGATTCGAAGCGGACGCTCATCGATGATTTTGATTTCACTGAGCGACAGACGATACTCCATCCCCTCACTCAGCTCAAATCCCATCTCTGCAAGACGCGATGTCATTTTTCGGTTGTATGCGGTTGTATTGTAGTGGAGGATCAGTTCCAGATGCTTTGCACACTCTTGGAGCAGTGTGATTTCGTAGCGGCTTAAATACCCCTCTACAACGATCGTAACACTCTCATAATTTCGCAAAAAATCGCGCTGAATCGTCGTATGTTCCGAGTTATAGATACGATCCGCCCACCCCTCACGCTCACATATTTCGCCGTAGCGTTCACGAAGCCGTTTAAGGATCGCAATGTGCTCTTCGTACTCTCCGTAGACATCAACCGCCTGAAGCGTTTCGACTGAGACTTGCTCGGAGGATAGCTCTTCGAAAAATCGGAACAGATATTCGGAGTTTTGGATGAAACTGAAAAAGTTTCTCTCGATGTTGAGGGCAGAGAAGGCTGAAAAATCGGACGCTTCGTGCATCGCTAAAAGGCGCAAATCCTCATCAGGGACGATTTTCCCTACCGCGACGTACGCACGGGATAGAAATTCCCCCATGCTCATCATGGCGGGGAGAAAACTCTCCGTAGATTCGGCAACCGCTTCGCGAACGCACCGCGAAGTAGGATAAACGATACATTCTCTATTCATTATTCAGCTTTTCCACTATATTTAACACGCCCATATCTAACTTCGAAAACGCAAACCATTTTTTCCCTAAATCTTTGAGACTCGCTCCGATATGATACACTTCTTTTTCATCGATCAGCAAAAATCGATCATGCGAGGAATCAAACTTTTTCAGCTCTATGTTCGGATATTGCGCATTGTGTTTTTGCAAATCTAGCTCAAGCTGTTTGGTAATATTTTTGGTGTACACGGTCGCTTTTACCTTCATATCTCGTTTGGATAATAATGTCAAAACGCTCTCATCGATATAATTGTCGATAAGAATAATACTCTCTTTCGCACTTTTGATAAGATCCGATACAAACATATACGCATCATATACCTGCCCATCGTAAAAAATACCCTGCTTCGGTTTGATCGATTTATCCTCTATGGCACTCAGTATTGCTTCGACTTTTTCATCTGTTTTAGTCTGTTTTTGCTCCAATGAATCAAGCCGTTGAAAAATGAGGGCATTATTTGAAATAAATCTCCGCATCTCGACAAAAGCATTGATGATATGAATACTCATCGTTACGGCACTCTGACTTCGCAGTACCGCCGAGAGCATAGCCACTCCTTGTTCAGTAAACACGTAAGGCAAATATTTTCTATGTTTACCTCTACCGTTTTCTAAGGTCGCATTTTGCGACCTTAAAGAATCTTGCGCATCTAAGGCCACAAATTGTGACCTTAAACTTGAGGTTCCATTTTGGAAGATCAAGTTTTGATATTCTTCTTCGGTAAGTTGAAACATAAAGTTTTGCGGAAATCGGTCACTATTTCGTTTGACTTGTTCGTTTAATCGTTTTGATACCACGTCATAAAGCTCCGCTAAATCCCTATCCAACATCACTTGCAATCCGCGAATAGTGTAGATTTTGGTTTTGATGCTGTCGTCGATAGAGACGGTCACTTCGTTCATCGATAGTTCCTAAAATTTTGCTTCATTGTACCCCGTCGCTCAAAAATGGGGGAAAATATGGCAGGGTGAAAAGTTATGTTTTCTAAGTACGCTCATTATACAAAAATTATGAGATTGTGTGAGATAGTTTGGTAGGATCATGGCTTGACTGGTTCACCACGATCGGGAAATAAAAATGAAGATGAATTCCCGTTTTCACGGGAATGACGGAAAATTAAAACTCAGATATTTCCGGTTTACGGGTATCGGCTTTTAGGTTATAGTAGCGTTGATCAGCTCCTACAGACACTTTTGCCATAACATCCCATCGACCCGCTTTAGGAAGATCAACCGGAGCAAAAGTGTATTTCCCCTCCGTAACCGTAGGGTTTGAGAGATTAACGTCGTATTTATTCATATCAGGACGTGTAAGAACAACCTGAACCTTTGCATCACTAACCGCTTTGCCCGCTTTGTCGGTGACGTTATACTCGATAACCGTCCCTTTTTCGGAAATTTGCGGTGTCAAAAAAGAAATTGAATATTTTTGGTCAAACGCAATTTTTGCTTTAATAATCGCGTTTGCATCCCTATCGTATTCATGATAGTTTTGCATCCCGTAATCGGACATCTCTACCGGATTCTCAATCGCTTTTTTAATCGTGACTACACCAAAAATGATGACGATTACTGTTGATACGGCAATAATAATCGGCCATTTGGTACCTGGATTTTTAAACATTATCATCCTTATTGCGACGGCGGAAAAACCGTCCGTATACGTATCGTGAAATACCGTAAAGAATGATACCGTAAAAAACTAACCGAAGAATATCGATAAAGTTTTTGCTTCCGTTTCCGGCAGACGAGCTTAGGGTAACCCCGTGAGCCGCCGCAATTTGATCCGCCGTATCGCTGTAGCCGTTAAACATCGCTACCGAATACTTTTGAACCGTTTCCCCCCCTTTTGTCTTTTCTGCTAAAATGGGGAGAATCGTTCCGCCGCGATTAGTGATAAGTTCTTTCGCTTCATCGTAGTTTCGGGCAAACATTATTGCACTGACAACCGATCCGATAAACGTTGCGTTCGGACTTAGAATCTGCGATTTGTTAAAATGCTCATATAAAGAGACGGGACGGGCCAATATGTCAATCTGCTGTTTTAGTTCTACAAACGTCATAATAACCGATGGTTCGCCTACCTCAGACACCAACTGTTTTTCAAAATCGGCAACGCTTTGGTTTTCATCCAAATCACGTACCATTACCAAATAGAGCGATACTCCGGTTTTGGCTTTTAGTTCAGCACCGATCGAATTTATCTGTTCCGCGAAGTTCGGGTTGTTAACAACATCGTCTTTATATAAATATTCCGCATGGAGAGAGAATGTCAAAGAGAACAAGAGGGTGAGGGCCGCTAGCCCTCGCGAGAGTAACAAAAGCTACCCTTAACCGACGTAAAGGTGATTCGGTGTTACAACCGCCCACAACGTTACCGCTGCAGAAATCACCAAAGTAATAGTGATGAGTTTATCCATGATACTTGCCATCTAAAACTCCTTATTGTACATTAACACGATGCGCAGCGTTTTCGGTGCTGAACATCTTGATGTCTTTTTCATTTTCGACTTGGTAGAAATTAGTCGCGCTCCCTTGTTGAACACCCAATCCCCACACGGTTAAACCCGCGAGGATAGAGAGAAGCAACACGGTTGCAATCAACATACCGGTGATACCGTCCAATGCAAAAACACTACGATTTTCCATTATGACTCTCCTTATTTGCTAAGGCCGGTGACATAAGCACCAAGCGCTTTTACTTGAACTTCAGTCAAGTTATTGAATGCCGGCATTTGACCGATTGCACCTTTTTTACCGTGTTTCAATACGTTCGCAATAAGCGTTGGATTGTAATCAGCGATACTCGGAGCAACCATGTCTGTACCTTTACCGTCAGCAGCATGACAAGCAACACATGTTCCGGCAAATACGTCAGCACCTTCTGTCCCTTTCATTCCGCCGGCAACATACTTAGATACCGCATCAATTTCAGCATCTGTGATCAACGCACCGGTGTTAGCATTCATCAAACCGTTACGATCCGGCATAGGCATTTCCATACCGAGAAGTTGGTTATTTGAACCGTTTTGAATTACATGTTTGATTGATTTCTCATCCAAACGGTTATTCAAGTTAGCCGCTTTACCGTCGATACCGTCAGCTTGAAGTCCGTGACACGGAGCACATTGAACGATAAATACTGATTGACCCATATCTTTAAGAGTAGCGTCATCCATATTTGCGTATTGCGCTTCGAATTTAGCATCATGTTCTGCAACCGCTTCATTATATTCACCGATTTGTGAATACGCATTAACCGGGTAACCAGCAAGAAAATACCAGATAGCCCAAATTGTAAGACCGAGGAAAATAATCGCCCATCCGAAAGGAAGTTCGTTTTTATATTCGCCGATACCGTCCCAATTTTCATCCGCAAGCTTACCGCTCGCTTTATCGAATTGCATTTGTCGAACATATTTGGTAACTACAAATGCTGTTACGATGACAAGGACAACTGCACCGAGAACGGCGAGTTTGTTAACCCAGTCACCTTCACCACCCATACCGCCGGCTCCGCCGACAGCTAGGTAGGTCAAGCCAAGCATTGCAATTACAACTATGATAGCAGCAAGTACTGTCTTATTCATTTATGCCTCCTACTTTTTTATCATCGTTTCGCGAGATCTCTTCAACCGGCTGGTCTGTGATCTCGTCATTCAGCGCGATATTTCCGTACTTTTCATAATCGCGTGTCCCCTTCTTTTGTGCGCTGTAGAGGTGATAAATGTACGAGTACAATACCACCACCAAAAACGCCGTAAATCCAAAGTAAGCATACGCTTGAAGTGTACCAATATCCACGCTCACATCCTTATTTTAAGCTGTTAAGATAAGCGATAATCGCTACGATCTCAGGGATATTGCCCGCTGCTACCGCATCTTTAACGTCTTGGTCTTTCATGTCAGCCGCAATCACTTTTGCCTCTTCGAGAGCCGCAGCTTTTGCTTCATCCAATGTTGCTGCCAATGGAACAGTCGCTTTTGTTCCGTCTGCCATAGGAATTTCTTCGTTATAAGGTGTTTTGAACACTTTATTAACCGTTACTTGCTCAGCGTATGCGGTATCGATATCCGCACCTTTTTTGAACATCCAGCGGTATGCCGGCATGATTGAACCCGGAACAACCGATGCAGGATCTTTCATGTGGTTTTCATGCCAGTCAGTCGTACGGTAGTTACCTACACGCATCAAATCCGGACCGGTACGTTTTGAACCCCAAAGGAATGGACGGTCATACGCATATTCACCGCTCAAGCTGTAGTGACCGTAACGGTCAGTTTCAGATTTAAACGGACGAATCAATTGTGAGTGACATCCCATACAGTTGTTAGAAATATAAATATGACGACCTGCAAGCTCCAACGTCGTGTAAGGTTTAGTCCCTACAACCGGTTGAGACGCTTGCGCGAAGTTTGGCAAAATCTCGATGAGACCTGCGAACGCAATTGTTACGAACACCGCTACCGCGAAAAAGAACGGGTGTTTTTCTAACCAGTGAAACATTTTTCCCCTCCTTATTATGCGCCCATAGGCGATGCGTTTTGAAGTTCACTCTCTTCAACACGGCGAGAGCTTGTCATTGTTTTGTACATGTTGTACGCGAACAAGAACATACCTACGAGATACAATGTACCACCAACCGCACGGATTGTGAAGTAAGGGTGCAATACCGCAACTGTATCGATGAATGAGTAAGCAAGGTTACCGAATTCATCGTGCGCACGCCACATCATACCTTGTGTAATACCGGCGATCCACATTGAAGTGAAGTACAATACAACACCGAGAGTTTGGATCCAGAATTGTGTGTTCATCAACGATTTAGAATAAATCTCACGTTTAAATACACGAGGTGCCATGTGGAACAATGCAGCCATAATCATGAATGCAACCCAACCAAGAACACCGTCATGTACGTGACCGACGATCCAATCTGTAAAGTGAGCCAAAGCATTAACCGATTTGATCGCTTGGATCGGGCCTTCAAGAGTTGAGAACATGTAGAACGTAGAAGCCAAGATCATGAATTTGATCAACGGACTGCTAGCAACTTGTTGCCATTCACCCTTCATGGTTAGAAGCATATTGATTGCAGAACCCCATGATGGAAGAATCAATACAACCGAGAATACAGAACCCATTGTTTGCATCCAATCCGGTACTGTTGAGTAGATCAAGTGGTGTCCGCCTGCCCAAAGGTAAACAAACATCAATCCCCAGAACGCAAGAAGAGACAATTTATATGAATAAACCGCTTGTCCCGATTCTTTCGGAAGGAAGTAGTAGATCATCGCAACGATAGGTACAGTGAATCCGAACGCAACCGCGTTGTGTCCATACCACCATTGAACAAGAGCATCATTGGTTCCTGAGTACATTGAAACAGAGTGATACCATGCACCGATTCCGCCAGAAGCAAAATACGTTGGGATTTCCATGTTGTTGAAAAGATACAACATAGCGATACCGAGGAATGTAGCAATGTAATACCAGATAGAGATATACAATGATTTTTCACGGCGAATACCGATCAAACCGAAAATAGACATACCCCAAATAACCCATACCACTACAACAGCGATGTCGATAGGCCATTCAAAGTCTGCATATTCTTTACCGGTTGAAATACCGAGCAATAGTGAACCGACGACAGCTACTACTACTACCATGTAAATAGCAAAGTGCAATTTAGCAAGAAACATCAAAAATTTTGACTCTGCCATTGATACTTTCAATACGCGTTGACCTACATAATACCAAGTAGCCCAGATACCGCTAAGGGTAAAACCAAAGATAACTGAGTCAGTATGCAACGGACGAAGACGACTAAAGTTGGTGTACTCTGCCAATCCCTCTCCCGCCATCAAATTCACAGCTGGAAACGCCATTTGCCACGCCAAAATAACGCCGACAAGCATCCCGACAATACCGAGAACAACAGTTGCGAGCATAAACCATTTCGCAACCGTGTAATCATACTCCAATGGACGATTCTCCATTTACGACCTCCTTAAAGATTCAAAGCATAAGAGCCGATTAGGGCACCTCTGACTTCGCAAAACTGTGAAATCAAAGATGCCCTTAACACTTTTGTAACAAAAGTAGGCTATTAGACACTCTAATGATAGCAATACGAGTATTTAGGGAATCTTAAATTATTAAATGTTTTTCAGTATATGAAAACTTAACGATAAATTTAAGTTTATTTACAGAATGAGGGGTAAAAAAGTAACACTAAAGGATAGATTCTTCGTCAAAAAAGGGGATCGTCAAATCCTCAGCAGAGGATTTAGCGCTGTAAAAGCTGAAGGAACTCGCTAAATATGTATCGGCTCTCTTTAGGACCCGGGCTGGATTCAGGGTGGTGTTGAACCGAGAAAACATGTCCGCTGTTATAGCGCAGCCCTTCGATCGTATTGTCAAAAAGGTTAATATGGGTCACTTCGGCGATTTCGCGTACCGATTCGGGAACATTATAATTATGATTTTGCGCGGTAATTTCTACCATCCCGGTTTTGACATTCTTCACCGGGTGATTTCCGCCGTGATGTCCGAATTTCAATTTATGGGTGTCGTACCCGTGAGCGATACTAAGCAACTGATGCCCCAGACAGATACCGAACAACGGTATTTTACGCTCTATCAGTTTTTTAATCTCTTCTTGCTCTTTTTTCAATACAAGCGGATCTCCCGGACCGTTGGAGAGGAATACGCCGTCAATCTCTTTGGCATCGTATCGTGCGATCAGCTCATCGGCATTGAACGTGTTCGGCAATACTTCCACTTCCAATCCCGCTTCGGTAAGCTCGTTAAGAATATTGCGTTTGACCCCGAAATCGATTGCCGCAATACGCGCTTTCGGAGCAGGTGCGTCGTTATAACGGAAGTTAAACGGATCGTAGATTCCGTTGCGGTGAATATACGACGTTTTGGTACTTACCTCTTCGATATAGTTGATCTCTTCGATGCGCGGAGATTTTTCAAGAAGCTGTTTTAACGCCTCTTTGTCGCTTACCTGTGTCGAAGCGATCATCATCATCGCCCCTTGCGTTCGGAGCATTTTGGTGATAAAACGGGTATCGATATCGCAAATACCGATGATGCCGTGTTTTTCTAAAAAGGTATGCAGCGCTTCTTCGGCACGAAAATTCGAATACTCTTTTTGGTATTGGCGAACGATGATCCCTTTACAGTGAGCACTCGTACTTTCCATATCCTCTTCATTGACGCCGACATTGCCGATTTCAGGCATCGTGAAGGTGACGAATTGCCCCGCATACGAAGGATCGGTAATAATCTCTTGATAACCGCTCATAGAGGTATTGAAAACGATTTCGCCGACAGCCGTTGTATCGGCACCGAAACTTTTGGCACTCAGGTAAGTACCGTTTTCGAGATAAATCCAAACATCACGCATTATGCCATCCCCCGTCTGAGCAGTTCATCTTTATAGAGTTTTTCATAAACGATTTCATATTCGTCGGTTCCCGGAATAAGGTTTCGTTTATAGCTTTTAATTTTTTGGAATACCGCCGCTTCGATTTCACTGGAGTCGGCGATAGAACCGGTAATCGCATCGTAGATAATATTTTTGATACGGTTTTCACTCACATCGTAATTAATCAAATCTTCTTCATACAGTTCATCAAGAATTTGATGCGCAATATCCGAATAACGGTCTTCGTACGAGAGGACGACGCCGTACTGAGGCGCCAATTTCTTTTTGATCATAAAAAAGAGTTGCCGTTCATCGGCCAGATAAAAATCGATCTGCTCTTCATTGGCATTAACGATCTCTTTTACTTTCTCTTCCAAAGCGATCTCTTTTTTAATATTGGCGGCCAAAACCTTTTCAGCCTCTTTTGCGGTGCTCTCGAGACCTTTGGTCATAGTAACTAAGCCGCTTCGGCTGAGATCGACAGCAATACGCGTCGCGATATGGGGTACGTGTGTCAGTGAAACCTTCATTGCCAGCCCTGAGTGAAATTTTCTGCATTTTACTCTAAAATACCTCTAAAATCGCTTAGGAGAAACGGAGCCTTACTTAGGGGGCTCCGGCAGTTTACGCAATTTGTCGGTAATTTCCGACCCTTTTTTCGGATCCATTTTCGCCAAAATCTGCCCTACAACTTTGCTGTTGAGTGTGCTCATGATATCTGCCGCGTCGGATGCGGGCATCTGCGAAAGAATTTGGGCCGATGCAGCGGGTTTCATTTTTGCAAATGTTTGGGACACTTTATCCGATTTGAGCTGTTTGATTTGATCCAAAACTTTTTTATTTTCTTCCAATATTTTTTTGACCGATGCTTCTTTGGCTCTGATCTCTGAGAGTTTTTGGTCGACTTTCATGTCTTTTCCCTGAACCATCGCCTCTTTTTTGCGTAAAAGATCCTCTGTCGCCCTCTTTAGAGAATCGAGTGACTGCTTCTGCTCGTCAATCCGTTCTAATTCGACCAGCAGCTCATTTTTGCGGTCTTCAAAAATCTTGGTACACTCATACGATTTCGTCGCCGGCGCTCCGTAAAGAGTGATGCTCATCACTGCTATTAAACTAAAAAATATTTTCATTCTTCCTCTTTTTTATAGGTCATGGTACCGATCTCATCAAGCATTTTAGCCTCTTGAGCTTTGAGATGTTTGAGACGGGCTTTCATCTCCTGGATTTCCAAATATTTAAACTTTTCAAAATCGATCATTGCCGCCTTATAACGTTCCCGCATCTGATGCTGATTAAATTTCGCGACTTGTACCTTGTTTTGGTAGTGCTCGATTGTCTGATGCTGTGCATGGATCATTGCGGTTGCTTGGGTAAATTCGCCGACTGAACCTTGTGTCGGCAGTGTCATACGTGAGAGTTCTTCATACGAAAATTTGAGCTTGTCGGTAGCGGAGGCAAGTTCGTTATTGGCACCGATGAGTGCGCGTTCGGCACTGTCTAAACTCTTTTTTTTGAGTTTGACCAAAGGCTCGTAACGCGATTTGCTCATAAACGCTCCTATCTGATGTTATACACTTTTCGAGCAAAGCCCGCAAAGTGGCAGGGACAAATGTCCCTTGCATCCCCCTAAAGTAGGATTATAATGTGATCGTGTCGTTTCGATCCGGTGATGTGGAAATCATACCGATTTTAGTCTGTGTAAGCTCTTCGATAGCGCGAAGATACTCTTGCGCTGTTACCGGAAGATCTTCAAAACGGCGGACTCCCTCGGTTTTATCCCATCCCGGGAATGTTTTATAGACCGGTTTGACATTTTCAAGATCAAGCGGAAGATAATCGATCACTTCGCCGTTCACTTCATATCCGACACATACTTGAATCTCATCAAAACCGTCCAAAACGTCAAGTTTCATGATCGAAAGGTCGTCACACCCGTTTAAGCGGCTCGCATAACGGCAGGCTACGGCGTCAAACCATCCGCATCGGCGCGGACGACCTGTCGTCGTTCCGAACTCGTGCCCCTGCTTGCGCAGACGCTCACCGATTTCGCCGTGGTCTTCGGTCGGGAATGGACCGTTACCGACACGGGTACAATACGCTTTGACGATTCCGGTCACTTTTCCGATATCTTTCGGATTGACTCCGAGGCCCGTACACGCACCCGCCGAAATGGTCGATGAGCTGGTGACGTACGGATAGGTTCCGTGATCGATATCAAGCATCGTCCCCTGCGCCCCCTCAAGGAGGATCTTTTTCCCCTCATCCATCATTTTCCATGCCATTTGGGTCGTATTCGCCAAAAACGGAACCAATTTTTCAGCATATCCGTTTAATTCGGCCAATAATTCTTCGCGTGATGGCAATGCGATGTTCAACGCTTCGAAAATAGCTTTATTTTGGACAAAATACTCCATTACACGATTGGTCAGTGTTTCAACATCACGAAGTTCTCCGAGACGAAATCCGGCGCGGGCGATTTTTTCGCTGTATGCCGGCCCGATTCCGCGCCCTGTCGTACCGATCGCTTTTTCACCGCGAAGTTTCTCTTTAGCTTGGTCGATCAAGGTGTGAAACGTCAAAATCATATGGGCAGATTCGCTTACGAACAATCGTCCGAGCAAATTATCAAACTGCTTCATCTCTTTGATGAGCGCTTCAGGAGAGACAACGACACCGTTTCCGATAATGTTGATCGCTTTCGGGTTCAAAATTCCTGAGGGGATTAGGTGAAGGGCATGGGTTTTACCGTCGACAACGATAGTATGACCGGCATTATGTCCCCCCTGATAACGGGCGACAACATCGTATTTTTGCGCAAGCAAATCAACGATTTTCCCTTTCCCTTCGTCTCCCCACTGAATCCCTACTATTAAATCCGCTTTCATTCTAAAATTCCTTACGTAATTTTTATTTTACACGCGAATGGAATAAAATCCCATTCTCTACGCTTACCGCTGTGGCACTAAAGCTTGCCTCGTTCGAGGCAGACATCTCCATACTTTTATGTGTGTAATGCGTCAATCAACGCATCGGTGTAAATGGCAAAACCGACGGAAACCGTCTCTTCGCTTTTGTAACGTCCGCCCATCGCATACATTTCGTTTCCTTCGATAACACGGAAAAAAAGCTCATCATAATAGAGCATTTTAGCGTAATAAAGCGGTGCGATAACGATATTAGGGTATTCCAGTCCTTCGCACAGCTCTTTCATCTTGATCAATTCCGGTTTGATCGCATCAGGGACGATCTCGACTACCGCATCGATCTCGCTGGCATGCTGCATGTACACCAACCGAGTCACCCATTCAATCTTCAAAGAGAGGAACTTTTCGATGTTCACATGGCGAAAGTCATCCAAATGTAACCCCAGCATCTCCGAGAGGATGCGGGGGATATTAATGTTTGAAATTTGCAATAACGGCGAAATGTTCAGCTCATTTAATATACGGGTCGCCTGAATAAGGGCTACCGAAAGATTCGCCTCATCGATGATCTCGACACCGATTTGGTACTGCTCATCTGCCGGATAACGGTAGACCGGTTGAATATAGAACCATTTTTTATGTTCGGTATTGCCACCGAGGCGTTTGTTGACAATACGTACTACGTCAATCGTCGAGTCGGCGCGGAGGCTGATCGGATGGTTTTCGCTGTCGTTTACGCGGATTAGCTCACGCTGGTCACAGACGCTCATGTGCTGGTGATACGAAAAAAGAGGGGTTAAAATCTCTTCAAATCCGGCATCGCTTAAGAGGGCACTCGCTTTGTTTTCGATCAACCGCTTTGTTTTTGCCGCTCCGGCAAAATAGAGCTTTGAGCCTTCGGGAATTTCGTGTTCAAATACCATAATATCAGAGTCCGAAATAGACGGTATTAAACACGCGGTTCGCGGTTCCGTCATAGGCACGTCGACCCATTTTATCAAGTGCCAATTCCACCGCATTAGCCGCCCAAGCTGCTTCATACGGAGCGATAAGCCCCATGTGGTTGATACGGAAAATCGAATCTTTGATATGGTCTTGTCCGCCGGCGACGTTCACATCGAACGCTTTGAGGGTTGAGCGGATTTTTTTCGCTTCCGTATCCCCTACCGTCGTCATCGAATCGGCAGGACTAGTCGGATAGATCGAGAGACCGATCGCTATCATCGCTTCGCGGGTGGCACGTGCACGGCGCGCCGTATCGGCGTAAAGTTTATCAAGTCCACCCTCCGCTTTGATACGGTTCAAAATAGATTCTAAGCCGATAGTAATCGTCGTTGCCGCCGTCCATGCCGTGGTGTTTTTACGCTGATTTTTGATCTCGGTAGCGAGGTTGAAATAATACCCCTTACCGCTTCCGATTTTTTCAATCGCCGCGTTGGAGAGACCCATAATTGCGAGCCCCGGAGGGAGCATCAACGCTTTTTGACTCCCTGAGATCAGACAGTCGATATTGCTCACGTCGATTTTCTCGACACCCACTGCCGTAATACCGTCGGCAATGACCATAATGGCTGGGTTATGTGCTTTAACCGCGCTCGCAATCGCTTCGACACTGTGGCGCAATCCCCCCGCACTTTCGCAGATTTGAATCGCAATCGCGTCAATATCGGGATTGGCGTTCAATGCCGCCTGGACCTCTTCGACGGTTGCCGGAGTATCCCATTCGTGTTTAATCTCCACGTTAGCAATCCCGTGAGCTACGGCGATTTTCCCGAAACGCTCGCCGAATTTTCCCGAGTTGATCGAGAGGAGTTTGGAGTGAGCCAAATTGATCACCGCCCCCTCCATCGCACCGGTTCCCGAAGAGGCAAGCATCAACACCTCATCCATTCCAAGCAATTCAAATAACAGTGCACGTGTGCGTTCAAAAATCGCTTCAAACTCAGGAGTACGGTGGTGAAGCGTCTCACCAGCCATAGCGATACGTACAGACTCAGGTACCGGGGTCGGTCCGGGGGTAAAAAGTAACATTCAAAAATTCCTTGAGGGAAAGTGTCATAAATCCGCGCATTTTACCCTATGTGAGGTTAGGGGAGGTTTAAGGGGCGAGGCTATGGTACAATTGCACCAAAAAAAGAGCAGCTTTATTATATGACACTATTTGACGCATTGATCCTCGGCGCACTCGAAGGGGTCACCGAATTTCTCCCCATCTCTTCGACAGGACATCTGATTTTGGCTTCGCAGCTGTTGGGACTGGAGCAGACCAATGCCCACAAAGCGTTCGAGGTCTCAATTCAACTCGGAAGCATCCTTGCCGTTTTATTTTTGTATGCCCAGCGGCTGATGCAAGATAATATGTTATGGCTCAAAATAGGGGTCGCTTTTTTACCGGCAGGAGCACTCGGATTTTTGTTTTATAAACAGATTAAAGCCCTCTTCGGTGTCGAAACGGTGAGCATTATGCTAATCGCAGGGGGAATTGTGTTCTTGCTCTTTGAGTATCTTCGCCGCAATAAGCCTATCGATTCAGGAAAAGATATCACTGAGCTGAGTTTCAAAGAGGCTTTTACCATCGGGGTGTTTCAAAGCCTCTCTATGATTCCCGGTACCAGCCGCTCAGGCGCTACCCTCATCGGCGGATTGATTATGGGACTTAGCCGTAAAAGTGCGGCGGAGTTTTCGTTTCTCCTCGCTATCCCCACAATGATCATCGCGACCGCGTACGATCTGCTCAAACATCGTAACGAGATGGTGGTGGATGACTATTTCATGCTCTCGGTAGCGTTTATTACGGCATTTGTATTTGCCCTCGCGACGGTCAAACTTTTCGTCGCATTTGTCAGCCGCCACACCTTTACCCCGTTTGCGATTTACCGAATCGTTGTCGGGGTTCTCTTCTTCTATTTTGTGGCGGCACTTCCGGCATGAGCGCGTAAAAACTTAATCTGATCGATCAAAATCTTCGCCAACTCCAACGCTTTGGAGCGGTGTGAAAGCCCTTTTTTGACATCGTTCGGCAGTTCTCCGAGTGTTTGTTTATACCCATCAGGAATAAAGATCGGATCGTATCCAAAACCGTTCTCACCTCGCAACTGCGTGATAACATCCCCGTGCATCCATCCGTGAACACAGCTCTCCCCTTCACGGGACACCACCGCAATCGCCGCCGTGTAATGTGCGGGCGATGTTTCAACCCCTTTTTCTTTTAACGCCTCTACCAGTTTGAGAAGATTATCCCGATCGCTTGCCCCCTCGCCGCCGTAGCGGGCGCTGTAAATCCCAGGAGCGCCGTCCAGTGCATCGACGCTGATGCCGCTGTCATCGGCGACGACAATCGCATTTTCATCTCCAAGTGCAGCATACACCGCACGTGCTTTGATAAGAGCATTGGCTTTAAACGATTCACCGTCTTCGACAATCTCAAACCCCTCGATCAGATCGGTATAAGGGAACACTTCCCGATCATGAAGAAGCTCGATAATCTCTCGAACTTTCCCTTTGTTTGACGTTGCCAAAACGATTTTCATCTCATTCCTTACAGTAGACTTTAACGTTCGGTGTTTACCCGATGTTTCATCTAAGGGTGTAATATAATACTGAAAATTTTAACGTATCTAAGGTTGCACGGTGTTTAAAACGGTTCTCCCACTCTCCGCGATTTTATCGCTTCGATTTTTCGGCCTATTTCTCGTTCTTCCGGTTCTCTCTGCCTATGCGCTGGGTCTCGAAGGCTCTACACCGTTTCTTATCGGGATAATCGTCGGCGGATATGCTCTGACACAGGCTATTTTCCAGGTGCCGTTCGGAGTCATGAGCGATAAAATCGGTCGTAAGCCGACACTCTTGCTCGGACTCGTCATCTTCTTGGTCGGGTCAATCATCTGCGCGGTGAGCACCGATATCTATACTCTGATGGCGGGACGCTTTTTACAAGGTGCCGGGGCAATCGGTGCCGTTATCCCCGCCATGATCAGCGATCTGGTCAATGAAGAGTCACGAGGTAAAGCGATGGCGCTTATGGGGGGAACTATTGCGATAAGTTTCGCCGCCGCTATGGCATTAGGACCCGTTATTGCCGCAGGATTCGGATTCTCGTCTTTGTTTTGGATCGCGGCTGTTTTGTCGATTGTATCGATGATCGTCCTCTTTACCAAGGTTCCGACCCCTCCGCGCATCCGTCACATCTACCACTCATCCACCACCACGAAAGATATCCTAAAAGATCCGAATCTTCTGAGTATGATTATCACCAACGGGATGCAAAAGGGGTTAATGACCGTCTCTTTCGTCCTGATCCCAATCCTTCTTATCAAGCCCGAATACGGCTTTTTATGGGATAAAAAAGATCTCTGGCAGGCATTTATACCGGCAATGGTTATGGGGCTTTTGGCGATGGGACCCGCCGCCGTTTTCGGAGAAAAGTACAATAAACCGCGTGAAATATTTTTGATTTCGATCGTCCTTTTTATCGTAGCCTTTACCCTTATGGGATTCGCAACGAAAAGCTGGGAATTTATTGTCGGGGTTGTCAGTTTTTTCATGGCGTTTAACATGATGGAGCCGCTGGTGCAATCGATGATCTCCAAATTTGCCAAAGTACACCAAAAAGGGGCAGCGCTCGGCATCGCCAACGGTTTTGCCTACTTTATGACATTTGTCGGCGGAGCCGTCGCCGGCATCGCATTGCAGTATTCGAACCGTGAGACACTGGCTATCGGACTGATTACTGTGAGTGCGTTGTGGTTGCTATGGACCTTTAAAATGTCCAATCCTCACCGCTATTCCCATCTGTACATCTCAATGGATCATGTCGATATGGAGAAATTAAACGCTCTGGAACATGAACATATCGCGGAATGGTTTATCAATGAGACCGAGAACATTGTTGCAGTCAAATACCGCAAAGAGTTGATTGAAGAAGAGGCGATTAAAGCCAAAATAGTGAAATAGCTAGTCATTGCGGACTGCACGTGCCCTTTAGGGTAGATCCGCAATCTAAGGTTCTGAATCTAGTTCAGAATGACGAGAATTAGAGTTTTATAACGCGAACCAATGTCCCCGCATCCAAATCCCCGTCCTCTTCACCGCAGATCATCAGTCCCGAGTTGCCGAGCAGATTGGTCAAAATGGCGGAGCTTCCCGTCTTTTTCCCTTCAAAATCGACCCAGTATCGCCCCTCTTCAAAAGAGAGATTACACGCGGTAAACTCGCTTTTATTAGAGCGCTTCGCAAACGGCACTTTGAGCGTCGCTTCGATTACGTCGTAAGGATTTTCGACCCCCATCATCCGAGCAATCAACGGTGCGGCGTAAAGGATAAAGGTGACGGTAGACGAGTAGGCAAACCCCGGCAAAGAGACGATAAATTTCGCTCCGCGCTGCGCCACCATCACGTGCTGTCCCGGCTTGATGTTAACCCCTTTAAAGATCACTTCGGCACCAAGCTTGGGGACGATATGTTTGACGAAATCGTAATCGCCGACACTCACCCCTCCCGTACTCACCACGATGTCGCATGAATGGAGCGCCTCAATGAAGCGCTCCGTAATGGCCGCTTTGTCATCCCCGACAATCCCCATTTGAACACTCTCGGCGCCGAGTTGATCGGCTAATGCCTGGAGGGTATAGCTGTTGGAGCTTCGTATCTGCCCCTCGTGGCGAGCAACCTCACCGATGTCAAGAATTTCGCTCCCCGTTGCGATAATCGCGACACGGGGGCGTTGAGCGACCGAAACCATGACGCGGTTGATACCCGCCAAAACGCCGATCTGGGCAAAGCCGAGTTTTGTCCCTTTGGCAATGAGCACTTCCCCCTCGCGGTAGCTCTCACCGACCGGACGGACAGCGAAACCGTAAGGGACTGGTTTCTCGATAATGATCACGGATCCCTCTACACGGACATTCTCTATCGGTATAAGGGTGTCGGAACCCTTAGGCATGAGCGAACCGGTAAACGTCTTGATACACGCGCCGCTCATGACACCGCCGACTTCATCGGCACCGGCAGGATTGTCACCCAAGATTTCGAGGGAGTCACACACTTGTAAATCGCTATGAAGGATCGCATAACCGTCCATCGCCGACGTCGGATGGCTCGGATAGTCACCGTCTGCGACAATGTCTTCCGCCAAAATCCGTCCCAATGCCTGGGTCAAAAAAATCCGTTCGCTTCGGACACTCCCCAGACTGAGAAGGCTGATCATATTTTGTGAGGTTTCATACGAAATCATTGATCGCTCCCCAATAATCCGGCACCTTGAATTGCCGTTGAGCGATCCGCGGCATAAAGGCGCTGACCGCCTTTAAGATCGTATTTCCAAATCGGAGCGGAGGCTTTGAAATCTTCCACAAACTTCTCGATCGTCTCCAGTGCTACGCGCCGCTTCGGTGAGAATACCGCCGCAATATACGAGCTTTGATGGACCAATACATCGCCTCGGCTGTGTGCCATTTTGAGCTTTGCCCCCAAAGGCCCTACCTTAGCTTGCCACGCTTCAAACCATGCGTTTAAAATCGGCTCATACACATCGAAACTCAGTCCCTCAATCCCGTCTTCTTCCCGCACCGTACCGATAAAGGGGATATACGCGCCGTAATTGTAATCGCTCTCCTGTGCATACCAGCGGGTTATGATTTCAGGGACATTGAGTGCGCCCTCATAGAGTTCCAGCATACTCATCCGCCGCATACCGGAGGGAGAAGTGAAACTTTGTCCCCTGATTGAAGTGTTGTATCGAGAGAAGATACCAGCATATCATTGACTGCGACCGCACAGTTTTCGATCCACTGTGCCATTTCCGGGTCTTCTTTTAATACTCTTGCGACATCGCGCAGCGATGAAGCTTCCAAGGTTAACGGAGCCTTTTGAATCGGTCCTAAAAATTCGATTGTCACCATGACAATTCCCCTTTTTGGGTAGTAATATTGGTGCAAATTATAGCGAAAGAGAACTAACAGTCCCTTGTCAGGGATCAATTAGTATAATGCCTCTCTTATTTTATAAGAGGAGATATTTTGATTTTCGGAAAAATAGATTTTTTAAATCTCCTCCCCTTTCATGTTTTTATCAAACGCTATGCCCGCACTACAAGATTTCACCAAAGTCTCCATTATCACAAGGGTGTCCCCTCGGCTCTTAACCGGGAATTTGCCATGCACCGGATCGATGCGGCATTTATCTCCAGCATCACCGCCAAAAACTGCCGCCATTTTGGTGTCGGTATCGTCGCACAGCGCGAAGTACTCAGTGTTATCTCCCTTCCTGCTCCTGATAAAGCAGACGCGGATTCGGCGACCTCCAATCTCCTCTCCAAAATCCTCGATATTAACGGAGAGGTGTTAATCGGCGACAAGGCACTTCGATACTATTACGGCGGAGGGGAGCATACCGATCTGGGAGAACTCTGGCACGAGCGTACGGGACTCCCGTTTGTTTTTGCCCTGCTATGCACCCATCACCATAGCGACGAGCTTCGCCGCCTCAGCCGTGCGTTTGTCTCCAAAAAAGTGAAAATTCCCTATTACATACTGATGGAAGCGTCTCGCAAAAGCAATCTCAGCCCTGCGCAAATTAGCCATTATCTAAAATTTATCAGCTATAAAGTGGGCGCTAAAGAGGAGCGGGGGTATAAACGGTTTGTAAAAGAGGCGAAAAAGAGAGGGTTAAACCCCTCCCTCGGACAGATTAGATATTGATCTAAAATTCTCCCGCATCCGGAAGATGCGGGTAGCTTTAGGGGGTTGTAGGGACATTTGTCCCTGCCACTTTGCGGGCTTTGCCCGAAAAGTGCGTAACATCAGCTAAATACTAAGAAGCGCATCGATTCGCGCCAATGTCTCATCGACCCCGATGATCGCCATGACAGTATCCAGCCCGGGCCCTGAGAGTTTCCCCATCAACGCGATACGAAGCGGCTGGCCGATTTTCCCGAAACCGATCTCCAACTGTGCGACTACCGATTCCATCACATGGTGATAGTCACTCGGCAAGTGAAGTTCTCCGCCGTTTTTAAGCGCTTCGGCGAAGGTTTGAAGAATCGCACGAGATTCCTCTTTGTACCCTTTTTTAAGTGCCGCTTCATCGAACCCTGCGGGACGGACCAGAATCTCATTGATCTGAGACGCCATCTCGACCAGTGTCTTAGAACGCTCTTTCAACGCATCGAGCAAGATTTCGCGTTTATCGTGGCTCACGAGGATAACACCGTGGAACTCCAACAGTTCGCACAGCTTGTCGTTGGACATATTTTTGATGTAGTGGCTGTTGAGCCAATCAAGTTTCTCGACATTGTAAACCGATGCAGATCGATTGATGTCGCTCGGATCGAAAAGCTCCAGCATCTCTTTCATCGAGAATATCTCCTGATCGCCGTGGCTCCATCCCAAACGGACGAGGAAATTGAGAAGCGCTTCAGGGGCATACCCGAGCGTTTTATACGCCATAACATCGGTAGCGCCGTCACGTTTGGAAAGCTTTTTCCCCTCATGGTTGTGGATCATCGGGACGTGGAAAAAACGGGGGATCGGAAACCCGAGCGCTTCATACACGACAATCTGTTTCGGGGTATTGGAGAGGTGATCGTCTCCTCGGATGACATCGGTGACCCCCATCAACGCGTCATCGACGGCAACCACAAAGTTGTACGTCGGCGTGCCGTCGGCACGGGCGATGATAAAATCATCCAAGATATCAGCGACGTTGAAAACAACGTCCCCTTTGACCCCGTCATGTACCGTGATAGAGCCTTCCAACGGTGCTTTGATACGGATAACCGCTTCGCGTCCTTCCGGTGCAGCACCACTAAAATCGCGGTAGCGGTTATCGTATTTCGGACGCTCTTTGCGAGCCGTCTGCTCTTCACGAAGCGCTTCGAGCTCCTCTTTGGACATATAGCATTTGTATGCTTTACCGCTATCGAGCAGCTTTTGGGCGTACTCTTGATAGATAGCCAAACGGCTCGATTGGTACTCGATTGTCCCGTCATGCTCCAAACCGACCCATTTAAACGCTTCGACGATTGCGCGTGCCGCAGCCTCATCGTTACGGCTAAAATCGGTATCTTCGATACGAAGCAAAAACTTTCCGCCGTTGCGGCGTGCCCACAGATAACTAAGGAGTGCGGTACGCAATCCGCCGATATGTAAATATCCCGTCGGGCTTGGGGCAAATCTGGTTACGACCATGGTAAAAATCCTTTTTGGATGCAATTGCGCAATTTTAGTTAAGGCTATGTTAAAAGCGGGTAAAATAGAAAACTTTGACTCAGGAGCATCAATGCGTTTGATCACCCTTTCGACTTTATTAGCCGCCTATTTATGGAGTGCCCCGATCGGCGGGGTAGCCGTATTGGTCAAAAACACTCCGATCACCCTTTTTGAAATCCAGGAGGAGATGAAACAAAGCGGCACCAGCGCTAATCAAAGTGCCGATACGTTAATCCGTAAAAAGCTTGAACAGCTTGAAGCTCAAGAGAAAAAAATTACGGTCAGCTCAGCCGAAATCAATGAAGAACTAAATCGTATGGCATCTCAAAACAAACTATCAATGGAACAGTTTTTAAACGCGATGCAAACGGTTCGCGGTTTGAGCGAAAAAGATTTGAGAGTAAGGGTAGAGGAGAGTATTAAAGGGCAAAAGCTTTACAGCTCTATAGCATTTTCTAAAATGGGTCAGCCGACTGCCGAAGAGGAGAATGAATACTATCAGCTCCATATGGATGAGTTCTCCCGTCCGGAGAGTTTTGAAGTAACTACTTATCTATCCCCTTCCCAAGAAGCACTGGCAGCTAAAATCGCCGATCCGATGCGCCATATCGAGTCTATCGAGAGCAAAGACGAAACGATTCCCTATGCTAAAATCAATCCGCAGTTGGCACAGCTTCTTAATAAAATTCCCAACGGCTCATTCAGTCCTGTTCTTCCAAACGGAAAAAACGGGTTTATGAGTTTTTACATGCGGGATAAAGTAAATGTCGTTACCGAGAATATCGACACGGTACGTCCGCAGATTGCCAACGCAATTTTAGGGGAGAAACGAAATCAGGTTTTAAACGATTATTTCACCCGCCTTCGTCTCAGCGCAGATATCAAAGTCTTACGACTTCCATAAGAATAGAGAGTTTTCTGCCTTGTAATGAGGCAGGCTTTTCAAAAAAAGATAAGGGCATAAGCCGTATAGCTAAAGGGATTTTATCCCTTCAGCATTCAAAATATCGTTACGAAGCGACCATCTCATTGAGAATATCAAAGAGTTCAATACTCGCTTTCTCAGCTTCTTCAAAACATCTCGCAATCGCTTTTGCATGACGAATCGGATCCTCATTCAGCAGCTGCATCGCTTTTTTCACCTCTTCATGAACTTTTTTATGCGGTTCCATCATTTTTGAATAACCCGCTGTTGAGCCGAACACCGATTTTCCTTCGCCGTTTTCATACCATTTACCAAGTTCACACGCATGATGATCGCTGAATTCTGTACTCACTTTGCCTTCAAATCCGGCCGCATACGCATTATTTTTGAAAATCATATGATCAATCTTCGCCATATTCGTGAATATTTCATAACTGATAGATTGATTGTCAGCTTTAATATGCTCAACATTTTGGATCAATTTAGACAATACATTTTTAAATTGATCCAGTTTTTGGGATGAATCCACCGCGTACTCCTCAACCCGCTCGCTGTTTTCCAGCATACCTACCGAATTTTGTTTGAGAACGCTGATATTTGCTTCGACTTCACTGGTCGCTTTTTGAGTTCGTTCCGCCAGTTTTCGCACCTCGTCGGCGACAACGGCGAATCCCCGTCCGTGTTCTCCTGCCCGCGCCGCTTCAATAGCCGCATTCAAGGCCAAAAGATTCGTTTGATCGGAAATATCTTTAATCAACGTAATAACATTGGAAATTTCGCTCACATTATGATTAAGCTGCTCTGAATTGCTTCTTGAATCGTTGATCATTTCAGTAATTTTGGTCATACTGGCCATAATCTCATCGGTTTGAACACTCACTTCATCCACAACCTGACCCGTTTCATGATTGAGGGTATTGACATCTTTCAAATTGGTCATGTTGTTCTGAAGCGAGTTTCGAAGACTTCCCGCATTATGAATAGAGCCTTGAATCATTTGACGTGCCAATGTTAATGACATTTCATTTTTTTCCATCTCTTCTTCCGATTTTGCCTTCTCGTGTACGGCCTCTTTGGCCCGTTCTTCGGCAACTAAAGCGATCTTCTCAACTTTTTCTATGAAGATATTAAAGCTTGCCGCCGCCTTTCCGATTTCATCCGTGGAAGTCACCTTCAAACGTTTACTTAAATCGGCATCACCGCTCGCTAACTCCTGCGCAATTTCATCAAGATTTTGAATCGGCTGTGTTACCGCACGACGAACAATGATAATCAATAATACCAAAATAATAGCATCCATTACCGTCATAATGACGACTTGACGTAATAGAGAATCTTCAGACTGATTGATTAGATTTTCAACGGTAGAAAGTTTCTTTGCCGTAAATGCGTAGGCTACCTCTTCTCCGGAAAAATCTTTAATCGCTATCGGTTCTACGTAAAAATTATCCGTTGTAAATGCCCCTTTTTTTGGATCGAAATCGGCTTTACTCAGTTCGGATAAAAATCCTTTGTCTACCGTATCTTCTTTCACCGCTAAAGTAAACTCTTTGCCGATTTTCGGTGCTTTTTGAAGTTCATCAGCATTGGTAAGAAAACGGTTATCCAATCCAATAATCAACTCTGTGCCGAAGTTTTTCTGCAAATCCTTGATAATTGAATTGAGCCCCTGCATAAACTCAACCGATCCGACATATTCTCCCCCTGAAATAATCGGAGCGATACCGCGCAATTCGAGCCCACCGACACCGACTTCAATAGCTACCAGCGGTTTCTGAGTCTTTTTCACTTCCAAAATTGTTTTACGAAAACTTGTTAAATCGTCACCGAATTTTTCCGGTTTCCAAACACGAATAAAACTGCGTACATCTTTGTCGTGTACGTGAATTTTAATATTGCCGAATTTTGTATTCTCTTTGAACTCTTTGGATAACGATTTAAGACTCTTCAGTGTCCCCTCACGATCTCCGTTCGTCAATCCGTTTACAACAGCGCTGTTTTTAGAAATACTAATCGCATTGGTAATACCGACACTATTTTTAGCCTCGATCGCCTCATTGAAAATCGTCGTCATCTCTTTTGACTGACTCGCATAAATGTCGTCTCGGATCTGATGGACAGAAATTATGTAATTAATTAATACTACAATAAATCCCACAATAATGGATGCAATCAATGGAACATGTACTTTTTGTGCGATGCTAAGATTGTTCATGTCTCTCCTTTTTAAGTAACGCTCATTTAGATTAGCATATTATAGTACTGTTAAACTGTAAAATTAGCGTAAAAAGGGAAAATTTAAACAGTCTTAGCGCGTTTTAGAGAGCTATGTGGTATTTTTGTGATATTTGAATAAGTTATAGATTACAGCAGCAATCAGCCGCTGTAGTTTTCGAGGTATTTGGTATCGAAGTTGTTATTAATGAAGTCGGGGTTTTTCATCATCTTCATATGAAACGGAATCGTTGTTTTGATCCCGGTGATCGTGAATTCGCTTAATGCGCGGTGCATACGTGCAATCGCATCGTTGCGATCCGTTCCGTATACGATCAATTTTCCGATCATTGAATCGTACGTCGGAGGTACGATGTATCCGCCGTGTGCATGGGTATCGACACGAACATTCCGCCCGCCCGGAGCGATCCATTGGGTAATTTTACCCGGTGAAGGCAAAAATTTGATCGGATCTTCCGCCGTAATACGACACTCGATAGAGTGCCCTTTGAGAACAACACTTTCTTGACTCGGAAGTGCTTCACCTTCGGCGACGCGGATCATCATTTCGATCAGATCCAGCCCGCTTACCATCTCGGAGACACAGTGTTCTACCTGGAGACGGGTATTCATCTCCATAAAATAAAACTTTTTGTCCGCATCGAGAAGGTACTCAAACGTCCCAGCCCCTTCGTACTTAATGTACTTCGTTGCACGGACGGCAGAAGCGTGCAGTTCGGCACGAATCTCAGGAGTCAATGCTACCGCGGGAGATTCTTCGATCAATTTTTGGTGACGGCGCTGCATTGAACAGTCACGCTCACCGATATGAAGCACGTTGCCATGGCTGTCAGCAATCACCTGCACTTCGATATGGCGCGGATTTTTAATGAATTTCTCCATATAAATCGTACCGTCGCCGAATGCACCGATCGCTTCCGCTTCCGCCGCCAAAAAAGCATTTTCGATATAGCTCTCGTCTTCGACGACGCGCATACCGCGTCCGCCGCCGCCGGCTGCCGCTTTGAGGATTACCGGGTAACCGACCTCTTTGGCCCGAACTTTTGCTTCCGCAATATCTTTAATAGCACCGTCAGAACCGGGTACGACAGGGACACCTGCAGCGATCATGACATCTTTGGCTTTTGATTTGTCCGACATCATCACCATAACTTCAGGAGTAGGACCTATAAATTTAATCCCGTGGTGGGTACAAATTTCAACAAAATGTTGATTTTCGGACAAAAATCCGTATCCCGGGAATACCGCATCACATCCGCTGATTTCACAGGCAGCAATAATAGCAGGGATATTGAGATAACTCTGGGAACTTGGTGCGGCACCGATGCAAATTGCGGCGTCGGCCAGTTTTAAATACGATGCGTCTTTGTCGGCAGTCGAATAAACCGCCACCGCTTCTTTCCCCATCTCTTTAATTGTTCGGATGGCACGAAGGGCAATTTCACCCCGATTCGCGACTAAAATACGTTTGAGTTCCGCCATGGTTAAAGCTTCTCAACCGCAAAAAGTGGCATATCGTATTCAACTGCCTGAGAATCGGAAACCAATACACTAACAATTTTACAGTCGAATTCGGCCTCAAGTTCATTCATAATTTTCATCGCTTCGAGAATACCGATAACTTGCCCTTTTTTAACGCGGTCGCCCACTTTTACAAACGAAGCCGAATCCGGAGAAGGGGCAGAATAAAACGTCCCTACCATCGGAGAAAGGATCATATCACCGGTGTGAACTGCTGCTGCAGGGGCTGCAGATTCTACGCCAACCGCTTGTGCAACCGGAGCTGCCGCCATTGCAACCGGAGCTGCCATCATAGGTGCGGCAACCGCACCGATATTTTTTTCAAGTTCAATAGAAAAAGCGTCTTGAGTAATTTTTAATTTTGAAAGAGTACTGGCATCAAACTCTTGCAAAAGAGCTTTAATTTGTTTCATATCCATCGGAAGAATGCTCCTAAAAGTAGGGTAATAGATGTGTTATACTACCACAAATAAAATTAACAACGGATTGAATATGGGTTTAAAAAGCGATAGATGGATACGGGAAAAGGCATTAAAAGAGGGGATGATCTCCCCGTTTTGCGAGGATCAGGTAGGCTTGGGCGTCGTCAGTTACGGCCTTAGCTCATACGGCTACGACATCCGTGTGACGAATGAATTTAAAATTTTTACCAACCTAAACTCTACTGTCGTCGACCCGAAACATTTTGATGATATGAATGTCGTCGATTTTACGGGAGATGTATGCATTGTCCCCCCTAACTCGTTCGCATTGGCGCGAACCGTGGAATATTTCAAAATACCCCGTGACGTGTTGGCAATCTGTTTGGGTAAATCGACTTATGCGAGGTGCGGTATTATTGTCAATGTTACTCCATTTGAACCGGAATTCGAGGGACATATTACCATCGAAATTTCCAATACCACCCCTCTTCCGGCAAAAATATATGCCAATGAAGGGATAGCACAGGTACTCTTTTTACAAGGCGACGATATGTGCGAAACCTCTTATAAAGATAAAAGCGGCAAGTATCAGGGGCAAGAGGGGATCACTCTTCCGCGGATTTTAAATTAAGTAGTGGTATAATTCCGATAAATTTCCATGCAAGGACTCCCGAATGTTGCACGAATACCGCGATGTAATTACCCATATGAAACAAAACGATGCGGCTAATGCCCACTTTTTGAAAATTTTTGATCGCCACAACGATCTAGACAACCAAATCACCAAAGCTGAAAACGGTGAAGTGCCAATGACCGATCTTGAGCTTGAAAAACTCAAAAAAGAGAAATTGTTGTTGAAAGACGAAGCGTACGCAATGATCATCGCCTACAAAAAAGAGCACAGTCTTTAATTCTTAATGATATTCGAATGCCAAAGGATATAGTTCCCTTTGGCTATGCTGGCCGCTTCAAGGCAGACTTTCCCTTCTTAATTTCTTCTAAATTTACTTTTTAGCTTTAACTCGATACGATTTATTTTTTTCAGAATTTTTCTCTAATGAGGTACGCATGACCACTTCGTATACCGCCTTAGCTGATTTCGGACGGGCGCTGCTTAAGCGTCCGGCATTATCAGAAGGTCTTCCGATGATATCCGAGTATGCCAAACAAGTAAGCAAAGCGGAAAGATGCTCTATTTTTATCTATAATCCGAAAATCCAAATGCTTTGGACGACTTTGGCCGACGGGATAGAAAAAATTATGGTCCATGTTAATGACGGGATTGTCGGACATACCGTCAAAGAGGGGAAACCCATTTTAGTCAATAACCCCTATGAAGATGAGCGGTTTCTGCATACCATAGATAATAAAACCGGTTTTGTGACCGAAAATATCGCTTCTATCCCTATCTTCGATTCCAATCGGCGCATCATCGGGGTTTTTCAACTCCTCAACAAACCGGGAGGATTTTCATCGGAAGACATTAAATTTATGATTTTTTTTGCCCACTATATCAGCGGATATCTTGAACTGGCCATGCTTTTCGATGATCAAACGGCTTTACTGGCAAAAGGGATAGAATGAGTTTGGAAATTTACAAACGGATTGCCGATTTCGGCAAAAAGCTTGGCGAAATCGATGAACTTGAAAAAACGCTGCCGGCAATCTCGGAAGAGGCAAAAGCTATCGTAAATGCGGAGCGATGCTCTATTTTTATGGTCGATTATCCGGGAGAAATGCTTTGGACGAAACTCAGTGACGGCGTAGGGCGGATTGCGATCAGTATTCATTCAGGCATTGTAGGAGATACGGTTCGGAAAAAAACGGCCCAACGGGTCAATAACCCCTATGAAGACAGCCGTTTCTTAACCAAAATCGATGAAAAAAGCGGCTTTCTGACCCGAAATATCCTCGCTACCCCTATCTTCAACTCACAGCAAGAAGTGATCGGGGTCATTCAATTGCTCAACAAGTATCACGGAGAGTTTGATGAACAAGACGAAGGGATTATGAATTTTTTTGCCAACTATATCAGCGGAACACTGGAATTGGCCTTATTGATGGGAAAAAAATAAGACTACAATAACTCTCGCTTAATCCAATGGCTCAGTACATACAAGCCCCATATGTGCTGCTTAAATTTTCCTCGGCGTGCCATATCAATATAATTATCTATCTCTTCCGGATAAAAAAGCCCCGTTTTATCATTGACTTCACATATCAGTTCTATTCTTCCCGACGCAATCAGCCACTCCATATAGGGATTCGCAAACCCTTTTTTCTTCCGGTCAATAATCTCATCGCTAAGATAATTTCGGGCGATTTGTTTGAGGAGTGTTTTCGTCCCGCCCGTGCCGATTCGAAGCATCGGGTCAACCGTTAACACCGTTTCAGCGAGACGATGGTCCAAAAACGGCGTTCGTGCCTCAATCGTATGGGCCATAGAGACCCGATCCAGCTTAGTGAGAAAATGTTCTCCGACAAAAAGCTTCAAATCGATCATACTGTACCAAATACTCGGGTGTTCATGAGCGCTTTGCTCGAACATTCGGCGATAGCTCTCCAAAAAACGCAATGATTCATTATCGCGGACATTACGGCGGAAAAGTTTATTTTGCTGCAAATCGGTAAATTTATCCCCCGAGGTACGAAATAGCAGCGTATCGTCAAAGATACGCTTGTACCACTCCCACTCCCGGTTCATCGTAAAATGGCTGTGAAAATATTTTTTGAGCCAGTTTTTATGATGCAGCGATGCGGCTTTTTCAATATCAAGATATTCGAAGTACTGACGATATCCCAAAAACAGCTCGTCACTCCCCTCTCCGCTGAGGACGACTTTGTACCCCTCCGCGCCGATTTTTTTCATGAGCAGATAAAGCGGCAGCGCCGCGGGATCATTCAACGGTTCGTCCATATGGGTTAAGAGTTCATCAAGATTTTCGTGAAAATCGTTTTGCGAAATAACGACTTCCGTATGATCAAGTCCCAAATACTTTGCCGTCATTGCGGCATTTTTCCGTTCGTCATACGCATCGTATTCGTTGTATCCCAGCGTAAAGACGGGAAGTTTTTTCCCCTGACGTGCCGCTATTGCACAAATCATCGCGCTGTCCAGTCCGCCGGAAAGCAAAGCCGATATCGGGACTTCGGTATCCAGACGTACAGCAATAGAACGGTGAAGCTCTTCTTCGATCCTGCACAATGAATCAGAATTTTCGGTAATAGATGAACCCGGAGTATCGAGCAGATTATAATAACGGTGTTTAGTAATTTTTCCCTGCTCTGCGCAGAGCCACTCCCCGCTCTCCAATTTTTCTATCCCTTTATAAAACGTATAGGGAGGAGTCGGGGCCAAAAAAGAGAGGTACGAATGGAGTGCTTCGTCATTCATGCGAACGGAAGATAAAAACGGTTTGAGCGCTTTGATCTCCGAAGCGAATACAAACGTTTCATTGCTTTGATAATAGAAAAGCGGTTTTTTGCCGAAGCGGTCCCGAACCAGATAGCACTTATCACCGTCTATCAACGCGAATGCAAACATCCCTTCAAGATACTCGACACACCGTATCCCCCATCGCTCATACGCGGCCAATACGACTTCCGTATCGCTGGACGTTTCCCATTTTACTCCGCCTAACTGCTCTCGTAACCGGGTATGGTTATAAATTTCTCCGTTAAAGCTGATAAGCAATTTGTCTCGGCGCATCGGCTGATGGGAACGAGGATGAACATCCGTGATGGAAAGGCGCTGATGGGCTAAGAAAAGGGTGTTTTGTTCAACAACTCCGCAATGATCCCTGCCGCGATGCTGCAAGGTTTTTAGAGCTTCGCGTGCTTTGTGAGGAGAATAATGACCGATAATTCCGAATACGCCGCACACGAAAAACCTTTTTTCGCAATTATACGCTTTTGTAGCCTAACAAAAGAAACGAAAATATTTTACTCAGTTTAAATATCTTATAATCTATCTTCCGCATTCTCGTAAAATTAGTCAAGGAAAATAACTCAATTATGTATCTATTCACCTCAGAAGTCGTTAGCCCTGGGCACCCTGACAAATGTGCCGATATCATTGCCGACAGCATTGTTGATCGTCTTATTATCGGAGATCCAAAAAGCCGTGTTGCCAGCGAAGTATTTGTAGCCGGCAAACATGTCATCATCGGCGGTGAAGTCACTTCTGCCGTTCAACTCAGTACAAAAGAGTATAAACATATCGCTCTTGACGCTCTTAAAAAGATCGGATACAACGGTCATCCCCATTTTACGCGTGAAGAGTGCCTACATCCCGATGATATAGAGGTACAGGTACTTCTTAACCGACAATCACCCGATATCAATCAGGGGGTTGATCAAAGTGACGGCGAAACCGGTGCAGGGGATCAGGGCATTATGTTCGGGTATGCCGACTGCGAAACGGCCAACTATATGCCAAGTGCGATTACGTATGCGCGGATGCTGATGGAGAAAGTGTATCACTACGCCCTAGCCCACCCCCATAAGCTCGGTGTCGATATCAAAACCCAAGTGACGATGGATTACGGCTGCAAAGATAATTTTGAAACCTGCAATCCGCAAGCGATCCACACTATCGTCGTCTCCGCTCCGTGCGTCAATACAATGAATATCGAGCAAGTACGCGAACTGATCATGGAGTTGATCCTTGATACGGGATTGCCGACTAATCTTTTCGATCCTAAAGAGTGTATCATCCATATCAATCCGACAGGCAAATACGTCTCCCACTCAAGTCTGCATGACAGCGGTTTGACGGGACGTAAACTGATCGTCGACAGTTTCGGCGGATATGCCCCTATCGGCGGCGGTGCTCAAAGTTCCAAAGACTACACGAAAGTTGACCGTTCAGGTTTGTATGCCGGACGCTGGATTGCCAAACACATCGTAGCCTCAGGACTTGCCAAAAAAGCGATTGTTCAAATCAGCTACGCTATCGGTGTCGCCAAACCGACGTCCGTTGCGGTCGATACCAGCGGTACCTGCATTGAAGGTTTGAATGATGATATCCTCTCTTCATTCGTACATGACAACTTTGCACTGACCCCTAACTGGATCACCCGAAAATTTGATCTTGACCATCCGAGCGAAGAGACCTTTCTTTATGCCGATGTCGCCAGCCGCGGTCAGGTAGGACAAAGCGATTACCCGTGGGAAAAACTGGACGAATTAGAAAAATTTGAAGCCTTAAAGGTATAAAGCTTGGAAATAAAATCAATAGAATATGATTTTCTCATTATCGGTGCCGGGATTATGGGAATGAGTATTGCGAATGAACTATTGATGAGAAATCCAAATGTACAGATCGCTATCGTTGAAAAAGAAAGCGATGTCGCCATGCATGCCAGCGGGCGGAACAGCGGTGTTTTGCATGCCGGTTTTTATTATACGGCCGACTCTCTAAAAGCAAAATTCACCGTTGAGGGCAACAAGCGGATGAAAACTTTTTGCAGAGAAAACGGTATCTATGTTAACGAAACCGCTAAAGTAGTCGTCGCAAAAAATCAAACGGAATTAGAATCTCTTTACCTGCTTGCGGAAAGAGGCAAAATCAACGGGGTCGAACTTGAACTTATCGACGAAGAGCAATTAAAACAGATAGACCCGAATATCAATACCTTTCAAAAGGCATTATATTCTCCGACAACGGCCAGCGTCGATCCCAAGCTGGTGTGCCGAACTTTAAGAGACAAACTCAAAGATCGGGGAGTAGCTTTCTACTTTGATACGAAGTTTGAAGATAGCCGATTCAAAGCCAAATATCTCGTAAACTGTGCCGGGGCTTATGCCGATAAAATCGCACGGAGGATCGGGCTCCTGCATGAGTATACAATGCTCCCTTTTAAAGGGATATATCTAAAATATATGGATGACAATTCGGCTGTTAAAACCAACATATACCCTGTCCCGAATCTTGAAAATCCCTTTTTAGGGGTACATTATACGCTCACCTACGATAACAGTATTAAAATCGGCCCGACTGCTATCCCGGCATTTTGGAGAGAGAATTATAAAGGCTTCTCTAATTTCAAATTTTTTGAAATGGCGGAAATCATCTTTTTAGAAATGAAGTTATTTCTCACCAATGCATTTAATTTTAGGCATTTAGCCCTCAACGAAGTCAAAAACTATAATAAAAGCTTTTTTATTAATAAAGCCAAAAGCATGGTAAAAAGTATCGGAGACAACTTTAAACCTTTGCCCGCAGGTATCAGGGCACAACTGCTAAACACAAAGACAAATGAATTGATTCAAGATTTTATTATTACACATTCTAACAATGCGACACACGTCTTAAATGCGGTAAGCCCTGCATTTACGTGTTCCTTCGCATTTGCGGAATATGTGGTTGATCAAATAATCGAAAATAAACAAAAAGGTTGATAAATGAAAAAAGTGTTAGTTACCGGCGGAGCGGGTTACATTGGTAGCGTACTGGTCAAACTTCTGTTAGACAGAGGATATTTCGTTCGGGTCCTTGATAATTTGTCTTTCGGCGGCGAAGCCGTAGTCGAACTGCTTAATCATGAAAATTTCGATTTTATCAAAGGTGACATACGAGAGCGAAAAGATTTGGAAACAGCTATGAAGGGTATCGATTATGTTGCCCATTTAGCCTCTATCGTCGGCGATCCGGCTTGTGCTGTCAATCCGGAGCTAACCAAAGATATTAATCTCAACGGTGCGAAACTGACCTATCAAGTGGCCAATGAAATGGGAATTGAACGATTTGTATTTGCCTCAACGTGCAGTAACTACGGCAAGATGGCGGATACCAATGCTTTTGTCGATGAAAATTCAGAATTAAAACCGGTATCTTTGTACGCCGAAACAAAGGTGGAATTTGAACAATATCTGCTGTCTCAACCTAAAAGCAATACGGCTAAACCTACCTGCCTCCGTTTCTCAACGGTATACGGATTGTCTCCGAGAATACGCTTTGACTTAACCGTGAACGAATTTACCAAAGAGTTGGCTATGGGACGGGAACTCGTTGTTTTCGGCGAACAGTTTTGGAGACCGTATTGCCATGTAGTCGACCTTTCACGAGGGGTCATCGCCACATTCGAAGCGGATAGCGAAATAGTGGCTTTCAATGTTTATAATGTCGGTGATACGTCTGAGAACTATCAAAAACAGATGATTGTCGATGAAATTGTCAAACAAATCCCGGATGCAAAAATCAAATTTGTAAAACGGGATGAAGATCCGCGAGATTACAGAGTTAATTTTGACAAGATTAAAAATGAGCTGGGGTTTGCAATCACCAAACGTGTCCCCGAAGGTATATCGCAAACCATAAAAGTGATCCGAGACGGTTTTTTAAACGATCCGGATGATCAAAAGTATAAAAACATCTAACCATGCAAAAGATTACCGATTTTATAAAAAAAACATTTAAGTCCGGCGAATTTATTCCGTTGCATGAGCCTCGGTTCATAGGCAATGAAAAAAAGTATTTGAATGACTGCATCGATTCGACATTTGTTTCCAGTGTCGGAGCGTATGTAGAGCGCTTTGAAAAAGAGTTTGCGCACTACGTCGGCAGCAAATACGCCATAGCTACCGTAAACGGAACCGCGGCATTGCATATTTCTCTTTTATTAGCGGACGTTCAGGCGGAAGACGAAGTCATTACGCAGCCGTTAACATTTGTAGCGACCTTGAATGCGATCACTTATATCGGTGCGAAACCTGTCTTTATCGATGTCGATCGCGATACTTTGGGCTTAAGCCCGAAAGTTCTAGAGGAATTTTTAACCGAAAATTGCGACTTAATCGATGGCAGATGTATGAACAAAAAAACGAAAAAATGGATAAAAGCGTGTGTCCCTATGCATACGTTCGGACATCCGTGCCGTATTGACGAGATTCAACAGATATGCGACGCTTGGAATATAACGTTGGTCGAAGACGCCGCAGAAAGCCTGGGCAGCTTTTACAAAGGCCGGCATACAGGTACATTCGGCAAACTTGGCGCGTTCAGTTTTAACGGCAATAAAATCATCACAAGCGGCGGCGGCGGCGTCATCGTCACCGATAACGAATTGTTGGCAAAGCGGGCCAAACATCTGACAACAACAGCCAAAGTCCCTCATAAATGGGAATATACCCACGATACGATTGGCTATAATTACCGGATGCCGAATTTAAACGCGGCGCTGCTGGTTGCGCAAATGGAAAATCTGGATTCGTTTTTAGAAAACAAACGGGAACTCGCAACATTGTATGATGCATTTTTCAAAGAGAACGACATAGCATTTATTCACGAACCGAGTGAGGCGTCCTCAAACTATTGGCTACAGGCAGTCATACTCAAAGATGCAAAAGAGAGAGATATGTTTTTGGACTACACGAATAGCAACGGCGTAATGACAAGACCCATCTGGACACTTATGAATAAATTGGAAATGTTTAAAGAGAGCCAAAGCAGCGATTTAAGCAATTCCCTATGGCTTGAAGCACGCGTTGTCAATATACCCAGCAGCGTGAGAGTATCATGAAAGAGATCTTGCTAATCGGCGGCGGCGGACATTGTCGAGCCGTTATTGATGTTATAGAGCAAGAAAAGAAATATACAATAATCGGTATTATCGACACCAAAGAAAAAGTAGGTCAAAAAGTTTTAAATTATGAGATCATAGGTTCGGACGATGAGCTGGAATCTCTGTTCGAACAATATAAATATGCCTGTATCACGGTCGGGCAGATCAAATCCGCCGAGCCTAGAATCAAACTTTTTCAAAGACTTAAAAAAATCGGCTTTACTTTGCCTACCATCGTATCTCCGATCGCCTATGTGTCACAACACGCTTTTATCGATGAAGGAACTACCGTTATGCATCACAGCTTAATCAATGCAAATGCACGGGTAGGGAAAAACTGTATTATTAACTCTAAAGCGTTGATAGAACATGACGCACTCATAGAAGATCACTGCCATATCTCTACCGGAGCGACGATCAATGGCGGCGTCCACGTAAAATCAGGCAGCTTTTTAGGCAGTAACAGCACCTCCAAAGAGGGTATTACTATTGAAGGATTTATCAAAGCGGGAGCGCTGGTCAAATGAGTGTCTTTATTATTGCCGAGGCCGGTGTCAATCATAACGGAGACATCGAATTAGCCAAAAAACTCATCGATGCCGCCGTTGAAAGCGGAGCGGACGCCGTTAAATTCCAAACCTTCAAAGCCGAAAATTTAGTCTCCAAACATGCGGAAAAAGCCGAATATCAAAAAGTAACCACCGATAAGAATGAATCCCAATACGATATGATCAAAAAACTCGAGTTGGATATGCCGACGCATCAGGAACTGATGACGTATTGCACAGAGAAAAAAATCCTCTTTTTATCTACGCCGTTTGATTTAGAGAGTATCGATCTGTTAAACGGTTTGGGACTCAATCTGTTTAAAATACCCAGCGGCGAAATCACCAATCTCCCCTATTTAAAAAAAATAGGCTCTTACAATAAAAACGTTATCCTCTCAACCGGCATGGCAGACATAGGTGAGATAGAAGACGCTTTAGATATTTTGATAAACAGCGGAACCCAAAAAGAGAACATTACCGTTCTTCACGCCAACACCCAATACCCGACCCCGATGGAAGACGTCAATTTAAAGGCTATGGTCACGATAGGCAAAACGTTTGACGTCAAATACGGATACAGCGACCATACCCTTGGGATCGAGGTTGATATTGCCGCTGTGGCTTTGGGTGCGACAGTGATTGAAAAACACTTTACGCTGGATAAGACTATGGAGGGGCCGGATCACAAAGCGTCCCTGGAACCCGACGAACTGACCGAAATGGTCAAAGCCATCAGAAATATCGAAAAAGCTCTCGGCAGCGGAATCAAGAAACCGAGTCCAAGCGAAAAACCCAATATGAATATTGCACGAAAATCGATCGTGGCCGCGTGCGATATATCCGCAGGCGACCTTCTTGACGAAACCAACTTAACGATCAAACGCCCCGGCGGCGGATTAAACCCGATGGCGTGGGATGATATATGCGGAACAACCGCTACACGAAACTACAAAGCCGATGAACTGATATGAGCCAAAAAAAAATATGTGTCGTCACCGGAACAAGAGCCGAATACGGTCTTCTGTATTGGCTTATGAAAGAGCTTGATCAGCATCAAGATTTTCATCTGCAGCTTATTGTCACCGGAATGCACTTATCTCCCGAATTCGGTCTGACCTATAAAGAGATCGAAAAAGAATTTTGTATCCACAAAAAAATAGAGATGCTTTTATCTTCCGACACCCCTGTCGGAATTTCAAAATCGATGGGATTGGCCCAAATATCTTTTGCCGAAGCCTACGATGAAATGAAACCCGATTTGCTTATCCTCCTCGGAGACAGATATGAAATCTTTGCCGCCGCATCGGCGGCTATGATTGCCCGTATTCCCATAGCGCATTTGCACGGCGGAGAGACAACTGAAGGGGCGTTTGATGAGTCAATGCGCCATTGCTTAACCAAAATGTCTCATCTGCATTTTACTGCCGCCGAAGAGTACCGCAATCGGGTTATGCAATTAGGGGAAAATCCCGATCACGTTTTCAATGTAGGGGGATTAGGGATCGACAATATAAAGAAATTGAATTTGCTGAGCAAAGAAGCGCTGGAAGCGAGTATAGATTTTAAATTAAACAAGTATAATCTTCTCATCACTTTTCACCCGGTAACGCTGGAACATGAAACGGCACAAGAACAGTTTCAAAATCTCTTGGATGCCGTTGATCAATTTGAAGATACACACATCATCTTCACAAAGGCAAATTCGGATACCAACGGAAGAATTATTAATGAGATGATCGATCAATACGTTCACAACCATAGCGAAAAGTCTGCCGTATTTACATCATTAGGGCAATTGCGCTATCTTTCTTTACTGCAGTACGTTAGTGCTGTTGTCGGCAACAGCTCAAGCGGGCTAATCGAAGCTCCATCCTTTAAAGTCCCGACGATAAATATCGGCGATCGGCAAAAGGGGCGTCTAAAAGCGATGAGCGTCATTGATTGTAAACCTGTTAAATCTGATATCCTCAATGCATTTGCCAAGATTCACTCTGAGCAGTTTCAAAAACTTCTCCCGACTGTAGAAAACCCGTACGGCGATGGCGGCGCAAGTAAAAAAATCATCGATATCCTTTCTCGTATATCACTCGATAACATCCTGAAAAAAACTTTTTTTGATAAAAGGTAATAGATGCAGAAAATTGAAAAAATAAAAATTCGCCAAAATGCCTCTATTCGCGAAGCGTTAACAAAAATATCGGCGGGAGCTTTACGTATAGCCCTGGTTGAAGAAAATAACATTTTATTGGGGACTATTACCGACGGCGACGTACGCAACGCTTTGCTCAACGGACTGACTTTGGACGATACGATAGAAAATCTCTATAACCGCCACCCTATCGTCTGTTACGAAAATAATGACAATTCATTGATCATTGAAAAAGCGCTTGAAAAGAAAATCTATCAGATCCCCGTTTTAAACTTCAAAAATGAAATCGTAGACATCGAAGACATCAATGAACTTTTACGGCCGAAAATAAAAAACAATACCGTCATTATCATGGCAGGAGGGCTGGGGACGAGATTACGCCCTCTTACCGAAAACACCCCGAAACCCATGCTAAGGGTTGGGACAAAACCTATTTTACATACGATCATCGAGAATTTCAAAAAATACGGCTTTCAAAAATTCATTCTGTGTGTCAACTATAAATCCAATGTCATTCTTGAATACTTTGGTGACGGCAGCGCATTCGGTATTGAACTTGAGTATGTTTATGAAGAAGACCGTATGGGTACCGCCGGAGCTTTAAGCCTATTAACGAAACATCCCGAAGAGGCATTTTTCGTTATGAACGGCGACTTACTCACCAACATTAATTTTGAACACCTATTGGAGTTCCACCATAAACATCAATCTGCCGCAACCATGTGTGTCAGAGAATACGAATATGAGATTCCCTACGGCGTTGTCAACATAGAAGAAAACAGTATCGAGTCCATCGTCGAAAAACCGAGCCACAGTTATTTTGTCAATGCGGGGATCTATGTCTTGACGCCGGGAATTTTCGATTACATACCTCAAAATACATTTTTTGATATGCCCGCACTGTTTAATCTTCTCATCGAAGACCAAAAACAATGCAGCTCTTATCTGATCGAAGATTATTGGTTGGATATAGGCCGTATCAGTGATTATGAAAAAGCAAATATCGAATATCATAATGTTTTCAAAAACTAAAGTATTCTTGACATGTCATAGCAGATATAGTAATATGAACTTAAAAATGAAAGGTAATTCATGTATTTAAAAGAAAAATCTTCTATATGCATATTGCCTGCCGTCTACCGTTTAGTATTTTTCAAAGTACAAGGATAAGAATAGATGCAAAAAAACAGAAAAAAAGTTATTATCATTGGAGGCGGTACGGCAGGCGTGACGATAGCTAATCGGTTACAAGACTATTTTAATGTCACAATCATTGAAAAAAGCAAATATAAAAAATACTTTTGGCTGTACAAAGTTCCGCTGATGATTGGTATCTTGTTTAGAAAAATCGTACCGACCCATGTTACAAAAAGAGAGTTTACACTGGCCGACGGCCGTAAAATTCCATTTTACGAGTCCAATTTATTCGGCGGCGCTTCAATAATGAACGGCGCGGTCCATGTTTTTGGATTTGAATCGGTTTGGAAAAAAATATTGCAAAAGTTTGACATCAGCTATGATGAATTGATGCGGAGCAATGAAGAAATCTATTCTTTTGACATAAAACAAAGCGATAAAATTTCATTGATGCCTGCCCCTCAAAATATCATTGATGAAGCATTTATTCAAACCCTCAACCAAAAAAATATTATGTATGGCGATATGGGGTATAGCGAAGGCGAAGTGTGCGGTCCTATACAAAATACAGTCAGAAAATTTTTTAGAACCTCTGTTTTATCCCTTTTAAAAAAAACAAACTTCACCGTCACTCTTTCGGAAAAAGTAGAAAGTATCCTATTTGATAAAGACAATAACGTACGTGGGGTCAAAACCGATAAAAGAGTCATTGATTCCGACTATGTAATAGTATCAGCCGGCGTTATAGGCAGTTGCGATTTAATGCTCAGAGCGCAAGCCAATGGGTATTTACCGCACGAGTTGGATATAGGTGAAATTCAAGACCATACGAATATCAGGGTCAACGTATTTGCAAACGAACCGATCGATTCTCTCAATGAGATTTATGATAGTTGGTATAAAAAATTGCTATTAGGTTTTAACCATTTTACGGGGCAACCGACAGTTATGCGCGGTACGGGTGCGACATCGGCAGCCTATTTAGATCTGGATAATGACGGACAGATTGATACCCGGATTCAAATCCTTCAATTTGCAGAAACGACACGACACGGATACGGGAATAACGGATATCTTTTCGGAAGCAACAAACCCAGCTTTTCCATTTCTATCAATGCGATTCACCCGGAGTCAAAAGGGAGAATTACTTTAGACGGCGAAACCACTATTGTAAATCCAAATTTTCTATCTGCTCATGAGGATATGGAAACATTGAAACGTGCTTTGAAATATTCAATCGATTTGCTAAAAAGTCCTCCTCTCAATAATTATGTTCTCGAAATTATAGATGAAGAGTTAATACTCAAAGATCCGGAAACATTTATCAAAAATACGATGTACAGCGGCCACCATTTACTCGGCGGTCTTGACAAGGCGATCAACTCCGACTTTGAAGTAAAAGGGATGCAACAACTATTCGTCTGCGATGCCAGTGTTTTTGATAGATTCGCTGCCAGCAACATTCACTCCTCCGTCGTTTTGATCGCTGATCTATTTGCCAAAAAATTTATATCAAAGAATGTTGCACCATGAAATACAAATCCTGCACCGATTATTGGCTAGACAAAGAAAACTTTTCTCTTAGAGGGGAGTTTGAAGCCATGTACAAAGATATCGACGACCCTTGGGGATGCGGTGAATATTGCGACTCACTCAACAACAAACTTTTTTGCGAAATGCTTTTTCATCATAAAAATTATTCAACCATTTTAGATATCGGCAGCGGGTTGGGAGATCTGACCGCTTCTCTCTATCACTACAACAAAGGGGGAGAGATTACCGGCTGGGAAATATCCCCTACGGCTGTGGAAAAAGCGACGGCGAAATATTCCGCGATAACGTTTGAAAATAAAAATATTTTAATCGATTCTATCGAGCGGAAATATGATTTGATTACAATGTCTGAAGTGCTTTGGTATTTATTGGACGGCTTGGAGGATGTATTTGCAAAAATACATAACGGTCTTTCGGATAATGGGCTTTTGGCTATACATCAATATTTTCCTGATGAGCAAAAATTCGGTAAAGAGCACATTGACGGGATCAAAGGGTTTGAGTCTTTTATTGAAAATCAGACAGGATTTGAATTTGTCAACAAACTGGTAAGTTATGACCATAAAGACAAGGTACTTTTAGCTATGTTGAAAAAGAGAGAGAAATAATGCCAGGGTTTGAATTAGTCGGAAAAGAAGAACAAGACGCCATCAATGAAATATTTGAGCAAAGCAACGGCGTTGTTTTCGCACATGGGTTTGATGCACTTAGAAATCATATTTTCAGGGTACGCGACTTGGAAAAAGAGGTGGCAAACAAAGTAGGAACCCGCTATGCGCAAGCGGTCTCGTCCGGATCTGCCGCCCTAAAAGTTGCATTAAAAGCTTTAGGGGTTAAACCCGGCGATGAAGTGATAACACAATCCTTTACCTTTGTTGCGACGGTCGAAGCTATATTGGAAGTGGGGGCAAAACCGATCATCGTCGATATTGATCACACCCTCAATATGTGCCCGAAAAGTTTTGAAACGGCAATTACGGCCAAGACCAAAGCGGTAATACCGGTACACATGCTGGGGGTTACGGCACAGATGGATGAAATCGTCTCTATTGCGCGTCAAAACAATATCCTGGTCCTAGAAGATACGGCGCAAGGATTGGGCGGGAAGTTCAACGGACACTATTTAGGGACGATCGGAGATATCGGAACCTACAGCTTTGACGGTGGAAAAACGGTGATCTGCGGGGAAGGCGGGATGGTCGTCACTCACGACGATACTAAATTCATCACCGCCAGAGCTTATCACGATCATGGTCATGAATACAGCCCAACCGTAGGCAGAGGCCGCGAAGATGCCCTTTGTACAGGATTTAACTACCGAATGAGCGAGCTGCAGGCCGCATTCGCCCTAGCCCAATTTAAAAAGCTGGATATGATCCTGGAACGGCAAAAAAAGAATCAGATTCTGCTCCTTGAATTAATCAAAGATATCGGCTTTGAATTCAGAACGATTCCCGATCCGGAAGGAGACATCGGAGACAGCATCGTTTTTTTTCTGGATACAAACGAACAGGCCGAATATTTTGTCAAACGGATGGCGGAAGAAGGGTTGGCAACCAAAAATTTACCCGATGCCATAAAATGGCATTTTGCCAAGCACTGGGGGCATATGTTCAGGGAATATAACTTCTACAATGACGGTCTTAATCACTGGAAAAAGTCCGATGAGATTTTATCCCGCTCCATCGCACTCCCCGTTATGGTCAATATGACCAACGATCAGATTAACGATATCGCGGCTAAGCTCCTGAAAATTGCAAAAGAATTATGAAATGAAAATTTTGGCTGTTATTCCGGCGCGTGGCGGATCTAAAGGGATACCTAAAAAGAATATCATTCCGCTGCAGGGAAAACCTCTGATCCAATACACGATCGATGCGGCACAAAAGAGCCAATTTATCGATAAGGTTTTTTTATCGAGCGATGATGCTGAAATTATCTCGGTCGTGAAAAATATGGGTTTGGAAAGCGGCTATATACGACCTCACCATCTAGCCGACGACCATAGCTCTACGGCTGATGCAATAATGGATGCATTAACATGGCTGGAAGAAAAAGAGAACTATTCTCCCGACGCCATTTTATTGTTGCAGCCGACCTCCCCCTTGCGCACCAGTGACGATATCGACGGCGCTATCAAATTGTTTAAACAAAACAAACACGACTGTTTGGTCAGTGTCCATGAGATGCTAGAGCATCCATACGAGTGCGTTACCGACATTAATACAGATGATTGGTCATATTTAGCAAAACCGAAAGTTAATGTCACAAGACGGCAAGATTACCTCAGTAAGTTTTACTATATAAACGGTGCGATCTATTTGGTCAACGTTGATTTTTTTAAAGCACACAAACTGTTTATTCAGGAACAAAATACCTCTTTTTATATTATGCCTCAGGAAAAAGGGATTGATATAGACGAATATAACGATTTAAAAAGAGCCGAATTCTTTTTGTCGAAAGTATAAATAATGCCGATTAGCCAAATTGTCTATTTAATACAAACGCCTTTATCCGAAAGAGATATTGAACGTTTTGGAGTCCAAAGATTTATAAATCACAACGTCAATGTCGTAGTCTTAGACCTTACATATTATCTGGATAAGTACGTCTTTGACAACTATGTTGTAGATTCAAATGTAACATACTCATATGTGCAACCGTTGCGTTCCTACAAAGAAATTAAAGACTTTATCGCCACAACCTCCAATGATACCGTTTTTATCTCATTAATCGGCGAATCGAGTATAAAATCTTTGAGGGTATTGAAACTACTATCCTTGTACAAGAAAAAATTTGGGATTATTTTTTCTGGATCTTTACCAACCATAGATGCTAAACAAAATATATGGCGAAAGCTAAGGCTCTTAAGTTTATCAAATTTCACAAGGCTGTTAGGCAAAGCGCTCTACATGTTATTTTCACCAAAAATCGATTATTCTTTTGTTATCGCATCAGGAAAAAAATCTTTTGAAATCATTGAAAAGAAATATAGAACCTCAACGGTCATTCAAGGGCATGCATTTGATTATGACCTGTATTTGGAAAATCAACACTCTTCGTCATCTGATCAAGAGTACATTCTATTTTTAGATGAATACTTTCCCTTTCATCCCGATTACTTTTTTCTGAGAAAAGATTATACGGCATTGGCTGATGGTTATAATAGAAAATTAACCCGTTATTTTGATACACTCGAAAATATGTTCGGTATAGAAGTCATTATTGCTGCACATCCCAGATCAAAGTATGAAAACTTTCCTGATTACTGGAAAGGGAGAAAATGTATCAGAGGAAATACTTTAGATCTAGTACAAAATGCGAAACTATGTTTATTACATGCAAGTACATCCATTAATTTCGTAGTTTTATACAACAAACCTTCTATTTTTATTACTATGGATGAAATCAAGCAAACAAATATACAAATGACTTTGGAAGCGATGGCAAAATCGGTCAATGGGATACTGGTTGATTTAGACAATGAACACTCTAAAGATATTGATTATTCGGGTCAAGAATTTTTCTATAACGATTATAAAAATAATTACATAAAATGCGAAGACAGCCCCGATATCAATAATTGGGAATTGCTTTATAATTTTTATGAAACGGATAAGGAAAAAATACGGTGAAAAAATTTATACATCAATTAAACGCTGTTTTAAATAGCAAAGATAAAAGCAGGTTGATGTATCTTTTTTTATTTACACTCATCATAGCATTCGTTGAGACTGTCGGTGTCACTATTTTAATGCCCTATATCTCCCTGGCCAATGATTTTACTCTCATTGAAAGCAATCAATACTATAGATTCCTCTATCGGTTTTTAGGGTTTTCGCAACCTATCTATTTCATCATTTTTTTTGGATACATAATTATATTTTTCTATATAATCCGTGCTTCATTAAATGCATTCTACACACATGAAATAGTAAGCTTTACACAAATAACCTATTACGAAATAATCAATAACTTATTTAGAAACTATGTGAAAATGCCCTATAAAAATTTTATTAAATACAATACTTCCTCACTTACTAAAATTATTGTGAATGAGGCCTCATTTCTTACCGATTTATTTAGGGCTTTCCTTATCCTTTTAAGCGAAGTCCTCATTCTTCTGTTGATTTATTCTGTTTTGTTGTATGTTAACTACAAAATCGCTTTAATCATTACCGTTTTAATACTCTTTTTGGGTTTATTGATTGTCAAAACGATTTCAAAGACGATTAAACAAAACGGTGTGATTAGAGAACAATATCAAAAGATATTTTATGAAATACTCAATAAGACATTTAACAATATCAAAATCATTAAGCTACAAAAAACAGATAATGAATTGGATGAGTTTGAAACAGCAAGCAGGCACTATACAAATGCTCAAAAAATCAGCGGTTCTTTTCAGCAGTTCCCGAGACTGATATTTGAAGCTATAGCATTTAGCATCGTCGTCATAATAATTTTATTCCTGCTCTATTCAACCCAACAAAATATTTCCAAACATTTCGGCCTAATCACTATTTTTGTTTTAGGTTTATATCGACTTTTGCCGTCCGTCACCCGAATACTGTTAAGCTATAACCAAATTCTGTTCTATTATAAATCTCTAGAAATTATCTATCAAGAAAAATCGATCGAAATAGAAAAGATCGGGGATGAAGAGGTTCTTTTCAAAGAGAGCATTGAATTAAAAAATATTGCCTTTGCCTACGATCAAGACAATATTTTTGAGAACTTGAATTTACGCCTTAACAAAAATGAAAAAATAGCCTTTGTCGGGGAAAGCGGCAGCGGAAAATCTACCCTTGTGGATACCATCATGGGCTTGCATATCGTAACATCAGGAGAAATTATTGTTGACGGAAAAAGTATCTCAGAACATAATTTAAACAGTTGGAGACATCATTTCGGATATATACCGCAATCGGTTTATTTATTTGATGGGACTGTGGCTGAAAATGTTGCTTTCGGATTGGATATTGATAAAAACAAAATCACGGAAGTCTTAATAAAAGCAAATATATGGGAATTCCTAAAAGAAAAAGACGGGCTTGACACTTACGTAGGTGAAAACGGGGTAATGCTATCGGGCGGGCAAAAGCAAAGAATAGCGATTGCAAGGGCTTTGTACCAAAATCCGGATATTTTAGTACTCGATGAGGCAACTTCAGCTCTAGATGAGGCAACAGAAGCTAAGATAATGGAAGAAGTCTATAAATTAGCTGAAGACAAAACGTTGATTATTATTGCTCATAGATTAAGTACGATTCGCCAATGCGACAAAGTCTATCGAGTAGATAAAGGAAAAATTAGAAGTGTTTAATGATAAAAGCATTTTAATAACCGGTGGGACAGGGAGTTTTGGTAAAAAATATACTGAAATTATTTTGTCGCGATACAAACCCAAAAAAGTCATTATTTACAGTCGGGATGAGCTTAAGCAATATGAAATGGCTCAATCGTTTACTGAACCATGTATGCGATATTTCATCGGTGATGTCAGAGATGCTCAACGACTGCATGAAGCAATGGATGGGGTCGATTTCGTCATCCATGCAGCGGCTTTAAAACATGTCCCTGCAGCTGAATACAATCCTATGGAGTGTATCAAGACCAATATTGGGGGTGCCGAGAATGTAATTCGTGCCGCCCTGAATAACAATATAAAAAAAGTAATAGCCTTATCAACGGATAAGGCCGCAAATCCTATCAACCTATACGGAGCCACCAAATTGGCTTCCGATAAACTCTTTGTGGCTGCGAACAATATGGTAGGCAACAAACAAACGAGATTTTCTGTCGTTCGCTATGGCAATGTCACCGGCAGTCGCGGTTCGGTCATTCCGTATTTTAATAAACTCATCGAAGAAGGGGCTACCGAGTTACCGATTACCGATGAAAGAATGACACGATTTTTAATTACGCTTGAAGACGGTGTCAATTTTGTACTTAAAAACTTTCAACGAATGCACGGCGGAGAGATATTTGTCCCGAAACTTCCCTCCATTAAAATCGTAAATCTGGCGAAAGCGATAGCACCCCATTTGCCTCATAAAATCATAGGCATCCGTCCCGGCGAAAAACTGCATGAGATTATGTGCCCGGCGGATGACAGCCATCTTACCCTTGAATTTGATGATCATTTTGTCATAAAACCAACCATTCAGTTTACAGATATCAACGATTTTTCCATAAATAAACTTGGCGAAAAAGGCATACCTGTCGCGCAAGGATTTGAATATAATTCCGGCACAAATACCGAGTGGCTTAGCATGGACGAGTTTCTAGAGATGTTAAACAAAGGATAACCATTGGACTTTATTCCATATGGAAAACAACTCATTAAGGAAGATGATATTGCCGGTGTTATTGACGTTCTGCAATCAGAATATTTAACGACCGGTCCAAAAATAAAAGAGTTTGAAGATGCACTAAGTTCCTATACGGGTGCCAAGTATGTCGTTGCCGTTGCCAACGGGACGGCCGCACTCCATCTAGCGTCACTTGTTCTATTGCAGAAAGGGGATAAAGTCTTGACGACTCCGAACTCTTTTCTGGCAACATCAAATGCCATCCTTTACGTAGCTGCAGAACCGATTTTTGTCGATATCGCGGAAGACGGCAATATCGATCTCGATCTGTGCGAACAAGCGCTCAAAAACGACCCATCAATTAAAGCGCTCTATGCAGTCGCCTTTAGCGGCAATATGCTCGACCAATCCAAACTAAAATATCTCAGAGAAACCTACGGAATTAAAATTTTAGAAGATTGCGCACACGCTATCGGGGCTAACGAAGGGTCTATTAAAGCCGCATCATGCACAAACAGCGATTTGTCCATTCTCTCATTCCATCCCGTCAAGCATATCACCACCGGCGAAGGCGGTGCCATTACGACAAACTCCAAAGAGATGTATGAAAAACTTTTAGTTCTCAGAGCGCACGGAATGGTAAAAACTCCCGATATGGCTCCATGGGAATATGAGATGCGGGAATTGGGGTTCAATTACAGAATCACCGATATTCAATGCGCTCTCGGCCTCTCCCAACTCAAAAAATTAGATACATTTATCGCAAGGCGCATCGAAATCGCAAAACGATATGATGACGCTTTTAACAATAGCATTATCAAGCCGCTCTACACGTATGAAGGAAAATCGTCTTACCATCTTTACGTCGTTCAAGTCGACTTCACAAAGTTCTCCTTCTCTAAAGCAGACTTATTTAAAGCACTCAAAGAAAAAGGGATTGGACTCCAACTTCATTACATTCCCATCAACAAACAGCCTTATTACAAAGGACTTGGTTACGGCCATGAAAAAAACCCTGTGATGGATCAATATTACGAGCAATGCTTTTCACTTCCAATGTATCCAAAACTGACAGATGAAGAGCAACAATATGTCATTAATACTCTTTTTGAGGTTTTAAATGGCTAAATCCATTGCTATTATACCCGCCCGGGGAGGGAGTAAACGGATCCCCCGTAAAAATATTAAAATGTTCCATGGCAAACCTTTGATCGCCTACTCCATACAAGCTGCAATGGAATCTAACCTTTTTGACAAGATCATTGTAACGACAGATGATGAAGAGATTGCCGATATAGCAAAAGAGTACGGGGCAACAGTCCCTTTCATCCGTCCAAAAGAACTTTCCGATGACTTTACCGGTACCACAGACGTTATCAATCATGCACTTCAATGGCTAAGCGATCATGGCGAAAAGTACGATTATGTTTGCACCATTTATGCGACAGCACCACTTTTGCGGTCACAATATATCGTTGAAGGCTTTGAAAAACTACAACATTCGGATGCGGTCAATGCATTTTCATGTACGTCAATGCCGTTCCCGGTACAGCGTACTTTTAAAATCACTACAGATGAAAGATGCGAAATGTTTTGGCCGGAAAACTATATGAAACGGAGTCAAGATCTCGAAGAAGCATATCAAGATGCCGGCCAATTTTACTGGACAAGACTAAACCAAAAGTCTGATGAAATATTATTTGGAAAAGACAGCATTCCGATTGTCCTTCCGAGATATTTAGTACAGGATATTGATACATTGGAAGATTGGGAGCAAGCTGAACTGTTATATGAGATTCTTCATAAAAGCAAAAGGGCATGAATATCCTATTTAGAGCGGATTCGTCATCAACAATAGGCCTTGGCCATATTATGAGAGATTTAGTTCTGGCATCTCAATATAAAGACGCCAATATCGTCTTTGCAACGCAGGATTTAAACGGTAATATAAATGAAAAAATAAAAGAATCCGGACATACAGTTGAAATACTGCAATCAAATGCGTTGGATGAAGTGGTTAGTTTAATAGCGCGCTACCGCATTGATTTAGTAGTCATAGACCATTACGATATCAATGATGCGTATGAGAGGCAATTAAAAGAAAAAACAGGAGTCAGGATACTGTCATTTGATGACACCTATCAAAAACACTATTGTGACATTCTTTTGAATCATAACCTAAGCGCAAAAAAAGAAAAATATCTAAACTTAGTTCCTGCCGATTGTGAACTTCGATGCGGCAGTAAATTTACACTAATAAGAGATGAATTTAAAGAAGCTGTTATTAAAAACAGACATATTAACAATACAGCCAAGTTAGTAGTATTTGTCGCAATGGGAGGAAGCGACAGCCAAAATATCAATATGAAAATTTTAAAAGTGTTGACCAATTTTAAAAATATTTATATTCATTTAGTGACTTCATCATCGAATACGAATGTTAAAAGACTACATCAATACATATCGAACAAAAAAAATATTAAACTTCATATAAATTCAAAAGATATGGCCTATCTAATGAACAAAGCCCACATTGCCATTATCTCTCCCAGTGTGATTGCAGCAGAAGTCATTTACATGCGGCTTCCTTTTATCGCAATCAAAACCGCAGATAATCAAAACGATATTTACCGATTTTTTCATGCAAAACGGCTTTTAACGCTCAATACATTTAACGCAACCAAACTTATATCACTTGTTGAAAAGCTTGCCACACCCAAACAGTATAATCAAATCAAAAATAGAATACAATCATTCAAATAAAAATAAAAGTGTGTCCAATGTTATTTAGTGCAGAATGGGAAGAAGAGGTTTATTCCAAAAATAAACAAATCAATAGATACCCGTACGGGGAATTTGTTTCTATATTTTTTAAGTCTTTACACTTCTTATCCCAACAAAAAGAGGCAAAAGATATAAAAATACTTGAGCTCGGATGTGGAACGGCCAATAATATCAAATTTATGTCTGAGCAGGGTTTTGATGTTTATGGGGTAGACGGCAGTAAAAGCGCATGTGAAATCGGCACCCATTTTTTATCGGATCAAGGGCTAAGCGCGACTATTATCGAGGCACAATTTCAAAAGTTGCCCTTTGAAAATAACTTTTTTGATATTCTTGTTGATAGAGAAGCTATGTATTGCGGTACATTGGACAGTATCAAACAAAGCTGGAATGAAGCCAGCAGAGTTCTTAAAAGTGGCGGCATTGTCATATCATTTATGTACACGACCGATCATAAATGGTGCCAAAAGGCCAATAGTTCAAAAGAGATAGCTACGGAAATTGAAAAAAACACTTTTACTAATTTTACAGAGGGAAATTTTAAAAACACCGGGATCGTACATTTTAGCGAATACGACGAGCTGTTCATCATTTTTGATTTTTTAGATATAAAATTTATCAACAAACACAGTAATAATACTGTTTTTAGTGATGGAGCCGTAGACTTTTCGTATGATGAATGGATTATTGTAGGAGTTAAAAAATGAGTGTTTTTATCATTGCCGAAGTCGGAATAAATCATAACGGTGATATCAATACAGCCAAAAAAATGATTGACAGCGCAAAGGAATGCGGTGTTGATTGCGTAAAATTTCAGACCTTCAAAGCTGATGAATTTGTAAGTGACCCGACCCAGACATATACTTATAAGTCTCAAGGCAAAGAGATTACAGAATCGATGTTGGAAATGTTTCAAAGATATGAATTTACTGAACAAAATTGGGTAGAAATTATCGACTATTGCAGACAAAAAGAGATTGTCTTTTGCTCCACAGCGCAGAATCCTTCAGACTTAGACTACCTATTTACCCTGACAGAATTGCCTTTTATTAAAGTCGGAAGCGATGACTTAACTAATTTGGAGCTGATGGCGCACTATGCATCAAAACAAAAGCCGATGATCATATCAGCCGGTATGGCTTACGCCAGCGAAATTGAAGATGCCGTTAATGCAATCAGAGAAACCGGTAACGAAGATATAACGGTACTGCACTGCGTATCTTCTTATCCTACAGAATCCTATGAGGTAAATCTTAAAAAGATACCCACTATAAAAGAAGCTTTTAATGTTAAAGTCGGATTTTCTGATCACACAATCGGAAGTAGCGCAGCAGTCGGTTCAGTATGTTTTGGGGCAACAATAATTGAAAAACATTTTACATTAGATAATAATGCAGCTGGACCAGATCATTGGTTTAGTATTACTCCGGATAAACTGAAACAATATGTCAATGATATACGATTTATTGAAAATGCGATTGGCAATGCTACTTTACGGCCCACAGAAAAAGAACTGACAATGAGAAATATAGCCAGAAGGAAAATTGTCGCATCTCATGATTTGAAAGCGGGTGATATTATTACAAAGAATAGCATCACATTCAAAAGAAGCGCATGCGATAATGGATTACCGCCTAAGGCAATACGCTATATTATTAATAGAAGCCTCAAAAATAGCATCAATCAAAATGATGCAATCACTCTGGAAGATTTGATATGAAGGAATTTAAAAAAAATGTTATTGATTCTCTAGAACTGCCGCATAATGATCTGCATCCATTAGTCTATATTTCCGGTGATCCGATTATTGGAGAAGGAAGTTATATTGGATTATTTAGTGAGATCAATGCAAATAAATCAAAAATCACGATTGGTAAAAATTGCGATATTGCATCATTTGTTTCAATAAATTGTGCAGATTCACATAAATTAACTTTGGGGTTAAGTGACACGATTGAAAGAAAAGAAATTATAATCGAAGATAACGTGTTTATAGGTTCACACTCTTTCATAGGCGGTTATGTGAAAATCGGTCATCATAGCGTTATTGCGGCAGGAACAGTTTTAATCAATAAAAAAGAGATACCGCCATATTCATTGGTATATGGGAATCCGGCAGTCATAAAAGAAGGATACTACAAAGATCAATTGGATAATAATGATACCGCACAATAAACCCTGTATGGATGAAAAAGATGCGAGTATGGCCTATGATACTATCCTATCAGGCTGGCTTGCCTATGGTAAAGTATCTCAACAATTAGAAAAAGAACTGTCGCATTTTATCTATGGATCAAGCTCGAACGAAGCTGTCGTCTGCTCCAACGGCACCACTGCATTATATCTGGCACTCTATTCACTAGGCATTCAAAAAGGAGACGAAGTCATTTTACCGACATATACGTGTACAGCTGTTTTGAATGCCGTTTTACAATTGCATGCAAATCCGATACTCGTCGATATTAATGAAAAAAAATTAGGGATAACCCTTAATGACGTACAAAGTAAAATAACAGACAATACAAAAGCTATTATCGTCATACATACCTATGGCATTCCGTGTGAAATAGACGACTTTAAATCATTGGGAATCCCCATAATTGAAGATTGCTCACAAAGCTTAGGATCTCACTTTATGGATGGGAGTAAAACAGGTTCAAAAGGGGATATCGCCATATTTTCCTTTTACGCAACCAAAGTGATTACCGGGGGATACGGCGGGGCAGTTCTAAGTCAGAAGCAAGCTCTGATGGAACGAATCAGAGATTATATACATTTCGATCAACCTGAGAGTTTTTATCCCCGATTCAATTTTCTCTTATCAGACATCAATGCATCCATTATCGCCTCCCAATTAGAAAAATTAGATAGCCTTTTAGAAAAAAGACAATGGATCGCTCAACAGTACCGTGAAGCTACCAAAAATAATTTTTTAATATATGCCAATCTTCCGGATCAAAACTATTATAGATTCCTACTCTATTTTGAGACTGAAGAAGATTTGCTACAAGCATCTGATAAGTTTAAATGTAATAACATAATGGTTATTAATCCGTTAACCCACTCGGAATTGTTACACGTTTACACAAATGATAAAGAAAATAGATTCGAAACAGCGGATAAATTATCTTGTCGATTACTATCAATACCAATTTATCCATGTCTTCAAGAAGATGAGATAAAAAATATTCTTACAACATTAAAAGGCTTATAATGAATAATGAAAATGTAAAGCAAAATAATTTTGATGTTACCAATTATGCATCGCTATTAGAGATGTTTAACAACAGCACCATACCGGAGAATGAAAAGTTATACCATTTAGGTCTCTTTACAAAAAGACAACCGATGAGCCGTTTCTTGTTTATGTATGAAGTATATAAAAGAATCATTAATGTACATGGGGTTATCTTTGAGTTTGGTGTGAGATGGGGTCAAGATTTAGCATGGTACGAAAATTTCAGAGGTATATTTGAACCCTATAATTACAATAGACGAGTGGTTGGTTTTGATACCTTTGAAGGTTTCCCCAGTGTGTCAGATTATGAAGCAAATTCAAAAGCCGGTGATTTTAGCGTAACCAAAGGCTATGAAAACGAATTAGAAAAAATATTATCTATTCATAGTGAAAACAATCCTATTTCGCATATCAAGAAACATGAACTAATCAAGGGTGACGCAACCATAACCGTCGAAAAGTATTTAAAAGAGCACCCGGAAACAATCATAGCGTTTGCTTACTTCGATTTTGACATCTATGAGCCTACAAAAGTCTGTCTGGAACTATGTAAAGACCATTTTGTCAAAGGGAGCATTATAGGCTTTGACGAAGTAAATCATCCCGATTGGCCAGGAGAAACAGTGGCTTTAAGAGAGGTTTTCGGATTAAACAATATTAAATTAGAACGAGTTCCATTTTCTCCTACACAATCGTTTTTTATAGTTCAGTAATATGGTTCTAACTGCACACCAACCAACGTATATGCCCTGGTTGGGTACATTTCATAAAATTTTACTTTCTGATACTTTTTGTTTTTTTGATATAGCTCAGTATCAAAAAAAAGAGTGGGACAATCGTAATAAAATTTACACCCCAAACGGCCCAATATGGCTTAGTGTTCCTGTTGAATCCTCTAACCACTTTTCTAAAACGGTGGGTACAATCTCTATTCAAAATGAAACTTCTTGGGCTGAGAAACACTATAAAACAATTTATTTAAATTACAAAAACCACCCTTTTTTTGAAATCCATCAGACATTCTTAGAAGAAATGTTTTTGAAGAACAAATGGGAAAAATTGGTCGATTTAAACGTCTTTTTTTATAAATACATATTAAATCTTCTACAAAAAAACATACCCATTGTAATGGCCAGTGACTATGACTTCAAAGGGCAAAAAAGCGATTTAGTCCTGGATATGTGTCAAAAACTTGGTGCTTCAACGTACATCTTTGGCGGTGAAGGTGAAAATTATGCCCATCAACAATCTTTCGAAGAAGCGGGTATTCACTTGGTTTTCCAAAAATATAATCACCCCATTTACAAACAATATAGAAATAAAAATCAGTTTATCTCCCATCTATCTATATTGGATCTGATTATGAATTACGATGCAAGCGATTTACAAAATATTATTTTTGACAATAATATTACAAGTGTGCACCAATGAAAACAATATTAGTAGTCGTTGCACATCCCGATGATGAAATTTTAGCGTGCGGGGCTACCATTGCCCATTTGTCTGATGCTGGATATGCCTGCTACACCTTGATTTTAGGTGAAGGAAAAACGTCTAGACTTGAAACACGAAAAAAAGAACTGGTTGCTTCTGAATTATATGAGTTGTCAAATGAAATTAAAGAAGCCAATGCCATCATTGGTGTGAAAGAAGTCTTTACCTGTGATTTTCCGGACAATCGTTTTGATAGTGTAGACTTGTTGGACATTGTTAAAGAAATTGAAAAAATTAAACAGTTAATCAAACCTGAAATAATTTTTACACACCATAGCGGAGATATGAATATAGATCACCAAATAACCCATAAGGCCGTTTTGACAGCCACAAGGCCGATGTCCGGAGAATGTGTAAAAAAAATATACTCATGTGAAGTCCCATCGGCAACAGAGTGGAATAGCTATACCCACGAAACAATATTTATACCCAATGTGTTTGTCGACGTTTCTAAAACCATCGATCTCAAAATCGAAGCTATGAAGCAATATACATCCGAATTACGAGAATATCCTCATCCAAGAAGTTTAGAGTATATAAAAAAATTGGCAGAAATAAACGGAGCCAAAGTCGGATTGGCCTACAGTGAAAATTTCAAACTTATACGAAGTGTCGATGAACAAATATGAAAGACGATATCACTTGGATAAATATACAAAAGTTATATTTAGAAAACCACCGATCTATCAATGCACTTGTTAATCATATTTCCGGCTTTTTTGACATCCCGAAGAAAATAGTAAGGGACCAAATAAAAAAAGAGTTTATTGCTATGACAGAAAAGCCCTCAAAGGCTAATATAGTTATTAATTTTATACGACACTATACGTTTCTTTTTTTCATCCTGTTTTCAGGGATAGTTTTCATTTTTCAGTCCAAAAAAAAAGTAAAAGCTGACGTATTGTTTGAAGAGTTGTGGGATCAAAGAAGTTTATATAGCCGATTTTATAACTATATTGACAATTATTTGCCCAAACAGATCAAAAGCGGCATTGTATTAAATTTCCCGGGGTATTCGAAAAATGCTCAAGCAGATAAAATTGAGCATGCTCAAAATAAGGATATATTTGATATACGGCAATATAATCTTTTCTTTAAAACCGGTATAACTTTAAAAATTTTTTTCTTCAGCTTTTTTTATTTCTTTCAATTACTGCGATATAAAACAATAAATCTAGATCTCTTTCTTCTGTATTTAAAGTTAGTACGGAAAATTTTGATTTACACAACACAAGCTTCTCTTTTAGAAACAAAAATTCTCATCTCAGCAGCAGATTATTATTGGAATCCTTTTAAATACTATTTTTTTAAGCAAGGCGGAGTAAAAAATATTTTGTTGATTCAACACAATTTTGTCGGTGACTATATTGTGAATAATTTTTATTTAAGTTGTGATTATTACTTTGCCCATTCTCAATTGGCAATTAATAAAAAAATCGGCTTTTATAATAAAAATCAGTTTCCGATAGGCAGTTTGCAATTGTCCCCTTTTTTGGAAAAAAGTGAAAACATATTGTATGACCTACTCATTATTGATCAGCCCGTACATGAATTAATAATGGTTAAAAGCAGAGATGGAGGAGATAAGGATGCAATAATAAAGCAATTCTATTCACTCTTGAATAATATTAAAAATTATTTGATGATACATAAAAATAAAAAGGCTATATATGTATTAAAGCCTAACGCTATGAAAAAAGAAACATTTCACGATATTAAAAATATATTTCATGATGTAGAAAATATAATTTTTAAAGAAGTATATGGCAAACAGACATTTAACTATGTTGCTCAATCTAGATTAATACTAAATATGTATTCAAGTGTCGGCATTGAAGCTTACGGTTTAGATAAAAAAGTGCTATGGATTAATTATGATAATTGCTGTGACATTTTTAAATATGATGTTGAACAGGAAGATTTGCATATACTAATACATGACACAAGTTACGACGCTTTTGAAAAAAGGGTGGATATGCTTTTATCTGACACCCTAGAGGTTAACGAGCATTATGCGAAACTAAAAGAAAAGTATATGAATATACAGGAAAATCCCGCCTCTGTCATTGCCAATAAAATATGTGAACTTGTAGGGGATATATGAATATTCAACAAAGCCTGCTAGAATTATCCAATGTAAAAATAACAAAAATGCCGGGGACCGTCTCTAAATGAGTATACATATTTTAGATTGCACACTGCGAGATGGCGGATACATAAACGATTGGAACTTCACCAACGTTCAAATTTTAAAAATTATCGAATCGCTCGATTCAGCCAAAATCGATACGATCGAATGTGGATATCTCAACGATACAAAAGGGGATATTTCAGATTCAACGCTTTTTAAAAATCTGGACATCCTCGGCACTTTATTACGCTCAAAATCGATAGCCGCCTCTAAAGTCGTCATGATCAATTTAGGCGATTTCGATGCAGAAAACGCTTTGCCGCCGAAATCGGATACAGCTATCGACGGGATACGACTCGCTTTTCACAAACACAGCCTCCCCTCCGCATTAAAAACCGCAAAAAAAATCATTGATCTGGGGTATAAGCTTTATTTTCAGCCGATGATCACGAAAAACTATACGGATCTCGAGTTCTTATCGATGATTGAGGAGGTAAACACCCTCCACCCGTACTCTTTTTATATCGTAGACAGTTTCGGGTCAATGACACTTGATGAATTCCACAAATATTTAGTATTGTCGGACAGCAATCTTCAAAGCAACATCGCTTTGGGATACCATTCCCATAATAATATGCAGCTGGCTTTTTCAAATGCCATAAAAATGTGTACTTCCAATATCAAAAGAGAGATCATCATCGATGCCAGTATTTACGGAATAGGCAGAGGGGCGGGAAATCTGAATACGGAATTGATCGCCGACTATCTCAATAAATCGTTCGGGAAAGAAGCGTATAACACCCTTCCGCTTCTCGAAATCATCGATACATTATTAAGCTCTATGATGAAAAAAACGCCATGGGGATTTTCTCCGGCCCAGTTTTTGTCAGCTTCCTCAAACTGCCATCCTAATTATGCTACATTTCTTATCAATAAAAATACAAATCATATTGTGGGCGTTAAGAAAATATTAGAAAAAATTCCAAACGATAAAAAAGCATCTTTCGATAAGATTTTTGCAGAAAAATTATACGTTGAATCTATATTAGAACCGAAAACGGTTCCAAGAGGAATTTTTCAAGTACCTTTAAATAAAAAGTTATTATTGATTGCATCGGGTAAAAGTGTCAATGAATATCAAAATATCATAAAATCAAAGGCTGAAAATTCCGACTATATAGTCATTTCCCTGAATCATCTTTCGAACTTTGAGTGTGACTATATTTTTTTTACAAACCAAAAAAGATACGATGAATTTAGCAATGCGTTAGACTTAAATAAAACGATCGTAACAAACAATATCAGTACCCATGATAACGTTAAAAATATCTTGGATTTTTCAGAATTAGCATTTGTAAACGACAAATTAGTTACCAATGTTGCCATAGTAGCTATTAATTATTTTTTCTCTCTAGGCTTTAAAGAAATAGAAGTCGCCGGACTTGACGGTTATAAAATGGACTTAGATAACTATCATTATAATGAAACAGCATTTACGCCTGATAACAAAGCATTAGAAGAAGAAAATACAATCTTAAAAGATGCTCTTCAAATACTTAGTCAAAAAATCAAAATTGAATTCGTAACACCATCGATATTTAAAGACATTTGCCCAATTAAAATCTTAGGAGTTATTCCCGCACGATATAAATCAAGTAGATTCGAGGGCAAACCGTTATGCCTGATTCAAAATATTCCGATGATCAAAAGAACGTACACTCAGGCACTAAAATCGGAACTTCTTGATAAACTTGTGGTAGCTACAGACAGTGATTCAATAAAACAGTACTGTGAAAGTGAAAATATCCCCGTAGTTATGACGAGTGAAGAGTGCTTAACAGGAACTGACAGAATTGCAGAAGTAGCACAAAATGAGCATTATGATTTGTATGTCAATATTCAAGGGGATGAGCCTGTGATTGACCCCAAAAGTATCGATGAAATCGTAGAAGAATTCAAAAAATACGGTGACAAATATATCGCCTATAATCTGTATAAAAACATTAGTGATGAAGATGAAATCAATAGTAACACTATCATAAAAGTAATTGTTAACGAACAAGATGAGTTGATGTATATGTCAAGACTCGCGACCCCATATAATAAATCCAATAATAAAGCTACTTATAAAAAACAAGTGTGTGTTTATGGATTTACAAAAGAGGCGTTAAAAGTATTTTCTTCAAGATCAAAAACATTAAATGAGCAATTTGAAGACATTGAAATATTACGATATATCGATATGGGGTATAAAGTAAAAATGCGGAAAACAGATGTTGACTCTATCGCGGTTGATACACCGGAAGACATAAAGAAAGTAGAAGATTTTTTAGAAAAAAATGGATTGCAATGATTAAAAATATTCTTTTTGACTTTGATGGTGTAATTCTTGACAGCATGCCGATAAGAGAATTTGGTTTCAAAGAAATTTTTAAAGAGTATAGTCCCGATTTGATAGAAAAACTTTTGGATTTTCATAATAAAAATGGCGGCTTATCAAGATACATCAAAATCAGATATTTTTATGAAAAATTACTCAATAAAAATATCACGGAAGAAGAAGTGCAACTATTAGCTGATAAGTTTTCTGTAATTATGAAAAAAGAATTAATTAATAAAAAATATTTGATAAATGAAACTGTGGATTTTATAGAAAACAATTATAAAAACTATTTCATCCATATAGTATCCGGTTCAGATGAAAAAGAATTGCAATATCTTTGTAAAGAACTCGATATTTCACACTATTTCAAATCTATCCATGGTTCACCGACAATTAAAAACGATTTGGTGAAAAACATCATCGTAAAGCATGGCTATAACTGTAATGAAACCATTTTAATAGGCGATAGTATCAACGATTACGAAGCCGCAACCATAAATAATCTTGATTTCTACGGTTTTAATAATTCGGATATGGAAAAATATTCTAAAGTATATCTTACACATTATGATGTTTTAACATGAATTATTTAGTCACGGGAGGTGCCGGATTTATCGGCTCCGTAATTGCAAAAAAACTAATTTCTCAGGGACATCAGGTTTCTATTATAGATAACTTATCTACGGGATATATTACAAATATTCCGAATGAAGCTTCTTTTATACAAGGCGATGTTTCTCATTTAGATACAATTGAAAAACTAAAGTATGAAAATTTTGATGCCATTTTACATATCGCCGGACAGTCGTCGGGAGAAATAAGCTTTGAAGATCCCGTATATGATTTAAACTGCAATACAACATCCACCTTGAGGCTTTTAGATTATGCGGTTAAAAGTGGATGCAAAAGATTTATATATGCCAGTACAATGTCCGTCTACGGTGAACAAGGCAGCATAGAACAATTTTCAGAAAAAGATACCTGTAACCCAAAATCTTTTTATGCCGTTGGGAAATTGGCGAGTGAAAACTACATGAAAATATATAAAGAACAGTATGGTATCAACTATACAGGTTTGAGATATTTTAATGTCTATGGTGCAGGACAAAACCTTGAGAATCTTAAACAGGGAATGGTGAGCATCTATTTAAAGCAGTTTATGGATGATAAATTTGACAAAGTTGAAGTTAAAGGTTCGATGGAAAGATTCAGGGATGTCTCATACGTAGATGATATTGCAGATGTTACCATCGAATCGATATGCAATCAAGATTTCTATAATGACATTTTTAATGTTGGCAGCGGTGTCAAAACTACCGTGGGCGAAATGATAGAACTTATGAAGGCATTATTGAACTCATCAAAAGAGATCTTCATATCACAAAGAACACCGGGTGATCAGTTCGGAATCTATGCAAACAATGAAAAATTGATGAAAATTTATCAAAAAAAATTCATAAAATTTGAAGATGGGTTAAAAACAATGATTGATTGGATTAAGCATAATAAGGAGACAAAATAATGACGTGTAGAATTTGCGGTCAAAATGGCAACACTCAAAAAATAAGAGCCGAGTATGTTTTCGGGGGGACAGATCAGCATAAATTTTGGGAATGCGATAATTGCGGAGGCATTTATCTTCATCCCACTTTAACCATAGAAGAAGAAAAACATTTTTATAAAAAAGAATTTGAAAAATTTATGTCAACCAGAGTTGGCGATCATAGAGATTGGTCGAATGCCGAAAAACATATACAAACGAATCAAGATCAAGTTTATAGAAGATGGAAGTTCATTGAACCCCATGTCAAAGAGAATATGGACGTGCTTGAAATAGGATGTTCTTCGGGTTTTATGCTAGATAAATTCAAATTAGAAGGGTGTAAGGTTTGCGGGGTAGAGCCCTCAGGCGAATTTTTAGAATTTATCCATAAAAAAGGGTATGAAGCCTATGAAGCGTTGGATGAGCTACCTAATGATAGAAAGTTTGATTTAATCGTTCATTTTTTTGTATTTGAACATATCTCTAATCCATTTGAATTTATTGAGTCACAATTAAAATTATTAAAGGATGGTGGAGCCATAGTTGCCGAAATACCCTCAGCTACAGATCCCCTTACCTCTTTATATACTATTCCTGCATTTGAAAAATTTTATTGGTCAATAGCGCATCACTATTATTACACTCCAAAATCATTGCAATTTATTTTAGATAAAATGAATTTGAACTATGAATTAATTCCGGAACAAAGATATGATTTATCGAATCATATTACTTGGATGACCGATGGCAAGCCGGGTGGTCAAAATAGATACAATGATATTTTTTCCGATGAACTCATCGAAAAGTACAAACAAGATTTAAAAGATCATTGGAAATGCGACACAATATTTCTTAAAATTTACAAATAAATCTAAGAGAGATGCAGTGTGACTGAAACTAAAATAACTAAAATTTTGCGTGATTAAAAAAAATGATAGCCAAAAAATTGTATAGCGCATATCAACAAAAAAAAGAAAGCTTTCATCAATATATTGATGCTATCAAAAAAAACAGCGCACGGGATGTCTATACAATTATTAATGATACACTAATCAAAAATCCGTATACCAGTAGATTTCCAAAAAGTTACTTTACCGACGAAATCTTATCATCAAGCAAGATTGTACTTTTTTTGAAAAGCAGTTTTGAATTTTATCTCAAAAATATCTATAAACTAATCTCCTATTTTATTGCATTTTTGATTTATAAAATTTATTTTAAAAAAGATAGAAAAAATAAATTAAAAACCATAATAGATATCTTTGGGTTTATTGATAAAACGAACCAAAACGGGAGCTTTGTTGAAAACTATTTGCCAAATGTTTATGATGTATTTGACAAACACAATAAACAATATGCTCTTTTAGTGAGGCCATATCAAGTAAGCCGAAATCCATTTAAATTAATACCATTTTTTAAAATTTTAAATGAAGATCATAGAGATTTTATCTTTGAATATGAGTTATTGAAAATATCACATTTTGTCCGTATATTTTACATGGTTTTAATTTACCCGTTTAAAACATTAAGACTCTTGCAACAAAATAAAAAGAGTATAGATACGATCTTCAATCAATCTTTACTTGAAGATATTAAATATTTTAATTTTGACAGTTTAACAAGGTATGTTTTAGGAATAAACTTGGCGAAAATTGAATCAATTGAAAAAATATTTTCATGGAGTGAATTTCAAGTTATTGAGCGAAGTTTTAACTACGGTATCAGAAAAAACAATCAGGACATAGAGCTTATTGCATTACAACTTTTTTTAAATTATGAAGTTTATTTTAATACTCACGTTGAGGATTTTGATTATGAGTTATTATCTTCTGCACATAAAGTACTTGTTAATGGAACCTATTATTTATTAGATAGACAAAAAATCAAATATGAGACTGGCGTATCATTAAGATACAAGGATGTTTTTAATTTCAAAGGAATCAAACAAGAAAAACATGTATTGCTTTTGGGTTCTTATATAGAAAATGACACAAAATATATGCTCGACAGTATGCAGAACTTTGATAATATCATCTTTAAAAATCATCCGGCCGTTGATATAAGAAAATTTGGAAAACTCTCCAAAAACATTAGCATATCAACTGAAAACATTTACACGCTTTTTGAAAATACAAAATTAGTAATAAGTACAGCGTCTGGTACGGGTGCGGAAGCAGTTGCATGTGGAATATCCGTTATCATTATTGCAAGCCAGAACAATCTCACGGCCAATCCTCTAATAGAATATGGAAAAGGGGAAATTTGGGATATCGCCTATACTCAAGATGAAGTAAAAACACACTATAATAAACTGCTTCGTTACCGTGCAGAACATTACATAAAAATTCAAGAAATCGCACAATGGTATAAAGATAATTTTTTTATAGAACCGACAGAGCAAAATATTTTAAAAGCTTTCGATATCAATTCATAAGGAAAATCAAAATGAAGGTAGTATTGCTGGCCGGCGGGTTTGGTACAAGACTGAGCGAAGAGACCGACACGAGACCAAAGCCGATGGTGGAAATCGGCGGAAAACCGATGCTATGGCATATCATGAAAATATATTCTTCCTACGGTTTCAATGAATTTGTCGTTTTGCTGGGGTATAAAGGCTATACGATTAAAGAATATTTTGCCAACTATTTTCTTCATCAAAGCGATATAACCATCGATATGACGACCAATAAAATGGAAGTGCATAACAACAGTTCCGAACCGTGGAAAGTGACCCTTTTGGATACGGGATTGAACTCGATGACCGGGGCACGTATCAAAAAAGCTCAAAGTTTTATTGGAAACGAACCGTTTATGCTGACCTATGGGGACGGGGTAGCGGATATTAATCTTCCCGAATTGATCGCTTTTCACAAATCCCACGGTAAAATAGCGACGATGACCTCTGCTCAACCGGATGGACGTTTCGGCGCACTAAGTATCAATTCCCATAATCAGGTGACCAAATTCAAAGAAAAACCAAAAGGGGACGGCAACTGGGTCAATGCAGGATTTTTCATATGTGAACCCAAAATATTTGATTATATCGACGATAGAGCGGATAACGTCTTTGAGCAGGAGCCGCTGAAAAATCTGGCAAAAGACGGCGAAATCTTCGCCTATAAACACAGTAATTTTTGGATGCCGATGGATACACTGCGGGATAAGATACGACTCAATGAATTATGGGAGAGCGGAGAAGCTCCCTGGAAAATTTGGAATTAGAAATGTTTAAAAATATTTATAAGGGCAAAACGGTTCTTGTTACCGGACATACGGGGTTCAAAGGTTCGTGGCTCACGACATGGCTCTTAAAACTCGGGGCCAATGTCATCGGTATCTCAAAAGACATTCCTACCAACCCCTCAATGTTTCACGTGTTGCAGCTCGAAGACAAAATACGCCATTATCAAGAAGACATCCGAAACCTCGGCGCGATCACGTCTATTATTGCCGATACGAAGCCGGATTTCCTTTTTCACCTCGCGGCGCAGGCTATCGTCTCGACCTCATATTCCGATCCGATTGAAACCATCAGCTCAAATGTGATGGGGACGACCCATATTCTCGAAGCATTGAAATGCTCCAACCATACCTGTACCGCGATTATTATCACCAGCGATAAAGCCTATGATAATGTCGAACAGGTGTGGGGATACAAAGAAGACGACAAGATGGGGGGCAAGGATATCTACAGCGGCAGCAAAGGGGCGGCAGAACTCATCATCAAATCCTATTATCACTCTTTTTTCAAATCTGAAAAATCAAATATCAGATTGGCGATAGGAAGAGCCGGAAATGTCATCGGAGGAGGAGACTGGGCACAGGATCGGATTGTCGTCGACTGCATGGTGGCGTGGAGCAAAAACGAAAAAGTGGAAATCCGAAGTCCCGATGCCACGCGCCCGTGGCAGCACGTATTGGAACCCTTAAGCGGATACCTCCATTTAGGATCGGAACTTTTTCAAAACATTTCGCTGCACGGCGAAGCGTTCAATTTCGGTCCCAGAGCCGAGCAAAACCATACCGTCAAACAACTTTTGGAAGATTTGAGCACGTATTGGAATTTTGACAAGGTCGATGATGCGTTTACCGTTACGGACAATATCCCTTTTCATGAGGCGGGACTTTTAAAACTCAATTGCGACAAGGCTCTTTTCTATTTGAAATGGCAAGCCAATATGCGCTACGATCAGACGATCAAGTTTACCAGCGAATGGTATTACGATTTTTATCGCAGCACGAGCGACATCTATCAAAAAACCAACCATCAAATCGACGAATACGAAACTTTGGCAAAGGAGAATCATCTGTCATGGACGGAGTAATCCTTACCCCGCTTAAACAAATTTATCATCCGAAAGGGGATGTTTTTCATGCAATGAAAAAAATCGATCCCGGATTCGATGGTTTCGGGGAAGCCTATTTTTCGACCATTCACAAAGGAGATGTCAAAGGGTGGAAAAAGCACACGCAAATGACCCTCAATCTGGTTGTTCCCATCGGTGAAATCGAATTTATCGTGCATGATGCGCAAAAAAATGATTTTTTCAGCGTCAAACTTTCGCAAGAAAACTATCAGAGGCTTACCGTTAAACCGGGTTTATGGATGGCGTTCAGAGGGATCGGAGAGTATAATCTTCTCCTGAACCTGGCCAATCTTGAACATGACCCGAGCGAAGCCGTGAATGTCGAATTCGACAGTATCAAATATGATAGATAAAAAAATTTTAACGACGGGCCTTGAGGGGATGTTGGGCTCCAATATCGTGCATCACCTGCAATCCAAAGAAATCGTCGGGTACAACAGAAGCCAGCTTGACATTACCAATCCCGATACGGTGAATGCCGTACTTAGCAGAGAAAAACCCGATATTATCATTCACACGGCTGCGTATACCGATGTAGACGGCTGTGAACTCGACAGCGACAAAGCCTATACCGTCAACACCCTCGGAACACAAAACTTAGTCAATTACTGCATAGACAAAGACATCATGTTTATCTATATCTCCAGCACCGGCGTATACGGTGCAGCCAAAAACGTCGCCTATACAGAGTTTGATCAGGCCGACCCCACAACAATCCACCATAAATCCAAATATGAAGGTGAAAAAATCGTACAGAATCATCTCGAAAAATATTTGATTTTACGATCGGGATGGCTTTACGGCGGAGACAAAATGCACGCAAAAAATTTTGTTTATAAACGGTTTTTAGAAGCAACCGACAAAGAAACAATCTTTTCGGACCCCTCTCAAATCGGAAATCCGACCTATGCCGTCGATTTTGTACACCAAATGCAGCTGTTAATTGAACATCAGCAATACGGCATTTTTAATTGCGTCAATAATGCTATCGGTGTGTCACGATACGACTATGTCAAAAAAATCGTTGAGCTGTTTGACTTACAATGCGATGTAAAAATTGCACCCGAGGGGATGTTTTCGAGAGTAGCTCCGGTCTCAAAAAACGAATCGGCCCTCAATTACAAACTCAATCTATCCGGCCTCAATATTATGGGCGACTGGGAAAAGTCCCTTGAAAAATATATACATCACTTAAAAGACGAACTATAATGGCAAAAGTCTCTATTTTGATGAATGCCTATAATGCTCAAAAATATCTTGTTGAAGCGATAGAGAGTGTTTATGCCCAAACGTTTAAAGATTGGGAGATTGTCTTTGTCGATAATTGTTCTACCGACGATACAAAAAAGATTGTAGATCGATATGATGATAAAATCAAATACTACAAGACGGATAAAAACATCCCTTTAGGTGCCGCCAGAAATTTCGGATTGCGCTATTGCAAGGGAGAATATCTCGCATTTCTGGATACCGATGATATTTGGCTGGAAGACAAACTCAGGGTTCAAGTTGAAATCATGGATCAGCATCCCGAGTATCAGTTATGTTACGGCGGCGTTATTTATATCGATAAAGACGGGGAGGAGACTGCAAAATTCATCCCCGAAGCATTTTCCGGCAATGTATTTTCCCAGCAGTTAAAAAAATATGAGATCAATATGCAATCGGTCCTTATGCGGAATAACGATGACATAAAAATAGATGAAAATCTGCGCCATTCCCCCGATTTTGATCTGTTCATGAAAAGTGCCGGCCGAAATAAATTTTATGTGGTAAAAAATTATTTAGTCAAATACAGAAAACTCGAGAACTCTTTAACCTCTAAAAACATTGATGTTTGGTGGAGCGAAATGAAACACACACTGGATCAAATCTTCCAAGATCCCGCATTGAAAGAACAGTACCAAAAAGAGTACGCCTACGCCTACGCAAAAGTATCGTATTACAAAGCGTGCCATCTCATGAGCATCGATAAAAAAAGTGACGCAACCGATGAGCTTTCACACTATAAATTCGTCAGCTACCAATATTTTATTTTATACATTGCGTCGTTGTTTCCGAAAAAAGTTTGGGATTTCATTCATAACTACAAATATTAGGGAGAGTCGCTGATGTTGACATTAATCATTGGTAAAAACAGCAATCTATCTCAGCATCTGGCTAAAACAATCCCGAACTGCATTTTGATTTCATCCCGGGAAATTTCTTCGGATGTTACCGTACTCTCGCCGTTCAAAGATACAAGTATCTCCATTATCTTTAACAACTTTCAAACCGCATCAAGGCTAAACGATACCGATAATCTTGAAGCGTATATAGAGAACTCGATTGTCGTCACGGCAAAAGTGCTCGACTACTTTAAAAATACCGCAATCGACAAAATAATCTACACCAGCAGCAGTTCCGTGTACGGGAATAACATTCTCTGCAACGAAACCGATGAAGTCAAACCGCTCAACCTTCATGCATCGCTGAAAGTCAGCAATGAAAAAATGATCGAAAAATACTGCGCCGAACATCAAATCGATTATACCGTCGCACGGATTTTTAATATGTACGGTGGAGAAGACCGGTTTTCAATCATCAGCAAAATCATCAATGCCGCTCAGAGCGGCCAATCTCTTACCGTCATTAACAACGGCAATGCCATTCGGGATTTTATCCATATCGAGGATGTAGTCAATGTCTACGAACTCTTGCTGCACGTCCGCAATCTCCCGAGAATCAATATCGGAAGCGGCAACGGGACATCGATAAAAAACATCCTTACCTTTTTGAAAAATAACCGTATCGAGGTAAAAACCGATACGCAACAGCGCGATGAACTGAAAATTTCCACGGCCGACAATACATTAATGGTAAAATTACTCGGCCGTAACGTATTTAGAGACGTTGAAACGTACCTTTTGGATAAGCTTCGTACATGAAAAAAAAAATCACTATCGTCATAACGGTTCCCCTCTCCTTGGAGACATGGTTTCGCGGTCAGCCGCACTACCTCTCAGAGCATTATGAAGTTGAAATCATCACCTCTGAGGGAAAAAATATCGCTTCGATTCAAGCCTACGAAAACGTGTCGATCACCCTCGTCGATTTTACCCGCCGAATCAACCCGTTCAAAGACCTCAAAATACTCCTACAGCTGTGGCGCCATTTTCGCCGAACTTCACCCGACATGGTCTACTCCATTACCCCCAAAGCGGGATTGCTCGGGATGATGGCCGCGTGGTTGGCGAGAGTCCCGCTGCGGGTTCACCTCATCGTCGGTCTCGCGTATATAGGCTCAAGCAATAAGCGTCGCATGCTGCTCAAAGCCATTGAAAGAATCACCTATTTCTTTGCCACCGATCTCTATTCCAACAGCCTTAATCTAATAGAAATAATCCGCAAAGAGCTCACCTCCAAAAAAGTGAATGTAATCGGCTACGGCTCAGTTAACGGGGTCGATACCGCCCATTTCAATGATACGTTCACTTCCGAAAAAAAGTTTTCTTTGCGTCATGATTTGGGAATCGACAGAGATGACGTTCTCCTCCTCTATACCGGACGGATCGTCGCCGACAAGGGGATCAACGAACTCATAGCCGCATTTGAGCATCTTGCCCTGACCCATCCGAAAATCAGACTGCTCCTTGTAGGGGATTACGAAAACGACCTCGATCCTATTCATCCCGATACGTTCGAGCTGATCACCGTTCATTCCCGTATTAGTGTTATCCCTTTCCAAAGCGATATACGCCCCTACTTCTGCATAGCGGACGTATTAGTACTCCCTTCCTATCGCGAGGGGCTCCCCAATGTCTTAATCGAAGCGGGAAGCTGCGGACTGCCTCTCATAGCCACCGATATCAACGGCTGCAACGAAGTGATCATCGAAGGGGAAAACGGCCTTCTCGTCGAACCCAAAAGCATTTCTCATCTTATCGAGGGTATCGAAAGGCTTATAGATTCTCCGGACCTTTATGCCGCACTCAAAAAAAACGCCAGAGAGAGCATCCTGAAGCGGTACGATCAGAACGTTTTTTGGGAAGCGCTCCATGGTGAGTTTGAGCACCTTTTCAACTCCGAAAGCGACTCTGTCCGCCATGTATAAACAAATTCTCAAACCGCTATCGGACAGAGTGGGCGCATTGTTCCTCCTAATACTCGTTTCTCCGCTCATTTTGATCGTTGCGGCAACGGTCTATCTAAAACTGGGTCGCCCCCTCTTTTTCACCCAAAAACGGCCCGGATATAAAGGAAAAATCTTCACGATCTACAAATTTCGCACCATGTCCGATGAACGAGACGGCAACGGAGAGCTGCTGAGCGATCACCTCAGACTCAAAGGTGCGGGTAAAATTATTCGCAGTCTCAGTCTCGACGAACTGCCTCAATTGCTAAACGTCCTGAAAGGGGAGATGAGTTTTATCGGCCCGCGTCCCCTTTTGGTCGAGTATTTGAACCTCTATACCCCCGAACAGTCCAGACGCCATGATGTACTGCCGGGAATTACGGGACTCGCACAGGTCAACGGCCGAAATGCGATCAGCTGGAACGAAAAATTTCGTTATGATGTCGAGTATGCGGATACCCTCTCCTTTTGGCTGGATGTAAAAATCATTTTTTTAACTCTGAAAAAAGTGCTGCGGCGAGAAGGTATTTCCCAAGAAGGAAAAGCGACCATGGAGAAATTTCGTGGCTAAATCAATTTTTATTTACGGTGCCGGCGGGCATGGGATGGTGGTTGCCGATATCGCTTTGGCATGCGGGTATGAGGACATTACTTTTATAGACGACGGCGATAATCCCCATCCCTCTTTTAACGATATTCAAAACGGCAAACATATCCCCATAGCGCTGGGGGTAGGAGACAATCAAGTCCGATCGAAACTTTTTGAAAAAATTCAACCCAGCGGATTTACGATAATAACACTCGTTCATCCCACTGCTGTTGTATCCCCCACTGCGCACATCGGTGAGGGGACGGTGGTCATGCCGAATGTTGTTATCAATGCAAAAGCCTCCGTCGGAAACGGAGTCATACTCAATACCGGATGCATCATAGAGCATGAATGCAGGATAAAAGATTTTGTACACATCTCCCCCAATGCCGCGCTGGCGGGGAATGTTCATGTGGACGAATTGACCCATATAGGTCTTGGGACAAACGTAATCCAAAATATTACGATCGGAAAAAACGTCCTGATCGGAGCCGGATCAGTGGTAATACGGCATATCCCCTCCGATGTGACAGCCGTCGGAAATCCCACTAAAATCATTAAGGGTACTTCATGAGTAAACGTATTTTTTTAAGCCCTCCCCACATGGGAGGCAATGAACTCGCCTATATACACGAAGCGTTTGAGAGCAATTACATTGCTCCGTTAGGGCACAATGTGGATGCTTTTGAAGCACAGATCAAAGCCTATTGCGGAGCGAAATATGCCCTCGCCGTTACCAGCGGAACGGCGGCGATCCATCTGGCATTGCGAGTTTTAGGGATAAAAGAGGGGGATGAAGTACTAGCAAGTACCTTTACCTTTATCGGTTCCGTCGTCCCGATCCTGTATGAGCGGTGTACCCCGTTTTTTATCGACTCCGATACGGCAAGCTGGAATCTCGATCCGAATCTACTCGAAGAAGAGCTCTCCCAAAGAGCCTCACAAGGCAAAAAACAGCCCAAAGCCCTTATTGTCACCCACCTTTACGGTCAATGCGCCGATATCAAACGTCTCGCGGCTATCTGCGAGCGCTACGGAGTTTACCTTATAGAAGACGCGGCCGAAAGCTTAGGGGCGGGCTTTGGGGGCAAACAGACGGGAACGTTTGGAAAAATGGGAATATACAGTTTCAACGGAAACAAAATTATCACAACCAGCGGCGGCGGTATGCTCGTAAGCGATGATGAAGCGCTCATCGCGCATGCCCGCCATCTCAGTACCCAAGCGCGGGACAATGCTCCCCACTACGAACATACCGAATACGGATACAACTATCGGATGTCCAATATTATTGCGGGTATCGGCCGAGGTCAAATGGAAGTTTTGTCAGAGCGAATCGAACGCAGACGGGAGATATTCGATCTCTATCACAAAGCCCTTGGCGAGATTGAGGGTATCATCTTCATGCCCGAGCTGGAAGGGAGTATCGGGAACCGATGGCTTACGACTCTCCTCTTGCCGGAACATATCTCACCCGAATCGCTCCGCCTCTCACTGGAAGCGGAAAATATCGAATCGCGCCCGTTATGGAAACCGATGCACGCACAGCCTCTCTTTCAAGGGGCAAAAGGGCGTTTAAACGGCCTCAGCGACACACTGTTCAAACGAGGGATTTGTCTCCCGAGCGGCTCTTCTCTAACCGATAGCGACGTTGAAAGAATTGTTTCTCTGGTAAAACAGGCAATCGTGCACAAATAATTGATAAAGCTACTTCATTTAGCTAAAATACCCTATATAAATACGGAGAAATAATACGAAATGTTGAAACTACACGAAGAGCGTAACTCTTTACGCACGTTATTTATTTTTATCGCCATCGCCTACATTTTTTCTATTTCCGTCCGTTTTACCTTTGTTGAAGCTCTTGGAACCGCTCCGCAATTTCGTTGGAATAATGAACTGATGATCAACAACAACGACGGGTACTATTTTGCGGAAGGAGCCCGGGATATTCTTGCGGGAAGTCATGATAAAAACGACAATTCACCGGTTGAGGGGGCACCCGCAAAACTTACGGCCGCGCTCTCAAAAATCATTCCCGTAAGCTTTGAAACCCTTATTCTTTACATGCCCGCTTTTCTCGGATCACTTATCGTCATCCCTATGATTCTTATCGGCCGTGCTCTCAACCAAACGACGATGGGATTTTTAGCGGCGCTTCTCGCGTCTATCGCCAACAGCTACTACAACCGGACAATGGTCGGATATTACGACACCGATATGCTCAATATCGTGTTCCCAGTACTGGAGATGTATTCTCTCATTCTCGCACTTACCCATCAGCGCAACCGATATCTTATCCCGATCTCAATCTCAATCGCCCTCTATCAATGGTGGTATCCTCAGGCCTATGCGCTGGATACCGCTTTATTTGGAATGATTGTCGGGTATACCCTTGTTTTTGACCGCAAAAATCTTTATCTGTACAAAATTGCCCTCTTTATCCTTATCGGAATTTTAGCCATCCCGTTTATCGCTAAAATCAGCTTGGCTTTAATCCTGTTCGCATTCTTTCATTTTCAGCATGAACGTTCGCAAAAACTGTTTTGGGTTCTTTTTGCTGCGATCGTCGCTCTGTATTTTTCGACCGGCGGAGTTGAACCGATCCTCCACTTCATCAAAGGATATTTCTTTACCGGTGAGGGGAAAAATGCCGTTTCTACCTTAAACTTTTACAACGTCATGTCAACCGTTCGCGAAGCGGGACAAATACCGTTTAATGTTTTTGCCGAGCGGATCAGCGGTCATACGGTTACTTTTGTCCTTGCGGGCATAGGTTATGTCATGGCTATCATTGCTTACCGGCCGCTCCTGATCACTTTGCCTCTAGTAGGGCTTGGGTTTATTGCTATGTCTGCCGGATTACGCTTTACCATTTATGCAGTACCGCCTATGGCTATCGGTATTGCTTTTCTTATCCTCTACACAACCCAGTTTATCGAAAAACCTTTTCTGAAATATTTGAGTATCGTAACATTTATGTTCGCCGTTCTTTCCCCGAACTACGCCCATGTCAGAGCGTATATCACCCCGCCTGTACTCAGCAATCATGAAGTAGTCGCCCTAAACGAACTCAATAAAATGGCTTCGGGCAAAGATTATGTGGTAGGCTGGTGGGACTTCGGATTTCCTATTCGCTACTATGCCGATGTAAAAACGTGGGCCGACGGTGCGCAACACTCCGGCGGGCAAAACTACCCTATCTCTTTCGTATTGACGAGTTCCGATCCTTTATCCGTTGCCCATATGCTGCGTCTCAACACCGAATATATGGAAAAAAACCTTCGTGATCAAAACTCTTCTTTCTCCAGTGTTTTCGAATACATGATGAATGAAGAAGGGTTTAAAGACCCGAACGACTTTTTAAACGCAATAGCCCTTCCTGAGTACAAAACACCTCCGAAAACGCGGGATGTATACCTGTATTTACCGCTGCGGATGATGGAAATTTTCCCGACGGCAGCCCTCTTTAGCAATCTTGATCTTAAAACAGGAAAAAGTGCCCTCCAGCCATTCTTTTATGCAACTCAAAATTTTCGAGATATGGGGAAAATGCTGGACTTAGGACAGGGGGTATCGATCGAAAAAGCGACGAGCACCCTTAAGCTAGGCTCACAAACTGTCCCTATCAAAACATTTTACCAAGTAGGATACGATCAAAACCAAAAAATTAAAATCAATCGGCAAACCTTTGCGTCAGAGGGTCTAAATGTCATATTTATGGCGAGTTACAATCAATTTTTAGTCTTGGATGATTATTACTTCAACTCTGCATATATCCAAATGTTTGTATTGGAACAATATGACAAAAACCTTTTTCAGCCCGTTATCCTTAGTCCTTTGACAAAAATTTATAAGCTAAAGATATAACTTATGCAATCGGCTCAAGAAAAAGTTCAATCAGGTCTGCTCACCCCGAGTTTTGCCAAACGATTCCTCTTTTTTTTAAGTGCCGATTTTATTCTGTTTTTTGTATCGCTCCATTTTGCCTATTCGCTTCGATTTGATTTTGCTATCCCCCCTGAACATATGTCAAAGTTCTACATGGTCTTTTTTACCCTTGTTTTATTGAAATGGGGAAGTTTCTATCTCTTTGGTATCTATCGTATGACATGGCGTTTTTTCGGCCTGCACGACGCCAAACAGCTTGTGTATGCCCATATTCTTGCTTTTATTGCCTTTTTTGTCCTGTATATGCTTAATACGGCACTGTTTTTACCGATGCCGCGCAGTGTTATCGGAATAGATATGATTTTATCCTTTCTTTTGATAGGGGCGTTACGCTTATCCAAACGCCTTTCAATAGAATCGGCAAAGGGAGACGCCCATAAACCTGCATTAATTATCGGGATATCTCCCAATACCGCCAACCTCATTAAAAGCATGATGGAAAGTTCCAACGACTATTATCCGGTGGGGATCATAACCGTACAAGAGAAAAATCATAATATGATCGGTTCAACGATTCAACATCTTAAAATCTCAGGTTCTGATGAGATCGTCTCTTTGGTCGAGTCGAAACAAATAGAAGCAGCCGTGATAGACGGCTCATTACCGAGCGAAATTTTACGCCATTCCTATCAACTTCTAACCGATGCCGGAGTACGGGATATTAAACGCTCGGCGCTCCTCTCCGACGGTAAAGAGGCAATCACCTCCCTATCGGTTGAAGAGCTCCTGGCCCGGCATCCTAAAGATCTCGATACCCAAACCATTCAAACGTTTATTCAAAACAAATGTATCCTTATCACCGGTGCCGGAGGGAGTATCGGAAGTGAAATAGCACTGCAATGCCACCGCTTCGGTGCAAAAAATCTTATCCTGATCGATCACAGTGAATACAACCTTTATCAAATCGGCGAAAAGCTCCCCTCTGCCAAACTGCATTTATGCAATATCATCGATCATGAAACATTGGACAAAATCATCGATAATACCCGTCCCGACATCGTGATCCATGCGGCTGCCTACAAACACGTCCCCCTATGCGAAGCAAATATCCAAACGGCTATTATGAACAACGTCATCGGAAGCCGCAATGTCATTGACAGCGCTATCAAATATGAAGTTCCGAAAATCGTCATTATCTCAACCGATAAGGCCGTCCGTCCGACCAACGTTATGGGTACGACGAAAAGGATCGTAGAACTCTATGCCCAAAATGTCGATCCGAAAAACAGTGAAATCGTAGCCGTCCGTTTCGGAAACGTTCTCGGTTCCAGCGGCAGCGTCATCCCAAAATTTAAATCCCAGATCGAAGCGGGAGGACCGCTCACCCTCACCCATCCCGATATTACCCGCTACTTTATGCTAATTTCCGAGGCATGCCAGCTCGTTTTACAGGCTGCCGCAATCGCACGCGGTGGGGAACTTTTTATCCTCGATATGGGAGAGAGTGTCAAAATTGCCGATCTGGCACATACGATGATCCGGCTTTACGCTTCCATGCCTATTGAGATTGTCTATACCGGTTTGCGCCCCGGCGAAAAACTGTATGAAGAGCTATTGATCGACGAGAGCGAACAGAAAACAGCCTTTGAATCGATTATGATCGCCCGCTCGACCTTCTACGATATCAATCGTTTGAATGATGATATTGAACTGTTAACCACTTCATCCGATCCGAAATCAGCGCTTCAGCGAATCGTCCCGGAATATAAAGATCCGGCTCCCCTTTAATAACGGCTCATTCTCAGCACTGCCGAATAAAGATGCTGGGGAGAAAAATACTGAGGAGAGACGCGGCCGAAAATTCTGAGCTGTTTGATATAGAAACGGTACCGTCCGTCTTTGCTTCTTAGCATCAAACGGTAGGCATAGGCCAAATCATCCGCATTGCTTTTAGAACAGAACCATCTTTTTTTATCATGTAAGCCCAAGCGAAATACCTGCGAAAAAACGATCCCCATCCAATCATACGATGTACCGTTTTTTCGAAGTTGCCTCCGTTCAACACGTTCGACGATCTCACTGGGTAAAACGATTTCGCACACTTCCCAATCTTCCGGATTGATCTCCATAAACTCGGTCCGGGAAATAAAACGGAACCGGTCATTCGAATGATAGTATCCGTCGCTTCGACGAAATTCGCTATGGGAAAACGGACTGTTTGTCCAAAGCCGTATCAGCTTCTCCGCCAATGTCCCGCGTCCTTTGTAAAAAACGATACTAACGGTTTTTGTGGTGCTCATAAATTTCAAACCGTCCGTCATAGTGTTCTATAATCGCCGTACAGGATTCAACCCAATCTCCGCAATTTAGATACTCGATATCGTTAATCACTTTTATTTCGGCATGATGGATATGCCCGCAAATCACACCGTCATACCCTTTTTCGTCTGCATGCGAGGCAAGGACATCTTCATAATCGGTGATAAAACTCACCGCCTGCTTTACACTTTGTTTTACCATTTTGGAAAGCGACCAGTAATGGTATTTTCCGAACCATCGGCGTATAGTATTGATCGGTCGGTTGAGGCGAAGCAATAGAAGGTAGCATCGATCGCCCAGATGGGCAACCCATTTTTTCGTCATCGTAACCGCATCGAACATATCTCCGTGAACTACGAGGTAGGATCTGCCGTTAAGGGCATGGTGGACTTTTTCATGCGCTATGGTAATATTGTCACCCATCACCATCGGCAAAAAAGGGCGCAAGAACTCGTCGTGATTACCGATAATGTAATAGACTTTTGTCCCTTTTCTGGCTTTTCGAAGAATTTTTTGAAGCACATCCGATTGTGCCTGACTCCACCGCCAATTACGGCGGAGTTCCCACCCGTCGATAATATCACCGACAAGATAGAGGCTCTCGCACTCTACGTTTCGGATAAATTCCAATAAATGTTCAGATTGAGCGTCGCGGGTCCCGAGATGGAGGTCGGATATAAAGACGGTGCGGAAATTAAGTACACTCTCATTCATACCGTCAGTGTAATCTCGAAAGATTACAAAGCGGTGACAAAAAGATTACAGTTCAGTTTTAAGAGCGGCACCGTTAGAGGCATTGGAGACGAGGAGGCTGTAGCGTTTGAGCCATTTCGACGGAATCTCTTTTTTGATCGGTTTCCAGTGAAGGCGACGCTGTTCTAACACCTCATAACTCACATTAAGCTGCAGCAAATGGGTATCGACATCAAGTTCGATCTCATCGCCGTCTTCGATCAATGCGATCAACCCGCCCTCAGCCGCTTCGGGGCTGACGTGACCGATAGAGGCTCCGCGTGTCGCACCGCTGAAGCGCCCGTCAGTGATGAGAGCGACGCTCTCGCCCAGACCCATCCCCATGATAAGCGACGTAGGGGCAAGCATCTCCTGCATCCCAGGCCCCCCTTTCGGCCCTTCGTAGCGGATAACGACGACATCGCCCGCTTTGACTTTATGCCCTACGATTCCGGCAATCGCCTCTTGCTGAGAGTTAAAGCAGACGGCGCTTCCTTTGAATTTGCGCATGTTCGGAGTGATACCGGCCGTTTTGACAACCGCACCCTCTTCAGCCAAATTACCGAAAAGGATAGAAAGCCCGCCGACCGGAGAGTACGCATTTTCATTCGTATGAATAATGTTCGGATCTTTGATCACCGCATCTTTGATCCGCTCTCCGAGCGTCTCACCCGTTACCGTCATCGCATCGGTATGCAAAATTCCGCCGCGGCGGCTCACCTCTTTCATAACGGCGTTAACACCGCCGGCGCGGTTGATATCATCCATATGTACCGTTGACAGCGACGGTGAAATCTTTGCGATATGGGCAACATTTTCGCTGATTTTATTGATTTGGGTAATATCGAAATCAACCCCCGCCTCTTTAGCGATACTGAGCATATGCAATACGGTATTCGAAGATCCCCCCATCGCCATATCGACGACGAACGCGTTGTGGATCGCTTTTTCGTTGAGAATATTTTGCATATTCCATTTTTGGGAATTTTCGTCTTTAACCATCTCGACGATACGGCGTGCCGCCGTTTTAACCATCTCGATACGTTCCGGTGTCATTGCAAGCACCGTGCCGTTACCCGGCAATGCAACCCCCATCGCTTCGCAGAGGGTGTTCATTGAGTTTGCCGTAAACATCCCCGAACAGCTTCCGCCTGACGGGCAGGCTTCGCACTCGATCTCGTACAGCTCTTCATCCGACATTTTGCCGTCGGCGTGTTTTCCGACCGCTTCAAAGGCCGTCGCCAAATCGATCGGGGTACCGTCTTTTTTGTGACCTGCCTTCATCGGGCCGCCGGAAACGAAAATCGTCGGTACGTTGACACGAAGTGCACCCATGAGCATCCCAGGGACAATCTTGTCGCAGTTAGGGATACAGATAAGACCGTCAAGTTTATGCGCGTTCATTACCGTCTCGATCGAATCGGCGATCAACTCACGGCTCGGCAATGAGTAAAGCATTCCGTCATGCCCCATTGCGATCCCGTCGTCTACACCGATGGTATTAAACTCAAACGGAACTCCGCCCGCTTCGCGGATCGCCTCTTTGACGATACGGCCGTACTCTTGGAGAAAAAAATGCCCCGGAATAATATCGATATGGGAGTTTGCCACACCGATAAACGGTTTATTGAAATCTTCGTCTTTTAGACCGGTCGCACGAAGCAAGCTGCGGTGAGGGGTTTTGTCAAATCCTCGTTTAATAGTATCACTACGCATAGGATTCCTTTTCAAATTGATTATTTAATTAGTGCGATTATACCGAAGTGGAACTCTAAAAAAAGGTATGTATCCACAAAAACGACAAAAAATTCTCCAAAACTCTTTACACGCAATATTTTTTTTGCTATACTTCCAGTCCACAAACACAATGCGGGAATAGCTCAGTGGTAGAGCACAACCTTGCCAAGGTTGGGGTCGCGAGTTCGAACCTCGTTTCCCGCTCCATAACATCCCAGTTGAAACATTGAGTCTGATGTTTGAGCTGAGATATTTTTTTCTACGAAATGCCCGGATGGCGAAATCGGTAGACGCAAGGGACTTAAAATCCCTCGGTGGTAACACTGTGCCGGTTCAAGTCCGGCTCCGGGCACCATTTAATGGTGGCGGCATAGCCAAGCGGTAAGGCATGAGCCTGCAAAGCTTTGATCCCCGGTTCGAATCCGGGTGCCGCCTCCAGCATAGAAAAAGATAGCTTCAATTTTACTACGGGTCACTGGCAGAGTGGTCGATTGCACCGGTCTTGAAAACCGGCGAGGGTAATACCTCCCAAGGTTCAAATCCTTGGTGGCCCGCCATCTTTAACTACCTCTAAAAAAATCCTGATTTATTGACATTACTTCGTTTTTTTCCGATACCATTGTTATTATTTTTTTGAACCGCTTAAAAGGGATCACATGAGTTTTGAATCCGATAAATCTATTCTATTTTTGATCGCTAAAGCACGAAACATCCTCAAAAAAGAGTTTGAAAAAGAACTCAAACCTTACGATATCTCCTATGCACACCGCGTTATTCTGCTCCGTCTCAGCGAAAAAGATTCGGTAACCCAAAAAGAGCTGGCAAAAGACACCTATTTTGAGCAGTCCAATCTAACATTGATGCTCGATAAATTGGAACAAAAAGGGCTTGTAAAACGTTTGCCGAAAGAAGATGACCGGCGGGCTTATCTTATATCGATTACCCCCGAGGGAAAAGAGCTAATCGCGCCGTTGGTCGAAATGGGCGAAACCATCATGGAAAAAGCGCTTGCCGGCATCTCTTCCGAACAGAAAAAAGAGTTTTCTAAATTTTTAGAACAAATCCATCTTAATTTACAAAAGAAATAAAATCCGACCTAATCTTATTTTTTTATCTCTTTCCATCGAAGCCGTGTTATGATTTTCTACTTTCGTGTGAGGAGTAGCATATGGACACCCATTTTCAAAATGAGCCCTTTAAAGCTTCGCTCGATGCCAATAAAGAGTATTGGTACTGTACCTGCGGACAATCGAATACTTTTCCGTTTTGCGACGGGAATCATGAAGGAACCGGCAAATCGCCGATAAAATTTTCTGAAGAGGTTGAAACCGATAAGTGGCTCTGCCGATGCGGCCGCTCTAACCGAAAACCCTACTGTGACGGTTCCCACCAACAGGGGGGATAACTCCCCTTACACCCCTTCTAACAGGATCGTTCGTATCTCATCCGCCGGTTTCGGCTTGGAATAAAAATAGCCTTGGATGTTGATACAGCCGTTTTGTACCAAAAAGTCTTTTTGTTCAACGGTTTCAACGCCTTCTGCGATAACATCGAGATTTAGGCTCTGCGCCATCGCTATGATAGCTTTGGTAATGGCTACATCTTCTTCATCGCCCGGCAATTCACGGACAAAAGACTGGTCGATTTTGAGTTTGTTAATCGGAAGTTTTTTAAGATACGAGAGGGAAGAGTACCCGGTTCCGAAATCATCTACCGCTATTTTTACCCCGATACGGCTGATCTCTCTTAAAATATCTATCGCCTCATCCGGATGGATCATAATTTGGTCCTCCGTCACCTCGAGTTCTATCCACTCGACGCTGCATCCGGTTTCTGCCAAAAGGGTTTTTAAAAAATCTATAAAATCTTTTTGCTGAAGCTGTTTCATCGTAAGATTCATCGACAGAATCCCGGGATTTAACCCCTCTTTGTACCACTGAGCGATTTGGTTCATGGCATACTTCATAACATATCGGTCAAGTTCGACGATAAGCCCCGTCGATTCGGCTATCGGGATAAACGCGGCCGGAGAAACGAGTCCGACGGAAGGGCTGTTCCACCGCACCAGAGCTTCCATCCCGAATAGGCGGTTCTCTTTTCCGTTGACTTGAGGTTGAAAGTAAACGATAAATTCTCCGTTTTTAAGCCCGGCGCGCAGGCTTGTCTCCATAACGACACGTTCTAAAGCGCGCGTCGTCATTTCCGAGCTGTAATAGCGGACATTGTTTCTCCCCTCATTTTTAGCCGCATACATAGCCGCATCGGCATATTTGAGAAGATCTTGCGTCGTATCGCCGTTATCCGGGAAAAGGCTGATCCCGATACTGCATCCCACATACAGTTCATGATGATCAACCGCAATCGGCGCTAAAAGGACATTTAAAATCTTATCGGCCAGTATTGACGCCTCTTCCAGATTGTGAAGCTCTTCAATAATCACCGTGAATTCGTCCCCGCCGAAACGGGCCAAGGACTCCTCCTTTACGACCGTATGTTTTAATCGTTGAGTTACGATGGTCAAAACTTTATCCCCCGCTTCATGCCCGAGAGAATCGTTAATCTCCTTAAAATGATCCAAATCGACAAAGAGAAGGGCCATTCGCGTGTTGCGAAATTTCGATTTTTCTATTGCATGCTCCAATCTTTCACTAAACAAAACTCTATTTGCCAATCCCGTCAGTGCATCATGGGTTGCTTGATACTGCAACGCATTTTTCTGTGCGCGCAGCTGGTTATGCTGTTCCAGCAGCGCTATCTTAAAAGCTCTTATCGATTTGATCATCGTATTCATCGTCGATGCAAGGGTAAAAATTTCCCTCGCTTTAAACTCCGGAACAAATTCAAGGGGAATCCCGTCGTCATCGCTGTTACTGATCACACTCACCATGTTGGATAGCGGTTTCAAGATAAATAGACGTATGGCGATAAAAAGAAATACAATCATCAACAAAGAAGTTATCAGCATATCGAGCAATGATTCCATAATAATCTTATTGAGTTCTACTTGCATACCATTGTCTGAAATGTAGATACTCACCGTTCCGATCTTCTCCCTTTCCGGAGAATAAAGAGCATACGTATCAGAGTAATAGCACTGTTTTAACCGTTCAAGCTGAGCCGTATTTTTAGGATCGAAGTCGACGATCTTACCTTTGGAATCGCGAATTTTCCCGCTGATATAGGCACCGCTCCCTAAAATTTCCCCTGTTTTAAAGTCTTCCACAACGATTGCAAACATATCGTTCGGTTCCATTGCATTCAGTACCAAAGTGTCATATTCATTGACGGCGTATGATTCGATCAGATTTGTCACATTTTTTTGGAGCGAAGAGATGGTAAGTTTTGAGGTTTTTTTCATCTCCTCGATCATCTGATTTTTTCTCTTTTGGTAATCGTGAATCGAATGGATGGACATACTGACGATTACCGTTGAGATAATAATCATCCCCAACGTGACGTAAATAGATTGTCTGGAAGAAAATGGTGACTTCATCTTTGTTTCTCAATTCCCAAAACATTTCGCTTTATGATAGGGAGTTTCTCTTTGATATTGTCGGTTGAAATGGCTAGAACCGGAAGTTGCGGGTTCTTCTCTACATTTTTGCCATGCAGATACTTATCCATTGTACTCACCGCTTCTTGACCCATCAGATAGGGCTGCTGCATTGCCGAACCGACCAAAACCCCTTTGGGGATCAGTTCTAAAAACTCCGGTTCCGCATCAAACGTTGCCAAAAGAATCCGATCTTTTTTCCCCGTATCCGCAATCGCATCCAATGCCCCTTGATAACGATCCGATCCCTGGAGCCACAAAGCACGCAGGTCGGGGTATTTTTGGATCAGCTCTTTTGAATATTTATAGGTTTCGTCGTAAGAAAACGTAACCTGCTGTTTGAGATCGGCCCCTTTGATTCCGGCTTCTCTCATCGCCTGCATAAATCCGGCCGTTCGCAGTTGTCCGTTCAATCTTTTTTGGGGAATCGATATGATACCTACCCTTCCGTTTTCCCAACCCCGCTTATAAAGCTCTTTGGCAAGAACTTTTCCGATTCCGTACGCCCCTTCTTTATTGTTCGAGGAAATATACGAAACATACTCCCCTCCGTCCGTACCGATATCGGATATTACAACGGGAATGTCGGCCGCTTTCGCCAATTTCAAAATGGTTTTGCATGCCGATGATGTTGTAGGAGAGATAATGATCCCGGAGGGGTTCTCCTGAATCGCTTTTGCCGTAAACTCCAACTCGCTTTTGCGGCTGTTTTGGGCACTGTACGTCTCTACTTCATACCCCAGTGTACCTGCGCGGTTTCGAATCCCCCGCTCCATAATCGTCCAAAAAGGGATTCTCAAATCCGAAACAATATAAATAAGTTTTTTTTGAGTTTGCTTTTGCGGCAGATCAGAGGCAGAACATACGGCTATATCAACAAATAATATGGTGACAAGGGCCGCAATAAAAGAAAATCTTTTCATCTTACACCTCTTATTAAAACACACTTTTTTGATTTTATCTGAAGTGCTCTTAAGATTTCTGAAAAATTTATACTAACAAACCCGCTCCATAATATAGGCAATCAACGGAAGTGTTGCCAAAGAAACAACAATGCCGTATCCTACCAAGGCGGCACTTAGTGCAGGGGCGAATCCCGCTGCAATTGCTAAAGCCCCCGCCGTAATCATCGAGGGCATCCCCGATTCCAAAACGGCCGTTTTCAATGCGAGCGGATCAGTCCCCATCGCAAACAATACCCCGAATGCGATAAGGGGCATAATCACGAGCTTCAGCACCAAAGAGCGGGTAAACAATCCGTAATCAACCTCTCCGCCGAATTTCATCGAATATCCGACCGAAACGAGGGCCAGCGGGACGAGCGTCGATGCAAGCGTTTGAAGATACGGCTGCGTGAGCGAAGGCATATCACCGGATACGAGGGCAAATACCAAAAAAATAAACGGCGGGAAAAAAAGAAGTTTTTTCATAATCAACCGTTTATGAAATGCCCCCGTTTCATAGCGTGCGATCACCGCCGCACCGTAAAGCGACAGCATCAAAAAGGTTCCGAACTGATCGTACATCAAGACATACCCTATCGCCTCTTCGCCCAAAAGGGTATGAACGATAGGAATACCCACAAACGAGGTGTTCCCCAGCGGCATAACCAGCAGCAGTGCGGCTCTGGTCCGGGGAGGATGGTTACGGGTCATGAGAATAACCAGAGCGATCACTATCGGAAGCAATAGCCACGGTATCAAAATAACTCCGAGGGCGGATAAATCAAAATGGATTTTCGGGACCTGGATCAATACCGTAGCGGGAAGAGAAACATAAATGACAAAGAAATTAAGGCTCTTCGCAAAATCGACGGGGGCGGAAGCTTTTTGGAGCGCTATGCCGATCAACAGCAACGCAATGATAAAGGCAAATTGCTCCATTAGCCGCTCCGATTAAAATTACCGCAATAGTAATCGTTTGCCCCTTTTAATCCTCTAAAAAATTCAACAACACTGATATTCGCAGTTTTTCATGAGGGCCAGACCCGCTTCGTGATTGCTGAGTTCAAAAAGCTCTTCGATGTAAAACACGGAGGCACATACGTGATAAAGCACTTTTTCATCCGACTTTTTCTCATAATAGCTCTGCGGTATTTTTTCTTTGAATACCTCCCAAAAACGGTTGCTGTATTTTTCGTTTTCCGTTACTTCGATAATCGCATCGATGACGTCCGTAGCATGCTGATAACAATCGATGTTCATAAAAGAGATATAACGATCTACCGTTTCATCGCTTTGAAACTCCATACTTTCCCTTTGTCCCTGTTTTGCAGTATTGTATAGCAAATACACCCGATAAGAGAAAGGCCAAAGGAAGAAAAATTCCATCATTTTGGATAAAAAAAGGGCATAAACGATTAATCATTCAAAAGGTACAATTCTCTATTGAGAAAAAAGGGGCACCATGCGCCATCACTACACCTCCCCTAAAATACGGTTCACTACGATACTCAAATGGCAGTTTTCAAAATCTCTCCGAAAGCGGGAGTCTGTATTTTCAACTCTGCCGGTCATCCCTCATAAGGAGCTCCCTGAGGATGAATACGCGCTATGGGTCGGTCATGCGAGTGTTTGGCTGAATCTGAAAAACACCGTTGTAGCCATTGATCCGGTATTGGGAGATATCCCTCTCTATCGCCGCCACACCCCCCTTCCCGTCCCGAGAGAAAAACTCTACGCCGATGTGATCCTCATCACCCATGCCCATTATGACCATTTCGACAAAGGGTCCGTCGACTATCTCCTCACACAAAATCCCGAAACGATCGTTGTCGCCCCCAACGGATTTTGGCGCTATCTCAAAGGGAAAATCGACCGTGAGCGGTGTTTTGAACTGGAGTGGTGGGAGTCGCTGATGGTAAAAGAGCTTTTTATCACACTGACCCCGAGCAAACACTGGAGCAAAAGAACCCCGTTTGACACCAACAAAGCGTTATGGGGAGGATATGTCATCCAAAACAGCGAACACACCCTCTACCATGCGGGAGACAGTGCCTACGGAGGACATTTTAAAGAGATCGGCGAAAGATTCGATATTGACGAGGCTTTTTTGCCGATCGGGGCTTACCGCCCCGAAGAAATCATGCGGCATAACCATTTAAATCCTCCCGAAGCGCTCCAAGCGGCGGAAGATCTGGGAGCCAAAACGGTGATTCCGATCCATTACGGCACATTCATCCTCTCAGACGAACCGATTAACGAACCGATCGAATGGTTCGAAAAACTCACCCGTTCGCACGAATATCCTTTTGATACGCGTGCGCTGCACGTTGGAGAAATCTATCGTTTCAATGAAACGTCAACACTCAAATCGACGTGATCCCGTACGGTCAAAAACATCATCTTAATCGGTTTGATACCGTAATCGGTCATCTTCAATCCGCTCACGGCTTTAATGCGGATTTTATTCCCCTCTTCGCTGATCGTCCCTTCAAAACTCATCGGTTTACTCACGCCGTGCAAGGTCATCGTCCCTTTTAGCGTATACGAATCTCCCCCTTTGGCAACGACCTCTTTGATATCAAAGATCGCTTTGGGAAACGACGCGGATTCTAATGCTTCCTGCATATGTTCATCCCGCTTTTTGTTATCGCTGAAAAGATCGCTCATCGATACTTCGATGGAGCCTTTCAACGTAGAAGGAGAAGCATCCATACTCAGATGTGAGGTTGCTTTTTTAGCCATCGGATCAATCGTAGAATCTCCGAATACCTCCGTATGTGCTTTAATCACCCCCGATTCAAAAGATAAGTTCCCCGCATAGACCGAAGCGGCCAATAACACTGCCGTTATACTTAATTTAATCATAAAATCCTCCTACTGTAAAATGGATATATCAAGGCAGCAAGCCCCAAGATACCTATGGCAACCCATAACTGATGCTCTAAAGCAACGGCATTAGCCGCAGAGGTAGCAATCCAACCGACCCCCACCATCGACAATCCGATCAAACGTATATCCGCCAAACGGATCAGAGCCTGAAATAACAGAACATTATAATACGAAATGACTATCGGATAGATAACTGCTAACGCAATCGGTTCTTTCAGCCAATACAATACATAACTGAGGACAAATAAAAACCAAATCACCCGCGTTTGACTCATCAGTTCAGCGCCGTAACGATAGGCCAAAAAGACTCCTGCCAAATGGGAACAAATAATAAGAAGAGTGTAATGGCTCCAAATATCCATACTTCCCGATCGGCTAAGGGTCTCAAAAAGTGCCGAATCGGCAAAAATCCAAAGCATCATTATCCCCAGTGTAGACCAATGAAACGGTTTTTTTTCACTGTAAAGCGTCGATTGCAACCGGGTATAGCGCAACGCGATGACCGATATCATAGGTAAAAGTATCGCGATATCGCCGCGCTGCAAAAACGGATAGGTATACAACGATGTCCCTACCGCATACGATATCGCCAGACCGAGGGCCAGCTGCCCTCTGCTTTGCGACCTGAACATATACAAAAGCAGCGGTGTCGTATATCCGATCACAAATCCGAGAACCAAAAGCATCCCCAGTGAATAGTCGGGATAAAACCACGAAATGATGATCTGTATCCCGAATAAAAAACAAAGTTCATGCTTGATACCGTAATGGCGCCAGAATGCACCGAATAAACTCCCGATCACCCCCCCGATCGGAAGGGTATAGAGATCATGGATATGAGAATCAAATGCCCCGACGACCCCGGTTTGCGCGATCAAAAGATAATAAAGGAGCTGAGAGCTTAGAACGATGACAAGGAAGTTCAATTTCTACCCCGCAACACCAGCCAATACAGCATAGCGAATGAAGCATCATATACCGTAACCGGCAAAGCGATCCCGTCCAGACTCCCCGCCATATAAAGGGCAGCAAATACCGAAGCACATACCGAGCGTATCGCTGCACTGAGCGAGGCCATCCGTTCCGCTTCATAGTGCAGCCCTGCCCAATGCACCATCCCCGTCCCGATCATAAAGGCGAATACGACGTACTCATACGTTCCGCTAAAATGAAATCCGAGCAGAGGAAAAAGCGTTGCACCGCCGATCAGGAGGAGTAATCCTCCTCCCGCATCGCTCAAAAAACCGGCCGCATGATAACGTTTTAGAGGGGTATCCAGAGGCATTCGAAGCCGTAGATAGGCGATGCGAAACACCATGGTGAGCAGAAATAAACCTATCAAAGCACGCAGTGCCAAGAAAAAATCAACATTTCCGGCTATGATTTTGGCTTCTATCAGCCCGGCTATGGTTAGAACAATAGCCATCAATGCCATCAATACCGTCCATGCAACCGCATAAATCCGGCGGAAGAGCGAGGGGAGGAGATGATGCAAGATGGTGAGTGCCATAAATGCGACCCCTAATCCCATGGCGATATGGGCATGCCCCACTACCAGATCGTTGCGGTGGATCAGGGTACGTATTTCAGGGATAAAGAGAAGGTTTCCCTCTACATCGACAAAGACAAACGCGGCGATCGATAACATCAAATAGGGGTTGGTTTTAAACGTAACCCCCGCATCTCGCAACCATCCCCATAAAAGGGGGAGATAGAGCAATGTCAGATACTGAAAGAACCACTCTTCCCCGTAACTGAGGCTGTGAAAAAAATTACGGATGATGAGCGATACGATGTACCCGACCAAAGGAAGCATCCATAACCAATGTCTTCTGGGTTCAAATTTCTGCGTGGCGACAAGCTTAATCAGCAGATAATAGATCGGAATAAGGGCAAAACTCATCCCCAGCGTATTATCCCCGTGCGGTCCGACCAGCGTCTGTTCGACCTGCCCGTATTGCGGATTCATCAAAATAACCAGCGCTATCGGCGCGGCGATCACGGCGGCAAGCGACACGTTGACCCACAACGGACGCTTTTCATAGCGGCGCAGCGCATCGACGAGGGCGAGGAGATAAAACAGACCGCTAAAGGCGAGGAGAAAATTGAGCTGATAGGGGAAATCGTAAAACGGCAACCCGCGAATATTTCCAAACAGCAGTGCCATGCTCATAAAGAGCAAAAAGAGGTTCCAGACGACGAAATAGCGGCGTAAATGCCCTATCGCGACTTCAGATAAAACCCCCTCTTTTTGAAAGAGGGCAAACGGCAACAGTGATAGCATTAGAGGGAAAAATCCGTACAGCATCTGCGAAATATGAAGCGATCGCGCACGCTCGGGAGAAAGCAGCGTCTGTGCGCCGTTCAATCCCAGCATCTCTACCGAATATACCAATCCGGCAAAGAGCCCGAGAATCAACCACATCAGAGATAGAGGAAGCTCCTCATCGATGAATTTGTTTAACAATGCCGTCCTCCATCTCAATGATGATGTCCGCATAATCGGCTATTTTTTTGTCATGCGAGGCTACGACGAATCCGGTTCCCTCCTGTGAGAACCGTTTAAAAAGTTCATACACGCCGAGTGCGTTTTTCGTATCCAGATTCCCCGTCGGCTCATCGGCGAATACAACGGAGGGGCGGTTGATCAGTGCTCTGGCAATCGCCGCGCGCTGACGCTCACCGCCGGAGACCGAGTCGCTGTAGCGCCCCGCCAGTTTCTCGATCCCCAGTTCCCCTAAAAGGGGATCGACCGCCGCCGGGTTGAGTGCCGCCAGCGCAATATTTTCCCGTAATGTCAGATACGAAATCAAATAATGAAATTGAAATACAAACCCGATATGCTCACGCCTAAAACGGTCTATATCCCCGAGTTCGCCCAGGCTTTTTCCCTCATACGTCACGCTCCCTTTTGTGGGCTGCAATAAGGTGGACAAAAGCGAGAGGAGCGTTGTTTTACCGCTTCCGCTCTCACCGATAATGGCGGTAAAGCTTCCCGGCTCGATCACCACATCCACGCCGCGCAGCACCTGCTCATGTCCGTAAAAATGCTCTAATGCGTGACCTTCGATCTTCATGCGCCGCCTCGCTGAATCAGACTCATCGGATCGATTCGTGCGGCATAGATTGCGGGGAGAAGGGTACCGAAGAGCGCCATGCTCACGGAGACGATAAATACTTTTATCGCTAATACCGCAGTAATCTCCCCGTTAATGTATCCCTGAAATTTATCGGCATGCTTGATCATCTCCAATACCCCCTCCGAAATGCCCCATGCGGCCGCAAATGCCAAAAGGGCGATAATCAGCGTTTCACTCAGAAGCTTGAAAATGATCACCCGTGAAGAGAGCCCGATGGAGCGCATAATCCCAAATTCGGCTTTACGGTCGTTTACCACCATGCTCATCATACTCACAATCCCCAAAATCCCCATCAAAAAGGCCATCGCCCCGATCACGTCGGAGCTCGTTTTGATGATTTTGAACTGGTTATACTGCTCGATAAATCCGTCGGTGGTTTTCGCTTCCATCTCAGGATATGTTCGGTTTATCTGATCGATAAGCGCGTCGCTTTGCCCCAAATCGCTTAATGCGATCAAAAAAATAGAGGCACTTTTATGAAAGAGTTCTCCCCCATCCGAGAGTCCCATCACAACCCCTCCGTCTTCAAATCCGATACGGCTTTTAAACACGCCGCTGACACGAAACGTTTTTTTGGAGAGGGAAATCGTCTCGGGGTGTTTGAGCGTTTCATAAATTTTGGAGCCGAGCATCACCTCGCCCGTCTCAGGGTACGCACCTTGTTTGAGCGCATAGCTTTTAAAACGGTTCTCGCTCGCACCGTATATTCCGACGATGGGGAGAGGATCGACGGGCGCCGCCCCTAAAATGAGGGCGCTTACCTCTTTTACCCCCTCTAAATTCGTAATTTTTTCGGCAACCGAACGGTTGATATCGCTGAAAAACGTATCGGCGATCCCTTTTTGGGTCACGATAATATCTCCGTCCGTTTTAAGCATCGAGCTGTACATGCTCACCACACCGCCCGAAATAGCACTGATCAGAAAAATGGCGGCGATCGAGACCGTCATACTGATAAAAATAAGCGCCGTTTTGAAACGGTTTTTACGCAGCGCTTTAAGTGGGGTGATCACTGTTCGATCGCTGCTTTAAGTTCATCAGCGGTAGTAACGTATTCGATAGCTTTAAGGGTGTTTTTTTCAAATCGAAGTACGGTGATTTTCCCTTCTTGTGCCGGAAACTTCAATCCGGTCTCCTCATCGCGTATCAACAAAACGGTATACGGGTATTTTCGCATTTTCGGCAATGCGAACGCCTCGGCGATAAAGGTCGGCATCGACGAAATATCGGCAATATACGCCACATGGTGATCAGGAAGATAATTTCCGTTTTGTTTGCCCAAACAATCATTGACCGTTGCGGAAGTCTCTTTTTCAAAGGCCATAACAAGGGTTTTCGGCATCGTTTTAAGGGCAATTTTCTTTCCGAACTGATCGTTCAAATCCAACGGCATAACCGACTCCCCTATTGTGTACGGAGCCGCCCATACACTCAGTGCTACCAATACTAAAACAATCGTTTTTTTCATTAAAAATCCTTATACCGTATTTTCTAAAAGTGTAGCCTAATAAGCGTAAACGGATTATCTTTTTTCGGATGTTAACGCTCTATTATGAATTTTTGATGAAAGAGTGTCTACGGGAAGTAAAAGGGAAAAGAGGCCCCTCGCTAATGGGACAGTTTGCTTAAAAGCTTTTCTATCTCTTCGTGCTGGTCAAGAGTAAGGACAAAATTTCCGTCCATTACTTTATCGAGGTGATTCATCTCGGTGAGGGTGATCCCGAACGGATCTTTTTTCGCTACTTTGCTCCCCCCTGAACCGATGATGACATTATCGAGTTTTTTAGAGCTGTGACGGATAAAGTAGGTGAGAAAATAACCGCCGGAGTGATCTTTTTCGATAGCCACCACGACACGCGATGCGTTAGAGCCGCTCCAGTTAAGATCGGGAGCAATAATTTTAAAATCATCGATTGAGAGATAACCGACATAGACTTTCGTATAAATATCGTGATAGCGCTGTGTTGCCGGACGGCGAAAAAAATCGACATCGAGCGGATTTTTTCCGCGTAAGGAACGGAGCATCCACGAAAGGGTTGCGTAATATTTAAATGCCGCTATTTTCAGCTCTTCGGCATGGGCGATCTTCGTACTCTCTACACGGATCATCGGAGCGCGGGGAGAATCACTACTGAGACGCTCTAAAATATGACGTGCGCTGTAGGGCTTGGTGAGCCACACCGAAGCATAAGAAGGCAATTCGGACGTTCCGGTCGCCCCTTCATTGAGAACCAATAACGCTTTCACTTGATAACGGGGAAACAGTACTTCCAGCAATGCCCGCTTTTTCCGAAGCCTTTTTTTGAGGTTGCTGACCGATTTCACCAGCGTCATTTCGACAAAATAGAGCTCTTTGTCCGTAAACAAAAGGCCGTCAAACTCTCCGATCTCTTTGTGGCGGGCACGGTAGATAATCTGCCCTTTCCAACTCACGGATAACGCATCGCTTTGGGCACGGGTGCGGTGTTTGTGCGGCCCTTTGATAATAAAACTTTTAATCTGCGGTTCATTAGCGGCATATCGGAGCAGTTTTTCGTAGATGTAGTTTTCATACACTTCCCCCTCAAACGAACGGAATGCGCTGATGTACCCTTCATCTTCCATGCTCAACCCTTTTGCCTCCAGCGACAAAAGGTGGTCAATGTTATAGTCGTAATATAAAAGGTTATCGCCGAGTTCTGCATCGCCTTCAGGGATAACGGTATGATCGATGGTTAGGATGGGAGCCTCTTTTAGGGGTTTAGGGTACTCTCATAAATACCCGCTAACATTTTACCTTATTTTTGCCCTAACACTACTCTAAAGATCATCATGATATACTTTATTTATGCAAAACAGACCAACCGAAGACCAAATCCGCACCCAATTCGTCACTTCATTGATGAATTATTTTAAAATTGATGAAGACGTTTTTTTACGCAGCCATATCGACGAACTGATCCGTCCTATCAGCCCCAGTCGATACAGCAGTTTTCTAAACCGCCTCTCATCACGCGATATGCCCTACAAAACAGCGTTCGAAAAAATAGCCCTGATCGCTTCGGAATTTGAAGACGAAGCCCTCTCTCCGATCGATCAGGAAGCGCAGGAGCGGACGCAAAAACTGTATACGCTGATGTACGATTTGCACCGGGATATAAGTCTGATACGCGATGGGGACAAAAGTGCGCTGGAGCGGTTTGAGGCGATCCGGTTCACCTCGATCAAACGCTCAGGCGAAGAGAAACCCTTGCTGGATGAAACCGACATCAATGTCGTCAAAACCCTCACCAAACGGTGGATTTACGATTATGTCTCTTTGGATCGGAGCCTCTTTGACGCACGCGTCCTGCATGAATACCGCAATGAAATTCTCCGCCGCGAACGCGATAAAAACGAGATACTCGCAGCACCGCTCAAAGCCAAACTCATCACCTCGGTCAAACGCTCATGATTACCCTTCCGACCTCGCTGATCGATCGGGACGATCTCAGTCTGATGGAGCGTGCCCTTATCCCCTTGATTGCCCGTCATACCCAGCAGTGGGGAGACAAGCCGGGGGATGTCGATGCCTCCACACTGGCACAGGTTCTCCGGCACAGTCCCCGCGAAGTGATCGAAGCGCTGGATTCGATGGTCAAAAAGAATATTCTCAAAACGCTCCGCCGCAAAACCGATCAGGGGGTAATGATCTATTATACGTTTGCTCCGATCACCGCCCTATCCTCTCCGAGCTTAGCGCTGAGTGCTACCGAATACAGCGACAGCAACTACTTCCTGAATCTCTCAAACGACGCGTATGAAGAGCTGCACGGTTTTGCCTTGGAACTGTGTGATCGGGAGGGTTTACGACGAGAGCTGTTTGATGAGTTCAACCTCTATCAACGCTCTAAAAATAACCGTTCGTTTGACTGGTGTGCGGAATTTGAGCGCTGGGTACGCCGAGAGATCGCGTCAAATGCTCCGGTTCTGGCATCCGAACAGGCTCTCTCGGATGCAAAACCGACGAGCGAAGAGTTCGAAATGGCACAGTATTTCATCCGCCATCTCGCTTCCATCGATCCGCAGTTTGAAGAGCCTTTTGACGTTATGAGCTGGGCGAAGCAGATCCGCCTTCTCATCGATACGGGTGGCTATTCCCTCTTAGATATCAAATCGGTTATCGATTGGCTTTTCAGTGCCAAGGGGGACTGGTTCCGTCCGAATGTCCCCGATGCCTACCATTTACGCAAACATTTCAAACGGCTCATATCCCATACCCGTTCTTTCCGTGAGAGCAAACCCCGTCTGCCCGACGGCGTTAATATCTTTGATATTATCGGGCGAGAATAAATTCAATCCGTCGATTTTTCGATCGTCCCTCTTCGGTCTCGTTAGGGGCGACAGGGTCGACATCCCCCATACCGTTTACTTTAACGGCACTTGCATCAACTCCGACTGAGACAAGATAATCGGCGACCATTTGCGCCCGCGCTTCCGAGAGGATAACGTTCGTCGCATACAGGGCCTTTAGACGCTGCGGCGGGATGTTATCGGTATAGCCGTTGATGATTACCGATTTGTATCCCCCCGCTTTAAAGAGGTGCGCCCATTCGCGTAAACGCTCTTTTCCGACGTCGCTAAGAGCAACTACCCTGCTCTCAAAAATCTGAAAATTTCGGAAATACGGTGCCGGAGCCGCACCCTCGGCAACAGGCTTTTCGACTGCCGGTTTCATTACGACGACAGGAGCACTCGTTTCAACTTTCGGTTCAACTTTTACGATCGCCGCATCGGGTTGCGGTTTAATTTCCGCAGTCGGCTGGGCGGCCGGTTCCGTAATCGGTGCGACAATACTCTCTTTTTGTTTCGGTACGGCAGGTTCTTCTTTACGCGGTTTAGCCGGCTTGGCAGGTTTCACTTCAATAACGGGTTGAATCGGATCAGCCATTGCGACACCCGAAGCACTCTGTCCCGGTTTTAGCTTTTCCAGTTCCATCATGATGCATGCCCCTTTGACATCACGTGCGGTGAGGGTATAGGTATTGCCTTTTCGCTGCCATTGCGGATTTTTAAGGGGCTTGAGGTCCTGATCCAGCCCCTGATATTTTCGGACACCGTACCCTTTCGGGACATTGACGGTGAGGATATTCTCTGCCGTTACGCAATCGGAAGACCCTTTACAGTCTCCTCCGCTGAGGAGAATTTTGATCACGCCGTTCTCGTCGGAAACCAAAAAATCGTCTCGATCGGCACGCTCAAGATAGGAGTAGCGATCGGTATTGGCAAAAGAGAGTTTAATCATCCCCTCTTTTGTTTTTTCAACGCTGTGGCTTGCCGGGCGGACATAGACAATCCGGTCGGCATCAAACCCTTTTTCAAACATAAAGCCGTAATTTTTATTTTTATCGCCTTGATAATTGAAATGAAATATACCTTCCGAGAAATCGGCCTGAGGATAAAAAATCATCTCCGAAACATCTGCTGAAACGCTATTCCAGCCCAACAACAACCCTACCAATCCGACCGCTATTTTACTTTGCATTATCACCTCATTGTAATAAAGGGATGATACAATAAATCAAACCAATTTTCGGTTAAAGGTGTTCCGATGAATCTACTCTCCCTTTATCTAAGCCATCCGCTTACAACCGCAACCGTTGAATATGCACTTGATATCACCCTGAGCCGCGGTGTAGAAAACGGCTATTACGGTAAAAACAATACCCTTCATGTCGTCTTGGCACCGTTTGGGGTTCTTACCCTCATCGCCGAAGAGAAAAAAGAGATACTGGATGCGCTTTCGCTGTTGCGAATACCACTTGATGCCCCCGGCCTTATTACCCAAGATTATCCGATCCGTGTCGATTCGGAGCTTTCCGCCCTCTTTAAAGTCACCAATAATGAAATCATTTTGCGCGAAGCCTCAACCTTGAACCTGAATATCATTGCACTCGCAATCAGCCAGAGTGTCGGATTGGAGCATTACGAAAAACGGCTCGATACCCTCTTTTTGCAAAGCCGCCGCATCGTCGAGTCCATCCATACTTTCTCGATCAGCCGCCGCGCCCATCTGATGCAGTTTGCCAAACGCCTCGCCCTCACCCGCCACGATATGGTGAGTAATCTGCTGCTGTTGGATAAACCGAATATTTTATGGGATAATGAAGATGCCGAAAATCTCTATACCCGCCTTGCTTTTGTCCTCGAGCTGAACGATCGGCATGAAACGGCTCTTTCCAAGCTCTCTCAGATCAAAGAGGACGTACTGCTCGTTATGGATATTATCAATCATAAAAAGAGCGAATTTTTAGAGTGGATCATTATTATCCTCATCGCCGTCGAAATTGTCATGGGGATAATCGAGTTCATCCGTTAGGATACAATCCGTTTTATGCTACAATAAAATCACCTATACTTTGGAGGGGATTGTGATGATGAAAAAGCTGCTTGTTTTGGCCGTATTAGGTGTATCGGCTTTGTGTGCTTCTGATGGAGCCAAACTTTTTGGTGCCAAATGTGCCGAATGTCACGGGGGAGACGGTAAAGATATTTCCATCTCCGGAAAAGCGATTGCGGGTGATAGTGCGACGTTAACAAAACTGATAGGCTACAAAAACGGCTCTTTCGGCGGCGAACAAAAAGCAACGATGCAAGGTTCTATCACCGGTCTGAGCGACGACGATCTAAAAGCGATTGCCGCATACGTCGGGTCCCTAAAATAATCAGTGGAGGAGTTTTTCAAACTCCGACGCCCTGAGCGGCTCACTTTTAAAATATCCCTGATACATCGTGCACCCTTTCTCACGTAAAAAATCAATCTGTTCGATACGCTCCGTCCCCTCTGCAAGTACCTGAAAACCGAGGGCTTGTCCCATGGCTATAATCGCCGAAACAATCGCCATATCGTCACGTTCGTAGGGGATGTCATCGACAAAGCTTTTGTCAATCTTCAGCACATCGATCGGAAACCGCTTGAGATAAGAAAGGGATGAGTACCCCGTACCGAAATCATCGATGGCCAAACGGATACCGTGTGCGCGAAGAGAATGGAGCATCTCTACCGTCTCCTCTTCACGCTGCATTAATGCGCTTTCGGTGAGTTCCAACTCCAGCCGATCGGCAGGATAAGCGCATTTTTTGAGTGCTTTCTCAACCAAAAGCGGTATATTTTGATGACGGACCTGATGTGCCGATACATTTACGGCCAATGTCAGTCTATGCCCCATGTCCAGCCAGATTTTCCCCTGCCGACACGTTTCATTTAAAACCCATTCTCCGATCTCTCCTATCAGTCCGATCTCCTCGGCTATAGGGATAAATTCAGTCGGGGAAACCAGCCCCTTTACCGGAGAGTTCCACCGTATCAGCGCTTCTGCCCCGACAATGCGTCCCGTCTGGATATGGACCTGCGGCTGATAATAGACTTCAAACTCTTGATTGAGAACCGCACGGCGCAACAGTGTCTCACACTCAAGACGCTTGCGTGCCGAATCGGTTAGCTCATCCGTATAGTAATGGTATACGCCCCGCCCTTCCGCTTTGGCTTTATACAGCGCCGCATCTCCGTGTTGAAGCAGGGTTTGTGCATCTTCACCGTGTTCGGGAAACAATACGATCCCGGCACTGGCACCGACGTGGATCATTGCCGCCCCCGAAAGTCTATACTCCTGAGACAAGGAACGCATCATCTCTTCGGCTAAACGGCCGGCATCCTCAGGACGGGTAATATTTTCGAGAACCACGGCAAACTCATCCCCCCCTAGCCGAGCGATCAAATCCCCTTCACGCAAACGCGACATGAACCGTTCCGATACCATTTGCAAAAGTTCATCTCCCGCACTGTGCCCGTAGCTGTCATTAATATCTTTGAATCGATCCAAATCGAATACCAACAGAGCGAGTTGCGTTTTATTACGCTTCGCTTTTTCAATCGAATTATGTAGATGAGACTGCAGTAAAGCACGATTAGCCAATCCGGTGAGAGAATCATAGTTCGCAAGCGTTTCCAGCTGACCCTCATGTTTCTTACGTTCGCTGATGTCACGGGCGATTCCCAGCAATCCGATCACTTTGCCTTCGTTATCTTTCATCGGTACTTTTGTGACTTCAAACGTCCCCTGATAGCTGCCGTCCGCAAAAGTCAAATATTCTTCATTATTTCGCGGCATCCCAATACTAAGCGCCACTTTATCGTTATCCCTAAAAAACTGCGCTAACTCGGCATTCACAAAATCAAAATCATTTTTACCGATTATCTCAGACTCTTTTGCTCCGAAAAACCGTTCAAACATTGCATTGCACGCTAAATAGTTCCCTGCCAAATCTTTGGAAAAAATAAGGTCGGGGATATTGTCTAAAAGGGTGCGTAAAAAAGCTTTTTGCTGTGCCAGTTCCTGTTGACGTTCACGCAGCGCTTGATCTGCTCTTTTTTGCTCGGTGATATCATGATAAATAGCCATCAAATAGGGGAAATTCTGAAAACTGACGGAGACAACGTTAACCTGAATATTCAGCAATTCTCCATTTTTCGTCTTGTGCATCGTTTCAAATCGATCTTGACCGTTTTGTATAACCGCATCGATACGGCGGCGTGTTTCATGGGGAGACTCTATCGCTTCATAGTCTGAAATCAAAAGTTCCGAAAATTCAGCCGCTTCATACCCTAAGCGCTCATATGCGGCACGATTAAACTCTACGGCTTTCATCGTAATCGAATCGATCAAAACCACTCCGTCAGGAAGCGCTTCAAAAAGGGTCCGAAGCTTCAGTGCGTTTTGTTCGCTCGATATTTTCTCCTGTTTAAGTGTATTTTTTCGCTCCCCGATCTTTACGATCGCTTCGTTTTTTTGATCGATAACACGAAGTAAAAACTCGAAATAAGCACCGTTGACGGTATGCAGAACATCATGACGGCTTAGCAATCCGACCAAACATTCACTTTGATCGACAACAATGAGCTGATGGATACCGTGTTCTTCCATCCGTGCCGCCGCTTCTTGAAGGGGAGTCTCTTTTTGGATCGTATAAAATTCCCGGGTAAACAGTCTCTCGACCTGTGTATCGTTTTCCCCCTTCTCATGAGCATACCAATGCGCGATATCCCGCTCTTTGATAATACCGACAGGCTTGCTTTTATCTAAAACCACGGCATAATCGTTTTTTCGTTTATGCATCAATGCCGCCGCTTCGGAAACAGATGTCTCAAACGATACGATCAAAGGAGATCCGCTCATCGCATCCGCAACGGTTTTAAATTTTCCCAACTGCTCAAATCCGATATGGCGAAGAAAGTCTCCTTCGCTGACTACCCCTACAAACGCTCCGTTTCGATCGATAACAACCAAATGACGAAACCCTTTTTCTTCCATCAGCATATACGCATCATGCAAATAGACATTTTCTTCAACACAAAACGGTGTCAATGTCATCACACTGCTTAAAGGCTCTTCGACATTTACCGATTCGGCAACCAGCCGCAATGCGTCATGCTCGGTAAAAATCCCTTGCGGCCGTTTATCTCCATCCACAATCACAACAGAACTGATCGCGTATTCCGCCATGATATCCAAAGCGGTCCCGATCGACTGTGCCGTACTTAATGCAAGTGCCTGATCCGATACAATGGATTTAAGCGTAACCTGTTTCATCCGTTACTTGAACACGTCATCGTTCGATTTCTCCCCATATCTTTTGCCGAATATAGAGCATTATCGGCACGTTCAATCGCACTGATCAGAGTGTCTTCGCTTCTTACTTCCGTAATCCCGATACTGCAGGTTATCCGCCCCACATCTTCAAACGGCTGCATTTCAATCATGCTTCGAATCTTTTCCCCGACACAATACGCTTCTTCACATCCCGTATTTCGAAGAAGCAATACGAACTCTTCTCCGCCCCACCGTGCAAATAAATCGGCTTCCCGAACCGAAGACGCTACCAAAGAGACAAACCGTTTAAGGACATAATCTCCGATATTATGTCCGTACGTGTCATTAACCCGTTTAAAATAATCCAAATCGATCATCATCAATGCCAAGCGCCCCCCTTGGCGTTTTATGATCGAAAGCTCTTGCGAAAAGAGTTCGGCAAACATATGACGGTTATGAATCTCAGTCAGGGAGTCTTTCGTCGCTAACTGCGTCAAATGTCGATTTTTCTGTTGCAGGATTTGGGTAATCTCTTCAAATTGTTTAAAATGATCCTGCATGAGCTGTGACCATTTCAGATAGGTGCGAGAGATCAAATCCTGCTGTGTTACGACCCCCACAACCTGTCCCTCATCATTCGTCACGACTATCCGTTTGAAATGACCGTTGCGCAAATACTCAAGTCCCTCGCTTATCGATGCTTTTTCACTTAACATTTCGACAGGGGAAGACATCACTTCGCTTACGGCCATTGTAGGACAAATACCTTCTCCGATAAATTTGATAACATCTTTAGAGGTCAATATCCCTACCACATGTTTATCTTCTTGGATAATGACGCAATCACTTAATGAATCTTTCATAAACTCCAATATGTCAGACATCGGAGTATCAGGAGAGAAACTTTTATATCCGAATTTTTTTTCAAAAATCGTCGAAATCTGTAACGACTCTAAAATAATCTGCGGATCGACGCTGGCGACAATATCGCTGTTAGTCACCAATCCGTACAGACTTCCGTCTTTATTGCAAACACAGATGTGTTCGTCGATATCATTCGTTAGGTTGAGGGCATTGACGATATTGCTCTCTTTATCAATCAAAGGGAGAGGACGAAGAGGGATTTGAGACAGAGGAGTCAAAAAACTCACCCCTTCGAGTTTCAGACGGATAATATCTTTTGTCGTAATAATATAATGGAGCGTATTGTTGACGACAATGATGCTGCGATGGTTATATTGATGCATTTTATCCAACGCATCTTGCACCGTATGATGCATATCGACCGTAATGACGTCGGTTGTTGCAATCAGTCCTAAGGTAGGGAAAAACATAGATAACTCTCCTCTCTACATATTTTTATTATACCCGCTAGAACCTCAAAAAGTATCCCTATTTTACTATAATTTAATGTTGTCATAATATATAACATAATAGAATGCATAAAATTACACAAGGATATCGCCTGTTCCTATGAGTTCCCGCATGTTCTTTGCCCTATATATCGGCTGTATTGTCCCGCTTTCCCCGCTTGGGATTGCTTGTTATCCCCTGACTGATTTTTAATGGAAATACTGGCGATTCCCTCTCTCGTCATTGTTTTATCCCTTTGGGTAGCCCACTCGATTTTTCTCAATCGCCGCCTTATCGAAAGCAAAAAACGATACTGGGAGTTTTTCAGCGATTCTCCCGCAGCCCTCATCGTTGTCGATCACGATTACCGTATTACAGAATGGAATCAGAGTGCTGAAACCATTTTCGGATGGAGTGCCGATGAAGCGGCGGGACAAAATATCATCGAACTGATCGTCCCGGATTTTGATCAAGACCAAGTTATTTCCGTACTTCAAAAAGCCTCAACCGAGGGGAGAAGTTTTTCCAAAAACTACAATACCACCAAAAACGAAACCGAAATTTTTTGCGAATGGCGCAATCATAAACTGGCGGGAAAAAAAGGGGAAATACTTTGTATAGCTCAAGATATCACCCTTACCAAGAAAACGCTCGATGATCTCAACAAACGCTCTACGGCACTGGAAAGTGCGGGCGATGCCATTTTTTATACCGACAACAAAGGGCTTATCGAATTTGCCAACCCCAGCTTTTTTGCGCTCGGGCTCAAAGACCAAGACTATCTTTACGGAACCCATATCGGCAAATATCTTTTTAAAGAACGGCTCACATTCAATACCATATTCTCCCAATTCAGCGTCAACCATACCTGGAGAGGAACCATTACCAAAGCATCGCAAACCGGGGATAAAGTTCTCAGCGCTACCATCACGGCGATCTACCATCGCAATCGTCTTGTCAGTTACGTTGCCAACCTGCACGATATTACCCATATCACCACTCATGTCGACGCTTTGACCTATCGGGTTCAGCATGACACCCTCACCGGAGCCACCAACCGCGCTACATTAAACGACCGGCTGGGGCATGCCATCACCCGCTCGAAACGGAATAAAGAAAAAATTGCCCTCTATTTTATCGATTTGAATGATTTTAAACTGGTCAACGACCGTTACGGGCATGAGGCCGGGGATCGATTGCTGCAAAACGTCGCTAAAAATATCAGGGCATGCCTGCGAAACAGCGATACGGTTTGCCGCTACGGCGGAGATGAATTCATCGTAATGATCGAAGAGGTGAAAAGCGAAGAGCATCTTCATAGCGTTCAAGATGCGATAATGGCCGCTATCAACGAACCGATTTATCTGGACGATAAAACCGTTCTGCACGGCAAAGCGAGTATCGGGATGGCACTCTATCCCGATCATGCGGCAGACGGCGAGGGGCTGATAAAAGCGGCCGATCACGCGATGTATGCCGTTAAAAAGAAAAAACATCTCAGCGAACCCGTACCAATACTTTGCGTTGACAATCACAGTCGCTGAAATAGACCCACTGTTCCTGATAAATCGGCTGCGGAGCATACACGATGGGAGCCGCAGTACTTTGCACATAGGTCACGGACTCGCGCCGCGGTTCTGAGAGGGCATATCCCAAAACTCCGCCGATTACCATAGGAACAACCCAGTCGGTGTGATGGTGATTCGACATTTTTACATGACGGACGGGCTCATATCGCCCTCCCCGTTCATGCCCTCCGGCATATGCATTTGAAACCAAAAGAACGGCGGCAGTTATCACTGCCCCCCACGGTTGAACTTTTTTCATAGGAGACTCCTATCGTTTAGATACCGTTATGGTCTCCAAGGTTTGTGAAGTGATCGTGAATCAAAAATATTCGGTAAAATAGCACCCAATATCGGAGGAATACCATGCGTCCATTTACCCTTTTTACCGTTTCGGCTTTACTTTTTTCACTTAGCTGGGGTAATCCCCAATGCTACGTCGAAGGGTACGGCGACCTTATCGTCTCGGCTGACGAACATTCTCTCGTTCTCAAAGACGGAACGCGATTTCCCTATCATACCGACAGTTCCAAAGCCTCATGGGACGAAAAAATAAACAATGCCGACCTCGCCGTTCAGCTCTCGCAACGCTACGATGCGGGAGGGTATGATACCCCGCCGCCGTACCTTTTCGACCCGGGGCGATTACGCTATCAGCCGTTTTTTCAGGCTCTTTACGGAAAAAATCAAAAATCGGTTGAAAAGAATCTCGTACATATTCTCTGGCCGACACTGAAAGGCTCGATCAAACTTCCCGTCTCCAAAGTCGGCGGCGCGGATAAAAAGCTCTATGCCATCGGACAGGAAATCGCCAAATTGCCCAAATCGGACCGTATCTGGGCGGAGGGGGCGACGACCTACGCCTACCGCGTGATTAAAGATACCGACCGACTCTCGATGCACAGTTTCGGGATTGCCATCGATCTGGCACCGGCCAAAACCCAGTATTGGAAAGATGAGAATCCTTCCGAAACGGCACATATCGGGTATAAAAATACGATGCCCCTCTCCATCGTCCGTATTTTTGAAAAACACGGCTTTATCTGGGGCGGGCGATGGTACCATTACGATACGATGCACTTCGAGTACCGTCCCGAACTCTTAGCTCCCTCCTGCACGCTAAAAGGGAAATAAGCCATGAATACCTGGATGGCGATCGCCCGAGACGAAGCGCTGCAGGGGATGGACAGCAATGAAGGGGGACCTTTCGGTGCCGCAATCGTACGAAACGGCAGCCTCATCGCGGCAGCGCACAATGAAGTGCTAAAAACCAATGACCCCACCGCTCATGCCGAGATTACGGCCATTCGTAAAGCGTCCGAAAAATTAGCAACCTATGACCTGTCCGATTGTGTTCTTTATACGACATGCTACCCTTGTCCGATGTGTTTAGGGGCAATTCTCTGGGCACGCATTCCGACCGTTTATTACGCTTCGACCATGGACCATGCGGCTCGCGGCGGGTTTGACGACAAAGCGTTTTATACGATGATCACCGATCCCGAGTCGGCTCTTGATTTGCATCCTCTCGACAGCGAAGAGGGGAACCGGCTGTTTTTCAAATGGAACGAAAAAATGGACAGAACCGTTTATTAGAAATTTTTGTGACCTTATCGTAACCATAAGATTTTACACTTCTGGACTTTTTTTTAAGGTCTATTATGATTTCCGCTCCCGTTATCTCCCGTCTCTCTATTCGACAAAAAATTACCCTTATTGTCGTATTGACGCAGCTCTTCGCCGTAACTGCAATCGCAATCGGTGTTATCGGGATGTTTCTCTCCAACGGTTCGCTTCAAAGGATCAATGACCAAAGTCTCCATCCGCTCGATCAGCTCCGCCAATGCAAACACTCGATGATCAACGTCATTCAAGCCAAAGCGCAGCTTATTTCCGAGGGTGCAGGCGATTACGATACTGACCTCAAAGCGATCAAAGAAGCGCATAAGCAGTTCAATCTTCAATGGGCAGCCTATATCAAATCACCCAAAATAGCAAAAGAATCGGAACTCCTTGAAGAAGCAAAGCAGCAGGTTGCACGGGCGGATCGCTCAATGAGCGCGCTTGAGACGGCTATTGCAAGCCGTGATATTATGGAAATCCATGATTTGGTTTCGAGCGATTTTCCGTTCAGCTTTGCTCCGTTAGCAGAACGTTTCGATACATTAATAACGGTTCAATTGGGAAATACGCAATCACTCTATACAGCGGCGCAGACACAATTTAATCAAACGCTCATTCTTATTGCCGTTATTTTCCCGATCGGAATGGTCATCATCTTTTTTACCCTTCGCATTATCACCCGAGAACTGATCGAAAAAATCACCCTCCTCTCACAGATCATCCATCATCTGCGCGAAGGAAATCTTCAGGAACGGATCAAAACCGAAGGGAGAGATGAACTCTCCTCAGCCGCAAACGATATGAACGGTTCGATGGATGAACTCCAAAAAATTCTGACCGACATAAAATCGGTCTCGTTTGAAAGTATCGCGACGGCGCAAGAGCTTAACAAGGTAGCCGACACTATCCGCCAACGGCTCGAAACAAGCACCACCGACATTGCGCATACCCACACGCAGCTCGTCGAACTCCAATCAATCGTTTATACCTCGACATCCTCCGCACGGGAAACAACCGATAAAATCGATGAGGCCAATTCCAACTTGATCGAAGCCAATACCCAGATTTCAAAAATGAACAATGATATCCAATCGGTCGCACAGATTCAGCAGAATCTCTCAAATGAGCTGCAAACCCTCTCTTCACAGGCACAACAGGTGAAAGGGGTTTTGGACATTATCGGAGATATTGCCGATCAGACCAACCTCCTCGCTCTCAACGCCGCTATCGAAGCGGCGCGCGCGGGAGAGCACGGGCGAGGATTCGCCGTGGTCGCCGATGAAGTGCGCAAACTGGCCGAACGTACCCAAGAGAGTCTGGCACAGATCAACCGCACCATCAATACGATCGTTAACGCCATCATAGACACCAGCGATAAAATGGAAAAATCTACCGGTTCGGTCTTAAAAGTTTCTACCGATTCCGATACCGTTCAGCGTATTATCAACAGCTCCTCTTCGCTTATCTCCGTTGCTGCGGCAAGCGTTCACCAATCGAATGATCATCTCTCCAATTTGACGGGGGGAATGCAATTGATCTCCGCCAAAATCGATTCACTCAATACTATCGCTTCTTCCAATACGAACAGCATTCAAGAGATTACCGATGTCGCTTCGCGTCTTGATGAAAGTACCGCCAACATCAATCAAAAACTGGAAAAATTCCGCACCTAAGCTAAAAATTCAATCACTTTTTCAACCGGGCGGCCGATTACGGCACGGTTCTCTTCGATAAGGATCGGACGTTCGATCAGTTTCGGATGTTCCGCCAATATATCGATCAGTTCGGATTCATCCGAGATTTTTGCTATTTCCAGCTCTTTATACAAATCCTCTTTGGTTCGCATCAGTTCTCGCGCCGAAATCCCGAGTTTTTTAAGCAGTTCAACCATTTCTTCTCGCGAGGGCGGGGTGTCGAGATATTTGACTACTTCGTAAGAGCTGCTTTTATCTTCCAACAGCTTTAGCGCTTCGCGTGATTTTGAACATTTAGGGTTGTGCCAGATGGTCGTCATATCATTTCTCTTTTTATTGTAATTATAGCCTAGCGTATAAATCAAATTAATCTTAAATATTTTTACTAACTACTTAACACAAAATTAACACAGATAGTCCATAATCCTACTCTCAGAAATTATCAATAGGAGTTCAAAGGAGAAAAAAACGGAGGAGAAAAAAACCAACGATCCGCCCGCCCTATGAATTGGACCTCTCAGGCAAGCGGAAAAACGTATTGCATAGCAACGTCTAAATTATAGCGTTTTTTTGCGCTATTTCTCCGACGTTGCCGTGCATATAATCTAATTTAAAAGGATATATATGTTCGATTTCCCCATATTCGAAATGCCCACGATCGGGCTACGGATGCTCATGGCGATTAATGCGATCATCCACGTATTTGTCTCTCACGGCGGTGCCGTCGGAGGATCTGTGGTACTCGCACTTGCCGCATGGTGGACCAATAAAAAAGGGGATTTGGCGGGATACGAAACCGTCTATCGCCTCCTCATGGTCTTTTTTATCATCTCTACCTCTGTCGGTGCCCTCACCGGAATCGGGATGTGGATTCACGCAAACATTATCAGCCCCAACGCTATCGGCGGACTTATCCGCGTCTTCTTCTGGAAATGGTTTATCGAGTGGATCGTCTTTAACTTCGAGGTTATTTTACTCCTCTTCTGGTTTATGACATGGAAACCCAAAGCCGCAACGGCGCAAGGGCGTGCTTCTTCCGTTCGCTTCGGAGTCTATTACGCGGTGTCGTCATGGATAACCATGCTTATCATCACGGCGATTTTGGGCTTTATGTTGACACCGAATTTCGACGGTCAGCCGTGGATCGATCCTGAAGTGTATCCGGGTACCGTCAACTACAACAACGCCCTCTTTAACCCGACATGGTTCCCGGGACTCTTAATGAGAACCTTTAGTTCGATCGCGTTTGCTGCCGCATTGGCGATTATGTGGACATGGCTTATCACCGCGTTTAGCAAAAACGAAGAGATTCGCGCCACTAAAGAGCGCCTCATCAAATTTTTCGCAACGATTATGATGGTTACGGTTCCTGTTGCTGCGGCATTTGGATACTACTATCTACTCCAAATCCCAGAAGCGGCGCGTGCCATGATCCCGACGGCGATGATGACGAGAGCGTTTGCCGATAAAATGGATTTGATGTACATGATTATCAGCGGCATCGGCGGTGCGGTAGTGGTAACGACGATTATCGCCTACTTCTCTCCGAAACGTATGCCCTACATCGCGGCAACACTCATGGTTGCGGCATTTATGCTCTTCTGGGGATTTGAGGAACGTACTCGTGAGTTTATCCGCAAACCCTACCTCATCTATAACTACATGTATGCCAACGGTATCCGCGTTACCGATGTACCGTACCTGAACAAAGTAGGGATTCTCAAACATGCCGTCTTCGTTGACGAGGATAAAAAAGTGATCAAAGAGGACAAATCAAACCTCATCGACGTAGGTCATACGATTGCCCAAATTGAGTGCCGTGCCTGCCATACCGAAAACGGTATCAACGGTCTCAAATTCCTAACCAAAGGGTGGAGCGAAGAGGCGATTCGTAATCGCATCAACAACCTACCGGGCGGGGGAACCCCTTATATGGCTCCGTTTGTCGGAACCGAAGCGGAAAAAGACGCTCTTGCGGCGTATATCGCATCACTTAATAAAAGAGGAGAGATCAAATAATGAACTGGAAACTCCCTTTTGACATCCCCCTCGTCGTACCGACGATGGGACTACCCGGCTGGTTTTTTGACACGCTGGGAATTATCGTATTTGTCGTGCACATCGCATTCATCTATACCCTCATCGGAGCATCGACCGCGTCGGTTCTCTATAACATCACGGGGGTCTTTAAAAAGTCCAAAACCGACGATTTGTTGGCGTACAAAATGACCAACCCTACCACCATCAGTGAAAATATGGGGGCATTGTGGGGGGTCGCTCCGCTACTGGTTATTTCGGTACTTTATACCGGATTTTTCTATACGGCGATTCTAAAAGTATCTCCCCATATTTTGCATATCATTTACGGGAACATCTTCGCGTTCTTGCTCTCGTATGCGTATAAATTTAGTTGGCATGCATTGCACCACCACAAAGGGTTTCATATCGCTATCGGACTCGTTGCGGTATTAACGTTCTATACGTTGCCTCCGGTGTTTATGTCGATGTCTAACCTCTATTTGCAGCCGGAGACGTTTGCGACGGTTCAAAACATTTGGGACATTATGCTCACCCCTCTCACAGGCTTTCGTTTGATCAACTTCTTCCTCACGGCGTTTAGCTTTACGGGAATCGTAATGATCTATTTAGGAGTCAAATGGGTCAAAACGGGCGGTGAAGATGCCGAAGCGGGACGTCTCGCGATCGATCAAGGTAAAAAATGGTTTATGTGGGCGGCCCCTGTCAACATCGCGATTTTACCGTTGGTATTTTTCGCATTCAGCCCGCGCATCAGCGAAGCGTATATCCATACACCGTATGTATTCGCACCGTTTGCTGCATCGGTGGTACTCACAATCTTGTTTTTCTTCCTCCTCAAACGCTTCGGCAATGATGAGATGAACCTCTCCGACGCGACCAAAGCGGTGGTGTTAATGGTAGCGGCGGTTGCATTGATGGCAACAGCTCGTCACGGTATCCGCGTGGTGAGTTTCGAAGAGCCGCTCAAGCTCCAAGCCGAAGCGACGGAGAAATACATGACCGATGTCATCACCGAATACAAAGCACACAAAGAGGAGATGAAAAATGCTCCGGCTGTCGTTCTCGATCCGGCGGTGTCATTGGCGGATAGCAAAGGGTGTTTAGCGTGTCACAGTGTTGATACCAAACTTGTCGGTCCATCGTATAAAGAGGTTGCCGCCAAAGGTGAAAGTGCCGAGATACTCACCGCTTCACTCAAAAACGGCTCAACAGGTAAATGGGGTGAAACTCCGATGCCTCCGCAAACCCTCACCGATGAAGAGGCAAAAACTCTCGTCGAATGGGTTATGAGCCAAAAATAACCGTTATCCGAGGGGTCTGCCCCTCGGTATCCCATTTTCACACGAGAGCCCATATGAAGAGAACGACCTCCTTAAAGATTCAACGCATATTCGGCTCTCCTGCGAGAATGGTTTTATTAACCATTTTGATGAGTATTTCGGCATTCAGCACCCCCTTATCGCTCAAAGAAACCCCCTATTTTCATCCTAATGCCTCCGCGAACATCGTGATTTTTTACACCACGTGGTGCCCGCCGTGCACACGGAGTCTTGCGTTATTGGATGAAATACACAAAGAACACCCTCGCCTCTCTATTAACCGTGTATGCGTCGATACTCCTGCGCAACAAAAACGTGCCAAACCGTTCGGAATTTTACAAACCGTCCCCCTCATCCTGATCGCTGATCGCAGCGGAAACGTCATCAAACGCTTCAATACCCTGCCTGAAAGAACCCTATTAACCGACCTCATCCGAAGACTCGAAGAGGGGCGGTTGGAAAACGGTACATTGCCCCCAGAGAAACGGATCGACAGCTGGAAAATGGATCGGAAAGGGATGTGATGCGGTTTTTTCGTGAAAACAGAACCTTTTTAGCCCTGCTAATCCCGTTTCTGCTAATCCCGTGGATTAGGCTCGGTGATTTTCATCTCTTGCTCTTCAACTTCTCCCACAATCGCCTCGAATTTCTTTTTATTGGAGTCGAAATAGGGACGTATGCTCTTATCGGTATCACTGTTTTTTTAGGGCTTGGAATTGCTCTCATCACGGCACTTACCTTATCACGTTTTTACTGCGGAACGCTCTGCCCCAATACCTTTTTTGCCCACTTATTGAGCATTTTCAAAGGGAAAAAAGTATCTATCCTCTCCAAATTAATCGGTTTTTCTCTCCTCACCGCTTTAGCTTCGATGCTGGCTTTTTCACTCGTCGCGTATGGGATCAGCACCGACGAGCTCATCGATGCCATAGTTCACCTCTCCTTTGCGGGGTGGCTCGTCATCCTCTTCTCAGTACTGATGATCTCCGAGGTCTATATGGTGCAGGGGTGGTATTGCGCCTATCTCTGTCCGTATGGTGCCACGTGCGCGATACTCCCGATAGACGATCGTTTGACGTTTGAATATAACGACCCGCAAAACAACTGCACCGACTGCGGCGGCTGTGTGAAAATCTGCCCTATCCCTGACCTCGACATCCGTCATGGTTTTGACATCCGCTGTATCCAGTGCGGACTGTGTGAAGAAGCGTGTGAAAAAACATTTGCCAAATCACCGATCGACTCGCTGATTCATCATGACAAACGCTCAGTTTTACAAGCAGGGGGAAGAGGATTGTCGATTGCGGTAATAACCATCGTCATTTTTACGATCGGCGGGGTTATCCTCTTAAGCAACTCCGATCGGCTCGACTCCTGCCGACTGGAGAATAGAGCGTTATATTAAAATTACCATTTCCCCTCAATCGATAAAAGTACCTGTGGTTTTGTGTGCTCTTTATCCACTTGAGTTTGGGTGATCGCTCCCGCTGTATCGTACAAACGTGAAGTTGTCTCGACCGTCGAAGCAGTAATATTTTTCACATTCAACTGCAATTTAAACGTTTTATTGATCCGTTTATTGGCATAGAGATCGAGGGTACCGTACCCTTTTTGCGATTGGGATATGAAATACTCCTGCGGATCATCGTATCCACCGACGTAGCGATACGCCGCTCCGTAGGTGATTTCAGACTCTTTTAGGGTGTGATCGAAACCGAGATTACAGGTAAAATTCGGTGTTTGTAAAAGCTCTCTTTTGACTCCGGTTAGCGTGTTGGTGAGCGATGAGTCTTGCAGCGTGACATTGGCAAAAAGTCCGAACCCTGCGATATATTCTTTGAGCGATTTTTTAAACTCTAATTCAAGACCCCACAACGACCCCTTTCCTGCATTTTCAGGTGTTTGCTCATACCGTCCGGATAGGGTATTCAAACGGATTGCGTTCTCGATTTTATCATCGATACTCCGGTAAAACCCGCCGATACTCGCTAAGCCTTTATCCTCAAAAAAGTGCTCATACCGAAGCTCATAACTCAGTGCTTTTTCTTCGGTCAAATTCGGGTTTCCGATCACATCGGGGCGATGGATGCTGTTTTCATCGAGGGTGCTGTTAGTGCTCGCCGATAGTTGGCTGAGTCTTGGGAGACGGACGGTTTTAGCGACACTCGCACGGATATTGTCTTTTGGTGTCACCTGAAACAGTGCGTGCAGAGAGGGCGCGAAGTAACCCAGATTCGACGTTGCACCATAGTCTCTATTTAATGTTTCATAGCGGAGTCCGGGGGTAATAACGATCCCCTCATTCAATGTATATTCGTCTTGGATATAGAGGGAGAGTTTGTCCTCTTTCATCTGAATTTTATCGTTCACCGAAGTGACATCTACCCCGTTTAACATCCTTGTAGTTTCATCGATCTGATCGCTTCGTTTGAGTTCAAATCCGGCTTTCATAAAATGCTCATCTCGAAGTGCGGAATAATCCCCCTGAAGACCGTAAAACCGACTCAATACATAATCGTGTTCTTTACGATTGGTAGCAGAAGGGGCCGATAATGACTCCAAATCGCCGCTCTCTTCGAACGAATGGATTTTTGCTTTCCACTCAAAAATATCGTCTCCGAATCGATGTTCCGCCCCCAATGCCGACCACAGCATCGTGTTGGTAGCATCGTCATAACTTCGGTAACGGTTTGTCGGAGTGGCTGAGCCCTCGGTCATAGTCGTCGAAGTGATCGTGTCACTATTATGATTAAACGTCACCGACCCGTCATAGAGTATTTTAAGGCGTGGAGAGGCGGTGTAGTTGAGCTTTGCGCGCACACCCACGGAGCGATTTTTACTCCGATCATCACGCTCATCATTGGTATCCAATGCAGTTTTATCGGTTACGATGTCGGTCCGATCTTCTTTGATATTGTTAGATGCGTTCAGATTTACCAAATACGAAACTTTATCGAGCTTCCCTTCTCGTTGCACATACGCAGTTTCGCTCAGATCCTCACCGTAAGCACCGAGTGTCATTTTTGCCGAGGTTCGCCCCTCGGCTTTGGGTTTTTTGAGAACGACGTTGACGATTCCCCCCATCGATTCGGCAGTGTACTCCGCCGAACCGTTGCTCATCACCTCGATCCGCTCAATCATATCGGGTGAAATCTGCTCCAGAGGACTAACACGCTTACTCGTTCCCGTCGAAGTCGCCTCACCGTCGATCATCACCACCGTGTATCCCTTACCGGGTGCGCTAGCGGGTCCTTTACCGTTTGGAATCGTTACTCCGGGGGTTCGTCGAAGGATCTCTAACGCATTCGAATCCCCGTACTGGGTCAACTCCTCTGCCTTGATAATCCGTTTCGCGATAGAGTTATCCCGTCGCTCATCGATAGCACTATACTCCTGAGCAATTTGGATTTTCTCTAAGGTAACAATCTCTTGCGCACCAACACTCGAACCTAAAATGATAAAAATTAAAAGACGTTGATTCATACTGTTTTCCTTATTCGCGTTCTATATTGCACACATACGCATCACATGCCAACACCGCAGCACCGTACGATGTCGTAATCTGCGGATACTCAGGGACAAATATTTTATGTCCCAGCTCATTTTCAATAGCATTTACCAACCCATCATTGAGGGCAGGTCCTCCGTCGAAATAGACGTTCTCTTTGACCCCTACCCGCTTCACCAATTTCACGATCCGTTTGGCGATAGAGTAGTGAACCCCCGAGACGATATCTTCGACGCTGTGATTATTCCCTAGCAATCCGATGATCTCCGATTCGGCAAACACGGCGCACGTACTGCTGATCGAGAGAGGAGCCCCCACGGATTTAAAATGGTAAGCACTCAGCTCATCCACCCCGATCTCCAGATTCATCGCTACGACGTCGAGAAATTTTCCCGTCCCCGCCGCACATCGGTCGTTCATCGCAAAATTGACCACATTCCCCTCGGCATCAAGCGAAATTGCCTTGCTGTCCTGTCCGCCGATGTTGATGATGGTTTTGATCTCCCCGTAACTTTTGGCGGCTTGCTGCGCACCGATGGCATTGGCGGTAATCTCGCTGATATTTTCATCCGCCTCTTTGAACAGTTTCCGCCCGTATCCGGTGGCCACCGTATAGACCACTTCGCGATCATCGATACCTAACTCTTTTAAGAGCTCTGCTAACGCCTCTTGAGCGTATTTGTAAAACATACTCCCGCTCGCGCTGATCTTATGCCCGACCAGATTTTTATTCTCATCCGCGACACTGATTTTGATCGCGGTAGATCCGATGTCAATCCCTGCAAAATATCTCATTTTTTCATTCTCTTTCGATTTTTTAATGACTCGATGAACGCTTCGACCCGCGTCGTGAGCTGTCCGTGCTGCGAGGGGCTGTAATCGCTCTCGATATAGAGGATCGGGATACCTTCTCGCTCCATTGCGGAGAGTACACTGCGCTGTTCCATCTCATAAACTTGACATCCCGCAAATGCCTGATAGATCACCCCATCACCGCTGTAGCTTCGCACCAGTTGGATAATCCGACGTATACGGTCGTCGTTTTGGGTGAATATCGGACAGGTACACGCTTTGAGATATTTGTCCGATACCGAATCGATCATGTCGTAGAGATTCCACTCATCCACTGCCACCATATCGTTAAACATACGATTCGAACTGCACGTCTCATCGGCGACGATGATTGCATCGCTCTGTTCGATGATAAGAGGGATTTTATAGTTGGGGAAAATCGGCGGTGAACCGGTATAGACGATACGGGGACTCGCTTTTCCGGCGACATGTACCTCATCCTCAGCACGTTGTTCCAACTCTGAAACCAATTTTTCGACGGCACCGATCCATCCGTCTATTCGGTCAAAGAAAAAAGCGTTCGTGACCAAAAACATATCGACACCCAAAATCGGAACCGCTTTGTTTTTCCGAAATTCGGTGAGCTTGTGGTAGAGCGATTGGGCATACCCCACCTTTTTGATCGCACGCTCCAGATTGGATCGGGTCAACTTTTTCCCCTGAAATTTGGAGACTTTCACGGCGAAACTCTTGACACTCTCGCGCCAGTAGTGGCGGCTCTCTTCACTCTCTTTGGTGCGGGGAAATCCGACATCGATCACGGTGTGTCCGAAACTCTCGATGATGGCTCCCGCTTTGGTCTTTTGGTCGCACGTCGTCGGAGAAAAGGTGATGTCGGGTTTATCGGAAAAATTATCCGAAGCGAACCACCCTACCGTCGCCTTGACCAGCGGACACGACTTTTGAGGCAACAGATCACTGCCGATCTCATCGTCGGTATAAAACCCGTTACACAGCCGGATCGGTACTGCGTCCAGCGCATAGATAATTTCAGAGGGGATTTGGATACACATCGTCCCGATTTTTGCTTTCCCCTCGTGGAGCGGTTCATGGCGGCAATAGACTTTTTCAAACAAATCGTAAAAATAGCCCATACTGTGGATAGGGGATTTAAAATCCTCTCGGAGGGCATTGAGGACGCTTATCGCCTCCATCGCCTTGTGCCGGTTTTGACGCTCTGCCGATGTCTCAATCGTGTGTTCAGTGTGCATGATTCTCCTTATTCTGATCCATCGCCATCCGCACGAGAAAGCCTTCTTTGGTCGATTCGAAAATCGTTTGCCCCGCGAAATTGGCTTCCAAACACCCCTCTTCAGGACACGCCGCGACACATTTGAGACAGAGGGTACAATCTTCGGTCACCAAATTTTTGCTCGTCACGTCATCAGCTATTTCGAGAATATCCATATCACACGCACGGTAGCAGTCGCCGCAGCGGGTACATTTTGAGCCGTCTTTATAAAGTTTCAGCAGTGCCGATTTGGAAAAAATGTACTGCAACGCCGCCATCGGACAAAAATAACAAAAAAACCGCTTTTTGACGAAGCTTCCGATCAAAAACAATCCGACCATAATCATCCCTATCACCGTCATCACCGTATCCGTTTTGGACGAAAAATCGATGTAAAACTGATTGAAATTCCCCGTAAATGCAGGGATCAGCATCCGTCCGGGGCAGATGTCGCAAAAGGGCATCGAGAGACCGTTGGGGAGTTTCGGGATGCCGAGTACGGAGTTGGCGATCATCACGGGAAGCAGTAACAATAGCAAAAGGAGAATGTACTTAATACTTTTGATCTTACTCCGATTCGCCCATGAGTATTCGCTGTAACGGATTTTGCTTTTTTCGCGTAATGAGGTGAGCCAGTCTTGCATCGTCCCCAAGGGGCAGACGAAGCCGCACCACCCTTTATTGAGAACCCAAAACCACACCATAAACATACCCAAAGAGATGAGAAACGCATATCCGCCAAATCCGATAAACGTCTCCCACGGATGTTTCAAATCGTGCTGAAGCATTCCGACGTAACATTTTCCGCCGGTTCCTTCCGAATTGTAGACGCACGCGAATGTCGGTAGTTTGTTCCCCAAATCCAACCCGACATACCCACCATACACCATTAGAACAAATGCGGCGATCTGAAACCAAAACCGAAACCGCACCAAATTCATAGTATTGACACTGCGGCGGAGACTAAACTTATTCTTCGTCAAAATAGATCTCCTTAGGTGTTTTTCGTTTTCTTCGTCGGTTATAATAAAGCCCCAGTGAAAAAACGAGCATCACCCCGATAGCGGTAGCAAATCCTAAAACTTTCGATTCGTATTCAAGCGGAGAAGCCCCGAACGAGAGGGGCATACTCATCACATACACAACCGATCTGTACGGCTGCCCTTCATAGGTACCCGACTCATTGACCTCATACGACGCTTCGACGATCATCTTTTCGGAACGCTTTTTATCTTTGTCGGTTGCCGCATAGGTACTGCGCGGAATTTCAAATGAGACCACCCCCTCTTGATCGGGTTGGATCGTAGCGTTCCAACCGCTTTCCATACTCACCCGCAGCGGAATATCTTTTTGAAGCTCCCCGTTGTAATAGACCTTGAAAGGGGCAATATCTCCCGAGTAGAGACAGCAGTTGATGTGATGACGGCGAATCGGACGTTCCATGATGATCTGAAACGGTAATTGGGCTATCGGTTCCAGCCCATACTGTGAATCATTGGTTTTACCCCGAATCTCTTTTAAGAGCGATTTTGAGATATTTCCCTCTTTGTTATAAACCCGAAGAGATGAAAGATTGACATGCAGCACGCTGTCTCGAACCGATTTTTGCTCGAAAATGAGGTGATAATTGCCTTTGTAAATAGGGGAAAAAGCGATTGTCCCGCCTGTAATGTTTTGTTCGGTAATCTGATTATCCCTATCGCGGATATATATTTTTGAGTTTTTTAGATCCCGAACCTTTTCATTCTCACCAAACGTCCCTTTTTTAATAAGGAACTCTTTAGCTGCCGATTCTTTGTCACCGCCTTTGCAGCACGGCTTTTTTTTGGATTCATCGAGCCAATACGTATCGGCTGAAATCATCGTCAGATGCCCCATCATCAATAGAAAGGTGAATAAAAGATGTACCCGTTTCATTATTGATGCCTATTAAAACGTCAACACTAATTCGGCAGTAACGTTTCTTCCCGGCAATACATAGTACTGGTATATTTTTTCATCGGTCAGATTGTTAACGGAAAGAGAGGCTTTCACCCCTTTATTGATCTGATAGTCAACTTTTGCATTCGTCATCCAATACGAATCGTAACTTCCGAAGACCCCCTCTGTTTTTTCCGTATTGGACTCCGAGGAATAGACTTTATCACTGTATTTTGTTTCGATCAACCCTGACCAACTCCCATATCTGGAAGCAAGCGCGCCGCTCCACATATGCATAGGAGTCTGGGCCATCTGATTTCCGACCGTTGAAGGATCAGCATCATTTTTCAAAATCTTGGACTTGATATACGAATACGCCATTTCAATATTCAACCATGATGTTAGATTGGAACTCATTGACAATTCAATTCCTCTAACCTGTGCCTCTCCCGCATTTGCTTTTTCCGTATGAGTGGCATCAATCGACTTCGTGTAAATCATATCTTTCAATGTCGTTTGATAGAGAGACAACACGGTTTTTGTATCAAAGGTCGGTCTCCATTCTCCTCCTATCTCATATGTTGTTGCGGTTTCAGGCTTGAGTTCCGGGTTGCTTTGGTAATATTTTCCGCAACAATAGAGCGTTCCGTACAATTCATAGTTATCCGGTGCACGGAATGATTTTCCGACGGATCCACGAAGCGTTACCTCGTCACTCGGCAGATAAACCAGTGAAAGTTTCGGGCTGAACGCACTGTCGGTTCTCTTTTTAAACGTATTTTCGTAAGCGCCCGTACCAATTTTGAAATTATCCCCCTCGGTTTCCCAACGGTCATACCGTCCGCCAAAATAGACGGTAAATGTATCACTCAACGTAATTTCATCCTGTAAAAAAGCCGAACTCGTTGACGATTTCCCGTGTGCCCCCTCTGTAGCAGAGCCCGCTGTCGAATCTTCATTTCTCCAATCCGTCAGTGTGTATACCTTGCGATTGAGCTCCGTGTTGCGCTGATTCAGCCCCGCGGTAAGATAGTTGCTCCCGTTTAATCCGAAAGAGAGCTGGGCCAGTGCATCCAATGCCTCGCTGGGATTGTCTTTTTTGGTTCCGGCTCCTGTATAAAATGTTGCTCCCGTCCCTTTTTCAGTATACCAATTGGTAATTTTTGCTTTGGCGACCTCAAACTTGGTGTCGTATTGGTTTCCCAGCGTCCCCTCATACCCGATATAAGTACGTGTACTGGATTGTTCCAACGGTGACGTATTTGCAAAGTCGTTCTCTGAAAGGCTGATTTTATTGCTTCCGTCAATGCTCATACTTGAGTTACCGGTTACGGGATTTCCGCTTAAATCGTAAAGATAGGAATGATAATCCCCTTGATTTGTTTTATAGACGTTATACGATACCCCGCCGTAGATTTTTGATTTGGGATTCAGATCGTAGCTCAATTTCAGCTTGGCATTTTTCTGCGTCCATGCCATTTCTCCTTTATCGCCGACGATATAAGCCGGAACTCCGGTGTTGGTCGTCGTAGGAATACCGCCCGTGACAGGTGTAGTTCCCGCTGCCGTTCCCGGAGTCTTGACCAAAAATTCGTTAACATAGCCCGTACGCTCTTCTCTTCCGGCACCCAAAACAATACCTAATCCGTTCTCATAGGTACTGCGATGGTAGAATGCGAAATCGTTTCCATCTGCATCACCGAACCCTTTTTTATACCGAAGCACCGTTTCAGGTTTAGACGATTTTTTTGTAATAATATTGATGACACCTCCTATCGCACTACTGCCGTACAAAGAGGAAAATCCGCCCGGAACGACTTCAATTCGGTCAACATCGTCTGTCAATACCGTTCTAAAATCAACTTTGCTTGCGAACCCGTCCACCAATGGAATCCCGTCCACCAAAACAGCCGTTCGAGAAGCGTTCATTCCCCGTAACGTGAACCCTCCGGCTCCGGTACCTTGACTCATCTGACCGTTCAGAGGGGTTCCCATGCTTAAACCCGGAACCATCAATAATGCATCGCTAACACGCGAGACATTTCTTTGCTTTAATTCATCATTTGAAATGACCGTCACCGAAGCAGGCGAATCCGACAAGGCTTGTTCCGTTTTGGTTGCCGTTATCGATACATTCCCTAAATCAGCTACTTCATTAGCATAAGCGCTGCTGCAAAACAGTACAGCGGCCAGAGATATCTTAATATTAGACATTAATATCCTTGCATTAAAAAATTGAAAGGATTATTTCAAAGAAGTGTTACATTAGTGTTAACTTAAACCGATGAATTAACACAAATGTAACACTCTTCTATCATAATTCTATTTATTAACATAAACTTAAGGAATTGCGATGGTAAATCCCCGCCGTATCACCCACAGTATCTTACTCTCCTCGTTGATTGCAGGATCATGCTTCGGATCAGAAAATCTCGGTATTATCAACGTCGATTCGACGACGATTGATGACCGGTTCGACTCGAAACAAACGGAAATTTCAAATACATCGACGATCAGCGGCGAGAGTGTTGATCAAGCCCATATTGAAAATATTCAGCAAGTGCTCAACAAAATTCCCGGACTCACAACCGAGGTAACGGGTGGAGACAAATTCAAACTTCACATTCGCGGAGTCGAAAACCAAAGATATATGGGGGAGAAACCGGGTGTCGCCGTCGTGATCGACGGGGTTCCCGTGTTTGAGCGTACCGGAGCGGTCAATATCGATTTGGACAATATCGAATCGATTAAAGTGGTAAAAGGGGGAGCGTCCTACCTATTCGGCGAAGATGCGCTAAGCGGTGCCGTCATTATCACGACGAAAAAAGGGGCAAAAAACAGTTACAGTTCCGTAGGGGCTGAAACGGGAAGTTTCGGATTCCGAAAATATCTCGCACGTGCCGGCTACGCAAATGACAAATTGAATTTTTACGTTCAAGGGTCAAAACGGACAAGCGACGGCTATTGGGAAAACGGCGGATATGACAACAAATACCTTAACTCAAAATTTCAATACTACATCGACGAAACAAGTGACATAACCGCCGGTATCGAACTCTCTGACCGTATGAAAGACAGCCACGGTACCGTCAAAGGGGCAAGTGAAGCACAAAGCAACCCTGAAAGCGCCTATAACGGCACCGGAGATCGGGATTATGCCCGCAAATTTGACGTATCGTTGGCCAAATATTTTGTAACCTACGCCAAAGAGCTGAACTCAAACTCCAACCTCCTCGTAAACGTCTATCAATACAATGACGATACCAATTTCATCAGCGCCCCGATCAAATACGATCTAACCGGAGCCTCCGTAACCGATGACGATGCGTACGCCACCAATAACGACTATTTTCAAATCCAAAGAGGGGTAAAAAGTGAGTTGAGGACTTCGGGAAATACCTTTGCGACCCTTTTCGGGATCGACCTTCGGGATAATTATTATGAGAATAGAACCAATATCCAGCAAAGCTATTGCACACGCTTAAATTTTGCCGGAACCGCCTGTTATTCCGATGCCTATAAAGTATATGCGGGGACTATTACCGGAGATGATACAACCGACGAAAACGTTTATGCCCTCTACGGTGAGGTTAAATATGCCCTCAACGATGATTTTGTCGTAACGACCAATGCCCGATATGACCGTATCGAAATGGATTATGATGACAGTTTGCACGATATTAAGCTCGACAAAAAATTTGATGTCGGTTCGTATCGGTTAGGATCGACGTATGCGTTGAACGATGACACGTCGCTGTATGCCAACGTTTCAACCGGCTTTAGAACGCCTACCGTCTCTCAGCTATTCTCCGGCGATATCGACCCGACCAATACCAAAGTTGAAAGCAATCACGACTTGAAACCGGAAATATCCTATAACTATGAGATAGGGCTTCGAGGCAATACCGCCTTCTTCGATTACGATATAGCGGCGTTTTTGATCAACCGAAACAACTACATTATGGCGAATGTCGGACAATACTCATCAGTCGATCCGTCAAACCCTTCTTACAGCGTAACGCAATACGATAACATCGGCGGAATGAGAAACAAAGGGATCGAACTCGCATTAAATACCGACAGAAAAAAAAGTGTCTATCTCGACATCGCCTATTCGTATATCGATGCGGAATTTACCGACTATGAAAATTTCAATCTGACCCTCGGAAATCCGTACGGGCAATACAAATCGGGGACAGCCTTTACAAACCCGAGCAAACAATATACCATCGAGCACTACGATCTTACGGGAAATACCGTTCCGCGTGTTCCGAAACACACGCTGAACATCAGTCTTAATTACAACTACAACGACAACCTGCTTTTAAGCTCGGAAATCAATGCGAAATCGAGCTACTACGCCGATGAGATGAACAAAATCGAAATTGCGGGCCAAACGACGCTAAACCTTCTTGCAAACTACGTTTACAAAACGGATAAAAGCAAATGGGAGTTTTTCGCCCGGGTTGATAACGTATTCGATAAGTTCTATTACAACACGGCACGATCAAGCGGTGATGCGAATAATGACGGCGTGTTTAATTCCGAAGACCTATCCATCACCGTAAATCCGGGGCGTGTCTATACCGCAGGCTTGTCAATCAAATTTTAAGGAGACAAGATGAAAAAAGCAGTTTTAACTCTCATCGCCGCAGCAACCCTTTGGGGATACGGCGACGGTGCCGTCTATTGGACTCCTCACGGATGCGATGACGGAAAAGCGGCCGCATCCAAACACGGCGGCCACAGCAAAGGGGAGAGCGCCATGTTCGCCCTTATGAATAGCGATGGAAACGCTTCGGCACGTCTAATCCTTCCGAATCTATCAGCCGAGCCGTTAAACTTTAAACGCAATACCGTAATGCTTCCCAAACCTCCGATGGGAGGATATTACGCGGTAGTGGCAGAGGGTAACGGTACAAACGCCGTATTTAGCGCCGTACGCTATCTTAGCCTTCAGGGACGCCCTTCCAAAATCTCTCCGACAAAACTCACCGCTCTGAATAAATCCGTACTGGAAATCGTCCCTGATCCGCTGCACCGTGAGCATGACCGATATACCGCTTCCAAATCGTACCGCTTTGTTATCCGTTTTCACGATCAGGCGCTGGCGAACACCGCCGTATCCCTGCAGACGCATAACACCCCTGTACAAACCGTTACGACGGATGGAGCGGGAAAATTCACGATCACCCTTCCCGACGATTTTACAAATGTACGGATCGGCAGAAACGAAAACAAACCCTCCGAATTTCTCCTCACTACCCAGTACCGTGAGGGTGAAACACTCTATCAGAGTTCTCTAAGCATGCCCTATTCGCTCAATCCGAACGATTACTGGCAATCTCAAACCTACGGAGCCGGAGCTATTTTTGTCGGCTTTTTAGGGGGTATTTTCCTCTATCGACGAAGCAAAACCAAAGGAGCGAAACGTGGATAAATTGTTAACGTTGACGGTACTCAGACGGGTCATCCAGCTCACCGCTTTTGTCTTTTTTGTCTACGGGGCGATGATTTTCGCTACCTTCTACACCGGAGACAAACTCACCCAAAGTCTCCCCGCCCTCTCTTGCGCCTATGATCAGAGCGGGGGAGATTTTTGTGCACTGATCCCATTACAGCATCAAATGGATCACCGGGTATCCGGCATCTTCACCGAAGGTGAAAAAGTACTGCCCGCATTGATGGGAACACTCATCACACTCGGTACCGTCGCCGTACTCATCCTCATCCTCAATAAAGCCTTTTGCGGATGGCTCTGTCCGCTCGGATTTTTCCAAGAGACTATAGGGATGATCGGAACCAAGCTGGGCCTCACTCAGCTGGGCACTCTTTCGCGTGAAACGATTACGAAAATCCGCCCGGTCAAATGGCTTATTTTCCTCTTTCTGGTCCTCATTCTCCCCCTTTTGACCGGTATCGGCTTTCTTGGGCATGAATGGGGAAATCCGTATTGTTCAATCTGCCCGAGCCGTATCTTGACGACGACCATGACGGGAGATATGTCGCAAGTCTATATCTCTCAGGCGAATTGGGGCTATTTTGCACTCTCTTTGATTGCCGATTTGCTGTTCGGACTGATGATCGCGTTGGCATTGTTCGTTCGCCAACCTTTCTGCCGCATCTGCCCTATCCTGCCGATGCAGACATTGTTTAAGAAAATCGGGCTGCTCCGCCTCGTTAAAAATGGCTCGTCCAGCTGTGATTCGTGCGGAAACTGCGTCAAAGCGTGTCCTATGGATATTTACGAGATTCAAGAATCGGCGGAAAATAAAAATATCACCCACGCCGACTGCACGCTCTGCGGCCGATGCATCGAATTTTGTCCGCATGATGGGGTTATGAACTTCAAATACGGCCCTCTTACGATTCTTTCGTCATCCAAAGAAGGATTTAAAAAGCGGACAAAAATCGATAAATGGTGGAGAGGCTAAGTCGTGGAAGCGATGACCCTTCTCTCTTTGTTCCTTGTCGCCCTCTCCTACGGGGCCACCGCATGCATGCTCACCTGCATGCCGCTGCTCTCTCCGATTCTTTTGGCTAACAACGCAACGCGCCAGCAAAGCCTTAAAGTGCTCCTCCCCATCAGTCTGGGGCGTATCAGCGGTTACATCGTACTATCGCTTATTGCCTTTGCAGGGTCCTCTCTCCTAAAAAATATCATAGCCGACAAAACATTGATAGGATATTTGCTGGGGGCACTTACCATTTTCCTCGCTGGCCGCTTATGGTTTTCGTTAAAAGCCGGTTCATCGTGCTGCGGCACAACGCCGAAACAAACACCTCAAGGGAATTTCGCCCTCTTTTTTACCGGGCTTCTCCTCTCTATGTCGTTGTGTGCCCCTGTCATAACCATGATGACATTGAGTGCCACTACCCCTTCCATAGCATGGGCGATATCGTATGGCGCAATATTCGGACTGGGTGCAACATTGCTGTGGTTTCTCTTTTTCTCCGTCGTTCTCACCGCTATTCTCAAAGAGAGCCTCGTCCACCTCTCACAATATCGGGGGTTTCTTCAACACGCGGCACCGATTCTTCTCGCAGGGGTCGGAATCGCTATTATAAAAGGATGGATATACCTATGACTGCCGCACGAAAATCATTTCTCCTCTCTTTAGTGTTTCATACCTTGATGGGTTCATTGGCTTTTTTTGTTTTAGTCCAAATGCGCACTCCGCCCCCTATGGTGAAAATTCCGCTTAGTCACATAACATTGGTCTCTTTGAGCGATAGTGCCCCGATGCCTGCAACAGAGAAAATTGTTTCACCGAAACCCGATAGTACGCCGCCCATGCCGATTAAACCGCTGAAATCTCAGCCGACCCCTTCCGCGAAGGCTCTAAACTCACAACCCGCTCCCGTTCAAACAGCACCGAGTCAAACGTTCGTTCCGATTCAAACCGTATCGGCACCGCCATCGTCTCAACCGAGTGTTCAAAATGCACCGGCTGCCGAAGCCCTCCAAGCTCCCGCAAAACCTAAAATCGATATTGCGGCGGAAAAGAGGGCTTTTTTTGCCTCTTTGCGCTCAACGATTCAAAACCATTTACGCTATCCGAGCGCCGCACGCCGCAGAGGAATGGAAGGAGAAGTCGGAGTCCGTTTCAGCCTTTCGAATAACGGAACCATCAACGCCATATCGATCCGGCACGGAGCGGAGATTTTCCATAATTCGGCAAAAACAGCCGTTGCTTCGGCTTCCGGAATCAACGTGCCGAAAAACCTCGCAGAGTCGTTGCCGATGGAGATAGAACTAACCTTGGAGTTCAGACTCAACAGCTGATTCAAAAGCCAACATTATTTAATTTTATGATACTATTAGCCACTGTATAACTGATCCATTCGTTTGAGGATTCTACGTGTATCTAAGATTTTTATCACTCTTTTCTCTCACACTCCTCTCACTGGTGCACGCAGCTGACTATGAATTAGGTCACGGCGTCCGTATCAATGACGCCATCAACGTCGGAGGCTATTTTTCAGTCGAACTTGAATCCAATCAGCACAACGACACCTTCACCCTGGATGATGTGGCCGTCTTGGCATACGGTGATATTAACCCTATGATTTCGTATTTGGCGGAATTTGAGTCGATCGGTTTTTACCATAAAAACTTTACGGACGGAACGAAAGACGAAAACCATAAGTTTCATATCGAACGGCTCTACGGCGATCTATGGATGTCCGATGCTTTTAACCTCCGTTTCGGAAAACAGATCACACCGATCGGGTATTGGAATATGGAGCCGATCAATGTTTTGCGCGACACCACGTCCAGTCCCCTCTATAGCAAATTCCTTTTTCCGAAATTTCTTACCGGTATCGATATCAACGGTTATGTTCCGCAAACGGAAGGGTTGAAATACCATCTTTTTGCTCAAAATAATCACGATATGGATGAAGAGTATATCAATATCCCCAATACCCATTTTTTCGGATTTGCCCTCGACCAAGAGATCTCAATGGATTGGAATACCGGAGGAAGCATAGGTGAGTATATTGCCAAAACCGGTCAACGGACCCGTTTTATTCAGGGAAATTTCAAATACGACGATACCCGTTGGCAGGTATTGACAGAGGCTTTAGCCGCCAAAAGCGAATACGGCAATCGGCAAGACGATTACACCTTCTCCGGCTATACGCAGGCGATGTATCGTTATACCCCCGAACATGCCCTTATAGGACGTTATGAGTATTACAACGATCACCATACCGATTATAAAGACCATATTCTTACCCTCGGATACAGCTATCGTCCGCTCTATCCCGTTTCACTCAAAGGGGAATATCAATGGCACTCCCAAAATGATGAAAACCGTGCCTTATTCTCTTTATCGGTGCTCTTCTGATGAAAACGGTAATTTTATTTTTCGCGTTTATGTCGACGGTTTTCGGCGCACAGTACAGCATCATCATTTCCAAAAAAATTCCTCTATCCGGGATCACTGCCGAACAAATCCGGGATATCTATCTGCAAAAACGCCACAGTATCGGAGATCAAAAAATCATCCCGCTCAATCTGGTCGGCCAAGACCCCTCTCGAATCGCTTTTGAAAATGCGGTTATCGGAATGGGAAGAGATCGATTGAATGCCTACTGGGTCAAACAGCATTTCCAAGGAAACAGTCCTCCGATCACCCAGCCTTCCCATGAGTCGATCAAGGCGTTTGTACAAAATGTAGAGGGTTCGATCGGCTATATCCCCTCGTCTATGGCCGACGGCAGCGTAAAGGTAATTTATGAGTTTTAAACTCAAAACGATTCTCCTTTTTTTAGGGATCAGTATTATTCCCTATGCCCTGACGATGATTCTGATGGGAAATTCCTTCCGCCAAGAACAATACGACGCCATAACCCAAGAGATGAATACCCAGCTCAGTCTGACGGTAGAGCGGATTGACCAATCGCTGCAAACCCTTCAAAACGATATGGCATTTATTGCCAAATCGGAGGTTATGAACGATATTTACACGCAGGATTTGGATCGCCGAATCAGTACTCTGCTGCTTTCCAAAAAAAATGATATGAAAATGAGCGGCGATTTTTATGTCATTGACCCCAACGGAAAGATTATCGCTTCAAGCGATTTTTCTTCCATTTCCCAAACCAAAAAACTGCATCCGTTTTTAGCAATCCCTATCCTCTCAAATTTCACCCAAACGCAAATTGCACAGCTTATCGTTACCTATCCGCTCGAAAATTTCCTCCCTTTTTTCTCCAATTCTACCGAACGCCATTATTACATCCGCCATCATGACGGTACCATTTCTCTACGTCCCGATATTTTCGATGAATCTCTCAAAGTCTCCCGTGCACTTAAGAACCAGCCTCGACTGACCGTTGTCTTGGAAGAGGAAAAAGGGTATGCCTACCGCCTGCTCTACAAATATGAGCAGTGGTTTATCGCTCTGCTGATTGCGGGAGCTCTTTTTATCGCCGTAGCGGCGTATTATGTCGCCACAGCGCTTATCCGTCCGATCATTGCCCTCTCCGATACCGCCAAGAAAATCACCCGAACCCAAGATTATACTCAACAAGTATCGGTAGACCGGGATGACGAAATCGGCCAGCTTTCCGATGCGTTCAACACGATGATCGGAGGGATGGATAAAGCACTGGATGAAATCACCACCCTCAATCATGAGATCGAAGAGACTCAGCGCGAAGTCGTTTTTACGATGGGCGCTATCGGGGAAAGCCGTTCCAAGGAGACAGGCAACCATGTAAAACGGGTAGCGGAATATTCCAAACTCCTTGCCCTCTATTACGGCTTAGACAAAGAAGAAGCCGAAATGCTCAAACAGGCGTCGCCGATGCACGATATCGGAAAAGTGGCTATCCCGGATGCCGTCCTCAATAAACCCGGGCGCTTTAATGAAGAAGAACGGCTTATCATGGATACCCATGCCGCTCTGGGCTATGACATGCTCAAACACTCTAATCGCCCGCTTTTGCAAATGGCCGCTACCGTGGCGTATGAACACCATGAGAAATACAACGGTACCGGATACCCTAGAGGATTAAAAGGGGATGAGATTCACATTTACGGCCGTATTACCGCTTTGGCCGATGTTTTTGATGCGCTTGGAAGCGACCGTGTGTATAAGAAAGCCTGGGACGACGAACGGATTTTTACCCTCTTTAAAGAGGAGAGGGGAGAACATTTCGATCCCCGGCTCGTCGATATCTTTTTTGACCATCTGGATGAGTTTCTTTCCATTCGGGAGACATTCAAAGATATCCACGAATCCTAAAAAACTATTTACCGTTGATCATCCGCGATACCAAACCGCTTTGGTCGCTCTTTTCCGCCAGTACGACACCGACAATGTGCACAGCAATAAAAGCAAAAAGAGCCCATCCCACATATTGATGAACCGTTTCGATACTCTCCTTCGCATCCCCTGCCAGTTTAAGATACAAAGCCAAACCGCTGATCGACATTACGGCCAAAAGCACATAAACCGCTTTATAGAGACGGTATACTTTTTGCATCGCCGCATTATCATCAAATCCGAATCCGTTTTTGAAAACCATTGCCAACCGAGCTACCAATAAAACCGCGACCGCAATCCCTAAATAGATATGCCAATCCCACATCGGCGAGCGTACGGCTTTACCGATCATTACCGCCTGTTCATCCGTGATCATGGTTCCCAACTCCGCCATTTTGGTTTGTACGATCGCACCGATATTTGCTTTGTGCATCACACTTTCCCGCAGCACTACCGTGATAAATAATCCAAACATAGCGATGGCATTCAGCCAGTGCCACACTCTAAATGATGATGAAAAATTTCGCATAATTCGCCCCTTTTTTTTTAATTAAACTATTGTACACAAAAACAACAAAACGTCCATTAAGCGTATGTCAATATCCAAATTGATTGAATATATCCCAAAACTCCAAGTCATGCTATGGTATAATCGCGCCATTATTTAGCCCCTTTTGAAGGTATTATTATGGGTCAGACCATCACAGAAAAAATATTCTCCGAGCATGTCGGACATCCTGTTTATGCGGGTGAAATCGTCCGTTCACCGATCGACATGGTTATTGGAAACGACATCACCACTCCAATTTCCATCAAAGCGTTCGAAGATTCGGGTGCAACCAAACTTGCCAATCCGGAAGGGTTCTCGATCGTTTTAGATCACTTCATTCCGGCCAAAGATATCGCATCGGCGAACCAGGCCCGTATCAGTCGTGATTTCGCTAAAAAATATCAGATGAAACACTTTTTTGACGAAAAAGACATGGGGATCGAACACGCATTACTCCCTGAAAAAGGGTTGGTTGTTCCGGGCGACGTCATCATCGGTGCCGATTCGCATACCTGTACTCACGGTGCATTGGGCGCTTTTTCTACGGGAATGGGTTCGACCGATTTGGCGTTTGCGATGATCACCGGGGGGAACTGGTTCAAAGTTCCCGAGTCGATCAAAGTTATCCTGAGCGGCAAACCGGGAACCTACACGACCGGAAAAGATATTATCCTCGAAGTAATCCGCATGATCGGTGTCGACGGTGCCTTGTACCGTACCCTTGAATTCGTCGGAAGTACGATCCCATACCTCACGATGGATGACCGCTTCAGCATGTGTAACATGGCGATCGAAGCGGGGGCGAAAAGCGGTATCGTAGCGTATGATGATATCACGGCCGAGTTCCTCTCCGACAAACCGCTTGCACGCGAACCGAAAATCCACACTTCAGACGACGATGCGACCTACGTTCAGGTGCTCGAAATCGATGTGGGCAAACTCGAGCCGGTTATCGCCTATCCGTTCTTGCCGTCCAACGGCCACAGCCTCTCCTGCGCGGTCAGCGATAAAATCAAAGTCGACCAGGCCTTCATCGGCAGCTGTACCAACGGACGCTTGAGCGACCTTAAAATTGCCGCTGAAATCCTCAAAGGCAAGCGTGTCCATCAGGATGTCCGCCTAATCGTCACTCCGGGTACGCAACGTATCTTGCGTGAAGCGACCAAAGCGGGCTATATCGACATTATCGTCGATGCGGGCGGCGTTGTATCCAATCCGACCTGTGGAGCCTGTTTGGGCGGATATATGGGTATCTTGGGCGACAACGAAGTGGCTGTCGCGACAACCAACCGCAACTTTGTCGGACGTATGGGGTCACGCTCATCCAAAGTCTATTTGGCAAACTCTGCCGTCGCAGCCGCTTCGGCAATCACCGGATATATCACCGATCCTTCCACTATCCACTAACCTTTTCTCCCTCAGGGAGAAATACCCCCTCTTATTGCTATAATTTTTATACATAAATTTATCAGAGGTACACATGCGTTCACTTACTCTTGCAGCACTCTTGCTACTCTCAAGCAATGCCGGCGCTTTTGATTTCGGCTCAATGATGCAAAATGTCGCTCCGGTCGCGAATGCCGTAGCTCCGATTGCGGATGAAAAATTGCTTTCCAATCCGTTAATCAAAAATCTTACAACCACACTGGGCGTCACTCCGACCCAAGCGATCGGCGGTACGGCCGCTCTCCTCAATGATACAAAAGCAAAAATGAGCCCTGCCGATTTCACGGCTCTGACCAAACAAGTCCCTCAAGTGGGAACACTTCTTGCCGCAGCTCCTGCAGGGATGCTCAAACTAGGCGGTGTCGGATCGCAGTTCTCATTTTTAGGGATGGATCCGTCGATGGTGACTAAATTTTCGCCGCTAGTGCTCGAATACCTCCAAAGCGGTGCAAGGCCGGGTATGGATAAAATCCTCTCAGCCGCATTTGCCCAATAATTTTCTCGATTTTTGATCTCCTCTTTGCTCGAAGAAGGAGATTTACTTAACCTTTCAAGCCTACACTATTGGCCATATTTCGTTACAATAGTTTCATGAGTACGATGATTTTATTTCCGTTAATCCTGACAATCTTGTTTGGTTTGATTCACTCCCTGACCTACACCCGTGTAGTCAAACATTTGCATATCAAATCCTCAACCCGCCGATTTTTAAAATACCTCTTGATCGCCAATATGATCGCCGTCTTAGGGTATCTCGCAAGCCGCTATTTTCTCAGCATCCCGAAGTTTCTCTATTTCTTCCTTTCACTCAGCATCGGAATCGGCTTCGTCCTGTTTATGGGAATTATTCTGTATGAGCTGCTTCATCTCCTGCAGCGGTTTGCTCCGTTTAAAGAGGAAAAGCGGCTCTTTTTCAAACGCTCTACCGATTTGGGGTTTTTAGCCCTGGGCAGCGCTTTTGTGGGTGCCGGAATCGTTGAGGGGGCAAAAGAACCGATTGTCACTTATGTTGATATCCTGCAAAACCGATTCAACGGAAATCATTACACGATTGCCCAAATCAGCGATTTCCACATCGGCGGATTAATCGATAAAGAATTTGTCACCAAGAGTGTGGCGGCGATCAACCGTCTCGATCCCGATTTGATAGTCATCACAGGCGATTTGTCCGATGCGCATGTTGATACGCTCAAAGAGGCGATCGATGAACTGCAGCATCTTAAAAGCCGTTACGGCACCTACTATATCGTAGGCAACCATGAATATTTTCACTCTCTCGAAGATACCATCGCCTATCTGAAAAGAATCGGCATCCATGTGCTGGAAAACAGCTCGGTTAAAATCAACGATTTTTATATTGCCGGAGTCTATGACCTCTTCGGGTACCGTGCCAAAACCCATATTCCCGATATTGATCAGGCGATGCGCGGCATTCCCCCCGATGCTCCGACCCTTCTGCTGGCCCATCAGCCCAAGTATATTCAATACCTTCAAGATTACACCCCCTCGCTCATCCTTAGCGGACATACCCACGGCGGGCAGATTTGGCCTTTTGGATATTTGGTCTCCCTGGCACAGCCCTATGTCAGAGGGCTCCATTCTCTGGGTCAAAACCGCCATATTTATGTCAACAGCGGTATCGGTTTTTGGGGGCCGCCGATGCGGCTCGGCTCGCACGCCGAAATCACTTGCATCACATGGTCGTGATACAATGTCATCTGATGTTACGCACGTTTCGGGCAAAGCCCGCAAAATGGCAGGGACAAATGTCCCTACAACCCCCTAAAGCTACCCGCATCTTCCGGATGCGGGAGAAATTTGCCCTTTTGGAGTCCGAAAGGTCACATACTATTTTATTTGAGGAGTTGCTTTTGTTTGATATGCACTGTGTTATCTTTGCCGGAGGCAAAAGCTCGCGGATGGGAGAGGATAAATCCCTGCTCCCTTTCGGCGACTGTCCGACCCTCGCACAGTTCCAGTACAACCGTCTTAGTAAACTTTTTACCCATGTTTACGTCTCGACCAAATCTGCCGAAAAATTTGATTTTGCCGCGGATTTCCTGCTTGACCCGAACGAGGCCGATTATGCCCCTACGGCTGGATTTGTGAGTGCTTTTCGAACTATCGATGCAGATCGAATCCTTGTCCTTAGTGTCGATACCCCGTTTGTCGATGATACTGTTTTTCAATCGTTAATCGATGCGGATGAGGCGGGATTGGATGCAATCATTGCCCGAACGGCGACAGGCTCACATCCCTTATGCGGCATCTATCACCGCTCATTACTGGAAGAATTTGAAAGGATGTTACGCGAGGGAGATCACCGACTGGGCAAACTTCTTGCATCTAGCAAAGCCCGATACGTCGAGTTTGAGAATGAAGAGGTTTTTGCCAATCTTAATCATCCTCACGAATATCAAGAGGCTCTTTTTCGCTTTTGCGCACCAAATAAATAAACGCTCCGAACACCAAAAGCAAGAAGGCCAATGACGCGATCAACGTCGAAGCGTATGGAAGGTCTTTATAGTTGTGGATCGAAATTTTAAAGACAACCAGTAGCGCTTCGATCAATAATGCGATAATGATCGAAACCGAAAAATTCATCAGCGTTTTCGCATTGAACGTATCACTGATATGCTGAGTCCGAGGCAATACCTCCTGCTCGAAGATCGTTTTCCCCAAATCATAGACCGCCAGCCCCAATGTCAATGCAATGATCGGTTTAAACACCGCATCGATCGAAAGCGGTTCGCTGGCAAACAGATACCCCCCGAACGTATAGAAACCGTAGACGACGACAAACACGCCGAAAAAGAGCAATCCTCCTCCGATAATCGCATACGACGAGCGGTTCATGTATTTAAACAGATTGTTTTTTTCGATCAAATCGAACCGTTCCAGCAATTTACGGACTCTGAAATCAAAAAACAGATATCCGTCTTCCACCGCATAGACGACCGTTATGCACAAATGTCCCGTTGCCGTCGAGATATAAGGCTCGCTGATGTAATACCCTTGCTGTAGCGCAATTTCATCGACGAGATAGGATCGATCGGCTCCGACATGATAATGTTCTTCTTTATTTAGATAAACATTCGGGGAAGTTTGGACAAATCCTTCATCCGTTTTATAAATGAGTTCCAGACTCGGAAAGGTTTTATATAGGTTGGCTGAAAGGTGCATATTAAACGCTTTCGGACTTGCTTTTGCCAACGTTGTTAAAATGAATTTTTGTATTAGCGGGGCATTGGCATTGTAGCTTCGTACTAAATTTTGCATGATGTTCTTCCTCCCCTTTTTTTTATAATTTTATGTCACGAGCACCTTGGACTTACCCGCTCTATAGCGGCCCCAAAGACTCATGGCAAAACTATAGCCCAATTTTTAGTCTTGATATGGTTATTTTTTGATCAATGCTCGATTAACAACTATGAGCTATAATAATAAAAAGAATTATGAAGAGTCACTAATGAATTTAACCCATCTAGATGAGCGTGATCGTCCGAAAATGGTCGATGTTTCGGATAAAAATACTACCTCGCGCGTTGCCGTTGCCAGCGGCTTGATAACGATGAGCCGTTCGGCATTTGATGCCGTCGTCAATCAAACCGCCAAAAAAGGGCCGGTACTTCAGACCGCCGTTATTGCCGCGATTATGGGGACAAAAAAAACATCGGACCTCATCCCGATGTGCCACCCTCTCAACCTCAGCGGTGTCCATTGCGATATCGAAGAGTACCCAGAACTGCCGGGCTTTAAGCTCATCGTCACGGCTAAACTCAGCGGTCAAACGGGAGTAGAGATGGAAGCGCTTACCGGTACGAGCATCGGCCTGCTCACCATTTACGACATGCTCAAAGCGATCGATAAAGGGATGGTCATCGGTCCCATTCAACTCGAAACCAAATCAGGAGGCAAAAGTGGTGATTATCAACGAAACGACTCAAAAGCTTGAGTTGGAATACCCTTGCAACTGGTGCTATAAAGTAGTTGCCCATGAACGGGCGGGCATAGAGATTGCGGCATTGGAAATATTTACCGAACGCCGATACACGCTCACTCCGTCCAATACCAGCAAAAGCGGAAAATATATCAGCATGAACTTAGAACTATTGGTTCATAATGAAGACGAACGAACCTATTTCTATGAAACGCTAAAGGCTCATCCTCATATCAAAATGGTGCTATAAAGGATATTTATGAATTTAGAAACTCTAAAACGCGATATTAAAACGCGATATCGAAGTTATGCAGGAAAGGATATCGATACCAAAGTCGCATCGGTCGCCGATGCCCTTAACTCTGAGTGGTCGATGAGCACACAAGGGCTCTCGCTCCAAGAGCTTAAAACCCTTGCCAGTGCTATGCTCGAAGAGGAAGGACAGACTCTTCATGACGAGCTTGAAGATTTAATCGCCCAAAAAGAACGTTTAGAGCGCCAAATCATACGCAAAGGCGAAGAGCTGCAGCATCTTAAATATTCTCTTTTTGACTCTCTTGAAAAGCATATCGGGAACTCGGATGAGATGCTTGAAAAACTCCATCAAGTCAAACTTCAATCGGTTGATCTTCTCGACATCCTTGAAGAGATTACGGAAAGTGCCATTATTACAACCCTTGAAAAAGGGTCCGATATCGAGGATACCCTGCATGAGATTATCAAAGATATTACCTTCGAAACCCTCAATGCCAATGTTCTCAACGCCGTCCGTATCCGTCGTATCTTGGCCAGTATCCTGCAAAGTGCCATCAACGTTGCCGAAGCGACGCCCAATCAGTCAAATACAATTTTCCGCGGAACATTGCTGGGAATTCGCAGCGCACTGATCAAATCGATCGAAAAATTCCATCAGTATCTTCTCTACGTTCCCGAAGAGGTTAAAGCACTTTATCGAGACGAGTACAAAACGATCGAAACCGAACTGGACCGTATCGATACCCTCTTTACTCAGGTTCTCAATTCGCTAAAGAGCCACAATTCACACTCCATTGTTGAGAATCTTGAGCGGATCAGCAATGAGATCTACGCCCAATCCGATGAACTCACCAATCTCTCAAAAGAGACCGTTGAACTGCTGCGAAACCGCCTCTCTAAAATCAAACGCGGTGTTACAATGCAGGGGACAAAGCTATTGAACTCAAAATCGGCTCAAGAGGCCAAAGCGATGGGAGTACGCGCTTGGAGTGTTGCCAAATCGGCTATGGAAGGGGCGATAAAAGGTGCTAAAGATGCAATGGAGAAAAAATAACTTTCTCTCCTATAAATCTTTAGCTAATGTAAACATAGTGCTAAACTGTTTCGTATAGCTTTCGCAGCGGTCGCAGATCGGCTCTCCGCCCTTATACGGGAATGGGCAGCGGCATTCATGACACATCACCATTTCATAATGGACTAGCTGCTCTGCTCTATCAAATGCGATACTCACCAAATCGAATCCCTCTTTGGCCTTAATCGCTTTTGGTTTACAGATATCTTCACAGATACCGCATCCGATACATTTTCCTTGACTAAAATATATCCCTTGTTTATCCGACGTTGGAAAGAGTGCATCGGTAGGACAAAACTGTGTACACTCACCGCAATTGGTACAGGTTTGAAAATCGATTTGTTTGTTAAAAAACAGGGGACTATTTTCGCTAAACCCTGTCGTCTCCAGATTCCCGACAATCTCTTTTAGGGAATTTTTGAGCATTACCCGCTTTAGCGGCATCCTCATATCCGGGAGCTGATGGTGTGCCGTCGTCATAGCAACGTGCGCTTGTGATTCGTTGACAACCGACTCTTTAATTTTTTCAAACCCTTTTCGAAAGAGTGCACGCCGAGAGCCTTGTTCCTCTTTTTCTTCTATGGTCTCGATGCGATGAGCACTTTGGATTTTTTCCAAAAGATCATTCGCCGTATCAATTTTCGAACGGATCAATTGTTCTAATTTGCCGGTTTCATTCAGAATGCACCCCGCGCAATGGCTCATATCACACGTGACGCTCTTATCGCCTCGAAGTGCCATGACCGTATAATGCTCTACGTCAAATACACCCAAACACGGTGTGGATACTTTACATGAAAGGATCAACTCTTTTTGATATTGGTACGATGCCGCAAAGCCGTTGGGATCAAAACTCTCGATCTCCAACGCTTCGGTCGGACAGCTTCCGATACATCCCGCGCACTCAACACACTCGTTCTCAAAAAGTGTCAGTTTATTTCGGACAATGTGAAAGGCACTTTTTGGACATAAATCGATACAGATGCGGCAATCATTGTGAAAATATTCGTTTCTTAGGCAGCGTGTTCCCGTAAAAGAGAAAAGATTGCTCTTTTGAATAAAATTCATATTACCCATTGGCATTTCCTGCTGAGAGATACTCGTAATCGGCACTCAAAAATTCGATAATAAAATCGCACATATCTCTGTAAAACGGTGTCTCTGCCATACTTTTCATCCCCATCATATACGGCACGACCCATGGAAATAGATGCTGATCCAAAAATTCCAACTGCGGCTTGAGTTCATTACGATAAATCAGTGTTTGCATAAATGCAAACTCGATCCCCAAATGATCCGGCGCCATGATGTCCGTTTGATCCATATTGACTTCAAAACCGTGGGTAAAATAAAAAGCCATTACCGGGTTTTGCAACCCGACCAGCGTCTCGTTTTTAGCATCGAGGACAAACGATTCGACCGGTTGCGTATTGAGGATATACATGGATGAATAGTCGATGTTCAGTGCCTCATAAAGGGCATCTTCATCGCTCTCTTTGACCCATTGATATGTCTCTTCACCGATAATCTCCAAAAGCGACTCATTGTTTTTGAGGTCATGGATAAAGCGACGGTCAGGTATATTGCTCATAACACGTGACAAAAATGCATAGATATAAAGACGATATTCGTTGTTCATCAATAGTTCCTAAAAGAAGTAAGGGATTGTGTCATATGAGGGCTTTGAGACAGCAAAGTTTAGACAATTAAGAGTCTAACCCATGGGGTTAGACTAATGGTGTTATAAACACCCTTTGAAAAATGATTTTTTCGGCGGAGGAGGTGCTTTAAATTCAGTTGCCGCAATTGTATTGGTCTTCTCATCGAGAACACCGACGATAACAACGCCGTTTTTATTGTACCCTTCACCGAGTTCTGATGCTTTTAGGTTTGTAGCATCAACGATATAGGTTTTACCCGTATTATGTTGAAACAGTGCCAATGGAACTTTTTTCATTGATCCCGGTTCGCTCTTTTTAAAACATCCGTCCGATCCACATGAATAATTCTCCAAATAACACCCTGCAAATGCACCTTGAGCGGCACATGCCGGAGTTGTTAAGAATCCTTCAAATTCTTGCCCTTCCGGTTCAGCTGCAAAAGCACTGAGAACGAGTGCAGCAGCAATCAAGATAATCTTTTTCATTATTCTACCTCCACTTTTAGGGTTTTGAGGTACGCTACGATATCATCAACCGTCCCTTTATCCAAGAAACTGTAATCGGTCATCGTAGAAACACGTTTCCCTTTTTCAATAGTATACCACGGTGTATTGGCATGCGCATTACGATTATAACCTGGTACAACAACCGCAGACGGTTTTAAGATTGACTCACGCAGATACGCAGCGGTTGAGTAACCGCCGATATTTACAAGCGATGGGGCCATAGTTCCGGCAGGAGCTGATTTATCCATTTGGTGACATCCGGCACATCCGTTTGTCTCAGCAGCCAGCTTCCCTTTTGCCGCATCGCCCTTAGATACTTCTGTCGCTTCGGCAACTACGGCATTGTTTGCTTTTGAGCCTTCAAGGTTGATCGCAACCCATGAGGAGAGAAGTTTCAATCCGTTACGTCCGTGTTTAGCACCGTCCCAAACTGCGATTGCAACCGGCACCGTACCGGATGCAGACATATAATCGTCTTTCAAAGGACGGACGAGCGTACCGGTCCACCCTTTATTGTTATACATCATCGATGCGTTCGATTTTACCGACTTGTCTTTGATTTCCGTCAATGAACGGAACCCTTCACCCACGAATACGCGCTCAAAATCGGTATTTGCCAACGAAGCGACTTTTGCATCATATTCGGCCAATTCTTTACCGAATACACCCGTTTGTTGGCGGTTGATTTGAGTAGAAACATCTTTGTTTCCGTTTGGCTCATACACTTTTTCGGTCGCTTTTTGAAGATGAACGACTACCGGACGTCCCTCAGAACCCATACCGATGTACGGAAGAGGCTGAGCTTTTTTAGTCGCGCCGGCGAACTGAAGTGCAAATCCGTCACTGTAGGTATCGGTACATTTGATCCCTTGGACATTTTTGCTGCCGTCAGCCCATTTGACAAGAACCGCGATTTCGCTTCCGTTGTGGAGAGCCGCAACTTGGGCTTTTTTCCCTTTGTTCGCTTTATTGGCTTCAATCGCCTCTTTGTCATTAAATTCTATAGCGGTTTGCGGATATAAATCAACCGTTGAAAACTTTGCTTTGCTCCAAAGGGTAGAATCGGCACTCACGGTATCAAGTTTATCGCTTACTTTTACCGCGGTAAGGCTCAAATCACCCGCCAGTGCCGCAGAAGCGGCAACACCCAATGAAAGAATAGTTGTTAGAAGCTTTTTCATTAGTGGTGTCCTCCAGCTTTTGTAAACTTACCTGCGATATAACGTGTATCAACCGGAGCCAATGGGTTTCGTTTGTTCTCACGTGCCACTTGCTGATAGTAGTTGTTGTCCAAACGGAACATATCGGAGTGCTGATACGCGATCAATAAATCCATCAATTCGCTCACTCCGGTTTCTTTACGTTTTTTCATCTCCGCTTTAAGCGTTTTGATTGAATCGTGTACGGCCGGACCGAACAATTTTTCGAGTTCTTCGATCGGAAGACGGGTTGAACCTTCGATGATTTTCCCTTCTGCATCAAATTTTGCAGGAGATTCGGTCGGAGGGATATAGTATACATTTGGCTGTGTACCGTAATCGGAGCGCAATCCGATTGCTACTTTATATTTGTGTACCAATTTGTATACTTGTGATTCTTCATCGTCCAAGAAGCCTACAAAGCGGATACGGCCGACACATTGTTGAGCACATGCAGGCGGAAGCCCTTGCTCAATACGTGGGAAACACAGGATACATTTCTCTGATTTAGAGATTTTCGGATTGAAATAGATTTTTTTATAAGGACATCCCGCGATACAATAGCGGTAACCTTGACAACGATCCAAATCGACCAAAACGACACCGTCTTCTTCACGTTTGAAGATCGCATCACGAGGACAGGCACTCAAACAACCCGGATTTGTACAGTGGTTACAAATACGTGGAAGGTAGAAGAAATAGTTGTCTTGCGGGAATGCACCGGCACCTTCATCCTCATCCCAGTTCGGTCCCCACGAAGGAGAAACATGAGGGTGAAAACTATTGCTGTCTTGTGCTCCCCCCATCAATGATTCATAGTTGTAATCCCAAGGTACCCCGTAGTCAGCTTCGAGGTTCGGGATTACACCCGGCTGAAGGTCACCGGCAGCATCAAAACCGCCGCCAAGTTCCATCCAGTTTTTTGGATAACCGGTACCCGGATAGGTCTCAACGTTATTCCAATACATATATTCACGACCGTTACGGTTCGTCCATTGCGTTTTACATGCTACGGTACATGTTTGGCACCCGATACATTTGTTCAGGTCCATTACCATTGCTAATTGTCTTTTAGACATCTAAACCCCTTAATACTGTACGTCTTTTGCTTTTTCGTAATTCACGGCGCCATCATAAGCGTACTGATTACCGTCCCACAGACCACCAAATTTAAGGTGACCCCATCCGTCTGCCATTTCAAGAAGGTTCAATGCAGTTGGTACAACTTCATTATGCCCTTTGTTTTTCAAATACATGTACGGTTCCCATCCATGCTCCATTACCAAACCGTCAGCCGGTGCTGAAGAGGAGAGTTTTGCCATAGCATAGAATTCGCCCAAAGCGTTGTAGACACGGATAGTATCACCGTCTTTGATCCCTTTTGCTTCGGCAACCACACGATTTACCTGAATCGCAGGAACACCACGTTGCAAGCGGAGCAATGTACGTGACGTTTTGTAGTTCGAGTGGATAGACCAACGAGCATGCGGTGTCATAAATACATACGGATAATCTTTCGATTTAGGACGGATCCCTTCCATACCGGTATTGGTTGCAGCACCCATCTTGATGTACATATCGTGGTCAACATAAAATGTTTGACGACCCGACAATGTTTCAAGACGCTCAAATTTATAGAGATGGAACTCCATTGAACTGTACGGACGATCTGAATACAACGGAGAAGACTTCGCCGCTTTTTCATTGATCAGCAAGAATCCGCCCACTTTGTACATTTTTTCCATAGTCCACGGCTCATACTGCTCACATTTCTCCAGCGCAGCTTGCACCGCCATTTTATCGGTACCGAGATAGTTTTCACCCGCACCCTCAGATTCCGGGTCAGTATTGGTGTACTCTTTGTGGAAAATCGTCAAGTCATGAAAACCAGGTTTCGCATATTTCGGATGATCTTTTACTTTTGCTTTTCCAATATTTTCCGGCCGGTTTGCCAACTCTTCCATTTTCTTAGCAAGGAAGGTAAACATAGACCACTCATCCATCGCCTCACCGACATTTTTAATGTTAGCAACCGGCTGAGCCAAGTTGGTGAAACGGTGATAACCAGGACTTGTACGCAAGTCATAGACTTCATAGTGCGATTTAGCCGGTAGCAATACGTCGGCAAATTGTGCCGCTTCAGACATACGATAATCCACGTATCCGTAGAATTTCGTTTTATTCAAGAACGCTTTACGATATTCAGATCCCTTATTACGGCGGAATTTAGAGTCCGCTACAATAAGTGCACAATCAGGCTGCCACCACGGTTTATTCACGTTTCCGTGATGCGCATCCAAGTTTTTCGTATTATTTTTACCTTGGCCGAGCATCTCTTCGAGCACAGCCATATACTCTTTTTTGGACATACCGTTTTGAGCACGTTTTACGTCATCGTCACCGAAATATTGGTCGAATGTTTTCATACCGTCGCCGAATACGAACTCTCCGACAAAACCTGATCCGAAGCGGGCATTGTATTTACCGCTGAATCCGGCAAGAACACCGAGACCTGAGAGGGTAAATTCATTTTCCGTATTCAATCCGCCGTATGGTCCCATACGCCCTGTCAATCCGCAGATAGATGAGATGTTCCAAATTGACATAACACCGTTGAAGTATTTGTTCAATGAGAATCCGGTTGTGATCTCAACCACTTTCGGCAATGCGATATCGCGCGCCAATTGGCGTGTTGTATCAGGATGAACCCCTGTTACCTCTTTGATCGCTTCAGGGGCAAATTTAGCCGCTGATTTTTTGAGCATTTCAAATACCGTCGTCACTTCACGTTTATGCCCGTGCATATCGGTAATTGTCCATGTCCCTTCGAGTTCCGGCTCAATCCCTTGCTCGTCAAGACGCAATGATTTGACTTTAGACCCCTCAGTACCCGGCATCAAAGCAACTTTACCCGTCGCTTTATTCATACAATAGAATTCTTCTTCAAATTTATAATGATCTTCATCATTTGCCGCGTGTTCCATGTCAGAACGTCGGATCATTTTTTGCGTTTTTACATCGACCAAGAACGGAAGGTCGGTAAATGTTTTCATAAACTCAGGTTTGTAGAGTTTTTCGTTCAAAATGACGTTGATAACACCCATTGCAAGGATATTGTCCGAGCCGGCTTTGATCGGGATCCAAAGGTCGGCAGATTTAGCCGTCGCATTGAATTCAGGGGTAATAACGATAATTTTTGCTCCGTTATATTTCCCTTCCCATACGAAGTGAGCATCCGGAATACGTGAAACCGACGGATTTCCACCCCACATAACCGCTGTGTCGACGTTATACATGAAATCCCATGTACAACCGACGTTACCTTCGCCGTATGCGATCGCCGCACCTGAGAACATATCCCCGAGGTAAGAAGACGGATAAATACGGATTGCACCAAGTTGAGTCGAGAAACGTAACGGTGCTCCACGGCGACCTTCAGTCAAAAGACCGGTTCCCGCGTGAACCATCAATTTATCCGGACCGCGTTCAGGATCGGTCATACAATCGAAAATCTCTTGACATACGCGCTCAGCCGCTTCATCCCAGCTAACGCGTTTCCATTTACCTTCACCGCGTTCACCGACACGAACCATCGGGTAAAGAATACGGTCTTTTTGGTACATCACTTGGGAATGCTGAACCCCTTTGTTACATCCGCGCGGATTGAAGTCAGGAATTTTAGCATTGATTACCGGATAGCGTGCCGATTGGTTTTCACGGGTAACGACACCGTTGTTTGACCAAACTTCCCATGCACAGTTACCTTGACAGTTTACACAGTGGTATGCGAAACCGTGTTCTTCTTTTTTACCGTACGTAAAGCCGAATTCGTTGCGGTACATATCTTCAGTATAGTTGGTATTAGGATAATTCTCTTTACCGTTTTCTACCGAGATCACATTGGTTTTAGCGAATAGTGAGCCTTGTGAAGCTACTAGCGCTGCCGTCATCCCCGAAACTTTCAAGAAGTCGCGGCGTTGATTGTTCATTACTTTTGTCATAGCTATAGCCTTATCGTTTAATCGGAAGGTTCATATCGTTACCCCAAACATCCCAGCTTCCTGTGAAAACTTTGACGTTTTTGTAACCCAACAATTGAAGCGCAGTGATATGCTCCGAGCTTCGTCCCGCACCTACGTGACAGTACGCATAAATTGTTTTATCTTTTGTAATTCCGTAGTTGTCGTACACTTTTTGAAGCTCAGCCGCTGATTTAAAAGAGAGTTTTTTATCAGCGTCAGAGATTTGGCTCCACTCGATAAAGGTTGACCCCGGTACGTGACCGCCGCGCGCGACGTTATCCATTTTACGCTCACCGATGATTTCAGCCATACCGCGTGAATCGATGATAACGTATTTAGAATTTTTCCCGTTTTTCAAAATATCTTCCATTGCGTGTTTCACTTCATTTTTATCCGCAATTACGCTGTATTTGATTTTTTTAGGATCAATTTTATACTTTTTCGGTGTTACAACCTCATCCCCTTTGACAACAAGGAGACGCTTTTCAACTTCAGTCATTTTAGCTTGAAGCGCTTTTGCATCTTCGTCTGCTTTTTTAATGGCTGCTTCCAATGCCGCCTTATCAGCGCCCTCTTTTTTAAGAGCTTCTTTTGAGTCTTTTGCTACTTTTTTAGCGGCTTTAAGATCTTTATTCAACGCATCGTACTCTTTTTGAGCCGGGTCGATTGCCATCATGGCTGCACGTCCGCCGTTTAGAACTTTGACGTTCTTGTGTCCGTAACTGTCAAAAAACGAGTAAACACCCGTCGCATTCGGACCTTTAAAGTCATCGTATGCGATAACCGTCATATCGTTGCTGATCCCTTTTTTACCGATCGTTTGTTCGGCATCGTCAATACAGCGGTACAATGGTGCACAATGCATTTCACCATCAATATCTGAATGGTGAAGGTGGTGAGCATACATCTCTACCGACCCTTTAATATGACCGAGTTTATAAATATCTTCGTTATCACCTGATACGAACATCACTTTTGGATTGCCAACTAGCTTGACCGCTTCTTCGGCAGAAATAAGAATTGAATTATTCTTATACCCATCAGCAGCCATTAAGATGGTCGATGCCGACAGTGATGCCGCAACACATAGTGTTTTTAGCAATCTGTTCATCCGTGCTCCTTCTTCTATTTTGAATATGCACCCATGGTGCGTTAATTTACGGAATTACCGCATACATTATAAAGGTGAGACTCTTAATAAGCAGTAAACAATGTAATATAATTGTAACATTGATTACAAAATGTTACATTCTTATCACAATTTAGAGACAATACATTATTCGTCGTTATTTTACGTTTTCTTATACGTCCAAACTCTGTTATAACCCTTATATACTATGATTAATACTTGCAATTTAATCACTTTTTGATAGTATGACGATTATTTTTATCACATATTTAATGCAAAAGGAGCTATATGAGCGCCGAAAAAATTCAAAATGCTATTACTCAGTCCGATACAGCCGTACTAATTGAGCTCCTAGAAGACAAAGCACTTCCGATCGAAGCGGTAGAAAAAATCTACCAAGCATTCAAAAACGACAAACTGATTGTGGGCCAAGTCGCCATGAACCTATCATTACGAACATCCGTATATGAACGTGAGAAGGAATACAGCCCTATCATGGTTTCACTTTTAATCGATATTGCAAGCAACCCTGTCGACATGGGGGCACGCTGGGCCGTTGCCAAAAATCCTCATACCCCGGTTGAAGTGCTCCGCCATCTCTCTGCCGATCCGATCAACCTCGTTCGTGCTTTGGTTGCCGCAAATCCCTCAACACCGAGCGATGTTTTGGAGAAATTTTTCAGTGATGAAAAAATTGTCAGAGACGGTCTTTCAGGTAATCCGAATACCCCGGCCAAGTTGCTCAAAATTTTATGTGACGACAACGATAAAATGGTACGGATGCGTCTGGCCGAAAACCGTTCTGCCCCGACAGATATTATACAAATTCTTGTTAATGACAGTGATGTCGATGTCAGTAAAGCTGCGGAAGCCAACCTTGGAGAACGTCAATGAAACAGCGTCATTTTGAGGAACGAAGCCAGTTTATGAGCCTCGAAAATCACTTTCTGAATACTTTTTTTTCAGGCCTTTATCTCAGTGCCGGTGATTTTATAGCGGTCGGACGTGCGAATGGAGTTGATTTGCAAATGCATTCTCGAGAAATGCTGATCAAAGATTTATTAAACGAATCCAACAAAGCCGGAAGCCTCAGCGGCGTTATCGCTTCATTGAATACGCTTATCGATGAACGGATCAGCACCTGTCATCGTCTCAGTCTCGAATATCCTCATGCTCGAACGCCTCTTGCAAAACTGGCGCAAAAAGCAACCGGGAGCAAAGCTCTTTTAGCCCGTGAAGCCAGAGGAAATCCGTATGAACACTAAAGAATTGCTTGAAGCTCTAAATGCACTCCCCTACCCCGGCCTCAGCCGTACATTGGGAGAACTTAAACTCATTTCAACCGTAAAAGTCGTAGATAATAGTGCATCTATCGAACTTCTTACTGTCAGTGACGATTCCTATTTGACGGTAAAATCTGCAGTTGAAACCGCTTTTTCGAACCAATTTTCTATCCTAAATATAACCAAAAAAGCGCTCGTCCAAAAAGATACCAACTACGGCAACAGTGCCGCACCGAATAACCGTGCACCCTATGCCGCAAACGTTATTGCGGTTACCAGCGGCAAAGGGGGTGTCGGTAAAAGTACCGTCAGTGTCAATCTGTCCATCGCTCTAGCACAGAAAGGATACCGCGTAGGAATTTTGGATGCCGATGTTTACGGCCCCAACGTACCGCGCCTGACCAATACCGATTTGGAAAAAATCCGTTGGAACGATGACAACAAGATTATCCCGAGCGAAAATTACGGAATCAAAATCATGAGTGTCGCACTCACGACTCCTACTTCCGATACCCCACTCGTATGGCGCTCCTCGGTTGCCGTGTCGGCATTGATCCAATTTTTGGAAGATGTGGCATGGGGTGAACTGGATTTTCTCGTCATCGACATGCCTCCGGGAACCGGCGACATCCAGCTCACTATGGCGCAAGAGCTCCCGATCAGTGCGGGCGTCATCGTGACAACACCTCAACTGGTCGCCAGTGATGACGTCAGCCGAGCCATTCGGATGTTTCAGGATATTCATGTCCCGATGGCAGGATTGGTAGAGAATATGAGCTATTTCGTCGCCCCCGACACCGGAACCCGTTATAATATTTTCGGCAGCGGCGGCGGAGAGCGATTGGCGGAGCGTTATAACATCCCGTTACTGGGTCAAATCCCTTTAAATATGGATATTCGCGAAGGGAGCGATAACGGTGAGCCTCCGGTTGTTTTAGGCAATGATACGTTAAAGAGTTATTACAAAGAGATCGTAGAGAATATGCTAAAAGCGGTGAAGTTTAGAGTTTAGAAGGAGGTGTCGTTCGTGGTGAGCCAGTCGAACCATGAACATATTGTCATGCCGAACTTGATTCGGCATCTCTTAGACCCTGAATCAAGTTCAGGGTGACGAAAAATTACTTAAAGATTTTCTTCAAATCAACTTCAACTGCACCCGGTACGGTTGCAATCGTCATAAACTCACTCATCGTGAGCAGCGGATAACTGATCGCAATAAAATACTTCGCGCTAAGCGCTTTTGCTTGACCGTTTTCAATCAATACAGCCCATGGCAATAGTCCGGCGTTTTGCGTTCCGATTTTTTTAACGAATCCGCTCGTACGGCGATCTAGACTTACAAACGCTACATAACGGTCATCTCCGAGTTTAACAACAGCCGTTGTCCCTTTGGCTTTTTGCGCTTTCGCAACCAAATCTGCGGTCGCACCTTCACCGACAACGCTCATATCTTCATAATACGGCATACCGACCATAAAATGATATCCTGCCAAACCGTCGAATTCCCATTTATCAGCAGAGTCTTTTAAAGGACCGAACGCTTTTTCAAGAGATGCAAGTGCAGCTGCAGCTGTTGCATGGTTATACTCTTTTTGCATGAATGCTTTCCCGAAATAGACCGGATTTGCGATGCTGATCTGCTTGCGTTCATCATCAATCAAAATACGTCCCACTGCCGCAAGTCCGCGTGACGGTTTATTCGCCATATCTTTCATTTTAGCATTTGTGTAAAGTACTGTAGTTCCCGCATCACCTTTATAGGTTCCGATAACTTCGAATCCGGCAGACGCGAGTTTAGATTTAGCACTCTCTACATCACTGTATGCCCCGATTTTATACGTGGGAACAACTTTTTCTACTTTAACGCCGGCTTCAGCCGAGGGTGTTGTACCGGCACATCCGCAAAAACCGATGACCAATGCACTCATTAAAAGTGTATAGAATTTTTTCATAGTTCTTTCGCTCCCAATCCGATCATGATTTGTGTAATCTCTTTATCTAATGCATGAATCGAATCAACCATTTTCGGATCATTGATTCCCATCACCGCAATCCAGTTTTCCAAACGCGGCATACCGACGATCAACTTGTTTGATCCTTTTTCAACATACATATACATTGAACACGGTGCAAAAGCTCCCGCATCCGGACGCCCTTGATTAAAGATCCCTTCCGAGAATTTAAAGTGACACAGCGAATAAACCCAATATGCATCAAAACGGCCGAATTCAACATTATTATCGGTCATTGAGCCTTTAATATCTTTGTACCCTGCGATAATATACTTGTTAGCTTCAAACGCCTCTTCGAATTTCCCTTGAAAATCAGAAATAAACCCGTCCAAACTTGCTCCGCGCTCAAACGGAACTTCAAATGTCATCATCGGCTTAGCCGGAAGCGCTTTATATTCTACGATTTGTGTTTTGCTTCCGATCTCTTTTTCTACCATTTTATCGAGTTCAGGGAATGATGCGATGAATTTTGCACGTACATCCTTATCTTTCGCACCGACGATATCGAGCATCGTTTCAGGGTTTACGTGACCTACATAGGTTTTATCTTCACCCTGTTTTTTATAAATGTGAAGATTAAACGGAGAAAACCCGCCGAGTGCCGGTTCTTTCATCAATAACGGCCCGACCGCTTTATCATTAGTGATTGAAAAGAAACCGAGATTATCGAGATTTGTCCCGCCGTATTTCGTTTTATACGCATCATTGATACGCTCATGCGGATCAGACAATACAAATCCGATAGTCGTGATTTTATTATTGACCATATCCATGTATGCTTTTTCTTTATCGCCTTCTCCGATATAGAATTTTGCCCCTTGGGCCCCAAACGCCATTGAAGCGGCCAGTGAAAGTGCGGCTGCACCCATTAATAGTCTATTGAACATATGATTCTCCTCTAAGTAATCGCTTTTGAGCCGTGTGCCCTTTTTTGTCAAAGGTATATTTTATCACAAAGACATCAAATAAACGATAATAACAACACAAGATTTTTGAACTCTTATTATCGCTGGGAAAAGTGAATGGATTGTGAATCTCTCCCGAGGGGAGAGAATATAACTTTTTAGAAGTTGAAGTTGATTTGAACACTTACTGCATCTTGACTATGCTTAACTTTCATTTCACTAGTCATTCCCATGCCCATTGCTTGTGTCATAGCAGATGTATCGTATTTTTCTGTAGACTCAGGCACATATACATATGCCAAATCAGCCGATATTGTTTTACTAAATGCATAAGTACCACCCACTGTATAGTGGCTTTCTACCATTGCCGGAAATCCCAAAAGATTGAAGAAATTCAACACGGCTCCATCATAATCGCCCGCCATTGCATTGGCTGCTACGTGTTCTTTGATCGGATTTGATGCATGATTGTAACCGGCGCGTAGTGCCCAATTGTCTTGCTCGTATTGATAACCGATCATAAATACATTTTGATTTTCCCATCCGAAATCTTTGTATCCGCTCGCATCTTCCCATTTAATTTGTTTATAATCTACTGCAAATGTACTTCCGCCCATTTTATACGATGCACCGATACCGATTTCAGCAGGTTGTTCAAGATCGTCTGAAAGGCCGGCGCCTCCGTTAAGACCAAATTGTGTAGTTGCTTTTGAAAGTTGCCCCTCATACGTCATATTGATTGCTGATTTATACGATGCACCGACAGTAAGACCGTCCATCTCATATGCCGCACCTACGTTATATCCAAAACCGAAATCTTGAGCAACACCTTGCGTTGTACTGTCAGCACCCATAGGCGTTACATAGTTGATGTCTAATGAACCGTATTGAAGAACCGGTGCGATACCGATGCTAAAACCGTTTGATTTGTATGCTACCGGCACACCGAACTGCATCAATTGCAAGTTAGTCACCATATTCATTTGAGTAGCGTAATCGCGGTAATCCGTACCCATACCTGCAGTTCCCCACATACCTACACCCAACCAAATGTTATCATTTACTTGGCTTCCTAATGATACTTCAGGAATTACAGACAAATCAGCTTTGCTTTTTTCGTAGCCGTAACCCATATCTGCTTGAACGTCCGGCATAAATATCGTACCGCCGAATGAGATCTCATTACCTTTTACCGAAGTGATCAGAGCAGGGTTGACAAGTGCTGATTCTGCACCGTGTGACATACCGATACCAACACCACCCATACCGCGTGCTTTCGCACCCAATCCGATCAGATGATCTCCGTTAGTAGCAAATGCTGATGTAGCACTAAGTGCGAGGGCAGCTGCCACCGCGATTTTAATTGAACGTTTCATAGACTCTCCTAGATAAGTTTGAAATTGAACCGGTAAACGATCCGTTAACAACACCATTATAGGAGGGATAGAATTAATCGAAACTTAACACGAAAGTATCACAATATTTTATTTTCTTATAAAACAAATTAAATATATAATACGACGATTAAATAGGTAAAACTTATATCAATAGAACGTCAAAAAGATCATTTAGCGTTATATTGGAAAAGAATAATAAAAAAAAATAAAAATCGCTTCATTTAAAATGAATAAAAAAAAATCATAAATGTATCAAAACGTAACACGAGGTGTGAGATATTTGTGATATATTGAAATCGTATTTATTAATGAGAAGAAATAGAAAAGGGCTAAGAGGTTAATTTAGATATTTTAGAAAAGGCATTTCGATTGATATTGTGAAG